>JAESGM010000111.1_pt1 | contig 210802 bp, 235 predicted proteins | sample 9269721 | NCBI WGS metagenome assembly JAESGM01 (sample SAMN15720920, study PRJNA650825) | algae metagenome | isolation source: Komarekiella atlantica HA4396-MV6 and co-occurring heterotrophs from... | place: USA: Theobald House, Kauai, HI | collected 2009-07-29 | reverse complement strand
CTTTTGCGAAATATGCCAAGGCCGCCGAGAGCCTGCTCAAGCCGTCATCGGCGGCGCGGGCGGTCGCCAGCGGCGCACCGTTCATCGAGCGCGTCGACCTGCTGGTGAAACTCGTCTCCGATCAGCTCGGCGCACCCAGCGCCGAGATCGACCGCACCGTGCAGACCGTCGACCAAAAACTGAACGAGAAGATCGTGGCGGGCGGCTCCGGCTCGGCGTGAGGCGCACGCGGATAGCCTTGCGGGCGCCAGGCGCTATCGACGCCGCTGCTTGCGGCTGGCGGATGCACGCTCGCGCTTGGTTTTGGCCGTGCGTTTTGGCGCGGGTTGTGTGTTGCGCGGCCGGCTGACGCGCTTGGGAGCGGGCCTGACCTCGAGAGGCGGTTCGGGTGGCGGGCTGGGCGGCTGCGGTTGCGTATTGCGGACCGCCTCGGCCAGCATCTGATACAGGTCAGCCTTGGTCGGCGTGGAGGACTTCGTCATCTGACCACTATTTCTCTTTCGCCTTCGCGGCTTCCCTGGCCAGACGCTCAGCCTTCAGTCGTTCGTAGTTTTTCCGGAAGGCCTTCTGCTCGATCTCGTACTCTGTTGCAGCGGCCTGTTTCCCCGCGCGCTGAAATGTCGTCGCGTGTTCTCGCTGCGCCTGATCCTTCCTTGAATTGCTGCTCATTGATCACCTCCATTTCAGTGACCCCTGAAACGAAGATATCCCAGCAACGGTCTGCCGCGAGGAAAACCGCCGGTTAAGCTTGCCAATTAGGTTTAATGCCGCTGCCTTTCGCGGCGCTTCTCCGGCTGAGCCAGTTGAGGTACCGTCGACAAAAGCCGACGATTAACCGATGTGTGGGGGCTGACGATGGGCGGACTCTCGAAGCGCGACTGGCTGGTACTTGCGTTGTTTGCCTTCGTCACCATCGGGACCGCCATCGTTATCCTGAACTGGCTCATTGGTTGAGAGCGTATTCAGCCGACGGGTCCGGGGACCCAGTAGTCTCCCAGCAGCGGCCTGACTTTCACGCCATTAATGACGCCGCGCTGCAGGCTCGGATCGAAATGGCGCATCGTCCGCTCATTGAGGTCGATGATGCGACCGGGCGTCAGCGGCCCAACGTCATTGATCTTGACGATAACCTTTTTGCCTGCAGCCTCCACGAGCGCATATTTCGGCCGCGCGCCATATACGACCCCACCGAATTTGTCACGCAGGCTCGTCTTGATCGCAGCCGCCCATGCCGTGGGGTTATAGCGTTCGCCGGAGGCGGTGCCCGGGCCGCCCTCGCGCCATCCGGGCTTGAACGGATTGTATGTGGATGCTGCGCCAACAATCGCATCTCCAGACGCGGCGTTGACGACAGCGATGGAATGAACCACAGCGACATCACTTCGGGCAATGGTAGCGGAAACGGCAAGCGCAAGCATAGCGCCGCAAGCCGCGGCGCTCGAGCGGAACAGCATCATGACTCCTTGATTGATTTTCTGAGACGTGCGGTTCCTGACGCCGCAAAAAATGGTCGAGCGAACGCGCATGCGTTCCAGAACCCGTGCCAATTGTTTTGCGAACTCGCGCCGATTGGGGCCCGGAACCGTTGTGGGAACCGACGGTGGTTCCTTCACAAGTGCTTAGTTGTTTCTGACTAAGACAGAGAATGCGTCAAGAGCATGACTGAACGAACATCGCCGCGGCATGGGAACTGCAGCCATTGTTCGCGACGATCTCCGCGGAATGATGCGACGCCGATGCGCTTCTGTAGCGAAGCGCAATCTTCAGCCGACAGATGCGCCTGCCTTCGCGCGGCTCATTCCGAGCGCCAGGATGCGATGCAGCAGCTTGGTGTAATCAAGTCCGTCGTGCTTGGCCGCCGTGGCGAACTCCTGGCTCTTCGCGATTTCAGGATTGGGATTGGCTTCGATGAAGTAGGGCGTGCCGTCCGCAGCAAGGCGAAAGTCGATGCGCGCATATCCATCGAGCCCGAGCGTCCGGTAGATGCGCTTCGCTGTCCGCTGGATGCGGGCGGCGACTTCTGGCGCGAGGTCGTCGGCCGGCCCGTCCACGATGCCGACGCGCTCCTGATACTCGGGATCGTGCTTGGCCTTTTCGGTTGCGATCTGCCGCGCGCCCTGGCCGCCCAGATTGCCGAACTTCAATTCCCACACCGGCAAAACGCGCAGCCGGTTGTTGCCGAGCACGCCGACATAAAGTTCGCGTCCCTCGATATACTGCTCGGCGATCGCGGCGGTGCCAAGCCGGTCGTGAACGAAGGCGACGCGCTCGGCGAGCTTCTCGTCGGTATCGACGATGGACGCTTGCGAGATTCCGAAGGATCCATCCTCGCTCAGGCTCTTGACGATCAGCGGCAGCGCCAGCCGCGAAGGCCGCTTGACCTTGCGGTTGATCGGAAACACGGCAAAGGCCGGCACGGCGATCCGGCGATGATGCACCAGCGTCTTGGACAGATCCTTGCCGCGCGCCAGGATAAGTCCGCGCGGGTTGCAGCCGGTATAGGGGACCTTTATCAGTTCGAGATAGCTCGCGATGTGCTGGTCGTACGCGGTCGCATAGTGAAACTCCTCCAGCAACGTGTAGACCACATGCGGCTTGAAGCTTTCGATCTCGTCGCGGATCGGCTTGATCTCCTCCTGCACGCCGAGCGGGCGAACGTCATGGCCGGCTGCGCGCAACGTGCTCACGACGTCGAACTCGGTCTTCCATGCGTTGATCTCACGCGCGCTGTATCCCTCGGTCGAATCCGGGGGCACGCAATCCGGATGCATCAGCACGAGAATGCGGTGGCGTCTCATAGCGCGATCCATTTGCGCCGCGACGGTCCGAACAGCGCGTGCATGGTCTTGGCGGTCAACAGGATCGTGAAGTTGGCCACGAGCTTGCGTTCCGAGCCGGGGGCACGGAGGTCGAGTTCGCGGCAGCGGGAGATCATGTCGTCGAGCACGGCGTCGAGTGTAAGCTGATTCTCGCCCGTCCATCGCGCGACCAGTTGCCTGACCTGTGCGCGGTGCCGCCTGATGAAGACCGCCGCCGGCTGCGCCCGCCGGTGCCGGGGGTCGGCCGAGAAGAGGCGGGAGAGATCGCGGTCGTACGTCTTCGGCGGCGTGAAGGCGTAGAACGCCTGCTTCTTCTCGTAGTGCTCGCCAAGCGTCTGGCTGAGCTTCGAGAGCGGATCGATGCGCTCCCGTGTCATGACCGGCGGCCGCTCGCCGGCAATCTCGGCCATCAGTTCGTCGACATATTCGAGCTTCTTCAGCGCCGGCCAGCCGGCATAGCGCGTCCGCCAGTTCGACCGCGGCCGCAACCACACCGCAAAGGTCTCGGCGAAATCCTCGTCCGGATGGCTCTGCGCATACCAGCGCCGAAGGTGCTGGACGTAGCGCCGGCTGGCCGGATTGGGCCGGTAGTAGAGGGGATAGTGTTTCGAGGACGGGCCGAACAATTGCTGCCAGCGCCGGCGGCGCTGCAACTGATAGGCATGCTGCACGGCATGGCCGGTCTCGTGACGGAGGATAGCCATGCACTCGGACCAGGTGCTGCCCTCGACCTCGAGCATCATCTTCTTCTCGAGTTTCATCAGGCGGGGATGGGCAAGGTAGAACGGGATGGCAATGCCGGGCACGCCGGCCGGACTGAACCATTCGCTCGATATCCATGCGTGCGGCTGCAGCCGGATGTCCCGTGCCTTGAGCTCTTCATGCAGAATGCCGAGACAATTCTCGAGCCAGGTGCCCTCGACCGTAAGCTTGAGGCTGCTGAATCGTTGCTCGAGCAACTGCTCGTTCGACAGCTTTTCCCAGGCAAATTTCCGGCTCGGCATAGGCATCCATAAATCATAAAACAAGCGTGGGATGGTGGCACAGGATGCTGCCGGCAACAACCCGCCGGGGCTTGGCGCTACGCCGGCCTTGGTGGGCTACAGGCTGGACCTGGGCAGTGACTTGGGCCGTGACTTGGGCGGTGCCTGGATCTGTCGTGGATGGAGCTGCAACAACGGCCATCTCCTGCGAGTTGGAATAACGTGTCGATGCATGCTGTTTGCAGGCCGCTGGCCGACCGACTCGCGGCGTTTGCGCGAGAATGAGGATGTTGTCTTCCTGCACACCGGCGGCGCGCCGGCACTGTTCGCCTGTCAGGCGTCCTCGGCATCTGAACCGAAGCTGCGGCGGTATGCGCCGGAAAGAATCCAGTTCCAGACCGCCTCTAATCTAAACCGCTTCTAAATCGGGTGCCCGTGCATTGCCTTGAGAGCCGCCGGAGCGACCGGCATACTTGCGGGATGAACACTACAATCCAGCGTTGATGCCGCACATCTACCAGCACATCTTCGAGACGTACCGCGTCGTCGGTTCTGACGATGGTTCTGTGATCGATCGATTTGCCGATCAGGCGCAGTGGCTGGATTCGCCGGGCTGTCTTTTCCAGCGCAACAACGTCGTGCTGGGCAGCGAGATTCGCACCGAGGGCATAATCAAGGCCGGGCTTTTCATCTCGGTGGTGCTGAAGGGGTCCGGCAGTGGCCGGCCGCGTGAGGGCGGCGCCAGCCGCGTGCACTATTCTGACGGCTCCATCGCCGTGATGGCGCTCCGCGAGCCGACCGCCTGGGAGGGCGACGCGCCGCGCGGTGCGCATATGCAGGCCGCCGGCATCGGCTTTCCCCTCGCGTCGCTCGAGCAACTGGGATTGAGCCGCGAGTTCCTCGAACTGTTCAGCGGTCAGGATCAGAACGTCTTTGTTGCCACGCTGCGGGCCTCGCCGCGGATCAAGGCGCTCGCCATGGAGATGATTTCCCCTGTCGCCGAGGGGCGGGCGGCCGAACTGCTGCTATCGGCGCATGCAACGGAAATACTGGCCCGTGCCATGCTGGCGCTGCGCGGCAACGAAAACGTCGGCCTGTTCTCCGACCAGAAGCGCTTGCGCCTGCAGGCGGTGGGCGAACTGATCAAATCCGACCTGCGGCATCCCTGGACGGTCGCGGAACTGGCGCGGCATGCCGGGCTCGGCCGGCGCATCTTCAACGCGCAGTTTCGCCGGATGTATGGTGTCAGCGCGGCCGACTATTTGCGGAAGAGCAGGCTCGATGCCGCCCGCGAAGCGCTGCTGTACCAGGGCCTGTCGGTCACCGAGGCGGCCTATTCCGTCGGTTACCCAAATTCTGCGAATTTCTCCACGGCGTTCCGCAGGCATTTCGGGTACGTGCCGAGCCGCTGCCATCGCGACAAACGATCCTGACGCTTCCGAAGCTTGGCTGCCCCCGGCGTAATGTGTCTTGCGGGGAACAGTGACGAACAGTCGTGCCCAACTTGGAAAGCATCAACGCGCGATCAAAGGGTTTTTGCGCAAGCGCAAAGGCACCCCAAAATCAAATCTGTTCTCTCAACGATCGGGGACAATTCGATTCAGGGGTCGACCAGGATGATGCGTAATTGCGTAAGGCCGTCGTTGTGGGGGACGACGCCGAAAGCCTTTTTCTGCGCAACCGTGTTCGGGCTGAGCATGCAGGTCGGCCCGGTCCTCGCCCAGTCCGGCCAGTCGTTGCCGCCGGTCACGGTCGATGCCCCGAAGCCGCAAGCCGCTCGGCCAACACAGCCTGCAAGAAGGGCCGCGCGGTCGCAAAGCAGTGCGCGGCGGGCCACGGCGCCCGCGCCGCAGCAACCGGCCCAGCCAATTGACTCGGCCGGCCGCGGCGCAATTGGCGAGCGGGGAATCGGCCCTGTTGACGGTTATCTCGCCACCCAGAGCGTGACCGCGACCAAGACCGACACTCCGATTCTGACGACGCCGCAATCGATTTCGGTGGTGACACAGGATCAGATTCAGGACCAGGGCGCCCAGAACGTCACCGAGGCGCTGCGCTATACGCCGGGCGTCACCATACAGAGTTTTGGTGCAAACGCATTCTTCGATTCCTTCAAGCTGAGAGGGTTCGATGCGCCGCGCTATCTCGACGGACTGCGGCTGCCGGCCGACAACACGACGTTTGCCATCCCGCGAATTGAAACCTACGGCCTGGAGCGGCTGGAAGTTTTGAAGGGGCCTTCGGCAGCCCTTTATGGGCAGTCGGAGCCGGGCGGTCTGATCAACATGATCAGCAAGCGGCCGACCTCGACGCCGCAATACGAGGTGGTGGGTACCTTCGGATCCTTCGATCGCTTTCAGGGGGCGTTCGACATTGGCGGCCCGATCGACAAGAAGGGCGAGTTCCTCTACCGCATCGTCGGCCTTGCGCGCGACAGCAACAGCCAGACCGACTTCGTCCAGGACAACAAGCTGTTCATCGCACCAAGCTTCACCTGGCGTCCGACCACCGATACCAGTTTCACGATCCTGTCGCAGTACCAGAAGGCGGAGAACAGGGGCTACCAGCAGTATGTTCCCGGACAGGTCTCCTTCCTTCCCAATCCCAACGGACGCATCCCCTACGGCCGCTATATCGGCGAGCCCGGGCCTGACGGTTACAATCTGGAACAGTTTGCAATCGGTTACGCGTTCGAGCACCGGTTCGAAAACAACCTGCAGTTCCGTCAGAACTTCCGCTATACCGAGGTCAGCAACGACCTTGCATCCGTCCGCAGCGAGGGCATGGCACCAGATCCTGCAAATCCTCCCACCAATCTCTCGCATAATTTCATCAATCGCTCTTACAACTACGTGAAAGCCAACGCGGCCAACATCGCGCTGGATAATCAACTGCAAGCGGACTTCATGACCGGACCGCTCGCCCACAAGGTGCTCTTCGGCGTCGACTATTTTGATCTGCGGTCGAGCACCGACTACCGGACGGCCGGCATTACGCCCATCGACGCCTATAACCCGGTCTACGGTGCGACCATTCCTTCCTTCGCGTCGCTGCTTCCGTTCATTCTTCGCGACGACAAGCTGTCGCAAGCGGGCGTCTATCTGCAGGATCAGATCAAGCTGGATCGCTGGACGCTGACGGTGAGCGGCCGGCAGGATTGGGCCAGCACCGATTTCACCAGCAGGGGATTGTTTCCGCTTCCCGGCAGCTATCAGCGCGATGATTCCGCGCAAACCGGCCGGATCGGCCTCAACTATCTGTTCGATATCGGCCTGTCGCCCTACATCAATTACTCGACTTCTTTCACGCCGAACCTCGGCGCCGACGGCGCCGGCAGGTCATTCCGGCCCACGACGGGCGAGGGGGCGGAAGTCGGCGTCAAATTCAAGCCGGTCGGATCGAACTTCATGATGACGGCGGCGCTGTTCGACATCCGCCAGAAGGACGTGCTGACCGGCGATCCCAACAATTTCTTCGTCAACGTGCAGACCGATGCCGTCCGCGTGCGCGGCCTCGAGCTCGAACTCAAGGGCAACCTGACCCGTGAATTCGAACTCATCGCCGGATACTCCCATCTCGATCCGCGCGTGACACAGAGCATCGCGGGCTATGCCGGCAAATACATGATGAGCACGGCGCAGGATCAGGGCTCGATCTGGGGCAAATATACCTGGTTCGATGGTCCGCTCGCCGGACTTGGGCTTGGCGCCGGTGTTCGCTATGTCGGCGAAACCTATGGCGACAATTTCAACACTTTCGTCATTCCGTCCTATGCGCTGCTCGATGCGGCGATCAGCTATGACTTCGGCTATGTGCGGCCGGACCTGAAGGGATTGAAGGCGCAGGTCAACGTGACCAACCTGACCAACCAATTCTACGTGGCGTCCTGTTTGACCGGGCTGGCGTATTGTGGTCTCGGCAATGCGCGTACGGTGCTTGGGACATTGAAATACAGCTGGAACTAGGACGGTCACTTGACGGCAGCAACACGATCAATTCGACGATGGGGCTTCGTCCATAAATGGACGAGCCTGATCTGCACGCTGTTCATGCTGCTGTTGTGCATCACGGGGCTGCCGCTGATCTTCCATCACGAGATCGACGACCTCCTGCACAGCGAGGTGAAGCCCGCCGACGTTCCGCCCGGCACGCCCAGGGCCGACCTCGACAAGCTGCTCGTCAATGCCCTGGCGAACTCGTCCCTGAAAGTGCCGCACTTCCTGATCTGGGACCGCGACGATCCCAACGTGATGTTCGTGAGCGTCGGCGAGTCTCTCGCCTCCGACCCGACCAAGAATCGCTTCGTCCGGATGGACGCGCATACCGGCAGCTATCTGGATTCGCCTGACGTCACCGGGCGCTTCACCTACATCATGCTTCGGCTCCACGTCGACATGTTCGCCGGACTGCCGGGCAAGCTGTTCCTTGGATTGATGGGGATTCTGCTCTGCGTGGCGATCATTTCGGGCATCGTCGTCTATGCGCCGTCGATGCGGAAGCTGGATTTCGGCGCCTACCGTGGCCATCGCCCGCGCATCGTACGCTGGCTCGACATCCACAATCTGGCGGGCATCCTGCTGGTGATGTGGACGCTTGTGGTCGGCTTCACCGGCGTGATCAACACCTGGGCCGATCTCGTTCTGAAGGCGTGGCAGTACGGGCAGTTGGCCGAGATGACGGCGCAGTATCGCGATCGTGCGCCTCCAACAAAGCTGACCTCGGTCCAGGCTGCCGTGGACGTTGCCGCGCGCGCCGTGCCGGGAATGACGCCGAGCTTCGTCGCGTTTCCGGGAACAGTGTTCAGCAGCAAGAGCCACTACATCGTTTTCCTGAAGGGCGACACGCCCGTCACGTCGCGCCTTCTCAAGCCGGCCCTGATCGATGCCGAAACCGGCAAGCTGACCGACAGCCGCGACATGCCTTGGTATGTCACGACCCTGTTCATTTCGCAGCCGCTGCATTTCGGCGATTACGGTGGCCTGCCGCTCAGGATTCTTTGGGCCGTGCTCGACGTGCTGACGATCATCGTCCTGGGAACCGGCGTCTATCTCTGGCTGCGCAGGCGCAAGGCAGGCGTCAGCGTCGATCGCGCGATCGCGCAAGGTTCTGCGGTCAATGCTCCTCTCATGTCGTCTTGATGGTTTGTCGTGAAGAATCATCGAACGCTTGGACAGATTTTTGCTGCCCCGATCGTCGTCGGAGTGCTGAGCATCGTCGGCCTTCTTGCGGCGCTTATCGGCGACGGATGGTGGGATGTCGTATCGTGGCTCACGTTGACGGTTCCAGTCCTGTTGTATGTCTACTTCCTGATGCGACGAAAGCGCGTTCGGCAAGCCGCGAACCTGCAATCTTGAAGCGGTCGCAATTCTGGAACCCGGAAAAGCACGTCGGAAGATCCACGCTGCCTACCTGGGGAGAGATGCTGCGCAACCAGGGGCGAGCCTTCGTTCCGACGAGGCTGATCGATTTCGTCATCAGGCAGGATGCCAAGCGCAACCTCTGTGGAAGCCAATGGATCCATGCACAACGGGCACGTTTGCCTTGAGCGACAATAAAACGAGAGCCACGAGCAATCGAAGTTTATTAGGCGGGAGATTTCGTGACAACCGGATGGGCCGTCGAAGTAACGATGCTGATAGGCGATCGTCGTGAGTCCAGATGGTTTGCCGTCGGCAGTCAAAGCGTTTCAGAAGCGAAGCGTGAAATTCTGAGGTTTCCTGGTATTCTGGAGAGTGACGAGGTAACCGTTCGGCGCACGCTTTCTCAGAACGAAATCGAAAGCCTGAATTTGCAGCAGGGGGCTGTCAGGCCGCTTTTGGTCCATCATCAGGCCTCATGACTTTGGAGGTGTTCAAGTTGAATGGCGTCTGCGCCACCGGTAGGATTGGAGCGATCCCCTCCAAGGATCTCTGAGCGCTATACGGCCCCGCCCTTCCGGCGGGGCTTTCCTTTAATCCGCCAGCTTGCAATAGAACGTCAAGAGCCAGAACTCATGGTCGATCGCCCCAATCTCGCTTGACTGACGATCGGTAGCGATCTTCGCAAGACAGCTGATCTCTTGGTCAGACCGAAGCCGCGCACTGGCCGACGCACTGAGGGTTGTCAGGTCGAGTTTGTGCCCCAGTCGCTAGTGTCTGGCGAGGCCTGCCTCTACTTGAATGTATGGACGGCGGCGCTGTCCGATCGCGAGCGTCAACCGGTCATGGTGTGGCTGCATCCGGGCGGGTTCGTTTGGGGTTCGGGCGCCGATCCCGCTGTTGATGGCGAAGCGCTCGCTCTGCAGGGTGTCGTGTTGGTGACGCCCACGCTGATCAACGGTTGTTCGAGCGATCTCGAGGAGTAACTCGAAATCGATACCAGGGCGCCTTTATCGAGTTTTCAGCAGGAGCCAATGTAAAATGGTGTTCGACTTCGTTCGGCGTGGTTCACTCGCATGGATCGTTTCCATTTTTGCCTGCGCGCTATTGGTCTCAGATTCAGCGGAGGCGCAGGGAAACCAATTTCAAAAATTGGTGGGTACCTGGAAGAACACCAACACCGACGTCACCATCGTTATCGGCCAGGATAGGTCGGTACACAGTCAGGATGGCGGCCTCTCCGGCACAATGCAGAGATCGGGTGAGGGTAGCGCGACCCTTGTGATTCAGGGAAGGCGCAATGATCAGTCACCCGCTGAGTGTGCCTATGACATCAGTTTTACGGAGGATAAGACCAGTGACTGGGGTCTGACAAAAGAAAGCCCGATAGGTGCCTGCCTCAAGGGCGGCCGCTTCGTGAAAGTCGACTCCCCAAGTCGGGGTGAATTGAGATTTCTGGATGGCCGCCATTATCAGGGGGAAATCCGCGATCGCTTACCAAGCGGCCAAGGCACGATGACATTTGGGGATGGTCAGCGCTACGACGGCGAATGGAGTGATGGCAAAAGGAACGGCGAAGGCATCGTCACATCCTCAGATGGCAGGCGCTACGAGGGGCAATGGCTCAATGACCTGAGGAGTGGGCAAGGCATTGAAGTTCTACCCGACGGCGCGCGCTACGATGGCCAGTGGCAGAATAACAGTAAGAACGGCCATGGCGTCTACACCTGGCCAGACGGCCAGCGCTACGATGGCCAATGGAACGATGGCAAGAGGGAGGGGCATGGCAGCATGAACTTCTCAAATGGCGGCAGCTATGTCGGGCAATGGCATAATGATCATAGGAGTGGGCAGGGCATTGAAGTTATGCCCGACGGTGCGCGCTACGACGGCCAGTGGCAGAATAACACCAATAACGGAAATGGCGTTTATACGTGGCCAGACGGCCAGCGCTACGACGGCCAATGGAGCGATGGCAAAAGGAGCGGCCAGGGCACCATGACATTCTCAGGTGGCAGACGCTACGAAGGCCAGTGGTACAATGACCAGAGAAGTGGGCAAGGAATTGAAGTTCTACCCGACGGAGCGCGCTACGACGGCCAGTGGCAAAATAACACCAAGAACGGAAATGGGGTTTATACGTGGCCAGACGGCCAACGCTACGCCGGAGGATGGAGCGATGGCAAAAGGGATGGCCAAGGTGTTTTGAGATTCGCAGATGGCAGGCGCTATGACGGGCAATGGCATAATGACCAAAGAACTGGGCAAGGCATTGAGGTTCTACCCGACGGTACGCGCTACGTTGGCCAATGGCGAAACAACAGCAAGCATGGCCACGGCGTTTATACTTGGCCAGGTGGCCAGCGCTATGACGGCCAATGGAGCGATGGCAAAAGGGACGGTCAAGGTGTTTTGACGTTCTCAGATGGCAGGCGCTACGAGGGCCAATGGCGAAATGACACGAGAAGTGGTCCCGGCGTCATGGTGTGGCCAGATGGCCAGAGCTACGACGGTCAATGGAGCGATGGCAAGAGGAACGGCCAAGGCAATATGAAATTCCCGGATGGCAGGCGCTACGAAGGCCAGTGGCACAATGACACGAGGAACGGTACCGGCGCCATGATATGGCCAGACGGCCAGCGCTACGACGGGGAATGGAGCGATGGCAAGAGGGATGGCCAGGGCATTCTGACATTCTCAGATGGCAGGCGCTACGAAGGCGAGTGGCGCAATGATACGAGAAACGGCGACGGCGTCATGATATGGCGAGACGGCCAGCGATATGATGGGCAATGGAGGGATGGCAAGAGGAGCGGACAAGGTATTTTGATTTTCTCTGATGGCAGGCGCTACGAAGGCCAATGGCTAAGCGACAATATGAATGGTCGTGGCGTTTATACCTGGCCGGATGGCCAGCGCTACGACGGCCAATGGAACGACGGAAAAAGGGACGGTCAAGGTGTTTTGACGTTATCTGATGGCAGGCGCTACGACGGACAATGGCGTAATGACGCGAGAAGCGGCCACGGAGCTATGACGTTCTCGAATGGTGGACGCTACGACGGGCAGTGGAGCGATAACCAAAAAGACGGCCATGGTATCGAACTCTACTCGGACGGGTCCCGCTACGACGGGCAATGGCGAAATGGCAAAAGAGAAGGCCGTGGTGTTCTCACATGGCCTAACGGCGTGCGATACGATGGACGATGGAGTGACGACAAACGCCTGGATTAAACGTTCCGCACGTTGGTGAAGTCCTCTCAGCCGCGGACGCTGGCTCGGTTTGTCTACGCAGCGCCGCCGTTCAGCGCGCGGCGGATCATGTCGGCCAGTTGGGACTTTCGATAGGGCTTGGTCAGCAGCAGCACGCCGGGGTCCAGGCGGCCCTGGTGCACGATCGCGTTGTCGGTATAGCCGGACGTATATAACACCTTGATGCCGGGCCGGCGCATCGCGACCTGTTCGGCGAGTTGCCGTCCGGTCATGCCGCCGGGCATGATGACGTCGGTGAACAGCAGATCGAACGGTTCGCCGTTGTCGATCATCTTCATTGCCGACGGACCGTCGGCGGCGGCAAGCGTCCGGTAGCCGAGGCTCCGCAGTTGCGAGGTGACGAAGTTGCGCACCAGCGCGTCGTCTTCCACGACCAGGATGATCTCGTTGCCGTGCGTAATTGGCGCGGCGGGGGCAGGGGCGATCTCGGCCTGGCCTTCGGCGGGCGGCAGGTAAAGCCTGATCGTGGTGCCGTGGCCGATCTCGCTGTAGATGCGGATATGCCCGCCCGATTGCTTGACGAAGCCGTAGACCATGCTGAGCCCGAGGCCCGAGCCCTTGCCGACTTCCTTGGTGGTAAAGAACGGCTCGAACGCCTTGTCCTGCACCTCCGGGGACATGCCGGTGCCGGTATCGCTGACGGCAAGCATCACATAGGGCCCGGGCCGCACGTCGGGATTGGCCTGCGCGTAGGCTTCGTCGAGCACGACGTTGCGCGTCTCCAGCAGCAGCTTGCCGCCGTTCGGCATCGCGTCGCGGGCGTTGATCGCCATGTTGAGCACGGAATTCGCAAGCTGCGAGGCGTCGATATGGGCGGTCGCTACTTCCTGCTCGAGGATCGAGTTGACCTCGATCTGCTCGCCGAGCGTGGGACGAAGCAGTCTTGCGATGTCGAGCACGGTGCCGTTGATATCGACGTTGCGCGGGCGCAGCGGCTGGCGGCGGGCGAAGGCGAGCAGATGCTGGATCAGCTCGCTGCAGCGTTCGGCCGCCTGGTCGATCAGCTCGGCGGTCTTCTGCAGCGCCGGCTGGTCCTTCAGACTCGTGACCAGCGTTTCGGTGGTGCCCGTTATCACGGTCAGCATGTTGTTGAAGTCGTGCGCGACGCCGCCGGTCAACTTGCCGATGGCGTCCAGCTTCTGCGACTGCAGGAGCTTGTGTTCGGTTTCGCGCCAGGCGGTGATGTCGTGGTAGACCAGCGCCGCGCCGGCGATGTTGCCCGAGGTGTCGCGCAGCGACCGGCCGCTGACCACGAGATGCATCGGCGCGCGGTCGTCGGCGGGGCGGATGAAGATTTCCTGTTCGTCGAACGTCTCGCCGCGCAGCACCTGCGCCGAGGGCATGTCTTTCGGCGGCAGCCGCGTCACGCCGTCGGCGTGGTAGGCGACGCTCAAGCTCCCCAGTTGCCGGACGTTCATGCCGCGCTGGTAGCGCAGCATCGTCTCGGCGGCAGGGTTGGCGAGCAAAATGTCTCCGTCGGGATCGAGCACGAGCACGGCCTCCGCCATGCTGTGAAAGGTGCTCTGCAGCACGGCGGCCGAATGCCTGAGCTCCGCATGGGCGGCAACCAGATGCTCGGTGCGCTCGGCGACCGCCGCCTCCAACGCCTCGTTGGTCGCTTTGGTCGCGGTGAGGGAGTCCTGCAGTTCGCGCCGGGAGCGGCGGCTGGATGCCACGAGCGCGGCGGCGAGGATCAGGATCAGCAAGACACCGGCCAGATCGATCGCCAGCAGGATGCGCGCGCTGGACGCCGATTCGGCGCGTCTGGCCCTGAGCTGCCTGCGGGCTTCCATCACCGCCTTGTCGAGGTTGTCGGCAATCGCGGCCGTCGCCGCGCGATCTTCCCGGCTGACAAGCGCCACGATGCCGGCGTCGTCGCCCGCATTGCGCAGCCTGATCAATTCGCCATTGAAAGCGATCTGGCGCTCCACCAGCGCCCTGGTCTCTTCGATCAGCCGCCGCTCGCCGGGACTGTCGTGGACGGCCGCGATCAGGCGGTCCAGGGCCGGCATGAGCGTGTCGGTGGTATGCTGATATTCCGTGGCGAATTCCTGATCGCCCGTGATCGCAAAGGAGCGTGCGGTGCTTTCGGCCTGGAGCAGCAGCGGCCGCATGTCGGCAATCTTGCTCAGCACCTGAAGCGCATGATCGACGGAGGCGGTATCCGGCCGCGACTTGATGTCCAGACCGATCGAGGCGGCGCCAATGGCGAGAAGGATAGCGAGGCCCGTTCCGAGAATGATTCGCTGCGAAGGCATTGCGACGTGTTATTTCATTTCGAGAGGCGCGCGGATGCTTCCGGACTGGTGATGCATTGATGGACGACGGTCAACAGCGCGTCCTGCGTGAACGGCTTGCGCAGGCAGCATGCCGCGCCGAGCTCGATGGTCATCCGCAGGAAATCGGGGGCGCGCTCGGCGTTGGCGAAGGCGTAGCCCGACATCGCGACGACAGGCACGTCCGGCCTGCGCTCGTGGAACATCCTGATCGACTCGAAGCCGCGCATGTGCGGCATGAAGACGTCGACCAGCATCACGTCGAAGTCGGCGGCTTCGAGTGCGCGCATGCCCGCTTCACCACCGTCGGCGACGGTGACCTCGAACCCCTTTCGCGTCAGACAAACCTCGATGGTCTTGCAAACCAGCGGGTCGTCATCGACCACGAGAACGCGCGGCACGATGATTCCTTCTTCTCAGGGTGGCGACAGGCGACTCGCACATCCCATGTGACGATTAAGTCGAAAAGCCGACGAACCGTCTGTATGATAGAATGCATATGAGGATTGCAGTGCACGATTCCGTTGTGCCTCTATCAGAACAAGAACAAATGCACCCAAGGTTGCGGATCCAGACCTGCCATGCCTCCACTCACTCACGCGGGACGCGCTCGATTGTCGCCGCTCGGGCTCACCTTGCTTGCCGTCACGTCGGTGGGGTGGGGCCTCAACTTCCCGATCATGAAACACCTGCTGACGGAGTGGCCGCCGCTGTCTTCGCGCGGCCTGTGTGGCATCGTCGGCGCGGCGGCGCTGGCGCTGTTCGCACTGGCGCGGCACGAGAAGTTGAGCGTGCCGCGGGCGATGTGGCTGCGGCTGTTGCTGGTCTCGATGCTGACGATCGGCGGCTGGGTCGCCTTCATGGGGCTCGCGCTGTTGTGGCTCAGTGCCAGCGAGGCCGCGGTACTCGGCATTTCGATCCCGGTCTGGGTGGCGTTCCTGGCCTGGCCGATACTCGGCGAACGGCTGTCGCCGGTGCGCGGCGTTTCGCTGATGGTGGCGCTGGTCGGCATCGCCGTGCTGATTGGCGGCAACGGTTTTGATGCCAGCATCGAGAAGCTGCCCGGTATTGCATGCGCGCTCGCAGGCGCGGTGTGCGTCGGGCTCGGCACGGTCCTGACCAAGCATTTCCCGCTGGCGATGCCGCCATTGTCGCTGGCCGCCTGGCAGATCGGTCTGGGCTGCCTGCCGATCGCCGTCGTCGGGCTCACTGTCGAACAGCCGCAACTGGCGGCACTGTCAGGGGTCGGCTGGGCGTCGATGCTCTACATGACGCTGATCCAGTTCTGCCTGTGTTACGTCTGCTGGTTTGCAGCACTGGAGCGGTTGCCGGCGGCGACGGCCTCGATCGGGACCTTGCTGGTGCCGGTCATCGGCGTACTCGCGGCAGCCGCGATGCTGCACGAGCCGCTGGGCCTGCGCGAACTCGTCGCTTTGGTCTTCACGCTCGGCGGCGTTGCCGTGGCGCTGCGTTCGTAAGCCGCGAACGCAAAAGGGGAGGCGCAACGGAATGCGCCGCCCCTCGGGTTCACGTGATCATGCCGTTACGGGCAGGGGTGCCGCTTCCCGTCATAGCCGAGATAGGTCCCCGACGCCGGGTCGTAGGACTTGAAGCGCTGCATGCAGTACGCCACGGCATCGCCGTCAGCCGGCGCGGGCGATACGGCGACAACGCTGTCGTCGTAATACCCGTCGTCGTAGTAATACGGGCTGGAGCCGTAATAGCCGTAGCTGGATCCGATGCCGGCGCCGATCGCGAAGCCCGGCCAGAAGCCGCCACCGCGATAGTGACGATGGTAGCGTCCACCGCCGTGGTAATGGCGTCCGCCATAGCCGCCGCCTGCTACAACACCGCCGCCGCCGGGCACAGGACGGGCTCCGATCGCCGGGCCGCCACCTGGAATGGGGCGGGCGCCAATAGCCGGGCCGCCGCCACCGCCCGCGAATCCTCCGCGGCCGGGCGCCATTGCGGCACCACCACCACCGCCGCCGGCCCTGAAACCTCCACCGCCGCCGGGCGCAGACATTCCGCCGCCGCCCCTAAAGCCGCCACCGCCACTAAAGCCGCCACCGCCACCGCCGCTCGGTGCTGCTACGGCGCCACCGCCGCCGCCTCCACCTCTTCCGGGCGCTTGAGCCGAGCTTTGGCTCGGTACAACCAACGGCAACATGAGTGCCATGGCTGCGGCCGTACTTAAAACTTTCAGATTAATCATCATTGGCTCCATCTGCGGGATATAGGTCCTAACCCCCTGCGGAGGGGGAGGTTCCGAGCCCACGCACCGATCGTGCGCGAACTGATCCTGCCGAGCGGGAACTGTATGCGAGATGAACAGAATGCGTTGGTTCCGCGACGGCGGGCTGTCGAAATCGGGCCTCAACGCGCCTGGCTGGGGAAATCTGCCCCGGTCTGGACAATCAGGCCCGCCGATGGCATCAGGACAACACGCATTCTCGAACCGGCCGAGCCCTATGAAGCAGTTTCTGCTCAAGTTTTTCACCTGGTGGAGCGGCCAGACCTTCGGCACGCAATTGTGGACGTGGCGATTCGGCGAACTGGTCGGCGAGGACGAGCAGGGCAACCGCTACTATCGCACCAAGGGCCGCCAGATCGATCCGACGCTGGGCTTCGAGCGGCGCTGGGTGATCTACAACGGCTACGCCGAGGCGACGCGGGTGCCGCCCTCCTGGCACGGCTGGCTGCATCACACCGTCGATGTCGCCCCGACCGAAGAGAGCTACACGCCGCGTGAGTGGGAAAAGCCGCACGTTCCGAACATGACCGGCACGCCGGCGGCATATCGGCCGTCCGGCTCGACGCTGGCCAGCGGCCGCCGTCCGAAGGCCACCGGCGACTACCAGCCCTGGACGCCCGGAAACTGAGATCGCGCCATCGCCGCAAGGGCGGGATGCCGCCGACTCGCGTCCGCGGTCCGGCAATCCACATCATCTTCCTGTGAATAGCGGGATCAGCGGGGACATGCGCTGTCGCGGCCTTGCCCCTTCCGCGTCGCTGCGGCTCAATGGGGACATCTTACGGAGATGGGAACCATCGCGTCGGTGTCGGGCTCCAGTTCGCGACTGCCCCGACGAGCAGCGGCACCCGATCAGGATAGGGCTGGGACATAGGCCCCCGGCAATGAGGTCCTGAAATCGCCCGCCAATGTGGTGCTGTCGTAAGACAGGAAAGGCCGTCTGGGAAACCAGGCGGCCTTTTTCTTTCTGCTGATTGCGCGTCCCGGACGCGAACGTCACCCCAGCCGCGCGGCGGCGCGGTTGATCATTTCGGTGCGGCGCACCTGTGCTGCTGCAATCCTGTCCTTCATGATCGCGAGCACTTCCGGCGGAGCGGTATCGGGCGAACCGGAATTGAACGGCGGCGCCGGGTTGTATTCGAGCCGGAGCTGGATCGCCTCGGCGGTTTTTTGGTCGTGCAGCAGCGCTACCAGCGTCAGCGCAAAATCGATGCCTGCGGTGACGCCGCCGCCGGTGACGCGGTTGCGGTCGACGCAGACGCGCGTCTTGGTCGGGGTCGCACCGAACGCGCCGAGGAAATCCATCGCCGTCCAGTGCGTCGCCGCGCGATAACCTTTCAGGAGGCCGGCGGCGCCCAGCACCAGCGATCCCGTGCAGACCGAAGTGATGTACTTTGCGCCGGGCGCCTGCTTGCGCAGGAACGCCAGCATCTCCTCGTCGTTGATCATGTCGTCGGTGCCGAAGCCGCCGGGCACGCAGATGACGTCGAGCTGCGGGCAATCAGCAAAGGTCGTGGTCGGCGTCAGCACCAGCACGCTGTCGCTGGTGACCGGCTCGATCCGCTTCCAGATCAGGTGCACCTTCGCGCCGGGCAGGCTGGAGAACACCTGCAACGGGCCGGTGAAGTCGAGCTGGGTGACGCGCGGGAACAACACGAGACCGATCTGAAGCGGCGTGGGCGTCTCTGACGGCGCAGACATCGTGATCCTTTCAAAACTTGCCTTGCAAAATTTTGCCTTGACGGGACGCATCCTTGCATGGTGGCCTCTCGTCAGAAATGGCATATTTCCCTCATTTTGGGACATCCAGTCAAAGCGGGTCTGCAGCATGATCGGCGTTCTCGTGTTTCCGGATTTCCAGTTGCTCGATGCCGCAGGCCCCATTTCGGCCTTCGAGATCGCGGCGCGCTTTGCCGATGCCGCGCCCTCGATCAGGGTGCTCGCCGTGACGCCGGGACCGGTGCGTTCGTCGTCGGGCGTCGAGATGGTCGCGCGCGGTTTGAAGTCGTCGGGCGCGATCACCACGCTGATCATCGCGGGCGGCGAGGGCGTCCGGCAGGCGGCGGCCTGCGCGAAGACGCTCAACTTCGTGCGCGCTATGGCGAAACGTGGCGTCCGCATCGCCAGCGTCTGTTCCGGCGCCTATGTGCTCGCGGAGGCCGGCCTGCTCGACGGCCGCCGCGCCACCACGCACTGGCAGCGCACACGGCACTTTCTGAAAACCTATCCGCAGGTGAAGCTTGAGCCCGACCGCATCTTCGTGCGCGACGGCGATGTCTGGACCTCGGCCGGGATATCGGCCGGCATCGACCTGTCGCTGGCGATGATCGCGGAGGACTACGGCGACGAGATCGCGCAGCAAACCGCCCGGCAACTCGTGCTCTACCACCGCCGCAGCGGCGGCCAGTCGCAATTCTCCTCGCTGCTGGAATTGAAGGCGCCGAACGGCCGGTTCGGGCCGCTGCTGGCGTGGGCGCGCGAGCATCTCGATGCGCCGCTCACGGTGGAGGATCTCGCCGAGCAGGCCGGCATGAGCTCGCGGCATTTCACCCGCGCCTTCATGGCCGAGACCGGCACGACACCGTCCAAGGCGGTGGAGCGTTTGCGCATCGAGGTCGCGCGGCAGCGCGTGCAGTCTTCCAGCGAGGCGATCGAGCGCGTCGCCGAAGCTACCGGCTTTCGCGATCCGGAGCGGATGCGCCGCGCCTTCATCCGCGCCTTCGGCCAGCCGCCGCAATCGCTGCGCCGGGCCGCCCGGTCGGCCTGATTTCCGGTTCCGGAATTAACCTGCAGCGCGGGTATCAAGCTTAACGGGCAAGCTTAACGCGCGAGTCCGGTTGTGCGGGCGCTCGAGGCTCAGCAAAGTCCGCCGCAGCGGAAACCCAATTTCAAGCGAGAAAGCGACAGTCATGGTGCAGTCAACGATCAGTCAGGTGCTGACGAACATCGAACGTGAAATCCAGGCCGAGGTTCACAACAGCCAGCAGCCGCGGCAGCCGGCTCCCATCGATTTCGTGACGCCGATGGTGGCGGCGCCCGCGATCACGATGCCCGACTATGTCGAACATCGCGACGGCGCCACGGAGATCGGAAGGCTGTCGGCGGAAGCCGTCGTCCGTGAATATGAGGCTGCGGCAAAGGACATCGAAGCGCTCGGCGCGGAACTGGTCGAGCGCGTCAAGCAATGCGAGGCGATGAGCCGCGATGTGCTTCGCGTCACCGACGAGCTGAAGGACACCGCGAACCGTTATCGCGAAGAAGCCAAGCGCGTCTTCATCGAGATCGAAAGCTGCTCGAAGATGACGTCGGAGGTCAGCAAGATCTGCGGCGAACTGCGGGACAGGATCGTTACGCCGGCCGCGACCGACAAGTCGAAGACGAAGAAGGCGCGCGCCGCGGTGTAAAGAGAGGCACGCGCGTTCGATGGTCGTGAACGATCAGGCGCGGAAGAAGATCACGGTGACCAGCGCGAACACCGGCAGCAAGACGCACCCGGACCAGAGCATGTAGCCAAAGAAGCTCGGCATCTTGACGCCCTGCTGCCGGGCGATGGCATAGACCATGAAGTTCGGGGCGTTGCCGATATAGGTGTTCGCTCCCATGAACACCGCGCCCGCCGAGATCGCGGCGAGCGTCAATGCGCCCTCCCGCATCAGCACCTCGGCGCGTCCGCCGGCCAGTTCGAAGAACACGAGATAGGTCGGCGCGTTGTCCAGGAAGGATGATAGCCCGCCGGTCAGCCAGAAATAGGCCGCGTTGTTGGCGCTGCCATCCGCATTCGTCACCATGGCGACCAGCGGTGCGAAGGCGCCGGCGCTGCCGGCGCGCAGCATCGCCAGCACCGGAATGATCGTGACGAAGATGCCGGCAAACAGCGCGGCAACCTCGATGATGGGCGACCACGAAAATCCATTTGCGAGATGGCTTCGCCTCGGCGTGGTGAAAAAGGACACCAGCGTGACCACGACCATGACGGCATCGCGAAGTACATTCTGAACGGCAAGTTCGGTGCCCAGAACGGTGAACGTACCAAGCTGCAGCTTGGCGCTGAGCAGGATGGCGGCGATGATCACGCCGCCCAGCAGCATGTTGATGCCGCCGGTGACGCGAATGGGCCGGTCCGGTGTGGGATCGGCGGGCGTGTGTCCCTCGCGCCGGTAGACGATCGTGTCCAATACGAAGAATGCCGTCAGCACGATGCCGGCCGTGAACAGCGTCTCGGGAAACAGATGCTGCGTCGTCCAGAAGAAATCCACGCCCTTGAGGAAGCCGAGGAACAAGGGCGGATCGCCGAGCGGCGTGAGCGAGCCCCCGATATTGGAGACCAGGAAGATGAAGAACACGACGACATGCACGTTGTGCTTTCGGTCGTCATTGGCGCGAAGCACCGGGCGTATCATCACCATCGAGGCGCCGGTGGTCCCGATCAGGCTGGCGAGAACGGTTCCGATGCCGAGCAGCACCGTATTCGTAATCGGCGCGCCACGCAGATTGCCGGACACCACGATGCCGCTGGCAACCGTGAACAGCGCCAGCAGCAGCAGGATGAAGGGGATGTACTCCAGTAGCGCAGTGTGAACGAGCGCATGTATGGTACCCGTCAATCCGACCAGAAACGCCGCTGGTACCATTGCGAGCGCCGCCCAGACGAACGCGATCTTGCCATGGTGATGCTCCCAGAAGTGGGGTGCGAAGAGCGGGAACAATGCAATCGAAAGCAGGATGCCGACGAACGGCAGTCCCCACGCCAGCCCAAGCTTCGCCCCGTCCACTTCGGCGGCCCATGCTTCGGACGGAAGCGCCGTCGCAAGCGCGAAGGCTGCAAGAACGCTGAGAGCACGGCATTTGCGATCGTGGCGGGACAGCGGAGACACGGGCGACTTGGATTCGATCAAGGGATTTCCTTAACGATGAGTTCGTTGCCGGGAGAATGCAGGCCGCACGCGGCTATTTCAACGCCTTCATCCAACTGGCGATTTCGCTGACGGCGACGTTGGCCTGCTGCAGCAGCTTGCCCATGGTGAAGAAGCCGTGGAACTGGCCGGGAAAGTGCCGGTAGGTCATGGGCACGCCGGCTTCCTTCAGCCGCGCGGCGTATTCGGCGCCCTCGTCGCGCAGGGGATCCGCCCCGGCAGTCAGCACATAGGCCGGCGGCAGGCCCGCGAGCGTCGTCGCGCGCGCGGGCGACGCCTTCCAGTGGTCGATGTCGGCCGTGCCGTTGAGGTAATGGTTGCAGAACCACTTGATGACGGAATGGGTGAGAAGAATGCTGGTCTCGGGCTCGCTGTGCGAGGGATGCTTCATCGCAAAGTCGGTCGCGGGATAGACCAGCACCTGGCCGGCGAGCTTGGGGCCGTCGCCGTCGCGCGCGGCCAGCGCCACGACGGCGGCGAGATTGCCGCCGGCGCTGTCGCCGCCGACCAGCAGTTGGCTTGCATCGACGCCGAGCTTTTCGGCATGCGCCGCAACCCATTTGGTCGCGGTGATGGCGTCGTCGGCAGCGGCCGGGAATTTGTGCTCGGGCGCCAGGCGGTAGTCGACCGAGATCACGATCAACTCGCCTTCATGGGCGAGCTTCTGGCAGACCACTTCATGGGTATCGAGGTCGCCGATCACCCAACCGCCGCCGTGAAAGAACACCAGGCACGGCGCGAGGCCATTGTTCTTGCGCAGCGTCTTTGGCGTGTAGATGCGGGCCGGGATCGCGCCGTGCGGCGCGGGGATCGACAGCGGCTTGCTGGATTCGAGCGCCGGCGGGTCAGGATTAACAACGGGGCGGGCGGCCCGATAATATTCGCGCGCTTCCGAGGGGGGCAGCGTCTCATAGGCGGGACGGCCCGCATCCTGGAAAGCCTGGTAGATGGCAGCGGCATCGGGATCGAGGGTGACGGGCATGGTGGCAAAGACCTCTGGCTCTTGGATTGTCATTCCGGTTTCTGCGGTGTCGTTCCGGGGCGCGCAGCGAACCCGGAACCTCGAGATTCCGGGTTCGGTCCTATCGGACCGCCCCGGAATGACGTTGAGTTGCTAAGCCGCGGTTCGGCCGCCGTCGACGGTGTAGGCGGAGCCGGAGACGTAGCTGGCCTCGTCGGAGGCCAGGAACGCCACGATGGAGGCGACTTCGGACGCCTGTCCGAGGCGGCGCGCGGGAATGCGATCGACGATCTTCTCGTTCGGAGGCGGCTCGTTGCCGGGATTTCTGCCCTGCAGGATCGTGCTCAGCATCCGGCTGTCGATCAGTCCGGGGCAGACGCAATTGACCCGCACGCCGGTGCCGGTGCATTCCCAGGCTGCGCTCTTGGTGAGGCCGATCACGGCGTGCTTGCTGGCGCTGTAGACGGCGATCATCGGCGATCCCATCAAGCCGGCGATCGAGGCGGTGTTGATGATGCTGCCCCTGTTCTGCTTGAGCATCACCGGCAGCACGTGCTTCATGCCGAGAAAGACGCCGACCACGTTGACATCGAGCACGCGCCGAAAGCTCTCCAGCGAATATTGCGGGATCGGCTTGATGTCGCCCTCGATGCCGGCGTTGTTGTAGAAGGCGTCGATGGTGCCGAACCTGTCGACGGCGGCGCGGACGTATTCGGCGACCTCGTCCTCCTGCGTGACGTCGGCCGCGACCGCGAGCGCCTCTGCCGAGGCCGGCAGATCCTTGATGGCGGCAGCAAGGTCCTGCTCCCGGCGGTCGACGGCGACGATGCGGGCGCCGCGCTCGGCCAGCAGGCCGATGGTCGCGGTGCCGATGACGCCGGCCGCGCCGGTCACGACGGCCACCCGGCCATCGAGACGAATTCGATCGGGCATAGCTGGGGTTTCCTCTCGCTCCTCCGGTTTGTCCCGGATTTTGGTGGGTTTCGCGCAAGGGGGCGCGAACGGGAGCGACTATTTCATTTGTCGGCGGCGCTGACCAGTAGGGATGGTAGCGCAGGGGGCAGGTGCGCCGGGCAGGGGCGGCAAGCCGCCCTTTCCCCGCCGTTCACGACAGGCATTCAAAAGGTGCTTTCGATCGTGAAAAGAAAAACGCGGGGTCGAACCCCGCGCTTCCTTGTCTTGTTCTCGTTCTTCAGCTTTGTGGGGTTGCGACGGTAGCCGGAGCATTCAGCGGCGCTCCTCCCACCGAGATCGGCCCTTCGGGTATGGGCTGCCGAGCAATCTTTTTGCGCGCGGCCGGCGATAGCCGGTGACGGGCGTTCCCCGATTGAATCGAGGAAGTGAATTCCGGGGTTATCGAACTCTGCAGCGAGTCGATCTTCGACGTCAGCTTGGTGATCTGGGTAGCGATCTTCTTGACGTCTTCATGTTCATTCGCGATCTGGGTAGAGATTTTCTTCACGTCGCCCTGATCATCCGTGACGCTCTGCCTCAGGGATTCAAGCGTGATCGAATCCTGCTGGTGCTGCGCCGTGTTCCGCTGCAGGATGGCGTTGCTCTCCTGCAGCAGGGCAATGTGCTGCTGCTGGGCCGACTGAATATCCTTCAATGCGGTGATCACCGGATCCGGTATCGGATCGGCAGCTTTCGTTTGCGGAAGCAGATCCGCCAGGCTCTGGTGCGGAATCAACTCGGCCAGATTGCCGATGCTCGGCAAGGCAAAATCGGAAGGCGACATCGTGTAGACGGCCGCAGTCGTGTTGATTCCGATGGCGGCCACCGCAAACGCCAGGATCGATTTGCGGCTCGATTTCTTGGCAGGTGTTGTCGTGGCTTCGGGTTGTTCGGCTTGGCTCTGCGTTTCCGATGTCTGGGACACTGTACTGACCTCAATGGGTGAACAAAAAAGGAGCCATCGCTGGATGCCTTGCGACGGCTCCTTTACGCGGCACCCGACTAAAACTGTCTTCATTATGTCCTGATCGGATTAATTCCGCGTTAGCGTTACAGCCGTTCGAGCCGTCATTCGCGACAACTTCAATTTCGGTGAGAGCCGCGACGCGCTTCGTTGTGACGGGGTGGCATGTGCGGGAGACGATGTTGCGTTCATCAGGCAGATCTACAACCGCAATAGAATGCGCGATGCCAAGCAACAGTGGATCGAAGCCGATTCAACCGACCCGGAAATCCGAACTGGCCTGGCGGTCACGCCGCAGGCTTGATCGAAGCCGTTCGCTCCATCGCGGAAAACCGGTTCGAGGCTGGCGGCGCTCGACCGATCATGTTGCCGGCAAACGCGCGGCGTCTTCATGTTCGTAAGCGAAAACGCATCGATGAGGGGCCGCAGCTTTTTGCCTGGGCCGGCTGCCGCCGGGAGGTCGGAACAGGCGTGCCGGCATCGTCCCGGCAAACTGATCGAAAACGCTGGTACTGGAAGGGCGCTGATGGTATCAGGCGCATTGAAATCACAACAGAAATTGCTTCCGTCGTGATCCCGCCGTATTCGGCGTGTTAACCGGATGGGACGCGAGCGGCGGATAAGTCTGTACTATGTCGCAAGCCCGATTCGCCTTTTAAAGCCGCGAGATGCTTCGAACCATTGCCCTGATCGGTATTGCGGCCCTGATGGCCGCCACCTCAATCTCGCTCGCGCCTCCGGCGCAGGCGCAGATCGGCAATATCTTTTCCGATCCGCCGTTGCGGCCGCCGGGCGCGATCCCTCGCGGCGGCCAGCCCCAACGCGAGCCGCAACTGCCCGACGACGACGAGGAAGTGCCCGAACTGCCGCGCGGCCGCCTGCTGCCGACGCCAAACCGGCTGCCGCCGGGGCAGGGCGCGCCGCCGCCCGGAAGCTTCCAGTCGCAACCGCTTGCGCCTCCGCCGGGATCGCCCGCCGCGCCGCCGCCGGGCGTTGCGGTTCAGCCGCCGCAACCCGGCCAGCCGGGCGTCGCCAACGCGCCGCCGGGCCAGCGTCAGCCCAAGAACGTGCCGCAGACGCCGGCCACGCTGCAGCCGGGTGATGAGGTCGTGTCCGAGCCGCCGGCCACCAAGATCACCAACAAGAAAGCGAGTTTCTCCGGCCTCGACAAGATCACCGGACGCATCATCAATTTCGACGAAGACATCGGCGAGACGGTGCAGTTCGGTGCGCTGCGGGTGAAAACCAGCGCCTGCTACACGCGGCCGTCCACCGAAGCTGCGAACACCGATGCCTTTGTCGAGGTCGACGAGATCACGCTGCAGGGCGAGGTGAAGCGGATCTTTTCGGGCTGGATGTTTGCCGCAAGCCCCGGCCTGCACGGCGTCGAGCATCCGGTCTACGACATCTGGCTGACCGACTGCAAAGGCCCCGACCAGACCATCGTCAGCGCGGCGCCCGAACCGCCGAAGGCGCCTCCGCCGGCGGCACAGAAGCGCCCGGCGCCGCCGAAGCAGGCCGCGCCGCGTCCGCCGGGACCGCCGCCGCAGCCGCAATTCCAGCAGCAGCAACCTCCGCCACCACCGCCGCAGCAGCAACGGCCCGGCGGGCTGTTCGGCGGGTTGTTCGGAAATTAAGCCCGCGCCGCGATGATCGCGAGCGCTTCCGCGCCGCTGACCGGCTGGATGCCGGGCAATTTCAGGAAATCCGCAGGCTCGCCGGCGATCGCCTTGTCGAGCAGGGTGCGGTAGCGGCGGCGCGAGATTTCGGCCGCGCCAAAACTGCGCAGATGCTCCGTCACGTACTGGGTGTCGAGCAGTTCGAAGCCGCCCGCAATCAGCCGCGCCACCAGATGCACCAGCGCCACTTTTGAGGCATCGCGGACGCGGTGGAACATGCTCTCGCCGAAGAACGCGCGGCCGAGACTCACCCCGTAAAGGCCGCCGACGAGGTCGCCGTCCTGCCAGACTTCGACGCTGTGGCAATGCCCGCGCTCGAACAGGCCGAGATAGAGATCCCGGATGCGTTTGTTGATCCAGGTGTCGTCGCGGCCCGGCTGCGGTGCCGCGCAACCGGCGATAACCGCCTTGAAGGCGGTGTCGACGGTGACGCGGAAAGCATCGGAGCGCACGGTGCGGGCGAGCCGCGAGGCGATGCGGAAGCCATCGAGCGGGATCACCCCGCGCATTTCAGGCTCGACCCAGAACAGCGTCGGGTCGTCGGCGCTTTCAGCCATCGGAAAGATGCCGCAGGCATAGGCCCGCAGCAGCACTTCGGGCGTGATTTCGGCACTGGCGGAGTCGCGCGATGTCATCCGCGGGATCATAGCAGGATGGCGAGGGCCGATGCTACTTGCCGAAACGGCCGCTGATGCGCACGTTCACGCTCGATCATCCGGAACTAGCCGGGGCCATGGTATCACGGTCTTCATCTCGACAGACAGCGGGGCTCGGCATCCGAAGTACCTGAGCGCACCACAACTTCCTGTATCCGCGACCCGCGCCGCGATGTAATCTGGGTCGAGGTGCCCGAGGCGGCTAACCGCCGAAATCGCTCCTTTCTAGCGGCCGCGCATATGACATCGGCAGCAATACATTCGGACAATCACGAAGTCACACTCTCTGGGAGCGACCGATCGTTCAAGCCATCCTTGGCCATCTGCGAACGTCGATAACAAGGGAGGGAATTCATGAACACTTTATTCGCCCGCACCCTGATCTGCTCGTTCACATTCGCCAGCTCTCTGTTCGTGCTGGAAGCCGCTCGGGCACAAGCCATCTTCCGCACAGAGATCAGTTCGGTGCCGACGGTTACCCTCAGCACCGCGGATTTCCTGCTCGGCAAGAAAGATGGCAAGCCCGCGATGATCGCGGGTGAGCTGCGTATTCCAAAGCCCGGAACCGACCGATTGCCGGCTGTCGTTCTCGTGCATGGTTCGGGCGGCGTCGGCTTCAATATCGGCATGTGGGTGGGCGAGCTGAACAAGGCCGGCTTCGCGACGTTCGTTATCGACAGCTTCACGGGCCGCGGGATAGCGAATACGATTACAGACCAAGCGCAACTATCGTCTTATGCGATGATGAACGATGCCTATGCTGCGCTTGCCGCGCTCGCAAAGCATCCGCGCGTCGATCCCAACAAGATCGCGGTTATGGGCTTCTCGAAGGGGGCGGTACCCGCAATTTACGCCAGCATGGACCGTTTCCAGCAAGCCTACGCTCCTGAGGGCGCTGGGTTCGCCGCCTATATCGGTTTCTACGCACCGTGTAACGTGGCGATGATCGGTGACGAAAAGGTCAGCCCGAAGCCGATCCGGCTTTATCACGGCATCGCTGACGACTGGGTGCCGATTGGCCCATGCCGCGACTACGTCGCGCGACTGAAGAAGGCCGGCGCCAACGTCGACCTCGTCGAATATCCCGGTGCCTATCATGCTTTCGACACGCAGACGATTCCGGGCACGCTGCAACTCCCGCAGGCGCAGACCTGGCGAAAATGCGCCTACGAGGAAAAGCCGCAAGGCGTGATCGTCAACAGCGGTACGGGCCAGCCCGCCAGCTTCAAAGACGCCTGTATCGAGCGAGGCACCACGATTGCCTATAATGATGAAGCGACCGACGGTGCTCGCAAGGACGTCGTCGAATTTCTCGGCAAGTCATTCAACAAATAGGCGAAGTGCCGGGAATGAACGCCCGTCAATAGTCACTTTCGCGTTGAAATCGAAGGAGGCTCTACTGCGCAACGCGGAGCCTCTTTCAAGCGGACAGCACGGTGTTTGCGCCGGCTGTGCCGATCTCACGCTCTATCCCGCCGCGGCGCTGGCCGCTTTCGATGCCGACTTGGGGACACGGCGGAAACGCAGCAGGATCCGGGTTCCGCTATGGGTCGGGTCGCGCTCGACACTGGCGTCCAGTTTGGCCGCCATCGCGCTCACGATGCGTTGTCCCATTCCGGTCGAGCGCGGGTCGGTCTTGACGTTGAGGCCGACGCCGTCATCGGCGATCGAGACGACGATATCGTCGTCCTCGGACTTGAGATCGATGTGAATGGGACCGGCGCCATCGGGATAGGCGTACTTCACGGCGTTCATCACCAGCTCGTTGACGATGATGCCGATCGCCACCGCGCGGTCCGGGTTGATCTCGATCGCCTCGGCCTTGAGCGTCAGCCGCGACATCTTGTTGCCCTCGGCCGAACGTCTGAGGTCCTCCAGCAGGGCTTCGAGATACTGGTTCAGCAACACGCTCTTGAGGTCGTGCGAGGTGTAGAGCCGGCGATGCACCTGGGCTACCGCAGCGACGCGGCCCATCGCATTGGTCAGCGCCGCCTTGACGTCGTCCTGGGCAGCCGAACTGGCCTGCAGGTGCAGCAGCGAGGCGATGATCTGCAGCGAGTTGCCGACGCGGTGGTTGACTTCGCGCAGCAGCACTTCGCGCTCCGCCGCGAGTGCCGCATAGCGGTCACGCGAGGCGTGCACCTCGGCTTCGGCCTCGTCACGTGCGCGCTGAAGCTCGGCCTGCCGCAGCGCGCCGTTGACGGCAACCTGCAGCAGCGGAATGAAATCGCCCTGGGTGTCCTTGACCAGATAGTCGGCGGCGCCGGCCTTCAACGCGGTGACGGCGATCGCCGAATCCTGCGAGGCGGTGACGAACACGACCGGCGGGGCGTTAGGGACCGCCATGATCCGTTCCAGCGTCTCCAGCCCGTCGAGCCCCGGCATGTACTGGTCGAGCGCCACGACATCGATGCCGCCCTGCGCCAGTCGTGTGAGTCCCTGCTCGCCGCCCGCCGCATGGACGACCTTGAAGCCGGCGCGCGTCAGGCCGCGGTCGACCAGCCGGGCCAGAGCCGCGTCGTCATCGATGTACAGGAGGGTCGGCGTCGCTTTGGTCATGTGGCGGCTGGCGGTACCTGAATGACGGAAAAGAACAGGCCGAGCTGGCGAATGGCGTTGGCGAAACTCTCGTAGTTCACCGGCTTGGTGATGTAGACGTTGCAGCCGAGTTCGTAGCAGCGCTTGATCTCGTGGGAATCGTCGGTCGTGGTCAGCACCACCACCGGCGTCGCCTTCAGGTGCGTGTTTTCTTTTACCCGCTTGAGAATGTCGATGCCCGACGTATCGGGCAGGTTGAGGTCGAGCAGGATGAGCAGCGCATTGCCCTTGTGAACGAGGCCCGTTCCATCCTTGCCGAACAGATAGTCCAGGGCTGCTGTACCGTTGGTGAACGGTATTATCTCATTGTTGACACCGGATCGACGGATATTCCGCTCGATCAGGCGTGCATGGCCCTCATCGTCCTCGATCATGATGATGGTGACTGGATTACTCATTTCCGTGTGTTCCGGTTACTGGATGGCCAGTTGATGGGCAGCGTGATCGTGAACGTGCTGCCCTGGTTAAGTTCCGAGGCGACCGACATGGTTCCCCCAAGCCGCCGTACCAAAGCGCGGACGTGGGCGAGGCCGATGCCTTGCCCCGGCTTGTCCTGGGTCCCGGCGCGACGAAACAGATCGAAGATCCGCTGATGGTCCTTCGGATCGATGCCGCGGCCATTGTCGGAAACCTCGAAGATCGCAAAGCCGAGCTTGGTACGCCCGCGCACCGAGATCTCGCCGGGAACCCCGGTTTTGAGATATTTCAGCGCGTTGTCAATCAGGTTTCCGAAAATCTGCTCGAGCGCCAGACGGTCGCTGACGATGTTCGGCAGGGGAGCGACCTGGATCCGGGCCTCCGCCTCGGAAGCCTGGTGCGCCATGGTTGTGACGACGGCCTCGATCAGCTCTTTGGTGTCGATCTGCACCGGGTCGAACTCGCGCCGTCCTTCGCGCGTGAGGTTGAGGATCGCCGATATCAGCCGGTCCATCTTGGCGATCGACGACTTGATGAACCCGAGCGCCTCGGTGAAGTCTTCCGAAAGCTGCTTGTCCGGCCCTTCGAGCACCGGCTCGGCGGTATCGGTGGCGTTTTCCGGCGATTGGGGCGCGGTGGATTGGGTACGGGCGAGTGATGCGATCCGCCGGAAGATATCGCCGCGCAGTTCCTCCAGCTCGCTGGTGAAGCCCATGATGTTCACCAGCGGCGAACGCAGGTCATGGCTGACGATATAGGCGAAGCGCTGGATCTCGTCATTGGCTTCGCGCAGGTCCGCGGTGCGTTCGTCGACCGTGGTCTCCAGATTGAGATTGTTGTCGCGCAGGTTCTCCTCGGCCTGATCGCGGGCGCGCGACGAGCGTCGCACCAGAAAGATGGAGATGCCGGCGAGCGCGATGACGAGGGTCGAGCCGGCGATCGTCACGGAAGAGGCGAGAACCTGCGTGCGGTCGGCATCCGCCGTCCGCGTAGCGAACAGGCGAGCTTCCTCGGCGCGGATGGTGCTGCTGGTTTCGACGATGGTCCGCACGGCGTCGGTCGAGGTGCCATTGCGCAACGCGGTAATGCTGGTGGCGACGTCGTTGTTCCTGACCCGGTCAATGCCACGCGCGAATTCGCTCAATCGCTGCTCGATTGCCTTGCGCAACCTGGTATAGTTCTCGACCTGAACCGGATTGTCGGTGGTGAGGGCACCCAGCCTGTCGGCGGCAGGCAGGACGTTGGCGGCGGCGGCCTGATACTCGGTCAGGAACTGCGGCGCCGATGTCAGCAGATAGGCGCGGGTGGCGCTTTCGGCGCGGCGGATTTCCAGCAGCAGGTTCGAGAGCTGGCTTTCGACCTCGACGGTGTGAACGACGAGGCGGTTGTGGTCACGCGCCTTGTTGACCAGCAGCACCGCGCTGATGCTGACAATTACCAGCACCAAAAACCCCGCCGATAACAGCAGGATTTGCCACAGAGCGCGCCTCTTCCGCGCTTCAGATGTCACGATGGTCTCGCCAGATCAAGCAAACGGAATGCACGCCCCAAGGCTCCCCTAACCCCATCCAACGCGGCCAGGGGCGACAGGTTCCCACACGCGGAAATTATTTGGCCGGTGGTTCCGCCAACTGGCCGGCCAGGTACTGCTCCAGCCAGTGGATATGGTAGTCGCCATCGATGATGCCGGGTTCCCGGACCAGCGCCCGGAACAGCGGCAAGGTGGTTTCGATGCCGTCGACCACCATCTCGTCGAGGGCCCGGCGCAGCCGCATCAGGCACTCGGCGCGGGTCTTGCCGTGGACGATCAGCTTGCCGACGAGCGAGTCGTAATAGGGCGGAATGACGTAGCCCTGATAGACCGCCGAATCGATTCGCACGCCCAACCCGCCCGGCGGATGGTATTGCGTGATCTTGCCGGGCGACGGGCGGAAGGTCTGCGGGTTCTCCGCGTTGACGCGGCACTCGATGGCGTGGCCGATGATGGCGACCTCGTCCTGCGTCGCGGGCAGGTCGCCGCCGGCGGCGATCCGGATCTGCTCCAGCACCAGATCGATGTCGGTGATGCTTTCGGTGACGGGATGTTCGACCTGGATACGGGTGTTCATTTCGATGAAATAGAACTCGCCGTCCTCGTACAGGAACTCGATGGTGCCGACGCCGAGATACTTCATCTCCCGCATCGCCTTGGCGCAGGTCTCGCCGATCTTCGCGCGCGCAGCGGCGGAAAGCACCGGCGAGGGGCCTTCTTCCCATACCTTCTGGTGCCGCCGCTGCAGCGAGCAATCACGCTCGCCGAGATGGATCGCGCCGCCGCGGCCGTCGCCGAGGATCTGGATTTCGATGTGGCGCGGCTTCTGCAGGTATTTCTCCAGATAGACCGAGGCATCGCCGAACGCGGACTTGGCCTCGTTGCCGGCCGTCGTCAGCGCCATCATCAGATCGTCGGCGGTTTGCGCCACCTTCATGCCGCGTCCGCCGCCGCCGGCGGCGGCCTTGACCAGCACGGGAAAGCCGATGTTGTGCGCGATCGCCATGGCGTCGTCGTCGGACGTCACCGCACCGTCGGAGCCCGGTACGACAGGGATGCCGAGCCGCTTGGCGGTCTTCTTGGCCTCGATCTTGTCGCCCATCAGGCGGATGTGTTCGGCCTTCGGGCCGATGAAATGCAGGTTGTGCTCGGCGAGGATTTCGGCGAAGCGGGCGTTCTCGGAAAGGAAGCCATAGCCGGGATGCACGGCGTCGGCGCCGGTGATCTCGCAGGCAGCGAGCAAAGCGGGGACGTTGAGATAGGAGTCCTTCGACGGCGGCGGCCCGATGCACACGCTCTCGTCGGCGAGGCGCACATGCATGGCGTCGGCATCGGCGGTGGAATGCACCGCGACGGTGGAGATGCCGAGTTCCTTGCACGCGCGCAGCACGCGAAGCGCGATCTCGCCGCGATTGGCTATCAGAATCTTGTCGAACATCGCAGCGCCTGACCCTGACGGACTTTATTCAATGATCACGAGCGGCTCGCCGAATTCGACCGGCTGGCCGTCCTCGACGAGAATTTGCGTCACCGTGCCCGCGCGTGGCGACGGGATCTGGTTCATCGTCTTCATCGCTTCGATGATCAGAAGCGTTTGTCCGGCCGACACCTTGGTGCCGACGTCGATGAACGGCTTGGCGCCGGGCTCGGGCGCCCAATAGGCCGTGCCAACCATCGGCGAGGGAACCACGCCGGGATGCTTGGCGAGATCGGCGCCCGCGGCCGGCGCAGCCGACGAAACGGCCGCCGCCGAGGCGACCGGCTGGTAGTTCGCCGGCATCGCGGCCGACACGCTGATGGTGCGCGCGACGCGTACGCGAAGCCCCGCGCGCTCGATCTCGATCTCGGTCAGGCTGGTCTCGTCGAGCAGCAACGCGAGTTCGCGAATGAGCGCGCTGTCGTCGCTCTTGAAATTTGCGGCTGATTTATCCGCTGACTTGTTCTCGGGCTGGCGGGCCATGCTCTTATCCGGAATTCCTGGGGTGGGCGACGGCTGGGCGTCAGGTGTGTTCGGTTCAGTTCGTGGCCCTGGCGCCGAGCTTGGCGGCAAGGCCATTGATCGCGAGCCGGTAGCCGTCGATGCCGAAGCCGCAAAGCGATGCAAAGGCGGCCATGGCGGTGAAGGAGTGGTGACGGAAGCTCTCGCGGGCGTGGATGTTGCTGATGTGCACTTCAACGGTCGGTATCTTCACCGCCATCAGTGCGTCATGCAGCGCGATTGAGGTGTGCGAATAGCCGCCGGCGTTGATGATGATGCCGGCTGCCTTTTTGGCGTGGGCCTCGTGGATGAAATCGATCAGTTCGCCTTCGCGGTTGGACTGACGGCAGTCGGCCTTCATGCCGAATTGCGCCGCGGTTTCCGCGCACAGCTTCTCGACATCGGCAAGCGTCGCGTGGCCGTACTTCTCCGGTTCCCGCGTCCCCAGCATGTTGAGGTTCGGGCCGTTGAGCACATAAATCGTCGCGGCAGGGGCTTGGGCCATCCGGAATCCAGCAAAAAGGGGCGGGCAGGTCGCGGCGTTATAGGTAACAACGCGGCCAAGGGGAAGCCTCGCAGTCCGCCCGCGGATTGCCCAAATGCCTCATCCGGTTCGTAAAAAACCGCATGGAACCTACGGAAATCATGCGTTAACCAAGTATTCGAGGAAGCGGGGCCCCCACGCAGAAGGGGGCGGGCATCGCTGCCCACCCCCAGATTTGCATCGCTTGAGTCGCTTCTCGCCGACGGGTGTTAGCCCTCGATGATGTAGACGATCTCATGCGTCTGCGGACGCACGATGACGTAGCGGCCCTTCACCAGGATCACCTCATACCCGCGCCACTCCGGATAGATTTCGACGATCCGGGGCGGAAGCGGATAGGCACGCACGCTGGTAGGCACCACCGCGCCGACCGAAATGTTGAAGTTCACATTGGTCGTTTCCTGAATTTTCTCCGATCGGATGGCGGAGACGATCTGGGTGCGCTTTTCAGCCGGCGGCGCGGCGGTTGCCGAAGTCGCGGCATTGCCCGTCGTCGTCTGAGACTTGCTGTCGGTCGAAGCCGCGCCCTTGGTGGGGGTGTCGCCGGTCTTGCTGTCGCGGCCCTCGGCTTTCATTTCCTTGCTGCTCTTCGAGTCGTCGGCGCTCATGCTCTTCGACTTCTCGCCCTGCATGCGGTTGCCGTCCTGCGCGCTCTTGCTGCGGGGCTCGGCCTTGTCGGTCGAATCGGCCTTCATGCCGGACTCGCCCTTGGTCATGCCGGATTCGTTCTTCATGCCGGACTCGGCACCCTTCATGCCGCCGCCGTCACGCTGCATCGCGCCCCCCGGCGCGGCACCGCCGCGATCCGAAGAAGGCGCGCTCTGCTGTGCCGCCGGGGCGCCGGCCGAGCCGCCGCTGTCGCGACCCATTCCCTGCGCGTTGGCAAGGCCCGTTCCGGCAATCAACGCTGCGGCCGCAACCGAGATCAAAAAGCGATTATTCATGTACTGTCTCCTCACGTGTCTGCATTGCCCGCACCACAACGGCAGGAGACGCCCGATGTTCCGGAACATTGTCGGTTCCGGCGACTTTGTTTTGTGAACGCGAGATGAACCGAAACGCCAGAGGAAGGCCGCAACGAAAAAGGCCGGCTGTTGCGCCGGCCTTTCGTCATCTCCTTTGATGCGTCGTATGTGTCAGCAGGTGGCCTTGCCGCAGCGCGCATTGTTGATTTTTTCGCGCAGGGTTTCTGCGCCGACCGCGCCGATCACGATCTGCTTGCCGATCACGTAGCTCGGCGTGCCGTTCATGCCCATGGCCTCGGCGAGCTTGAAGTTCTCTTCGAGCGTGTTGCGCACTTCGGCGCTTGCCAGGTCCTTCTCCAGCTTGGCCATGTCGAGGCCGACTTCCTTGGCAACGGCCATCGCGCGCGCCTTGTCGACAGCGCCGCGGCCGGTGAGAAGCTTCTGGTGAAAATCGAGATACTTCTTGCCGCTCGGATCCTGCATGCGCACGGCGACCCCGACCTGTGCGGCTTCGACCGAGCCAGCGCTCAGAACCGGGAACTCCTTGAGCACGACCTTGAGCTTCGGATCGGACTTCATCAGTTCCATCATGTCCATCATCGCGCGCTTGCAGTAGCCGCAATTGTAATCGAAGAACTCGACGAAGGTGACGTCGCCGTCCTTGTTGCCGACCGTGACGTTGCGCGGCGAGTTGAAGATCGCTTCGGCATTGCTGGCGACGGCGGCTTCGTGCTTTGCGGTCTCTGCCGCGCTTTGCCGCTTGCTGAGTTCGGCCATCGCTTCTTCGAGCACTTCGGGATGCTTGATCAGGTACTCACGGACGATGGACTCGATATCGCCGCGCTGCTTGTCGGTGAAGCCCTGCGCGGAGGCGGACAGCGGCGCGCCGCAGAGTGCGAAGGCAAACAATGCGGGGATAACAAAACGGAGCAAGGGCATCAGCAATTCCTTATGCAGCGAGTTCGGCGGTTCCGATGAAGGCCGGCTCTTGGAATAAATGCGTTCCTGTTTGATCATGGTCTTCTCGGAAAACCGGTACCCACTTTTCCGGACCATGTCCTGATCGCCGGGTTCCGGTTGTAGTTGGAACCCGGGTTATTTCTAGTTGCCTTTTTGGCCGGGCAGCGGCTTGGCGCTCACAATGTCGTCAGCCTTGACCCATCCGGGGGTCCCGATGGCGAAGCGCGTTTTCGCTCTCGAGGCAAGGTCGCGTGCGGTCTTGCTGTCGCCGCGAAGGTAGGCGGCCTGGGCCGAAGCGAGGTCGGCCTGGGCGTAATCCCCCTTGCGGCCATAGGCCATCGCGAGTTGCATGAAGCCGAGTGGCGCCTCGCTTTCGCGCGCGACCGCGGCGCGCAGGATCGCGATTGCCTCGTCGGTATAGGCCTTGTTATCGGCTGCCACGAGCGCCTGTCCAAGTAACATCTCGATGAGCGGCGAGTTATTGGAGAGCTGAACGGCCTTGCGCAGCGGCGCGATCGCTTCCAGCGGCTTGCCGCCTTCCAGCAGGGCCTGGCCGCGCACCTCGTAGAAATACGGGTTGTTCGGCTGCTGCTGGATCAATGCGTCGATCTGGGCGAGGGCGCTGCGCAGGTCGCCGTGACGGTACGTCGCGATCGCGTGCGCGTACCGTGCCGGCAGGCTGTTGTTGGAGATCGGGTATCGCCGGTACACCGTATCCTTGCGCTCCATGAACGCCGATATCTTGGCGCGCACCATGTCGTGGCGAAGCTGGAGCGCAGGGTCGTCCTTCTTGTCCCAGTAGGGGCTGGAGCGGGCCAGTTCTTCCAGCGCTGCGACACGGGCCGCCGGCATCGGATGCGACTGGACATACGGGTCCGCGCCGCGCGCGGCGAACAGGCTCTCGTCGGTAAAGCGCTTGAAGGTCTCATGCATGCCCCGGGCCGACTGGCCGGTGGCGTTCAGAAACTTGACGCCGGCCTTGTCGGCGTTTTCCTCCTGCTGGCGCACGTAGGAGAGCAGTGTGCGGCGGATCACCTCGCCCGGTGCGGACATCATGGCTGCGCCGGCGTTGGCGAGGCCGCTGCCGCTGCCGCCCGAACTCGCGCCCGCGGCGATGGCGCCGGCGCCAAGCAGCATGGCGATGATCATCTGCGTCTGCGCCTGCGCCATCTGTTCGCGCATCTTGGCGAGATGGCCGCCGGCCAGATGGCCGGTTTCGTGCGCCATCACGCCGATGATCTGGTTGGGCGTTTCCGATTGCAGGATCGCGCCATAGTTCACGAAGATGCGGCGTCCATCGGCCACGAAAGCGTTGAACACGCCCTGGTTGATGATCACCATCTGTATGTTCTGCTTTTCCATGCCGGCGGCGCGCAGGATCGGCCGCGTGTAATCGCGCAGCAATTGCTCGGTCTCGGCGTCGCGCAGAACCGGTGGTCCGCGATTCTCCTGCGCCAGCGCCGCCAACGGCGCGAGGACGAGCGCGACCACGGTGGTCAGCGCGGTCAACTTCAGCGATTTCTTGCGTAGGGCGATGCGAAGCAGCATGAGCTCTTTGGCGATTGGCGAGGCCCGGTTCGTTCCGGCAGAGTCGATCCTGATTAAAGCAGAAACGCGCTCCGGTCTCTGTTCCAGGTTTTAATGGAGGGAACCGGGGTATCACCACGTGATCCCGGTATCCCTTCACCCGAAAACGCTATAACAAGCCACTGAATACGGCCAGTCTGGGGCGCGACAGGTTCGGAACCCGAATTTGCACAGCGCCGGCGCAATAGCAGATTTCGATGCAGGAATCGACACTTAGAGACCAGGTGAAAAGCCTGCTGACGCCCTCGGCGCGGAGTGACGTGCCCCCCTTCATGGTGATGGACGTCATGGCGGCCGCGGCGCGCATCGAGGCGGCTGGCGGTCACGTGATTCACATGGAAGTCGGGCAGCCGGCGGCGGCCGCGCCCAGGGCCGCCATCGCCGCCGCGCATGCGGCGCTCGATGCAGCGCGAATCGATTATACGTCCGCGCTCGGCATTCCATCGTTGCGTGCGCGCATTGCCCGCCACTACCGCGATGCTTACGGATGTTCGGTCGAGCCTGACCGGATCGTGGTCACCACCGGCTCGTCCGGCGGTTTCATTCTCGCATTTCTGTCGATGTTCGAACCGGGCGATCGGGTCGCGGTCACCGTGCCCGGCTATCCGCCGTACCGGCACATCCTGACGGCGCTCGGCTGCGAGCCGGTGCTGATCGAGACGTCGAGCGACACGCGGCATGCGCTGACCGGCGAGGCGTTGCTGGCCGCGCATCGCAAGGCGCCGCTGAAGGGCGTACTGGTCGGCAGTCCCGCCAATCCCACCGGCACCATGATGTCGCGCGAGGCGCTGACTAGCCTCATTCATGCGGCGGAGAGCGCCGGCATCAGGTTCATTTCCGACGAGATCTATCATGGACTGGACTACGCGTTTCCGGCGGTGACGGCGGCTGAACTCTCGCCGCAGGCGCTGGTGATCAACTCGTTTTCGAAGTATTTCTGCATGACCGGCTGGCGGGTCGGCTGGATGGTGGTGCCGGAGCCGCTGGTGCGGCCGATCGAGCGTTTGCAGCAGAACCTGTCGATCTCGGTGCCGACGTTGTCGCAGATCGCGGCCGAAGCCGCCTTCGAAGGTGTTGCTGAGATGGAGGCGATCAAGCATGGCTATCAGGAAAACCGCCGCATCCTGATCGAGGGGCTGCCGAAGGCCGGCTTGACCAAATTCCTGCCTGCGGACGGCGCGTTCTATCTCTACGCCGACGTATCGGATTTCACCTCCGACAGTTTCGAGTTCGCCGGGCGCATGCTGGAGAAGACGCATGTGGCGGCCACGCCCGGCGTCGACTTCGACCCGATCCACGGCCGCGCCTTCATCCGCTTCTCCTATGCGCGCTCGGCCGACGAGATGCGCGAAGCGGTGACGCGCATCGCGCGCTGGCTGGGATAATTCCGGCCATTTCTTCATCCACATTCTCAGTAACTGCAATCAACGGAGAGCTACCCGTGTCCGCCAGAACCATGACTGAAACCGTCGCCGCGCCGCATTTCCCGCTCGCCGCGCTGCTGTGGCCGCATCGCGCGGATGGATCGTCCGGCGTGATGCGCAGCGTGATCCTTGTCGCGGTTGGAACGGCGCTGCTGACCCTGTCAGCCAAGGTCAATCTGCCGTTGCCCTACGTGCCGATGACGCTGCAGACGCTCGTCGTGCTGATGATCGGCGCGGCCTATGGCTGGCGGCTCGGCAGCGCGACAGTGATGGCCTATCTGGCCGAAGGCGCGGTCGGATTGCCCGTATTCGCAGGTCCTGTCGGCGGTCTCGCGCCGCTCGTCGGCCCGACGGCCGGCTATCTCTATGGCTTCGTGGCCGCGGCATTCGTTACGGGCTGGCTCGCCGAGCGCGGCTGGGACCGGTCGGTGCCTTGGCTGTTCGTGGCGATGGCGTTCGGACACATTCTGATTCTCGCCTGCGGATTTGGCTGGCTGGCGTTCGGCATGAAACTCGGCGTCGAAAAGGCCTGGCTGGTCGGCATCGCGCCCTTCATCGCGGCCTCGCTGATCAAGAACGCGCTCGGCGCGGCGCTGGTACCGGCGATCAGGCGTGTGGTTGATACGCGCGGATAAAGGTCGCGATCGTCTCGACCGCCAATAAAAAAACCGCCCGGCTGTGCCGGGCGGTTTTCTTTTCAGTTCGATCCTTACTCGCCGCTGCCGAAGCGGCGTGACCACCATCCCGCCTTGCGCGGAGCAGCTTCGGCGGTCGGGGCAGGAGCCGGCGCGGCCGGCGCAGGCTCGGGCGCCGCCATCTGTTCGGCGACGCTTTCGCTGACGGATGGCGCCGGCTCGGCTTGCGCACTCGACAGGAAGCTGACCTTCTCGCGGACGGTGGAACGCCGTGGCGCTGCGGCCCGGTCGGCTTCCGGTGCGGCTTCCTCGGCTGGGGCAGCCGGAGCCGTCGAGGCAGTCACTGTCTCGATCGTTTCGGGCTGGACGAATGTTGCCGGCTGCGGCTCGACAGGCTGCGAAGCCGGCTCGGATTCCGTGAGCGACGGCGCTGAAACCGACGAACTGCCATCGAAATCGGCAACTGCGCTGGCGGCTTCCGGGGCCGAAGTCGGGCCGAGTTCGTCGGCGATCGAGCCAGCGAGACCGTCTTCCGGCCCGTTGCCGCGCCGGCGACGTCCGCCACGGCGGCCACGGCGGCGCGGGCGCCGCTCGCCATTGGCAGCCTGTTCGCCGCGGACCATGCCCGGCGCTTCTTCGCCTTCGTCTTCCTCGGCCTCGCCCTCGTCGGTGGCGGCGCCTTCGGCGGCTTCAGCGGAGACGCGCAGCGCGTCATTTTCCTCACGAGGTGCACCATCCTCGCGAGATGCACCACCTTCACGCGGCTCGCCGCGCCCGCGCCGGCGGCGACGCCGCTTGCGGCGATGACCGTCGCCTTCACCTTCGGCCGTTCCCTCGGTGGCGGAATCGTCGGCCAGCCCCTCGGTTTCCTCGGTTTCGACCTCGGACTCGGTTTCGATGTCGAAGCCATCCTCGTCGTCATAGGCTTCCTCGACCTGCGCCGGGGAAGCTGCGGCCTGCGCCGCGAGCAGCGCCTTGGCGGCTTCCAGCGTATGGACCTGTTCGCCGCGGTCGATGATGAACGACTGCTGGCCGGCCACGGTCGGATCGGCGCTGACCGCAAGCGAAACCTTGAACGCGTTTTCGAGGTCGCGCAAATGGCCGCGCTTGTGGTTGAGGACGTAGAGCGCGACGTCGGTACGGGTGCGGACCACGAGATTGTGGGTCGCGCCCTTCATCAGGATTTCCTCAATGCCGCGCAGCAATTGCAGCGCCACCGACGAGACCGAGCGGACGTGTCCGCTGCCGCCGCACACCGCGCAGGGCTCGGTCGAACTCTCCAGCACGCTGGCGCGGATGCGCTGGCGCGACATTTCCAGCAGGCCGAAATGCGAGATGCGGCCGACCTGGATGCGCGCACGATCCTGCCGCAGGCAGTCGGAGAGCTTGCGCTCGACCGCGCGGTTGTTGCGCTTCTCGTCCATGTCGATGAAGTCGATGACGATGAGGCCGGCGAGATCGCGCAGGCGCAGCTGCCGCGCCACTTCCTCGGCCGCCTCGAGATTGGTCTTGAGCGCGGTGTCCTCGATGTGGTGTTCGCGGGTCGACCGGCCGGAGTTGACGTCGATCGAGACCAGCGCCTCGGTCTGGTTGATGACGATGTAGCCGCCGGAGCGCAGTTGCACGGTCGGCGAGAACATCGCATCGAGCTGGCTCTCGACGCCCATCCGCGAAAACAGCGGCTGGCCGTCGCGATACTGCCTGACCGCCCGCACGTTCGAGGGCATCAGCATCTTCATGAAGTCGCGCGCTTCCTGGTAGCCAGCTTCGCCGGCGACCTGGATTTCGTCGATTTCCTTGTTGTAGAGGTCGCGCAGCGAGCGCTTGATCAGCGAGCCTTCCTCGTAGACGAGGGTGGGGGCCTGCGACTTCAGCGTCATGTCGCGCACGGTTTCCCACATCCGGATCAGGTATTCGAAGTCGCGCTTGATCTCCGGCTTGGTCCGCGAGGCGCCGGCGGTGCGCAGGATGATCCCCATGCCCTCGGGCACGTCGAGATCCTGCACCACTTCCTTCAGCCGCGAGCGGTCCTGGGCCGAGGTGATCTTGCGGCTGATGCCGCCGCCGCGGGCGGTGTTGGGCATCAGCACGGCATAGCGGCCGGCGAGCGAGAGATAAGTCGTGAGTGCAGCGCCCTTGTTGCCGCGCTCTTCCTTGACGACCTGCACCAGCATCACCTGGCGGCGCTTGATGACTTCCTGGATTTTGTACTGGCGGCGCGGGCGGAAGGCGCGCTCGGGCACTTCCTCCAGCACGTCGTCGCCGCCGACGGATTCGACGACTTCCTCTTCGGCGTCTTCGCCATCGTCCTCTTCGTCGTCGTCCTCGCCTTCGGCGGCATGCTCATCATGCGGGACCGCGGGATATTCGTCGCCGGCGTGCTCGACATGCGGCACGTCGTCGGCATGGGCGGCATTTTCCTGCGCCTGCTCGTCGTCGTGGCGCTCGTCATGGCGCTCGTCGTGGTGTTCATCCCTGGGTTCAGCCTGACGCTCGTCCTCGATGGGCGCGGCTACGCTGACAGGCTCCGCCACGGCCGGGGCGGCATCGGCGTGCGCTTCCGCAACCGGTGCTTCGCTGGCCGCGGGTGCGTGGTCCTCATGACCGGACGCTTCGCGGTCGCCTTCATGATCATGCGACGGGCTGTCGTCGCGAGCCGGCGCGGGAAGGTCGTGCGCCTCGTGGTCGTGATGGCCGGCATCCTCGTGATGCTCGACGTCGTGCGCCTGTGTCTCACCCGCCTGCACGCCGTCGTGCCCGTGCGGATGGTCCTCGCCCTCGTACAGGGGCTGGGCGGCCTGCGACGGATCGACAACGGCGCCGTCGATGACGTCGCTCTGGACGCGGTCGCCATGGCCGCGCCGGCGGGCGTTGCGGTGGCGCGAGCGGCCGCGGCGATGGTTGGAGCGGTTCTCGCTCTCTTCCTCGGCCTCGCGATGCGCGCGTTCGTCGGCCTCGATCAGCGCCTGACGGTCGGCGACCGGGATCTGATAGTAATCCGGATGGATTTCGCTGAAGGCTAAGAAGCCATGGCGGTTGCCGCCATACTCGATGAACGCCGCCTGCAGTGACGGCTCCACCCGCGTCACCTTGGCGAGATAGATATTGCCGCGCAGTTGCTTGCGCTGGGCAGTCTCGAAATCAAACTCTTCGACGCGGTTGCCACGGACCACAACGACCCGGGTCTCTTCCGGGTGGGTGGCGTCGATCAACATCTTGTTGGGCATTTTGGAACTCTTGACGGCGGCGGGCGCGGTGCATGGCACGCGCAAACTGCGCGGCCCGGTGACGCGACGGTCCACCTGATTCGGGGGTTAGGGGAAGGCCAAAACGCACATCCTGGCGCAGAGCCGATCGGGGGCCCGCCGGAACCGGGCGTCGCGCGAAGCTTTCACCTCGCGTCGGCGCGATCGTTCCGTGGATCCTGGTCGGCAACACAGTCTGGCGCATCAAGCGTCGGCCCGTCTGAACATGTTGGCGGAAGAAGATACCGCCGTGTCTATCGCTGAAGCCCCGACGCGGCGCCGAAACGCCTGCCGGCCATCGCATATCGGACCGTTCGGGTCCGGATAATCAGTTTTGCCGTGTCTCAAACCGTCCCAGGAGAAAAGTACCTGGGACCGGACGCCGCTCGGGCTCGAAACCGCCGCTCCGTGTCAGCCGCGCGCAGCGCTGGCTGGGGAGGGATCGGGAAAGACGCAGGAGCCTTCGACTGGGAAGGTTCCGGCGCTGCACCGGGAGGCTGAACGCGACACAACCGGGAGTATTAGCCGTCAGCACCTCGTACATACGTGGATTGGGGGCTGCCTGCAAGGGAAGCGTCGCGGTACCGTCGCAGCGCGGCAACACTTGGCCGTTTTTGTCCGCTATAGCTTAAGGTCGGATTAACCATGTGGGCCTAATGCGGTAAGTGAGGGGCCTTCCGGAGGCTGTGAATCGTTGGCGAACCGCGCAAATCACCCCGTTTTGCTGGGATATGGTCTTTTGTGCGCCGCAGCATTGCTGTGGGCCCTGTCGATTGGCGAATCGTCGGCGGAGAGCCTGCCGCCCAAGGGTGCGGGTTCCGCCACCGCGGTGGGCGCAAACTTCCCGACTGTATCGGACGCCCGTGTGGCCGGCGATGCCAAGCAGACCCGCGTCGTGTTCGATCTCGACCGGCCGATCCAGTTCCGCGCCTTCCCGCTGGCTGACCCGTATCGTGTGGTGCTCGACCTTCCGCAGGTCAGCTTCAAGCTGGGGGCTGACGCCGGCACTGCCGGACGGGGACTGGTCAAGGCGTTCCGCTACGGTCTGGTCATGCCGGGCGGGTCGCGAATCGTGTTCGACCTGACCGGGCCCGCCAAGATCGCCAAATCCTACGTTCTGGAGGCGGCCAACGGCCAGCCGCCGCGGCTGGTGCTCGAACTCGAGCAGGTGGATCGCACCGCCTTCGTCCAGTTGCTGGCGCCCGAGAGCCGTCCCGAACTCCGGCCCGCCATCGCCGATGCCAATGCCGGCGTTGCCCGGGCTGACGGACCGGCCGTGACGGCGTCCACGCCGGCCGACAAGCGGCCGGTGATCGTGATCGATCCCGGCCATGGCGGGGTCGACAACGGCACCCAGGCAGGTGGCGGCGACATCATGGAAAAGAACCTGGTGCTGAGCTTTGGCCTGGCGCTACGCGACCGCATGGAAAAATCCGGCAAATACCGCGTCGTCATGACCCGCACGGACGACACGTTCATTGCGCTCGCCGACCGCGTCAAGATCGCCCGCAACGAGGGGGCGTCGCTGTTCGTCTCGATCCATATGGACGCCTTGCCGCGCGGCGAGGGCGACGCCCAGGGCGCCACCATCTATACGCTGGCGGACAAGGCCTCCGACGCCGAGGCCCAGCGGCTGGCGGATGCCGAAAACAAGTCGGACGCGATCGGCGGCGTCAATCTCGCCGACGAGCCGAGCGAAGTCGCCGACATCCTGATCGATCTGGTGCAGCGGGAGACGCGGACCTTCTCGAACCGTTTTGCGCGGACTTTGATGGGCGAGATGAAGAACACGGTGCGAATGCACAAGCATCCGCTGAAATCGGCCGGGTTCCGCGTCCTGAAGGCGCCGGATGTGCCCTCGGTCCTGGTCGAACTCGGCTACGTCTCCAACAAGGGCGACCTCGAACACCTGGTGTCGGAGAACTGGCGGAACAAGACGGTCGGATCGATGGCCCAGGCGATTGACGCTTTCTTCGCCAAAAGGCTGGCGGGCAAATGAAAATTCGAATGGGCAATGCCGCAAAAGTTGAGTGAAAAGCAAACCATAAAGTAGCCCAAGCCCTAGTTTGGCCACAGCGACAACGCTATAGAAAAATACCGTAGGGTCTTCGGAATCGGGCAATATTGTCCGCTGGCCCCTTTTTTGTTCGATCGCGTAACGGTGGCCCGTTGGGCGGGATTGCCGTGCTAGGACAGATGCCGCAGCTATCGCCGCACAGGTTTGAAACGGAACTTCGATAATGCGCTTGCTCGTCCGGTTTTTTGGTTTCCTGTTTGCCGCCGGAACCGTCGTGTTCCTCGTGGGCGTTGCCGGCGTCGCCGGCGCGATCTGGCATTTCTCCAAGGACTTGCCGGACTATTCGCAGCTTCAGGATTACGAGCCGCCTGTCATGACGCGCGTCCACGCGTCGGATGGCGCGCTGCTCGGCGAATACTCCAAGGAGCGCCGCCTCTATCTGCCGATCCAGGCGGTTCCGAAGCTGGTCATCAACGCGTTCCTCGCCGCCGAAGACAAGAACTTCTACGAGCATGGCGGCATCGACTTCACCGGCATGGCGCGCGCCGCCGTTTTGTACGCGCAGAATCTCGGCTCCAATCGCCGTCCGCAGGGCGCCTCGACGATCACCCAGCAGGTCGCGAAGAACTTCCTTCTGACCAACGAGGTCTCGTTCACCCGCAAGATCAAGGAAGCCTTGCTGGCGATGCGTATCGAGCGAGCCTATTCGAAGGACCGCATTCTCGAACTCTACCTCAACGAAATCTATCTCGGTCTCGGCGCCTACGGCATCGCGGCTGCATCGCTGGTCTATTTCGACAAATCGGTGAACGAACTCACGATCGCAGAAGCCTCGTACCTGGCGGCGCTGCCGAAGGCGCCGGCCGCGCTGCATCCGGTCCGCAACCGCGACCGTGCGGTCGAGCGGCGCAACTACGTGGTCGACCGCCTCGTCGAAAACGGCTGGATCAAGCAGGCCGACGCCGACAAGGCGCGCAAGGAACAGCTCAGCGTCACCAGCCGCGGCAACGGTGCGCATATCTTCGCCGGCGAGTATTTTGCCGAGGAAGTCCGCCGCGACATTTTCGAGCGCTACGGCGAGAAGAAGCTGTACGAAGGCGGATTGTCGGTCCGCTCCACGCTCGATCCCAAGATGCAGGTGATGGCGCGCAAGTCGATGGTGGCCGGTCTCGTCAGGTATGACGAGGCCCAGGGCTGGCGTGGACCCGTGAGCAAGCTCGACATTTCAGGCGATTGGGGCGTCAAGCTCGCCGACGTCAAGGCGCTCGGCGATATCTCGCCCTGGCGGATGGCGGTGGTGCTGGAGACATCCGACCAGTCGGCGCGGATCGGCTTCCAGCCGGGCCGCGAACTCGGTGGCGCCGTCAGCAAGGTCAGGCAGACCGGGATCGTCACGCTTGATGGTGTGCGGTGGGCCAAGGCGGCTTCCGGGCCTTCCAGAGGCAAGGTGCCGAATTCCGTCGCGCAGGTGCTGTCGCCGGGCGATGTGATCTATGCCGATCCGCTGTTCGACAAGGAAGGCAAGCAGGTCGAAGGCCAGTACCGCCTGCGGCAGTTGCCGGAAGTGTCCGGCGCGATGGTGGCGATGGACCCGTGGACCGGCCGCGTGCTGGCGATGGTCGGCGGCTTCTCGTTCGACCAAAGCCAGTTCAACCGGGCAACACAGGCTTATCGGCAGCCGGGCTCGTCGTTCAAGCCGCTGGTCTATTCGGCAGCGATGGACAACGGCTATACGCCCTCGACCGTCGTGGTCGACGCGCCGATCGAAATCGACCAGGGGCAGGGCGCCGGCACGTGGCGTCCGGAAAATTATTCGTCCGGCAAATACGGCGGACCGACGACGCTGCGCAACGCGCTGCGGCAATCGCTCAACACGGTGACGGTGCGACTGGCGCAGGACGTCGGCATGCCGCTGATCGGCGAGTATTCGAAGCGCTTCGGCGTCTATGACGAACTGCCGAATTATTTGTCGTACGCGCTCGGCGCCGGCGAAACCACCGTCATGCGGATGGTCACGGCCTACTCGATGTTCGCCAATGGCGGCCGCCGCGTGAAGCCGACGCTGATCGACCGTATCCAGGACCGCTACGGCCGTACCATTTTCAAGCATGACGCCCGCGAATGCCGCGGCTGCGATGCGCCCGGCGGCTGGAAGAATCAGCCCGAGCCGCAACTGGTCGACCGCCGCGAGCAGGTGCTCGACCCGATGACGGCCTACCAGATCACCTCGATGATGGAATATGTGGTGCAGGCCGGCACCGCGACCGTGCTCAAGGAAGTCGGGAAGCCGATCGCCGGCAAGACCGGCACCACCAACGATGAAAAGGACGCGTGGTTCATCGGCTTCTCGCCGGACCTCGTGGTCGGCATCTATGTCGGCTTCGACAAGCCGCGCAATCTCGGCCGCGGCATGACCGGCGGTCATCTGGCCGCGCCGATCGCCAAGGATTTCCTCAAGCTCGCGCTCGCCGACAAGCCGGCGATCCCGTTCAAGGTTCCCGCCGGCATCAAGCTGGTCCGTGTCGACGCCAAGAGCGGCATGCGGGTCGGTCCGGGTGAGGGCGGCCGAACCATCCTGGAAGCGTTCAAGCCGGGCACGGCGCCGCCGGACAATTACAGCGTCATCGGGGTCGCCGACATGGATGGACGTGCGCCGCAGGGATACCCGCCGGGGTACCAGCAGGGCTATCAACAAGGATATCAGCAAGGGTATCAACCCGACGTCGGCGGCAACATCATGCGTCCCGGCGGGCTCTACTAGCTCCGCCGGCCGGTTGCGCTTTGCGGCGTGCGCCGCTACATCCGAGCCGTCAAGCAAGTCTGAGCCGGTTCTGATTCACGCAGAATGCGGGCCAACTATTCAGTAGCGGTGCTCACCGCAGATCAGAGAGACCATGCGCGCCGAAGTCGAACGCCTCGTTGAAGAGATCAAGCAGTCAGTCGGGCTGCTGAGGAGGCATCTTTGACGTCGAGAAATCAACGGCTCGCCTCGCCGAGCTGAACAAGCTCGCCGAAGATCCCAATCTCTGGAACGATCCCCAGAAGGCCCAGAAGCTGATGCAGGAGCGCACCTCGCTGGAGGATGCGCTTGCCGGCATCGGCAAGGTCGAGCGCGAGCTCAGCGACAATGTCGAGATGATCGAGCTCGGCGAGGCCGAGAACGATGAAGGCGTCGTCACCGAAGCCGAGAACGCGCTGAAGGCCCTGAAAAAGGAAGTCGCCCGCCGCGAACTCGAGGCGCTGCTGTCGGGCGAGGCCGACAAGTTCGATTCCTACCTTGAGGTCCATGCCGGCGCGGGCGGCACCGAAAGCCAGGATTGGGCCGAGATGCTGCTGCGCATGTACACGCGCTGGGCCGAGAAGCACGGCTTCAAGATCGAATATCTCGAAGAGACCCAGGGCGAAGAAGCCGGCATCAAGTCCGCCACCATTCTGATCTCTGGTCACAACGCCTATGGCTGGCTGAAGACCGAGGCGGGCGTGCATCGACTGGTGCGGATCTCGCCATACGATTCCAACGCGCGCCGCCACACCTCGTTCTCGTCGGTCGCGATTTTTCCCGTCGTCGACGACTCCATCAAGATCGACATCAAGGAATCCGACGTGCGCACCGACACCATGCGCTCGGGCGGCGCCGGCGGCCAGCACGTCAACAAGACCGAATCCGCCGTGCGGCTCACGCACATCCCGACGGGCGTCGCTGTCGTCTGTCAGGCCGGCCGCTCCCAGCACAAGAACCGCGCGCAAGCCTGGGACATGCTGCGCGCGCGGCTCTACGAGATCGAACTGAAGAAGCGCGAGGAGCAGGCCGCCGCCGACCAGGCCGCCAAGACCGACATCGGCTGGGGCCACCAGATCCGCTCCTACGTGCTGCAGCCCTATCAGATGGTGAAGGACCTGCGCACCGGCGTGCAGACCTCGGATACATCAGGCGTGCTCGACGGCGACCTTGACGAGTTCATGGCGGCGACGCTGGCGCAGCGCGCGTTCGGCACCGCGCCCGGCCAGGTCGAGGACGTGGACTAACGTCATGGCAAAGGTCGGCTTCATCGGGCTCGGGCGGATGGGCCATGGCATGGCCGGCCGCTATCTCGATGCGGGTTTCGACGTCGCGGTCTGGAATCGCAGCGAGGCAAAAGCGGAAGACCTGATCGCGCGCGGTGCACGCTGGGCTGCGTCGCCGGCCGAGGCTGCCGATGGCGCCGATGCCGTCGTGACGATGGTCGCCGACGATGAGGCGTCGCGATCCGTCTGGCTCGGCGAGAACGGCGCGGCTGCGACGATGAAAGCGGGCAGCCTCGCGATCGAATGTTCGACGGTCTCGCACCAGCACGCGCTCGACATGGCGTGCGAACTGCGCGGTCGCGGGCTCGTCTATATCGATTGTCCCGTCACCGGACTGCCGCAGGCGGCTGCGGCGGGTAAGCTGACCCTGCTCGTCGGCGCCGACGTGGCCGATCTGGAACAAGCCAGGCCGTATCTCGCACCGATCGGCGATACGATCAGGCACTTCGGCGCGGTCGGTACCGGCACGGTCTACAAGCTGATCAACAACCTGATGGGCGCGGTGCAGATCGCGAGCCTCGCCGAAGGCATCGCCATGGCCGAACAGGCCGGGCTCGACATGAACCTGGTGGCGGAAGCAATGGCGACCGGCGCGGTGGCAAGCCCGCAAGTGATCCGCCACTCCAAGCGCATGGTGGCGCGCGATTTCTCCGGCGCATCGTTTACATCGGCGCTTCGATACAAGGACGCAGCCTACGCGGTGAAACTGGCGGAGACGTTGCTGTCAGACGCCCCTATGCTCGGGCGCGCCGCGGTCGAGGCCTACGCGCGCGCGAAAGCCGAGATGCCCGACGAAGACGAAGGCCGGATGATCGAGATCATCTCGCGGCCGAAATAGCGATATCCGGAAATCGGGTGGGAATCTCGGCCCCGGCGGAATAAAGCGGCGTGTTCGCAGATATGAACCGCCATGACCGCAAACGATACTTCGATCGATGCCCGCGACTGGTCGCTGCTCGGCCTGCTCTCGATCCTGTGGGGCGGCTCGTTCTTTTTCAATGGCGTGGTGTTGAGAGAGTTGCCGCCGCTGACGGTGGTGTTCCTGCGCGTGACGCTTGCCGCGCTGATTCTGTTGCCGCTGTTGCGGCTCTACAAGGTCCGTTTCCCGGACAGCCTGTTCGGCTGGGCGCCGTACGTTGCGATTGGACTGTTCAACAACGTGCTGCCGTTCTCGCTCGTCGTGATGGGCCAGACCTATGTTCCCTCCGGACTGGCCTCGATCCTCAACGCCACGACGCCGCTGTTCACGGTCGTCGTGATGGCGGTGGCGGGTGAGGAGAAGCTGCATGTGCGGCGGATTGCGGGCGTGGTCGCCGGCCTGGTCGGCGTGATCATTCTCCATAGTGATGGGTTCGGGTTCGACAGCGGGCAGGGCACAGGCATTCTGCTCTGCCTCGCTGCCGCGTTCAGCTACGGATTGTCGGCACTGCTGGCCCGACGCTTTCTGTCGAACTCGCCCCCGCTCGGTACCGCGACGTTCCAGTTGCTGGCCTCGGCCGCGATGATGACCGTTGTCGCTGGGCTCGTCGAGCGTCCGTGGCAATTGCCGATGCCGGGAGCGACGACGTGGCTTGCCGTGATCGGTCTCGCGGCATTGTCGACCGCGTTTGCCTACATCGTGTTCTTTCAAATCCTGCGGCGCTCGGGCGCGACCAACGTCATGCTGGTGACGTTGCTGATTCCCGTGACGGCAATTCTGCTGGGGGTTCTGGTGCTCGGCGAGAAAATCTCGGCGCGCGAGATCGCAGGCGCCCTCGTGATCGGCAGCGCGTTGCTCGTGATTGACGGGCGCGTGTTGAAGCTCTTTCAGCGGAGACGGAGCTTCCGCTCGTTGCGATGACTTTCCTCGTCGTCCCGGCGAAGGCCGGGTCGTAATTCCGCCCCATGGCAACACCTCCTGCAGGAAGTGTTGCACTTCGTTTGTGAACCTAGGGGACCCATACGCCGCGGCCGTTGTTGCTTACAGCAGGTATCTGACGCCTGTGCCAACCCGAGAAGCCGCGGCGCCGCGATGAGCGCAATTGCGCTCGCGTTGGGGTCCCGGCTCAAGGCCGGGACGACGGGCTACCCCTGGCTTTCCAGGCCGCGTACCACCCCGAAAACCTTCCACTGTCGCGCTCGCCGCCGTGCCACGCGGCGGTGACCGAACCATCGCCGGCGACCAACACCACGGCGTCGAGGCCCTTGGAGCGGCGCAGCGTGTCGATCGCCTGCTGCGGCGTTTGTGCGATCGGTCCTGCAACATTGAAGGAGGTGTTCACCGACATCTCGACACCGATGCGGCGGCCGAGCGCCTTGAGATACGCGTAGGTGAGGGGATCGGCTTCCGCGCGCACGATCTGGATGCGGCCGGTGCCGTCGGCGTGAACCACGGCGGGGATCTTTTCGCGCGCGCCCGGCTTCGAATGCGCCGTCAGCACCATGTAATTATAGGCGTTGTAGTCGGCGTCGGACGCGCCCGGCTCCAGCTCGAAATATTGCTGTGCCGCTTCGAGCGTTGCCATCGGCGCCAGCGGACGGATGGCCTCGCGGTATTTGACGCGCTCGTTCAGCGCTTCGCGCGCATCGGGATTGCAGGGATTGGCCAGGATCGAGCGGTGGCCGAGGGCGCGCGGGCCGGTTTCCGCTGGGCCCTGATAGAGCGCAATGACGCCGTTCTGCGAAACCATGTACGCTATCAGGTCGGCAATGGCCTCGCGGCCTTCCGGCGTCGAGATATTGCCGATGGGCTGGGAAGCGACGTCATCGGCATCCAGCGCCGCGGCGATATCGGCCGTCGACGGCGGCGTGCCGCAATAGAACGCGTGGGTCATTGGCGCGCCGCGCGGTGCTCCCGCCATGTGCGCCAGCAACCATGCCGAGCCGATCGGCACGCCGGGATCGCCGGGCACCGGCGGCACCCACAGATGCAGCCGCGCATTGCGCTGCTGCGCGGCTGCAAACCATGCCTCGTCGAAATGCTCCAGCAGCCGCATGTTGGCCAGCGCATTCAGGGCGACGCCGCCGGTCAGCACCAGGCGGCGAGCGGAGGTCGCGCGCAACAGATGATCGACGATATGGATCAGCGCATCCTCGAACACGAGCTGCGTCGCCGCCGCCTTGTCGAGGCGATCCTTGGTGTCGGGGCGATGATGGATATCTTCCACGCGCAGCACCGCATCCGGATTCCACAATTGCGCAGGCTTCAGCGGTTCGCCCAGGATTTCGATCAGCGCGGGATGGTACGGATTCTCGAACGGATCGCTGCACCAATTGCCCATCGCGCGGTTGAGCCTGATTTCTCCACCTGCGCCGAAATGAAGAACCTGCCTGAGCCGCGCATAATAGGGATTGGTGGCGCGGTTCATGTCGCCCCAGGCGGCTGCGCCCATGTAGCGGCCCTCGCTGGAGAGCCAGGTCCAGCCGCCCTGGGTCGACGAGATCACGCTGTAGAACGCGCCGAGTGAATCGAACACGCTGTCATTGCAGTAGATCTGGCGCATTGCGCCATCCTTGGCGACATAGAGGGAGACCGAGCCCTGGTCGCCGGTGCCGTCGAGTACGGCGATCGCGACCGGCTCGGTGCTGTCGGCAAAGGGCGAGGCGGCAAACGAAAACCAGGCGTGGTTGTCGTGATGCGGCATGCAGATCAGCGGCAACGGTTTGTCGAGGCCGAACTGCCTGGCGAGCAGCCGCGGCGTCCGCCGCATCTGATCCAGGCGCCGGCGGTCGACGGCCGGCGTCTGCGCGCTTACCAGCAGCTTCAGGCTGGCGGGCGCTTCCTCGAGCACGGTTCGCGCCAGCGTTCCGAACAGCAGCGGATAGTCCCACGTCGTGACGATCGCGGCGATATCGCCGACGTCGCGTCCGATCGCGTGCAATTGTTCGACCATCGCGTCGATCGACCGCCGCGGATATTCGGTCGTGTGCTTCTCGCCGGAGAAGCGCTCTTCCTCATTGTTGACGATGATGCGCGGTCCGCCGGCCTGCGTGATCTCGACCAGCGCGACGCCGGTATTGTGCGTGCCTGACGCGGCGAAGCCCAGCACATAAACGGTCTCGCCGCGCTCCAGGCGCTCCCTGATGGAAACGATCGTCCGGCGCGCGAATTCGCTGTCGAGGCGGTGGAAGCCGATGCGGGCCATGCTCCACTCGGCGAGCCGTCGCGTGAGACGGAAGCCCGCATTCGCAAGCCGGGGATGCCGTGGCCCGACGCGTGGTTTCACCATGTCCAATCAGTCTGCCCCGGAGCGCCAATCAAAATCGCCGGGAGATGACCACAATTGGTTCTGCCCAACAACCGCTGTTTCGTTACGCGGAACAAGCACATGCTTGCAAGGGTTGAAGCTGCTTGCGAAACTCGGGTCAGAACAAGACTCGGTCAAAAAAAGCGATAGGGAGAAATCGATGCCGGTCCGCATGAAAAATCTCGTGGCCCTGACGGCGTTCGCCGTCGCTGCAACGGCCGCGACCGCAGCCAGCGCGCAGAAGAAATACGATCCCGGCGCCAGCGATACCGAAATCAAGATCGGCAACATCATGCCCTATAGCGGACCTGCTTCGGCCTATGGGGTGATCGGCAAGGCGCAGGCGGCCTATTTCAGGAAGATCAACGAGGAAGGCGGCATCAATGGCCGCAAGATCAACTTCATCAGCTACGACGATGCCTTCAGTCCGCCAAAGGCGGTCGAACAGGCACGTAAGCTGGTCGAAAGCGATGAAGTGCTGCTGATCTTCCAGCCGCTCGGAACCCAGTCCAACTCGGCCACCCAGAAATACATGAACGCGAAGAAAGTGCCGCAACTGTTCGTGGCGACAGGCGCGACCAAATTCGGCGATCCGCAGAACTTTCCGTGGACCATGGGTTGGCAGCCCAACTACCAGAGCGAAGGCCGCATCTATGCCGCCTACATTCTGAAGAACTTCCCGAACGGCAAGATCGCGGCGCTTTGGCAGAATGACGACGCTGGCAAGGACCAGATGAAGGGCCTGCGCGACGGTCTTGGCGCCAAGGCCAGCATGATCATCGCCGACAAATCCTATGAGGTTTCCGATCCCACCATCGATTCGCAGATCGTCGCGCTGAAGGATTCCGGCGCTGACATCTTCATGACGTGGGCGGCTCCCAAGGGAGCGGCGCAGGCGATCCGCAAGGTCGCGGAACTGGGCTGGAAGCCGGTATACCTGCTCGGCAATGTCTCGACATCGGTTGCGACGGTGCTCAAGCCGGCCGGCCTCGAAAATGCCAAGGGCATCATCTCGACCGCCTACCTGAAGGATCCCACCGATCCGGTGTGGAAGGACGATCCCGGCATCAAGACCTGGCTCGCTTTCATGGACAAATATTTCCCGGATGGCGACAAGACAAACAACAACAACGTCTATGGCTATGCCACGGCGCAGACCATGGTACAGGTCCTGAAGCAGTGCGGAGACAACCTCACGCGTGAGAACGTGATGAAGCAGGCCGCGAACCTGAAGGATTTCTCCAGCGACGTGCTGTTGCCCGGCATCAAGGCAAATACCAGCGCCAACGATTTCTTTCCGATCGAGCAAATGCAGTTGATGAGGTTCAACGGCGAAAGCTGGGAACTGTTCGGAGATATCATCGCCGGCGAGGTCGGGCACTAACACGAGGACGAGGGCGCGGTCCCTCGCATCCGACGTGACTATCCCGGAATGTCCGGCTCAACGAGCAGCGCCAGCTGCGCGAGCGACTGCTGCCAGCCGAGATAGCAGGACTCGACCGGAATCAGCGTCGGCAGGTTCGCCTGCTCGATGTTGATTTCGGTTCCGCAAGCCACCGCTTTCAGGTTGATGGTGACCTCGATGGTGCCAGGCAGATTGGGGTCGTCGAACCGGTCGGTGTAGCGAATTCGCTCGTTGGGCACGATCTCAAGATATTCGCCACTGAACGAATGTTCCGACTTCGTCGTGAAGTTGGAGAACGACATTCGAAATGTGCCGCCGACCTTCGCCTCGAAATGATGGACCTTGCAGGTGAAGCCGTACGGCGGCAGCCATTTGGCCATCGCGTCCGCGTCGAGGAAGGCACGAGAAAGCTTCTCCGGCGTGGTGGCGAAGACGCGATGCAAGCGAACGGTGTTGCCTTGGGACATGGGTTTATTTTCTCCATGACTGAGCGGAGCATATCGGAGGATTTGGTTGGGTTGGCCCAGTCTCTGCCCCAAGGACGCCCGGCCTCCCCTACGAGCCGACATGGAGGAAAAAAGAATCTCCGATGCCGGTACGCGCCGGTTTCGGTACCCCATTCTACTTTGCATGGGGTTGTTTTCGCTATTTTGTGCGTCAGCCCTAGCCCGAGCTCAGCCTGACGCCGGCACGCAGGAATTTCTGCGGATCCACCGCGTCGCCGTCGATCCGGGTTTCATAGTGCAGATGCGGCCCCGTGGAGCGGCCGGTGGAGCCCACCGCGCCGATCACCTGTCCGATCTTGACGACATCGCCGACCTTGACGTGAATCTCCGAAAGGTGGCCGTAGCGCGTCGACAGGCCGTTGCCATGGTCGATTTCCACCATGCGGCCATAGCCGCCCATCCATCCCGATGAGGCCACCTTGCCATTCGCGGTGGCGCGGACGGGATCGCCGGTGGCGGCACGGAAGTCGAGGCCGGTGTGCATGGCCGGACGGCCGAGGAAGGGGTCGCTGCGCACGCCGAAGCCGGAGGTGAACTCGACCTCGCCGACAACGGGCTTGCGGAACGGCACCAGCGCCAGCGTTGCGCTCAGCCGCTGCATCTGCGAGCGGGTGACATTGATCCGGTAGAGCTGTCGCTCGAAAGCGCCGGCATCCGCAGAAAGCTTCACCGGCACGAACGGACCGCCGATGGCGGAGCGCGGCGTCGCCGCTTCCAGTTGCGCCATGTCGAGCCCGAGATCGTTGAAGACGCCGCGCATGCGACGGACTCGCGATTCCATGCTGTCCTCGACCGCGCTCAACGCCGCCATCTGCCGCCGCTCGACGCCGTCGAGCGATGTCTGCAGGCGAACGATGACGTTGTCGACGCCCTGCGCCTTGGCGAACTGATTGGGTTGCGCCTTGGCGGTCGTGGGTGCGCGCGATTCCAGACGTGCCTCGCGATCCGGCGGCGCCACGAAGATCACGGTGTCGCTGATCGGCGATGGTTTCGGCGTGCCGGACGACGGCGTGTCCACGGCCGCGCCGCGGGCCGGGGAACGAATCGATCCGGTGGCCGCCGCATCGGGTATGGCGCCGAGTGCGGTGGCGCGGGATTCGAGCGCGGTCTGGCGGCGCATGATCTGGTCGAGCTTCTGGTCGAACTGTTCCTGATCGAGCAACTGGCGACTGGTGGTGCGATCGACCTTGGCGCGCAGTTCGGCGATGCGGTCCTCGTAGGCGTATTGCATCTCGGCCTGACGGGCGATCAGCCGGGTCAGGACGTCGTCGCGAAACGCGAAGTAAGTGGCGGTTGCCGCCGACCACATGCCGAGCAGCACGATGGTGCCGACCACGATCCAGAACACCACGGGGCCGATCCGGACCTGCTTGCCGGCATGGACGATTGAATAGCCATGACGATCGAGGACGGCTGCGGCGGCTTGCGGGGCGGGACGCCGGGGCGGCGCCCGGCCGTGATCATGGGGATGGTGATGGTCGGAATGATGACCGGAACGATACGACATCGGCACTCCAGCGCCGGTCGGAGATGAGTTCCGTACGGCTCTTTTTACGCTGCCGATTTGACCCGCTCATGGTTAATTTTTGGAAAAGGGGACCTCCAATTCAAGCCTCGCGGACCGCAGCCAGCACTTCGTCGGCGTGACCGTCGACCCGGACATTGCGCCAGATCCGGGCGATACGCCCGTCGGCGCCGATCAGGACCGTGGTCCGAATGATCCCCATGAAGCTCCTGCCATACATGGATTTTTCGCCCCACGCCCCATAGGCCTCGAGCATCTCATGGGTCTCATCCGAGATCAGAGGAACCGCAAGCTGGTGCTTGTCGCGGAAGGATTCCTGGGCCTTGACGCTGTCGGCCGAGACGCCGAGCACGGCTGCGCCTTCGTCGGCAAAGGCGCTGTTCAGCCGCGTGAAGTCGATGGCTTCCCGGGTGCAGCCCGGCGTGTCGGCGCGCGGATAGAAGAACAGCACCAGTTTCCTGCCTGCGTAGTCGGCGAGTGAGACGCGGCCTCCTCCATCACGCGGCAGTTCGAAGGCGGGCGCCAAGGCCCCTTCCTTGGCCCTCTCTTTGGCGCGTTCAGCCGATGCTGCCTTGGGAACCGGCTGGTGGTCCGTCTTGGGGGATTGCTCGGCAGCTGCCCTGGGGCGATCCTCCCTGGCCGGCGCCGATATATTGGATTTTAACGATTTCGATGGGGCCTTGTGCGACGCTTTGGCCGAAGCGGCTTTGGGCGCTTGGGTCGGTTTCCGGGCAGGCTTCTTGCCGGCAGCCTTCGCAGCTCCCTTTGCGGCTTTCCTGGCCGCCGTCTTGCCGGCCTTGGCGACCGGCTTTTTGGCCGATGCCTTCGAGCCGCGGGCGGCCCTGGCTGCCGACGGTTTGGCGGCGGATGTCCGGCTGGACTTCCCGGAAGAAGCCTTGGAGGTTTTCTTGCGCGTTTTCTTGGACATACGCCTTCCTTTCGTCGCTTTCCGCGGATCAACCATTAGGGTATTGCGGATCTTGTCCCTAATCGTCGGATTCGCTCCGGCGGCCAGGCAAGTTTGATGACCTCGGAGTACAGTTACAAGGATTTCGACGCACCACCCGTCCGCTCGTTTACGGGGGGACCCAATCAACCCTTGGGCCCGACCACGAGTAACAGTATTAATCGAGGATTGGCAGCGATGCCGGCACAGGAGCGCTCGATACCGATCGATCGGCGCGCCCATGACGGCGATCAACCTCACCGCCAGCACCGAGAGGCAATGGCTAGGAATACTTCGCCCAAGGGGTCGAATCCGCGTGCCGAGGCTCAGATCCCGCATTGGGATGAGGCGGCTGGCTGGGATCAGGAGACCGACGAGGCGGCGCGTTCCCGCGCGCGCCGGTTGCTGTCGCGGCGCAGTTCCGGATTCGGTCGGGCCGGCTACAGGTTTGCAGGGCTGCGACGGCGGCTGGCCGGCGAACGCTGGGTCAGGCGCCTGGGCGTTGCGGTCGCCGTGATGGCGGCGATCTTCGTGACCTGTTTCAGCGGGCTATGGTGGCGGCTGGGGGCCGGACCGATCAATCTCGACCTGGCGACGCCGTGGCTTGCTGCCGCCATCGAGGACAACATCGGCCACGGCAATACGGTCGAAATCGGCGGCACGCAGATCGAGCGGGCCGGTCGAATCAGCATCGCTGTGCGCATCCGTGACATCGTGGTTCGCGACCGCGATAACGCCGTCGTCGCCACCGCACCAAAGGCCGAGGTGAAGTTGTCCGGCACCGCGCTGCTGCTGGGGCGGCTGCGCGCGGAGAGACTCAGTCTGGTCGATGCCGAACTCGCCGTGCGGATTGCACCGGATGGCCAGGTCACGGTATCCGCCGGTGATACCTCAAAGCCGCTGGCGACCGGCGTCGCCTCGAAGAGAGACGCAGGACTTGCGCCAACATTCCCGCGTCAGGCGCCGGGTGTCGCGGCGGCAGCGCCGGATCCAACGCAAAACGGGTTGCTGGCCAGCCTCGACTGGCTCGACAGCCTCAGCATGACCGGGCTCGACGGCCAGAACCTGAACGAGATCGGCCTCAAGAACGGCAATCTCATCGTCGACGACCAGCAGCGCGGCAACAAATGGTCGTTTGAAAACATCAGCCTCAGCATGCGCCGGCCGAGCGGGGGCGGCGTCGCGGTCCGGCTCGGCGAAGAGGGCGCAAATCCATGGTCGCTGCGGGTCGCGGTCGGGCCGCAGCAGAATGGCGTACGGTCGGTCGATCTTCGCGCCGACAAGGTGCCGTCCGCCAACATCCTGCTGGCGATGCGGGTGAAGGACCTCACCTACAGCGCAGATCTGCCGCTGTCCGGTGAACTGAAGGGCGAACTGGGCCGCGACGGCCTGCCGACGTATTTTCGTGGCAAGGTGAGCGCGGGCGCCGGACATCTCATCGACAGCGACACGCCCGATTATCCGATGGCGATCGATTCGGCGGAAGTGAGCGTCGAATGGGATTCGGGGCGGCGCGTGCTGGTCGCCCCGTTCAAGATCGTTTCCGGCACCAACCGCATCACGCTGCTTGCGCATCTCGAACCGCCGAACGGTAACATCACGGATTGGCAACTGGGGTTCAGCGGCGGCACGATCGTGCTGGCCGGCAGCGAAAAAGAGCAGCCGCTGATCTTCAACCGCATCTCCATCGGCATGCGCTTCGATACCGACCGCAAGCGCGTGCTGCTCACCCAGGCCGACATCAGCAATGGCGAGATCGGCGTCGCCGGCACCGGCAGCATCGACTATGCGAACGAGGCGCGGCTCCAGCTTGGCTTCGCCGGCACGCCGATGTCGGCATCCGCGCTCAAGCGGATGTGGCCGGTGCTGATCGTGCCCGAGGTGCGCGAATGGGTGATCGAGCGGATCGAGAAGGGGACGCTCCAGCGCATCGAGGTCGGCGTCAATTCACCGGTGCGCAACCTGTCGCGCAAGGGACCGCCGATTCCTGACGATGGCCTGGCCGTCAACATCACGGCAACGGGTGTCACGGTACGTCCGGTCGACGAAATGCCCTCGGTACGCGATGCCGACTTGAAGGCGCGGGTCACCGGTCGGACCGCGACAGTCACGATCGGGCAGGGCGTTGCCGATACGCCGGGTGGCCGCAAGATCAACATTTCGGACTTCACGTTCGAGGTGCCGGACATGGCGCCAAAGCCGTCGCCATCGAAGGTGAAGTTCAGGGTCGATGCGCCGGTGCCGGCTGCCGCCGAAATTCTCGCCTCCGACCGCCTCAGCGACGTCTCCGGCACCCTGATCGATCCGAATTCCAGCAAGGGCAATTTGACTGCTTCCATTTCGATGGGCATGCCGGTCAAGGGCTCGATGACCAAGGCGGACACCACCTATGCTGTCACGGCCGATCTCTCCGGATTCGCCGCCGACAAGCTGGTGATGAACCAGAAGCTGGAAGCCAATGCGCTGAAGGTGGTCGCCAACAATGCCGGCTATCAGGTCAAGGGCGACGTCAAGATCAACGGACAGCCGGCCTCGCTGGATTATCGCAAGCCGAACGATGGCGACGCCGATATCAGGCTGCAGGCGACGCTGGACGATGCCAGCCGCGCGCGCCTTGGGTTAGACCTCGGCTCCGCCGTCAGCGGCTCGATCCCGATCAAGGTCGTCGGCAAGATCGGCGACCACGACAGCCGCGTCGGCATCGAGGCCGACCTCACCTCGCTGAAACTCGACAACATCCTGCCGGGCTGGGTCAAGGTGCCGGGCAAGTCGGGCAAGGCCTCCTTCAATGTGGTCAAGAAGGAACAGTCGACGCTGTTCCAGGATATCGTCGTCGAAGGCGGCGGCGCATCGATCAAGGGCTCGCTGGAAGTCGACCAGAACGGCGACCTGATGAGCGCCAACTTTCCGACCTACGCGCCCTCCGACGGCGACAAGACGACGCTGAAAGCCGAACGCAACGCCGATGGCGTCGTCAAGGTCACGATGCGCGGCGACGTGTTCGACGGCCGCGGCTTTCTGAAATCGGCGATCACCGGCAGGGACGACCCCAAGAGCAAGTCCAAGAACCTCGACTTCGATATCGACGTGAAGCTCGGCGCGGTCGCGGGGTTCAATGGGGAGGCGTTGCGCAGCGTCGACAGCAGGTTCTCCCGCCGCAACGGCGTCGTGAAGAACTTTACGCTCGCCGGCAAGATCGGGCGCGACACGCCGTTGTCGGCGGATTTGCGCGGCCGCGGGCAGGGGCAGGGACGCGATGTCATCATCCTGCAGACCAATGATGCCGGCGCCTTCTTCCGCTTCACCGATATGTATTCCAAGGTTGTCGGCGGGCAATTGTCGCTCGCGTTGGAGCCGCCGACGGCTGAACCCAGCGCAAAGGAAGGGCTCATCAACGTCCGTGACTTCTCCATCAGGGGCGAGTCTTCGCTGGAGCGTGTGGCTGCGGGCAATACCAACAACGCCCAGAGCGGCGGCGTTTCCTTCACCGCGCTGCGCGCCGAGTTCACCCGGCAGAATGGACAGCTATCGATCCGCGATGGCGTCGTGAAGGGACCGATCATCGGGGCGACGATCGAAGGCAGCATCGACACCGTTTCCAATCAGGTGCGGATGAGCGGCACTTTCATTCCGATGTACGGGATCAACAACATGTTCGGCCAGATTCCGGTGCTCGGCCTGTTCCTCGGCGGCGGCAGCAATGAAGGCCTGATCGGCGTGACCTATGAAGTGGTCGGCACGCCCGGGCAGCCGGTGCTGCGAGTCAACCCGATTTCGGCTGTCATGCCCGGCGTGCTGCGCAAGATCTTCGAATTCAACACCGGCAAGCAGAACAACAACGCGATTGAATTCCCGCCGAATAACTAGTCCGTCAGCGCCTGAGCGCCGGCACTACCAGGAACGGGATCAGCCCGAGCACCACGGCAACCAGCGCAAAAGCCATCACGGGGTTGTAGCTGTGGGTCCAGTCGTGGATCAGGCCGCCGGCCCAGGCCCCGAGGGCGGAGCCAAGGCCGCTGCCGATCGAGATCGTACCGAAGATGGTGCCCACGCGTTCGCCCCGGAAAATCTTCATTGCCGTCGCCGTAATCAGCGGTCCGCGCGATCCGATCATGCTGCCGAAAGTGACGACGAACGCGATGAGCAGCCAGTAGCTCGGATAGTACTGCAGCAGAAAAAGCAGACCGATTCCGATGATGGAAATCGCATAGCTGAGCAGCACAGACGGCCTGCGTCCTATGATGGAGTCGAGTTGGGTCACGCCAAGCATGCCGAACAGCAGCACGATGCCGGAGAAGCCCCACGCGGTGGCGGCCTCGAGCGGCGGGAAGCCAGCGTCGATCAAATAGGCGACGATCTGCGCCGAAATCGCATACATCCCGACCGCCGTGAAGAAGAAGGTCGAAAACAGCGCCCAGAATGCGTGATGGCGCATTGCACTTGCCAGCGTCCAGTCGCCCTCGACGAACTCGGCATTGGCTTTCCTGGCGATGTCTGGCGCGCCGCGGGCGAACAAGCGCCACGGCAATAGCGACAGGGGTAACAGCAAACCAAGTGTGACGAGGCCGAAAAGCTGGTAGGCGCCGCGCCACCCGACATGATCGATCAGAAGCTGCGATGCCGGCAGCAACACCAGGACGCCCGCGCCCATCGCGGAATAGACGAAAGCCATTGCGGTCGGCAGGCGCGGACCGAACCATCGGCCGAGCAGGATCGAATTGGGCACATTGCCGACGAAGGCGACGCCGATGCCGACGCAGAGGCCAATGCTCAATTGCAATTGCCACAGCGCTTGCGCCCATGAGGCCACCAGGAATGCGCCGCCGATCAGAAACAGCCCAAGCGAATACACGGTGCGGGGGCCGTAGCGGTCGAACAGCCGGCCGATGACCGGCGCCATCAGGCCGCCGGCCAGCCAGGTCAGCGAATAGACCGAAACCACCTGCGCGCGGTCCCAGCCGAAACTCTCGGAGATCGGTTTGAGAAAAACCGTAAAGCTGTCGGAGAGGCCGCGGCCGAGCAGCGCGAGTACAAAGCACAGCGCCAGCACGTTAAGCGCAATGCGCTCCGACCGGGGCGCTTTGACGGGCGCTTCTCCCTCTGGCGTCTGGCTGTCCATCCGACGCAGGGAGCGCGTTTCCGCTGTTCCCTGCAAGCATCAAAAACGAATGCGCCTATGCGGGACCGATCAGGCCGGTTTCAGCAGGACATGCTTTTTCTTTCCCATGGAAAGCTTGATGACGCCTTCCGGCGTCAGGCTCGACGGCGTCAGCACCATCTTCTCGTCGGTGACGGCGGCGTCGTTGACGCGAAGTCCGCCGCCCTTGATCTGGCGTCGCGCCTCGCCGTTCGACGCCACGAGGCCCGCCTTCACGAACAGGCCGACGACGGCGGCACCAGCCTCGAGTTCGTCGGACGGGATTTCCACGGTCGGCAGCGACGCGGCGATCGCGCCTTCCTCAAAGGTTTGCCGCGCGGTTTCGGCAGCCGTGTTGGCGGCGTCGCGGCCGTGCAGCAGCGCGGTCGCCTCGGTCGCGAGCGCCTTCTTGGCCTCGTTGATCTCGTTGCCCTTCAGCGCGGCAAGCTTTTCGATCTCGCTCATCGGCAGGATCGTGAACAGCTTCAGAAACTTGACGACGTCGGCGTCCTCGGCGTTGCGCCAGTATTGCCAGAAATCGTAGGGCGAGAACTGATCGGCATTGAGCCACACCGCGCCCTGCGCCGTCTTGCCCATCTTGGCGCCGGATGCCGTCGTCAATAGCGGCGTCGTCAGCGCAAACAGTTGCTCCGTGCCCATCCGGCGGCCGAGATCGACGCCGTTGACGATGTTGCCCCATTGATCGGAGCCGCCCATCTGCAGCCGGCAGCCGGTCCGCCGCGCCAGCTCGACGAAGTCGTAGGCCTGGCAGACCATGTAGTTGAACTCGATGAAGCTCATCTCCTGCTCGCGCTCGAGGCGGAGCCGCACCGAGTCCATGGTCAGCATGCGGTTGACGGAGAAATGCCGGCCGATGTCGCGCAGCATCTCGATCCAGTTCAGCTTCGTCAGCCACTCGGCGTTGTCGAGCATGATCGCATCGCTCGCGCCGTTGCCGTAGCGCAGCACCTTGGAAAACACGCCGCGGATCGAAGCCTTGTTGGCCTCGATTTCGGCGATCGAGCGGATCGCCCGCGACTCGTCCTTGCCCGAGGGGTCGCCGACCATCGTGGTGCCGCCGCCCATCAGGGTGATCGGCTTGTTGCCGCTCTGCTGCAGCCAGTACAGCATCATCATGGTCAGGTAGTTGCCGATATGCAGCGACGGCGCCGTGCAGTCGTAGCCGACATAGGCGGTCGCCTGGCCCCTGGCCGCGAGCGCGTCCAGCCCCTCGAAATCGGAGCATTGGTGGATGAAGCCGCGTTCCTGCAAAATGTTCAGGAAATCTGATTTAAATGCAGTCATTTGTTAGCGACTCTGATCATTCTATTTTCACGGTAATTGTAACGAGTTGCGGAACCATGGCGGAACAGGCTGCCGCAACCGTGCGCGCTGTGGCATTATAAGATGTCCGTGTTTGGCACAAGCTGGTCGTCGTCGGCGGGACGAATCGAGCAGGGCGTCGCAAAGGCACGATTACAATGATGTTGACGGCACTGGGTTTGATGAGCGGCACCTCGCTGGACGGGGTCGATGTCGCTTTGATCGAAACCGACGGCCGCCGGGTAAAGGCCCTCGGCCCCTCCGGATACCGGCCCTATACCGAAATGGAGCGCCACCTGCTGCGGCAGGCGCTGTACGAGGCCGCCGAGTTGCCGGACCGTGCGGCCCGCCCGGGCTGCCTGCGCGACGCCGAACGGGCCGTCACCGCCGCGCATGCCGAGGCGGTCTCCAATTTTGTGGGGCAGCACCGCATCAGCTTCGACGACATCGACATTGTCGGCTTCCACGGCCAGACCGTGCTGCACCGGCCCGAAAAAAGGTTAACCGTGCAGATCGGCGACGCGCCGGCGCTGGCCAAGGCGATCCATATCCCGGTCATGTACGACTTCCGCGCCGCCGACGTCGAAGCCGGCGGGCAGGGTGCGCCCTTCGTGCCGGTCTATCACCGCGCGCTCGCCCAGTCGCTGGAGCGGGAGGGGCCGATCGTCGTGGTCAATATCGGCGGCGTCTCCAACATCACCTATATCGACGGCGATACGCTGATTGCCTGCGATACTGGTCCCGGCAACGCCCTGATCGACGACCACATGCTTCGCTGGCTCAACCAGCGCTTCGATGCCGAGGGCCGCACGGCCGCGCAAGGCAGGGTGGATGCCGCCTGGATCAGCCGGGCGCTGAAAAAGCCGTTCTTTTCGCTGCCGCCGCCCAAGTCGCTCGATCGCAACGATTTCGCCGACCTGAAACTCGGCGATGTGCCGCCGGAGGACGGCGCGGCGACCTTGACCGCGTTCACCGCGGCGGCGATCGCCCGCGTGGTGCCGTTGCTGCCGAAGGAGCCCAAGAGCTGGATCGTGGCCGGCGGCGGCGCGCGCAACCTCACCATGCTGCGGATGCTCCGCGAATGTTTGCAGCCCGCGACCGTCGAGGCGGCGGACACGCTGGGCTGGGCGTCGGACGCCATCGAGGCCCAGGCTTTCGGGTTCCTGGCCGCGCGTGGCCTGAAGGGCCTGCCGCTGAGCTACCCCGCCACCACGGGCGTTCCCATCCCGATGACCGGGGGGATCATCGCGCGACCGTGATGTCAATGCAGTTGCATTGATCTTGACGACTGCATGCAGGCGCATCTAATTTGGATGCAAGTGCATGGAGCGGGGCTGCGGCCTTCGCCTTGGGAGGTCGCCATGACGGCAAAACTCACTTTGATCAGCCACACGCTTTGTCCCTATGTGCAGCGCGCGGTGATCTCGCTGAACGAAAAGGGCGTCCCGTTCGAGCGGATCGATATCGATCTCGCCGACAAGCCCGACTGGTTCCTGAAGATCTCGCCGCTCGGCAAGGTGCCGGTGCTGCGTGTCGACACCGAGGACGGCGAAGTGGCGCTGTTCGAGAGCAACGTGATCTGCGAATACATCGAGGATACGCAAGGCGGCGCTAGTCTGCATCCGCAGGATCCGTTGCAGCGGGCGCAGCATCGCGCCTGGATGGAGTTCGGCTCGACCATTCTCAGCGAGCTATGGGGATTGGAGACGACGGGCGATCCCGCGGTTTTCGAGAGCAAGCGGCAGGCGGTCGCGGCGAAGTTTGCGCAGGTCGAGAAAACGCTGGGTGCGGGGCCGTTCTTTGCCGGCAACGACTTCAGCCTGGTGGATGCGGTGTTCGCGCCGGTCTTCCGCTATTTCGACGTTTTCGATGAGCTGACCGATCTCTCGGTATTCGCCGATACGCCGAAGGTGCGCGCATGGCGTAAAGCGCTGTCACAGCGGCCGAGCGTGCGCACAGCCGTCAGCGCCGACTATCCGCAATTGCTGCGCGCGTTCCTGGCGCGCCATGACGCGCACATGCTGAAGCTGGCTGCTTGACGATTTAGCGCGGACTTCGTGTCCCGGGCGCGATGCGGCGCGCAGCGCTGCTTCGCTGAACCGGGATCCATGGTGGGGATTCGAGATAAAGGAAGATGGGCCCCGGCTCTGCGGCGCACCGCTTCGCGTTGCACCGCGTCCGGGGCACGGAAAACTAGCGCACGTTGGCGAGCCGCATGTCCAGATAGCCGGTCACCGTCTCCATCAGCGGCTCGAGCTTGCCGTCGAAGAAATGGTTGGCGCCAGGGATGATCTGCTGGTCGATCACGATGCCCTTTTGCGTCTTGAGCTTTTCGACCAGCGTGTTGACGTCCTTCGGCGGCACCACCGCGTCCTTCTCGCCGTGCACGATCAAGCCGGAGGAGGGGCAGGGCGCGAGGAAGGAGAAGTCATAAAGGTTGGCGGGGGGCGCGATCGAGATGAAGCCCTCGACCTCGGGCCGCCGCATCAGGAGCTGCATGCCGATCCAGGCTCCGAACGAGAAGCCCGCGACCCAGCAGGCGCGCGCTTCGGGGTTGATGGTCTGCGCCCAGTCCAGCGCGGAAGCCGCATCCGACAATTCGCCGGTGCCGTGATCGAACGAGCCCTGGCTGCGGCCGACGCCGCGGAAATTGAAGCGCAGCACCGAGAAGCCGCGATGCGCAAACGCGTAGTAGCACTGGTAGACTATCTGATGATTCATCGTTCCGTGAAACTGCGGATGCGGATGCAGGATCATCGCGATCGGCGCGTTCTTCTGCTTCGCCGGATGGTAACGGCCTTCGAGACGGCCTGCGGGACCGGTGAAAATAACTTCAGGCATTGATGATCCTTGGAGGGCTTCCCTGACAACGGACGCTGAGAATGCGGTGGCGCGTCGTTGGGCGATGCGCGAACGGCGCTCACGTGAAACTGGTGGCGGCGTTCTAGCATGAGGCAAGGGGCAAAAAGCAAGCATCTTGAACATCTGGAAGGCGGTTCAAGGTGTTAGCTTTCGATTGAACAGGAGACGTGGCGATCCCCGATTGCGATATAGCGTCTTGTGCTTGCGGCGGGTCTGGTTCACGACAGCCGGCCATCAAAACAGGGTAATATCGTACAGAAATGCCTGACCGGGTCTATCTCGACTGGAACGCGACCACGCCGCTTCGGCCGGAGGCGAGGCAGGCGATGGCGGCCGCCCTGGAACTGGCCGGCAACCCGTCCTCGGTCCATGCCGAGGGACGTCAGGCGCGCCGGCTGGTCGAGGATGCCCGTGATGCGGTGGCAGCGGCGGTTTCCGCCCGGCGCCAGGACGTGGTGTTTTCGTCCGGCGGCACCGAGGCGAACGCGCTGGCGCTGACGCCGGGACCTCGCCGTGGCGGCGGCGAACCGGTTCAGCGGCTGCTGGTCTCGGCCATCGAACATGCTTCGGTGCTGTCGGGGGGAAGGTTTGCGGCGGAGGCGGTCGGGACCGTCAGGGTCGGTGGCTCCGGCCTGGTGGATCTCGACCATCTGCGCCAGCAGCTTGCCGAGGGGGCTCCGGCGCTGGTCTCGGTGATGCTCGCAAATAACGAGACTGGCGCGATCCAGCCGGTCGGGGACATCGCCGACATCGTCCATGCGGCAGGCGGGCTGCTGCATGTCGACGCGATCCAGGCGCTTGGAAAGACCCCCTTTGATATCAATTCGATAAAGGCCGACCTGATTACGCTCTCGGCGCACAAGATCGGCGGTCCGAAGGGCGTGGGCGCGCTTGTGATGGCCGAGGAGATCCAGGGCCTCGAGCCGCTGCTGCGTGGGGGAGGACAGGAATTGGGACGCCGGGCGGGGACCGAGAATGTCGCCGGAATCGCAGCCTTCGGTGCTGCGGTCCGGGCTGCCATGGCCACCTTGCCGGGGGACGCGGAGCGGCTGCAGGGCCTCCGGAACCGCCTGGAGGCGGGTCTGAAGGAGACCCCGGGGATGATCCTGTTCGCGGCCGACGCACCGCGGCTGCCCAATACCACGCTATTCACGGTTCCCGGGCTCAAGGCCGAAACGGCTGTAATCGGCTTCGATCTCGGCGGTATTGCGGTATCCTCAGGGTCCGCCTGTTCATCCGGCAAGGTCCAGCCGTCCCACGTGCTGGCCGCCATGGGGTTCGGCCGGGAACTGGCCGAGGGAGCGGTGCGGCTCAGTCTGGGCTGGTCTACATCAGAGGCAGACATTGATTTGGCCCTTGAGGCTTGGCGAAAGCTTGCCGATGCCTTACTTAGAGGGCGACGAAACACGGCTTGAAACGTTCTAAGTCCGTTTCGCCGGAACGCTTCGTCACCGATTTTGGATTGTTCCACCGCGGTCCTTGAAACCGCGAGCGGAGGATGTGAATGCCAGCCGTACAAGAGACGGTCGAGCGCGTCAGGCGCATCGACGTCGACCAGTATCGATATGGGTTTGAGACCCTGATCGAGTCCGACAAGGCCCCCAAGGGGCTCTCGGAAGACACCGTCCGCTTCATTTCCGCGAAGAAGAACGAGCCAGCCTGGATGCTGGAATGGCGTCTGGAGGCCTATCGCCGCTGGCTGACCATGACCGAGCCGACCTGGGCCCGCGTCAACTATCCCAAGATCGACTACCAGGACCTCTATTACTATTCGGCGCCGAAGCCGAAGAAGCAGATCGGCTCGCTCGACGAGATCGACCCTGAAATCCTCAAGACCTATGAGAAGCTCGGCATCCCCTTGCGCGAAGTCGAGGTGCTGGAAGGCGTTGTGAAGCCGGAAGGCGAGCGCAAGATCGCGGTCGACGCCGTGTTCGACTCGGTTTCGGTCGCCACCACGTTCCAGAAGGAGCTGAAGGCCGCCGGCGTGATCTTTATGCCGATCTCGGAGGCGATCCGCGAGCATCCCGAGCTGGTGCAGAAGTATCTCGGCACGGTCGTGCCGACCTCGGACAATTATTTTGCGACGCTGAACTCGGCGGTGTTCTCCGACGGCTCGTTCGTCTACGTGCCGCCGGGCGTGCGCTGCCCGATGGAGCTGTCGACCTATTTCCGCATCAACGAGCGCAACACCGGGCAGTTCGAGCGCACGCTGATCATCGCCGACAAGGGCGCCTACGTCAGCTACCTCGAAGGTTGCACCGCGCCGCAGCGCGACGAGAACCAGCTGCACGCCGCCGTGGTCGAGCTCGTCACGCTCGACGATGCCGAGATCAAGTATTCGACGGTGCAGAACTGGTATCCCGGCAATTCCGAGGGCGTCGGCGGCATCTATAATTTCGTCACCAAGCGTGGCGACTGCCGCGGCAACAATTCGAAGATCTCCTGGACCCAGGTCGAAACCGGTTCGGCGATCACCTGGAAATATCCGAGCTGCATCCTGCGCGGCGACAATTCGCGCGGCGAGTTCTACTCGATCGCGATCTCGAACGGTCACCAGCAGGTCGATAGCGGCACCAAGATGATCCATCTCGGCAAGAACACGACGAGCCGGATCATCTCCAAGGGCATCGCCGCCGGCGTGTCGCAGAACACCTATCGCGGTCTCGTCACCGCGCATCGCAAGGCGACCGGCGCGCGCAACTTCACCGCCTGCGACTCGCTGCTGATCGGCGACAAATGCGGCGCGCACACCGTGCCCTATGTCGAGGCGAAGAATTCTTCGGCGCAGTTCGAGCACGAAGCGACGACGTCGAAGATTTCCGAGGACGTGCTGTTCTACTGCATCCAGCGCGGCCTTTCGCAGGAAGAAGCCGTAGGCCTCGTGGTCAACGGCTTTGTGAAGGACGTGCTGCAGCAACTGCCGATGGAATTCGCGGTAGAAGCGCAGAAGCTGATTTCGATCTCGCTGGAAGGCAGCGTCGGGTAGCGACCTCATCCTGAGGAGGCCGCGTAGCGGCCGTCTCGAAGGATGAGAGGAAAGATTGTTGGCCACGTCCTTCGAGATGCGCCCAAGGGCGCTCCTCAGGACGAGGAACAAGGAACGGAAAACAATGTCTCTGCTTGAAGTGAAAGATCTGAAGGTTCGCGTCGAGGATCGTGAGATTCTCCACGGACTAACGCTCACGGTGAACCCGGGTGAGGTGCACGCGATCATGGGGCCGAACGGCTCCGGCAAATCGACGCTCTCTCACGTCATCGCGGGCAAGCCCGGCTACGAGGTCACCGGCGGCGAAATTTTGTTCAAGGGCGAGGACCTGCTGGAGATGGCGCCGGATGAACGCGCGGCCAAGGGCGTGTTCCTGGCGTTCCAGTACCCGGTGGAGATTCCGGGCGTCGCCACCATGAACTTCCTGCGCACGGCGCTGAACGCGCAGCGCAAGGCGCGTGGCGAGAGTGAATATTCGACGCCGGACTTTCTGAAGAAGGTGCGCGAGGTCGCCAAGTCGCTGAACATTCCGCAGGACATGCTCAAGCGCGGCGTCAATGTCGGCTTTTCCGGCGGCGAGAAGAAGCGCAACGAGATTTTGCAGATGGCGCTGTTCGAGCCGGCCGTCTGCATCCTCGACGAGATGGATTCCGGGCTCGACATCGACGCGCTCCGCGTCGCGGCCGACGGCGTCAACGCGCTGCGTTCGCCTGACCGTGCGATGGTCGTCATCACTCACTATCAGCGGCTGCTCAACTACATCGTGCCTGATTTCGTGCACGTGATGTCGAAGGGCCGGGTGGTCAAAAGCGGCGGCAAGGAGCTGGCGCTGGAGCTCGAGGCTTCCGGCTACGCCCAGTTCGAAGACGCAGCCTGACGGGTATCGTGATGAATGTGGCGTTGGCAAAGAACGAGACCGGACGCGCGCTGAGCGACAGCTTTGCCGTCGCGCACGACCGGCTGCCGGGCACCGGCAAGGTCGCCGAGGCGAGAAGGGCTGCCTTCGAGGCCTACGAGAGCATCGGCCTCCCGCACCGCCGGCTCGAGGATTGGAAATATACCGATTTGCGCGCCCTGATGCGCGAAGTGCTGCCGCTGGCGCCCGCGCCGGACGCTGCTGCCTTGAAGCGGGCGACTGCTGCCGTGAAGCTGCAGGCGGTCAAGGGCGCACGCCGGCTGGTGCTGGTGGATGGCGTGTTCGCCCCAAAGCTTTCCGATCTGGATGGGCTGGAGAAGGGACTTTCCGTCCGCACCCTGCGCGACGTGCTGGAAGCCGGCGATGCCGCGGTACAGACCCAACTGCTCGCGTTCGACAATGCCAATCCGATGGTGGCGCTCAACAGCGCGATGATGACCGACGGCGTGGTGATCGAGATCGCCAACGGGGTCGTGCTGACGCAGCCGCTGCAGATCATCCACGTCGCCAGTGGCTCTGCGCCGGCGGCGATGTTCACGCGCTCGATGCTCCGTCTAGGCAGGGATGCCGGGGCAACGCTGGTCGAAAGCTACATCGCGGGCGAGGGCGCCACCACCTATCAGGCCCACGACTCGCTCATTGTTGCGATCGGCGACAATTCGCGGCTCGACCATATCCGCCTGATTGAGGACCGCCGCGAGGCCTTCAATATCTCTTCTGCCGTCATCACGCTGGGCGCGCATGCGCACTTCAATACGTTCGGTCTGACCTCGGGCGCGGCCGTCAGCCGCTATCAGGCGACCATCGCGTTCGCCGGTGAGCATTCCCGTGTCGAGACCAACGGTGTCAACCTGCTCAACGGCCGCCAGCACGCCGACACCACGCTGTTCATGGACCACGCCGTGCCGAACTGCGCCAGCCGCGAGGTTTTCCGCGCTGTCGCCGATGACCGCGGCCATTCGGTGTTCCAGGGCCGGATCATCGTGCGGCCCCACGCGCAGAAGACCGACGCCAAGATGATGACGCGGGCGCTGCTGCTGTCGGATGAGGCCGAGGCCGACAACAAGCCGGAACTCGAAATCTTCGCCGACGACGTCACCTGCGGCCATGGCGCCACCACCGGCGCGCTCGATGACAGCCTGCTGTTCTACCTGCGTGCCCGGGGCCTGTCCGAGAAGGAAGCTCAGGCGCTGCTGATCCAGGCCTTCGTGGGCGAGGCGATCGAATCGATCGTCAACGATGATCTGCGTGAACTCGCAATCGCAGCGGCGCAGCGCTGGCTGGAGGCCCGGGCATGACCGCGCATCCGGCCGTCAAAAATGGCGCCTATGACGTCGCCCGTGTGCGCGAGGATTTCCCGGCGCTGGCGATGAAAGTCTATGGCAAGCCGCTGGTCTATCTCGACAACGCGGCGTCCGCGCAAAAGCCGAACGCCGTGCTCGACCGCATGACGGAGGCCTACAAGACCGAATACGCCAACGTGCATCGCGGCCTGCATTACCTCGCCAATGCCGCGACCGAGGCCTATGAGGGCGGCCGCGCAAAGGTCGCAAAATTCCTCAACGCCGGTCGCACCGAAGAAATCATCTTTACCCGCAACGCCACCGAGGCGATCAATCTCGTGGCGTCGTCCTGGGGCGAGCCCAACATCAAGGCCGGCGACGAGATTGTGATCTCCATCATGGAGCATCATTCCAACATCGTGCCCTGGCACTTCCTGCGCGAGCGCCATGGCGCCGTGATCAAATGGGCGCCGGTCGATGACGAAGGCAATTTTCTGATCGAGGAGTTCGAAAAACTCCTGACCGACCGCACCAAGCTGGTCGCCATCACCCAGATGTCGAACGCGCTCGGCACCATCGTGCCGGTCAAGGACGTCGTGAAGATCGCCCACGCCCGCGGTATTCCGGTGCTGGTCGATGGCAGCCAGGCCGCCGTCCACATGACGATCGACGTCCAGGACATCGACGCGGATTTCTATGTCTTCACCGGCCACAAGCTGTACGGCCCGACCGGCATCGGCGTGCTCTATGCCAAGCATGAGCATCTGGTCGCGATGCGGCCCTTCAACGGTGGCGGCGAGATGATCCGCGAGGTCGCCCGCGACTGGGTGACCTATGGCGACCCGCCACACAAGTTCGAGGCCGGCACGCCGGCGATCGTGGAATCGATCGGGCTGGGGGCTGCGATCGACTACGTCAATTCGATCGGCAAGGAGCGCATCGCCGCCCACGAGCACGATCTCCTGACCTATGCCGAGGGGCGCCTGCGCGAAATCAACTCGCTGCGGCTGATCGGCACCGCGAAGGGCAAGGGACCGGTGATTTCCTTCGAGATGAAGGGCGCCCATCCCCATGACGTTGCGACCGTGATCGACCGGCAGGGGATTGCGGTGCGCGCCGGAACTCATTGCGTGATGCCGCTTTTAGAGCGGTTCAATGTCACAGCCACCTGCCGGGCATCGTTTGGGATGTATAATACCCGGGAAGAAGTCGACCATCTGGCACAGGCGCTGATCAAGGCGCGGGATTTGTTCGCATGAGTGACACGGCCGAAATCAAGACCGCCAATATGGAAACCATCTCGGCGCTGCCGCCCGAGGAGACTGAACGGTTGGGTGGCGAAATCGTTGCTGCGCTGAAGACGGTGTTCGATCCGGAAATTCCGGCCGACATCTATGAGCTCGGCCTGATCTACAAGGTCGACCTCAAGGACGACCGCAGCGTCGACGTGATGATGACGCTGACCACGCCGAACTGTCCGGCGGCCGGCGAACTGCCGACCATGGTCGAGAACGCCATCGCCAGCGTTCCCGGCGTCGGTGTCGTCAACGTCAATCTGGTGTGGGATCCGGCATGGACGCCGGATCGCATGTCCGACGAGGCTCGCCTCGTCCTCAATATGTGGTGAGCGGTTTGGTGAGGGCTTAACCGCTTTACGGGAAGATGACAGGCATTGAATTGCCGTTGGGAATGACGACATGGCTAGCATGAACCCGCCTTCACCCACGCCCGCTGCGAAGCCGAAACCGCGGCCGCGCCCACAGGTCATGAAACTGACCGAGGCGGCGGCTGCGCGGATCACGGAACTGACCAAGCGCGCCGATTCCGAGATCGTCGGCCTGCGCGTCGGCATCAAGAACGGCGGCTGCGCCGGGCAATCCTACACCGTGGAATACGCCCATGAGGTCCGCCCGACCGATGAGGTGGTCGAGGACAGGGGCGTGAAGATCCTGGTCGATCCCAAGGCGGTCCTGTTCCTGCTCGGCACCGAGATGGACTACAAGGCCGACAAGATGCAGGCCCAGTTCATCTTCAACAATCCGAACCAGGTCTCCGCCTGCGGCTGCGGCGAGTCCGTGCAACTGACGCCGGCGAAGGTTTAGGTCACCCGCCGACCTCATCCTGAGGAGCGCGCACGGCGCGCGTCTCGAAGGATGGCCGCGGGATCGGGGCCTGCATGGTTCGAGACGGCGCTGGCGCGCCTCCTTACCATGAGGATTTGACTTCAAGGGCCATCATGGATCGCGATTTCCTGATCGACCTGTTTGCGGACTTCGGTCCGGTGACCATCAGGAAAATGTTCTCCGGTTACGGCATCTCCGCCGACGGTACCAACTTCGCGCTCGCGCTGCGCGCCGGCCTATATTTCCGCGCCGATGACCAGACCATCCCGCGATTCGAGGCGGAAGGGTCAGTGCCGTTTCAGTATCAGACGCGGGCCAAGACGGTGACCGTGAATTCGTACTGGCAATTGCCGGCGCGGCTGTTCGATGATTCCGAGGAACTGGCCGAATGGGCGAGGGCGGCGCTGGCCGCAGCCCAGCGCGCTGCATCGCGCAAGCGACCAAAGCCGCGCAAGGCGGCGAAGTCGAAAGCAACGAAGAAGGTTGTGCGCAAGCCGGCCAAGGTGCCCGCGAATCGCAGGCCAGCGAAGCGCAAGGCCAAGAAGGCTTAGGCGACCTGGCTGCGGGTCTCGTCGGCGTATTCGGGGTCGGCTTCGCAGATCACACGGTTGCGGCCGTTGCGCTTGGCGGCGTAGAGGCAGGCGTCGGCGCGTTCGATCAGCGAGTCGGTATCGTCGTCGGGCTTCAGCATGGAAACGCCGACCGAGATGGTGACGCGGCCGAGGATTTCGCCGGTCGACTTCTTCTTCAATTCCTTGGCCATGACGGCGCGGCGGATGTGGTCGGCGACCGTCAGCGCCTGGCGCAGCGCGGTGTTGGGCAGCACGACGGCAAATTCCTCGCCGCCGTAGCGGGCGGTAATGTCCTGACCCTTGATGGTCTGCTTCAGCGACATGCTGACCAGCCGCAGCACCTGATCGCCGGTGAGGTGCCCATAGGAGTCGTTGAACGACTTGAAGTGATCGATGTCGAACATCAGCAGCGACAGCGGCTCGCCGCTTGCCAGCGCCGCGCGGAGTGCCATGTCGAACGAACGGTCGAAATATTTGCGGTTGCCGAGTCCGGTCAGCGGATCGGTCAGGCTCTCGGCACGGATCGCCTCGAGGCTGTGCTGGAGATTGCTGATTTCGGTTTTCGACAGCGCCAGCCGGCTTTCCAGCGCCTTGTTGGTCTCCTGCATCTCGCGGGTCGACTTCAGCAGGCCATCGACGACGGCCTTGATCTGGTCGCGGTTCTTGGCGTTTCGGAGATTCTCGCGGGCGCCGCTCAACCTGGCGTCATAGTTCTGCGACATGCCGAGCGCATCGACGATCAGGCCCATCACGTCGTCGATTTCGCCGATCACGCGCGCGCCGACCTTGTCGATGCGGTCGGAGGCTTTTATGTGCGAGAGATAATTCTCGTAGATCTGTTCGAGATCGGATTCGCTGATCTTGCCGCTGCTCGCCAGCGTCTCGTTGATGATCTTGTTGAGGGGCGCGTTGTACCCGGTCGCGTAGACGTACCAGATTTCGTAATTGCGCGGGACCGCCGTGTGTCGGAGGGACTTGATCTGGCCCAACGCGACTTCGGCAAACGCCAAAGTGCGCTCGTGTTCGTCCAGCAGCTTGACCACTGATCCGTCCCCAATATCGAGCCGTGCCGCTCGTTGCCGTGCGCAGGAATGACTAAATTATCGCTGGCAGGCTAATGGAGGAGAATGAACGGCCGGTAAATGTTCCGGCCGCCGGGTCATGCCGAACGCGTTCAGACCCGCGCGCGCACCGGCCGCAGCAGGAACGCCGGAAGATGCGAGTGATCGGCAGGCTCCGAATCGACTTCGCGGTGGCTGCGCCGCGGTTCGGGACGGCCGATCGAGGGCACGCGCGAAGGCTGTGGGGCAGCGGGAGGCGTGAAGGCTTCCGACGACGCGGCGTGCGGTTGCTGGCCTCCATTGCGGCCGGTGCCCTTTGCGTGCCGAGGCTCGCGTTCGCCGCTCCTTGCCGCACGCGGTTCGCGATCGCTGCTCTTGTCGCTGCCTCCGGCGGCGCGCGGTTCGCGTTCGCGCCGCGGCTTGCGTCCGCCGCGCGAACCTTCCCGTGAGCGCGACTGGCGGGGCCGGTCGGCTTCCTCTTCGGAAGCCGACGCCACGGCGTAGTCGCCTTCGGCAGGAGGAATGCTTTTGCCGATAAGCCGTTCGATCGCACCGAGTGATTTGCTGTCGAGCGAGGTGACGATGGAAATCGCGGTGCCGGCGCGGCCGGCGCGGCCGGTACGGCCGATGCGGTGCACGTAGTCGTCGGCATGATGGGGCACGTCGAAATTGAAGACGTGGCTGACGGCGGGAATGTCGAGGCCTCGGGCGGCGACGTCGGAGGCGACCAGCAACGGGATTTCGCCCTTGCGGAACTGATCGAGCGCTGCTGTGCGCGCCGACTGGTCCATATCGCCGTGCAGGGCTCCGACGCTGAACCCGTGCTTCTGCAGCGACTTGTAGACGACGGCGACTTCGCGCTTGCGGTTGCAGAAGATGATCGCGTTGTTGAGGTCCTTGGCGTCGCGCAGGAGGCGGCGGAGGATCTCTCGCTTCTCATGCGGCTCGCGGCCGCAGCCAACCTGGAATTGCGACACGCCTGTTGCCGTCGTGGCGGGCCTGGAGACTTCGATCCGTTCCGGATTGTGCAGGAAGGTTTCGCTGATGCGGCTGATTTCCGGCGGCATCGTCGCGGTGAAGAACAGCGTCTGGCGCGTGAACGGCACCAGCTTGCAGATGCGTTCGATGTCGGGAATGAAGCCCATGTCCAGCATGCGGTCGGCTTCGTCGATGACCAGCAGTTCGACGCCGGTGAGTAGCAGTCCGCCGCGTTCGGTATGGTCGAGCAGTCGGCCGGGTGTTGCGATCAACACGTCGACGCCGCGGGTCAGCTTGCTATCCTGGTCGCCGAACGAGACGCCGCCGATCAGGAGTGCGACGTTGAGCTTCTGGCCGGCGCCGTATTTGTCGAAATTCTCTTTGACCTGGGCGGCGAGTTCGCGGGTCGGTTCGAGGATCAGGGTGCGGGGCATTCGTGCCCGGGCGCGGCCCTTTTCCAGCATGGTCAGCATGGGCAGGACGAAGGCAGCGGTCTTGCCGGTGCCGGTCTGGGCGATGCCGAGAACGTCGCGGCGGGCCAGAACGTGGGGGATCGCCTGTTCCTGGATGGGAGTAGGGGTCGTGTAACCCGAGGCCGCAACTGCGGCGAGGACCTTGTCGGAAAGGCCGAGATGGGAAAAAGACATTGAGCCTCTAGTCGACACCGCCGTTCGGAATCGAGGGTAAAAAGGCTGTCGCGTTTTGCCCCGAAACGGCGCGCTCTAGGAAGCTGGGGGCTCTGACTTACGCAGACGAGCGGCAAACCAGGGAATCGCGTTTCGATCCAAGGCCGCGTTGAGCCGGAACATAGGGCTGAATTGGCCAAAGTCAATGGAGAGGGTGCCGGAAGGTCCGAAAAAGCTTAATGTTTTTGCACAAATTGGCCCGGAACTCCCGGAAATCGCGAGCTCCGGGGATGCGGCTGTTGCAGCTTAACTGCTGCCGGCAAGCGGCTGATTCTGTTCACCTCGACCAATCTAGCGCTGCAGCGGCAATCCGTCCTCGCCGTGCGCCCCCTGCGCGGTCCGGTAATTGCCGGGCGACATGCCGTGGGCCGCCTGGAATGCGCGATAGAACGTCGCGATGCTGTTGAAGCCGCAGGCAAGCGCGATCTCCGAAATCGACTGCTCGGGGGATTGCATCAGCAGCCGGCGACCTTCGGCGAGGCGCTCCGTGGTCACGGTCTGGGCAAAGCTTTTGTCGGTGGTTTCGAACAGGATGTGCAGGTGACGAACGGAAATTCCAAGCAACTCCGCTACCAGCGCCGGCGAAAGCGTCGTCCGCGAAACGTTGCGCGCGATCAATCGTCGGGCCAGCGACAGGCGGCCGACGCGAAGGGCGTGCAGCGCTGCCCGGCTGCCCGGCCGGATGAGACCGCGCTCGATCAGGGCCAGTTGAGCCAGCGTCTGCACCAGCGCCCGGGCGCGCTCGGGGTCACCCGCGTCGTCCGTTTCCTTCAGGTCGCGGAAGCATGAAGCCAGAAGCGGGACCAGCGCGCCGTTTTCGCAGAGCGGTTTCGGTACGAGATCGCCGAGACCAGCCTTCGCAAGGTCCGCGTGCTATGGCCGCAGGTCCGCCGCCGGGACTTTGAGGATGCGCAGGTGAAAGCCGTCGGTGGCCAGGGCTGCGGTCTCGTAAGGAAGGGCCGAATAACTTGTCGCGAACATTCCGTGATGAATGCAAAATTCCGGATTGCCGCTGAAGCGGCTGCCGGGGCCGAGCTGCTGATAGATGCAAAGGCTGTCGCCGGGCGCATCGGCGATGCGGCCAGTGCTGCGCTCGTTGGCGCGGGGCGGCGTACGCAGCTCGATCAGGCTGGCCGTGCCGATCCGGCGCAGCACCACGGCGTCCTGGATTTCGGGAGAGAGAGACATGGTAAGAACAAATTCCGACGGGATCATCATTGATCCGGCGCGCAATGGTACGGCGAGCCGACACAACCTGAACTGACCATTTTTGGGTGCTGGCGGCGGCATCCCGCCTTTCGGAACGGGCTTGAACCAATGGCGCCGATGTGCCGACTACGGCATAGGATGGCTCGCACAGGCCGTGGACTGAGTCGTGCAGGCAGGGATTTTCAATGACCGGTTGGCTTTCGAGATGGTTGGCGGCGTCCTTGGCCGCGGCCAGCATCGCGGTTGCGCTTGCGGCCCTTGTGTCGCCCGCGCAGGCTGCAAAGCGCGTCGCGCTGGTGGTCGGCAACAACGATTACAGGAACGTGCCGAAGCTGTTGAAGGCGGTCAACGACGCCCGCACCATGGGCGACACGCTCAAGCAACTCGGCTTCACGGTGATGGTGGCGGAAAACCAGAGCCGCCAGGCGTTCAGCCAGACGCTGCTGGCGTTCGACAAGGCGGTTGAGGCCGGCGATACCGCGTTCTTCTTCTATGCCGGCCACGGCTTTGAAATCGCCGGCCAGAATTTCCTGCTGCCGACCGACGTGCCGGCGGCGACCGAAGGCCAGGAAGAGCTGGTGCGGGACGCCTCTATCCTCGCCGATCGAATCATCGAGCGGCTGCAGAACAGGAAGGTGCGCACCGCGATCCTGGTGTTCGATGCCTGCCGCAACAATCCGTTCGAGCGCGCCGGCACCCGTGCGGTTGCCGGCGGCGGCGGTCTGGCGCCGATGACGCAATTGCCGGAAGGCGTGTTCTCGGTATTCTCCGCAGGTCCCCGGCAGACCGCGCTCGACCGGCTCTCCAACGACGATACCAATCCCAATTCGGTCTTCACGCGCACCTTTGCGAAAGAGCTGACGCAGCCCGGCGCCAACCTCGTCCAGGTCGCGCAGCGCACGCGGCGCCTCGTCAGCGAACTGGCGGAGACGGTCCGTCACAAGCAGATCCCGGTCTATTTCGACCAGATGGTCGATGACGTCTTTCTCAACGGCATGGCGAAGGGGCCAGCCGAGGCGGTGGCGAAACCCGCCGAGGCGCCGCAGAAGCTCGCGGCCTTGCCGCCGGTGCAGCAACTCAAGCCGCAGAATGATTCCGTGAACGCGCCGATCGCGATGTTCTCCCGCCACAATGGCGGCTGGACCGTGGTGTTCTCGATTGCCGACCCGACGCTCGGCATCTCCTGGCGGATGGGAGAGGCGGGCGACTTCCGCGAGACCGGCTTCATGGACACGCTCGACCCGCGTACCCGCAAGCGGATGCCCAATCCCTCGATCGAGCTTCCGGCGGATGCGCCGGCAGCCACCATCCAGGTGCGCTACGTCGACACCAATGGCGACATCCAGGGCCCGTTCCCGATCAGGTTCGATCCGGAAGCAGCGCTGGTCCGCGACCAGCGCAAGATCCTCGACATGACCGCGACGAGCTGGCTGTCATTCCGCGAGTTCAACGGGTTGCTGGTCTATTACACCCATCTGATGTCGTATCGCTGTGCGATCCGCGAAGTGCGCGTCGGCATCGATAGCACGGTGCCCGACAAGGTTCTGAAAATGCCGCCCTGCAATCCGCGCGACCCCAGCGCGATCCCGCACGAAGCGACGCCATATCTGAAACTCGCGCCGCAGACGAGGTCGGTCTCGGTCGAGCTGACATATCGCGACGGCAGCGTCTCGGAGATCAAGAGTTTTCGGCGGTAGGGTCGGGCCGAGGGGCGCCACTCGTAGCCCGGGACGACGGATGAACGCGAAAAACTTCATTTTGGCTGTCGGGCAGCCTCTTCAGCTCGCTTGCGCCGTCTGAGCTTCGACGAAGGCGGCGCAATCGGCGCTTACCGTCTCCAGTGTCCGCCGCAGCCAGGTCTTGATGGTGCCGACGGGTACGCCAAAACGCTCCGACAGCGATTGCCGGCTTTCGCCATCGATATAGGCGAGCGACAGCAATGCCTGGCGATCGTCCGGGAGCTGGCGAATCGCGGTCGCGGCGATCGGGCGGGCGCGGTCGTAGTCGAAGCCGTCGGCACCATCCGGCGCTGGTTGCGGTACCGACAGAGCGAAGTCGAGATCGGTGGTCGGAAGCGTCCTGGTGCGAGCCGCGTCGATGGCGGTGTTGCGGACGATCACGGACATCCAGCTGATCGGAGAGGAACGATCCGGATCGAAGTTCGACGAGTTCCGCCAGATCTTGAGATACGCATCCTGAAGAATATCCTCGACATCAGATCCGCGCGCGCATACCGCGCTGGCGGTCTTGCGCATCTTCCGGTTCGTCAGCGCATAGAGCTCGGAGAATGCGCCGTCGTCGCCTTCGGCTGCGCGTGCAATCAGCAAGGAAAGACGATTCCGGCTCTCGGCGCTTGATGCCGTCGCGATTTTCATCTGGTGTACCCGAGTTGAGGCGTTGCTCTCGGGTGGAACGATAGCGCCGCGCGGGTGGATCACCGGAGCGAGGCAAGCGGACGATTTGCCACAGCGGTCCGCGATGGAGATCAGAGACGCACGAAAGGACCGATCAGCCGGCCGAAGAAGCCGTTCATGCGCAGATCTCCGGTCATCGCCACCAGGCAAAGACAGGGCTCGTCGCTGCCGACGATCGGTTGATGATCCAGCGTCTCGTCGCCATAGTCGAAATCGCCCGGGCCAAACCGGCCACCCTCGTGACTGAAGCTGCCACGCAAGACGCATGTCAGTTCGGTCCCGGTATGGGTGTGTTCGAGCATGCGCGTACCCGGACCCGATTGGAGCAGGAACGCACGTGACCTTGACGAACCCGGCAGTTCGATCGGCCGCAGGCTGACGCCTGGGGCCACGCGCCGCCGCCGTCCGATGCGGTAGTGCCGCAGGATTTCCGGCAGGTCATCATCGGCTGGGCCAACCGTGGGCGCATCGGGTCGAGGGGGCGGGCGATCGAGTTTCGCCATGACTGCCTCGAACGCACCGTCCTTCATGGGGACGGGCTCGACCGCCTCGAGCGTCGATCCGCCGATGCGTTCGGCCGCACGCACGAACCGCCGGCACGTCGAACAGCCCGACACATGAACGGCGACAACGAGATGCTCGCCCGCATCGAGGCTTCCGGCCGCAAAGCTTGCCAGCAATTCCGGAGGGGGATGATGGGTCACGCTCATTTCGCTGCGTCCAATAGCACTCTCAGTCGGTTCATCGCCAATCTGATCCTGGACTTCACTGTTCCCAGCGGTATTCCGAGAGACTCCGCGATTTCGGGATGCGGGCGTTCCTCGATGAATGACAGCCTGATCGCCATGGATTGCTCCTCCGAGAGGCTGGACAGGGCCCTGGCGATGCGGTCGGCCTCGTCGTTTCGCACCATGACGTCAATCACGGGTTCGGCCGGATCGACGAGATAGTCGAGCTCGGCATCATGGTCGACCTCGCCTGCGCGGGCAGCCCGCCGCACCCTGTCGATCTTCAGGTTCCGCGCGATCGTGTAGATCCAGGCCGGAGCGCCCGCGGAGACGGGATCGAACTGCGCAGCCTTTCGCCACACCGCCAGCAGGGTTTCCTGCGCGATCTCCTCAGCGTCATCCCTGCTCGCGCCGGCCCGCAGCATCAGCCCCTTCACGCGTGGGGCAAAATGTTCAAACAGGCGTCGGAACGCCTCGCGGTCGCCTTCAGCGACGCGTCCGATCAGTGTCGCCCACTCCACCGTAACCCTGGGCCTTTCGTTGCCGAATCCCCGCAGCCGGCTCGACCGGAAACGCGCCATCGAGCGCCGCGTTCTTGATAGCATTCTGGTCGCTTGGGAACTACGGGTCATTGCGCCGCTCAACGGAACTTACCATCGTAAACGAGCGGAGTGGAGGTTTGGATCAGTTCCATTGGCGACACTTTGTCGGGGCAACAGCCAGGACGGACGATGAAAGTACGTTGTTGTATTGTCGGCGGCGGGCCTGCCGGAATGATGCTCGGTTATCTGCTCGGACGCGCCGGCATCGATGTCGTGGTGCTGGAAAAGCACGCGGATTTCTTTCGCGATTTTCGTGGCGACACCGTGCATCCCTCGACCTTGCAGGTGATGGACGAGCTTGGGCTGATCGACGGCTTCCTCAAGCTGCCGCATCAGCGTCTGCAGAAGATGGACGGGATGTTCGGCGGCACTTCCGTGCGGATCGCCGATCTGAGCCGGCTCCATGTAAAGTATCCGTTCATCGCCTTCATGCCGCAGTGGGACTTTCTCAACTTCCTTCGCGAAAGCGGCAAGCGGTTCGCTTCGCTCAAGGTGATGATGTCGACCGAGGCAATCGACCTGATCCATGACGGCGATCGCATTGCGGGCGTCAAAGCTAGGACGCCGGATGGCGTCATCGATATCGATGCCGATCTCACTATCGCCTGCGACGGCCGCCATTCGCTGCTGCGCGAACGTGCCGGGCTGGAGGTCGAGGAAATCGGCGCGCCGATGGACGTGCTGTGGTTTCGCGCCGGCAAGCGGGCGAACGAAAACGAGAGCCTGTTCGCGCGCGTCGAGCCCGGCAGGATGATGGTGACATTCGATCGCGGCGACTACTGGCAGTGCGCCTATGTCATCGCCAAGGGACAGTACGACGCCGTGAAGGCGAGGGGACTGCCGGCCCTGCTCGACGACATCGCGCAAATGGCGCCGATCCTCAAACCGGGTCTTACTGATGTGAAAAGCTGGGATGACGTCAAGCTGCTCACGGTCGCGATCAATCGGCTGAAGCGCTGGACGCGGCCGGGCCTGCTGTGCATCGGCGACGCCGCGCATGCGATGTCGCCGATCGGCGGCGTCGGCGTGAACCTCGCGGTTCAGGACGCGGTCGCGACCGCCAACCTGCTGGCGTCGAAACTGGCAGGCGGCTGTCCACCGGAAGACGAACTCGACGCCGTGCGCCGTCGTCGCGAATTCCCGGTGCGGATGACGCAGCGGATGCAGGTCGTTGCCCAAAACACCATCGTCAGCGCCGCGCTGAAGCCCGGCAACCAGCCGCTAAAGGTCCCGCTCGTCATGCGATTGGTGACCGCCGTGCCCTGGCTGCAGGGCGTTACGGCCCGTTTTGTAGGCGTGGGCGTGCGGCCGGAGCACGTGCAGTCGGCAGACAAAGCCGGGCCATGAGCCATGCTGCGACGCACAACCCCAGAGTTGTGGGCAAAATTGTGGCTGCAACCGCTAGTAACATTGCCCGCGACTGTAGCAACCGGGTGACAGCCAAAGGGCCGGAATCGGCGTATTTTTAGTCAGGATTTCGGTTCTGATGTTTTGATCTCGCTTACAAGGGGAAATGCAATGAAGAAACTGGTACTTGCAGCTTCCATTCTTGCCGCCAGTGCGGTGAGTGCGTTCGCAGCCGACATGCCGGCGCGCATCGCGAAGGCACCCGTGGCGCCCCCGGTCCTTACCTATGACTGGTCCGGCATGTATTTCGGCGGCGCCGTGGGTGGCGCGTGGCACGACACCGCTGGCGTCTTCTACAATACGCCGGCCTTTCTCTTTGGCACGGGCAGCAGCAGCACCCTGATCTACGGTGGATTCGCCGGGATCCAGAAGCAGTGGGGCAATTTTGTTCTCGGTATCGAAGGTGGCTATAACGGCCTCGACAATGGCTTCAACGGCACCGCTGGTACCGGTCTCGCCGGCTCGCGTTGCGGGTTGTTGGTCGGCAATTCCTGCGAAAGCCGTCTCAACGACATCTGGTATATCGGTGGCCGGGTCGGTTACGCCTGGAACCGCTTCATGATGTACGGCCAGGGCGGCTACGCTCAGGCTGATATCGATACCCAGACCCGGTTCGGGGGCCTGACATTCGACCATGCTGGCGCGTCGCATGGTGGCTGGTACGCCGGCGTTGGTGCCGAATACGCGGTGCTGGACTATCTGATCCTCGGTATCGACTACAAGCACTACCAGTTCGACTCCAAGCAGCACAATTGTAACGCGGCATTGGTGACCTGCGCTCCGTTGAACAACCGGACTGTCGATGCGGATGTCGACTCTGTGATGGCGCGGCTGAGCTTCAAGTTCAATCCGTGGCCGAGCGCGCCGGTCGTCGCCAGGTACTGAGAATTACAACTCACGGAAGAAAGCCCCGGCCTTGGCCGGGGCTTTTTTCGTTGGGCTGGGGAGCAATTCCGCCCGGCAGGTCAGGCCATGACGGAATACCCGCCATCGACGGGAATCGCCGTGCCGGTCACGAAATCAGACGCGGGAGAGGCCAGGAATACGGCAATGCCGGCAAAATCGTCGATGCCGCCCCAGCGCGCTGCCGGCGTCCGCTCCAGCACCCGGTCGTGCAGGCCATCGACCTCCTGGCGCGCGCGTTTGGTGAGATCTGTGTCGATCCAGCCCGGCAGCACCGCGTTGACCTGGATGTTGTCGGCGGCCCAGGCGACCGCACAGGCGCGCGTGAACTGGACGATGCCGCCCTTGCTTGCAGCATAGGCCGACGCGAAGCTGGCGCCGAAGATCGACATCATCGAGCCGATATTGATGACCTTGCCGCCACCGGCGGCCTTCATGGCCGGATAGACCGCCTGCGAACAGACGAAGGCGCTGGTGAGGTTGGTCGCAATCACGGTGTTCCACTCGGCGATATCGAGCACGTGCGGCGGCTTGCGGATGCTCATGCCGGCATTGTTGACGAGGATATCGATTCGGCCGAGATCGCGGGCGACGCGCTCGGCCATGGCATCGACCGCGGCCTTGTCGGTGACGTCGGCGGCCACCGAAATCGCTTTGGCGCCGGCCTGCTTCAGTTCAGCAACGGCCGCGGCCGACTTCTGCTCGTTGCGGCCGACGATCGCAATGGCAGCGCCGGCTTTCGCCAATCCGCGGGCCATGCCGAGCCCGATGCCGCCATTGCCGCCGGTGACGATGGCGACCTTGCCGCTGAGACCGAACAGTTCTGCTTTCATCGATGTTGTCCCTTCTTCGTCATGCCGGGCTTGTCCCGGGCATCCACGTTTCCCTGTTTCGCATGATCCAAGACGTGGATCTCCGGGGCAAGCCCGGCCATGACGAACTGGTCGGGTCAGCGATTGCCTTGCCAGATCAGGATCAGACCGATGGCGCCGAGCACCGCGCCGTATCCCGCCCACTGCAACTGGTTGATCATGAAGCTCGTTTGCGGCCAGCGGATCGCGCCGGTGCCCTGGCCGATCCATAGCAGGCCGATCGCGAGCGCCAAAAAGCCGATGATCGAAAGCGATCTGGCCATGGATTTCCTCCGTTGCCGCTTCGGTTCTTGGTTGCCGTGCGGCTTGACGGGCTGCCTGTCCGAAAAAGGGTAACGACGGCGGCCCGCAAATGCGGATCGAATACAATGCCGGTCAGCTTCGCAAGACCGGAAGTCATCACAGGGTTAATCCCTGCGGCCGCCGTGGGCCGCGGAACGCGCGCATCAGAGCGATGTCCGAAGACGCGGCTACCTCCAGGCACAAAAAAGCCCCGGACGATGCCGGGGCTCTTGAGCTGCTGAGTTAGCAGAGATCAGTACTTCGCGGCGATCGGAGCGCCACCCCAGTTGAAGCGGTAGACCAGCGAGGTGCTGATGGTCTGCACGAAGGGCTTGAAGGTGATGTCGCGGCCGAACAGGACGTTGGTGCCGTCGACCTTCTCGTTCAGGCGCTTGCTGTCGAGATAGGACGCGCGATATTCGGTCTTCATGAACCAGCCGGGCGAATTGATGCCGAAGAAGTTCAGGCTGTTCTCGACGCCGCCGCCAACGAACCAGCCCTGAGTGTTGAAGCTGTCGGTGTGCAGGCCCGACGGGGTGCCGCTGTTGGAGCCGAGCAGGGTGCTGCCCGACCAGTAGGTCCCGGTGTAACCGCCGTTGACGTAGGAAAGAACATTCGGGGTGATCAGGTAACCGACGCGCGCACCGGCTGCCCAAGCCGTCTCCATCTTGATGCTGCCGACGAGACCGGAGACCGCGCTGCCCGGCGCAGTCAGGCCCGCATCGCCGATGTTGCCCTTCAGGCTGCCAAAGGTGCCGTCGCCGAAGATACCGAACACCCAAGCCGGACCGGTCTGCCAGTCATAGCCGGCGCCAACGGTGCCGAACCAGCCATCGCCGCCCGTGCGGGTGTTGGTGCAGATGATGCAGACGCCCGTCCCGGTGACATCCACGCCGCCGTTGGCATCCCAGGTGCCGCCGCCAGCACCACCGAAAAGGTAGAAGCCAGTCCAGCTCGGTGCAACCGCCATCGGCGCCGGAGCCTTGGCATAGGGCCGAGCCCCCAGATCGGCTGCCGCAGCCGATCCGGTGAATGCCGCCAGCGCGGTCAGAGCGATCAGTACCTTCTTCATGTCCCAATTCCCTTAGTTCAAAGCGTCTATCTGATCGCTCTAACCGAATGCGCGAGCACCGATTCCCAAAACCCAGTGTCAGGACTATACGCGGTTCGGCTCAAAATGCTGTTGCGTGAGAAGCACACCCGCCTGAAAACGAAAGTCCCGGAAAGGTCTGAAAATTGGGCAGAATCAGGCGTTTACAGGGCTGGAGCGCCTGAAACAGCCGGAAAGCTGCCCGTTTCGGGGGAATCAGACGTCAAGCAGGTCGTCGCTGGCAAATTCCGCCTTGTCGGAGATGAAGGCGAACCGGGCCTCGGCCTTGGTTCCCATCAGCCGCTCGACCGAATCGGCGGTGCCCTCGCGGTCGTCGGCCAGCAGCACCACGCGCAAAAGCGTGCGCTTGGCCGGGTCCATGGTGGTCTCCTTGAGCTGGGCCGGCATCATCTCGCCCAGGCCTTTGAACCGGTTGACCTCGACCCTGGCGTTGGCGTTGAACTCGCTCTTCAGCAGCGCTTCCTTGTGGACGTCGTCGCGGGCGTATACCGATTTGCTACCGTGGGTTAGCTTGTAGAGCGGCGGCACGGCCAGATAGAGGTGACCCTCGTCGATCAGCCGGGGCGTCTGGCGGTAGAAGAACGTGATCAGCAGCGAGGCGATGTGCGCGCCGTCGACGTCGGCGTCGGTCATGATGATGATGCGGGAATAGCGCAGGTCTTCCTCGCGGTAATGCGCCAGCGTCCCGCAGCCGATCGCTTGCATCAGGTCGGAGAGCTGCGCGTTGGCGGTCAGCTTGTCCCGTCCCGCGGATGCGACGTTGAGAATCTTGCCCCGCAACGGCAGCACGGCCTGGGTCTTGCGGTCGCGCGCCTGCTTGGCGCTGCCGCCGGCCGAGTCGCCCTCGACGATGAAAAGCTCGGAGCCTTCGGTCGCGGTATTGGTGCAGTCGGCGAGCTTGCCGGGGAGGCGGAGCTTCTTCACCGCAGTCTTGCGCGACGTCTCCTTCTCGGCGCGGCGGCGCAGCCGCTCGTCGGCGCGCTCGATGACGAAATCGAGCAGCTTGTTGGCCTGCAGCGGATTGCCCGACAGCCAGTGGTCGAACGGATCCTTGATCGCCTGCTCGACGATCTTCTGGGCTTCCGCCGTCGCCAGCCGGTCCTTGGTCTGGCCCTGGAATTCCGGCTCGCGCACGAATACCGACAGCATGATCGCCGCGCCGACCATGACGTCTTCCGACGTCACCGGCGCGGCGCGCTTGCCCTGGCCGATGCGCTCGGCATGGTCCTTCAGGCCGCGCAGCATCGCGCTGCGCAGGCCGGATTCATGGGTGCCGCCGTCGGGCGTCGGCACGGTGTTGCAGTACGAGGAGAGGAAGCCGTCGGCATCCGCCGTCCACGCCACCGCCCATTCGCAGGCGCCGTGGGCGCCGTTGCGGCCTGACTTGCCGGAAAAGATATCCGGATGCACCAGCGTGTCGGCGTGAATGGCGGCGGCGAGATAGTCCTTCAGGCCGCCCGGGAAATGGAAGCTGTCCTCGGCGGGGACGTCCTCGACGCCTTTCAGCAATTCGGGATCGCAGCGCCAGCGGATTTCCACGCCGCCGAACAGATAGGCCTTCGAGCGCGTCATCTTGAACAGGCGCTGCGGCTTGAAAGCGGCTTTTGCGCCGAAGATATCGGTGTCCGGCTTGAAGCGGATGCGGGTGCCGCGGCGGTTGTTGATCTTGCCGAGGTCTTCGAGCTTGCCCTTGGGATGGCCGCGCTCGAAACTCATCCGGTAGAGTTTCTGGCTGCGCGCGACTTCAACCTCGAGCCGCGAGGACAGCGCGTTGACGACGGACACGCCGACGCCGTGCAGACCGCCCGAGGTCTCGTAGACCTTGGAGTCGAACTTGCCGCCGGAATGCAGCGTGCACATGATGACTTCGAGCGCGGACTTCTTCGGAAACTTCGGATGCGGATCGACCGGGATGCCGCGGCCGTTGTCGGTGACGGTGAGAAAGCCGTCGGCGGTCAATTCCACCTCGATGAACGTGGCGTGTCCCGCCAGCGCCTCGTCCATGGCATTGTCGATGACTTCGGCGAACAAATGATGCAGCGCCTTCTCGTCGGTGCCGCCGATGTACATGCCGGGGCGGCGGCGGACCGGCTCGAGCCCTTCGAGCACCTCGATATCGGCCGCGGTGTAGCCGGCCTCGGCGTTGCCGGCGCGGGGGGCAGCCTTGGCGGGCGCGCGCACCTTCGGATCCGACCCGAACAGGTCACTGGGCGATTTGGCTTTTGCAGCTGATTTCAATGATTTGGACATGGCTCTTCAAGTGTTGCGCGCTAAAGCGCGGCAGCGAATCGGTTCCTGTGACTATGCCACGGATGGGCTCAAAACGTGACCTCCAGGCCGATGGTCGGCGGCAGTACCCCTCATAGCGGTGGGAATCAACGGTGATCACGCCCGGTGTCCGGGATTGTGACTTGAAGTCACGCAATTGGCTGGCGTAGGTCTTCGCAGGGCACGGAACCCTCAAAAGGTTCGTCGGCGGAAACGGGGCGGAGGCGTTTCAGGACATGGAAGACTACGTGCGCGCCCTGGCTGATTTCGTGCGCGACAATCAGGTCTGGGCCGCTCCGATCGTGTTCGTGCTGGCGTTTTGCGAATCGCTCGCCTTCATCTCGCTGCTTGTGCCGGCCTGGGGCGCGCTGGTCGCCATCGGCGCGCTGGTCGGCGTCAGCGGAATCAATTTCTGGCCGGTCTGGCTGGCCGGCGGCTTCGGCGCGGCGCTGGGCGATTGGGTCTCCTACTGGTTCGGCTACAAATTCAAGGAACACGTCGCCGAGATGTGGCCGCTGTCACGCTATCCGGAAATCCTGCCGCGCGGCGAAGCCTTCGTGCAGAAATGGGGCGTGCCCTCGATTTTCATCGGCCGCTTCTTCGGACCCTTGCGCGCCTCGGTGCCGCTCGCCGCCGGCATTTTCGAAATGTCGTACTGGCCATTCCAGATCGCAAACTTCGTCTCGGCGCTGGTCTGGTCGGGCGTCCTGCTGCTGTCCGGCGACGTGATGGCGAAGATCGCCGAATGGCTGTGGCGGTCGGTGTAGCGGGCCGGAATAAGCCGGTAGCGAGGGTGTTAGCTCGGTGGATACAATCAACGGACTAAACGTCTTTCGCCCCGGCGTCGCGTTACCGTCGTCGCGCCACCGTAAAACGACGGTGGAATCAGCGGTAGCCTGACCAACGGCACACCAAAAAGGCAGGAGATTCCTGCCGCCACACGCATCGTCCCACTAGGAGATCATCTAATGGAATTGTCACGACGTCACGCACTCGCCGGTGCTGCTGCGCTGGCCGCTTCACCGCTCCTGACCCATGCGCCCGCCAGGGCTGCCGCGCCGGTGGCGGAGAAGCAGGCGCCGAGTTTCTATCGGTACAAGGTCGGCGACGCCCAGGTGACGGCCATCTCTGACGGCGTCAACAACTTCGCGCTGCCCGATACGTTCGTGCTCAACGCGAAAAAGGACGAAGTCAACGCGGCGCTGGAAAAGGCCTTCATGCCGAAGGACAGGATGTCGATCCAGTTCGCGCCTTTGGTGATCAACACCGGTGGCAAGCTGGTCGTGGTCGACACCGGCAACGGCGCCGCCGCGTTCGCTTCCAGCAAGGGCAATGTCGGCCAGTTCGTTGCCAACATGGTGGCCGCGGGCATCGATCCGAAGGCGGTCGACATGGTGGTGATTTCGCACTTCCATGGCGATCACATCAACGGCCTTCTGACCGCCGAGAACACGCTCGCATTCCCCAATGCCGAGGTGCTCGTCCCCGCCGCAGAATGGAAGTACTTCATGGATGACGGCGAGATGAGCCGTGCGCCCGAGGGCCGGATGCAGACCGTGTTCAAGAATGCCCGTCGCGTCTTCGAGGCGGGGCTGAACAAGAAGGCGACCCCCTATGAGTGGGGCAAGGAAGTCGCTCCGGGATTGCTGGCGGTGGAGACCATCGGCCACACGCCGGGCCACACCTCCTATGTTCTCTCGTCCGGCTCCGACAAGGTCTTCATCCAATCCGACGTCACCAACCATCCGGCACTGTTCGTCACCAATCCCGGCTGGCACCTGATGTTCGACCAGGATCCGGCGCTGGCGGAAAAGACCCGCCGCCGGGTCTACGACATGCTGGTTGCCGACAAGATGCGGGTGCAGGGCTTCCACTATCCGTTCCCGGCCCAGGGCTTCGTCGAAAAGGACGGCAATGGTTACCGGCTGATCCCGGCGCATTGGAATCCGGTGATCTGACAACATGTCATTCCGGGGCGATGCGCAGCATCGAACCCGGAATCTCGAGATTCCGGGTCTGGTCCTTCGGACCATCCCGGAATGACAGCTAGAGCTTGACGCCAGAGGGGCGCGGCCTTATAGCCGCGCCCATGACTAACGCTTCGACCATGTTCATCGCTCGCCGCCGCCGCATCATCGCGGTCAGGGCGGACGTCTGCGTCTGAGATTGTCGCCCCTGCCGCCGGATCGGGTCCCGCGGCTTCTTCCCTTGCAAAGAAACGCGGTCTGAAACGGCGGCTCCTACGTCAAGCAGGAGTTGGAGATGTATACGCCGCCACCGTTCAAGTCTGACCGCACCGCGAGCCTCGCGTTCGCGGAGGCGCGCGGCTTTGGCCTGGCCTGCGCGTGGGACGGCAACAAGCCGGTCGCCTCGTCGCTGCCGTTCTATCTGACCTCGGCCAATGACGGCACGCCGCGCGCGGCGTTTCATGTCGCGCGTCACAATCCGCTGGTAAAGCTCGCAGATGGAACGACATCCTGGCTGCTGGCCGTCAACGGCGCGGATGCCTATGTGTCTCCCGACTGGTACGTTTCGCCGGACCAGGTGCCGACCTGGCTCTATCAGGCCGTCCACCTGACCGGCCCGGTGCGGGTGATGTCCGAGAATGAACTCGCCGAGCAGATCGAAGCGCTCAGCGCCAAGTTCGAGGGCAGGCTGCTGCCGAAGAAGCCATGGCTGTCGTCGAAGATGACGGCCGGGCGGCTGGAAGCGATGAAGAAGGCAATCGTGGGTCTTGAGATGACGGTTGAAGAGGTCGAAGGCAGCTTCAAGCTGAACCAGCATAAATCCGAACCCGACTATGTCGCGATTGCAGGATCGCTCGCCTCGCAGACGGAAGCCGGCGCGAAGCATATCGCGCATTTGATGAAAGAGGCGCGGCCGCAAGCCTTCGCCAGCGAAACCAACCAGCTCGAAAGGAGCGCGCCATGACCCTCACCGACAGCCATCAGCCGAAGACCGTGGACGCTGCGGCAAAACCTGCCGTGTTCGTCGACGGCGCGTCCGGAACGACGGGTCTCGGCATTGCCGAGCGCCTGAAGCTGCAGAACGACGTCGTCGTGAAGAGCATTGCCGACGACAAGCGCAAGGATCCTGCCGCGAAGCGGGCGCTCCTGAGCGAGGTCGACCTCGTCATCCTCTGCCTGCCTGATGATGCCGCCAAGGAAACCGTCGCCCTGATCGACAGCATGGGCGCTTCGGGGCCGAAGGTGCTCGACGCGTCGACAGCGTTCCGGGTCGCTAGCGACTGGACCTACGGGTTTCCGGAACTGGCGCCCGACCAGGCCGACAAGATTCGCGCCGCGAAGAAAGTCTCCAATCCCGGCTGCTATCCGACCGGCGGCATTGCGCTGTTGCGACCGCTCGTCGATGCCGGCCTGTTGCCTCCGGACTATCCCGTCACCATCAACGCGGTGAGCGGCTATTCGGGTGGCGGCAAGACAATGATCGCGAGTTTCGAGGATGGCAGTGCGCCGTCCTTCGAACTGTACGGCCTCGGCTTCGAGCACAAGCACCTGCCGGAGACGCAGCTTTACTCAAAATTGACGCGGCGGCCGATCTTCGTGCCGTCGGTCGGAAATTATCGGCAAGGCATGCTGGTCTCGGTGCCGCTGCATCTCGACACGCTGACCGGCAAGCCAAGTGGAGCCGACCTGCATGCTGCGCTGGAGAAGCGCTATGCGGGAAGCAAATACGTCTCGGTGATGCCGCTCGAGAACGCGGCGACCAAGGGCGGGCGGATCGAGCCGGAGGCTCTCAACGAGACCAACAAGCTCGAACTTTACGTCTTTGCCAGCGAAAAACATCGTCAGGCGGTGCTGGTCGCGCGGCTCGACAATCTCGGCAAGGGTGCGTCCGGCGCGGCCGTGCAGAACATGCGGCTGATGCTGGGCCTGGCTGACAAGTAGTCGCCCGGCGATTTCCGGAGGCGCGCCGTGGACGAACAGACGCTGCAATTCTACCGCGGCAATGCCGAAGCCTATGCCGGGCGCGAGATCACCTCGCGCCAGGCGCGGCTGACGGCGTTCCTGGCGCTGCTTCCGCCGGGCGCTCGCATCCTCGAACTCGGGTGCGGCGCCGGCGGCGACACCGCGGAAATGCTGGCGCGAGGATTTGACGTTCACGCGACCGATGGCTCGCCGGAAATGGCTGCCGTCGCATCAAAGCGCCTCGGCCGCACCGTCGAGACGCTCCTGTTTCATGACCTCAATGAAGTCGAAGCCTATGACGCTGTCTGGGCCAACGCCTGCCTGCTCCATGTTCCCCGCAATGAACTCGCGGGAATCCTGCGGCTGATCTGGCGCGCACTCAAACCGTCGGGCGCGTTCTTCGCCAGCTACAAGACCGGCGATGCCGACGGCCGCGACACGCTCAACCGTTACTACAATTATCCATCGCCGGACTGGCTGCGCACCACCTATGCCGAAGCCGGCCAATGGAGTTCGCTGGCGATCGAGACCGGCGAAGTCAAAGGGTTCGACGACAAGATGGCGCCGATGCTGTTTGTCGTCGCGCGCAAGGATGGCTGAGCTACGCCCTCACACCAGCCCGAAGATCGCCAGCGCCAGCACGGCTTGCGCCAGGAATCCGACGGTGAAGGCCAGCGTGCGGAACACCGGCAGGCCCAGCGTGTAGACGATCAGGTGGGCGACGCGGGACCAGAAGTACACGGCGCAGGCCATCACGGTCCATTTGGTGGAATAGTCGAGGTCGTTGAGGATCAGCACCAGCGGCGCGAAGATGATCAGGTTCTCGATCGCGTTGTCGTGCGCGAACATCAGGCGGTTGGCCCATTCGGCTTGCGGCTTGTCGTTGCGCGAGGGATTGGCCATGGCGCCGGAGAGGCCGCGCACCTGACAGCGATTGATGATGTAGGGAACCCAGAGCAGCCCGGTCAGAATCACGGTCAGCGTCAGCCAGAACAATTCGCGTGTCATCGGTTCCCCCTCAAACGATCTCGATTCCCGGCACGGGATGGCTGATCATACCGGACAACACGAGTCGGCGCTATGCGCGGACCTTGACGTAGCTGCCGGGCGCGTCCTCGATCGGCGGCAGTTCCGCGGTGCCGACAGTACGTGCGGGCACGCGCTCGGGGTCGAGCTGCTCCAGCCATTGCAGCCAGTCGGGCCACCAGGAACCCTTGTGCTCGGTGGCGTTCTTCAGCCAGTCGGCGAGCGTGACGTCCTTGATGTTGTCGTTGGTCCAGTACTGGTACTTGCCCGCCGCCGGCGGGTTGACGACCCCGGCGATGTGGCCGGAACCCGAGAGGACGTATTTCACCGGACCGCCGAAGAACTGCGAGCCGTAGAGTACCGAATCCGCCGGAGCGATGTGATCCTCGCGCGTCGCCAGATTGTAGACGGGCACCTTGACCTTCGAGAGGTCGAGCAGCGTGTTGTCCAGCACCATGCTGCCGCCAGTCAGCCGGTTCTCCAGATAGCAGTTGCGCAGATAATAGGAATGGTTCGCCGCCGGCATCCGTGTGGCGTCGGAATTCCAGTGCAGCAGGTCGAACGAGGAGGGCGGCTGTCCCTTCAAATAGTTGCTGACGACATAGGACCAGATCAGGTCGTTGGAGCGCAGCATGTTGAAGGCCATGGCCATCCTGCTGCCTTCGAGCACGCCGGCTGCCTTCATGTCGCGTTCGAGCGCCGAGATCTGGTCTTCGTCGACGAACACCAAGAGATCGCCGGCATGGGTGAAGTCGACCTGCGCCGCAAAGAACGTCGCTGATGTCACGCGCTGCCGCCGCTTCTCGGCGAGCCACGCCAGCGTCGAGGCGAGCAGGGTGCCGCCGACGCAGTAGCCGGCGGTATGCACCTTCATCTCGCCCGTCACCTTCTCGATGATATCCATCGCGGTGAGCGGGCCTTCCTTCATATAGTCGTCGAACGTCTTCTTGCCGAGTTCCTTGTCCGGATTGACCCAGGAGATCACGAACACGGTGATGCCCTGGTCGACGCACCACTTGATGTAGGATTTTTCCGGCTTGAGATCGAGAATGTAGAACTTGTTGATCCACGGCGGCACGATCAGGAGCGGCGTGCGCAGCACGGTCTCCGTGCTGGGCGTGTACTGGATCAACTGCATCAGGTCGTTCTGGTAGATCACCTTGCCGGGTGTCGTCGCCATGTTGACGCCGACGACGAGGTTCGACGGGTCGGACTGGCGGATGCGCAGCGTGCCGTGGCCGGCCTCGATGTCTTCGGCCAGCATCTTCATGCCGCGCACGAGGTTGTCGCCATTCGACGCCAGCGTCTCGCGCAGCACTTCCGGGTTGGTGAAGACGAAATTCGACGGCGAAATCGCGTTGGAGATCTGCTGGACGTAGAACTCGGCCTTCTTGCGCGTATGCGGATCGAGGCCGTCGGCGTTCTTCACCAGCGTTTCAGCCCATTGCGTGGTGAGCAGATAGAACTGCAGCACGAAGTCGAAGAACTGGTTGGTTTTCCACTCGGGATCCTTGAAGCGCTTGTCGCGCGGCGAGGGCTCGATCGCCGGCGCTGCCTGCTCGCCGGCCATGCGGCGCGCCGCCGAACCCCAGAGATCTAGATAGGCCTTGCCAAGTCTGGTCTGCAGGTCGGCCGCGCGCTGACTGTCAGAGAGCCAGTATTCGGCGACCTGCGAGAACGTCTTGACGATTTCACCGATTTCGCTGGGCGGTTTGTCCATCACCTCGCCGGCCTCGCGCGGCTTGAGGTAGGCCGCGAGCGCCTGACCGCTCGTCTCCATCGCCTTGGCGATGTTCATGGCGAAGGCTTCGGCGTTGAAGCTCTTGGCGCCCTGGGTACTGGAGCCCTGAGTGTTGGAGGTTTCGGTGTTAACGTCGCTCATTACAGAGACACTATAGGTTCGTTTGGGGTTCGTCACCGCGCCGATTGTCTTCGAGGCGTTTGCGGTTAACCCTGTTGCACTGCGATAACGTTTCCGTGTTTCGACACATTGCAGCCGCACCGGGCGGATTTGGTTCTCGGGCTCCAATCGTTTCAGGCGACGATGGTTTGAACGGCAAGAAGCGAAGTAGCGAGATCAACACAGCGGGACGATTTAGCGTTGCAAGGCTTGTACCAGGGCCTCCACGCGATCGAGAATACCTGTAAAGTGTGTAGTGTACGTGAGTAGCAGGGGATTCCCGGACGAATGCCGGCAGATCGAACAATGAGGCTGCGGTCGGTTGCCGCGCTGTTCGCAGCGGCATTGGCGCTCGGCGGCTGCTCGACCCAGATCGCCGACATGCCTGGGGTGGGCGTGCCGGCGGGCGCCCCCGAACGTCCGAAGGAAGCCGGATCCTATCTGCCGGTCCACGATCTGCCTCCGGATCGCGAAGAGGAGGCAATGAAGCCTACGGAGCTGTCCAAAATCCAGGCAGAGTTGGCCGCCGCCCGGGACCGGCAGGCAACTGCCGCAGCCGCAAATCCGGCTTCCCCGGCAAAACCAGCGAAACGGTAACCTTGGGGTCCTCGTTCGCCCCGGTTTGCATCCGGACAAGCCTTTAACTTGAAAACACTATAGAAGCTGGCGCTGCCGGGCTCCCGTGGTACAAGAAATCGAACTCAACCACATTGCGGGCCCGGAACCCGGGATCTTGCGCCTGAATTCGCCCTAAATCTTTGATTGGGCGCGACTTTTGACTGAAATGCGAGAAGTCGGTTTCACAGCGTAAAGGTCTTGCGATTCTGTCCCGCCGGTTGTCCGGAGCAGGGTTCCATGGAAGATTTTTACCGCATCCGCCGTCTGCCGCCTTACGTGTTCGAGAAGGTCAACCAGGCCAAGGCGGCCGCGCGCAATGCCGGGGCCGACATCATCGACATGGGCATGGGCAATCCGGACCTGCCGACGCCGCCCCATGTGATCGAGAAGCTGAAGGAGACGCTGGGCAAGCCGCGCACCGATCGCTATTCGGCCTCGCGCGGCATCAACGGCCTGCGCAAGGCGCAAGCGGCCTATTACGCGCGTCGGTTCGGCGTGAAGCTCAATCCGGACACCCAGGTCGTCGCCACGCTCGGCTCGAAGGAAGGCTTTGCCAACGTGGCGCAGGCGATCACCGCCCCCGGCGATGTCGTGCTCTGTCCCAATCCGAGCTACCCGATTCACGCTTTCGGCTTCCTGATGGCGGGCGGCGTGATCCGCTCGGTGCCGTCGGAGCCGACACCGCAGTTCTTCGAGGCGGTGGAACGGGCGATCATCCATTCGATCCCGAAACCATTGGCGCTCGTGGTCTGCTATCCCTCCAACCCGACCGCTTATGTCGCCGAGCTCGATTTCTACAAGGATCTGGTAGCGTTCGCGAAGAAGCACGAGATCTTCATCCTGTCGGACCTGGCCTATGCCGAGGTCTATTTCGACGAGAAGAACCCGCCGCCTTCGGTGCTGCAGGTCCCGGGCGCCATCGACGTCACCGTCGAGTTCACCTCGATGTCGAAGACGTTCTCGATGGCCGGCTGGCGCATGGGATTTGCGGTTGGCAACGAGCGGATCATCGCCGCGCTGGCGCGGGTGAAATCCTATCTCGACTATGGCGCGTTCACGCCGGTGCAGGTTGCGGCCACCGCTGCGCTGAACGGACCGGATGATTGCATCAGGGAAATGCGCGACACCTACCGCAAGCGCCGCGACGCGCTGGTGGAATCCTTCGGTCGCGCCGGCTGGGACATTCCACCGCCGCAAGCCTCGATGTTCGCCTGGGCACCCTTGCCAAAAGCCTTCGAGGGTGTCGGCAGCATGCAGTTCGCAACCCTGCTGGTGGAAAAATCAGGCGTGGTCGTCTCGCCCGGCGTCGCCTTCGGCGAGCACGGCGAGGGGTATGTCCGTATCGCCATGGTGGAAAACGAACAGCGTATCCGCCAGGCTGCGCGCGGCGTGCGCCGCTTCCTTGAAAGCGGCATTGAAACGTTGCACAACGTGGTTCCTCTCGCCAACCGGCGCTAGGCATGATCCCGGAAATGGACTTGTGGTTTTCTTGTCGGATCATGCCTTTGCATAGCGTCTCTAGCAGGTTCTTTTAGTCATGGTCGCACCCCTGGGAGTGGGCATCGCGGGCCTCGGCACCGTTGGCGCCGAAGTCGTTCGTCTCGTCGAGGCGCAGGCGCGGACGCTGTCCGCGCGCTGCGGCCGTGGCGTGCGCGTCGTGGCCGTCACCGCGCGTTCGAAGGCGAAGAAGCGCTCCGTCGATCTGCGCGGCATCGACTGGGTCAAGAGCCCGCTGGCGCTGGCCACCGATCCGCGCGTCGATTGCTTCGTCGAACTGATGGGCGGCGCCGGCGACCCGGCGCTGTCGGCGATCGAGGCTGCACTGAAGGCCGGCAAGTCGGTGGTGACTGCCAACAAGGCGCTGATCGCCAAGCACGGCGTACGGCTTGCAAAGGCGGCCGAAGCCCATGGCGGCGCGCTGAACTACGAGGCGGCGGTAGGGGCTGCCATTCCCGTCATCAAGACCCTTCGCGAGGGGCTGGCTGGCACCGATATCAATCGCGTCTACGGCATCCTCAACGGCACCTGCAATTACATCCTGACCCGGATGGAGCAGGAGGGCCTGTCGTTTGCCGAATGTCTGAAGGATGCGCAGCGGCTCGGCTATGCCGAAGCCAATCCGTCGTTCGACGTCGATGGCCACGATACCGCGCAGAAGCTTGCGATCCTTGCCAGCCTCGCCTTCGGCACCAAGGTGGCGCAGAGCGCGGTCTATGTCGAAGGAATCTCCTCGATTGCGCCGGAAGATCTGCGCGCGGCCGAAGAACTCGGCTATCGCGTCAAGCTGCTCGGCGTCGCGGTGCGCACCGCCAAGGGCATCGAGCAGCGCGTGCATCCGACCATGGTGCCGAAATCATCCTCGATCGCGCAAGTGATGGGCGTGACCAACGCCGTGACCATCGACGGCGAGGGCATTCCGCCGATCACGCTGGTGGGCCCCGGCGCCGGCGGGGCCGCGACCGCGTCCGCCGTGGTTGCCGACATCGCCGACGTCGCGCGCGGCATCCGCGCCAAGCCCTTCGGCCGTCCCGTCGACCGGCTGCAATCGACCACCAAGGCGCCGATGGAGCGTCACGAGGGCGGCTATTACATCCGCCTGATGGCGCGCGACCTTGCCGGCACCGCTGCGACGATCGCCACGCGCCTTGCCGAACAGAAGATATCGCTGGAGTCGATCGTGCAGCGCCACCCCGAGGGGGTCGACGCCAACGGCGCCACGAAGAAGGGATCGCCGGTTCCGGTCATCCTGATTACCTATGCAACGTCGGAGGACGCGGTCTATCGCGCCCTGGAGGCGGTGCAGCGCGACAAGGTGATCAGCGGCCGGCCGCAGGTGATACGGATCGAAAAGAACTAGCGCGGGATCCGCGGGATATCCCTTAGGGATACCCTTGGGGATCGCGCACCGAACTATGATGGCGGGCCGGCCAGGGTCCGCGCAGGTTTTTGAAGGAGTAAGCCGATGTCGACCCATATTTCCGTTCCGCCGCAATTATTGCTCGAGCGCATCCTCACGCTGGAAATCGTGCGGGTCACGGAACGTGCGGCCGTGTCCGCGGCGCGGTTGCGCGGCCATGGACAGGAAAAGGCGGCCGACCAGGCCGCCGTCGATGCGATGCGCCGCGAACTCAACAAGCTGCCGATCGAAGGCACCATCGTGATCGGCGAGGGCGAGCGCGACGAGGCGCCGATGCTGTTCATCGGCGAGAAGGTCGGGCTCAACGCCGGGCCGCAGGTCGATATCGCGGTCGATCCGCTCGAAGGCACCACGCTGTGCGCCAAGAACATGCCCGGCGCGATCGCGACGATGGCGATGGCCGATGGCGGCACGCTGCTGCATGCGCCCGACGTTTACATGGAGAAGCTCGCGGTCGGGCCGGGCTACAAGAAAGGCGTGGTCGAGCTCGACGCATCGCCGGCCGACAACGTCAAGCGGCTCGCGAAAGCCAAGGGCGTCGAGGCTTCCGCGATCACGGTTCTGGTGCTGGATCGTCCGCGTCACGCCGACATCATCGCCAGCATCCGCTCGACCGGCGCCGCGGTGCGGCTGATCACCGACGGCGACGTCGCCGGCGTGATCCATTGCGCCGACCCCGACAACACCGGCGTCGACATGTATATCGGCACCGGCGGCGCGCCCGAGGGTGTGCTCGCGGCAGCGGCGCTGCGCTGCATCGGTGGCCAGATGCAGTGCCGGCTGATCCTCGACAGCGAGGAAAAGCGCGCCCGCGCCCACAAGATGGGCGTGACCGATCCGAAGATGATCTACGGCATCGAGGACATGGTGCGAGGCGACTGCCTGTTCGCGGCCACCGGCGTCACGACCGGCTCGCTGCTGACGGGCGTCAAGTTCCGCAAGGATGTCATCGAGACCGAAACGGTGGTGATGCGCTCGGTCACCGGCACGGTGCGCTACATCAAGGCCGAGCACCGCCAGCTCGAGAAGTTTCATCTGGATTGAGAGGCCGTCGTTCCGGGGCGATGCGAAGCATCGAACCCGGAACTTCGAGATTCCGGGCTCGCGCTTTGCGCGCCCCGGAATGACAACAAGAAAAAACGGAGGTCTCGCCCAATGTCCAACGTATCAGCCGTGAAGGCACTGGTGTTCGACGTGTTCGGCACCGTCGTCGACTGGCGCACCAGCCTGATCAACGATTTCACCAAATGGTCGGAAACGTCAGGCATCAAGGCCGACTGGACCGCTTTGGTGGACGGTTGGCGCGCGGTCTATTCGGCCTCGATGGATGAGGTGCGCAAACATCCGGAGCGCGGCTACCAGATCCTGGATACGCTGCACCGGCGGTCGCTGGAAAAGCTGGTCGCTGATTTTTCGATCAAGGGGCTGAGCGAGGCCGATCTGCACTACCTCACGCTGGGCTGGCACCGCCTGCATCCGTGGCCGGACAGCGTCCCCGGCCTGACGCGGCTGAAGAAGAAATACATCATCTCGCCGCTCTCCAACGGCAACGTCGCGTTGCTGACCAACATGGCGAAGTTCGCAGGCCTGCCGTGGGACCTCATCATGTCGGCGGAACTGTTCGAGCACTACAAGCCCGATCCGGAAACCTATCTCGGCGCGGCGAGGTTGCTCTGCCTGCAACCGGAGCAGGTGATGATGGTCGCCGCCCACAACGGCGACCTGAAAGCCGCGCAGCAGAATGGCCTGAAAACCGCCTTCGTCGCGCGGCCGACCGAATACGGCCCGCACCAGAAATACGATTTCGAGGCCACGGGCGAGTGGGATATCGTCGCCAAGGATTTTGGCGGCATCGCCGACAGGCTGGGGTGCTGAACTTCGCGGGCTTCTATCCCGCGCCGGCCTGGATCACGCCGTACCAGCCGAGGCCCTTGTAGGTCTCGTAGCCCGGCGTGGCGTGGAATGCCGTGAGCCCGCCGGAACGATCCTGATAGAAGCCGGAGCGCCTGCCTTCGAGCTGGAGCGAGATGCGTTCGGTGAGCAGGCCCTGGCCGTCGGACGCCGCGATCACCCGGAAATTGGAATCGACCAGCAGCACGCGCGCCTTGTCGGCGGCGCCGACGCGCACGCCCTGCACGATGGCGCGGGCCTGCGGCTCCCAGTCGAAATGGATGGCGAGCACGCCCGTTGCCTTGCCGCTCGCCTTGCCGCCGGCGCGAACGCTGGCGCAATAGGTCGCGACCTGGGCATTGCCGAGCAATGGCTGGCATTCGACGTCGGCCGCGGTGTAGTCGTCGCCGGAGCGCAGGTCGCGCGCGGCGCGAAACCATTTGGTGGATGCGACGTTCTGGCCGACGACGTTGAAGCGGTCCGCGCGGCCGTTGGCCACGACATTGCCGTTGAGATCGCAAAGCCAGAGATCGAGATAAACCGTATAGGCGCCGAGAATCACCGCGAGGCGTTCCGACACGTGGGCCACGGCCGCGGCATCCGGCGCGGCCGCGCAATCGACGACGGCGGAGTCGGTCGCCCACCAGCGCACGTCGCAGGTTCGCTCATAGAGATTGCGGTCGATCAGCTCGATGGCATTGAGCGACAGATCCATCATGCGCTCGCCGCGCGAGCGGTCGGCCATCTCGGCAATCGATGACATCAGATGGCCGGTCCGGTTCGTGAGCTGGCTTTCGAGCTCGCGGGCGATGGTTTCGACCTGCTGGCCGACGTTGCGCACTTCCTGCGCCACCACGGCAAAACCCGCGCCCTGGGCCCCGGCGCGCGAGCTTTCGATCAGCGCGTTCAGCGCCAGCATCTTCATCTGGTTGGTGATCTTCTGGATCGATTTGGTCTTCTCGCACGCGACCTGATTAACCTCCGCGGTCAATTTCGCGATCAGCACGGATACGTCGGATTCATCCTCGGCGCTGGCTGGGTTTATGGATTGTTTTGCAATCGTTGCAGTTCGAAATCGGTCGAGCGCGGCGGACATTGGTGGAAATTCCTCAGTCTTTGTGCAATTGCCGACCTTCTGTGGATCGACGGGGACTCAACGAGAGCATGTTGGTACCTTTGTCGCGGATCATGGCTAACGATTGGTTTAATTTCCCTGGCCCGCGGAGAGTATTGCGGGGACAAGTTGCATCTTCTTTGTGCAAGTCGCTTTTGTCGGCATAGGGTCAAAGCCCTAATGGCAGGTGCTGCAGGTGTTCCACGCCATCGCTCCGGTTTGCCGACTGGCGGCTTTGTCCCTATTTCTTGAAGGCATCATGACGCTCCCCGCATCCGCGCTTCCCGTTGAACTGCCGCAAGCGTTTCTCGGCGTCATTCGTTCGGCGACAGGCAAATTGTGGCGCGACCGGCTCGATGCACGGGGCGCGGCGCGAGCCTTGGCGATCACGCAGCGCTATCATTTGCCCGAGATGCTGGCGCGCGTGCTGGCGGGCCGCGACGTCGGGATCGACGAGGTCCAGGATTTCCTCGATCCGACCATCCGCAAGCTGATGCCCGATCCTCACACCGTGACGCAGATGGAGACGGCGGCGCGGCGCATTGCGGATGCGGCTGTGCGTGGCGAGAAGGTCGCGATCTTCGGCGACTACGACGTCGACGGCGCCACCTCGGCGGCGCTGCTTGCCTGGCATTTGCGCCATTGCGGGCTCGATCCGCTGATCCACATCCCCGACCGCATCTTCGAGGGCTACGGGCCCAATGTCGAGGCGGTACGCGGTCTCGCGGCCAAGGGCGCGACGCTACTCGTCACCGTCGATTGCGGCACCACCAGTTTCGAGCCGCTGGCGGAAGCGCGCAAGCTCGGGATGGCGGTGGTCGTCATCGATCATCACCAGACCGGCGACGAGCTGCCCGAGGTCGATGCGCTGGTGAACCCGAACCGCGCCGACGATCTCTCCGGCCTTGGCCATCTCGCTGCCGTCGGCCTCGTGCTAATCACGCTGGTCGCGGTAAATCGCGAGTTGCGTGGCCGCGGCTTCTGGACCGCCGAACGGCCGGAGCCGGACCTGCTCGGCATGCTGCATCACGTGGCGCTCGGTACTGTGGCCGATGTCGCGCCGCTGACCGGGCTCAACCGCGCCTTCGTCGCCAAGGGGCTGATCGCGCTGCGCCGCCGTGACCATGTCGGACATACTGCGCTGATGGATGTGGCGCGGCTGAACGGCCCGCCCGAAGCCTGGCATCTCGGTTTCATGCTGGGGCCGCGCATCAATGCCGGCGGCCGGATCGGGCGCGCCGATCTGGGCGTGCGGCTGCTGCTGGAAGGCGACGTCTCGGAAGCCGCACGGATCGCGGCCGAGCTCGATCGTCTCAACAGCGAGCGCCGCGTCATCGAACAGGCGGCGGAAGCGCAGGCCGAAGCCGAGGCGCTGGCCTCGCTCGGCCTCGAAGACAAGGGCGCTGTGATCGTGACCGCCGCCGAAGGATGGCATCCCGGCATCGTCGGACTGGTTGCCTCGCGGCTCAAAGAGAAATTTGCGCGTCCCGCCTTTGCTGTTGCGCTGGAGCCAGGCGGCATCGGCACCGGCTCTGGCCGTTCGATCTCGGGCGTTGATCTCGGCAAAGCGGTACGGCAGGCGGTGAAGGAGCGGATCCTGATGAAGGGCGGCGGCCACGCGATGGCGGCTGGCGTCACGCTGCGCAAGGATAAGCTCGCAGAGTTTCGCGCCTTCATGGAAAGCGCACTGGCCGAGGACGTTGCCAACTCGCGCCACGAGAACGAGCTGTTCATCGACGGTGCCGTCAGCGCGCGCAGCGTGACCGTCGAGTTCGCCAACACGCTGAATCGCGCCGGGCCGTTCGGCGCGGCCAATCCCGAGCCGGTGATCGCGCTGCCGGCGCATCAGCTCGTCTATGCCGACGAAGTGGGGCAGGCGCACTTACGTGTGCGCTTCAAGTCCGGCGACGGCGCCATCGTCAACGGCATCGCGTTCCGCTCGATCGGGCAGAAACTCGGCGAGGCGCTGGCGCAGAACCGCGGCCAGCGGCTGCATGTGGCCGGCTCGCTCGCGGTCGATCGCTTCCAAGGGTCGGAGCGAGTGCAACTGCGCGTCGTCGACGTCGCAGTACCGGATCCGGGACCAGCCGTGATAAGATAATCCAACAAGCAATAACGACAAACGGGAGTGAGTATGACAGGGCAGGTTCAGGGCAAGGTCGCGTTGGTGACCGGCGGTGCATCCGGCATTGGCGAAGCGGTTTGCGAGTTGCTGGCGCGCGAGGGCGCTTCAATCGCAGTCACCGATGTCGACGATTTGAAGGGCCCCGAAGTCGTCGCGCGGATCAAGAAGGCGGGCGGTGAGGCGAGCTTCTGGCATCACGACGTGACCAGCGAGGAACGCTGGATCGAGGTCGTGGCTGAAATCATGAAGCGCTATGGCCGGCTCGACGTGCTGGTCTCGAATGCCGGCATCGGCATTGCCGTGCCGTCGATCACCCAGATGTCGCTGGCAGACTGGCGGCGGCAGACCGCGATCAATCTCGACGGCGTATTCCTGTCGGTGAAACACGGCCTGCCGGCGATGCGCAAGACCGGCGGCGGCTCCGTGATCATGATGTCGTCGCTGGCGGGCTTGCGCGGCTCGGCGAGCCTGTCCGGCTATTGCGCGACCAAGGGCGGCGTGCGGCTGTTCGCCAAGGCCATCGCGATGGAATGCGCGACGTTCGGCGACGGCATCCGCGTCAACTCAGTGCATCCCGGCATCATCGATACGCCGATCTGGGGCAAGATCCCGACGGAAGCCGCAGGCGCCGGACAGAACGCGCCGATCGATCCCGAGGAGCGCGCGAAGATGGCGGCGCCGCTCGGTCGTGCGGGGCACGCGGAAGAGATCGCGCAGGGCGTGTTGTATCTGGCGTCCGACGCGTCGCGTTATGTGACGGGTACCGAACTCGTCATCGACGGTGGCATGAATGCGGGCGGCGTGATGCGGCCGGCGTAAGGCGTTTTCTCCGTCATTCCGGGGCGATGCAAAGCATCGAACTACGGTGCGCAATTGCGCACCTGAGAATCTCGAGATTCCGGGTTCGGTCCTGCGGACCGCTCCGGAATGACGGAAGCGGCAGCTACGCTACCCGCCCTGCCTCAACCGCGCCAGCACCTTGAGTCCGCCGTAACCATCCGCAGGCAACAGACCCATCTTTGTCTGGTAATCCCGCACGGCCTTCATGGTGTCGTTGCCGACGCGGCCGTCGGTGCCGCCGGTATCGAAGCCGGCTTTTGTCAGCCGCGTCTGCACCTCCTGCACTTCGGCCAGCGTCAGCACGCGCTCGGAGCCGGGGAAGGGACGGATGAACGGCGGTGCGCCCAGAATGCGATCGCCGAGATGGCAGATTGCCAGCGCGTAGTTCATCGACGGATTGTAGCTCTTCACCGAATAGAAATTCGGCCCCAGCAGGAACGCCGGACCGCCGGCTACCGGCACCCACATCTGCGCGGATGCATTCGGCTGCGGGAACGGCTTGCCGTCGGCGCGGGTCACGCCGGCGCTGGTCCACGCCGCATAGGTACGGCTGCCGCCCGAGGCCGCGCCCGACGCGTTAACCTCATAGCCCCAATGTTCGCCGCGGTGGTATTTGCCCCGGTTGAGCAGATAGCGCGCGCTGGAGCCGAGTGCATCGTCGGGCCTGCCGAACGGCGAGACGCGGCCGTCCTTGTCGTAGTCCATGCCGACGTTGAGCCAGACTTCCGGCATCCACTGCGTGTGCCCCATCGCGCCGGCCCAGGAGCCGCGCATTTCCTCCGGCGTGCTCCAGCCGCGGTCGACGATCTTCAGCGCGTTGATCAGTTCGGTTTCCCAATAGGTGCGGCGACGCGGCTCGTTCCAGGCCAAGGCGGCGAGCGCGGGAAAGACCGGACGCATATGGTTCTGCTGCACCAGCGGATCGCCGTAAGCCGATTCAACGCCCCACAACGCGAGCAAGGTGCCACGCTCGACGCCGAAATCCCGCTCGATGCGCGCGAACAGCGCCTCGTTCTTCTTCAGCGCTTCGCGGCCGTTGATGATGCGCCAGTCCGAGGCGCGGCGGTTGATGTATTGCCAGACCTGTTCGTGGAATTCCGGCTGCTTCTGCATCTGCCGGAATACGCTCATGTCGGGCTCGATGCGGCCCATCACCCGCGTCCAGGTCGCATCCGAGATGCCCTTGGCCAGCGCGCGTGCGCGGAAAGTGTCGCGCCACTGGTCGAAGCCGGGAGGGGCGGCAAACGCCGAAAGAGGCGTGGCGAGCAGGGCGCTGGCGCCGACGCCGGCCTGCAGCAGCGCACGACGGGTCGGGGCAATTCTGGAATCGGACTGTTTCATGCCGGCATTCTAGCGGTACGGGCGGCCGGCGCCAAAAGCCAAGACGCCGCGGGAACCGGAATTTTCGCCGACAATCTTGCCGGGAATTCACTTGCCAGGACCCGGCCATGGACGGGGTCCAAGGGCGTCCTATAATGATCGGGAGAAGCGACAACAAAAGGCCAGAGAAAATGACGCACGCCCGCAGCGAGTACAAGGTTTTCATGTCACTGACGCCGGACGCCTACGGCGCCGTGCTGGCGCTCGGTCAGGTCGCGGCCAAGGCGGGGATGGACAAGCAACTGCTCGAACTGATCAAGTTGCGCGCCTCGCAGATCAACGGCTGTGCCTTCTGCGTGCAGTTTCACATCATGGAGAGCGAAAAGCTCGGCGTTCCCGCCGACAAGATCAACCTCGTGGTGGTCTGGCGGGAGGCGCCGCAGTTCTCGCCGCGCGAGCGGGCGGCGCTGGCCTGGACCGAAGCGCTGACCCTGATCGCCGACGGCGTCAGCGATGAAGTCTATACAGAGGCAAGCCGCGAATTCTCCGAGAAGGAGCTAGCCTATCTCACGTCCGCCATCGCCTCGATCAATGTCTGGAACAGGTTCGGCGCCGCATTTCGCTGGACCCCGCCGGCGCGGAAGCCGGCTGTCGGAGCGGCGGCCTCGTAGCGACGAATCGTCCCAATTTTTCTCACGGGCTTGTGAAGGGGAGGATTGCCGCACCGCCCGGTTCATCGTCGCGCAGATGCTACCCTCATCCGCCGACTTCCTGATGCTCGCGCGTTGAAACTGATGCTCTTACGTCGTCTGCTCGTCTTCATCCTGTTCCTGTGCGTGGCTGCCGTCGCGCCCTCATCCGCGCGGGCGCAGGACGCCGCCGATCTGGTGAAGGTAGAACTGCTGGCCGAGCCCGCCTCGGTCGCACCGGGCGAGCCGTTCACCGTCGGCATCAAGCTGTCGATGAAGGAGCACTGGCACACCTACTGGCGGAACCCTGGAGATTCCGGCGAGCCGACGCAGGTGACATGGAAATTGCCGCAAGGGTTCGTGGCTGGCGAGCTTGAATGGCCGGCACCGTCGCTGATCCGCGTCGGTCCGGTCGCAAGTTTCGGCTACGAAGGCGATGCGATCCTGCTGGCACGCATCACGCCCCCGCGCGACCTGAAAGCCGGTACGAGCGTCAATCTTGCCGCTGACATCGCCTACATCGTCTGTGAGAAGATCTGCATTCCCGGAGAAGCGTCGGTTTCCCTCTCGCTTCCCGTGTCCGAACGAAGCGGTTCGTCGCCGGCCAATGCGGTATTCGATGCGGCGCGCAGCAGGCTCCCGCAGCCGTCGCCGTGGAAGACGACATTTAGCACCAATGCAAGAGCAATTACGGTGTCTCTGCGCGCGCAGGGCGACGCCATCCGCGCGGCGCAGTTCTTTCCATATGACAACACGCTGATCGACAACTCCGCCCCACAGGTCCTGCGCAGGGAAGGGCAGACCACGCAAGTCTCCATCGAGCGTAGCCAGATTGCGAAATCGCTCCCGCAGCGCGTCGACGGCGTTCTGGTGTTGGAGGAGGATGTCGGCGGGACAACTGCCTCGCATGCTTTCGTCATAGAGGCGGCGCCATCTGCGGGGGGCGCAACGGCAGAGAGCGGCATGACACTCCTTTATGCCGTGATCTCCGCGTTGGTCGCAGGCGTCATCCTCAACCTCATGCCCTGCGTCTTTCCGGTCCTTTCGATCAAGATCCTGCATCTGACGGAGCACAGGGGCGAGACGCCGCGTCGCGTTCGCCTGCATGGCATCGCCTATGCGCTGGGAGTCCTTGCCTGCTTCACCATGCTGGCAGGTGTGCTCCATGGGCTGCGCACCGCCGGGGCAGAGATCGGCTGGGGCTTCCAATTACAGTCGCCGCTCGTGGTTGCGAGCCTGGCGTTCATCATGTTCGCGATGGGATTGAGCCTGTCCGGCATTCTGACCATCGGCACGTCGCTGACGCGTGTCGGCGGCAGCCGCCTGCTGCAGCAGGGGGGCTTGTCCGGGTCCTTTTTCGCAGGCGTGCTGGCGACCGTGGTGGCGACGCCTTGCACGGCGCCATTCATGGGCGCGTCGATCGGCTTCGCATTGACTCAGCCGTTTGTTGTCGGGCTAGCCGTTTTTCTCGCGCTCGGGCTTGGGCTGGCGCTGCCGTTTCTGGTCCTCGCTTTCGTGCCGGGCCTGCAACGGCTGCTGCCGCGGCCGGGACGCTGGATGGAAACGCTCAAGCAACTCCTCGCGTTCCCGCTCTACGCGACGGCGGCTTGGCTGATCTGGGTCCTCAGTTTCCAGGTGGGAAGCACGGGCCTGCTTGCTGCACTGGCCGGGCTCGTGCTGATCGCTTTCGGCGCATGGGCCTACAGTTCATCACAGGGGCTGAGCAATGTCTGGGGGCGCGTGCTTCAAGGCGTCGCCGCCGGTTCGGCGATCGGCGCAATTGCTCTGGCCGTTGTCATTGGCCAAAGCAGTCCGACCGGACCGGGCACAGAGGTCGTCACGAGTGCCGGCTCCGAGACTTTCAGCGATCAGAAGCTCAGGGCGCTTCTTGCCTCGGGAGAACCGGTTTTCGTCAACATGACAGCTGCATGGTGCATCACCTGCCTCGTCAACGAACGGACGGCCCTGTCGACAGGCGCTGTGCGCGAGGCCTTTGCCAGCAAGCGCGTCACATATTTGAAGGGCGACTGGACCAACCGTAATCCGGAAATCACGCGCCTTCTCGAGAAATTCGGCCGCAGCGGCGTGCCGCTTTATGTGCTATATCGCGGCGATAACGAGCCCGTGCTGTTACCGCAGATCCTGACGCAATCACTCGTGCTGGAAGCGCTCGAGAAAATCTGAAGTCGCGTTGCCCTCGAACTGGAGACAGAAATGAATAGACGCATGTTTGGAACGATGCTCGCCACTTCCGCCGCCATTTTGCTCGTGGCCGTCGGGCCGTCACACGCAGAGACGAAGCTCGGCGCGCCGGCTCCGGCGTTCTCTGCGGTGAACAGCGAAGGCAAGACGGTCAATCTCAACGACTATCGCGGCAAGACGGTCGTGCTTGAGTGGACCAATGATGGGTGCCCGTACGTTCGCAAGCATTATGGCAGCGGAAACATGCAGGCGTTGCAGAAGAAATGGACCGACCAGGGCATCGTCTGGCTGTCCGTGATTTCGTCGCCGCCCGGCGAGCAGGGTTTTGCGGACGGTACGCGCGCCAACTCATTGACGACCGATCGCAAGGCGACGCCGACCGCGGTGCTGCTGGATCCCAAGCAGCAGGTTGCGAAGGCCTATGGCGCGACCGTTACGCCGCATATGTACATCATCAAGCCGGACGGGACGCTCGCCTATGCCGGCGGTATCGACGACAAGCCGACGACGCGCACGGACGACATCAAGGGTGCGAAGAACTTCGTCGACGAGGCGCTGGTCGAATTGAAGGCCGGCAAACCAGTGTCCAACCCTGCCACGCGTGCTTATGGATGTGCGGTGAAGTATTCGTCTTAGGGTGCCGGTGTGAGTCCGAGGCCGATTGCCTGCGGGCAATCGGTTCTCGCCGCCTTAACGCGTGCGGCGCCGGGAGGCATCCTCGGGCAGGGCGTGCGCCACAGCAGCTGCGGGAGCATCGGTGCCGAACTCGCGGCCCCGGCCGCGGATCAGCCGTTCATAGGCTGAAATCAGCGTGGTGTAGGGATTGACCCAGAGCCAGCCGTCGCGCGTGAACACCTGGATGTCGAAGTGCAGGTGGTAGCTGGTGCCGTTGGGAAAATCGAGATAGTTCGAGACCACGCCGATCTTCTCGCCCTCTGCGACCCGCCGCCCGTTCAGAATCCCGTCCGCGTCCATGCTTGGCGGGTTCATGTGCATGTAGCGGAAGCGGATGTGCTCGCTGCTGGTGTTGATCTGCAGCGTGGCCGCTTCCTGCTTCGGTGAGCGGATCAGGACGCCGTCGCGGACGGCAACGACGGCCTGCCGCCTCGGATGGCAGTGACTTCCGCTCTCGCCGTTGAGCAGGCAGGGGGCGGGGCGAATGTCCTGGCCCTGATGACCGACGCCGGCGGGGCATTGCCCGACCTGGAAACTGCGATCCTCGCAAAAATTATCGCGCCACGAATACACGCCGTTGCGTTCGCCGGATCTGCGCTTGCTGAACGATTGCGAACTGACGATGGCCGGCGCTCTCTCCAGCGGAAAGCGGATTTGCGAATAGACCGCGAGGTCGGCGTGGCCGCCACGCTTGCGTGCGCCGCTGCGGGCGATGATGTCCCCGCTCAGGTGATAGGTGAATTCGGGCGAAGCTGTCTTCGGCCGTTCGCTGATTTCGGAGGCGATATCGTAGCGCGGCCGCGCCGGTTGTCCGCCGGCGATGCGAAGCGCCTTCAGGAAACGCTCCGCGATCGGATAGGCTTCGCGGCAGGCCAGCCGGCGGGGACGCGGCACCGAATCGAGGCACTGGATCGACACCACATAGGGAACGCCAAAGCGGGTGAAGGCGTAGCGCACATAGCCTTCGCGGATGAAGCGGCGCATGTCCGGATACTGCGCCGCCAGCGCCTTGACCGGCGTACCCTTGCCGCCACGCGGGTCGGCGAGATCGTAGACCAGGTTCGAACCGGTGATCTGCACCTCCACCGGCCGGACGAACTTACGTGTCGGCAGGCCGTCATTAGCGTCGGGATCGAGCGAAAACACTGCGTCGTAGCCGGAGGGGCCGGCGTGAAACAGGTCTGCGTCGAAGTCGGCCTGATAGCGCGAGAAATCAATGTCTGACGCGCCGTCTGCTCCGGCTTCGAGATAGGCTGCAGTATCGAACGGCAGCAATACCGGGATGGGACTGCGTCCGACGCCGGCAAAAATCGGCGAGGTGATCCCGTTCAATTGCACCAGCGCGGGCGTCGAACGCGGGTCCCACGCGGGCACCCGCCGCTGGCCGGCGAACGTGAATTGGGAGGCGACCGCCGGCACTGTGCTGATTTCGGAACGAAGCTGGTCGAGCGCCTCACGCCACTGCACGCGGATAGCCGAAATCGAAGGTGTTCTGAACGCTTCCGCGGAAGCAATGCTCGCTGTGGCCGAAAGCAAACAGAAGGCTGTCAACCAGCGCGAGAGCAGGGTGACAGCCTTGTTCAATGCATCGCCCCTGGGCGGCCTCCGCAAATCCAGTGCGCCAGCTTAATCCTTGGCACGCTCGACGTAGGAGCCGTCTTCGGTCATCACCACGATCCGTGTTCCGGTTCCGATGTGCGGCGGTACCGCAGTGCGCACACCGTTCGAGAGGATAGCAGGTTTGTAGGAGGAAGACGCGGTCTGACCTTTGGTAACCGGCTCGGTTTCCACTACTTCCAGCGTGGCACGCTGGGGCAACTGGATCGCCACCGGATTCATGTCGTGAAGCGAAAGCTTCACGGTCATGTTTTCCTGCAGATAGGGCGCGGATGAACCCACGATCTCCTTGGAGACCTGGACCTGGTCGTAGGTCTCTGCGTTCATGAAGTGGAAACCGTCGGCATCCTCGTAGAGGTAATTGAAATTGTGATCCTCGACGGTCGCTTTCTCGACCTGGTCGGTGGTCTTGTAGCGCTCCGAAATCTTCACCCCATCGCCGATGCGGCGCATTTCGATCTGGCTGACCGGGGTTCCCTTGCCGGGGTGGATGTTTTCGGCGGTCAGGACGACGTAAAGCCTGCCGTCCTGCTCGATGACGTTGCCCTTGCGGATAGAACTGGCGATAACTTTCAAAGCTGTTTTCCTGAATTTCTGGCCTTCGGCGAATCCGGACATCTACGTCCATGGGGCCGATAAGGCGGTTTCGGGCTGCAACATACTGATTTTGGTCGTCGATGCCAGCGTTTTGCCGCCTTTTCGGGCGGATCGCCTGCGGGCATGAATCACCCGATTGTGCAGCGGCTTATGGCGGTTTCCGGTAGCCCATGGATGGTCGCCCCACCATTAACGAAGGCCGTTGAAGTGAAACTTCAAACGGGAGGTGCGTCGGTATTCGCATGGACAAGCTGGCTGTCTTTCGACATGAAATGACGGCCCCAGGGACACCATGTCGTGCTTGTCGGGGACGGTCCACCTCGTGGAGAAAGTCGAACAATTTCAATGGTGTTTCGGGCTTCCTTGAGGGCATTCTCGGGCTGCGCGGCCGACGCGCCGCAGCGGCCATGGCGAGATCATCGCTGATGGCGGGCAGTGACCAGCCATCGCCATGGTGGTCGGCGACGCGGCACGCCGACCGCAAGCCGTTCCTGATGGCACGGAATGCGATCACCAGGACGGTGCGGGCCTGGTTCGACGAGCAGGGCTTTGTGGAAGTCGAGACCGGCGTCCTCCAGGTTTCGCCGGGCAACGAGACGCATTTGCACGCGCCCCGCACCGAAATCATTGGCGGCAACGGCACGCGCGCGACGCGCTATTTGCGGACCTCGCCGGAGTTCGCCGCCAAGAAATTGCTCGCCGCCGGCGAGGAAAGGATATTCGAGTTTGCGCGCGTGTTCCGTGACCGCGAGCGCGGCGACCTGCATTTGCCCGAGTTCACCATGTTGGAATGGTATCGGGCGAACGCGAGCTACGACGCCGTGATGGCCGACAGCGTCGCCGTCATCGCGCATGCGGCGCAGGCGACCGGGATCGGGCGGTTCGCGTTTCGCGGCAAAACGGCTGACCCGTTCGCCGAGCCGGAACGGTTGACGGTGGCTGCGGCGTTCGAGCGCTTTGGGAGCGTCGATCTGCTGGCCACGATCAGGGATGGTGAGGGGGACCGCCCTGCGCTTGCCGAGGCGGCAGGCTCGCAGGTCCGCGTCACCGACGACGACACCTGGTCGGATATTTTCAGCAAGGTGCTGGTCGAGCACATCGAGCCAAATCTGGGGCAGGGACGTTTAACCGTGCTGTTCGAATATCCAACGCCGGAGGCGGCGCTGGCGCGCACCAAGGCATCCGATCCGCGTGTCGCCGAACGATTCGAGATCTATGCCTGCGGCGTCGAACTCGCCAATGGCTTTGGCGAGTTGACCGACGCGGCCGAGCAGCGCCGCCGTTTCACCGCAGCGATGGACGAGAAGCAGCGCCTCTATGGCGAGCGCTACCCGCTCGATGAGGAATTCCTCGCAGCCGTCGCGGCGATGCCGCCAGCGAGTGGCGTGGCGCTCGGCTTCGATCGGCTGGTGATGCTGGCAGGCGGTGCGCTGCGGGTGGATCAGGTGGTATGGACGCCGCCAGCAGGTGAGGCATGAACAGGATAGATCCGAAACTGGCGGCAACGCTGCGGCAACCGGCTGAGCTGATCGAGCACGGGCTTGCGCCGGCGGCCGATCTCGCCGACCTCGAACGGGTCGCGGCGCGCTATGCCATCGCCGTCACGCCCGAGATTGCCGGCCTGATCGACAGCGAAGATGCCGACGATCCGATAGCACGGCAATTCATTCCAAATGCGCTGGAACTGGTGAACACGCCAGGCGAAAACGCCGATCCGATCGGCGACGATGCGCATTCGCCGGTTCCCGGCATCGTGCATCGCTATCCGGACCGGGTGCTGTTCAAACTGGTGCACGTCTGCGCGGTATATTGCAGGTTCTGCTTTCGCCGCGAGATGGTCGGACCGGGCAAGGCGACCGCGCTCTCGGAGGCTGCCTATCGTGCCGCGCTGGACTATATCCGCGCGCACGGCGAAATCTGGGAAGTCATCCTCACCGGTGGCGACCCGCTGATGCTGTCGCCACGGCGGCTGGCCGAGATCATGGCGGACCTCGCAGCCATCGAGCACGTCAAGATCGTGCGGATCCACACGCGCGTGCCGGTGGCGGCGCCCGCACGAATCGATGCCGACATGGTTGGCGCGCTACGCGTTGAAGGTGCGACGACATGGGTCGCCGTTCATGCCAACCATCCGCGCGAGCTCGCAACCGAGGCCCGCGCCGCCTGCGCGCGGCTGGCCGATGCCGGCATTCCGCTGGTGAGCCAGTCGGTGCTGCTTCGCGGCGTCAATGACGAAGCCGGCGTGCTCGAGGCCCTGATGCGGGCCTTCGTCGAATGCCGGATCAAGCCCTATTACCTGCATCATGGCGACCTCGCGCCGGGAACCGCGCACCTGCGCACCACGATCGCGCAGGGGCAGGAACTGATGCGGAGCCTGCGGGGCCGCGTTTCCGGCCTGTGCCAGCCTGATTATGTCCTCGACATTCCCGGCGGCCATGGAAAGGCGCCGCTAGGCCCGAATTATTTGTCGCATGCAAGTTCCACCGAATGTGAAGTATCGTCGGAAACGCGGTATCGTATCGTGGACTATTGCGGAGACGTTCATCTCTATCCGCCAAAGCCGTGATCCGGCGATGACGGAGGAAGGCGATGGGAAGCCGGAGCCGCCGGAGGATGAGGGCAATCGCGCGGTCGAGAATATAGTGATGCTCGGCTTCTTCGTGGTGCTGGTGGCGGCGGGAATCTGGTTGCTGGGCACCATGGCTGATGTACGGAAGGCGCAGGACTGCGCGGGCCAGGGACGCCGCAATTGCGGCACGATCGAAGCGCCGGCGCGATAGACAGGACACAACGGACGAACAACGGGAGAACCAAGATGCGGAAAACAATCCTTTCAATAGCGCTGGTGGTTCTGCTCGGCGGCCCGGATGCATTTGCGCAGGGGTCGTCGTCCGTTTCGAAGAATTCAGGCGGCGGGGTGATGCAGGCGCCGGTCGGCCACCGTCAGCCGCGTCCCTCCGACCTGCCGCCCGACAGCGGCAAGGGACAACTCGATCCGAACGATCCGCTGAGCAAGGAAAACGCTGCGCTTGACCGCAAGATCAAGAGCATCTGCCGCGGCTGCTAGGGTGACTGCGCGCCGGCATCGGAGTCCGGAATGCCCGCCAGAACGTTGCGAACGATTGCGGTCGTAGCTGTCTGTCTTTCCGACGGAGCGTTTGCCGCCGACCGTCATTCCCTTGTCGACCCGGCGGCGCCCTATAAAGCCAACCGCCTGTCGTCGCCGCGGTCGAGCCAGCCGATCCTCAACATTCCCGGTCAGACCACCGTCCTGACGCGGCGGGTGCTCGATGACATGAACGCCACGAGCGTCAGGGACGCCTTGCGTTCGACCGCGGGCGTGACGGTTGGAAGATAAGGCCGCGCCGCCTTGCAGTCGCTTTCGGTTCCGTCGCTAGTAGTCGAGATCCGACAGGAACGTGGTGTTCACGGCCTCGAACTCGGACTCCAGCCAATCCTGAACCAGCGCCGCGCGCGACGGGCGAAACGATGCCAAATCGGTGGTAGTGCACTTCACCGCGTGATGATCGATGCCGGAAATTTCCAGCAACGCTTCAAAGCTGGACTGACGGTCCTCGCGATTCTCCACCTCCGCATAGTAGACGGTGTGGTCGAACTTTCCGATCGTCCAGCAGAACTGGATGTGCGGCGGGTCAGTGGCGAGTGCCGGCACTGGAGCAATGAAAATCGCAATCAAGAGCAATCGAACGACGGGTTTGATCATCGCGCTTCCAAAAAATGCAGGTGCTGGGAAATCGTTTGGTCGAAATCGTTCAAAGTTGCGTTAGTGCAATTGCGTCAGGACAATATTTCGAAATGCGAGACCACCGTGTGACATACGCCACAGGTTGATCCATTTTCCCGAGTGTAGCCGCAGCTACAATCATGCGGGACGAGCAGGGCGTGCAGACTGCGCGCCCCGCTTTACAATCTGTCCGGCCCTTATGCCGAACGCTCCTGCAATTCGCGGCTCCGCACGTTCCGTCTCGCGGCAACCGCATCCGCAAGGGTGTTCAACGCCGATACCGTCGTTTCCCAGTCGATACAGCCGTCCGTGATGCTCTGCCCGTAGGTCAGCGGCTTGCCCGGCACCACGTCCTGGCGGCCGGCCAAGAGATTGCTCTCGATCATCACGCCGGTGATGCGCTGTTCGCCGCCGGCGACCTGCCCCGCAATATCGGCAACGACGCGCGGCTGGTTCTCCGGCTTCTTCGAACTGTTGGCGTGGCTGGTGTCGATCATGATCCGCGGCGCCACACCGGCGCGAGAAAGCTCCAGCGCGGCGGCATCGACGCTTGCGTGGTCGTAGTTCGGCGTGTGGCCGCCACGCAGGATGATGTGGCAATCCTCGTTGCCGGATGTCGCGGCAATCGCCGAGCGTCCGCCCTTGGTCACCGCCATGAAATGGTGGGGATGCGAGGCCGACTTCACCGCGTCTGCGGCGATGCGCACGTTGCCGTCGGTGCCGTTCTTGAATCCGACCGGGCAGGAGAGCCCTGACGCGAGTTCACGATGGATCTGGCTCTCGGTGGTGCGCGCTCCGATCGCCGCCCACGCCACGAGGTCGGCGATGTATTGCGGCGTCGTCATGTCGAGGAATTCTGTGCCGGCCGGCAGGCCGAGATTGTTGACCGCGGACAGGACGTTGCGGGCAAGCCGCAGCCCCCTGTTGATGTCGAAGGAGCCGTCGAGACCGGGATCGTTGATCAGGCCCTTCCATCCGACCGTCGTGCGCGGCTTCTCGAAATAGACGCGCATCACGACCTCGAGGCGGTCGGCGAGCTGCTCGCGCATGGCTGCGAGGCGCTCGGCGTACGCTACCGCGGCAACGGGGTCGTGCACCGAGCAGGGGCCGACGACGACCAGCAGGCGGTCATCGGTCCCGTTGAGGATGGCGTGGATGGCGTTCCTTGCCGCCATCACGATCCGCGTCGCGGTCAGCGTGCGCGGGATCTCGCGCATCACTTCCTGCGGCGTACTCAGCTCTTTCAGTTCGCAAATTCGAAGGTCGTCGGTGGTGCTCAACACGGCTGTGGCTCCTGTTTTTTGGGAACCTGCCGGCCAATAAAAAAGCCGCCAGGTCTGGCGGCTGTTCGGACTTCTTGGCTTCAATTCATCAGATTGAGCGCGATCCTCCCACCGCCAGCGAGCTGTCGAAGCTAAAGTACCAATAGTTGCTGGCGGCGACGTTGATCATGGCGTGTCTATAGCGCACGGATTCAGGCTTGTCATCCCCCTAATTGGATCAGGACTTGCGCGCGGCGAGCGCCATGCCGACCAGCGAGGCGCCGCCGAGCACGAGGTTGATCCCGACCAGCAGGCCGATCGCCCATTCGGCCGTCCCGGGCAGGCCGGAGATGATCAGGAATGCAATCAGGAGGTCCATCAGGCCGGACACCAAGAGCCACGACCACCGCGCCGACAACTCGCGGCGGTGCTCGAGCGCATACATGATGGTGATGACGCCCTCGGCCAGGAAATAGGCGCCGACGACGATGGTGAGCGTGAGCACGCCCTGCGCCGGATTGGCCAGCAGGATGCCGCCGGCCAGAACCGCCAGCGCCGCCGAGAACAGCGACCACCAGAATCCCGGCATCTGCCGCGCCCAGTAGGTGACGAACAACCCGGCAACGCCGCTGATCAGGAACATCCAGCCGATGAAGATCGTGACGGCGAGGCTCGCCAGCGGCGGCACGATCATCGCAGCCAGGCCGAGTACGGCGAGCACGAAGCCTTCGAACAGGAAGGCTTTCCAATGGGCTTGCACCGCGGCACGCATTTCAGACTGCAGTTTGGTGATGTCGAAATCGTTGCCGGAATCTTGTGGAACGGTCACTGGAAACTCCCGAGGCCTGCCGCGCAGAATAGAGAAGCAGTATAGCTGGCGAGTATCCCGGGGAAGGATTTTGTTCTTCGACCGCCTTGAGCGAGATCAACGACGGAGCGATGAAGTTCAGCCCGGTTCGGGCGCGGACGAAAATCCATCTGACGATGTCCGGATCCGGTTGCGGCCGAAAACGTAGACGGCTGTAGTGGCGAGCAGCAGTGCGAGGCCGATCAGGATCGACGTCGCCCCGAGCGGAATGAGAAGCAGCGAAGCCTGGCGCTCGGGGTGAACGAACCAGTGGTGCAGCGAAGTCAGCACGAAGGCCACGCCGACGAAGCTCGCGCCGCCGCCGACGACGAGCAACGCCCACATCCGCCGCAACTGCGTCAGCCGTTCGCGAGCTATTTCGGTGCGCGGCGCGTGATGCCGGCCGACGCGCCGCACCAGCCGGACGGCAAACCCGATCGAACTGAACCCGATCAGCAGGCTTGCCGCGCCGAGCAGCATTCTGGTCCCCGAACCGAGTTCGGGATGCTTCTGCAGCGTCAGCAACGGGAAATCGAACGCGGCGTGCAGCGCGATCGGTGCGAACAACGCCAGCGCCCAGCTCGAATAGCGCGACCAGTCGCGGTGATGCCGGTTGGCGCCAAGCGCCGTTCCGGCCCGCGCGATGGCGATGTAGGCGCCCGCGATGATGCCGAGCGCGCCGTGAAACGGCACGGTCAAAACGCTGCGCAGCGCGGCCAGCGACCGCCACATGTCGGCATGCTGCACCAGATAGGCGAGGTTTTCGTAAGCGGCGAATCCGAGGCCGGCGGCTGCGCCGTAGATCACGGTGTCCATCGGGTCGGCGAGGTTTCGGCGCCGCATCGACACGATGACGATGACGAGTACTTTCACGATCTCCTCGGGAGCTGCGACCCCGAACACCGAACGCAGGCCCTGCGTCATCCAGGGATTCCCCGGCACGGCGAGGATCGCGGCAAATGGCGCGCGCGCGATTCCCAGAAGCGAAATGCTGGCCGCCCCGAGCACGAAGGCGAGCCATACCCGCGCGGGCGGGCCGGGACGCTCGTCAGCGGCGATGACCAGCCACAGCAGCAGCAGCGCCGGCGCGATGGCGGCGACGCCGATCGATGTCGGGAGGGCCTGGAGCAGCAGCATGCCGGGAACTTTACCTTCGTCCGAACGAAAATGGCCGTAAATTCAGCCGTTTGCAACAAAGCCTCACGCGACTTGTTGTCGCCAAACTGGTCCGAAATTCCGAACTTTGCCGCGCGGGAGGCGTCCATCGATTATCAGAGGCGCGTGCGTCCGTCCAAGACGCTGCTTCACACCTAGGGCGCATCAGCGGAAAAGCCGCCAGCCTTTCATCGTGCCAGCAGGCGCCGACACGCTTCGACGAAGACCTGTGCTCCGGTGACGATATCGGCATCGTCGGTATTCTCGGTCCAGTGATGGCTGATGCCGCCGATCGAGGGCACAAACACCATGCCGGCCGGCATGATGGTGGCGAGCACCTGGGCGTCGTGGCCGGCGCCGCTCGGCATGCGGAGCGATCTGCCAGCGGCAAGGCTTGCGCTGGCGCCTTCGATGGCCTGCTGGATCGATGCGTCCATCATCGCGGGCGCGCCGGCGCGGATGCGCTCGACGGCTACGCTACAACGACCCTGGGTGGTGGCTTCTGCGGCCATGCTGTCAAGAAGCGCCTCAAGCCGTGTGATCACGGCCGGGTCGTCGTCGCGGATCTGGAACAGCATTTCGGCAATGCCGGGGATGATGCTCGGCGCGCCCGGATCGAGCGTGATGCGACCGGTGGTCCACACCGTGCGCGGGCCGCAGACGGCGGGAAAGCGATCGTCGATCGCGACGCAGAATCTCGCGAGCGCGAGGCCTGCATCGCGGCGCACGGCCATCCGCGTCGTACCGGCGTGGTTCTGCTCGCCCGTGAAGGTGATGCGATATTGCCAGATCCCGACGATGGAGGTGACGATGCCGATCTTCAGCGCATCGCTTATGAGTCTCTCGCCTTGCTCGATATGAGCTTCGAGATAGCCGATGTGCCGTCCGCGTTCGGCCGTGATGCGTGGCCGGCCGGCAAGGCCGACTTCGCGCAGTGCTTCGCGCATAGGCTTGCCGCTGTTGCGATCGCGGGCTGCGTCGATATCGGCTTCGGTGACGGCGCCGACATAGGACCGGCTGCCGAGAAAACTGCCGAAATGGCCTTCCTCGTCGCACCATGCTGCGACCTCGACTGCGCCGGGAATGTTGGGGTCCGGATTGATGACGCGGGCGGCTTCGAGCGCGTAGACCACGCCGAGTGGTCCGTCGAGCCAGCCAGCGTAATTCTGGCTTTCAAGGTGCGAGCCGGCCAGCAGCTTCGGCCCGCGCTTCGTGCTGGTTCCGATCACGTTGCCGATGCCGTCGATCTCGCTTGCGAGGCCTGCCTCGGGGAACCGCTGCGCGAGCCATTCGAGCGAGCGCATGTGCGGTTCCGAGAATGTCGGCTTGTGAACCCCGGTCTTGTAGGCGCCGATTGCGCGAAGCGCATTGAGGTCGGCAACGACACGAGCACCATTCACGCGGGAAATATCTTCAGCCATTCAACTTGCGAGCCTCAAAACCTGAACCGTTGTTCTCCGGAGTAGAACAAAGTTCCCGAGTTGTCGCCATATGTTCTCCTAGCCGGATGACAGGATGCCCAGCGCGACAACGGCCAGCCACAGCACGATGACCAGCGCGGCAACAGCGCCGGCGGTTATTCTGGTCTTCTCCTTGAACGTGTACTCGCGCATCTATTGTCGCAAAAGCTGCCGGGGCAGCGGCATCATAGGCGGATGCTTGCGAGAGGGACAGCGGGGTACAGGACCGCGCGAACGAACCCGAAAATGCTGGGCGCAAACACCAAAACGGAATTGGGGACGTGCGGCTTAGCTGCCGGACCAGGCAGCCAACGGCAACCTGGCCCGGCGTCGTGAGTCAAACGACTATTGGCAATTGTACATGATGCCGTCGCCGCCCTTGATTGCAGTACCGGGCGTGCAGCCAATGCCGGAGCGTTTTGCGTAGTCGGGCCAGCCGGCGTAGCTGTAGCCAACACCACTCCAGGGACCACCCATGTAGTAGGCCCTCACGGCGTACCAGGAGGGGTTATCGGTATAGACCGCATTCGAGGCGTAGCCGGTTCTGATATAGACCCGCGCCTTCTGTGCTTCCGCCTTGGTGACCGACACCGATACGCCGCCTTGTTCAGACCAGCCAACCGACCACAGCGTCGCACAAACAACGGTCGAGGTTGCAATCGCTACCGTTTTCAAAGTCAGCTTCATGGCATTGCTCCATCAATGGATCATGGATCGTCCCACACGTGGAACGTGTGCCTCTGCCATTGGGGGGCATTGCGATGGATCAAAGTATCTCGGGAACAACGCTTTGCGGCATTGGCGTTCTGCGCGATGGCGCTCCCTAGCGGAATCGAACCGCTCTCTCCACCGTGAAAGGGTGGCGTCCTAACCGATAGACGAAGGGAGCTAAAACAACCGGAAAATCAATGCGTTATGCGCTTGATAGGCCGCGTTGGTCACCAGCGATCATGTTCCATGGAGGCGGCGACGGGCGAACGTATAGTGGCGTTTGGCCGGGCGGGCAAGTCGCCCGAAACTCCCTTTTTCCGTCATTTCCAGGCCCGTTCGGGCGCCAGGCTGAACGTCGAAAGGCCCGGGTATTCCGCAACGCTTTTTAAAGCCGCCCCGCGTAGGGTTTTGGTTGGGGGAACTTACGGCATGGCTCTGACATCGACCAAAAAGCGCGATGCGCGCAAATCAATGCATCAACCCGGGTGGATCACGCTCGAGGGCGGATTTGCCGCGCGCCAATGCGTGGTGAAGAATCTCTCCGCGACGGGCGCAAATCTCATGATCGACGATCCCAATTCGCTGCCGGCCAGGCTGCGGCTCGCCTTCTCGCGTGACGCCAGGACCGGTCGCTCCTGCGAAGTGGTTTGGCGCCGCGGCAAATCGGTCGGCATTAAATTCGTCCGCTGATCTGGCGCGTATCGGGGTGGGGCGCTAAAACGCGGGATGCGTAAATTCCTGCTCGTGATCGTTTCCGCGCTGCTCCCCGCCAGTGCGACGTTCGCCGAACAATCCCGTATTCCCCGGTCCGAGAAGGCCGCGACTTCCGGCAAGGTTCTGCCGCTGAAGGGCGCAAGGTCGGCCAATTCATGCGCCGAATATGGTGCGGGCTTCGTTCGGATCGAAGGCACCAACACCTGCATGAAGATCGGCGGCGCGATCGGCATCGGCGCCGGCGTTTCGCGCTGAAACCTGCTTCGAAAAGCTGTCAGGTCATTGGTGGCGCGATGAACCGGGCAAAGCCGGGGCGGGCGGCGAACTGCGCGAACCAGCGTTCGAGGTTTGGCAGGCTTGGCTTGGTGACGCCTTCCACCCCCAGCCAGCGGCGCGCATAGGCGCCGACCGCGATGTCGGCGATCGTGAACTGGTCGCCCTCGATGAAGCGCCGCGTCGCCAGTTGCGCCTCGACGATCCGCCAGACTTCGGCTTCGGCGTCGGCATCCTTCTGCAATGCGACCATGTCGCGCTTTTCGGGAGGGGTACGCACCAGCCCCCAGAACACCGGCCGATCGACCGGCTGCAGCGTCGACAGCGTCCAGTCGAGCCAGCGGTCGACACCGGCACGCGCCTTTGGCGAGGCCGGGTAGATCGGCGAGCTCTGCCCATAGGCCATGCAGAGATAGCGCATCACCGAATTGGATTCCCACAGCACATAGTCGCCGTCCACCAGCGTCGGCACGCGGCCGTTGGGATTCATCGCCAGATAGGGCGCCTCGTTGTTCTTGCCGAACTGCATGCCGGCGTCTATGCGCTCAAAGGCAAGATCCAGCTCGGCGAGGCACCACAGCACTTTTTGAACGTTGACCGAATTGGCCCGGCCCCAGATGGTGAGTTGTTGTTTCTTGCTGTCAGCCACGCGGTCGCTCCCGTTGATCTTGCTGACGCGTTCATAACCGAAGATCAGCGAAAATGCGCCAGCTTTGCTGCGCAGGGCACGGTCGCAAAATCAGCATAAAAAATCGGGCCCTGCCGCATGGCGGCGAAGCCCGATCCTTACGTGTATCCCTGGCCTGACGTGTGTGTCGGCTGTGTCAGCCGGTCAGCGGCCGAAGAACAACCATAAAAGGATGATCACCGGGATCGGCACACCCAACAGCCAAAGCAATATTCCTCGTCCCATTGCAGTCTCCTCGATTTCTCAATCGCGAAGACAACGCGCTTCAACATGCGAGGTTCCTGGGCAGAATCGTCCTCAGGCGAGGGAACGATTCATGATGTGGAATTCCCGGCAGCCATCACTATCGACGACTTCGCTTAACCTACCAGTGGCCGGTGTTCGGCATCGAGCTCCAAGGCTCGGCCGGCGGCTTCGGTTCGCCCTTCTGCAGCAGCTCGATCGAGTGCAGGTCGGGCGAACGGACGAATGCCATGTTGCCGTCGCGCGGCGGCCGGTTGATGGTGATGCCGGCCTTCATCAGGCGGTCGCAGGTGGCGTAGATGTCGTCGACCTCATAGGCGAGATGGCCGAAGTGGCGGTCCTCGCCGTATTTCTCCTCGTCCCAATTGTACGTGAGTTCGACCAGCGGCGCGCCGCGGTTCTGCGGAGCCGCCTTGAACAGCCCCTCGTCTTCGGGTGCGCACAGGAACACCAGCGTGAACCGGCCCTTGTCATTATCGATGCGGCGTACTTCCTTCAGCCCCAGCGCATCCCGGTAAAACTTCATCGCAATGTCGAGATTGCGGACGCGCAGCATGGTGTGGAGGTAGCGCATTTTGGAGAACTCCTTGAGAACGTTTGTTGTTCTTACGTGCGGGAGGGTGCCGGAGGGCGTTAAATAGCAGGAAAATGCACTGGAGGGCACTGGATACGTGCGGGTTACGTGCGGCTCCGTCCTGCTTTGTTCGCGGCTCTAGCTGGTCAACCAGGACGAGATGAGCTGGCAGGCGGCGCCGAATACGACGGAGAAGAGGCCGACATAGCCTAGTGCTTTGTATGCGGGCTCCTTCCAAGGCGGGTCTGCGCTATCGTTCGTGACGATGTAGTCGCCCCCGTCTCCGGTACTGAGGCGGAAAGGCATGCCAAAGCGGAAGAGCAAAAGGACACCTATAGTCGCAACGATGATGCCCGTCGCGTTCCATCCGAACGGCGTCATGATCGCCAGCAACTGGCTCTTCATCGTCCCCTCCGGCCAGTGCAGAATCTGGTCGGCGACAGACTATCGGTATCGCACAGTGTCTCCAAGCCCGGTTAAGCCCCCAGGGCGGCAGCGGGTGGGGAGGTGAGCGAAAGCGAACGGGCGTCAGTAAACAATCAGCGGGTGTCCCCGCCACTCCCAGAACCTCTTGATGCGATCGGCCTCAGCCGCCACGAGAAACTCGGTATCCACCAAGCACGATGTGGCGAACCAACCCCTCATTCCAATCACGTTGTGGCCTTTCGATAAACCCAGTTCGCATGGATCTGCATCAGCAAAACCAAGCTCACGCAAAACAGCGCCACGCCGATTAAGAGCAAGGGCCAATTGGGCTGAGTGTTGGTGAGCTCCCAGGTATTCCCGATAGACGGAACGATGAGGCCGGTGAGGGCCACGGGGAGGGGATGGACCTCGATGCGGCGTATGGCGCGGATGGCTTTCATGGCGCCGAGTCTAGGCTGTCCCTGAGCTGCCCGCAAAGTCCCTGTGAATAGCGGGGGAGTGTGAACGTACCGGGTACGCCCGATTGGCTGGTGGTATTAACAGCCATCGTCAACTAATCGGTGATTCGGATGGAAGCGATTAAGACCTGGTGGAACGGGAAGTATGTCCCACCCAAGAACGAACCTGGGTCCGGACCCGTATTCTTGATGGGGACCTACGAGAAGCATTGGACTTCGAGGACCGCCCATGTCCTTGCCGAGTTCTGGTGCAGGCGCTGGCAATACCTAGTCTCGACCGCCATTGCCGTAACCGGCATCATCATCGCCCTTAAGAAGCTCTAACGATGTTCGTTACCTATTTCGATGAGGTGAAGGCCCAGCCAACGCAGGGCCAGAACTACTATTTCGTGGGTGGCATCTGTGTGCCCATGGACAAGATCATGGAGGTTGAAGGCCATCTCAACGATCTCGCTACCGAGCTTTTCGGGAGCGCAGATCTCACACCGGAAAGCTGCTTCCATGCACGGTTGATCCATTTCAAGAAGGGGCCGTTCTCAGGAATGGACTTCCCGGCGAGGCTCGACGTTCTGAAACGACTGACGCAGATCTTAGCCGATGCGCCGGTAAGGCGAGTATATGTGGCGATCGACTACGAGAAATTGAAGGCCAAGCGGAAGATTGCCGAGATAGCCTTTGCGCACTTCTGTGAGCGGGTCGAGCTTGCGATGGGGACCAACGAACACACCATCCTCATTGGCGACCTGGACAATCAAGAATTCAAAAACATGATCGCTGACTTCGCCCGCTATAGGGTCAAGGGCACCCCATGGGATTGGGGCATAAAAATCAGCAGCATCGTGGACTCGGTCCATTTCGCCAGATCGCACCACTCGCGGATGATCCAGCTCGCTGATATCTATCTGTATACTGTGTCTCATAGGTACGGGAGCCGAAAGGGTGGGTTTGCCGACGCCTATTCGAAGGTGTTGGCAGAGTTCAATCTGTTCCCAACTCGTTACAAAGTGTGGCCGCTGAATTGATGTTTGACGAAGCCATTTACCGGTTCAAGCTTCAAAGGCTGCAGCGTAAGCGAGCAGCGACCGTCACGCATTTCAGGAAAGAATGGGAGAAATTGCTTAAGGCAAAGGGTAGTAGGGACGCTAGGGACGACTTGCGATCCCGCGAGCAGTTCGACCTTGATGAATGGGACGAGGAGATAAACCAACTAACAACCCAACACTTGGTGACGTTGGCGCGCAATCTGATTGTCCCGCTTCCACCTTACGAAGACGAAAAGTCATGGTTCGAATCCAAGATGTTCGGCTTCAGGCTTCTCACAAGTGACGGCGTTAAGACCCTGAGAGCAGAGATCCGCGCGGAGAAGAAGGCACAGTGGGAGTTCTGGCAAACCCGCGTGACGCTTGCACTTTCCGTGGCTGCAACAGCGATCAGCATTTTCGCGTTTTTCAGGAAATAGCATAATTGTCGTTTGCGGCAGCTGCTATGAAGGTCGCCGCTTGGTACGTATTGATCGCGTTCCCATAACCGCATAGCTGGACCAGCCGGCCGGGTACCCCATCAGCCAACGGGCTAATTCCGGGTTCAACTGGCCGGTACTTTCCGTCGCGGCAGTAGATCCATTCGGGATCGTGCCAAGGGCTTTGGCGTAGACAGCTAAGCTCGGAAAGGGGTTCCTCTCCCATCTGCGGAACGCATTCTCTTGGGACCCGTAGGCCTGTTTCGTGTCCGACACCTGCGGCGTCGGCCATCCGGCCAACTGGGCTACACCTCCGAGTTTCAGAATCTTCCTCCGGCCCGGTCCGTAGCTGTACGGGCTGTCGTTCGTCATTGGCGTTGGCCACCCAGTACAATCGCTGCCTGATGTGCGGCGCACCGACGCCCGCAGCGCACAGATCGACAGCCCCAACGGCATATCCCACTGCTTCCAAGTCAGACCGTACAGCGGTGAGCCATAGCCGTCCGTTAGGGCTCGCAACCTGCTCTCCAAAGACCGTTGAAGGCTTGCACTGGCTGATGAGGGAATGGAAAGCGGGCCACAAATGGCGCTCATCTTCTGCACCTTTGCCAGATCCGGCCGAACTAAATGGCTGGCAAGGGCAGCTGCCGGTCCAGACAGGCTTGTCGTCGGGCCATTCGGCAAGGGCAAGGGCAACTGACCATCCTGCGATTCCGCAGAAGAAGTGACATTGAGTGTAACGTCGGCAATCATCGGGAGAAATTTCAGTTATTGATTTGCATAAGACGTCGCCAGGCGGAATCTTTCCAGCCTCGACGAGACCCATGACCCAAGCGCAAACAGCTGGATCATTGTCGTTGTAAAGGTTCAAGCACCTCGCTTTCCCTTAGTTCAAGTACCGGCCGCCGAGGACTTCCTCGTGCCATTCGGCTGCGAGGACGCACACCGCGTCGTCGGAGAGGACGTCAACTTCCCGCACGCACAGGTCCTGGCCGTACCAAATGTCGGTGTTACCGACAAAGGCGAGGGCGTTTTCGATCTCGTCGAAGCTGATGATGCATTCATCGTAGCGTGTGCCATCCATACGGCGCCGCTTGCGGTAAACGTCGAAGCGCAGAATGCGGTCGTTGATCTGTGGGGCGATGCGGGCCAATTCCGCGTAGTCGTAACCAATAGTTCTCATATGGGGTTCTTTCGTTGCCCCATCATCATGAGTCAGGTGAATGTATACTTCAAAGGAATTCGTAAGAAAGACGGGGGCTCGACCAACTGCAACGAAAGAAGAGCGCCCCGTTATGCACTGCAGTACACGGTGCAAACCTGACGCAAAGCCCGTAAGCCTGTCCAGAAATTTCTGGATGGAGCGAACCCCATGGCAAAACTGCAAAGCTCTATAAATGCGGAATGGACCGAGATTTTTTCTGCTCTCGATTTAGTCAGCCAAGACCTTCTGCTCGATGAGTTTACGGCCTTGCACAACACGGCAAAGGAGAAGCGCCGGGCTGAACTCCGCGCCGAACTCGGTTCACTGACTGATAGACCTCTCAAAGCCAAACCCGTGAAGGCGGTGGCGAAGTATCGCTCGTTGCGAAACCCCTCGCTGACCTGGGCGGGGAGGGGTGGTCAACCTGCGTGGCTGAAAGCGGAGATGGAGGAAACACTCAGGCCGCTTGATGCGTTCAAGGTGTAGGCGGCTCCTTCAACGGAAACTTCTTCATCGTCCGGCTCTCGCCAATGTCGTACAGGATTTGCTCGCCCCGCTTCATTTGAAGCACGCTGCACCAATACAGTGCGCGCTTCTTCTTCATCTCGGCTTCAACGCCTTTCCGTAAAGCCGTCCACGTCCGCCCCTTAACAATCACGTACCGCGCTCGCTTCGTCCAGATGTGGGCGTAATACATCACGGCTCCTCGACTGGAAGCTCCTCGATGGTGTTCCCCGAAATCTCAAGCGCCTGCTTGTCCCTCATCACCGTATGAAACTTCACCCGGTCTGGTCTGGCGAGTTCGGCTGTAAGGGCTTCCCTGAACTCCGCCCAAGTCTCTCCCTTTACGACCACACTGCGGGTGATGGGTGCTTTATCGACGTAAGCGTAGAACATCTAACTGAACCTCTGCGCGCTCTTGTCCAGTAAGGACGCCAACCAACCACTTTCCTGAAAGGACTGCTCTAGGACCTTCAGCGCCATCAGGGGACCGCTTAAAACCCGTCCCGCGCCTTCTGACAGGGTGTATTCTTTGTAGCCCTTGATGAGCTTGTGGAGCGCGAGCAATTGTTGGTAGTCCACCTCCAAGCCAGGCGCTTCAATCTCAATAGTGAAGGGTGTCATCGTGGGCCTGTTTCGATCCACCGTTCCACCACGCCGTATTGTGATGTCGGCAATGCCTGAGCCTTCATGTGCGAGTGAGATGCTGTATTTCATGGCGACCTCCTCGGGAATGATCCTGCGCGAATTGGGTCGCAACTGAGGCAGAAGAAAAATTCAGCGTTCCGGATTGACCCGCAAATCAGAACAAAAAGAACCTCCCCCGAAGGGGAGGCCAAGTCGGGGAGGCTGAGGTTTGGGGGTGGGTTTCGCTCCCGTACCGCTTAGACGGCCCCCAAGTCGTTCGGGGATTCGCAGTCGATGCGAGCCCCAATGGCGATAAGGTCTGGAGGTGTGTGTCCGTGGAATGGGGAAAGCCCTTGACCAAACGTGATGCACACCAAAGGATTGTTGCGGGTGGCGAAGTAAGCGACCTTCAGCACCGCCTCCCGCTGTTCGTCCGTCACCTCATTGACCGCGTTCGCCATCACGCAAACCTTGGCGATGTCGGTTTCAATATCCACCACGGAGATTTCCCCGCCGGCGTTGATGAAGTGCGAAAACTGCTCGTTTCCGTCCCATGCGACTTTGAAGCTGATGGATCTAAGCATTCTCCCTCCCTTTCTGAGGCGAGTTTAGAAAGCCGCGTGAAAAGCACACGGCGCACATCGGGGCATTGCAGGTCACTTGAAGAGATCGAGCTGCGGGGAATCGACGATGCCGTTGTCCGATTTGAATTTGGCTGTCGTCATGTCCTCGCCCGCCCATGGGTAAAACAAGAGCCCGCAAGTCGGGCAGGGCGAGTTCACCGGGTGAGGTGTCTCGGTCGTCCACTGCATGAGATGATCTCCCGTGCAGCGGTACCAATTCCTCAACATGGGTCGATGTCCTCATCGGCCGCATAGTTGGAATCGGTGAGAACCTCGGGCCGATACCGTGCCAGCTTCTCCTCCTCGCATTTCGGACAAGTCCGGCAGAGAGGGATTCCACGGGCATCATTTGCCCAGCGTGAAGAGAGACCGCTGCCGCACGGGCAGGGCCTTACGTCGTCGAGCGCCATCGGCGACTCCGTTTTTCAGAGTTGAAGGGAAGGCCCTCGGGGAGGGCAGTTCGTCAGCACCTTGCGAGTCAAAAGCTCTCAACGCGGATTTTCGAGCCCACTCTCCGCGCCAGCGTGCCTAATAGTCGCTGCTCCGTGGGTGGAATCGCACTGACGGGAAAAGTTTTGAGATTTCTTCTTGTGCGTGAATCTTGTAGCGATAAATCGTATACCGCAAGCCGCACGAGGATGAGGATGCTGAAACCGAGACCAGGTTACGAGATCATCGTTGTCGAGACGTATTTCGAGAAGGGCAACGGAGTTCATGCCGGCATTCACGTGCGGAATGTCCCTGACAGCACGTTCCCTAAGGTGATGCGAGTTCGGTTCCCGAAGAAGTTGAGGGAGGCGCACGAGGAGGGAACGCGCTTCCGGGTTCACGCGCGGATGGTTGATTGTGATGAGCCTTTCCTTCACACCAATCACGCATGGGAAGTCGAAGTGTTGAAGAAGAGGTAATTGCAGGAAGATGTGGAGACGGCTTGAAATGTTTGGTGGGAAGTTCGTGTCGAGTTGGCTTGGAGCGCTTTCAATCGGGATTCTTTTGATCGGGACTGTCGAAGCGCAACAGAAGTTGCCACCTCTGCTGGTCCCTGTCTTCGACGAGAAGATATTCAACGAGACGCTGGTTGACGTTTCTCGCATGAGTGTGAAGGAGCTTGATACTTTCACAGACGCCTTCGTCGCCTGCTACCCTCTAACCGATGGTGAGATCAAGCGCCGGCCAACATGCCAGGAGAAGACCGACCGGTACATGATCGAATACCAGCGAGGACGAGGCCTCGACGTATTCTGGTTGCACTTCGTGACCGCAACCGGCATAAGGACGAAATTCAAGGATGAAGAGCACAGCCAGATCATCGACCGCGCTTTCTTCACGGGCCAGAAGATCAGCGCCGCACTAACGGCCGCATATCGGTCGCAGCGAAATAGATAATCAGACCGCTTGCTGTATACGACTTCCTGATTCAAGCTTCAGTCAACCCCGCGCAGTGTCCCAAGCCCTGCGCGGGTGCCTAGAGACGCTTGGGAGGCAAAAGTAATGAAAGCTTGGGTTCTTGAATGCGTTCTTTTCCTGGCAGCAAGCGATACGTGACGCGGCGATAGAGCCGACCACAAAGCTCGTCTGCTACACTATCGGTGTGCGTATGGCCGCTGATGGATCTGGGGCTTACCCCTCCTACTTATCGATCGCCAAAGAAAGCGGGTTGAACCGCAGCACGGTTATCAAGCACGTGAAGCTGGCAGCTGACGCTGGACTGCTGCGAATAGAAGGCCGTGTCGACGAGGATGGCGACCAAACCAGCAACCGCTATGTCCCCACAATGCCGCTGGTTGCGCAGGGCAACCACCCTGGTCGTTCTGATAGACCACCCCCAGTCGCGCAGGACGACCCTAAGTACCCATCTCTAACAACCCAATTAAGAGACCCCTCTGTGTCTCCCCAATCAACGAAAGCTCCCAAGCGTGGACCAGCGCCTGCAATCAGCCTTGACCAGTTTCTGCAAAACAGCGGAGGCGAACCGCCTGCCGGATTCGGCGACTATGCAGCAAGCATCGGATGGTCCGCAGTCCGAGCCGGAGATGTCTGGAAGCAGTTCTGTCGTTACTGGCGAAGTCCAGACGCAAAGGGCGGTGGTCGCAAGCGAGACTGGCTTACAACCTGGCAGAACTGGTGTGATCGCGAGAACGGCCGCGGAGGCGGAGCGATTGGCCGTGGCGCTAACAACAACCTCGCTGCCGCCTGCCGTTCAAGTCTGGCTAACCGCTACGGAGCATCACAACCTGGTAGTGGCTTCAGTGGGAGGGCATCCTCCGGCTCTGCCCAGCCTGACGGCGGAGGAGAGAGACCTGCTCTCGCACCAGGTGAAATCCCTTTCTGAGATCCTGCGGCCGGCACGGGACCGCGGCCCCGAATTGGAGATCGAGGTCGCCAAGCTGTTTGCCGCCTTCAACGTCTACACAGGCGACGAGGGGAAGCTGAAAGCTCAGGTACTGGTGTGGTGCGAGGAGCTGGAGGAGTTTCCGCTGTTCGCCATCCGTAAGGCTGCAAAATGGTCGGTGAGAGGGTGCCAGAAGCTACCTTCGCTGGCCGCCTTCATTGCGGATGTGCGACTAGCTATAGGTAGCGGTGTACTTGAGAGGGCACGTCTCTTGGAATTCCTCTCAAAAAGTTGATGTTCACTGAGATTATCGAATGTCATCCAGTGGTTGTAACCGAGCATTTATCTGCCGTTCATGATTGAGAGTGAGGGGGTGATTGCGGCGGTTACCGGAGAGGTTTACATCCGCGCCGCGTCAACCAACCAGAGGACGGTTTAAATCCGAGCTACCATGAGCAACCTTCACGGCGTTCTTCTTCGTGCAACGGTGTTCTGTTTGAGTGTTTTGATTTCTACCAGCTCGTTTGCGATGGGCGACATCGAGCGAGCTGCGAGGGGTGCTGCGAGGGCAGTCGCCCCCGCGTTCGTGCCGCCAGTCGTTCCCCCAAAGGTGGTCGAAAAACAAGTCGACAAGATCATTGAGAAGCCGTTGGACGGCCCTAAAACCCTCGCCAAAGACGTAGGAAAGGGAGTGGTCCACCTAGGTGATGAATCCTGGAAAGCCATCAAGCGTCCCTTCGTGGAGACGGCAAAATTCTTCAAAGACCCGTGGGGGCTCAAGAAGAAGGCTGCCGACTTGGGGAAATCCCTCAAAGAAAAAGGCGAGCAGTGGATTGCTTATGGCGTGATGGCTCTTGTCGGGTTTGTTGCGTTTTGCGCTCTCTTCTCCGCTTTGTTCTCACGTATTTTCTCGCGCCGGCCGCACATCGTGGTTGTGACGCGGCGCACCTAGGGGAAAATCTAGCAACAATAGACAGGCAGGCCGCTATCCGTAGCGGCTTGCTTTTTGTTCCTGTTATGTTCTATTGCCGTCCATCGTGATTTTCAGGGCGAAATATGCCGGACCTCGACTTCATCAGGACCGAGATCGAGCGCATGCGCATCCAGGTCGGACGGCAACGCAGGGAGATCCTGCAGCTCCAGAAGGCCGGGATACCCACCACGTCAGCTGAGGCGTTGCTACACCGTATGCTTGAGAAGATTGACCAGCTTTGTGCCGACCGGGACCGAATGAAGGCCGAGATCCCGCGGCCGAAGGGCCGGGTGCTGGGTGGGAGGAAGTGGTGAAGCACTTCCAGGATGATCCCAATCCACCGCCGTTCATCAAGGCATTGGCCGAGGTTCGCCACTTAGCGACGCGGGAAGGCTGGTGCTACCAGCATGTCCAGGCGATCACGGTTGCCATCGACCAATACGCCGAGAAGGCGTTCGCCAACCGCTCCTACTTCCTCAACAAGCCCTACAGCATCGGCGGCGGTAAGCCGGGGGATGTGCCCTGAAGTTCTCCACAGAAATCGTAGAGCGACTTGGGTAGTTACCCGAAAAGAAGGCCGCGAAAAACTTCGTGTCGCATGAGGCTTATAGGGGGGGTGACAGAGAGCGTTGTTTGAGGGCGCAACTTTCTGCCCCAAAGGTGGGGGAACGGCTTCTCACGCCACTTGCACCATTAAGAATTTTCGTGATCATGATTCTTTGCTGAGCGCAGCTGATTCAGCTCTCCCAAGTTTAAATGGAGAGCCACATCATGAGTCAGCCGCCCAAATTCCGCATCAATATCTGGGGAGTCGATGTCAGCGCCGAAGGGGCGTTGGGCATTGGAGCCGCATGCTTCCTGGTCGTCTTCCTGTTTGTGGTTTGGCGTTACTAGGCCAAGTCCTTCAGTAAGTCGGCTTGGCGTGCGTTCGGCAGTCAAAAGGCCCGTCCTTGCCCGATCCCTTGATGTTGGCATTGAAGTACCTGCCCATCGACTCGGCCTTCAAGAAGGCGTCGTAGGTCGCGGCAGGCATCTCGCAATAGGGATAGTAGGTCTCCTTGAGTTGGACGACCATGAACCGTTTGGCCTTATCGTAGCAGGCTCGGTTCACGAAGCTGCTCCTGGTTATTGTGGTGCAGTCGAAGGTCTTGAGATCCAGCGAGCCGTAATACTTGACGTCAATGGTCTCGGCATTGGCCCATGTGGCAGAAAACGAAAACGCGGCAATGAGCGTGGCTATCCTAAGCATCCAGTCCCCCCTTGCTTTTGAAGGAGGCTACCACCTTGACGAGTGAATGCAATCGGCTCACGTTTCCCACATGCAAACACTCCAGCCCTCGATGCGTGTCGGCCGCCGCGGTCGGCTGAAGGGTAGCGGCCGCTACGGTGAGCCAACAAAGCCTGTACGGGTACCGGCCAGTCTCAAGAGTGAAGTGGAAGCATTCATCCGGAAGGCCAAGCGCAAGCTCCCTCTGATTGTCGTGGGTAAATCAACGAAGCATCAATGATTGAGCCGAAAGTACGTGCTCGGTCTGGACCTCGGTACTACGCTCGGCGTCAGCAAGGTGTACGTAGATGGAGGATTGGATGCCCAGACACTTCGGTTTGAAGCCGACATCGGAAGTCGCACGGTCGGGGTCAACAACGTCATCAAACGCCACGCCGGACCGGACTGCCTCGGCGTCTGTATCGAAGAGCCTTTCTCCGGACAGTTCTCCAGCGTCAAAGCTCTCTTCCCAATGCTTGGAGCTGCCGTTCTCGCCTGCGAGCTGGCGGGGCTGCCATGGTCGAAGATCCATCTCTCTAAGCTGAAGATCCACGCCACGGGCAAGGGCAACGCCAAGAAGCCTGAGATGCAGGCCGCAGCGAGGGCAAGGTGGGGCGTCGACCTGAAAGAAGATGAGGCGGACGCCGCTTGGGCCGGAGCCTTCGCACTGGACTACGGCTTGTTCTGATCCATAAATAGCGGGATCCACAAGGGCAGGGGTGCGTCCTCAATGTTCGACATTAAGAACTCTCGCGATTTCCTTGAAAAGCTCTACCAAGACTACGATGAGCTTGCCAGCAAGCGTGACTCTGCGCGTCTAGCGATAAACGCCGCGCTCACGGCATACCACCTCGCAGAGTGGGTGTGGGGTGATTGGCTGAAGAATGACTACGCTACGTGGCGTGAGTTAGGGATTAGAGACGAAGTGGGCTTCAAGGCATGGCTGGATGCGCAGCCGACGTTTTTCGCCGACATGCAGCGTATTGCCAATGGCTCGAAGCACTTCATCCGTCAGGTGTCACAATCGACCTTAAGATCAGGCGGTTATGGGGAGGGCGGTTTCGGTGTTGGCGGGTATGGCGTCCCATCTTTGCAAATAGAAATCGAAACAAAGTGGGACGGCAAAAAGTTCTGGATTGAAGCACCGATCCTTATCGAGAATATGGTCATCTTTTGGAGAGACTTCTTCCTAAAGTACTCACCCTACAAAAACGACATGCCGCAGCACGGTCACCTTGAAGAGTTCTAGATCCTAGCCGTTGCTATGCTTTAGCATCTCAATCTTAACCTCGGCCTCACGCCGCAGAGCAGTGTCCTTGATGGTGCGGTCCACGGACTCACGGACGATGCCGCCCACGTAGAATATCAGCTGTTCCAGAGTGGTGACCTCGTACTTGCTGCCCCATCTGCCGTGAATGCGTTTAAGCTCCCGCCGTGCCTCGGCAGACAGAGAGAAATTGGTTTTGATCTTTGCCACTTAGGGCTCTTTCGTTGTTTCTGGTTTCGGGCCGAGGTATTTGGCCCGGTAGGTCGTGCGCATCTCGTCGCGCTGTTTCCTTGCCTCCTGCATAGCAATGTAGACAGGAAAGGCGGCCTCCATGGCTTTCACGAAGGCCTTACCTTTCTCCTCTGCGACCTGGTACGCCTCGGCTAATGCCTTGGCGTCCTCGTCGCGCTGGCTAACTCCCTTCGGCATTAGAAGGGGATGTCGTCATTGAACGGACGATCGGCGTTTGCCGCAGGCGCAGCTGCGGCCGGTGCCGGCTGCGTCTGCGTGAGGGGCGCCGGGGCAGGGATGCCTTTGATGCGCAGCCCTTCCTTGGTTTGGCCCTGCATATCCACCAGCTCAACGCCGAGAACAATTTGCTTGCCGATCCAGCCGTCCGTGTTCGTGCCGTAGTAGTGCGCGATGCGATTGGCATTGGTCTTGTTGCAGATGAGGCCCTTCTCCTTGCCGCCGAAGTAGATGACCGGCTTCTGCCCGTCGTCGAGCTTCTCGATGGCGATACGCGCAATGGTCAGCGTTACTTCACGCCCTTGGAGGTCGGATGATTTGATGTATTTGCTCGGGAAGATAGAGTTTAAGTCCATTTTCGTTTCATTCATTGGTTATCAGAAATAGTCGGGGCCATTGGCATTTATGGTCTCCAACCGGTCTTCATAGCGGCGCGTCAATTCGTGCCGCCACTTCTCTGGCATTGCTGCCAGGCGAAGCTTGTTCATTCCCGCGGCCCAATAGCAGATGAGGCCAGCAGGGTTGGTGAAACTGTTGATGCGCTCTGTGAGGTGTTTGCCGGTTGCTACCGGGTCAAACTCGTCACTAGCGGGGTTGAGTACGGACTTTTCCAGTTGCTTCTTGCCCCGGATGAAACGTCTGACAATGCCGTCACCCTTGCCGAAGGTTGTGAAGTGGTCGCCCTCGTTGCGGTCGTAGATGATGATTGGTTCTTTGATGGCCGGAACGCGAAAGCGCAAAACCTCATAGCCATCACCTTTGCACGCCTCGACGTTATAGCCTTGTGCGATTACCCAGCTCTTGAAGGTTTCTAGGTGAGACCGGTGTAGGAGCTGACGGTTAGCCATTGCTCCCGGCTTCCGCCTGTTGCTCCTCGAACATGCGCTGTAGGTCTCCGTCAGTGATGCTGCCGCGCTGTTCATCAATGAACTGATCGAGACCATCCATCTTTTCGACGTGCGCCTCGTAGTCTCGTTTGCTCCTGCTCATAGTGTTTGCTCCTGTTGTGAGAAGCACTCTGAGTCAGATAATTGTATACTTCAAGAAATTTGTGTTGCTCATTTTCTTGGCGATTTCTGTTGACGAGATTCTTTTGGTCGTGAGACGATTCACTCACAACAGGAGAAACGACAATGAAAAAAGACCTTCAACACTTCGCCGCGGTAATGGCCGTTGGCATCTATTACGGCTGGGGATTCTTCGGCATCCTGCTGGCCAACGCCGCTTAAGGGCAGGGCAGCATGACGTGGGACCACAAACACTCAAGTTAGAAGCCGGGAAGTACTACCGGACGCAAGATGGTCGGAAGGCTTTCGTAGCCTTTATTGGCGAGACGCCGTTCAAGAAAGATGATGGTGAAACTGCCATCGTTATTCTTGGAGAAGATCTGGGCGAAGCCCATTACCCATGGGCGAACGGAAGAATTTCGAAGCGTGCTGACTTAGAAGATCCACTCGACCTCGTCGCCGAATGGGTAGAGCCCAAGCGCATTACAGGGTGGCTAGCGTTCTCAAGTAAAGACGCGACACCTTTTGCGAGTTTCGTCACCCACCTCCATCACACCAAGGAAGAAGCTGAACTCGCCTATGGCGGTGACGCATCGGCGGTAATTTTCATCGACGTGCTCGAAGGTGAAGGGCTCAGCTCATGAGAGCCTGGCTCCTCGCCTTTGTCTACTTTGTGATTTTCAACCTGTGTTTTGGCTTCTGGGCCACTTTCGAGAAAGCTGACGGCTCAAGATTGCTGAAAGCGTCTGAAGCGATATCGTTATCGGTCATCTGGCCAATCACGATGCCGATGATAGGCAGTGCCTGGCTGTGGATCAGCGTCCGATGAGCCTGCCGGATCCCATCAAGCGCGAAATGCTCGGAAAGCAGTTTGTGCCCGGCCTTCCGCTCGTGGAGCTGATGGATAAGGCGCCCTCTGACATCCAAGTGCGAGTCCACCGGAACGTCGGCTCTCGCAAAGAGAAAGAGCCGCTTGACGTGTGGGCGCGTCGTTACATGGCAGCTCATCCCGAGTATTACCCGCTCTTCGCCAAGTATGCCCTCGACGCGATCCGCCGTGGTCGGACCAACTTTGGAGCGAAGGCAATAATTGAGCGTATGCGCTGGGATGAACGGTTCGACGGCGGGAAGCCGTTCAAGTGCCCCAATGCACTGACCCGTTTCTTGGCTGAGAAATTCACCGAGAAGCATCCGGAGCACGCGGGCTTCTTCCGGACATTCAAGAAGGTTCCCCCAAAAGGAGAACAGGAGGATCACCAAAACAAACAATAATGAAAGCTACTGCAATGAGTAACAGTTGGGTTGTCGGTGACTACAAACTGAATGACAAGATCTACCGAAACATCGTGATGAAGCGTGTGCCAAGTCGCAAACGCTGTGGCATCCAGTTCTATGACTACCTGGTACCGAACAGTCACGGCGCCGGCCACAAGAAGGTAAAACCCACTAAGCTGAGCAAGGTCTTCAACACACAGGCCGACGCTCGTGAGCGAAAGAAGAAACTGGAGGGCAAGGCGTAACCGCCGATGCTCGCAGAGGGTGGGGCGCTGAAGATAAGCGCTGAGAACCGGGAGAAGTGGATAAGGGCCTTCGGGGTAGATCCCCGCGGGTCCTCATCCCTGAAACCGTACACGGAAATGGAAAAGGCAGCCTACGAGGAGAAGCTAAAGCTGATCCGGGCTGGGATTGAAACAACGGAAGATACGGAAAATGAAGATCGACAAGACGCCTGTGCAGATCGCTCAGGAGGTGATGCAACGTGGCCCGGCCAATGAAGATCCGGAGAAGGTTGCGCTGGCCTGCGCGATCCTCGCCATCAGTCAAAACCAAGGCGATGATGAGGTGATCGCGAGCGCGCTGGCCGCCCATACTGACTTCAGCGCGGTAGTGAACAGCTGATGGAAGGCAGGATCATCACCGGATTGCTCAAAGCTCTAAGGGCCGCACGCAATGAGGCGATCGGCTACTCGCCCGAGGCCGTGGAAGCGATCGAGCTGATCTCTGCTCACATCGCTCAGGAATTCGGGTTCGAGTGGGTCGCGAAACAGTAACGAAAAGAAAGTACGAGAAGTGATTGAAATCTTAGAGGTGATGTTCTCGCCAGTGGGATGCGCCATTCTGGCGCTCGTGTTCCTACTGGGAGCAATGATCGGTCACGCGAACGCAGAGAACCAGCGCCGCGGCTAGGACTCATTCTTACCCTGCCTAGCTTCGAGATGATTGCCGAGATCGGCGAGCGATAGAGGCGTTGCTGGGGGAGCAAGTTTCTTGGGAGGTTCGAATGCCGCGATACTCTTCTCGAGCTGTTTCTGTAATTCCAGTTCTTCCTTAAGCTTCTTGTCCTGCTCCAGGATCAAAATGAGCGACTGGCGGAGCACCGGAAAGAATTGGAGACACTGCTTTTCGTCCAGCTCATGTATACCAAGGCTGAGAATCGAGTAGATGCGCGCGTTCTTCACCAGAAATGAGGGAAGGTGATCTTTTAGTAGGCGGACGCGATCATCCATGCGGACGCCATAGAAGTCCTCGTCCTTCCAGCCGGCTTCCAACTTGAAGTCCTCGAACCGCTTGAAGACGAGCCGCTCGAATATGCGGCGCAGGTAGACGTAGGAGCCAATACCGACGTTGTGAGCGGCCAAACCGATGGCGCGGTGGAACTCCGCGGCATCGGCCCTCGTCAGGAGCTTCGAGTAATCCTTGCTCTCGTCGATTGCGATATCGGCAAACGACGGGTCTTGTCCCGATTTATAGATGGTGTCGTCGCTCATCCGAACGTGGAAGCGGAGGGTGTGCTCTTCATACCTAGTGCATTGGAGGACAATATCGCCGAGGTAGCCGTGGACCTTGTGGTGTACATACCAATTGTTACTGCGCTCCCCCTTGGAGCGACTGAAGGTTCGCGACTGGTTGCAGTAGGGGCAGAACCCATCAAGTGTTAGAGGCTCAACAAAAAGGTCGTGCACCTGGGCATCAGAGATTTCCAGCTGATCGTAAGGAGGGGTCTTGAAGAAGAAGTCCTCCGGCGTGGTGTAGTCAGGAAGTTTTTCTAGGTTGTCTTCGGTCACGGGTTCCTCTGCGGGCTTGCCAACTGAATCGCTGTTATCCGCTTGGCTGCGGATGGCCGGCAACCACCCCCGGGATGCGCGACCGGCGAGGTGGATAACATTAACGCTATGCGCTGCCGGACAGTCTGCCGGCGCCGGGATGCGTTGACCCGAGTCCCCAAAAAGCCTAGATAAAAAGCGCTTGGGCGCACCCGGGGTGAACCGGGGCGCTTACACTCTGGAGCCGGTTTTGGAGACCGGCCAGGTCGATGGCGGAGTCCTAGGTCTCCCCATCCTCGTCAACGGGCAGAGTTCCCTCTGCCGCCGAACCAGAACTAGCCGCCTTCGTTGCGCGAATTCGGGCCAGTCTGGATCTCTTCGAGGCGACGCCCTTCTTGGACGTCGCCTTTTTCTTTGGCTCCTCGCTCTTGGGCCTCTTGGCATCTGGATACCAGGCGGTAAGGCCCCACGTGCCCTGAGGCAGGCGATGGAAAACGAGTGGCTGAGTGCGAAGCAGGGCGCGCATGCCGACAAGGGCGGTCTCGGCATCCTTGGCCTCGAAGACATAACCGCCGGACTTGATTGCTTCGTAGATCTCGCGGGCTGACGCCGGACCCAAGCTCTGAGCCTTGCGCATCTCCAAGTACATGCGCATCGCCGACGTCTGCTTCATTCCGTAGAACGTGTCATCGCCGATCTGGGTGACCTTGTTGCCGCCGGCACCGCTGGTCTCGGTGTAGCGCGCGGGATAGCCAGCTTCCTTGCACAGCGCATTGATGGTGCGCTCAAGCTCCGCAACGCCGACGAGGGCTTCCTCGCGGCGGCGTTCAAGAACGTTGATAGCTGGGTCGAACTCTCCGGGCATCACGAATCCAAAGGGCGGTATGTGGCGATTATCTACGCCTGAATCCTGTCGGACCACAAGCCCCGGCGACGCAGAATTTATCGGTTTTTCACAGGACAAACATTAGTAATTCTGAAGTTTGAAATATCTCGTGATTTCAATGGTTTGTGAATATTGTGCTAATTTGCACGATGTAAATGAATTGCTTACTGCGCGGCTTGGGGCTGTGAATAAGCCTCACGTGATGCGGCTGATGCGCGAATCGTTCGGATGTGAATCTATAATAGCAATCCCGATTCGCAATGTGATTGCCAGAAAATACCGGATTGTGCACATAATATGTAATGAGTTCGACCAAGCCGGCCCGCACAGGGCGTCCTCCCATCTCCGTTGAGAAAGTCACGGCGCTGCAGGAGTTGTATCTTGCGCTTTTACGCCTGGGAAAGACTGAAATCGAGATCAACGCCGTAGACGGCATGGTTTGCTGGGATACGCGCTATCGCTGGCTCGCGGATTCAGGGTTTTCGGCACGTCGGCAGGAGGCGCAGCGCCAGGGCGTCGAGTTGCAATTAATTTCACACGAGGAACGGCTGGCGACGGTCTACGAGATGGGGCTGGACGGCGCCTCGAACAAACCGCTGGTCGATACGCTCAAGGAAATGGGCAATCACGCTCGCTGGAAGGCCAGTAAGCTGAACCGAGAGACTTACGGTGAGAAGAGTGAGACCACGCTCAAGGGCGACAAGGACAATCCGCTCGTGACCAAGCCGGATCTGTCCGAAGTGCCAGATGCAGTCATCGCGGCAGTCGCCAAAGCGCTGAAGGAAAGCGCTTGATTTCAGTCGACTTCCTACTACCGTGACGTGTGGTGGGGGGTAATACATGAGCCAATTCGAAAACGAAAATGTCAGAGATACATGGGTTCGTTGGTGGGAGCTGTTCAATGAGCTTTTGTCTCATGCGCTTACGATCGGATTTCTGATCGGATGTATTGGCGCAATCCAGTGGTTTGCTCATTTAACCCACCCTGGCGAGGAGATTATTTTCTTCAAGAACACAAGGTTCGCAGTACCTCTTCAATACTTACTCGATGCTGCCGATCTTTCGATGATCATTTGTATCTCAGCAATTGGAATATACACCGTGGCGCGGGGAGGGCAGCGCAAGTGAGTGTCGGAAAGATCATGTATCGTTCAGTGCATTTGCTCCCGATATATACTTTCATCGCGGTGGGATCGGCGGCTGCGCTCTTGGCAGTCCTCGAACTGAATGTGCTATTGCAAGAGTTATCGGCTTGGACCGGCTTGTCGTCTTTGACGACCTTCTTGGTATCCGCACTGGCCTGCTGGGTACTCTGGAGAGCCGTGTGTAGCCCTAGCGATCAATCGTTCAGGGGACCAAGTCTCGACGAGAACTACATGCATTACAGTCGTATGGAAAAGCGACGACTTGAAACCTTTCGAAACGAAAGCACGAGGACGTTTTTCAGGTTTGTGTTCATGCGTGTTCGGATGACGTTCGGGTTCTTGCGTGATAGATTGCACACTCGGAATAGGAAAAACGATCAATAGACTTCAATGCCCGCGGGGTTGCGGAGAACGCTTTTGAATGGCTCGCTGAAGAGCGGCGGCGCTTTCTCTTCTACAAGCCGCACGTCAAGCAGCAACAATTCCATGATCTCGGCGCCACGTGTCGTGAGCGCCTGTTTCTGGCCGGCAACCGCGTCGGCAAGACCTTCTGCGGCGCGGCCGAGAACTCCATGCACCTCACCGGCAATTATCCGGCTTGGTGGAAGGGTAGGCGCTTCGACGGCCCGGTCGATGCCTGGGCGGCGTCAGTAACCGGCGAGGCGACGCGGGACATTCTTCAGAACGAATATCTCGGAAATCTCAAGAAGGGGACCATTGGCACCGTCCACCCATCGCTGATTGTTGGCCGCCCCTCGATGCGTGGCGGAATCGCCGATGCGGTCGATACCGTCTTCATCAAGCACAAGAGTGGCGGCATCAGTCAGCTCGGCTTCAAGAGCTACGATCAGGGCAGCGCCAAGTTCCAAGGCACGCACAAGCACGTCATCCACCTCGACGAGGAGCCGCCGCAGGACGTCTACGACGAATGCTTCATGCGTACAGCCGCTGTCGGCAACAAGCCGCAGGGCGTGATGCTGATGACCATGACGCCGCTCATGGGCCTGACCGAACTGCTGCACAACTTCACCGAGGGACTGCTTAGCGGTCAGCCGCGGGACGGTAAGGTGTTCGTCCAGGCAGGCTGGGAGGACAATCCGTACCTGTCGCCGGAAGAGCGCGCCAGCCTCATCAAAGCATTTGCCTCAAGGCCTCACGAGCTCGAAGCGCGGATGAAGGGTGTGCCGTCGCTCGGCAGCGGCATGATCTATCCCGTCACGGAGGAGAGCATTATCTGCGAGCCGTTCGACATCCCGGACCACTGGAAACGCTGCTTCGGCATGGACTTTGGCTGGACCAATCCCACGGCAGCTGTCTGGCTTGCTCAAAACCCGGATACTGGCGTCTGGTACGCGTATTCCGATTACGCGCAATCCGAGCTGAGTACGCAGAGTCATGCCAACAACATCCTCGCCCGCGGAATCTGGATACCGGGGGTGTGTGATCCCGCCGGCCAGGCTGTCGGTCAAGCGGATGGATCAGCGCTCATCGAGAAGTACGCAAGTCATGGGCTGCGACTCGATCCGGCGGACAATTCGGTCGAAAGCGGAATTCAGACCGTGCTTGAGCTTTTCCAGAACGGGCTGCTGAAAATCTTTAAAACGTGTGAAGGACTGTTGTCGGAACGCCGCATGTATTCGCGCGATGAAAAAGGACGTGTCATCAAGAAGAACGATCACAGGCTGGACGGCCTGCGCTACGCAGTGGTGAGCGGGCGCGATGTCGCTCGGCGTAAGCCAGCAAACGATAACTTCTACGCCGATCGTCCTGCGGTCGCGTGCTGAAGACGCTTGCCAACAATTTCAATTCGCTCAATGATTCTCTCGCATAACGAAAGTCATCAACATGCCACGTCCTAACACCCGAGTTTCTGCGGCCAAAGCCGAGCAAGCCGAAGGTAATCGAGAGCAAACTGCCAGTCAGGTTGCGCCTGCCAGCGAGATCAAAGCCGAAGGTGAAGCGGTTGCCGCCGACCTGATCGGCCGCGCCAAGGCGGAAGAGGGCGGCTACACGCTGATCCCGTCCGGCAAGGTCGAAGGCAACAAGACCGTCGAAGCTGTCCTTGTTGATGGCGAGCCCGTTATGGACGGCGACATGCAGGTCGTCCGCAAGAAGAAGTAACCGGAGCTGAATGAGAACACGGCCCGCGACGACGATCTGCTCAAGAGGGCTCGTTCTCAGTTTGAAGTAGCCGTTGCTGATCCGCGGTATCAGGAATGGCAGCGCGGCGCTCAGGAAGACTATCGCTTCTACGAAGGGGAGCAGTGGTCGGACGAAGAGGTTGAGGCCGTCAAGAAGCTCGGCATCAACCCCCTGACCTTCAACCGCATCCAGTCCCGTCTCAACAACGTCTCGGGCATGGAAGTGCAGACCCGTACCAAGGTCGCCTTCCGTGCCCGCAGTTTCGATGATGGTCAGAAGGCCACGGCTGAGGCCCTTACCGACCTCGCCATGTTTGTCGAGGACAAGAACCAGTCCACCCACATCCTCAGTCAGGTCGGTCACGACGCCCGCGTCTGCGGCCTCGGCTGGCATGAGTTCGATGTCCAGGACGGCGTGATCCTCGAAGCCCGTGCCAATCCGCTTACCGTGATCCCTGATCTGTCTGACATGACGCCCGGCATGAGCAACCAGCGCTATGCCGGCAAGGTCGAATGGATGACCAAGGAGGAGGCGAAGCTCAAGTTCCCCGATCGCAAGGCCGAGATCGATGCCGCCTCGAACTGGACCTTTTTGAAGCCTTTCGCTGGTCCAGCCTATGAGCGTTCCGCCCTCTGCAATGGCTACTACGACGACAGCTCGCAGGAGATCATGGTCGTCGAATGGTTCATGCGGGAGCCTTGCAAGTACTACGAGGTCATCGATACGTCTGACCGTCTCGTCAACTTCTTCGACAAAGCTGAAGCCTATGCCAACGCGCGCAAGCGCCCCGGTACCCGACAGAAGGACGTAGCCGTCAAGCACGGCTTCAAGGTCGTCATCGTCTATTTCACCGGAGAAGTCCTGCTCGGCACCCTCGAAGATGGCTACCAGCTCAATCCGGCCAAGGGCCTGTTCCTGCTCACCCCGGTCGTCTGCTTCCGCGAGAACAACACCGGCATCCCGTTCGGCCTGGTCCGCAATGCCAAGGACCCCCAACGCCGGTACAACAAGACAAAGACCCGCATGACGTGGCTGATGGCCACCCATCAGGTCATCATGGAAGGGGACGCCGCGGACGCGGATAAGGTTCGCAAGGAAGCGGCCCGCCCCGATGGCGTCCTGCTGAAGAAGAGCAACAAGGAACTGTCCATCAACCGCCACGAAACGGCGATCTCTCAGCATGCCGCAATTCTCGAAAGCGATGACCGGGATATTCAGGTCGCGCTCGGCATCTTCGATGAAAGCATGGGGGTAGAAACGAACGCCAGCAGCGGGGTGGCGATCCAGAAGCGGCAACTCGGCTCCAACCGCAACATGGCGATGATTATCGACAACGCCTTGGCGATGAAGAAGCGCTGGGCTGAGAAGCTGCTCTACCTCATCCAGACCGTTTTCACCGACCAGACCGCCCTCTGGGTCACCGACGACAAGAACGAGGTCAAAACGCTGGTTCTGAACCAGCCCCAGCTCGATTCCAACGGCAAGCCGGCCAAGGACAAGAACGGCAACCCCATCGTTACCCTCGATATCCGTACCGGCGTCTATGACGTCTACGTCGAAGAGGTACCGGACGTCGCCACTCAGCAGGAGTACGCCCGCGAGCTGGTGCTTAAGGCGATGCAGACGGCTGGAGGCCTGCAGGGGCTTACCCCCGGTCTGCTCGAACTGCTTGGTGTGCCTCAGTCCGCCAAGCTCATGGACGAAGTCAACAAAGGTTTGCCGCAGCAAATGGCCGCTCAGAACGCCGCCAATGAGAATGCTGCTAAAGGATTGCCGACCGCGCCGATGGCGCCGACGGGAATGCCTGGTGGGGGCGGTCCCACCCTACAACCGACACAGGGACTAGCAGCATGACGACTGACAATGAAAACCTGAACGCCGAGGAAGAACTTCTCGAAGAGACCGAAGCCGACGCCGAGACCACCGAAGAGGTGGAAGAGGCGACCGCTGAGGAGACCACGGAAGAGACCGAAGCAACAGGTGAGGGCGAGGAAGAGGCGAAAGAAGAAGCTGCAGATCCGCGCGACCAGAAGATTGCCGAACTGCAAACGCAGGTACAGCAGATGAACGGTCGTGTGGGATCGGAACGCGGAACGCGCAACATCCTCAACAAAGTTATCAAGGAGTTGGAGAAGAAAGAGGGCGCCGTAAACCGCGATGAGCTAGCTCAATCACTAGGGATCGACCGGCCACGCCTCGACGGTATTCTCGACGCTCCGGCCATTGATGACTCCGGTGCCTTCAACCAGCGATGCAATCTCGCCGAACGCAACCTCAAGGCCGTTTCCTCGGTCCTGAAGGCGAACGGCCGGAACGCCGACGACATCATCAACACCTACGGCACCTTGCTGAACGTCAGCGCTGAAGAGCGCGAGCGCTTCATGAGCCTGCCGGAGAATGAGTTGGTGGAGCACATCATCTCGGTTTCGACCGAGCAGGAAGGCAAGATGAAGCCCTTGGTGAAAGCCAAAGGCAACGTCATGACCGCCCTGGATGATGCTCAAAGCCGCATCGCGGAACTTGAAGCCGAGAACCTGGCTCTCAAGGAAGGCAAGGAGGAGAAGCCCCCAAGTCAGCCGCGCAAACAACGAGTGCAGCTCAATGGAAGCGCCCCGGTTGCTGCCCGAACAGGGAACGGTGCCGGCAGCGCAACAGCGACTGTGCTGGGCTAAAACCAATAGAAAGCTAAGAGGATGCCAAATCCTACCATTGCTTCTAACCACGCGTTGTCGAAAACCAAATTCGCCAACGAGATCTTGGAAGGGAGCCTCATCAATAACCCGTTGATGCCTATCATGCGGCCCAACGGCAGCAACTCCATCATCATCACGGAGAAGTTCAACATCGGCGAGGGCTCAAGCTCTCAAGTTGCCTTCACCGACGAAATCGGGATGGACGGCTGGAAAACCGGCGATGAACGCTTGTCGGGTACTGGCGAAGGCTTGTCCTTCGTGGTCGACAACGTATCCGTCGCCCGCGACCGTGTTGCTGTCCAGGTCAACAATATCACCGAATCCGCCCTGCGGACCGGTGTTAACCTGCCTGATACCGCAAAACGCCGTCTGCAACGTGCTGCAGCGTCTCGCGTGGCCTATAAGCTGCTCGCCGCTCTGACCGATGAAAGCTCTGGCCGTACACGGAACCGGTATCTTTACGGTGCGTCTGACGACAACTGGAACGCCACCCATGCCACCGCTCTCGCGAACGTGGATGTGACCGACGACAAGATGTCTCTTGCGATGCTCGATGAGGCCAAGTTCAAGGCCGAGAACGAGTCTTCCAGCAAGACCTTCATGACGCCAGCCTCGTTCCAGGTCACCAAGGATGCCTTTGTCCGCAAGTGGGTTGTTCTTCTGACCCCGATTGCTGGCCGCGACATCAAACGTGACCCGGACTTCAAGAACCTGGTCAACTACAAGGACAAGCCGGTCTTCAACGTGATCAACGGCGGCACCTTCATCGGTGAGTATAATGACATGCTCATCTACGTGGTCCCGACGTTCTACAAGCCTACCACGGCTAACCCGAACCCGATGTACGAGGCTGCGGCCGGTGCGAACAGCATCGACGTGTCTCACTGCCTCCTGCTCGGTGCCAACGCCGCGTGCTTGGCATACGGCGCGGTGAAGCTGAATGACGATGCCTCACTGAACGCGATGTACACGACCGTCGATACCGACGGTTCCGTGCGCATGGCGATCACCACTGAGGTTGGCGACCACGGCGGCAACGCTGAAATGGCCGTCACCATGGTGCCTGGCTACAAAAAGCTGGTCGATAGCATCAGCGGCACGGCTGAGGACGTGGGCGTGGTCCACATCTTCTGCTCGGGCAAGAAATAAGGAGGGCTAAGTCATGAAATCTGTAGTGGCTTATCAAAACGGCACTGTTGACCGCGATGCGCTGGTCAAGGAAGTGGCCTACACCACAACCGCCGACGACAACACCGCCAACCAAGCGGCTGTGAGCGTCAGCGACATCGGCACCATCAAAGAGGTGACGAAGGCGCTGATCCGCAGTGCTACGAACGTGATCCGTGTCCCACAGGGCGCGGTCACTTTCTCCGGCAGCACCGTGACTGTCGTGGACTCCGGCTTGGCGACAGGTGAGACTATCTTCCTCACCGTTGTCGGCTACAACACCTAAGGGGAGGGCAAGGACATGAACATCAAATCCTTGCTCGCCACCGTTGCTCTGGTCGGCGCCTTCATCGGCGCCGTCCAGGCGGCGGATTCGGGCCTTACCGTAAACTCCCGCGTGGCAGTGAAGCCGGTCGGCGAGTCTCCTGAGATCGGTTACGTCGAAGCAACCGTGGTCAGCCCCACCAACGGCGTGACCATGGATCTGCCGGCGCCGCGTGGTCGCTCGAACATCCGCGGTACGCACATCAATGTCTACAGCTCTCTGGGCGCCCTCAAACCGGCGATCGTGAGCGTGACGAACGGTGTACTGACCGTGAGTGGTTCGGTTGCGACGAGCGGCACCTTGGCTGCTGGCGACGTGATCAAGGGCATTGTTGTCTACAAGCCCTAAGCCAAAGGGGCGGCTATAGGCCCCTAACTAATTGAAAGAAGGAACGTGACGCCTGCTGCCATCGTCGAACGCATCAAGAGTCTGGCGCTGATCGGGGCGACCAGCTCGACGGACAATACGAAGGTCTACAGCTACCTCAACATGGCCGTGAAGGATGTCTACGAGAAGGTCACGTCCTTCTGCCCGGTAGCAGCTCAGGAGTTCCAGACCGTTGCCATCACCGCTGGCGTGGGTGTCCTAAGCCCTGAGCCGCTGCATATCCTCGGCGTCCGGGATGCGGATAACGACTACAACGAATTGACGCCAACCGATATAAGTGCGGTGCAGGAAAAGGACCCCGGCCTCGATGACGAAGGCGCACCGGACGAATACTATCAATCAGGAAAGACCGGCCTTCGCCTGCACCCGAAGAACGATACCAATGCTCAGGTGAGCTTCACGCCACTGCCGGAAGAGGTGGACGAATCCAGCGAGGAGGCTGATTTCTTCCTGCCCAGCGTGTTCCATAGCGTCTATGTCTGGGAATCCCTTAAGCTCATGGCATATGACGAGCGCGACAAGATCGTCGGCGCCGAACTTGCCTACAACGACAAGGCCTGCAAGGAGCTGTGGGACCGTATCTTCGCCCATTACGACGCCAAGTACCCCCAAGCGGTAAAACACGTTGAAAGCTATCTGGGTTGAGCGTGCGGCAGGGCCTTTACGACGGGCGGCTCCTGACGCTCTTCCCTCGTCAGCTGCTCAATACCGCCGTTTCGCCGACGCTGTTGGTCAAGGACAAGTACTCCCGTCTTATCGAGAACATCATCCCGAACGTGAACAAGGCCGGGAGCGGGGCGAAGCGGTTCGGCATGGGACCGATCGGGGATGCCGCCGGCAGCGCCATCCTCGATACCTTCGAGTTCATCAAGAGCGATGGCACCGTGCAGTCAATCGTGTATTGCGAGGATGGTTCGCTTAGAACGTTCGACCAGGGCACAGGGAACTACACCAACATTAAGACGGGGCTGAACGTGTTGGGGTCGGTTGGATGCCTGCCTTTCAACAGCAAGCTCATCTTTTTCAATGGCTTGGACAATAACTTCAGCTGGGACGGCGTGGATTGCACCGATCTCGGGGAGTTCGTCAGCGACAACCTGGCCGAGGACTATACGCAGAACAGCACCAGCCAGATCACCCTGAAGCCGGGTACGGGCCGGGCAGCTGGAGACTATCCGAATGGCCGGGAGATCCGGGTCACCTTCGAGACCGAGGGCGTGGTCGCCGCGGTTGTCGCCTCGACCTCCTACGATTCCGGCACCAATGTCCTGACCATCAACGTCGTCGGCACACCGTTTCCCACCCCAAGCGAGACCGTGGAAACCGTCGAGTACTTCGACCAGCCGCCACCCTTCAGCTTCATGTTCGCCGAGCTGGATATGCTGTGGGGCCTGTCAGGCGGCCAGTTGAAGGCCAAGCAGTTCCGCGGTGCCGACGGGATGAAGGTCTACCATCAGGACGCCACCAACAACGAGAACTCATGGTTCTTCTATGAGGGAACGGGCGCCAACCAGGAGATCCGCTATATCAACCTCGCCAACAAGGTGAAGAAGTTTGATGAGCTGGTTGGTATCTCCAGCATCGACCAGAACATCTGCTTCCACGCTCGTCGGCACCTCATCGTCTACACGGGGCTCGATCCATTTACTGCCGGCGGCTTCGTCTGGCTCAAAACCATCCCGGTCGGTACGGTGCATGGCAAGCTCATACAGCCGTTCCCGTCCGACACGCTTTTCATGACCCCTTACGGTGCGCGCTCCCTTCGTCGCGTTTTTGAGACGGAGGGGCTGGAGGTCAACCACGATCTTGGTTCGGACATCGATCCGACCGTCCAGGCGAAGATAAAGGTCCTCTTGTCCGAAGATGCCGCCTACAAGAAAGCCCGGTCCTTTTATTCCGAAGTGGACGGGCTGTATGGCTTCAAGCTCGATGACGATGGACTGCTGATTTACGTCCTGAGCGAGGAGAGCAAGGGCTGGGTGCTCTTTACAGGATATTTCGCCGACGCGACGGGGTTCTGTGCGACGTCAGACGGACGGTTGCTTATCTCCCGCGGGGACCAGCTCTACGCCTACGGCAACGGTGCCGATAGCGAGGTTGGCACGGTCTATGCCGACGCTGATGAAGCGATTGCTTGTGTCTGGTGGTCTCCATGGATCACGGGGACAAACGGCAGATGGAGCAACGTCGGCTGGCAGGTCATTCTTGAGGATGCCGCTTTCGCGCAGTTCTATGTCGATCGTTTCATCGACTACAACTCCATCATCGCAGTGACAACGCAGTTCAACGTCACGAGCGACGGCGCGAAGTGGGATGAATCGATGTGGGATGAGGCATACTTCGACGGCTCCCCCGTGAATCCGTTTGAAGAAGATAAATTCCTGGCCGAGGCATTTTCATTTAGACTCAGACATGAAACCACGACGGGACCTCTCGCTGTTCTCGCCGTTCGACCAATAGGGAGGTAAGTATGTGAAAAACTGGAAGTTGACCTGCACTCTCGTTGCATTTCTCGTACCGCTCAAGTCATTGGCCTTCGCCGCCACATATGAGCGCCCTGCGGGGGCCTACACGCCCTCAAATCACTCCGTCAACACCACGAAATATCAAACGGATAGTGCGAACCATACCGCTATCTCCTCGGCGAAGGTCGATGGCGATTTCAACAAGGCCTACCAGGCGCTGAATGAGCTGGATGTCCGGACACCGCCGTCAGTATCGGGCAATGCAGACAAGTACCTCACCAATAATGGCACATCTGCCACATGGGCCTCGCTAAACCTAAGTCAGACCAGCATCGCGAGCGGCTCAACCGGCGTCTACACAAACAGCGCCACGACGATCTCGTTCACGACGGCTGGTGTAACTTCGAATTACATTGCGTCGGCTGGGCTCCTTGTCGCCAATGCCGGGATCTCAACCTCTTTGGTCTCGACGACGAACGCCAGCGTTACCACGCTGCAGGCGGGATCGATCACGCTTGGTGGCTCCGCGTTCGGTGCTGCGTCTGCCTCAACAATCATTTCTGGGACGGACAACAAGTTGTTTGCAACAGCCCTGTCGTTGGCCAACTGCACGGGTACCACGACAGGCCGCTGCGAATTCGCTGGTGGTTATATCCTGCAGTGGGGATCTGGGACGATGACCGCAACGAATAACGGTACGGGTTCAGCCAACTTCTCCAAAGCATTCCCAAACTCTTGCTTCTACTCATTCGCGAACGTCGCTGATGACGGCAGTATTAATGGCTCTCAGTCCCTCGCGACCTCCTGCAGCACATCCGCGATCACGGTCAGGGTAGGGAACACTACAAACGCCGGTAACGACACCGGATTCGTTTACTTCGCGATCGGCAAATGATCTTCACCCTCGCCACGCATCTCAACTTCGAATCCATCGGCTGCTGAGCAAATGCGGGCTGGTGCATCCTCAAGATCAGCTCAGCTCAGCGCGCAAGCTGATGTCGGCCAGAAGTTACATCATCCAGAACACCGACGGCGAGGTCATCATGTGGATCGCCTATCATGACTTCCGTGAGGATGAGTGCAGCCTGAGCGTCGCAATCGCCCCCGAGTGGCAAGGGCGGCTTGTGACGCGAGGCCATATCCGCGAGATGTTCGAGATGCCCTTCAAAGACTTTGGGGTGACGAGGCTGCGCATGGGTCTCTCAAACCCGAAGACCCTCGCAAGCCTGTTGTCACTTGGATTCAACCTCACCTATGATGATGGGGACGTGCTTCTGCCCAAGGCAGAGTACGAAGGAAAGTTCGGCATGCGTGAGTCTCTTTAGTTCGCCCAAAGCTTCTGCACCGGCTGATCCGCCGCCGCCACAATATGTCGACACACGCGATGAAATCGGTGGGACTCAATCCACCTATGTCACAAACCCGGACGGCACCAAGACGCTGGTGACGACCCGGCTGCCTCTAACGCCGGAACAGCAGGCCTACGAGGACAAGCTTAAATCCATCGCCGATGAAAGCCTTGGCTGGATCGAGAAGCTCTCGACCAACTACGACCGGTCCCAGATTCCCTGGCTAGATCAGTACCTGGCTGATTACGAGACGACGCAGGTAAAGGGTCTAGATGCGGCTATGGCCGATCGAACGGGCCAAGAAGAACGCACCTTAGCCCGATACGGACAGGCGGACAGCACCGCGGGGAATGTAGCCCGCGCTCAACGCGGTCAGGATTACACTGATAGCCGCGGGCAGATAAACCGAGACCTTTCTTCTATTGAGCAGGGCGTTCGGGAAAACGAGCTGGGCAACGCCTCGAACCTGTACTCACTTGCGACAGGCCGGATGGATACCCAGCTTGGTCAGCTTACGCAGTCCCTCGGTCGCTCTCAGCAGTTCCAGTTGAGCGATGCCAGTCTTCAGCAGAATCGTAGCCTTGCGATCTATGGCGCCCAGCAGAATGCAAACGCCATCAACGCGCAGAACGCAGGAAATAAATTCAACAACCTAGCCGCACTTGCGACTCTCGGCGCTTATGCCTTGGGCGGCCCGATGGCCGGCGCATCCGCTGGTGCGGGGTTCTCTGCTATGGGTATGAGGTGACGAATGGCAACCGGCGAATACAGCACAATGGATATCCTGAAGCTCGCAAAGGGCGGCAACCCGATGCAGAACCTTCAGACACTGAACTCCCAGCAAACCAGCGATGATGTCGCCGCCTCCTCTTTGGCGGAGATCGCGAACGGCTTCCAAGCCAGCGACCCGGTATCAGCTCTCCTCAAGGGGATTACTGGCGGGGTCGCGCTGACCAAGAAGGGCAAAGCACAGGTTCAGCGGGACATCAACAATCAGCAAATGCGCGAGCTGCTGGACTACGAGATGAAGCTGAAACAGCGTCAGGGAGCCATTGAAGAGGCAGCCATGGCCCACGTCGAGGCGACCCAGAGCGGTGCCCAGCTCGCTCAAGCTCTCGAACAGGCCCAGCTCGGCGATGAAAGCGGCGTCCCGAACTGGCTGGCGGCGAATCCGGGCAGCGCGAAGCTCCTGCAAAGCCGTATCGGCGTGCCGATCGACGGCGCCAAGGTCGTCAACATCAGCGGCGTTGACGTTATCCAGGCTTACGGTAAAGGGCAGGACGGTTCGTTGGTCATGGACCCGAATCCTGTTCCAGTAGACGCGATGCTGAAGGCCTACGCGCCGGAGGCTTATGCTGCTCGATCCGTTCAGCGGCTTGAACAAGCCAACGCGCAGCTCAAGAACGACAACCTCACTGCCGATCTGGAGACCGAGCAGGCACGGGCCAACGCGATCCGGAGCCCCGCTCCAGCGGCGGCGCCTTCGTCTGCCCCAAGCCCGGCTTCAGGAGCGGCGCCTGGCGCTAAGCCGGTCAAGATGACCGAAGCGCAGAGCAAGAATACCAACTTCGGTCTCCGCATGCAGGGTGCGATGCAGACCCTCAGCGGGCTAGAAGGGAGTAAGGAATTCAATCCGACCAGCCTTTGGAGCGCCGGCCTCAAGAACATCGCCGAGGGCGAGGGCGGGATTCTGAGCTTGGTGCCGGGAGCAGGGGCGGCAGCCAACGCCTCCTTGTCGGCCGACGCGCAAAAGTACTTCCAGGCCCAAAAGGAATTTCTCGCCGGCATCCTTCGCGGCGATACCGGTGCGGCTATCACGAGAGAGGAGTTCCAGTTGTACGGTCCGATGTACTTCCCAATGCCAGGAGACAAGCCTGAAACCGTCAAGCTCAAATCTGAGGCTCGTCAGCGTGCCCTTGATGGTGTGAAGGTGGTCGCAGGCCCTGGAGGCCCAGCAATCGATGAGGCACAACGCGGTCAAGAGCTGAAAGCCAAGTATGGCCTCGAATGACCTGGCCCGAATCAAACGCAACGTAGCGAAGATGGTCGGGGTGGGAGCCCCCGAAGAGGATATCGACGCCTATATCGCGTCTGAGGGTGTCACGCTGGAAGAGATTCGGGCGTTCAAACCGGAGGCCCCAAAGGCGGAAGCCCCCAAGGCCGAAGAGAAACCGGAGGGCTCCACCGCGGCGCGTTCTGCCAAGGGGTTGGTTGAAGGTGTCGGGCAGGCCGGGCTTGGCGTGATCCAGACGCTGGCGCAGCTCACATCCCCACCGGACATCTTCGGCATCGGTGGTCCATCTCCGGGCGATACCCTGAACCCGGACGGCTCCTATTCAACAGGCAAACTGCGGCAGGCAGCTGAAGGGGTCGAGAGGCGGGCCACGGAAGCGGTAGACGAGAGCCGCGCACGGGTCGATAGGCTCGGCACCGCTGGCAAGCTCTCCGCCCTAGCCGGGAACGTGGCTGGTGCCATCGTAACCACCCCCGTGGCGCGGGCTCCACAAGCTATTAAGACGACCATTGCCGGCGCAGCCGCGCTGGGCGGGGTCGAGGGCGCCAACGCGCCGACGGGCAGCGGTGACAGCAAGCTTCAGAACATCGCCGTTGGCGGCGCGACCGGCGGCGCGGTGCGCGGCGGTACCAAGGTCGCCAGCGAGGTCTCCGAAGGCGTCAAGGCGATCCGGAAGGGCTTCGGTACCAAGACCGCAGAGGAATGGCAGCAGGTCGGACAGGCGCTTGCCAATCAGGCCGACGCCACGCTCAAGGCCGCTAATAAGACCGGGACGACAGTTTCGAAGAAGGCGACTAACGCCGGCATCGATAAGATCGTCACGGAACTGGAGGGTGAGGGCGACTTGGCTGGGAGCGCGGCCCAGAAGCTCTACGGCGACACGATCGCAGTTCTCGAGGACCTCAAGAGCTACAAAAACAAACCCATCACGCTCGATAAGATCCATCAGGTCCGTCAAACCATCGGCCAGTTCATCTCCCGGAATTATGCGAAGCCGGACGGGAAGGCGGATGCTGCCAAGGCGACCTCCTTGTTGGCGAAGTTCGATGATTGGGTTGAAGGCCTCAGCGACAAGGACCTGACGATGGGCTCAACCGAAAACGTGCAGACACTCTACAAATACCTCGGCGACTACAGCAAATTCAAACGCTTCGACGATTTCCGTAAAGTCGTGGAATTCGCGGATGGCGACATCAACAAGGTCCGTACCTCGCTGCGCTCATGGTTCCGGCCCGGCGCCGAGAAGAAACTGCGCGGCTTCACTCCGGAACAGATCAAGCTGCTGCGGGCTGCGGCTTTCCCATCACAAGGCGAGGGGCTTCTCAACCTGGTTGGCAAGGCCGGGGTGGACATCACCGACATCAAGAACAACGGGATCATGGGACCGATGCTGAACCTGCTTGTGGCTGGCTCTACCGGGATCTCGACGGGAGGCGCGACCTTGGTTGGGGCTTCTCTGGCCAAGATGGCCGGCAAGAAGATGGGCCAGGGCCGGGTCGAGACGAGTCTACGCGCGATGGCTGGCCAATGAAAAAGTTTGACGCACGAAACTGGTGTGCGTTTTAATCAACCAACGAAAGCTCGGTATGTGAAAGGCTTAAAACCACTTCTGGCGACCACGGCGTTGACGCTCCTCACTTTGTTTGAGGCTAATGCTCTGGTCATCGATACCAACAACGACATCGTGCGCTCTTCGCAGGTGAGCAGCACACCCATCATCTTCAAAACCGATCCAAGCAAGGAAACGGTAGTTGAGGTGAGTGGCACTGGTGCCGGTACCATGAAGGTCAGCACCAACTATGCCGCGGTCCCCACAGATTTACGGGTGGCCCAGCCGAAATGAAGAACCTCGTCCTCCTTCTGACGCTACTATGTTCGATCGTCGGCAACGCTCACGCCGGCGGCAATCTATTCCAAGGCCTGTTGGGAGGAGACGGCGGAAGCAGTAGCGCCGAAGGCGATCGGATCGTTTCCGGTACCGAAAGTGTTGTAGCAAACAGTGTCAATGACCAGATTCAGGTCAATATCCAGGGGACAACTACCGCCTATTTCTATGAGGGCGGCTTAGCCCTTACAGGCGCCTTGGGTGAACCTGGTTACCCGAACCTGTACTTGACCAACAATGACAATACGCTCACGGCAAACCAGGACCTCAGTACCATTTATTTGAATGGCTTAGATAGCACCGGCAGCGAAGTCAGTTTTGCCAGCATTGGCGCCATCGCGGTCACGTCTAACAGCGCGTCTCCTCAGAGCCGCATGGTGCTGACAGCAGACGTTGTGAGCGCGAGCAAAGTACTGAGCGCCACTGCCCTGAATGCCCGCAATATCTCTGCATCCTTCGCTTATCTCGGTTCGTGTACAGGACCAGGCTGCGGAAGCGGAGCGGCCACGACTGCAAACTTCCTGGAAACAACCCTAACCTCCCAAACGATCTCCGGCACTGGCTTAAAAATTATCAGCACCACGGTTGCGCCGACCATCTCCAGCTCGGCTGCGTTTGGAAACTACATCAGCCTAACCACAAGCCGCTTTCAACCGACGAATGGCGTATCGAAAACCTACGAAGTAACATTCGGCTTGAGTATCAACCCCTTTTCCGTGGCTGCTACAGGTGCTCAGGTATATCTGGTTCTGAGAAAGAACGGCAGCACGCAAGTGTGCCAACGCTCGGTACTGATAAGCTTCCAAGCCCTTTTCAGCATCGAATGCACGGCGAAAGTGGTATTGAACGGGACAACCGACTACCTGGAAGCCCTTTTGAATCCTCAGATTGGTTTCTTGAACGGCGTCCTCATCAGTACCAATGTGGGGTCGTCAAACTACAGCATTAAGCAGCTGGACTGATGCGTCGGGAATCGTGGCACCTCGACAAGAAAGTTCCTGTAGGGATGATGTCCATGATGGCGTTGCAAATCATCGCCTTCATCTGGTGGGCAGCCAGCTATACCGCTTCCAACGATGCCATGAACGATCGGCAGAACGACGACATCCGGGATCTAAAGGCGGCAACATCATCTCTGGCGGACATGAAGGCTGACGTGGCGGTCGTAAAGTCGAACGTCGCAGATATCAAAGCCAAGCTGGATAAGCTGCGTTGAAATGGACCATCCGCCACTTCAAGTCGAAGGAGTTCGACAGTCCGGATGAGCCGGGCAGCGGTGTGAAGATGAACTCGGACTTCCTCAAGAAGCTCGACCAGGCTCGCTTATTCGCCGGTTTCCCATGGAAGGTGAACGCGGGCTTCAGGACCTCTTCGCATAATGCGAAGATCAAAGGCGCCAAGTTCAGCAAACATCTTACCGGTGAGGCCGTCGACATCGCCTGCACCAATTCAGAGAAGCGCTATAAGATCGTCCAAGCAGCGATGCAGGCGGGCATCAACGGCATCGAGGTCTGCGATCGGCACGTGCACCTTGACAACCGCGAGCAAGAGACTTTGTGGACGGACAAAAGCAAGTGAGTTAGATTCCGGTTGCCGGTCCTGTTGGTTGTTCAGCTCCTACCCGGCGGGAGCAAAGGCTGCTTCATGGGGGCGGCCTTTTTTCTTTGACAAGAATCTCGGCCCGGCTCACGCTTTACCCAATGAAAGGGTAAGGCGTTGTTGAAAGGTAAGAAGACTTATATCGCCGGATTGCTCGTGAGCATCTTCGGCGTCCTCCAAATGAGCCCGGATTTCGCGTCCCTTGTTGGCGATCACGCCGGGACAGTGAATGCCATCCTTGGCGTACTGGTCCTCATCGCTCGCTCGATGGCTGAACAGAAACAGGCCTAATGCCTTCATGGGCTGCGGTACTGGCTTTCCTCAAAGCTTTGTTGGAGGCGGTAAAGCCGTATCTGAAGCCATTGGGGACGGCGGTCGTAGCGGTGAAGCTGCAGGACGGCGCACGAGCCGAGAAGACCGTGGAGAAAGTTCTCGATGCTGACGAAGCCGTTGCTCAGTCTCGTGGCTGGTCTCCTGATGACCGGATGCGTTTCCTCAAGGACCGAGGCCGGCTGCGTGACTTATAACCGGTACGCCCCTTCGGTATCCCCGGCAGACACAGAAGAAACGATCAAGCAGGTTTTTGAGCTGGATATTGCGATGGAGGCCGTATGTCGCTGAAGGTCTTCCTAATAACGGCTTCAGTCCTCGCCTTCGGGGTGATGTTTCTCGACACCTTCACCACAATCCTAGCCTGGCTAGTCGGATTCATTGCAGTGGGGGGCGGTCTTGCCTTGGCCTTTGCTTTCGCGACAGAGGTGTGGGCTCCTCCGCCCTATAAAACCACCGTCCGAGTCGGCGCCATCACGGTAGGCGCAGCCTTTATGCTATACTTATTCGTCTTCCGCTGGATGTAAAAAGCCCTCCCCGTAGGGAGGGCGCCGAAGTCCGGCAAGTCGCCCGGTGAGGGCCTCGTTTGCCTAAAAGGCAATTTCGTCGTCCATTTCCTTCGCGGATTCCGCGCGCGGTGTGAGGGGCTGCTGCCGCTCCACGTCGGGGGTGTGTTCCTGGACGGCGTGCTGCTGCTCAAAGGTATAGTCGGCAGCGTGGCCGGCGTAGCTCGCCGCGGTGAAGATGGCCCGGCTATCTTCACCGAGGATCTTCAGCCAGTGGTCGATATAGGCCGCTGAGCGGAAGGTTGCCGGGATATCTAGCCTGGCGCAGATAAACGCTGCTCCAAGCTCGGCCACCAGTTCCTCGAACGAGTAGGCTTTGTCGCCGAACCGCTTGCCGAATTGTCGGTCAAGCCGCTTCTTCGCTCCGGTCCAGTGGGTGACCTCGTGGAAGCAGGTCCCCCAATAGTCAGCCTCGCTCTTGAAGGCTCCGAACGGCGGCAAAACGATCTCATCGCGCTGCGGGTAGTAAGCCGCGCGATTGCCGCCGTGCTGGATATTGGCGCCGATGTCCTTGCAGAGCTGGAAGGCGTTGTCGTGGGCAACGTCTTCATCGACCGGAGGAGGTGCATCCAGGTATTGCGGAGGCACGTTGTCGAGTTGGGCCAGGTTGAAGACGGGGTAGGCCCGCATGACCGAGGACTTCTTCTCCTCGCCGGTCGTCTCGTCGGTCTTGGTGGACCGCTTGACGAAGATGACCTGAGTGGCCTTCTCGCCCTTACGGACGCTGGCGCCGATCTGGTTTGCCTGTTGGAAGGTTGCCCAGCCGTGGGTCGGATACCCCTTTTCCTTGGCCTCCATGTAGAGGATGAGGACGTTGATTCCACTGTAGGGGCGCCCGGAAGTAGCGTTCGCGGGCATGGTTTGAAGGCCTCGGGTCCCGTCTTTCCACGGCTTTGCCCACGGCGCGACTCCTTCTTTAAGCTCTGCTATGATTTTCTCTGTGACTGACTTGTAGAGATCTGAGGCCTTCATCTCGGCACTCCATGAGTCAGGCAGACGCTTCCAGGCAGAGAAGCTCTGCCAGGGTGAAACGTTTTAAGATTTGCCTGAAGGATTAAAGGGTAACACGAGCGAGATTCATGCTGCGAGGATTATTGCTACCTATCGAGTGGAGCCTCTATGCAATCGGCTCGCTCGTGCTTTTCCTAAAGTGGCTGATCACGGAATTTGCGCCACGGGCAGTGCGATGGATTAGAGGGCAACAAAAGGCAGCCCCTACTCACGGCAATGCCGGCTTCGCCACGCTCAAGGAATTGAAGCGGGATGGTCATTTGACCCCGGGCGGATTCCTTATCGGTTTCCAAGACAAGCAGCGTGTTTTCAGCCTCTCGGAGTCGTGCGTCCATTTCTTCGGAAAACGTGGCGAGGGGAAAAGTCAGACGTTTGCCGCCAACCTAAACTACTTCTGCGACCTCGAAAGAAAGCCCGACATTCTGATCGGTGATCCGGCGGGCGAGCATCTGGGCAAGTTCGGAGATAAGCTTAAGACTGCCGGGTACGATCTGCTCGTCCTTGATCTGGATAACCCTGCGAGCAATACCAATTACAACCCACTTTCGCCGCTGAAGAACTCGACGCAATTTAGTCAGGGCTCAGATGTAGAGGCCATCGCAAGCCTGCTCGTCCCCGATATGGAGGAGCACGCCAGCTCCACTCACTTCATCGACGCGGCCCACGGTGTCGTCGCTGCGCTGATCGACTGGGAGTTTCAACAAAAGGGGTCGCAAGCAACGCTCGCCGAGCCGTTGCGCTTGCTTGCGACCGCTCCTGAGGAAGAGCGGGATAAGGTACTGGGCTTGATCCAGGCCAATGGGTCGGATACCGCAAAGGCAGGCATCAATGTCTTCATGCGGGTCAAGGAGCGTGAGAAAGGTAGTTTCAACTCCACCATTGGGCGTAAGCTTCGGGTTTACAATGACCCTGCCATCAAGGAGATTATGAAGCCAAATAGCCATCCGTGGTGCTGGGAGGATGTCTTCAACAACCCCAAACCTGTCGCCGTATTCGTAATCGGTGGGCTTCGAGATGAGAGGGTTTCCGGTGCCTTCAATCGTATCGTCATCGGCCAGTGCATCGATGCAGTGAAGCGCTTCTACGCGACGCATCGTAAGCCACTTCCGAAGGGTCTCAGGGTCTTTGTGGATGAGGCGGACACGCTTGGCTTCTGCAAGCCCATCCTGCATGCCGTTACCCAGCTCCGAAAGGTTGGTGTCAACGTTTTCATGTGCTGGCAGTCAATCGGCCAGGTGGTTACAAACTACGGCGGCGCTGAGAAGGCACAGCCTCTTATTGATGGCTGTGATTGGATCGTGACCGGCGGGCTTAAGGATACCCGCTTGTACACGACGGTGGCAGGTCTGCTTGGCGACTACACCGCGATGTCGAAGTCGGAAAGTTTGGCGGACCATGGAAAGAGCGAGGGCCAACATGAAACAGCGCGGCAACTCAAGAAGGTCAACGAGCTGAAGGCATTGCCGAGGGGGCGGGCGGTTATCCTAGCTGATAGGCTCAATCTTGAATGCAAACTGCCTTACGAGATCGATCCGAAAACAAACACGCCGCGTTATCTCTAAAGCGTTTGGTCTTCATCAAGTTCAATCCCGCCTCCGATTACCCCGAGGGCGTCGTTGTATTCAGCCTCGGTGATCTGCTCTGTGTCGAGAAGGTCCTTGAGGACCAATTCCAAATCCTCCCGCTCTTCGCCAGTGGATTTGTCCCGGTCGCGGATCTTGTCGAGGTTGTACCTGACATTGTATTCGAGAAGCCCTTCAGCGGTCTCAAGCGTGGCGTCCTGGCCGAACCGGGTGAGGTGGTCCTGCAACACCGCTTCGGCCGCATGGAGTTTCTCTTTCGCCTGCTTCTGGGCGGTATCCCAACGGACGAGCTGTTCAGCCGTGGACTTCTCGACATACGAGGCGTGCTCGCGCGCGTTCAACGCGCTGGAGAGATTGGCCTGAGCCTGCTCGGATTGTTTGCGGGCCTCACTCTTCCACTCAAATGAGCCGATCTTGATCCGGGCGCCCCTAACTTTTCCATCGGACCTTTCTTCAGCCATGAAGACACGTTTCTCCGCATTCGCCTTGGCGTGGTAGGCTTGGGTCCATTCGTTCTGTGCAGTCTCCAGCTCTTTTTGCGCAGAGCTGAAGGAAAGCCGGCAGACATCCCGCGTTGATCGGATCTGGAGGAGGTCGAGTTTCGCCGCCCGAAAGTAAAGGGCAGCCTGGACTCTTTGCTTCGGGGTTTGGATAGGCTCAAGCTCGTCTTCGATATCGGCCATATCGTCCTCACGGGGAAGGTCGGCAGGGTAGGTTTCGGCCTCAGGCGCATCAACGGGCATTGGAGGGCATTCGGGGGCGGGCTCCAAGTCTTTGATTTCGCCCTTTTTGTTGGCCTCACCAACATGGTCAGTATGTTTTTGCTCACGTACCCCATCGGCGGAGATCGGCCCTTCTTGGGTGAGGCCGCGCTTTTTCTGCGCCTCGGCGATCCCGCGCTCTAAATTGCTCCGCATGTCGATGCGGAATTCGTACCCATTGGCCTCTAGGACCGCGTTACATTCATCCTGCCAGGTCTTCCGCAGCCAGACAGTGGGATTGCCCTTAACCGGGCTGTGCTCGCGTCTGAAAGACCCGGAGCGGCCGAAGTGACCGACCGGCTCGCCGTTCTCGTCGGTGTCGATCAGGATGACGTGGGCATGAGGATTGTGTTCGTGGTCGTTGTGCCGGTAGGCGGTCGCCCTGGTCTGGCCATTGAACGTGACGGCCATGAGGAAATTATTGAGGGCTTCGCGCTGGTGCTCATCGCTCATGCGCGCATCGAAGCTGATGATGAATGTTTCGGCGATCCGACCATTCGCTCTCGTCACGCTCGCCGAGTGCCTGTTGAGTTGCGAGTAAAGCTCTCCCCTCTCTTCGGAGAGGTTCACGGCGAGCACGTCGCAGGCTTTGTTGGTGTTCGATATGTAGCTTGCAATTGCTGACAGGTGGAAACGCCCGCTCTTGCCGCGGACCTTGTTGCCGGCGCGGCTCAAGTATGAATGTTCAAATCGGTAAAACCCGGATTGCATCTGATGCAATTCTACACCGCTGAAGGCGTGCTGAACGGGTGGACTTTTGAAAAAAGTCTAACCGCGCTGTCCCTGATGGGCTTTGCAACGCTTCATGATATTTCCGCAACGATTGCTAACGGGCATTCAGGCGCACGCGGAGCGCATTAGAGGGCGCGGGTTGGGTGCGCAGCCTCGGGGTGATCTCGAAGTGGGAGAATGTCTGACGTGCGTGCCACCCACAGCTCGTTATCACCTGGAGGGATGGGGATATACAGCAGCTGCATCGGGATCAGCGGTTCGGCACGCTTGGGCAAAACCATCGACATGTCGCCCGCGCGAGTAAACGATTTGCCATCGGCGATGTAGATTTGCGCGTCGTCGTCGGGCAGGGCGAGAGGTTTGGACCCGGGCACGAACTCCGTGAGCTCGGGTTGGAGTTGGGGGAGGTCGAAGCGCAGGGCGACACCGGGCGTGGAGGTGTCCGGCTTGAGCGGCCTCATACTTTCGGCGGTGTCGTGGAATTTGACCTGGGCGATGTAATCGACACGCTCCAATAAGTCATCCGACCGGGGGTGGACAGCAATCTCTTTGCCCCACGTGTAGTAAAGCTGCCCGTCCTCTTGGGGTATCCGGGATGGGGGTGCCAACTCGACGGCTGGCTGGGTCATTTGGACATACACGTTGGTGGTGTGATTGCCCTCGTATGCCCCTTGCGGGGTTTTGGGAGGTGCGGATACAGTTTCCGGCAACTGAGGCTTCGGGGAGGGGCTCACACCCTTAAACAGGGCTTTCGCCACGCCGATCACAAGGGCAACGGTCAGTTGGGTTGCGGTCAGCGCCGCCCATTCGATCAGGCGAATGAAATAGCCGAAAATGCTCATGTACGATGACTATGCTGCGAAAGTATTGCGGACCTCTGGTTTTGAGCGGAAAGCCTACCAAGCCAACAGCCTGAATTCCATCGTCCTGACGCTTCCTTTTGCGGAAGCTCACATGCTGATGATGGAGATGCGGGAAGACGAGATGCCCCGGTTAGGGGAGAACCTTACGGTGCAGCAGCACGCGAAGGCCAGCTTTCTCGACCTGATCCATTCCGACGCTGAGCTGCACATGTTCACGATGCCTTTCGTGATCGCGAAGAAGTACCTGCAGGATCTTCAGGGCTGGCGGGAATGGCGGACGTGGGAGCAATACCTCAACGGATTTCATCTTCAGCCCGTGATCGTTTTCAAAAACACACCACATGAAATCGCGGACGCGAGAGGCAGAGTGGAAATCTATTACCTCGCGGATATGAGGGTCCTTTTTAAAAGGGAGGAGCCGTTTCAATGGACGTCTACACCTTAATCGCAGTCGTTTTGGTTGTTGTGATTTCGCTGATCGTCGCAGTAAACATCATTCCAGATAAACTGCGCCAAAGGAAAGCCTTCAACGGGCCTCCGGTGTTTGAGAAATTCTTCGTCGCATATGGCGCAGGAAAGGGCTTTCAATCCGCCGACCGAATTCAACGGGAAATGGAAGGGCGAACCAAACCCGAGGGGTATGAATGGAGTTGGCACGCAGCCATGGTACGCGCATACGACGTTTCCGATTGCCAAGTGTGGGGATTAAAGGAAGGACGCAAAACGCTCCTCTGCACGCTGTTTGGCGGGGATGTGAAATGGGAAAGCCCCTGGCGCCCAACCAAAGGGGAGAAAGTATTCAAGAACAAGGGGCGGGATTCCATATGATCTTGCCCTCTAATGCCCGTTGAAATGGGGTAGGGGCAAAGGGATAGTCCGGCCATGCAAAAGGTAAAGGTGTCCCCCGGAGCCGCTGCCTTGGGACTAGTCACAATGGCCTTTCTCATCAACTACGCATTCGTTGGTTTGGGACTGAGGCCATATCTCTACTGCGGTCTGAAGGATGTCGCCTGGGCGATTTTTGAGCCCGCAAGAATCTGGATCATCCTCGTCGGGTTCATCGGCTTCGCAGTCGGTCTTGTGACAAAACGACTCATCTGGTGGGGAGGGGGCCTGCTTCTCGTCCTGGGTGCCTATATTCTCCCGGAGTGGTCACGCATTCTCTTCTCGCTCGGCAAGTCGTGCGAGGTATGAGATGGTATTGCGCGAGGAGCTTTGGCAAATGCGCAACGGCATCTGTGAGGCATACAAGATCGAGCCGTACATGCTCTACACGGAAGAGCAGCTCGCGCTATTCATCAACAAGGACCCCTCCACGCCAAAACGCTGGAGGATGGCTGGAAAAATCTACCCGGTGAAAGAGCCCGGCGGAAAGGGCATCCGTTACTTCGGCTTTCAGATCGCCGACATCATCATGGGAAGGCCCCAGCCATGGGACGTTACGCAAAGCGAGAACTCCAACTCGGGGAATGGTGGGTCGGAAAAAAGCCCGGCTCCCCCGCCTGGCACCGCTGCCGGTTCGACAAGCGGACTGGACAAACAAGCCGTTTCAGCCTTGGCACAACGGACCTTCAAGAAGCCAAGGACCTCCTGACCGAGTGGTGGATCGGAAACACCCTCAAGAAGGAGCGGGACGCCTCGGACGTGCTGTTGGAGGAGGTCGTGCTGGCCTACTACCACCAGCACGCCAAGAACCTCGCCTCGGGGCGGCGCATCAAATCCTCGATGGCCAACATCACCACCTTCTTCGAGGGGAAGACGGTCAAGGAGGCATGCCACGCCGGGCAGACCGAGGAGTTTGTCAAGGCGATGCTCAAGAAGGGCTTCGCCCGGACCTACATCAACAACCTCCTCGGGATTATCAAAGCGGCTACGAACCGGGCTTGGAAGCGCGGTGAGCTGGCCTCGGTCCCCTTTATCGAGCTTATCGAGGCGCAGAAGAAGAAGCCCAAGGGCGCCCCTCTGAAACCCGCTCAAATCGCCTCCCTGTTGGCCGTAGCCAATAGGGAGACGTCCAAGGCCATCATGCTGATGATGGGGACCGGCTGCCGGCCCTCGACGGCCTATGAGTTCGTCTGGGAGGGGGTGGATTTCGACGCCGACCTGCTCGACCTCAACCCGCCGGGGCGGGTCCAGACCCCGAAGTACCGGCCAATCGTCAAGATGCCCCCGAGCCTGAAAGCCTACCTCCGGCAGTTCAATGATCGCGAGGGCCTCTACATCACGCGGGCAAACCGTCCCATCCGCAGGTGGGAAACCGCATGGCGAAACATGCGTAAAAATGCCGGGCTGGGGAGGGACGTAAACCCGTACTCGCTCCGGCATACCGTTGCCCGCTGGCTCCGCGCCTCAGGGGTGGCGAAATGGGATGTAGGGGCTCAACTGGGGCACGGTGGGTTTTCCACCACCGACGAATATGCCCCCCATGACCCCGCTTACCTGGCTGCGTCCTGCGCGGCGATTGAGAAGCTGTTGCAGGAAGTGCAGGGCGAATTGACGAAAATGAAGGCCGCCGCCTGACCGTGCGGAAAACGTGCGGTCCCCTTCGCTATCCCCTTAAAACCACATCAGAATCAGAAAAGACGAAACATGGTGTGGAGATAACGCATTTTTCTTATCCTCCTGAGAACGATTGCGGACTTGTCGTTGGTTCGAGCGCCAGAGCGCTGACAAGGGCACTGAATAGCAGCAAATTGCTGTTGGGGGCAGGAGGTTCTTGGCCTGCGATCCGGGGCCGCAAGCCCGGCGTCGCATCACCATTTTTCACAGGAGGTCAGGCGGCTTCCAACCCGCTGTTGTTCAGGGCCTTCGCCTGCGCGCGGCACTCCGCGGCGAACGCCTTGAGCCTCTCAACGGTCACGGTGTCGAGGATGCTGCGCGCCAGCCGCTCGGCGCGCGCAGCCTGCTCCAGCAGATAGTCGATCTTGTGCATCGCTCACCCTCCGGGCGAGATAATTTGAAGCAAATTGCTCCGTTCCGACGATGCTCCATACATGCCTAACGGTTGGTGAAGCTCCGTGAGCCGGCGCACTTTGCATTTCCCTCGGGATTCATGGGAACGTGGAGAAGTTTCGCAGGAACCCGGAAATTTCGTGCCCTGGTTCCGGCAACAAGCGCGCGCCGCAGCAGTTATCTCCGCGCAACGGAAGGAGCAGAACATGCGAAGGATAGGACTTGCACTCGCAACCGTCGCGGCCCTTGCGACGTCAGCTGTCGCCACTTCCCCGGCGGAGGCCCGTGGCGGGCGTAACGCTGCCATCGGATTCGGTGTAGCGGCGGGTGTGCTCGGCGCCGCGGCGGCTGCCAATGCCGCCAACAACGGCTACCACTATGGCCCGCGATATGGCTATTACGGCGGACCATATGCCTATTACGATGACGGCCCGCGATACTACCGGCGTCACCACTATCGGTACTACGACGCCTGGTAATGGAGAGGCATGGTGAAGGAAAAGCCCGGAGCAATCCGGGCTTTTTCTTTGTCGATCGATGAGGGGACGTGCTACCGCGTTAGCGCGGGAATGAGACTCTCGAACAACGTGATCAATCGTTCCCCGGTCATTCCAACGGCGGCGATGATTGCCAGCGCGATGAGCGCGGCGATGAGGCCATATTCGATGGCGGTGGCGCCGTCCTCGTCGTGGAGAAATTTCTTCAACATGCATTTCACTCTCGATCCAGGGAGCTTATGGCACCGTGAAGTTGCTGCGAGTAGAATCAAAATCTTAAAATTGTAGATCATATTGCGGGCATTGAGGCCGTGCCAGCGTGATCCCCCACACATACCCGAGCGGTCGCTCCGTCCATTCTCGCGGCAGCGGAGGGATCGAAAATGTGCCTGGTGTACAGCCTGATTTTACTGGCGCTGCTTTTCTTCCTGGTGCTTCCTATTACGGACGCAAGAACAGCGCGGATGAAATTGTCCGTCGTTTGTAGCCTCGGGGTGCTGCTGGCGGTATCGGTTGTGCTGCCGCGCCTGATGCACTAACGAGAAAGGTGCCTGCCTCGATGCGCCAAGACGGCGCCCGGGAAGCCGGGCGGTGGTTGATGAGCGCAGGAGGCTCACATGATCCTCGTGACTGGCAGCATTCTCGTGCGCGAAGACAGTTTCGATGACGTGCTGCGCGCCTGCCTGGAGCATGTCGAACGCTCGCGCAAGGAGCCGGGCTGTATCTCGCACGACGTTCACGTCGACTGCCAGAATCCGATGCGGCTGTTCTTCTTCGAGCAATGGGCCGACGAGGCCGCCTTGCGCACGCACTTCGCGGTCGAGGGCTCGAAGTCCTTCGTGAAATCCCTCAAGGGGCGGATCGTCGAGACGTCGGGGACGAAGATCTATCGGGCCGACCCAATACCGAGATAAGTCGCGTCGATCTCTCTGCCGTCGCCGAAGTCGAGCTAGAGCAGGGGATTGTAGATCCAGTCTTGCCAGAGCCTGTCTCCGATCCAGCCCAGCGCCGCCGCCACGACAAAGAAGACGAGCGCCGTGGGGATCAGTTCATCGACGTGAAATGCGCCGGCGATCAGTGGGCCGGTCAGATGTGCCGTCAGTCCGGCGACGCCGATACCGATGCCGAACAGCAGCACCTGCACGGTCCAGATCACGAGGGCGCGAAGCAGCATCATGCGCCGACGATAGCGGCGCTACTGATCCCGCTGATGTGACCGGTGGCACAGTCCCATCCGGGGCGGAGCGCCAGTCTTCAGCCGGCGCACCCGCGTCTCACCAGGAGTTCTATTGGGTCGTCAGACCTTGACGTCCACGAGCGGCGCTTCTTCCGCTTGAATGGTTTCGAGCGCGTCTGCCACAGCCGCCGCCTTGGCGTGGTAGACCGCCTGAAGATCCTGATGGATCGTATTCGGCGGCGCCTTGGCGTTCTGATCGACTACGAGCTGTATTCTTGCCTGCGTCACTTCAACCGGTACTGGATAAATGACCATGGGGTGACCCTCCTGGCCAAAATCTGTCAGGTGCGCATTTACACTTTCTAAAGAGGTTCGGTTAACGGCGCAGCACTTCAGCAGCACTCGGTAAACAGAGGCTTAAACTGCGGGAGTGAATGGCCGGCGCCGACAAGCGTCAGTGTCTCTGCTCCGGCAGGTACGTGTAGTGCGCTTGCTCGAGCCGTTCGGCGTAGAGTCTGAACTCCTCGGCCATCTCGATCAGCTTCTTCGAGGCTTCCGGATCCTTGACGGCTTCCGCCAGTCGTCGCGCTCTGTTGGATTGGTCGCGATAGTGCTCGGCTTGGGTCATGGCAGCACCTTTTTGGATAAGTCTCGATCATCCCCAAAAGGTTCGACGCGAGGTACCGACCTCGGCGATTGGCTGGAAATAGCAAAGAGCAGGCGGTGAGGTAACGCTATCTTAAGAGGGCGAGGGAGCGAAAAAGTGCGTGCCCTGTTCGTTCCAGGAGAACAAAAGGAGTCTGTCTGGTCCGGCGCCTGCGCGTTAGGGCTTCGCGTTCGGAAGGGCTTCGCGTTCGGTGTCGCCGAGATTCTGCAAACCGGATTGCACCAGAATCGGATTGTAGATGGCTGTGAATAGCGGGGATCGACGCGCAGCAAGCATCACAGCGTGCACACGAATTTCGCACCGCTGTCGCGGTGAATTTGTTGCGGAAAACTCGGCGCGGCGCACGCAGGCGCGCCGCTGCAAACCGCTAACCCCGATCACCTTGCGTGATCGAAGCATCGGAATCGTCAGACGACTTGTGAAGACTCGCGACGGCAACAAATCCGCCGTAACCGAGCACGTTCACCAGAATTTCCATCCAAATTGGCATCGCATACCTCTGTGGTAGAGCAACACCGGGAAGGGTGCGATCGTTCCTGCGCAATCAGGCGATCTGTCCAGCGCAATCGCATGGCTTGCCCGAGCGCGATCACGACCAAGCGCTTGAAACAAAAACCCCGTCCGCATCCTGAAGATGCGAACGGGGTCTTTCATGCTTTCACCTCTCGCAAGGTTCCTGCACTTGAAATAAGAACGACGGAGCGGCAGCTTCGTTCCGGACAGTCTCGAATTTTCTCCGGTTCCGATGGTGCCTTACGTCGACAATGCAGGCCAGGCGTTACCCAACGTCTTCGCGTAGTATTCCTGCCGTTCTCGTTCGAATTTCTGCTGCGTTTCCCTGAAACGCGCCACGCGTGCTGCGATCTCGGCTCGCTCTCGCGCGAGCCGATCTTCCTTGTCCGTCATCGCCGATCCGTTTCCTTCAGTGCGCGGTCGCTTGATTCGCATTTCGTACGATTGGCGGGGCCGATTGGGGCATGAATGGGGAAGCCGCATTGCGGGATTGTGGTCGCGCCCGCTGACCTTGCGATTTCCGCGAGCGTGCTATAGTCGGCGCGCCAACAATCCGGATTATCAGCGGTGATTGCCAGGGATCTGCAAAGCGGCGTCGAGCAACTCGGCAACATGATCGCCGAGGCTCGCACCATCATTCCATTCACGGGCGCCGGCATTTCGACCGAATGCGGCATTCCCGATTTCCGCTCGCCCGGCGGCCTGTGGACGCGTAACCGCCCGATTGCATTCGATGAATTCGTCTCCAGCCCTGAGGCGCGCGACGAGGCGTGGCGGCGGCGCTTTGCGATGGAGCCCACCTTTGCGGCTGCGAAGCCCGGCCGTGGGCACCGCGCGCTGGCCTCGCTGTACAAAGCCGGAAAAATTCCGGCCATCATCACGCAAAACATCGACAATCTGCATCAGATGTCGGGTTTCAAGGCCGATGATGTGATCGAACTTCACGGCAACACCACATATGCCCGCTGCATCGGCTGTGGCCAGGCCTATGATCTTCCCTGGGTAAAGGCGCGCTTCGAGGAATGCGGCAGTGCACCCGACTGTACGGTGTGTGCGGAGCCAGTGAAGACGGCGACGATCTCGTTCGGACAGGCGATGCCGGAAGATGAGATGCGCCGCGCCACCGAACTCGCTCAGCACTGCGATCTTTTTCTGGCTATCGGATCGTCGCTAGTCGTTTGGCCTGCCGCAGGTTTTCCGCTTATGGCAAAGAACAGCGGTGCCAGACTGGTGATCATCAATAACGAGCCGACTGAACAGGATGATGTCGCGGATCTGGTGATACGACACGACATCGGCGAGACGCTCGGGCCGTTCGTCGGCAATTGATGTCGATCTGATTCGCAGAAGTGCAACACTGTTTATAGTTTTAGTGTGTGGTGTTTTTTTGGCTATGCGTCGCAATGGGGAATGTTATCTTCAAGTTAAGAGATTCGCGCAGCGATATCATGGTGGTCATGGATGGGCGCGTGTTCCGGTTACGCTACGGGCTAGCGGACCGTACTTGAAGTGTGGGGTCCGGGGTCATGGGGTCGGACGGATTTGAGTCCAAGAAGCTCGGGGGGCCGCCGTCAGGCGGTACAGGGCAAAACAGACTTGGACCAGGTGAATACTCTGCGGGGGCAGAGCGTGATTCAGCAATGGATGCGCTCTCCGGGTTAGGCGATACCGCGGCCAATCTTGTCGAGATCTCCGGGGTCATCAAATGGTTTGATGCCTCGAAGGGCTACGGTTTCATCGTACCCGACAATGGCTGGCCAGACGTGCTGCTGCACGTCACGGTGTTGAGGCGCGACGGCTATCAGACCGCGTACGAAGGTGCGCGGGTGGTAGTAGAGTGCGTGCAACGCCTCAAGGGCTATCAGGCATTTCGCATAGTCTCGATGGACGAATCGACGGCGATCCATCCGGCGCAGATGCTGCCGCCGCGGACGCATGTCAGCGTGGTCCCGACCAGCGGTCTGGAGCGGGCGCAGGTGAAGTGGTTCAATCGCCTCCGCGGCTTCGGCTTCCTGACTTGCGGTGAGGGGACACCCGACATCTTCGTCCATATGGAAACGCTGCGTCGCTTCGGGATGACCGAACTGCGCCCGGGCCAGTGGGTGCTGGTGCGCTTCGGGCCCGGCTCCAAGGGCATGATGGCGGCGGAGATCCATCCGGAGACCGGTCCGTCGGCGCTGTCGTCGCACTGACGGAAACGTTCGACCTGACGGAATTGTGAGCCGGCCGATGCCCGTTTGGGCGTCGGCCTCTGGCGTTTTCCGCCAGCGTCGGGTTAGGGTTCCCCGCAATATTCCTCTGAGATCTGCGGCGTGAGTGCTTTGATGAATTTCGCTTCGATGATGGTGCGGCTTCGGGCCTGTGGCCGGATGATGTCGCTGGGCGCGGCGATCACGTTGCTCTTCGCGCTTTGCACGAACCCAGTCGCGTACGCCGCAAGCGTCCAGCCGCTCGAGATCGCCACCAAATCGGGCGTGCGGGTGTTCTCGGTCGAGATGGCTACCACCGAGGAGGAAAAGCAGTCCGGGCTGATGTACCGCAAGGAACTTCCCGACGGTAAAGGCATGTTGTTCGATTTCTCGCCGGAGCAGCAGATCTCGATGTGGATGAAGAACACCTACATCTCGCTCGACATGATTTTCATCCGCGCCGACGGACGCATCCTGCGGATCGCCGAGAATACCGAGCCGCACTCCACCAAAATCATCTCCTCGGGCGGGCTGGCCAGGGGAGTCCTGGAAGTGGCCGCCGGGACGGCGCAAAAGTATGGAATTCAGCCTGGCGACCGGGTGGCCCACCCGCTGTTCAACAAGCGCTGAGCTCCCGGGCGGGCCCCAACATCGCCTTGATGGCGGGGGGGTAAGCGTGTATCGACGCATTTCCCAGCATGATCGGGGTATAGCGCAGCCTGGTAGCGCGGCAGTTTTGGGTACTGCAGGTCGTTGGTTCGAATCCAGCTGCCCCGACCAATAAAATCAATGACTTAGGCAGGAGGTGGGGGTAGATACTCCCAGCTCTTGGGATTGGAAAGATCATGGGAGGAAAAATGTTCGCGTACGCGTTAACCCCGATCGATCATTGGACCGGCTGGATGAGCGAGGCCGAGTTTCTCAGCCAGCTTGGGGAGGGATACATGCCCGTCGACGAGAGCGCCTATCTAGCGACTAAAGATCGAGCACTAGACCTCGCTAGGAGCGCCGGATGGGAAGGCGATATTCGGCAAGGACCCTTTATCGCCGGCTTGCCCACGAACGACGAGCACCTGTTTCTCCTCGGCTGGAAGCAAGATAACAACGGGACCACCTACATAGTCTCCCCATACCGGTTGCCTTGGGTGGAGGCGGAGGGTTGCTCGCCTGTGGCGAGTGCCTGAACTCCGGCAAATCGTCGGGCCGTCGAGATGTCCATTTCAGGAGCCATCCAAAAATCCTCGGCCGGAGATTTGACATAGAGTACTGGCATCTCGCCCTTGGAGATCAGATCATGACGTCGACTAGGTTCAATCTAAAGCGAATTGACTTGCACGTTCCGCAGTATTCAACCGACGCATCGATAATCGTGAACGAAAGCCACTCCTCCGGGAGGCCTCACCTTGAAACGACGTATGCTAAGGAGCCGCCAAACGGCCACCAGCACGTTGCAGCGGCCATTCCCGATGACTGGACCGATAGCGATATTCTTGAGCTAATTTCTCTTCCTGCACGAAAGGGGACCGGTCGCGATTGGCCGTCTTGGGAGATCCCCGCGTCGGACCATGCATCCCCGTGGTTGTTCCGCTTCTGGAAGGGCGAGAAGCCGCCAGCGAATTGATTGAAGGGGGCGATGACGAAAACCACACAAGGCTTCTACCGGTTCACGGTCAAAGAAACTGCGCGAGGAACATTCTTCCTCGCGGCGGAGCCGGCCGGTGAAAGTCTGGAAGGACTTTATGGCTTGCTGGGTTTTAACCTCGAGCACGGCACAACCCTGGAGGAAGCTCATCGCATCGCCGATGAGATGAACAATAGAATAACGTCCCTCAGCTTGACAAAATAGGCGTGGCCCAAACTCTGCGCCCGGTCCTCACGCCGTCGCGCGCCGAAACCCGCGCAAGATCCAAGCTAACGCGAGACCGATAGCCAGCAAGACAGCCGGAGGAATGATGGTGATCAGCCAAGCATTGGTTGCTCTGTCTCCCGCCGTCGAATATCGCATCCCAAAATGATCCAAAATTTCGTTGCGATCGTCGGTGACTGCTTTTTTGATCGAAGTGGCCGGTTCGCGCTGCAGTGCGCCATCGAGCGTCGCCGCCAAATCCTCATGACTCCGCGACGTGTCGAGGGTTACCTTTCGTCCACTACCGAATTCGATTTCATATTTCGGAGCGTTCCAGAGCAGCGCATAAGTCTGCGGCTTCGCGATGAGTACGGTTGCAACTCCCCACATAATAGAGAGGACGATCCAGGCTCGAAAAAAACCTTTGCCCCAGCTCAACATCTCAATCTCCGCACACTTGATCACCTACCCCTCGAACACAAAAAAGCCCGCCGATGCAAGTCAGCGGGCTTCGTTGTGCACTACCGTTTCAGCCGCTTGGCTTGAGCCGCTGCGGGGGTGCGCTTCCCTAATCGAAGGGCGCGCGGCTAGTCGTCGTCGTTCTTGGTCTTGCCCTACTTGGCGCCCGCACGGACAGGGGCGCATGGTTCGGAGCAGGTGGAACGCCAGCGACTGCGACCGATTCTCAGTGCAATGTATCTCGGTGGGCAGCGTGTTTAAGATGTGCCCGAGATACATCAGCAAATCGCAGAGCGTGCGCAATTCAGTAGGCGTGACGATGACCAGTCTTCGCGCCGCCTCGATGTTCGCAACAGGGAGCCCTTCATTCTCCACTGCCGCCGGCCAAGGCAACCGCTCGCTGGTATGTCTGGCGCGCAGCAACGCGCGCGTCGATGTCGGACTTGACATCATTGCGCTCCCTAAAAGACACGCGTTAGGGGGGCGTGCTATGCACGCTGTCATCTGATATGCAACGTTGCGTGCATATCTTGTGATTGATCTCTCTATAGTTGTATTGCTAGCCTGCATGCTCGTGGGGATTCGAGCCAATGAATCAGAACAATTTCGACTACGCACGCCGCGTGCTGTTGAGGGGTTTGCCGATCGAAAAGATCTACACGTTCGGGCTCGCGCTCGCGGTGCTCAGCGCATGCGCGTTCATCGCTTACGTGGGGTGAGCGAAAGAGGAGGCTCGCAAGCGTCAACCTGCGGGCTTTAGAACGGAGTCTCGGCCAGTTCGCGGAGCGACTGCGATTGCTGCGCCCTGGCGTCGTGGAGCGAGAAGGCCGGGCCGTCGTAGAGAAACGAGCACTGGTGAATGACGATGTTGCCACGGTCGAGATTCACCAGCGCGTAGTCCGGCGGCTCCTGCGTCCCCGGGATGTGGCCCTCGGCCTCGAAATCGAACGCGACCTGGTGGGTGAGGGCTCGCTGGATGTGGAAGGGGATGCCGCGCCAGCATCCGGCGATCGGCCGGTGCAAATGGCCCATGAACATGTAATCGGGCTTTCGCGTGCGGGCGATCACGTCCCACTCGGCCTCGCCATTGGCGAGCTTGATCGTATCCATGTAACGAAGACCGCTGTCGAACGGCGGATGGTGTTGGAACAGCAATAGCGGCCGATCGGTCGGCGCGGAGGCGAGCGCTTCGCCCAGAAAGTCCAGCCGCGCTTCGCAGAGAACGCCGGCATGATCCGGCGTTTCTTCGTTCAGCGTGTCCAGCGTGACGATCGTGGCGGCGTCGAAGGAATGCACGCCCTGCACAAAGTCGCTGGCATCGCGGTCGGCGCTGGCGAACTCGCAGCGAAACGCCTCGCGTCTGTCGTGGTTGCCCATCATCAGGATGGTGGGCGCATCGAGCGCGGCAAGCACGCCGGCGAGGCTGGCATAGGCCGCCTGTTCGCCCCAATGGGCGAGATCGCCGGTCACGATGACAAAGGAAATGTCCTTGTGGGTCGCGTTGATCTTTTCGATCGCGATCGCGAGGCGCTCGGCCGGATCAAGCCCGTACAGCTTGCGGCCGCGCGGCACGAAATGCGTGTCGGTGAGAATGACGAATTTCATCGCTGCATCGTCTCCCGGTCCCACATGGCGTAGTCAGGCGAACCCTCGACCCGGATCGCGCCTTGATAGCCGAACTCGACCATGTGCACGGTAACGTAATCCGGGCCGACGAAGGCGACGCCGTAGGATTCCGGCAGGTCGGACGCGCTTAGCATCATTTTTTCCGAGAACAGCGGATAGCTCGCGTGGTTGGTGCCGCGCAGCGAGGTGGCGGGGACGCCGGCCACCGAGCCGCCGAGCGGCAGGTGGCAATGGCCGAAGAAGATATGCCGGATCTTGTCGCGGTGCCGTCCAACGATCTGGCGGAATGCAGCGTCGTCGAGCAGGCGGATCTGGTCCATCGGACCGAGGTGGGTCGGCATCGGGTGGTGATGCATGAACAGCAGGAACGGGCCGTCGTGTTCCGACAGCCGCCTCTCCAGCCAATCCTGTCGCGGCGTGCAATACCGACCGGCATGTGTGCGGGGTTCGTTGGTGTCGAGAAACAGGCAGCGGCCCGCAACCGTATCCTGAATGCCCTGTGCAAAGCCGTCCGGCTCGGCATATTCGGGGAACACGCCGAGGAAGGCCACGCGATTGTCGTGGTTGCCGATGCAGAGGCGGACCGGAACCGGAAAGCTGTCGAGGCGGCTCCTCAGCCATTCATAGTCGGTCCGGTCGCCCCAATCGGACAGGTCGCCGGTGATCACCATCAATTCGGCGTCGCCATGGTCCTGCAGGATGTGGCCGAGCGCCCGTTCGAAGTTGTGCCGGGGGTCGCGGCCGCCGATCGTATTGCCGGCGGTCGTGAGGTGGATGTCGCTCATATGGATGAGTTTCATGGGTGCGCCTCTGCTGGGAAAAGCCCGCGGAGCGCGGTGGCGCTCCGCGGTAGGTAGCGAGACCAATCAACGTGCGGTGCCGACCGAACGCGGCAGCAGCTTCTGTACGTCGGCGGTCATGTCGGCGAGCACGGCATCGGGTTCCTTGGTGCGCGTACCTGACACGATGCTGTTGAGGTGATCCTTGATGACGTCGGTGATCTTGAGGCCGTTATCGCCGGGGAACGCGTACCACTTGGTCAGCAGCGGAAGCTGCTTGACCGCGGTGTAGTTGTTCGGGTTCTTGACGTAGAAATCCTTCAGGTAGACTTCGTTGGTGACCTTGTTCGGCGGCATGTAGCCGGTGGTCTCGGCCATGATCGCCGCGCCCTTGGGCCCGGTCCAGAACTTCACCACTTCCCAGGAGGCGTCGCGCTTGGCCTTGTCCTTGGCAAGGATCATCACGACGTTGCCGCCGGCGGGCAGCCGGCCGGTGTTGGCCACGACGTCCGGGAAGGTGTGCGTCTTCAGCGCGAACTTGTCGCCGACCATCTGCGTCACCTTGTTGAGGTCCGAGGTCGAGGTGACGTGGATGCCGGTCTTGCCGGCGGCGAAGGCCGCGCGCATCGCGGGCTGGTCGAGGTTGGGCAGGCCGCCTTCGGTGACGAGGCGTGCCAGCATGCGGATCGCGAACTGGCCTTCCGGACCGTTGAACGCGACCTTGGTCTCATCCGCGTTCAGCATCGAACCGCCACGGGAGAACACCGGCGCCTGCCACAGCCAGTTACCGGTGATGTCCCATGCGTAGGTGATGCCGTTGACGTCGGGCGAACCGGCCTTGATCTTCTTGGCGAGGTCGATGATGCCGTCCCAGGTCGTCGGCAGGTTCTGCGGATCGGCGCCGGCCTTTCTGGCGAGGTCGAGATTGACGTAGACGATCGGTAGCGAAATCGCGAACGGCAGCGCGTAGACCTTGCCGCTCGATGTGCCGATGTCGAACATCGCCTGGTGAAAACCCTGCTTGTCGAAATCCTTTTCCGCGGCGATGTAGCCGTCGAGCGGCGCTGGAATGTTCTTGTCGACGAGAACGCGGATGCGGTTCAGGCCCTGGAAGCTGACGTCGGGCATCTGATTGGTGACGGCTTCGCGCAGCACGCGCTGGGTGCCGTCCTCGTAGGACTCGTAGGGCGCGCGCATCGTGACCTTGATGTCCGGGCGAACCTTGGCGAATTCTTCCGCGATCTTCTTGTGGGTCTCGGTGAACAGTTCCGGGTAGGGATACTGGATCATCACCTCGGTCTGGCTCTGGGCATGGGCGCCCGCCACGCCGGCAAGCACGGCGAATGCCGCGGCGGTCATTCTCTTCAACATCGATATCTCCTTTTGCTGTGAATGCACCTGAGGAACTACTTGATGCCGGTCATCGTGATGCCTTCGATGAACCGGCGTTGGGCAAGCAGGAACGCTGCGAGGAGCGGCGCGATGATGACGATGGCAGCCGCCATCAGCGGGCCGTAATTGGTGCCGGCTTCCTCGTTGCGGAAGGCGGCGACGCCGAGCGGGGGCGTGCGCAAATGCTCGCTGTTGAGCACGATCAGCGGCCAGAAATAATCGTTCCAGTGCGCCACCACGGAGAAGATGCCGAATGCGGTCAGTGCAGGGATCGCGGTCGGCAGCATCACGCGCCAGACGATGCCGAACTCGGAAATGCCGTCCATGCGCGCGGCCTCGATCAGATCGTCAGGCACGGTCTTGAAGAATTGCCGCATCAGGTAGATGCCGAACGCCGAGATCGTGAACGGCACCACCAGCGCCGCATAACTGTCGAGGATGCCGAGCTTGTGAAACAGCAAGAACACCGGGATCGCGGTCGCCTGCGGCGGAATCAGGATGCAGAACAACACCAGTGCGAACAGGACTTCGCGGCCGGCGAACCGCAGCTTGGCCAGCGCATAGGCGGCGGGGAGCGCAACCAGCACCTGCAGCGCGAAGATCGACACCGTGACCACGACGCCGTTGAGCAGGAAGCGCCAGAGATTGGCCTTGGCGAACGCGGTAGACAGATTGTCCCACAGCGCGAAGCTGTATGGAATGAAGTGCAGGTCGGTGGTGAAGATCTCGGTCTGCGGTTTCGAGGCCGTCGATATCATCCACACGAACGGCAGCAGGATGAACGCGGCGCCGCATAGCAGCAGCAAATGCCTGACGGCAGACCAGGCCAGCGTTTGTGTGCGCGGCGTCATGCGTAGTGCACTCCGCGGTTCGCCATGGCCGATTTGACCAGCGTCAGCAGCAGCACGAAGGTCAGGAACACGACCGTCAATGCCGCGCCATAGCCCGAGCGGAAAAACTCGAAACCTTCGACATACATGGTGTGGATCAGGACTTCGGACGATTTCGACGGGCCGCCCTTGGTCAGCACGTGGACGGTGTCGAACACCTGGAACGAACGGATGCCGGTGATGACGACGACGAATACGGTGGTTGGTCCGAGCATCGGCCATGTCACCAGTCGGAACCTCGCCCAGGCGCTGTGGGCGCCGTCGATCTCGGCGGCGTCGTAGAGCTGACGGGGGATCGACACGAGCCCGGCGAGGAACAGCACCATGTTGAAGCCGAGCGCCTGCCAGATGCCGATCACGCAGAGCGCATAGAGCGAGGTGCGGCGGTCCTGCAGCCAGCTGAAGCCTTCGACCCCGATGCCTTTCAGCAGCCCGTTCACCAGGCCGAACTGCGGATGCAGCATGAATTCCCAAACGATCGACATCGCGATCAGCGTCGCCATGACCGGCAGGAAGTAGATCGTGCGGTACCAGGCGCGAAAGGTGCTGCCGCTCTCGATCAGCAGCGCGACACCGAGCCCGAGTGCCACGGCCGAGGGCACCACGATCGCCACATACGTCAGGGTGTTTCGGAGCGAGATCCAGAACACCCGGTCGGTCAGCATCTCGCGATAGTTTTCGAGGCCGATCCACGAGAAGGTGGGGCTGCCGAGCTGGTAGTCGGTGAACGACAGCGCGATGACGCCGGCAAGCGGTCCGAGCAGCAGCAGGCACATCAGCATGAAAGCGGGCGCCACCATCGCCAGCGCCGGCCGCGCGCGGTTCTCGCCTTGCGCTCGCGCCGGTGTGATGGCTGCCGGATGGCGTTCGGACCGAAGAGCATTCGCGGTGAGGGTATCAGCCAACGGCCTGCTCCAGTACGCGTCCGCTGCGAACCGGCGCTGCGACCTCGATTCGTTTGCCGGCGGCGTCGAAGACTCTCGCGGCGCTGGTCGAATAGGTGAGGTGGACGTTGCTTCCGATTGCTGGCAACTGCCGGTCCGGGTTGAGGCGCGCCAGCAGCGGCAGATCGATGCGATCGACCTTGACGTGAACGAAGGCCTCGGAGCCGAGGTGCTCGAGATGCACAACACTGCCGGGAATGGCGCCGGGACCGTTGCCGAGCTCCATGCGCTCGGGACGCACGCAGACCGAACAGCGGCCCGCCGCGGCCGGCGTGCTCAGTCCGATCGGACGACCCAGTACTTCCAGTCCGCCATCTTCGCGGACGACGCCGGGCATGACGTTGATCTTGGGACTGCCGACGAACTCCGCGACGCGGATGTCCTGCGGATTTTCGTAGACTTCGGCGGGCGCACCGAGCTGAACGATGTGTCCCTCGATCATGACGGCGATTCGGCTCGACATCGTCATCGCCTCGGCCTGGTCATGCGTGACGTAGACAAAAGTGGCCTTCAACTGGCGGTGCAATTGGGCGAGTTCGGTGCGCATATGTACGCGCAGCTTGGCGTCCAGGTTCGACAGCGGCTCGTCGAACAGAAACCCCAGCGGTTGGCGCACGATGGCGCGTCCGACCGCAACGCGCTGCCGCTGGCCGCCCGATAGTTGTCCCGGCTTGCGCCTGAGCAGGGCGGAAAGTTCGAGCTGAGCAGCGACCCGCTCGACCTCCTCGCGGATGCCGCGCTCGGTGCGCGCGCGTCCGGGCAGAAGCCTGCCCAGCAGGGGCATGCGGGCCAGCGTGGAGTGGCGGCGCATCCGGAGCGGCACGGCGATGTTATCGAAGACGCTGAGGTGCGGATACAGCGCGTAGGACTGGAACACCATCGCGAGATTGCGGGCGCTGGGACGAATCCCGTCGACGGCCACGTCACCGATGCGAACTTCACCCGATGTCTGCGGCTCGAGACCGGCAATGACGCGCAGCAAGGTCGACTTGCCGCAGCCGGATGGGCCGATCAGCGCGATGAACTCGCCGTCCTCGATCGCAAGATCGATCCCCTTCAAAATTTCTGCCGAGTCGAAAACCTTGCGGACGGCTTTCAGTTCGATCTTTGCCATTTCGCCGATGCCCCCACTGCAATGCAGCAACGGGCCGATGATTAGGGGCGGCGCTTGACAGTCACATAACAGTCAAAGGATTTTCCTATAGTAAACCAAGGCATTGCTTCTGGCTCATCCGCCTCGGCCGGAGGCGGACGCGCCTTCGGCTGACTGGAAGTGGCTTGAAACGACGTGGCTTTAACCTCTTCGCGCGTGCGCGCCGTGAACGCGGTGTTCGAGGCTGGCAATTTTTCGGCTGCGGCAAGACGTCTCGGCGTCTCGCAGCCCTCGGTCGCGCAACTGGTTCGTGAACTCGAGTCCGAGTTCGATGTCAGGCTCTTCGACCGGCACGGCCATAGTCTGGTGGCGACGCCGCTTTGCCGCCAACTCTATGCGGCGACCAACCGGATCGAGGCGATGGAAGCCGATGCGGTCGCGATTCTCGAGCAACGCGAGGAACTGGCCGGCGGTGAGTTGCGCGTAGGCCTCGGAAATTCGATGCCGGGGATGGCGCTGATTTCGTCATTCAAGCGGCTTTACCCAAAAATCCAGATCCGCGTCGAAATCGGAAACTGGTCGGACATTGTGGCTGCGGTCATCGACCGGCGCGTCGACGTCGCTGTACTCCCCGAGGTGCCGCAGGACCGGCGGTTTAGATCCGAAGTTTGTCTGAGCCAGCGGGTCGTTGCGATCTGCCATCCCGCGCATCCGCTCAATCGCTGTCAGGTGCCGATATCGGAGTTGACCCAATATCCGCTGGTGTTTCGCACCGGCAGTTCGTCCACCCAGCGCGTCGTCGACAAGGCGTTTCGCGCCGCCGGATTGCGGCCGGAACCTGCGATCGTCGTCAATACAAGGGAAGGAATGCTGGAGGCGGTGGCCAATCAGCTGGGTGTAGGCTTCATCTGGGAACACGGCTCAAGCCGCATCGACCGGATCGCGAAAGTGGTGGTGTCGGAAATGGACGTTGAACTTCCCGAGTATATTTTCTCGCTGGCTGGTGCGAAGGGAAAACTCGTGGAGTTGTTCTTCCACGCGCGCAACCTATTGCCATAGGCACGATCTATAAGGTGAGTTCATATTTGACGCTGCCATGACAGTCATCCGCCTGTCGCAAATCCTTCGGTTAACAGTCAAGTTGAGCGGGCACCCTTCGTCACGATTCGATGAGGGGGCACGAAATGCCGGTTGCAATTTGCGAAGGACGGGGGCTTACCAGACGTAAACTGCTGGTCCGCTCGGCATCGACGGTGGCGCTGGCAGGATTGGGCGGTTTGGCGATGCCCTATCTGAGCCGGGCTGCGGATCGTCCGCGGATCGACGGCGGGATTGCATCGGGCGACGTTGCGGCGGATTCCGCCGTCATTTGGGCGAGAGCCGATCGGGCTGCGCGGATGGTGGTGGAGTGTGCGACCGATAGCAGCTTCAAATCCCTCCTCGGCGTCGCTTCCGCAGAAGCTCTGCCGGAATCGGATTTCACGTCGAAGCTGCTGCTCGGCGGGCTGCCTGCCGGGCAGGATATTTTCTATCGCGTGCGCTTCGACAATATCACGGAGACGGGCTTTGCAGGAGAAGTTCAGGTCGGGAACTTCCGCACCGCGCCGGTAGAGCGCCGCTCGGTGTCGTTCGCCTGGTCCGGCGATACCGCGGGCCAGGGTTGGGGCATCGATCTTGCGCGTGGCGGAATGCGGACCTACCGGACCATGCTCGATAACCGTCCGGACTTCTTCATCCATTGCGGCGACCACATCTACGCGGATTGTCCGATCGAGTCGGAGCTGAAGCTGCCTGATGGAAGCGTCTGGCGGAATATCGTCACGGAAGACAAATCCGCCGTCGCGCAAAGCCTGGCGCAGTTTCGCGGCAACTACAAATATAACCTGCTCGACGAGAATCTGCGCGCCTTCAATGCGCAGGTTCCGATGCTCGCGCAGTGGGACGATCACGAGGTGACCAACGACTGGTCGCCGATCGGCACCGCCGACGAGACCGGTTATGCCGAGGACGGCACCTCGCGGCTGGTGGCACGCGCCGCCCGCGCGTTTCACGAGTACATGCCGATCCGAAAGTCGCCGGTGCAGGCCGGCCGGATCTATCGCAAGGTCAGCTATGGCCCGTTGCTCGACGTATTTCTGCTCGACATGCGCAGCTACCGTGACTCGACATTGAACCGACGCGGCGACGGCAACGACGCCTGCATCCTCGGACCGCTGCAACTGGCCTGGCTGAAGCGCGAACTCGCGGCATCCGATGCGACGTGGAAGGTGATCGCGGCCGACATGCCGATCGGCGTGATCAGCGAAGATGCGATTGCGCTTGGCGACGGCCTGCCGGAGCGGCGCGAATGCGAGATGGCAGATTTGCTGTCGTTCCTGAAGCGCGCCGGCGTCAGGAACACGGTCTGGCTCACCGCCGACATGCACTACACGGCTGCGCACCGTTACGATCCGAACCGCGCGGTGTTCCAGGATTTCGAACCGTTCTGGGAATTCATCTCCGGCCCGTTGCACGCGGGAACGTGGGGGCCGGGGCCGCTGGACAACACCTTTGGCCCCGAGGCCATGTTTCAGAAGGGATGTAACGAGGAGCAGGGCGAAAACCTCGCGCCATGTTTTGGCCTGCAGTTCTTCGGTCGAGTCGATATCGACGGCCAGTCGGAGGTGATGACGGTGACCCTGAAGGACGTCGATAACAGGGATCTGTGGTCGGTCGATATCGAGCCGCGGCCGGACGCACGGGTGCCCCGGACGCTGGCCCGGCATTTCTAACCGCCCCTACGCCGGCGCGAGCTCGTATTGTCGGACGATCCGGAAGCGGGAGTTCGCGTTGTCCTGACGGAATAGCGCGATCCTGTCGATTGCAAGCGATGAAAGACCAAGCATGGCAAAGTGACCGCGGAGCATCGACACCAATGTTTCGCGCCGCTCGGTGCCGACGCGGCCGGTTAGGGTCATGTGAAAGCGGAAATCGTCCATCACATAGGGATATCCCCAGCGATCGAGATACTCGCTCTGCCGCGGCGTCAGTTGCGAAGGATTTCGCCGTGCGCGGTCCGCCTCGGTGAGCGGTGCACGGAACGCATCGAATTCGGTGACGCAATCGGCGGCGAGCCGGATCAACTCCGCCGTAGGCACGGCCGGGATCACGGCGATGAAGCTGCTGATCGAATCGACCACCGGCCTGATCATCGGAATGGCCCGTGGCGTAGCCGCGAACGCCTCGCAGGCGGAAACCAGCTCGGCTTCGGTCCTGCCTGATGCCAGCGACATCGGTGCCTTCAGCGTGGCGTGAAAGCCGTATTTGCGGGGATCGCCGGTCAGTCCGTGCCAATCCGGCGTGGCCTGCAGGACGCCTTCCGGAAAGGGCAGGTCCTCTCCGGAGAAGGCGTCGTAACCGAGCAGCGCCGCGCCGAAGCGATCGAGGCCGCTTCCGGATGCCGGGGCATAGTAGATCGCGTAGCGCGGCGAGTCGGCCATGTCTGCAGAATAGAGCCCGCTCACGCCGCCGCAACCGCCTTGCGCGGTGCTGCAGTGTATCCGATCAGGCGGTCGGCTTCGGTGAGATGAACCAGACGACCGGCGGCAATCACGCCGACAATGCGCGGCCGCAGCGGCACCTCGCCATTGACGAGGATGACGTCGGCGCGCCGTCCTTCGGCAAGTACGCCGCGGTCTGTCAGGCCGGCGGCCTCGGCCGGGCTTGCCGATATCAGGTCCCAGGCCTTGGCCAACGGCAATATGCCGTCGGCGGCGAGGCGATACGCGGCCAACAGCTGCGCCGGATAGTAGTAGTCGGAGGCAAGCACCGAGCACAGGCCCTTGGCGATCATGTCGGCCGCCTTCGTCCAGCCGGTATGGCTACCGCCGCGCACGACATTGGGTGCGCCGAACACGATGAAGTCGCCGCCTTCGGCTGCTTCGCGCGCGGTCTCTTCGTTGACCGGAAACTCGGCGATGCCGACGCCTTGCGCGCGAAATGCCTTCCGCATTGCTGGCGTTTCGTCATCGTGCGACAGCATCCTGACGCCGGCGGCGCGCGCGGCTTCCGCCAGCCGAGCGTTCGATGCCGGGACCTCATGACTCCGTGTGACGACACGTTGAACCAGTTGGTCGAAGGCTTCGCTCGTGAGACCAGTGCGTTCAACCATGCGGCTGCGCTTCTGCGGCTTCGCGAGGCTCGCGACCGTGGAATCCATGTGGTCGTTGAACGCGAACAGGTCGATCCGTCCGTCAGAGAGCCATTGGGTGATCTCGGGCTCGGCATCGAGATTGTAGGTCTCGTGGCGGAGATGGAAGCGGGTGTCCGCCGCCAGTTTCGGCCGCAAAAGCTCCATATTTTCGAGCAACTGGCGGGCGTTGTCGGCGCCGCGCAGGCCGGGCTCCCACGACCAGGTCGTCGCGTGAAAGACGGTGGTGATGCCGTTGGCGATCGCCTGCCGGTCGCTGTCGGCCAGCGCCACATCGATGGGAAAGTCGACGCCCGGACGGGGCATCATCTGCCGCTCGAAGGCATCGCCATGCAGGTCGATGATCCCCGGCAGCACCTTCAGGCCGCTTGCGTCGATGGCCGCCGCGCCGCGTTCGGCCGCCGAATCCACCGCGACGATGTCGCGCCCGGCGATGCGCAGCGACGTTTCAGCGAATTCGCCGCCAACCAGCGCCTGGCCGCCTTCGATCGATAGATTGATCATTTCACCGCGCTTTCCTGTCTTGTCCTCATAGCCACGTATTTGTCGATGAACTCCTCGACGGCCAGCTTACGGAAATCGGGCAGGGCGCGGCGCAGGGTTTCGTGGTCCCAGTCCCACCACGCGAGTTCCGCCAGGCGGGCCGCAACATCTTCCGGAAATCGGCGCCGGACGATCCGCGCCGGATTTCCAGCGACGATGGTGTAGGAGGGAACGTCCCTGGTCACGATCGCACCCGCCGCGATAACGGCTCCCATGCCGACATTGCGGCCCGGCAGCACCACCGCGCCGTGCCCGATCCAGACGTCGTGGCCGATATCGACATGGTGGCTGCGGCGCCAGGCGAAAAATGCGGTATCGTCGCTTTCGCCCGGAAAATATGAGCTGGCGCGATAGGTAAAATGCGCCTGCGAAGCCCGCTGCATCGGGTGATTGCCCGGATTGATCCGCGTCATCGCCGCGATCGAGCAGAACTTTCCGATCGAGGTGTAGGTGATCTGGGCGTCGTTCACGACGTAGGAATAATCGTCCATCGTCACTTCATGCAGGATCGTGCGCGCCCCGACCTCGCAATAGGCGCCGAGCCGCGTCTCGTGGAGCTTGGCCGATGGGTCGACGGTCGGTTCGACCGAGAGCATTTTGCCGGCCATGTGCATTCCCTTGAGCGAAACAGAGCGGTTGGGACGGACGTCATCGATTGGCATGGTGACAGTGTTGTGACAAGCGGATGACAGCCGACGCGCTGTGGACGGCGTGTGCGCCGCGGCACGACTGTCACACAACTGTAGAATCCAGACGCTAGCGATGGGGAAAGACAAGCGCTCTGGAGCCCTGCATGCTGGTGGTGGAAGGTCTGACGTGCCGTTTCGGTACGAAAGCCGCGGTCGACAATGCTTCATTCTCGATCGCGCCCGGCGGTTTCGTCGGTGTGATCGGCCGCTCCGGCGCCGGCAAGTCGACCTTGCTGCGGATGATCAATCGCCTCGCCGAGCCGTCCGACGGACGGATCCTGTTCGACGGTCTCGATGTCACGGCGCTGCGTGGCAGGGAACTGCGGCAATGGCGCGCCCGTTCGGCGATGATTTTCCAGCAGTTCAACCTGGTCGGCCGGCTCGACGTGCTGACCAACGTGCTGATGGGAAGGCTCGCGACGGTGCCGGCATGGCGCTCGCTCGCGCAGCTCTGGCCGGAAGAGGACAAGGCCATTGCGATGTCCGCGCTGGAGCAGTTCGATATGGCGTCGATCGCGGCGCAGCGCGCCGATCAGCTCTCGGGTGGTCAGCAGCAACGCGTCGCGATTGCGCGCGCGCTGGTGCAGAACCCCGAGATCATCCTCGCCGACGAGCCGATCGCGTCGCTCGATCCCCGCAACACAAAAGTGGTCATGGATGCGCTGCTGCGCATCAACAAGCACTTCGGCATCACCGTGGTCTGCAATCTGCATTCGCTTGACCTGGCGCGGACCTATTGCGACCGCCTGATCGGCATGGCCGCGGGGCGGATTGTCTTCGACGGCGCGCCCGCGGCGCTGACCGATAGCATCGCCCGCGAACTCTACGATCTCGAGGCGAATGAAGTAATGGGCATTGCGCCCGCGCAGGTTCCGGCCGCTTCGCAGGTTCCTGCACTAGGAGCGGTTGCCGCTGCCTGAGTGCTTGCGTCTTTAGCAATTGGGCTGCGCGGTCGGAACCGCCAGCCTTATCAGATGTAAAACAGGAGACGTCATGATCAACCGTCGTATGATTCTCGCCGTCGCGGCGGGACTGGCATTTTCGGCATCCGCTGCGTCGGCACAGGACTGGAAGTCAAAATATCCGGAGCTGGTGTTCGCCAAGGTGCCCGACGAAAACGCCTCGGGGACGACCGACCGCTGGACGCCGCTGACGGAATATCTTTCCCGCGAACTCGGTACCAAAGTGACGCTGCGGATCGCCAACGACTACGCCGCCGTCATCGAAGGCCAGCGCGCCGGCAATATCCACATCGCGATGTACGGTCCGGCGTCCTACGCCCGCGCCTACATCATCGGCGCCAAGGTCGAGCCGTTCGCGATCGAGGTGAACGGTGACGGCACCAAGGGCTATTACTCGGTTCTCTACGTGAAGAGCGATTCGTCCTACAAGGACATCAAGGATTTGAAGGGCAAGAACCTCTGCCTGGTCGATCCAAACTCAACGTCGGGCAATAACGTGCCGCGTTTCGCGATGGACAAGATGGGCATCGACCCGGAGAAGTTCTTCGCCAAGGTGGTCTATTCGGGAAGCCATGAGAACGCGGTAATCGCACTTGGCCAGGGGACCTGCGATGCGGCGTTCAACTGGTGGAACGACGAGAATGAATCGAACCTGCTGCGGATGGAACGGAAGGGCATGGCGAAGGCCGCCGACTTCAAGATCATCATGAAGTCCGAACAGATTGTGAATTCGCCGATGGCCTATCTCGGCAGCCTGCCTGCCGACCTCAAGGCAGCGATCAAGAAGGCTGTGCTGGAAATAGCGGTGAAGGACAAGGCGGCGTTCGACAAGATTTATCAGGGCAAGCAACTGCCATTCGTCGAGGTCGACCACAAGGCCTATGAGGCTGTGATTGATCTGACCAAGTTTGTCGACAGCATTCGCAAGCAGAAGTCCTGAATCGAACGACGTCGCGTAATGATAGGGGCAGATCGCGAGATCTGCCCTTTCCCTTATCAGAAAATCCCATGCCAGCAGCAGTTCCCGAATTTCCGCAGGCCAGGCTGCAGGAGCTTGCCGATCGCTACGCGGCTGCCGTTGCCGCCAAGCGGCGACGCATGTGGCTGGGTGCTGCGCTCCTCATCGTCGCCATGCTGGCTGCCGGCTGGATGGGCGATGTCAATCTGTCGAAGTTCGCGGAGAATTTCTGGCGCTTTCCGGCCTATTTTGCCGGAACCGCTCCGAAGTTTTCGTTCGCGTCGGCGTGGGCCGATCTCGCAGAATGGTTCTGGGGACTGCCGCGCTGGGCACGGCTCCTCGGAGATACGCTGCTGATTGCGTATATGGGGACCCTCGCCGGGGGGATATGCGGCTTCGTTCTCTGCTTCCTGGCATCGGCCAATCTCGTCAAGTCGCGCACGATCGTTTTCACCACGCGCCGCCTTCTCGAATTCTGCCGGACCGTGCCGGAGATCGTCTTTGCCCTGATTTTCGTGCTGGCATTCGGTCTGGGGCCGCTGCCGGGCGTTCTCGCCATTGCGATCCATACCACCGGGGCCCTTGGCAAGCAGTTCGCGGAAGTCGTCGAGAACATCGATAGCAAGCCGATCGAAGGCGTGGCGGCAACCGGTGGAAGCTGGATACAGATTGTGCGGTTTGGCGCGGTCCCCCAGGTGCTTTCAAATTTCGTGAGCTATGGCCTGCTGAGATTCGAGATCAACGTGCGGGGCGCGGCGGTGATGGGTTTTGTCGGCGCCGGCGGAATCGGACAGGATCTGATCGAGGCGGTCCGCAAATTCTATTACACCGATGTCAGCGCCATCCTTCTGCTCATCATCGTCACCGTCATGCTGATCGATTTTGTCACAGAGCGCGTACGGCACCGCCTCCTGGGGCTGGAGGGCGCAGGCAGATGACCTCGTTCGGCATCGAAGACCACGCCGCCATCGTTCAACGCTATCCGGACGTGTTTCGTCCGAACTGGTGGCAGAGGGGAAAGCTCACGATAGGTATCGGCGGGGCCGTCGCGCTATTTCTGTTCGGCCTTGTCCAGCTCGATATACCGTTCAACCGGCTATCTGACGGCATGGTAAGACTGGGCGGATTTCTTCGTCTGATGTTGCCACCAGATCCCGGTTCTTGGGCGGAAGCGCTGAAGTATCTGCACGCGCTTGGAGAGACGGTGTCGATCGCATTTCTTGGCACGCTGGGCGGCGCGCTGCTGGCGTTGCCGGTCTCGCTGCTGGCGGCGCGCAATGTGGTTGCAAACCGGATCGTCCAGTTCATGACGCGCCGCAGCCTCGATACCATTCGGGGTGTGGATACGCTGATCTGGGCCCTCATCTGGGTCAGCGTCGTGGGCTTGGGTCCGTTTGCCGGTATTCTGGCGCTGGTCTGCAGCGATTTTGGCAGCTTTGGAAAGCTGTTTTCGGAGGCGATCGAGGCTGCCGACAAGAAGCCTGCAGAAGGCGTGCGGTCGGCGGGTGGCAGCCATCTTCACGGCGTTCGATTCGGATTGCTGCCGCAGGTGTTTCCGATCCTGCTCAGCCAGGTGCTCTACTATTTTGAATCGAATACACGATCGGCGACGATCATCGGAATCGTCGGGGCAGGTGGCATTGGCCTCCAGCTTGCCGAGCAGATCCGGGTGCTGGAATGGCAGAAGGTGTCGTTCCTGATCCTGCTCATCCTCATCGCGGTATCAACAATTGACTGGATTTCCGGAAAGCTGCGTTTCGCGATCATCGGACGGCGGGCGATTGCGTAAGGGCGCCCGCGGCTAACCATTCTCGATCACGAACTCGACGCGTTCGGCGGCAAAGCGCGTGCGCTTGGTCAATAGCGGCTTTCCCTGCGTGTCGACGTCGGTGCTATCGACCATCAGGATGGGACGTCCCAGTGCGAGGTCGAGCCGCGCGGCATCGGTTGCATCGACGATCGCGGCGGTAACGCGCGTCGAACCTCGCCGATAGTCGCGGATCCTGTAATGCGCCAGCAGCTTGGTTATTGAACGCGAACGCTCATAAACCTTACCGGCCTCGGGAAATCGCTCCGCGTCGAACCATTGGGTGCTGACACAGATCGGCGTGCGATCGGCCAGGCGCAGGGCTTCGATCCGGATCAGCGGCGCGCCCAGTTTCAGCCCAAGCAGCCGCGCCAGGTCGCGGCTGGCAAGCTCTTCCGAGGAGGCGATCAAACGGCCGTCCGGCTCGCGGCCGCCGGCGCCGACGATCTCGGAGAACCGCGTACGTGAGCGCAAAGGATAGGCAATACGCGGCGCCTCCACATAGGTGCCGCTGCCGCGCTCGGCGCGCACGATACCGCGCTCGGCAAGCGTCGCCAGCGCCCGGCGCACGGTGTGACGGTTGACCCGATAGGTCTCGGCGATCTCGTTCTCGCCCGGCAGCTTTTCGCCCGCGGCAAACCGGCCATCGGCGATGCCGCGCTCGATCCCGTCGGCAACCTGCCGCCAGAGCGCGACGCCGGTTGGGGTGTCCTGAATGCTCATGTGGCGCAAGGGCCGGGGAGTGGCATCGGAAAAATCATGCTGCTGTCACCAAATCGTCATGGCGCTTCTCTATCAAGTTGTCTATTAACATAGACAACTTGATTCCGGCAAGGGCAGCATGAAGCCGAGCGAGAGCAGCAAAAGCGAGGGCGACCGGCAGGCGCGGCGCAAGGCCGCGATGCTGGTGCTGGCGCATTCCAACACGGCCGAAATCGCGCGATGCCTGGAGACGGTAGGCGTACCTGATTACGAAGATCTTCGTGAACCGGAGAATGGCCTGGTGATGCTGCGCGGCCGGATCGGCGGCGACGGTGCGCCGTTCAATCTGGGCGAGGCGACGGTTTCTCGCGCCGCCGTGCGGCTTAAGACCGGCGAGGTCGGGTTCGGTTATGTGCTCGGCCGCGACCGGGAGAAGGCGCAGATGATCGCGCTGTGCGATGCCCTGGTGCAATCGGATCAATTTGCCGGCGCGGTGGAAGAGAGCGTGGTCGCGCCGCTGCGCGCGGCCATGGTCTCCGAACGAAGCCGCAAGGCGCAGGAGACGGCGGCGACGCGGGTTGATTTCTACACCATGGTTCGCGGCGAGGGGTAAGCGATGACGACGGTTGCCGAACTGCCTGCAGGGTTTGCGGACAAGGTGTTGTCAGCACAATCGACCTTCCGCTCGGTGATGGATGCGATGGCCCGTCCGGGCAGCGTTCAGCGCATCGCCAGTGTGGCCGGGGCGCCGGGCGTGATGATGCGGGGCACGGCTGCCATCGCGCTGACGCTGTTCGACCACGATACGCCGCTCTGGCTCGATTCAAAAATGTCCGAAACGCCTGATGTCGGCAAATGGCTCAGATTCCATACCGGTGCGCCGGTCGTATCGGACTCTACGGTCTGCAGCTTTGCGCTCATCGGGGATGCGCGTGCCCTTCCGGCTCTCGACCGTTTTGCCTTTGGCAGCAACGAATATCCTGACCGTTCGGCGACATTGATTTTGCAGGTTGAAAGCCTGACGCAGGGACCGGCACTCGAGCTGCGCGGCCCCGGTATCGACGGCAGCGCCGTGCTGCACGCCACGCTGCAGCCGGTGGACCTGTTCGATCGGCTCGCGATCAACGCGGCGCTGTTTCCGCGCGGCATCGATGTCGTGCTGGTGGCTGACGATGCCGTTGTCGCCATACCTCGCACCACGCGGCTTGCCGCGAAGGGAGATTGAAATATGTACGTGGCCGTCAAGGGAGGCGAGCGCGCCATCGAGAACGCCCATCGTCTGCTGGCGCATGAGCGCCGCGGCGATCGCGACGTTCCCGAACTCTCGCTCGCGCAGATATCCGAACAACTCAGCCTCGGTGTCGACCGGATCATGACCGAAGGTTCGCTCTACGACCGCGAACTGGCGGCACTGGCGCTAAAGCAGGCGCGCGGCGACATGATCGAGGCGATCTTCCTGGTGCGCGCCTTCCGCGCCACGCTGCCGCGCTTCGGCGCCAGCGAGCCGGTCGACACCGGCCGGATGCAGGTGCGGCGCCGGATTTCTTCGACTTTCAAGGACATCCCGGGTGGCCAAATTCTCGGACCGACGTTCGATTACACGCATCGTCTGCTGGACCCGCAACTGGCTGATGCGTCCACGCCCGATTTGCCGGCGAACGCCGAGGCGACACCTGCGGAGATGCCGCGCGTGACCGACATTCTCGGCCGCGACGGACTGATCGAGCCTTCACCCAAGGCCGATGCCGATGAGCCGGTCGCCGATCTGACCCGCGAACCCCTCAGCTTTCCGGCCGATCGCGATCTGCGACTGCAGAATCTCGCCCGGGCCGACGAAGGATTTTTGCTGGCACTCGGCTATTCCTCGCAGCGCGGCTATGGCCGCAACCATCCCTTTGCCGGCGAGATCCGGCTCGGCGAGGTCGAGGTGGAGTTCATGGCGGAGGACGTCGGTTTTGCCGTGCCGCTCGGCGCGGTCACGCTGACCGAATGCCAGATGGTCAACCAGTTCAAGGGGTCGGCCACCGAGGCGCCGTGCTTCACGCGCGGCTACGGGCTGGCGTTCGGGCAGTCGGAGCGCAAGACCATGTCGATGGCGCTGGTGGACCGCAGCTTGCGCGCCCGTGAACTCGGCGAGGAGATCATCGCGCCGGGGCAGGACGAGGAGTTCGTCATGTCGCATTCCGACAATGTGCAGGCGACCGGCTTCGTCGAGCATCTCAAGTTGCCGCACTATGTCGACTTCCAGTCCGAGCTCGGCCTGTTGCGCAAGCTGCGGGCAGAGTTCGGCGAAGCGGAAGCGCGGCCTGCGATGCAGGAGGCCGCGGAATGAACGCGCCGACGTACAATTTCGCCTACCTCGACGAACAGACCAAGCGGATGATCCGCCGCGCCATCCTGAAGGCGATCGCCATCCCCGGCTATCAGGTGCCGTTTGCGAGCCGCGAGATGCCGATGCCGTACGGCTGGGGGACCGGCGGCGTGCAGGTGACCGCGGCGATCCTTGGGCCGCAGGACGTGCTGAAGGTGATCGACCAGGGCTCCGACGACACCACCAACGCGATCTCGATCCGGAAATTCTTTGCCAGGACCGCCGGCGTCGCGACCACGACCTCCACGGAAGACGCGACCGTGATCCAGACCCGGCACCGGATTCCCGAAGCGCCGCTGCATGGCGGGCAGGTTCTGGTCTATCAGGTCCCGATCCCGGAACCGCTGCGCTTCCTCGAGCCGCGCGAGACCGAGACGCGGCGCATGCATGCGCTGGCCGAATATGGCCTGATGCACGTCAAGCTGTACGAGGATATCGCGCGCTTCGGGCACATCGCGACCTCCTACGCCTATCCGGTGAAGGTCAACGCGCGCTACGTCATGGACCCGTCGCCGACGCCAAAATTCGACAATCCGAAGATGGACAATTGCCCGGCGCTGCAACTGTTCGGCGCCGGCCGCGAGAAGCGCATCTACGCCATTCCGCCGCACACGCAGGTCACTTCGCTCGATTTCGAGGACCATCCGTTCACGCGCTACCGCTTCGATGCGCCCTGCGCGCTGTGCGGGGCTGATGATTCCTACCTCGACGAGATCGTCACCGACGACAAGGGCGGACGGATGTTCGTCTGTTCGGACACCGACTACTGCGAGGGCCGCCAGGCGCGGGGGCATCGCGGCACGGAGAGCGCGGCCCCGCACAAGGAGGCGGCGCATGGCTGAGCTGGAAACCGCGATGCAGGACAACGACCGGCCGTTGCTGATGGCGGAAGGCCTCGGCAAGAATTACGGCCGGCTGGCGGCGTGCCGCGACGTGTCGTTTGTGCTTTATCCCGGCGAAGTGCTCGCGATCGTCGGTGAGTCCGGATCGGGCAAGTCGACCTTGCTGCAACTGCTGTCGGCGCAGCTCGCGGCCAGCGCCGGGCGGGTGTCCTACCGCATGCGCGATGGCGTGATGCGCGACCTCGCCACGCTCGGCGAAGCGGAGCTTCGCTTTCTGTTCCGCACGGATTGGGGCTTTGTGCATCAGGACCCCGCATTGGGGTTGCGGATGGCAGTATCCGCCGGCGCCAATGTGGGCGAGCGGCTGATGGCTGTTGGCTGGAACCATTATGGAAAGATCCGCAATACCGCGTCGTCGTGGCTAGAGCGGGTCGAAATCGACACCGCGCGCATCGACGATGCGCCGCGCACCTATTCGGGCGGCATGCGGCAGCGGCTGCAGATCGCGCGCAATCTGGTGACGGAGCCTCGGCTGGTATTCATGGACGAACCGACCGGCGGTCTCGACGTGTCGGTGCAGGCGCGGCTGCTCGATCTGATGCGCAATCTCGTCAGCGAGCTTGGATTGGCGGCGATCGTCGTCACGCACGATCTCGCGGTTGCGCGGCTGCTGTCGCACCGGGTGATGGTGATGAAGGGCGGCCGGGTAATAGAGACCGGCCTGACCGATCAGGTGCTGGACGATCCGCGCGAGCCTTATACCCAGTTGCTTGTCTCTTCGATTTTGCCGGCGTGAGCGTGCACGAATGACTGCGATGATCGATATCAGCAACGCCGAAAAGACCTTCACGATGCACCTGCAGGGCGGCGTACAGCTTCCCGTGGTGCGTGGCGTCTCGTTTCAGGTCGAGCCCGGCGAGTGCGTGGTGCTGTCGGGTCCTTCCGGCGCCGGAAAATCCTCGATCCTGAAGATGATCTTCGGCAATTACCGCTGCGATGGCGGCCGGATCGGCATCCGCCACCACGGCAATGTGGTCGACCTCGCCAGCGCCGAGCCGCGACAGGTGCTCAGCGTGCGCCGCGATACCATCGGCTATGTCAGCCAGTTTCTGCGCGCGGTGCCGCGGGTGTCGACCATCGATGTCGTTGCCGAGCCACTGGTCGTGACGGGAACGCCGCGGGTTGATGCGCGCGAGTGGGCAGGGAATTTGCTGCGCCGTCTCAATATCCCGGAACGGCTGTGGGCGCTGCCGCCCTCGACCTTCTCCGGCGGCGAGCAGCAGCGCGTCAACATCGCGCGCGGCTTCATCTCCGATCTGCCGATCCTGCTGCTCGATGAGCCGACCGCGTCACTTGATGCGGCGAACCGGGCGGTGGTGGTCGAACTGATCGACGAGAAGAAGCGCAACGGCGTCGCCATGGTCGCCATCGTCCACGACGACGAAATTCGTCATTTGATCGCCGACCGTATCGTTGACGTGACGTCGTTTGCTTCAGCCGCATAGGAAAGAGAGCTGATATGACTTCCACCGGTTCCGAAACCGTCATCGGCAACGCCAGGATCGTGCTGGCGGACCGCGTGATTGAGCGCGGCTGGGTTGCCGTTGCCGATGGCCGTATCGCCGAAACAGGCGAGGGCGACGCGCCTGCGGGCAGCGTGGACGCGGCCGGCGACCTGATCATGCCCGGCCTCATCGAACTGCACACCGACCATCTCGAAGCGCATTACGTGCCGCGGCCAAAGGTGTTCTGGGATCCGATCGCCGCCGTCGTTTCCTATGACGGCCAGCTCGCGACTTCAGGCATCACCACGGTGCTGGATTCGCTGCGGGTCTGGCGCGAGGACGGTGCCGAGGATGTCGACGGCCGGGCCGGCGTGCTGGCGGCGGCGATCACCTCGGCGCGCGAAACCAATCTGCTGCGCGCCGAGCACTTCCTGCATCTTCGCTGCGAAATCCCGATGCCCGATGTGGTCGAGGAAGCCAGGGAGTTGATCGGGCGGCCGGACGTCCGCCTGATGTCGCTGATGGACCACACGCCCGGGCAGCGGCAGTTCCGCGACGAAGTCAAGCTGCGCGACTACTACCGCGGCAAGGGCGGCGGGATGACGGACGCCGAACTCGATACGCTGTTCGAGCGGCGTTTCGCCTATCAGAAGGCCTATGCCGCGACCAACATGCGCGAGATCGTGGCGCTGGCGCATCAGTACGAGATTCCGCTGGCCAGCCATGACGATACGACGGAGGAAAACGTCACCGATGCGATCAGGGATCGTGTCTCTGTGGCGGAGTTTCCGACCACGATCGAAGCAGCGCGTGGCCTGCATCAGGCCGGCATCGGCATCCTGATGGGCGCGCCGAACGTAGTGCGCGGCGGTTCGCATTCCGGCAACATCGCCGCGGTCGATCTCGCCCGCGAGGGGCTTCTGGATATCCTGTCGTCGGACTACATCCCCTCGAGCCTGCTGATGGCGGCGCTGCAATTGCCGCGGCACGTGCCGGCGATTGACCTCGCCGCCGCCGTCAAGACCGTCACCAAGACACCGGCCGAAGCCGTGGGGCTTGCCGACCGCGGCGAGATCGCCATAGGCAAGCGCGCCGACCTGATCCGCGTGCATGTCGCGCGCGACATTCCCGTGGTGCGCAGCGTGTGGCGCGAAGGGCAGCGTGTGGCATGACGGACACCTCGACCGTATCAGGCGGACAGTCGACAGCGATCGGACCCGGCCGGCTGATTCTGGTCGTGGGGCCGAGCGGCGCCGGCAAGGATACGTTGCTGGGACTTGCGAAGGCGGCCTGCGCTGACGATCCCAACATCGTCTTTCCACGGCGCGTGATTACCCGGCAGGCATCGGCCTCCGAGGACAACGAGGAAGTCAGCGCCGGTACCTTTCAGGCGGCGCTGGCGCGTAACGAATACGCCATGCATTGGGAAGCGCACGGCCATTGCTATGCGCTGTCGCGCGCGATCGACGACGAAATCCGCGCCGGCCATACCGTCGTCGCCAACGTCTCGCGCACCGTGATCGCTGCGATGCGGACCGCCTACGCCAATGTGCTGGTGGTTTCGATCACGGCGCCGCCGGACGTGCTTGCGGAACGGTTGGCGCTGCGCAAGCGCGCCAGCGACGGAAAGATCGAGAACCGGCTGCACCGCGCCGTGGACGAGGCCGCCGCGGCGCCGGATGCAACCATTGTGAACACCAGCAGCGCTGAATATCACGCCCGTCAACTGGTTCGGATCATCAAGGGTGAGCGCTGGGACGGGTAGGCGGGAGAAGAGATGTCTGTTGTCGAGACCATCGAGCAACTCGAAGCGATCTACGGCTACCCCAATGATGCTTCGACGGTCAAAGTAGCCGACCGGGTGACGCCGTCCTATCGGGCGCTGATGGATAGCTCGCCGTTCGCCGCGCTGGCGACGGTCGGACCCGAGGGCGTGGATTGCTCGCCGCGCGGCGATCTGCCGGGCTTCGTTCGCATCCATGACGAGAAGACGCTGATGATGCCGGACCGCCGCGGCAACAACCGCTGCGATTCCCTGCGCAACATCGTTCGCGATCCCCGCGTGGCGCTGCTGTTTCTGATTCCGGGCTCCGGCAGCACGCTCCGCGTCAACGGCCGCGCGCATGTCTCCGCTGCTCCGGATCTGCTGGCCTCGTTCAAGATGGACGGCAAGGCGCCGCGCACCGTCATCGTGATGACGGTGGAAGAGATCTACTTCCAATGCGCCCGCGCCATCGTGCGCGCCGATCTCTGGAATCCCGACAAGCGGGTCGATCCCAGAACCCTGCCGACGCCAGGCCAGATCCTGGCCGAGATGAGCGAGAACACGGTGGGTGGCGAGAAGTACGACCGGGAATGGCCGGAGCGCGCGCGGCAAACGATGTGGTGACAGGCGATCTAGCGACTTGCAATGTCGTTCTCGTTATGTTCTAGTTGGTCATTCCTCGGAGGTGACCTGATGGACGTCGAAAAGCAACGCGAGATCATCCGGCTGTGGAACGAGATGCGACGGGTCGAAGGGCCGGTTGCCGAGGAAATCCGTATCCAGATTCTGGAATGCTTTGCGCAATGGGAGTCACCGGACGTGAGCGAGCGGCGGGCGGTCCTTGGGCGCGTACGGGTTCCTACCGGTCAGGTGCATCGCCTGAGCGACCGGGGTAACAGCACAACGCTCTGATTAATTCGCAATTCGCGACCTTGATTCGGCATTCGTCAAGATTTGACGAAATCGCCGGGTGGTGCATGGTGCACACATGTGGTCGCGTGTGCGCAAACATTTTCAAGGTGCGAAGTTCGCCCGCATGAGCAGCGGGACGTATTGCATCATCCGTGACCTCGGGCTGGTCAAGGGCGGCAAGGGGATGCGGCATCACGAGGTGCTGATCACCTTCAGTCCCCGTGCGTTTCGCCGCTGGGCCGTGACCGCCGGGCGCGATCTGGCAAGTGCTGCGAAGCAGCGGTGGCTCTCGCTTCAACCCGAACCGCAGCGCCCGGATATTCCTGCGGCTCCCGTGCCGGAGAGCGTTTCCCAGCCATTGCCGTTCGCAAGGTCGCCAATACCGTCGAGCGCGCGGAGAGCCAGCACGTCTAGCGCTGCGAGGCCTGCCACGCCAATAGCCGATGCTCGGCCATGGACATTGCCACCGAAGTCACATAGCCGGTGACGCCGAGCAGGATGACGCCCGCAAAGAGATCGGCGGAGCGGAACGCGCGGGCTGACAGCAGCACCCAGTGGCCGAGCCCGTCGAGGCCGGCGAGGATTTCGCAGACCACCGAGAGAATCAGCGCCACCGTCAGGCTGAGGCGCATGCCGGCGAGAATGTCCGGACTGGCGGAAGGCAGCGCGATCTTGAAGATCACCGCGAGTTTTGACATCTGCAGCGAGCGCGCCACCTCGTAGAGGCGTGGCTCCACCGCGGCGAAGCCGTGGATGGTTGCGAGCATGATCGGCCAGATCGCGCCGAACGAGATCACGAACAGCGCCATCGCCTGCGTCAGGCCGAGCATCGCAATCGCGACCGGGATGATCGCCGAGACCGGCAGCGGTCGCAAAAACTCCAGCGACGGCGCGACATAGGTCCGCATCGTGCGCGACGATCCGATGATCGCGCCGATCCCGATGCCGGCGATCGAGGCGGCGAACCAGCCATAGGCCATGTGTTCGAGCGTGCCGAGGAGCTTGCTCCAGAGATCGCCGGAGGAGAATCCGCGCACCAGCGCCGCCCACGCGCGGTCCGGTCCCGGCAGGAACACCGGCGAGACCAGCTTCAAATTGGCGATCAGTTGCCAGAGCGCAATGAAGCCTGCCGCAACCGCGAAGCTTACCACGCGCCAGATCAGCGCCGCGCGGTTCATGCGCTGTCTCCGCTCAGGGCGGCGCGTCCGAACAGGCGGCGCTGGGCTACGATGAGAAGGGTGTTCAGCGCGTAGCCGATGACGCCGATCCACACCAGATAGGCCAGCATCAGGTCGGGGCGCAGCGCCTGCTGCGCCAGCATGATGCCGGCGCCGAGACCAAGCGGGTTGATGGCGATCTCGACCGTCACCGCGACGATCAGCGCGATTCCGGCCGACAGACGAAAGGCGACAAAGATGCGCGGCAGCGCGGCCGGAATGATGATCTTCCAGACCCGCTGCGCCGGCGGCAGACGCAGGGCACGCGCGACCTCCATCAAGCGCGGCTCGATGCTGCGCACGGCGGCCCGGCTCAGGATCAGGATCGGCCAGACGCAGGCGAACGCGACGATCACGATTTCCATCCGGTAGCCGAAGCCGAGCGCGATCAACGCGATCGGCAGCAACGCAATCGAGGGGATCGGCCGGATCGACTCGACGGTCACTTCCATCAGGCGATTGAGCGTGTCTGAGATCCCGAAGGCGATGCCGAGCGCAAGGCCAATGACGGTGCCGATCGCCAGTCCCGCAAAGGCCGAAAACAGCGTGTCGCGTGTTGCGGCCAGGATCGAGAAATCAGCGAAGGCGCCGATCAGTGCAATGACGATCTCGCTCGGCGGGGCCAGGCTGTCGCTTTGCAAATTCGTGGTGCGCGCCCAGAGTTCGAACGCCAGCAGCAGGGCCACCGGCAGCACCAAAGCCTTGGCTGAATCGCTGGTCACTGCTCGGTCGCCTTGATGAAGTCGAACAATTGTCGCCGCAGTCGCAGGAACTCAGGGTGTTCGCGGGTCGAGAGCTGGTCGCGCGGGCGCGGCAGGTTGACCGGCAGTTCGATGCCGATGCGCCCGGGATGCGGCAGCAGGCCGATGACGCGGTCGCCGAGATAGATGGCCTCATCGAGGTCATGGGTCACGAAGATGACCGTGGCGCCGCTCGCCGCGACCAGCGACAGCACCTCGTCCTGCAGGCCCTGCCGTGTCATCGCATCCAGTGCGCCGAACGGCTCGTCCATCAGCAGCGTTTTCGGCTCCTGCGCGAGACAGCGTGCGATCTGCAGGCGCTGCTGCATGCCGCCGGACATTTCGGCGGGATATTTGCCGGCGTGGCCGGGCAGGCCGACGGTGCGCAGCAATTCCTCGATGCGGGCAGGGCGCTCGGCCGACGGCATGCCGCCCGCTTCCAGCGCCAGCGAGACGTTACCCGCCGCGGTGCGCCACGGCAGCAGCGCCTTGCCGTAATCCTGGAAAACGATCGCGATCTCGCGCCGCGGTTCGCGCATAGGCTGGCCGTCGAACATCACCTTGCCGCTGGTCGGCTGGTAGAGGCCGGCGGCCAGACGCAGCGCCGTGGTCTTGCCGCAACCGGATGCGCCGACGATGCAGAGGAATTCGCCGGGCCTGACGCCGAGGCTGAGATTCTCGATGATGGTCTTGCCGCGGAGCTGCAGCGTGACCGCGTCGAATACTATCTGCGGTGTTGCGCCGCCGGGAACGGCTTCGATGCGTTTTGCGGCGCTTGCCATGTGTCAGCTCTCGCTGCCTGGGGGGTAGACGAAGTTGAGCGTCGAGCGCAGATGCGCTTCCAGCATCGCCTGCGAGCCCGAAATGTCGCGCGCGAGCACCCGGTCGGCGAGCAACTGGTGGCCGCGCACGAACTTCTTGCCGCTGTCCATGGAACGCATCATGACGCGGCGATAGCGGTAGGCCTGGTCGTAGAGGTCGGAGTGCGCCGCGAGCAGGCGTTTCGAGCCGCACGCCGCCAGCAGGGCGGTATGAAAGCCCTTGTGCAGCCGGTCGAAATCCTCGGCACCTTCGCGGAATTCATCGCCGGTGCGCTCGATATGCCGGCGCATCTGGTGCAGCGCGCTGACGATGCCGGCCTCCCAGGCGTCATCGCCATGGGTGATCGCCAGCCTGATGGCCTCGACCTCGATGGCGGTGCGCATGGTCGTGATATCGAGCAGATCCTCGCGGCTGATGTCGGCGACCCGAAAGCCGCGTTGCCCGATGCCGACGATCAGCCCGCGCGACATCAGCCTTGACAGGCCCTCGCGCAGCGGCGTGGCGCCGATCTCGTAGCGCTGCACGAGGTCGACGATTCCGAGCCGCGATCCCGGCGCGAGGTGGCCGGCGAGAATGTCCTGCTCCACCAGCGTGGCCGCGCGTTCGCTCAGGGTTGCGGCCTCGGTCGCGGGGCGGCCCGCCTGGCGGTCGGAATCGGGCATCGGGCGTTCCCTTACTTCAGCACCAGCTTCGAGGTGTCGAGCTTGGACTGCAGCATCTTTTGCGACGACATCACCTCGATCCACCACGCGAGCTGCTCGGGCTTCAACGACGGTTCGGAGCGGTTCGGCGGCGTCGCCTTCACCAGCTCGATCGGCTGCTTGGTGAACTTGGAAATCGAGATCGATGCCTTCTCGCGATCGTTGTTGACGATCGCGGCGGCCTCGGTGATCGCATCGCGGAATTTCTTGATGGTCGCGGCGTTCTTGTCCGCCCATTCGCGCGACGCCGCGTAAAAGATGATCGGATCGGTACGCGCCAGTTCCGCTGCGTAGCGCGCGCCGACCGTGCCGATTCCGGCATTGGTCATGCGCGTTACGAGCGGTTCGGCCGTCAGCACGGCGTCGACGCCGCCGGACTTGATGATGTCGGACATGGTCGGGAAGGTGACCTCGACGAAATTGACGCCCTTGGGATCGACACCCTTTTCCACCAGCCACTTCACGAACAGCACGTGGAGAAACGCGTTGAGGCCGGGCGCACCGACTTTCTTGCCGACGAAGTCCTTTGGCTCCTTGATGGTGATCCCATTGCGCACGAACGCGGTAATGTTGCCGTTCGATACCGGGTTCATGACGGTGGCGCCGGCAATGGCGACGAGGTCCAGCCCGCCGTCGGCCGCCTGCAGGAACACCGTGGAGGTCGGGCCGCCGATCTGGATCGAGTTAGACAGGATCGCTGCCGGAATGTTCGAGTTGATGCCGATCGGCGTCATCTCGACCTCGAGCCCGTGCTTTTTGAAGATGCCTTCATCGACCGCGATCATCGCGGAGGCGCAGTCGGACGTCGCCGTGCAGCCAACCTGAATCTTCGTCTGGGCAGCGGCGGTGCCAGTCAGCGCCACGATGACCGCGAGAGCGGCAAGAACCTTTTTCACGGCTTTCTCCCCATTCACATTTTTCGTGCTTGTTTATCGATATTTTTTTTGATCATATATTTCATCCAAAAACAAGGGGGCGGTAAGTGAAGCTCGCAACATTCAGGTCAAATGGTCAGGACAAGCTTGGAATCGTGCACGCGGGCGATACGCGGCTGTTCGATCTGGCGGCAGCGTCCAGCAGGCAGCGAAGCGCCAATCCTGCTTTCGCATCGATGCTGGCGTTGATCGACGCCGGCGAGGCTGCGCTAGAAGAGGCTGCTGGCTTATTCGACAAGCACGGTACGGATGAGACGCTGTCGATATCGACGGCTGCCGCCGAGATTCTCGCGCCGGTCCCGGAGCCGAGGCAGATGCGCGACGGCATGTCCTTTCCGCTGCATATCCTGCAAGCCCCGCGCGGGCAGCTCAAGCTCGCCGCGCGCGCGAAGAATGATATGGCCGAGCTCGCGCGGATCGAGGCCGAACCGCTCGGCGAATTGCCGGAGGTCTATCGCAAGCAGCCGATCTATTACATCACCAACCGCTTTTCCGTGCGCGGCACCAACACCACGGTGAAGTGGCCGCGCTACAGCGAGGTGATGGATTACGAACTCGAATTCGGCATTGTCACCAAGAACAAGGGCGCCAACATCTCTGCCGCCAGGGCGAAGGACCACATCTTCGGCTATACGATCTTCAACGATTTTTCCGCGCGCGACGCCCAGCGCATCGAAATGGAGGGGCGCCTTGGTCCGGCCAAAGGCAAGAGTTTCGATGGCGGTAACGTGATGGGGCCGTGGATCGTGACGCCGGACGAGATCGGCGATCCCTACAAGCTAAAAATGGAAGCCCGCGTCAACGGCAAGATGCGTTCACAGGGCGTGACCGAGGGCATGCTGTTCTCGTTCGAGGAGATCATCGCCCATGTCACGAAAGACGAGACCCTGATGCCCGGCGAGTTCATCGGATCCGGCACCGTCGGCAATGGCTGCGGCCTCGAACTCGGCTGGTATCTCGAACATGGCGACACCGTCGAACTCGAAGTCGAGAAGATCGGCATCTTGAAGAACCGGGTCGAGCGGCAATAGCCTGCAGACGCAACCTTCTAACGAAGACACCTCAAGAAGAACACCAGCGAGGAAACGCCATGGCGCGCAAGTTGATCGATATTTCCGTTCCCCTGCAGAACGACGTGCCGGCCGATCCGCCGGGCGGGCATCCGACGATACAGTACATCGATCACCAGCAGGGCCTGCCGCGGATGCTGCAATTCTTCGACGGGCTGAAGGCGGAAGACCTGCCTGACGGGCAAGGTTGGGCGGTCGAGCAGGTGCAGCTCTCCACCCACAACGGCACGCATCTGGACGCGCCCTGGCACTTTCATCCCACCATGAACCGTGGCGAGCGCTCATGGACCATCGACGAGGTGCCGCTGGAGTGGTGCCTGCAGCCGGGCGTAAAACTCGACTTCCGGCATTTCGCCGACGGCTATGTCGCCACCGCCAAGGACGTCGAAGCCGAACTGAAGCGCATCGGGCATACGCTGTCGCCGCTGGAAATCGTCGTGGTCAACACCAGCGCCGGCGTCAAATACGGACGGCAGGATTACGTCACCTCCGGCTGCGGCATGGGCTATGAAGCGACGATGTATCTGCTCGAGCGCGGCGTGCGGCTGACGGGCATCGACGGCTGGAGCTGGGACGCGCCGTTTGTCTACACGGCGAAGAAATATGCCGAGACCAAGGACGCCAGCCTGATTTGGGAAGGTCACAAGGCCGGCCGCCACATCGGCTATTGCCACATCGAGAAGCTGCACAATCTCGAGCAATTGCCGTCGACGGGCTTCATGGTGTCCTGCTTCCCGGTGAAGATCGAGCGCGCGTCGGCAGGCTGGACGCGGGCGGTCGCCATTCTCGACTGAAGGCTGCAGGCGACGACAAGCAACGCGTAGTGGTAGAAGCCGGCCGCAAGAACTGACGCATCGAAGCATGAAAAAGAAAAGGGCGCGCCGGTCTGGCACGCCCTTGATCTTGTCGTAGCGCCGGTTGAACCGGCGACGAACAGACTACATCACCAACGGCAGACGCGCTGGCCGTAGGCGTTCCACCAGCAGCGAGGACCGGGGCGAACGACGACCGGAGCGCCGTAGTAGCCATATCCTCGGCCGCGATAGAAGCCGCGGCCGCCACGATAGAAGCCACGCCCGCCGCGATAGCCCCTGCCTCTGCCTCCGCGGGCCTGTGCAGACGTGGTGGTCGCACCTACCAGGATCGTTGACGTGCTAGCGACGTAGACGAACAACAAAGCCAAAGCTGCGAGGCAGCGCGTCAGGATATTGTAGCGTTGAGCCATTCAGGAATCTCCGGGTCACTTCAGTGCATCTGGACTTCGGCACTAACTCACTGATACGCGCGAGAAGGCATTTGGTTCTGATGCGAGGACGATATTTTTACTTAAGGTTCTTGCGGGCTGCCGGGACATTATTGAGAAGGGCAGGTAAGGTCAAGTTGCAGCCGGATTGACTGCAGATTTCTGGCGTTCATCTTCCTGAATACTTGCTGAACGGCGATGAGGTGCGCCGCAGAAGTTCGAAAGAATCCACGACAATGGCCACGCCAGCAACTTGATGTCGACACGATCTCCATTTCTCAGCGCTGGATGATCTCCCGCCGCAACGACGAGTAAACATGTCCAAAAAGCACACCTATGTTCTCGGCCTGAATACTTATGACCATGATGTCAGCGCCTGTCTGCTGCGCGACGGCGCGATCGCGTTTGCGATTGCGAAAGAGCGGATCACGCGCGCCAAGCATGCGTCGGGATTCTACAAGGAAGTGATCGACTATTGCCTCGAGGCCGAGGGCATCACGCTCGACGATGTCGATCTGATCGTCCGCAATTGCTACATCCTGCCGGTGCCGGAGATGGAGGAACGGCTGGTCTATTTCGATGCGCCGGGCTTCCTGCCGGAGTTCGAGCGAGCGGACGCTGCGAAGCATCCGCTGTATCTGTCGCATCAGGACAAGGTGGTCACGATCTCCCATCACCTTGCGCACGCCTACAGCGCGTTCGCGGTTTCGCCATTCGAGGACGGCGTGGTGATGATCGTCGACGGCGTCGGCAGCTACCGCTCCGACGTCATGGAACCGTTTCCCGCCAGCGACACCGCCACGCCGCTCGCCCGCGAGTCCGAGAGCTATTACAAATTCAGCGGGACGTCGCTCGAATGCCTGAAGAAGGTCTGGATGGAACCGGACCGCGGGTTCCTGAGCGACGAGTTCTACAACATGCCCGGCCTCGGCGCGCTCTACAGCCGCGCCTCGACCTACATCTTCGGCGACTGGAACAAGTGCGGCGAACTGATGGGGCTGGCGCCCTATGGCCGCCGCGACCAGGTCAAGCACCTGCTCGAACTGTCTGCCGACGGCAAGCTGAGCGTCCCGCACTGGACCGCGGAGTTCAAGCAGCCCTACGTCTTTGATGGCGCCAGCAAGTGGGAAGGCAGCCCCTCGATGCGGCACTGGGAGGATGTCGCCTGGCGCACGCAGGACGACACCGAGAAGGTGCTGCTGGCGCGCGCCCGCTGGCTGCGCGAAACCACCGGCGCCAAGAACCTCTGCATGGCCGGCGGCGTCGCGCTCAATTGCGTCGCCAACGGGCGGGTCGCCCGCGAAGCCGGTTTCGACAATGTCTGGATTCAGCCTGCGGCCGGCGACGACGGCATTGCGATCGGCTGCGCCTATTACGGCTGGCTCGAAATCCTGAAGCAGCGCCGTGGTTTCGTGATGGATCATTCCTATGTCGGCAAGCCCTACACCGACCAGGACGTCGCGGCCGAACTGCAGAAATTCCTGGTGCGTGTCCAGGTCGAGGCCAAACGTAGCGAGAATGTGTGCCGCGATACGGCAAAGCTGCTCGCCGATCAGAAGGTGATCGGCTGGTTTCAGGACCGCTCCGAGTTCGGCCCGCGCGCGCTCGGCAACCGCAGCCTGATTGCCGATCCGCGCAAGCCCGAGATGAAGGATATCCTGAACAGCCGCGTCAAGCATCGGCAGGCGTTTCGCCCGTTCGCGCCGATCGTGCTGGCCGAGCGCATGAAGGAGATATTCGAGGGCGACGAGGATTCTCCGTTCATGCTGATTGCCAAGCCGGTGCGGCCCGAATGGCGGGACAAGATTCCGGCGATCGTGCATGTCGACGGCACCGCGCGTGTCCAGACCGTGCGCGAGGCGACCAATCCGATGCTGTATCGTTTGCTGAAGGAGTTCGAGGCGCTGACCGGCGTTCCCGTGCTGATCAACACCTCATTCAACATCAAGGGCGAGCCGATCGTGGAAACGCCGCAGGATGCGGTGAACTGCTTCCTGACCACGGGGATCGATCACCTGGTGATCCACGACACCATCGTGTCGAAGGCCACGATGCACAAGGTGGTCGCGCCGCTGGTCAATGTGTATGCCGACGTGCGTACGCTGGTGGCCTCGACCGCGCAGCCGGCCTGATCCCAACCGAAAGCCGCCAACCGAAGCCGCTCAGGCGGCTTTCGGCGCTGGTGGGTTTGCCGGAGGGGTCTTGGGCAGCGGCTTGTCCTGCCGCTTGGACCAGGAAATGTAGTAGGCGACGATCGTCATGATCGCGATGCCGGTGATGCTGACGAAGATCTGCGCCAGCAGCGACCCGGAACTCACCGACAGCTGGAAGTGCGCGACGAACGACAGGAACACGCCGACGCAGAACACCGCCAGCGATTGCTGGCCGCAGACGACGAGCGGATCGAATATCTTCCACTCCAGGCCCGGCCAATCCTTCGGCACGAAGCGGATCACGAGGATGACGATCACGACGAAGTGCAGGAAACGGTAGGGCGCTAGGTTGGTCTTGTCGTTCGGATTGAAGGTCGAATAGAGCCAGTGCGGAAACATGTCGCCGAAAGCCGGAAACCGGCCGGCCATGGTCATGACCAGCGCGAGGATCATGTAGCCGATGCAGAACCAGAGCGTCGCCGGGTGCATGATGACGGCGGCCGACTGCCTTGCGCCGCCGAGCGCGCACCAGGCGCCGAAGATGAACAGCACCTGCCAGGCGAACGGATTAAAGTACCAGGTGCCGACCGGGTAGGCCGGCAGATTCCAGCCGGTCTGCCGCGACACCAGCCACAGCACGATCGCGGCCACCATGGTCCAGTTGGGCTGGCGCAGCATCAGCCACAGCACCGGCGGGAACAGCCCCATCAGCACGATGTAGAGCGGCAGCACGTCGAGATTGACCGGCTTGAATTTCAGGAACAATCCCTGCCGCAGCGTTTCGGTCGCATTGTCGATCAGGCCGACGACGTTGAACTCGTTGACCAGTTCGGAATCGCCGAAGCGCAGCGCCAGGTAGCTGATCGAGGCGATATAGATCACAAACAGGATGATGTGGGCTACGTAGAGCTGCCAGACGCGCTTGGTCAGCCGCGTGGCGCCGACGATGAAGCCGCGCTCCAGCATCATGCGGGCATAGACAAAGGACGCGGTATAGCCGGAGATGAAAACGAAGAGGTCGGCGGCGTCGCTGAACCCGTAATTGCGGGTGGTTATCCAGTTCACGACGTTGTCGGGGATGTGGTCCAGGTAGATCGCCCAGTTCGCGACCCCGCGAAACAGGTCGAGCCGGAGGTCGCGTCCTTTTTCTGGCAGGGTGGCGTTGATTTTCATGGGTACCGCTTCGTCGTGATGCTTTCTGGAAGACCGCGCAGCAGGATGGGTGAGATAGCCCTAGATTGTCACCGTACGGCATAATATACCGGTACGGAAATGGTACATCCGGGTATCGGGAATCACCGATTCACGTTTCCTGAAAGGTGTCTCTATACTATCCGGCCGTTTCCACCAATCGCTACCATGTCGCATTCGCTGAAGGTTCAACCATCCATGACCGCACGGATTTTCAAGCCCGCCAAAAACGCGATGCAATCGGGCAGGGCGAAGACCCGGGAATGGCAGCTCGACTACGAGCCCGAACAGCCGCGGGCGATCGAGCCGCTGATGGGTTGGACCTCTTCCGGCGACATGAAGCAGCAGCTCACGCTTCACTTCGACACCAAGGAAGACGCGGTCGCCTATTGCGAGCGCAAGGGCATCCCGTACCAGGTGATCGAGCCCAAGGATTCGGCGCACCGGGCGGTGGCCTACGCCGACAATTTTGCCTTCAAGCGCGTCGAGCCCTGGACCCATTAGGGCCAGAGATCGGTTTATTCGGCTCGGAACGATGCTGCGGGGTGGCCCGGAAGCGGAAGGGGCGCGTCCTTTGCCACGCCGAGGACCGGGAAGGTCCTGATGTTTCGGACTTCGGGCATCGCCGAGAACTGCAGAAGCTGCTGGTGCATGCCCTCGACGCTTCGCGCGACGCATTTCAGCAGATAGTCGGCATCGCCCGAAATACGCAAGCTCTGCAGCACCAGCGGCATTGCCGCGATGGATTTTTCGAAGGCCTGTAGCGTCGCCTGCGCTTGGCTCTGCAACTGGATCAATACGAAGGAAATCACCTCGTACCCGAGCAGCTTTTCGTCGAGCGTGGCGCGGATCGCGCTGACATAGCCGCGTTCGCGCAAGGTGCGAACCCGCCGCCGGCACGGCGGCTCGGAGAGGCCGACCCTGACCGCCAGCTCGTTATTGCGGATCCGCCCGTCTCTCTGCAGTTCGGACAGGATCTTCAGGTCGATCTCGTCGAGGGGCTGGCGGTCCGTCATCGGCACCTCATCGGCGCTCTAGGCTGTCACGCGTTGCGATGCGGGGAGGGCTGGCTTCCCGGGAGCCACGCTCGACAACACCATCTTCTCGTGAGCGGCGACGATCGCCTCCCTGGTGAGTCGCCCGCCCGGGCGGTACCATGTGCAGATGCCGGTCAGAAGGGCGAGGATCGCGAAGGTCGCCACCTGGATGTCCACGACCTCGAACTCGCCTTCCGCCACGCCCTCGCCAAGAATGGCGGCCAGCCGCTGCTCGTAGGCGCCGCGCAGCGCCACGATCTCCTCATAGTTCTTGGGCTCCAGGCTGCGCAGTTCGGAGTTGGCGATGAACACCTCGCGCTTCTTGGTCATGTGGTAGGTGACGTGGAAGGCGACGAATGCTCGAAGCTTGTCGGTTGGCCGCTCAATGCCTTGCAGCGCGCGGTCGAGCTGGCGCAGCAGCTCGTTGATGTGGTCCCGCACCAGGGTGAACAGCAATTCCTGCTTGGTGCTGATATGATTGTAGAGCGAGCCCGACTGGATCCCGACCTCGGCAGCGAGCTGCCGCAAGCTCATGGCCGCGTAGCCATGCTCGAAGATCAGGCGAAGCCCCGCCTTGCGGATCGCCTCCATCGTCTTGGGCCCGTGCGAGCCGATCGTCCGCGCCATGGGAGTCTCAGGGTTGGTGGATAGTGGTGGGCTTTACCCAGTCCAGTAAACGAACAATCGATCGTATAATTATGGCATGAAATGGTAGTATTTTCAATCGCCTGTATCAGTCATTTGAAGCCAGTTCGGTTTCACTTGCAGGAACAGTAAAAAAACGTATGATCGTTTAATTCCAAAAAGTCATCGGGGGAAATGATGGCCTCAAACCGGGCGCTGCTTCTCAACTTCGACCTCGGCGAGACCGCGGATGCGATCCGCGAGACGGTGCATTCGTTCTCGCAGAACGAGATCGCGCCGCGCGCCGCCGAGATCGACCGCAGCAATCAGTTTCCGCGCGACCTCTGGCCGAAAATTGGCGCGCTCGGCCTGCACGGCATCACGGTCGAGGAGGAATATGGCGGCACGGGCCTCGGCTATCTCGAGCACTGCATTGCGGTGGAAGAGATGTCGCGGGCTTCCGCCGCGGTCGGCCTGGCGTATGGCGCGCATTCCAACCTCTGCGTCAACCAGATCCGCCGCAACGGCAACGACGCGCAGAAGCGGAAATATCTCCCCAAGCTGATCTCCGGCGAACATGTCGGCTCGCTGGCGATGTCCGAACCAGGCGCCGGGAGCGACGTGGTGTCGATGAAGACGCGTGCGGAGAAGAAGGGCGACCGCTTCATCCTCAACGGCAACAAGATGTGGATCACCAACGGTCCGGTGGCCGATACGCTTGTTG
>JAESGM010000110.1_pt1 | contig 211840 bp, 203 predicted proteins | sample 9269721 | NCBI WGS metagenome assembly JAESGM01 (sample SAMN15720920, study PRJNA650825) | algae metagenome | isolation source: Komarekiella atlantica HA4396-MV6 and co-occurring heterotrophs from... | place: USA: Theobald House, Kauai, HI | collected 2009-07-29 | reverse complement strand
ATCGGCAGGCTCAAGAACTGGAAGCGCATCGCGACCCGATATGACCGGCTCGCCGTCAACTTCATGGCCGCTATCGCCCTCGTTGCTCTTGCTACGCAGTGGCTTAGATGAGTCCCCTACCTAGGGCCGGGAAGCGGACGGTGCCGTAGGAATAGGCTGAGTACTTGAGGATTTTCCCGGCCCAGATCGCAAGTCCGACCTCGACGATCGGCAGGCGGTAGATTCCGGCAAAGGCGAGGGCCGGCAGTTTGGGCACGGGCAATGGGAGCGCCATGAGCGCGAACAGCGCGACCGTGCCGTACCGTGACATCCATATGGTCGCCTGAATTCATGCCTGGGAAGCCGGCAGGTCCGGATAGCGCTCGGCGAGCAGCCCCCAGCCGAAGTGATGGAAGGCGAAATAGAGGCCGAGCGCAGCAGCGCCGCTCGCGGTGGCCGCCGAGAGCGCAACCGTGAGCCACCGCCGTCGATTGGCAAGCGCTCCCGTCACCACAACCCACTCAACCGGCACGGTCTGCGTGATCGTGGCGGTGAACGAAAACACGCCGACAAGCCCTGGAAAGAACCGGCGTTCGCTCTGCCGGTGCAGGGATCCAAGCGCCCGGTGCGCGAGGGCCTGCCCGATCACGGCGACACCCTCCCGTCGTTCCCTTTGACAAGGCTCTGCCTGGTCTCGGCGGCCTCCGGATCGTGTACGAACGCAAGCTGGAAAAGCCGCTCCGCGCATGCATCGCGAAGGTCCCGCAGAGCGGCGACTCCGTCCGTCACCTGCGACAACCAGAGCCGTTCCGCCGCCTTGAACGGGTTGTCGGAGCCCAGTGGCCGGCGATCCGCGGCAACCATCGATGCAAGCTCCCGGATCGCACCCGCTGCGGGATTGAGTCCGCCACCAAACATGGAGCGGCTGACGCGCATCGGATGCATCCACTCCAGCATCGATGCGGACCAGGGCGTTGCTGCCATTCGCACGAAGGGGCTGATGACGGAGCGGTAGATCCGTTCATTAGCTTCCGACAGCTCGCGGACTTTTTCGAACGCGGAACGGGGGTAGGGTCGATGAAGATCTTTGACGGAGCGCTCTTCAAATGCGATCTCCACGGTTTGTGCACTGCTGCCGGTCGGCGCAGCTCCGATCTTCATCTCGTAGAGCCCGGGCTCGAGCTTCTCGATCCGCTCCAGGCTGTCGAGGATTGCGCGGTGCTCCACGTCCGCGACTTTCGCTGAAACGAAGATCCCGAGGTGACCGACATGCGGGTTGGTCAGGTACACGATGCGCTGACCGGCGCGCTTGATGTCGTCGGTGTCGGCATAGACCGCGGGAATCCAACCGAGGGCCTGGTGCGGGGGCGTGATGTCGTCGCCGTAGGAAGCGAAGATGACGAGCGGGTTGCTGATCCTCCGCAGGTCGACGCGGCACCCATCACACACCTCCATCAGACCCTGTTCGAGGCGGTTGCCGATGAACAGGTTCTCGACGATGGCGAGGATTTCCTCGCGGCTCAGGAAGTAGAATCCGGACCACCACCGCTCAAAGTCAAGGAAACGCTCACGCTCGCTGTCGAATTCGGCAAACAGGTTGGCGTACTTCTGCCAGACCGCTTCCGGCTTCAGGTTCTCGAAATTCTGGACCAGCCAGGCCCCGTCGAAGCGGCCGTTTCCAAGGTCGGCCAGAAAGTGGGCGAGCCATGCGCCGCCGACCAGTCCGCCCGCGGTGCGCATCGGATTAACGCCAGGCTCACCGGCCCAGTAGGAGAGAGGTGAGCCGTTCAGCACCGCAGGTCCGACGAGACCGGCGCAGTCGGCGGCCAGGATTGTAACGGCCCAGCCCGCCTGGCAGTTGCCGTAGAGGATTGCTGGCTGCGACGGATGGCGATCCGAAACAACCTCGACGAACCGTCGCAAGGACCGCAGCACATCGTTCAGCGTCTGGCCGGGGACAGGTTCTGGCGCGAAGGCGACGAAATAGACGGGGTGACCCGCGCGCAGCGCGAGGCCGACCTCCGATTCGCGCTTGAACCCGCCGATGCCAGGCCCGTGGCCGGCGCGCGGGTCGAGGACCACGACCGGCGCCTTGGCATCGTCGAGGCAGTCGCTCAGGCAGTCCTCGCCCGCCCGGGTGATCCTCAGAAGGGAATAGTTGGTGGGATGCTCGAAGCGTCGCGCGTCAAGCAGAACCTCGTAGTCGAAATCGAGGAGCGGTGGCTTTCCGGCCCTCTCATGGGCGAGCATGTTGTCGGCTCGCTCACGGAGGGCGTCCAAGAAGAGGATGGAGCGTTCCGCCCAGTCGCGCTGATACGCAACGAGCTCGTTCATGCACCCGAAAGGGGATGGTGAGCGGCCTTGCGTGACTTTTGCTCCATCGGTCATTCAAGCAACCCCGTTTTCATGCGGCCCGGCGTGCCAACGCCTTTTGCCGCCGCCCGTGCCAGCTGGCGGAGCTGCCACGTGGCAGCGCAAGCGGATTCTAACTCTTTGGCCTGTCCGCTTTGGCGTCAGCCAACGCGCCGCGCGCGATCGGATCTCGTTTCCGCCAGATCCTCGAGGATCGGACACTCCGGCCGACCATCGCCTGCGCAGGCGTCGATCAAGGCCTGCAAGGCGCCGGCCATGGCGTCGAGCGAGGCCCGTTTCTCCAGCATCTCCCGGCGATGGATTTCCGCAAGTCCCAGGATCTCGGCATTGCTGCGATTGGGGTCCTGCCACAGCGACAGCAAGCGGCGGACGTCCTGCAGCGAGAACCCGAGCGCGCGGGCGCGGGCAATGAAGCGCAGCGTGTGGACATCGGCGCCGCTGAAGCGTCGGACGCCGCCCCTGCCGCGTTCGGCGGATGGCAGAAGGCCGATCGCTTCGTAGTGGCGGACCATCTTCACTGACACGCCCGCAGCCCGGGCGGCAGACCCGATCACGAAGCTTGCGTGCTTTTCCATTTGGATGACAGCAGAGCCCCGCGACATGGCTTATCCCTGCCCGACCCTGATCCGGTCTGGCGACAGGAACGTGTAGGGCGGGATGGGAAGGTTCTTCGGAGCCGGCCCCTGACGGACACGCCCTGACGTGTCGAAGACGGACCCATAGCAGGGACAGAACCAGCCGTTGAATGGCCCCTGATGGCTGAGCGGCACGCATCCGAGGTGCGTGCAGTTTCCGAACGTCACGAGCCACTGCGCCTGGCCGGGTTTTGTCCGCTCGTCATCGGTCTGAGGATCGATGAGATCGCCCAGCTTCGCCGCCCGGGCTTCGCTGATTTCTGCTGCCGATCTGTGGCGAACGAAGACCAGCCGACCGCGCCAGAAGAGCTTCACGATTTGCCCCACCGGTATCGGGGCGAGATCGAACTCCACGGGCTGACCTGATGCGACCACTGAAGCATCAGGAGCCAAGGAGCCCATCAACGGCCAAAGCGCTGCGGCGGACCCGATGACGGCCGTGCTTCCTGTCGCCAGGAACAGGAAGTCACGGCGTGAGTTGGCGTCATGATGGTCGCCGATAATATCCAACGGGATTCACCTGTTTGGGCCGCTTGATGGGTCGGTGGGCCTGTTCATCCACTGCAGTTCGCGCGGCAGCATGTAGGTCGGCACTTGACCAGGCCTGAAAGTTGGCTGGCCAGGAAACGGCTGATTTCGCCCATTCGTCCCCGACGCATAGGCTTGCGGGGAATTGTGGCGCAGGAAATGCTCGGGGGGGGAGATCGTAGAATCGCGTGTTGGACGAGAGCGCAGTGCCGGAGCAGAAGGCGAGGACAGCCGAAGCCAGCGCAAGTGCTTTTGTCGTCATGATTAGGCTTTCCTTGGTCTGCAGGATCGAGCGCATTGGCCGTACCGGCGGTCGGTTTTCCCGGAGAGTAAATTGTTGGACGAATATTGCAGGCATTCTGCGGTACTAGTACGAAATATTACGTAAAAATCTGTAACAATTGTGCGTTCATGCGACCACGTGCATGGACCGCCTCCTCTTCTTCAATGATGTTTGTACCACCCAACACCCGGAATATTGTTCCAGGAATCAGTCACGTGACAGAGACGGCATTGTTCAACCTTCGCATGCTCCTGACGGGCCACCGTCTTCGAGACCATCTCGAAATGCATCTTGTAGTGGCTGGGCGGCGCTTGATGACATTGGGCGCAATCATTGGCCCTCTGTGGTGGATGGCGGAACCCGACGATCGTCCATTTGGCGGTGCTGTGGCAGGCTGCGCAGTCCGAACCGAGCAGACCGCGATGAGGGTCGCGGTTCTGATGGCAGGTGGAGCAGTCCAGATGCGCTTCGGACCTGGTGTGGCTCGGACGAAGCTCCAGATGCTCCAGAACCCGTGCCACCAGGGCTTGCAGGTCTTCGCTTGATGCCGTTTGTGGCGCTTGGCGGTATCCGAGCGCGGCCAGGGCCGAATGATCCATGCGGACGAGGGCGCCGGATCCCTCATGTTCGATATGGCAGCCTCGGCAGTCTCCTGCCGTCAGGTGGAATCGCAATGAAGGCTTCGCGACAAACGGCGCCGATGTCGAGTGGCAGTTGATGCAGGTCTTGGCCTCGACCCCGACATGCGGGGTATGGCAGCTTTCGCAGCGCGACGCGAGGAACTGGTGGCTGGGCGACACAGCACCCGGATTGACGAACGCCTGCCAGCCGGTCACGGCGGCGCTGCCCCGGTCATGCACGAGGTAAGGAATCACGATCGCCGCCGCGAAGGCGGCCGCTGCGACGATGCCAGACAGGACGGACGACGGCTTCATCCAAGCCACCGGAATCCGAAATAGTATCCCGACCAGATGTGCAGGCCCAGCAGCGCATAGAGGATCATTGCAATCACGATGTGCAGGCGGAGCCATGTGGCGAACAGATCACGTGCGACCTCCTCGACCCGGATCGCGAAGTCGACATCCGCGATCGCCTCCGCGATCTCGATCGACGGGACGTTGTCTGCTGTGCCCAAAGACGCCTTGCCCGCAGGCCCTGCAAACCGACGCATCCATGACCAGAACGCCGGCGGTGCGCCGGCTTGGACGGCTGCGGCCGACTGAGGCTTGGTGCTCATCGCCTCGAAGGCTTTGGTCAAGACGGCAAGTTCGCTGCGGCGCCCCTGGATCGCCGTCGAGATCTGTCCGAGCAGATAGCGGCCTGCGAAGCCGCTGAGCACGACCACGATCGTCATTCCGACAAGGGAGAGCGCCAACGGGCTCCTGAACTTGTGACCGGAGTGGATGATGCCCAGGATGGGTCCAAGGATCCCGGCATAGATATGGATGGCGAGCAACGTCCGGAGCGATGCGCGACGCGTGACGAAGGTCCGAAGCCATCCAATTCGCTTGATGAGCAGATAGAGGAACGGAATCAGCATCAGCACCGCACCGGCGATGCCGACCATGCTGCCGACGAAACTCCCGGCGAAACGGGGGGAAATATGCACGTAATACCCGGCCGGCAGCAGGAGCAGCAGCAGCATCAATCCAGATACTACGGCGCCATCACGCTCTTGCATGGCCTCAGGCATCCACGCTGAGGTTGCGGCCGGTCGTTTTCGCCTGACACGCCAGGATCATCCCGTTCGCTTTGTCGGCTGCTTCCAGGCCTTCTTCGACCTCCATGGACACTTCGCCCTGCAAGAGCCTGACTTTGCAGGCCCCGCAGATTCCGACACGGCACGACCAGGGAATGTCGACGCCTGCTGCCTCGGCTGTTTCCAGGACCGTCGATTGTCGCGACAAGGGCGCGGCCCTCCCTGAGCGCTGGAAGGTAATCGTCGCCTCGGCCACTTCCACGGGGGCAGCAGCCGCCGCCGGCGGCGCCTGAGCATGAGGCGAGGTCGCGGCGACGCGGGCCGCCGCCGATTGACTCGGCGGTTCCGCCGGCAGCGATCCCGCCGGCAGCGATGCGGGTCCGAAGGCTTCCGTGTGGATGCGTTCGGCCGGCACGCCGAGCGCCGTCAGCGCCTCCTTCATAGCGGACATCATCGGAGGGGGGCCGCAGACGTGGATGCGGCGCTTCGCCAGTTCAGGGACGGTCGCCTCCAGCAGAGCCTTCGTGATCGGACCTTCCGGGCCCATCCAGCTCGTGCCTTGGGCGCGCGTCATGGTCGCCAGAACATGGAGATTCGCATGGCGCCTCTGCAGATATTCAAGTTCATCGTGAAAGGCGAATTCTGCCGTGCTTCGGACACTGAACAGGCAATAGATGGAACCTGGCCACGCGAGATCCGTCAGATAGCGCACGACCGACATGAGCGGCGTGATTCCAACGCCGCCTCCGATCAGCACGATGCTGTCTTCGTCCATCCCCGTGAAGGTGAAAGCGCCGTAAGGAGCGCTGACCTCCAAGAGATCGCCGACGCCGACGTTGTCGTGCAGGTGCTGCGACACTTTCCCGCTCGGCTCTCGCTTGATGCTCAGTTCCGCATAGCTCGTGCGCGTCGGAGACGACGCGATCGTATAGGCGCGTTTGAGGATCTCCTTGGCCGGCGACCGGACGGCTACCTGCATGAACTGCCCGGGCAGGTAGGTGAACGGCAACGGCGCTCCCGACGGCTCGACGAGGCGGAACGTCTTGATGGTCGGTGTTTCGGTGAAGATGTGCGCGACTTTGAGCTTGCCCGACCAGGCCTTTCGGACGGGGGGCATGCGGGCGGGCGGCACCGTCTCGTCCGCAATTGCGACCCCTCGCGCTGCCTTCGGAAATGGTTCCGCGGATGGAGGCGCCGGACCCGTTCCGGATGAGGGCGAGACCCGTTGCAGAACCAGTTTCACCTTGCGGAGGCGAACGAATTGGAGAAGCAGCAGACTGGCGGCGGTCGTCGCGAGCAGAGCCATCGTCGTGAGATGTGCCGGCGAGACATCGAGCCAGCTGACGCCGTAGGATGGCGCCGCGCCCGCGCCGGACATTCCCGGACCAAGGCGCATCTGTGTCTTGAACCAGTCGATCGCGATCGCCTGCGGATTCTGGCCCGACGTGAGCGCTAGATGCGTCGAGACGCCGCTTTCGAATTGCGACAGCCCAAGCCGCAGGCGCGTTGCTGCGTCCAGCATCAAGGGCATATTCGCTTGGCGGTAGCCTTGGATCGCGTCGTCGACGCCGCCGGTTAGGAGTGAGAGGCCCGCTCCCAGTCTTTCTCTCGACTGTTCCAGAAGCCTCGCCCGCTCCGCTGGCCCGATGGCGGGGATGGCAAGGAGTGAGGGGAAAAGTTGCGGAGTCGGTTGCTGGTGCATGCCCTCCATGCCCGCCCCGGCCGCGGGCGGCGGTGATGAAGTTGGAGGCGCTGTCGGCGCTGGAGCGGCAGGGGAAGGGTCCGGCGCGCCAGGGTGGTGGGTGCTGTGGTCGCCCCCCGATGGCGCTGTCTGCGCAGCGGCTGGGTGCCAATGCATCAACGCCACGAACATGCATGCGGCAGCGAGGACGGCGAGACGCTTGTCTGCGTCGCGCCACCGCATGTTGACCGGATCCATCATGGGTTCACACCGGTTGCCCGCATTGTCCGGTTGTCTTTGCTAGAAAGCCGCGATCAGCGGCGCGACCAGTTCGTCGGCCGTATGTCGCTGATGTTCGTCGAGAACGCCGTAGAGCTGGCCGAACGCTGCGCGCGCGGCCTTGATCGCATCGAGGCGGGCCGCCAGATGCTTCTCGTACTGTTCCAGCCGCAAGCCGGGGTTCATGCCCGTCACGGGCGTCGTCAGTTGCTGTTGGGCCTCCAGCAGATGTCGACGGCTCGCGCGGAGCGACTCGGCGAATTGGTTCCACGCGGGCAACTGCGCATCGGTGATCTGCAATTCAGCCTTGAGAAAAGCGACCCGACCTTCGATGCGGTCGAGCATGTTCGGATTGCCGGGCGTCATCACACCCATGCCGCCCATGTTTCCCATTCCGCCCATGGCGCCGTTCGGGACCTGCATGCCACCGGGAGCGCCGCCCATGGCGTTGTCGCCCTGCGGCATGCGATTCATGTTGTTCATCATTCCGCTCCCGCCTCCCATGGGAGCACCTTGGCCTTGCATGGGCTGGTTCATCTGCATCATTTCATGCATCGCCAAGACGGGCTGGTCTCGCCCAGAACCCTGATTCTGCGCCGTAGCAGGGATGGCGATCAACCCCGCCTGGACCGTCAAAGCGGCGCCGACGAGGGTTGCGATGTTCCGACGGATCTTCATGTCATGACCTCCAGCAAAACCCATTCACTGCCGCTCATAGTGGAAAGCGGCCAAACGAAACATCCCGCCGATTGGACCTGAAGTCGTTGACTAAGATCAAACTGGTGAAACAATGGCAGGGGCGGCTGGAAAATGCAAGGAATCCACATTGTTTTTGCACTTGCGGCTGCAATCAGATTGAGTTCAATAGCCTTATTGAATTTTGTACACACCTTTCCGTAAATACATCATATTCGGCAATTTTTGCCTGCGTTTTGCAGGATTGTTACGAAATATTTCGTTACAAAATGTAACATTGCAGCGGCACCGGCTGTGGTAGATGAACCGGATGACGCTCCGAAACGCGCGCGCCGCAGTTCAGCGGCTGATGTTGCCGTCAATCGCTGGATTGCTCGCTGCCTCGGGAGCGCTGGCGCAGGTGACCGAGCGCGGCGGCGCCGACGTTCGCGATCTGGCTGCCCTGCTCTTCTTCAATGGAGAGCAAGGGGCAAGAGCCTTCGATGCGTCCGGGCCAATCGGCGACGACGACGCGCTTTGGTCGCGTGAGGCTCCTGGCCGGTACGAATTTGTGACGGCCCGCCCTGGCGTGACGGTGCGCGGGAGCAAGCTTGTGACCGTGGAGCCTGGATGTGTGGTGAGGATCGATTCGCGGTTCACATGGCACTTCGCCGCAAAACCCGCGGAAACCTTGGACCGGACTGAAGAATTCGATTTCACGAAGCCCGTCGTCGCGGACGCGATCCTCGCTCTGAAAGATGACAGGCCGTATGCCGTTGTTCTCGACTTGAAGAGCAACGACGGATTCTACTGCATAGCGACTCGCATCAATGGCGCGCTGGTCGAAGCCCGGCGATGCAGTGCAGACAGTCAATCTGTCGTTGCGCCTGGTCGCGAGGACAGCCCGGTCATGGACCACTTCCGTCGCTTCTCAATGGCGTGCCGGAGCACGAGAGAAGGTCGCTAGCGTCCGACGTTGTTTTCCTTGCCTGGTTGCCGCTCAGAAGCCGGACCGCTGATGCAACCTCTGAGCATCTGCGACGATCCGATCGAGGCACCATCTCGCGTAAGCCGGCCCAGACACGCGGGATAGGATGCCCCAGACAACCGTGTTCGGCAGTCGGTAGTCGATGAAGACCGTCAGCCGCGAGCCGCCGCCCTCGGGGGCGATGCGGAAGCCCATACGGTACCAGGAAAGGATCAGGAGACGCGGCTCGCCGGTGGTCTCCCAGACCTTGCGGACCGGCGGATGCCGCTCCGTCACGGTCTCGCTCACGGAGAGCTTCAGGCCCAGAACGCGCCCGGTCATGCGGATGACGGAGCCGACCGTCTGCCCCTTTCCTGCGTCGAGCTCGTAGCTCATGCTGCCGCCCAGCATCGCGGCCGAGGGTTTCGACATATGCGCGCCGAAGCGGGCGGGATCGTCGAGGACGGCGAAGAGGTGCGCCGGCTCCGCCGCGATGAGGGCGCTCCGTTCGAGGTGACGTTCAGAGCTCATGCCGATGCCGCCCCGGGGGCTGCTCGTCGCGATGCCTCCCGTGCCCGCTATGGCCATGGAAGAGATGAAGCAGCGGACAGGCGAGGAGCAGCAGATAGGGGAGGACCCCGAGCGCGTGGCCCCAATGCTCTCGCAGTAGATAGAAGACCGCAATGATCGCGAAGGATGCCAGCGCGATGGCGAGCGGTCGGTTCAGGGCTGTCCTGTTCATGGCCTGAAGCTCCTGAGGCGCAGCGCGTTGCCGATGACGCTGACGGAGGAGAGCGCCATCGCCGCCGCGGCGATGATCGGAGACAGCAGGATGCCGAAGACGGGATAGAGCACGCCCGCCGCCACCGGCACGCCGGCCGCGTTGTAGACGAAGGCGAAGAAGAGGTTCTGCCGGATGTTGCGCATCGTCGCCTGGCTGAGGCGGCGGGCGCGCAGGATGCCGGTGAGGTCGCCCTTGAGCAGCGTTACGCCGGCGCTCTCCATGGCGACGTCGGTGCCCGTGCCCATGGCGATGCCGACATCGGCCGCGGCGAGCGCCGGCGCGTCGTTGACGCCGTCGCCGGCCATGGCGACGACCCGGCCCTCGCGCTTGTAGCGCTCCACGACGGCGCTCTTCTCTTCGGGCAGCACCTCGGCCTCCACCTCCTCGATGCCGAGCCGCGAGGCCACGGCCTCCGCCGTGGTGCGGTTGTCGCCGGTGAGCATGACGAGGCGGATGCCTTCCCGCTTCAAAGCCGCGATGGCCTCCGGCGTCGAGGCCTTGATCGGGTCGGCGATGGCGAAGGCCGCCGCGATCCGGCCGTCCAGCCCCATGAAGATCGCGGTCGCGCCATCCCTGCGCATCGCCTCGGCCGCTTCGGCGAGCGGGCCGACGTCGACGCCCTGCTCGCGCAGGAAGGAGGCGTTGCCCAGGATCACACGCCTGCCGTCGACCGTGGCCATGGCGCCCTTCCCGGTGGGGGAGTCGAAGTCGGTCGCGGCAGGGAGCGCAAGCCCCCGCGCTTCGGCGGCCTGCACGATGGCGAGGGCCAGCGGATGCTCGCTCAACCGCTCGACCCCGGCCGCAAGGCGCAACGCCTCGGATTCCGATGTGCCTGGCGCGGTCCTGATCGCCGTCACCGCCGGCTTGCCCTCGGTGAGCGTGCCGGTCTTGTCGACCACGATGGTGTCGACCTTCTCCATCCGCTCCAGCGCCTCCGCGTTCCGGATGAGCACGCCGCTCTCCGCGCCGCGGCCGACGCCGACCATGATCGACATCGGCGTGGCGAGGCCGAGCGCGCAGGGGCAGGCGATGATGAGCACGGCGACCGCCGCGACGAGCGCGAAGGCGAAGCGCGGCTCCGGGCCGAAGATCATCCAGGCCGCGAAGGCGAGGAAGGCGACGCCGATCACGGCGGGCACGAACCAGCCCGAGACCTCGTCGGCGAGGCGCTGGATCGGGGCGCGCGAGCGCTGCGCCTGCGCCACGAGATGCACGATCTGCGACAGCATGGTGTCGCGGCCGATGCGCTTCGCTTCGACGACGAGCGCGCCGCTGCGGTTCACCGTGCCGCCGATCACGGAAGCGCCGGGCTCCTTCGTGACGGGCATCGACTCGCCCGTCACCATCGATTCGTCGACGGCGCTGCGTCCCTCGACGACCGCGCCGTCCACCGGCACCTTCTCGCCCGGCCGCACGCGCAGCCGGTCGCCGACCGCGACGGCGTCGAGCTGAACCTCCTCGTCCGTTCCGTCGGGCCGGATGCGTCGCGCCGTGCGGGGCGCGAGGTCGAGGAGCGCCCGGATCGCGCCGCTCGTGCTCTCGCGCGCCCGAAGCTCCAGAAGCTGGCCGAGCAGCACCAGCACGGTGATTACGGCGGCCGCCTCGAAATAGACCGCCACCGCGCCATCCCCGCCTCGGAAGGCCGCCGGGAAGAGCCCGGGAGCGACTGTCGCCGCGAGGCTGTAGAGCCAGGCGACGCCGATGCCCATGGCGATCAGCGTGAACATGTTGAGGCTGCGGTTCTCCACCGAGCGCCAGCCTCGCTCCAGGAGCGGCCAGCCCGCCCAGAGCACCACGGGCGTGGCGAAGAGAAGTTGCAGCCAGTTGCCCGCCTGCTGCCCCAGATGCTGGTGCAGCCCCGTGAGGTGGCCGCCCATCTCCAGCGCCACGACGGGCAGGGCCAGCAGGCCGCCGATCCAGAACCGGCGCGTGAAGTCGGCGAGCTCCGGGTTGGGCGCAGCCTCGGCGCTCACCATCTCGGGCTCGAGCGCCATGCCGCAGATCGGGCAGCTGCCGGGCCCGATCTGGCGAACTTCCGGATGCATCGGGCAAGTGTAGACCGTGCCTTCGGGCATGGGCTCGGGCGCAGGCGCCGGCTTCAGGTAGCGGGCCGGGTCCGCGACGAACTTGGCGCGGCAGCCCGCGGAGCAGAAGTGGTAGGGCTGCCCGGCATGTTCGGCATGGTGCTGCGTCTTCGCGGGATCGACCGTCATGCCGCAGACGGGATCCTTGACGGGCGCGGCGACCTCCGCGGCTTGCCCATGGCCGTGGGCCGCGCCTGTCGCCGCCGCCGCGCCATGCCCGCCGCAGCAGCTCCCGCCTGCCGATGCGCCATGCGCGTGGGAATGGGACCGACGATCGGTCATGGCTTGCTCCTTGTAGGTCCATCGCGAACCGGGCGTGCGCCTGGCGGCGGGAGTGCTCCGCCATCTCGACGAAAGCCGCCACGGCGGCGGGAGACCGGACTGCCCTCGTCAACGGCAGCTGGACCCGGTCGTTCCTCTCCGCAACGATCGGTAATGGTTCACGTTCCGCCGTCAGCCTCCTTGCCGCCGCTCAGCGCGACCACCCAGAGGCCAACGATGTTGACGACGGGCACGAAGGCCAAGGCCGCCCAGAGCGGCGAGAAGCCGAGGCGCTTCAGGACGAGCCCGAGGGGGGTAGGCGACCACCGCCACGAAGGCCGCGAACATCAGCCAGTGGGCGAAGCCCCAGCCGCCCATGCCCATCATTCCGTAGCCGTGCATCATGGCGAGTGCTCCTCAGGCCGAAGGCTGCGACAGGTAGGTCCCCATCATGCCGAGTTCCTCGTGCTCGAGGATGTGGCAGTGGAAGACGAAGGGCTTCTCCCGCGTCGACGGCTGGCGGAACGAGACGATCAGCTCCGCCCTGCTGTCCACCAGCACAGTGTCCTTGATCCCGGCCTCATGCGCGGCGACCGGCTTGCCGCCCTTGGTCAGGGTCCGGAAGGTCGCGCCATGGATATGGAACGGATGCGCCATCTCGGTGGAGACGATCTCCCAGATCTCCTGGCTGCCGAGCGCGACCTCCGCGTCGATCCGGCCCATGTCGTAAGTCTTGCCGTTGATCCCCATCCGCATGCCGTCCGATGCGCCATGAACAAATGGAGCTCTCGAAGCGGCGGGCGGACCATGGCCGGCATGGCCCATCGCGCCGCCGCCCCGCATCATCGGCATGTTCGCCATCATCATGCTGTCGAAGGTGAAGCTCCGGCGGCGCACGGACTTCGCTACGTCCGGCCGGCCGGGATCCTGCAGACGGCGCGGCAGACCGCGCTTGGGGCGATCCCCCGCGGGCCCCGGCTCCAGCCGCAGCACGACCTCGCGGCGTTCGCGCATCCGCGCCAGGAACTCCTTGGCGCGTTCGGTCAGGCCGTCGCCGAAGCGTCCGTTGTGGTCCGGCCAGGTCAGCAGGTCGACGGCGCGGCCGTCGGACAGGTCGACGACGATCTCGTAGCGCTCGCCAGGGGCGATCTCGATCTCCTTCAGGGGCACGGGCTCGGCAAGCCAACCGGCGTCGTTGGCGACGACATGGAAGATGCGCTCGTCCGCGAAGGCGAGCCTGAAGTTGCGGGCGTTGGCGCCGTCGAGCAGGCGCAGGCGAACGAGCCCGGCCGGCGGCCTGGCGATCGGCCGCACGGCGCCGTTGACGAGGATCACGTCGCCCCGCGAGCCATGCATCAGCGCCATCGGCGAGCGGTCGTAGATGAATTGGCCGTCAGGGCCGAAGATGCGGTCCTGCAGGACGATCGGCAGGTCGTCGACGCCGTAGTCGCGCGGCAGGTTGAATTCCGCGGCGCTGCCGTCCTCCAGGTAAAGCAGGCCTGCGAGGCCCATGTAGGTCTGCCGCGCCGTATCGCCGTGCGGATGGGGATGGAACCAGGTCGTGGCCGCCGGCTGGTCGATCCTGAGTTCCGGCGACCAGGTCTGGCCGGCCGGAATTGGATTGAAGGGGCCATCCACGTCGCTGGGCACGAAGAGCCCGTGCCAGTGCACGGAGCTTTCGACCGGCAGGCGGTTCGTCACGTTGGCCCTGATGGTCTGCCCGCTCCTGACCCGGACGACCGGCCCCAGGATCGAACCGGAGTACCCGAAGGTGCGGGTTGCCGCCGCCGCGACGATGCGTGTCTCGCCCTCCTGGATCGACAGGTCGAAGTCGCCGCCATTGGCCGTCGCGTCAACCAGCCGCGGAATCGGCAGCGGCCCGCCGCCCTGGCGCGCCGATTGAGCGAAGATGCCATAGCCCCCCGCGAACGCGCCGCCGGCGAGCGCCGCTCCGCCGATGAGAATTGACCTTCTGGTTGTCGGCATCGCCTGCTCCGCCTTGCTGTTGTGGACTCGACCTCAGCTTCCAATTCAGCACATGATCGCAAGCATACGACATCGGATCGTTGATCTAAATCAATCCAATTGTTACGAATTATTTCAAGGTTGATGCTTCCGGGGCTGCCGCTCGTCAGTGTTCGGCCCAGACGATCGCCTTGTCGTCGAGGCCCACCAGGAAAGTCCTGTACCTGTCCGGAGCAGTTCTGGGATCTCCGTGACCGGCATGCCCGGCACCGCCAGTCCGCGGGCGCGCGGCAGCCGCTTGACGTCGAAGGCCGACACATCCACCGAGACGAAGTTTCCCGGTCGTAGGCAGCTTGGCATGGCCAAGCATCTTTCGCTCAGAGCACCACCATGTTTCAGACCTTGGACCTGCTTCCGCGGGGCTCGACGTGCGCTATTCAATTCGATCTGCGCCAGCGCGGTTCACCATAAGCAGGGCGACCAAGAAGTTCGCTCTCAGAGTCCGCTTGAGAATGCGTTCAATGGCTGACGCGGCGGAGGAGGAGGAGGCTTCCCATGGCGACATGGATGAAGGCCTCGGAGACGTCGAGGCGCTCTTCGTAGTCGCGCACCAGACGCCGCCAGCGGACGAGCCAGCCGAAGGAGCGCTCGACGACCGAGCGGCGCGGCACGACCTTGAAGCCCGGGTCCTTGTCGGTGCGGCGCACGACCTCGACGACGAAGTCGAGGAAGCGGGCCTTGTCCATGAGTTCGGTGCGGTCGTAGGCGCAGTCGGCGAAGAAGTGCTTCACCCAAGGCCAACGCTTGCGGATGGCGGAGAGGATCGTCTGCGCGACGGCGACGTGGCGCTTGCGGCCCAGATCCCCGCCTTCGCGGGAACAAGCCTTCTTGGACCCGTCGTACCCCCTTGTTTTCGCTTGCGGAGCCTTGATCGACTGGCTGTCCATGATCCCGACCGAAGGGCTCGCCTCGCGGCCCGCACGCTCGCGGTCGAGCATCAGGGCCATGTCGTGGATCGTCCGGAACAGGAAGCGGCGATCAGGCGGCGGAACCACCAGTAGGCCGTCTGCCAGGGCGGGAAGTCGTTCGGCAGCATCCGCCAACGCCCGATCGCGCCATGTAGCGGATCGCGTCGAGGATGGTGCGCAGATCGACCGATGGCCTTCGGCCGCGCCGCGGAGCCTTCGGCATCAGCGGCTTGATGCGCCTCTACTCCTCGTCGGTCAGATCGGTCGGGTAGCGCTTCGCGCACTTCTCGAAGGTCGCCATGCGCTCGCGCGATTCATCGGTCCACATCCCGATCTTGATGATGTGGACGCCCCCGCCCCGCCGGCGGCAGCAATGGTGCTGATCCGGCGATTCGGATCGGGAGGAGCGACCCATGACGATCGTGACGATAGGACTGGACTTGGCGAAGAGCGTCTCCCAGGCGCACGGCGTCGACGGGAACGGCGCGGCGGTTCTGGTGAAGAAGCTCCATCGCAAGCAGATGCTGCCGTTCTTCTCGAAGCTGCCGCCGTGTCTGATCGGCGTGGAGGCTTGCGGAACGGCGCACCACTGGGCGCGAACGCTTTCGGCGATGGGCCATGAGGTTCGCCTGATCCCACCATCCTACGTCAAGCCATTCGTCAAGCGCGGCAAGAGCGACGCCATCGACGCCGAGGCGATCTGCGAAGCGGTCCAGCGGCGGACGATGCAGTTCGTCCCGGTGAAGACCGTCGACCAGCAGGGCATCCTCATGGCTCATCGCGCTCGGGCCCTGCTCGTACGCCAGCGCACGCAGGCCGCCAACGCCTTCCGGTCGCATCTGGCCGAGCTGGGGCTCGTCGCCAACCCCGGCATCGCCAACCTTGCGAAGCTCGCCGAGCAGGCGCTTGCCGGCAAGGATGCGCTTCCATCCTTCGCCAGCGCGGCGCTGGAGATCATGCTGCGCCAGATCGTGGCCCTCGGACAGGAGACCGCAGAACTCGACCGGCAGATCGCCGCCTGGCATGCCGGGAGCGAAGCAAGCAGGAGGCTCGCCGCGATCCCTGGCTTCGGCGCAATCACGGCGACCGCGGTCGCCGCCACCGTCACGGACCCAGATCAATTCCGATCCGGCCGGCAGTTCGCGGCCTGGCTCGGCCTGACGCCCCAGCAGCACTCGACCGGCGGCAAGACAAGGCTCGGCAGCATCTCGAAGTAGGGAGACCGCTATCTGCGTCGGCTGCTCGTCGTCGGCGCCACAGCCGTCATCCGACACATAAAGGACAAGCCGTCGCCCATGGCCGCCTGGATCAGGATGCTGCTCGAGAAGAAGCCCTTCAGGCTCCTTTGTCCGATCCCAAGATGTTGGGCGCACCCAGCAGATGACCGAAAAGGGCGCGGTGCTTCCGGAAGAACCTGGCCGATTCCGGTCGATACCTCAGTGAACTGGAATAACCTCGCGCGCGTCGATAGCAGACTAAACGGCCTTCAATGAAGTTGGAAGCAGGAGGACTACGTGACGTAAAAAAGGACGCGTCCCTTCGGCATCAGCGCAAGGAATTTGCCGAAATCCTTCATGTTGCGCGTCAGCACGCTGGCGCCCTGCTCCTGCGCATGAAGGAAGATCAGGGCATCGTTGATAATTTCCTTGGGCTCTTGGCGGCCGTCTTCGAAGAGGCGCATGACCAGCCCGGCAAGGACACCCGCCTCCCCATGCGCCTGCGCCGAAGGAGATGTCAGCCGATGCGCCGGGATCTCCTCGATGGTCGCGGCGATCTGCGATAGCGCACCCTTCGTCCGCGGGTCATTTGGATCGAGGCGCCCGAACGCGTGCGTGATCTCTGAGAGCACGACGGTGCTGTGATGGAGAACGCGCCGCTCGAGAAGCTCGTCGACGACGGTTGGCGTCCTGCCCTGGAGCACATCGATCAACACGCAGGTGTCGAGGAGGAGCGGCCCGCCCATGACCAGTGCGTCGGCGGCCATGGGGAGGGACTTCGGAAGCGGAGCGGACATGGACCGCGACGTGCGTTGTGCAGGCTTCCATCGCCTAAGCGCACGTCCGAGGTTGAACTGCACGCCTTTTCAAACCTCGATGCTGAGATCGGCCGGCACCAGGCCCTTGCGGCGCAAAAGCTTCGGACCGAAGTCGTCCTCTATCGCGACCCGGGCGAGCGCGTATTCCAGAAGCTCGGTGTCCGACGCGATCCCCGATCGCGCCTTCGCTGCAGCGATGAGAGAGGTTTTGACGCGCGCGGCGATGCGGCCCTTCTCGCCTTGTGCAAGTCCGAGCGCGGCGGCCGCTTCCAGCGCAGCGGTCTTGTGCGTGTGGATGGATCGTGCGAGGGATCTCGTCATGAGGTCTCCGTTCAACGGTTTGGACGATCTGTATAACACGGTTCACGGATTGACGGAAGCTGGTCGCCTGCGATCGCAATAGCGTTCGGATTCCTAAGGCCGGCACCGATGGCCGTGTTGCAGCCGATCCTGGCCGGAAGGAGACTATGTCCGCTGCATAACCAGAGCCCCCGTCGAGAGGTGAAGCCGACATCAGCGTCGAGAACTGCTCGCCTTCTTTTGAGCCTCGCCGTTCGAAGAAGGCGGCATCCATCTCTGACGCTATACGGCCTTTCTGTCCGCAGACTCCTGCGGCGCGCTACCAGTCGGGCGAGACCGACGTCCAGGGGCGGGTCAGCCGCTGCGGCGACGAGCTGGCCCGCACCGCGCTCTACGAAGCGGCCCACGCGCTGCTGATCCGCAGCAGCAAATGGTCGGCCCTGCGGGCCTGGGGCATGAAGATCGCCCGCCATCGCGGCCTGTCGCGCGCCCGCGTCGCCGTGGCGCGCAAGCTCGCCGTCATTCTGCACCGCATCTGGGTCGATGGCGGCGACTTCCGCTGGGGCAAAGCCCCGATCGTCGAGCAGGCGGTGGCTGCGTGAGGCCGCGCTGAACCTGAAAGGACGGCGCGAGCCGGAAGATCGCCACGCCGGGGGAAGGCATCGTTCCCGTGGGGACGATAGGACAGGCGATCTCGTTTAGAGTCCCGAACCCCCTAGCCGACCGCTGGCAAGGTCGTGAAACAGATTGAGGCGCCTGACCTTCTGACCCCATCATGCGGCGGCCATAGCGCCGACCGCGAAGAGAAGCGTGTGACCCACGGAAACGAACAAGAGCGCCAGCGGAAAGAAGGAAGCAGGAGGAGCTTGACGCCACAAACCCCAATCAGAGAGGGCTCTCACAAGCAGGCCTGCTAATCTCCCGACCCCACGTTCAGGGATCAATGGCCGGCATCAGCGCTTCCTCGATAGAGCGGACGTCGCCGTCGCCAGGGGGCAAATGACGAGTGCTACAGCCAGGCAAAAAGATGATCGTAGCGGATTCACGACTCCACTTTCTCCAGCACATCGATTGTTTACCCGCATGCGAATGGAAGAATGCCTGCGGCTCGTTCCAAACTGTGAGGGTGGGCCACGACTTGGCCTTGATCTGAATCAAGGCGGCGCCCGCCCGACTCACTAATGTTCCTACACTCGCTAGACCGACCTGCCTGTGTCACTCGGATGCGCTGGGCTGGTCGCTGACCTGATGGAGGCACAGGTGGCTCAACGTTTGAAGCTCCGGTTCGCGGTCGCCCTCTGCACAGGCCTCGCGCTGGTTGCAGGTCCGGCATTGGCTTCGATGACGAACATCGAGTGGCTCACCAAGATGGAGCAGATCGAGCTCAGTCGAGGCGTCATGGCCGATCACGTCCACGCGCAGGGCACCGTTCTTGCTATCGATCCGGGCGACGGCACGATCACCATCCTGCATCCGGAGATTAGCAGCGCCGACAAGAGCATCTGGATGCCAGCGATGCGGATGGTTTTTCACGTCACGCGCTCGGAGGTGCTGAGAGGCGTGAGAGCGGGCGAGGTTGTCCGCTTCGAAGCGGCGCGGCGGAAAGGCGCCGTCATGGTTTCCCGGATTACCCGGGTCGCTCGGTGAAGGGGAACCTCGTTCAGCCGCTGCTACTGTAATTCGGTCCCTTGATTGCTGGGAGCAGTCAAACCTGCGCCTGTCTCCGTGCCGGGGTCGCGGTATGGAGACGCCGCAGGGCCGGTGACGACGGACATGGTCGCGTCAGCCGTGAAGAACGCGCGGTCAAGCTTCCGACGGTTGCGGTTGCCGCCCGGCGATCGCCACGAAGGCCATGGCGATCAAGGCGCACAAAAGCGCGGCCAGCCATCTCAGGACGAGGCGGAAGTTGAAGCCGACGGCGGCGAGGACGGCGTTGATGTCGTCGCCCTGGCTTCCCTTGAGGTGGCAGCGACCCATGCCGGTATCGGCCTTCATGTGGCCGATCACGGGCTCGATGGCGGAGCGGCGCTTCAACTCGTGGCGGATGGCGTCAGTGACGCGGCGCCTCTGGCCCTGGATGAAGACGCGGAAGCGGTGGGAAGCTGGCGCGTTATCAGGCATTGACAATCTCCGAAATGCAGAGTCGCTCCTGCAAGCTCTAGCGGCTTGAGGTTCAACGACTTTCGCGCCCTGTCATGGTCACTCCTGTGTGAACGCCGCGCCTACCCCAAAACGCGGACTTGGGCTTGAAGCTCAAGCCGCTTCAGGATTTATGCGAACCTTAACCATGTCCTTTCACCCCTCGTCAGCCGTGTCCGGCTACAAGTCGCAAACCATGATGAGACCCGCAGCCCGTCACTTCGCATTGAAAGCGCTCGTCCTCGCCGCGTTCCTCGGGGTTTCCGGCTGCGTGACGACCGACATGGGCTCGCGCCACATGGTGCCGATCCCGGCCGCCCTCGTGGCGGAGATGTCGGCGAAAGGCATGTCGCCGGCCGACCCGATCTTCGTGCGCATCTTCAAGAAGGAAAGCGAACTCGAGGTCTGGAAGCGCGACCGCACCGGCGAATTCGTCCTGCTCAAGACCTATCCGATGTGCCGCTGGTCGGGCCAGCTCGGACCCAAACAGCGGGAGGGCGACCGCCAGGCGCCAGAAGGCTTCTACACGGTCACGCCCGACCTCATGAATCCGCGCTCCCAGTTCCACCTGTCGTTCAATCTCGGCTATCCGAACGCGCTGGAGCGCTCGCAGGGCTTCACCGGTTCCGCCCTGATGGTGCACGGCGCCTGCACCTCGGCCGGTTGCTTCGCGATGACCGACGACGGCGTCTCGGAGATCTATGCGTTGGCGCGGGAGGCGTTCACAGGCGGCCAGAAGAGCTTCCAGGTCCAGTCTCTGCCGTTCCGCATGACGCCGGAGAACATGGCGATCCACCGCAGCAACAGGCATTTCGGATTCTGGAAGAACCTGAAGGAGGGCTCCGACCACTTCGAGGCGACGAAGCAGCCGCCGAAGCTCGCCTCCTGCGGCCGCCGCTATGTCTTCAATCCAGCCGACGGCACGGGATCATTCGTCGCCGGCGAGGCCTGTCCACCGTACAAGCCCGATCCGGCCGTCGCCGAACTTGTCGCCCGCAAGCGCAGCGCCGACGACCAGCGCTTTGCCGAGGTCCTCAAGGCCGGCCTGCCGCCCATGAGCTTCGCCCATGTCGATGGCGGCATGCACAAGAACTTCCGTACCATGCTCGCTTCGATGGGCGCTGACCGCTTGCAGGCGATGACGTCGGGCCGCGTCGAGATCAGCCGGCCTGAGGCTGCGCTCGCCGACCCGTTTGACCCGGACAGGATGTCGAGACTGCAATCGCCAGCATCGATTCTGCCACCCTAAGCAGTTCGCCTGCCGTCAATATTCACGATGGCGGCAAGCGGAGGCCGTAGAGCTGCAAACGATCGCCGGTCTGATAGCAGAGCTTTGCCCGATCTCAGTCTGCAGACGTTCAACCTCTGCGGAACTCCATGACCTCGCCGGTCTCGGTATCGATGAGCTGGTCGTGGTGCTTCAGGTTGATCCTTTCGCGTGAGCGGACACCCTTGAGGCTGTGCTGCTTTACAAGCTACGAGCACGCGAACGCCGAGCGCTTCGTGCCGCGCGAGGTGCGCGTCGAGCCGCTCGACGGCGAACGCGTGCTCGTCGTGTCGGGCCTGGAGCCGAGCAAGCGTATCGTCACCCAAGGTGTCGAACTCCTGAACCAGATCCGCTGAGGCGCAGCGACGATGTTCAATTTTCTCGTCACGCAGTCGCTGAAGAACCGCCTGCTGGTCCTCGCCCTGGCGGCCGTGCTGATCGTCTTCGGCGGCTTCACGGTCACAAAGCTGCCGGTGGACGTCTTCCCCGACCTCAACAAGCCGACCGTCACCATCATGACGGAAGCCGAGGGGCTAGCGCCGCCGGAGGTCGAGCAGCTCGTCTCGTTCCCGATCGAGACGCAGATGAACGGCTTGCCCGGCGTCACGCGCGTCCGGTCCGTTTCCGGCGTCGGTCTTTCGATCGTCTATGTCGAGTTCGATTGGGGCACTGACATCTATCGCAACCGCCAGCAGATCGCCGAGCGGCTGGCTCTGGTGCGTGACCAGTTGCCGGCGGCGGTGACGCCGCAGATGGGGCCGATCAACTCGATCATGGGCCAGATCGTGCTCGCTGCGATGACAGCTCCCGATGACGTGTCAGCCATGGAGCTACGCGAGATTGCGGACTTCGTCGTCCGGCCAAGATTGCTGACCATTCCAGGCGTCGCGCAGGTGATCCCGATCGGCGGCGAGGTCAGGCAATTCCGTGTCGCCCCGAACCCCTCGGCGATGCGCGCGCTCGGCGTGACCCAGGCGCAGATCGAGGCGGCGCTCACGAGCTTCGGCGCAAACACCGGTGGCGGCTTCACTGACCAGTACAGCCGCGAATTCCTGATCAGGAACATCGGCAAGACGATGCGGCTTGAGGATCTCGGCTCCATTACCGTCGCCAATGTCAACAACCGCCCGGTTTACCTGCGACAGGTCGCCGAGGTCGGCTTCGGCGCCCGTCTGAAGCGCGGCGACGCGGGCTACATGGGCAGGTCGTCGGTGATCCTGTCCGTCGAGAAGCAGCCCGACGTCGACACGATCACGCTGACGCGTCAGGTCGAGGCGGCGCTCGCCGACCTCAGCACGACGCTGGGGCGCGGGATCAAGGTCGATAACGTTCTGTTCCGGCAGGCGAACTTCATCGAGACCTCGATCAAGAACGTCCAGACCGTGCTGATGGAGGCGATCGCCGTCGTCGCCATCGTGCTCTTCGCCTTCCTGCTGAACGTCAGGACGACGGCCATCTCGCTGACCGCCATCCCGGTCTCGATCCTCGCGACAGCGATTGTTTTCTGGTGGATGGGCCTCTCAATCAACACGATGACGCTTGGCGGCTTGGCGATCGCCATCGGCGAGCTCGTCGACGACGCGGTCGTCGACGTCGAGAACATCTTCCGCCGCCTGCGCGAGAACCGCGAACAGGGCAACCCGCGCTCGGTCTTCGACGTGGTCGTGGGGGCGAGCCAGGAGGTACGCTCCGGCATCGTCTACGCGACGATGATCATCATCCTCGTCTTCGTGCCGCTCTTCGCGCTCTCCGGTATCGAGGGACGCCTCTTCGCCCCGCTCGGCAAGGCCTACATCATCTCAATCCTGATGAGCCTCGTCGTCTCGATCACGCTGACGCCCGTCATGGCCTACTACATGCTGCCCGGCCTAAAGAGGCTGGACGAGCATGAGGGTTGGCTGGTGCGCACGCTCAAAGGCGGAAACCGCGTGCTGCTGGGCTGGAGCTTCCGCCATCCGAAGACGCTCATGGCTGGCGCGCTGACCGGCGTGCTTGCCGCCGGCGCTGCCGCGACTCAGCTTCCGCGGTCGTTCCTGCCGCCTTTCAACGAGGGCAGCTTCACGATCAACCTGCTCTTCAATCCCGGCATCTCGCTCGCCGAAAGCCATCGGGTCGGCCTCATCGCCGAACGGCTGATGATGCAGATCCCGGAGGTTCGCCAGGTCGGCCGCCGCACGGGCCGGGCCGAGCTCGACGAGCATGCCGAGGGCGTGCATTCCTCGGAAGTCGAGGTCGACCTCAAGCCCTCCGCGCGGTCCAAGGAAGACATCATCCAGGACATCCGCACGAAGCTCGCGGTGCTCCCGGTCGCAACCAACGTCGGCCAGCCGATCTCGCATCGGCTCGACCACATGCTCTCGGGCGTGCGCGCCCAGATCGCGCTCAAGATCTACGGCGAAGATCTCGACACGCTCAGGCGCGTTGCCGCTGAGTTCCGCGACAAGCTGGCGACAGTGCCCGGCGTCGTCGACCTTCAGGTCGAAAAGCAGGTCCGCATCCCGCAGCTGGAGATCACCGTCGACTACGAGCGCGCGGCGCTCTTCGGCCTGCAGCCGGCTGCGATCACGGAAGCTCTCGAGAGGCTGTCGAACGGACGCGTCGTCTCGCGTCTGGTCGACGGTACCCGCCGCTTCGACGTCGTGATGCGTCTTCCCGACCAGATGCGGACCACCCAGGCGCTTGCCGACATGCTGATCGAAACGCCGCTCGGTTGGGTGCCGGTGCGCCAGCTGGCGGATGTCCGGGAAACGGACGGCCCCAACCAGATCCTGCGCGAGAACGGCAAGCGCCGAATCGTCGTCCTCGCCAACAGTGACGGCAAGACGGACATGGCGAAGATCGTCGCCGACATCCGCGCGCTCGTCGCCCAGTCTCAGTTGCCGCAGGGTTACTTCACCAGCTTCGAAGGCACCTTCCAGGCTCAGGAAGAGGCGACGCGCACGATCGGAGTCCTTTCCGCCATCTCGCTCGCGATGGTCTTCGCCATTCTCTACAGCCGCTACCGTTCGACGCTTTTCGCTCTCATCATCATGGGCTCTGTGCCGCTGGCGCTGATCGGCCGGTCGCCGCCCTGTGGTGGGCAGGACAGCCGCTGTCGGTTGCCTCGATGATCGGCTTCATCACGCTGACGGGCATCGCGGCGCGGAACGGCATCCTGAAGGTCAGCCACTACATCAATCTTGCCCTGCATGAGGGCATGCCCTTCTCGGACGAAGCCACATTGCGGGCTCTTGTCATGCGCGGCAGCCTGGAACGCCTGACCCCGGTGCTCATGACGGCTCTGTCAGCCGGGGTGGCGCTGGTTCCGCTGATGATCGACGCCCATGCGCCTGGAAAAGAAATCCTCCATCCGGTGGCGATCACCATCTTCGGCGGGCTTGTCAGCGCGACGCTGCTCGACACGTTCCTGACGCCCGTTCTCTTCCTTCGCTACGGCCGCAAGCCGCTTCAGCGGCTGGTCGATGGCGTCAGGGCCGAGCAGGCCGCGGCAGCGGCCAAGGCGCCAGGCGAGGCTCTCAAACCCATCGAAGCGTTCTGATCCTGTCAGTCTCGACAGAAATCATGTGTCTTCAGTCGTAGCGATCACCGAAAGGGAAAGTCATGAACAGACAAGTCGCCGCCGCGCTTGCGGCAGCCATCATCACCAGCATCCCGGCTTTCGCACACGAGCCGCGCAAGGGCCCCAATGGCGGCGAGCTGGTTGATGCCGGCAGCTACCATATCGAGGTCATCGGCAAGGGAACCGCGATCGAGGTTCTCGTCAGCGACGCGACGGACAAGCCTGTATCGGCAACTGGCTTCAAGGCGCTCGCCATCATGGTCATCGACGGCAAGAGCCAGCGGATCGCCCTCGAGCCGAGCGCGGATGGTAAGAAGCTGACCGGCACAGCGCCGGCCCCACTCAGCTCCGTTAAGGGCGCCGTTCAATTGACGGATCGCGAAGGCAAGACAGCGACCGGCCGCATCAACTGAAGCCTCGCCAGGACCGCGCTGTCATCCGTCGGAAGTCAACACGTGCTTTTCAATCTCCGCTTCGTCGCGTCTGCACGCAACGTCGGCGTCGGCGCCGCGCTTCTCTCGCTGGGAGCGTGCGCCGTCAACGAAGCGCCATCCCTTCCGACGCCAGTGCCTGTTCAATGGGAGAACGGGGCGACAGGACGTGAGCCATATCGGTTTGCCGAAGCGAAAGGATGGTGGCTTGGCTACCGCGATCCGATCCTCAGCGGATTGATCGATCGGGCGCTTGCGCAAAGCCCCACGCTCGAGCAAGCGCTTGCCCGCATCGAAAGCGCCCGCGCGCTGGCCCGATCGGAGGGCGCCAGTCGTTTCCCTCAGGTCGGCGGTAGCGGAAATGTGGATCTGACCCGGCGCCTCTCCGGTTCGGCCGAAGGCCTCAACGAGGGCGGCGAGTCGAATGGACAGGGATCGCGACGCGCCGTCGGCACATTCCAGGCCGGGTTCGACGCCACATGGGAGGTCGATCTCTTCGGCCGTGTCCGAAACGCCATCGCTTCCGCGCAACGGAATGCCGAGGCCATCGCCGAAGACGCGGAAACAGCCCGAGTCACCTTGATCGCCGAGATCGTCCGCACCTATGTCGAGCTCCGCGCTGCAGAGCTCCGGCGTGGCATCATCGGCAATGACATCGCTGCTCGCCAGAGACTAGTCCAACTCGTGCAGAGCCAGAAGTCGGCCGGCCTCGCCGCCGATTTCGACGTCCAGCGTGCGGTGGCCGTCGCCGAAACGGCGAAGGCGAGGCTGCCGACCGCCGATCTGGCGATCAGGACCGCCCGCCACCGGCTGGCGACCCTGATAGGCGAGCCCGCGCCCGACCGGGCCCTGGCGCGCAGTGTGTCTCGTGTTCCGATCATCCGGCCACCGCGGCCCACATTCCCGGCCGACCTGGTGAGGACACGACCGGAGATCAGGGCGGCCGAGAGAAACGTGGCGCGCAGGGCCGCGGACGTCGGCGTTGCGACGGCAGAACTCTACCCCAGGCTCACGCTGAGCGGCACTCTCACGATCGCCGGCAATGTTTTGGCGCGCCCGCTCCCTGGACAGCTCGTCACTGTTGCGGGAGGACCGGCGCTCACCATTCCGCTGCTCGATTGGGGCCAGCGGCGCGCCATTGTCGATGCACGCGAGGCGGATCTTCGAGAGGCGGTTGCCGGCTATCGCGCTGCAGTGCTGCAGGGTGTCGAAGAGGTCGAGGTCTCCTTGGCTTCAATCCGCAATCAGAACGCGAGGATCGCGCGTCTTCAGAGCGCGGTGTCGGCCACGTACCGCGCCTATGAAACGGCGGACGCCTTGTACAAGCAGGGCCTGACCGGGCTGACGGAACGCCTGACTGCCGAGGCCGAGTGGAGACAGGCGGAGTTGGAGCTTGCCGACGCACGAGAGGCCGCGGGAATAGCGGTCGTCCGGCTCTACAAGGCGCTCGGCGCGCCGCGCTTCGATCTCGAACGGACACCTACGGTGCGATCGCTACGTACAGCAGCCACCGCCGGCAAGTCTTGATGGCATCCCCAGTTTACACCCAACCGCAAGGAGTCCTCTCATGAAGACCGCACTTCCAGCAGTCGTGATCGCTTCGATGGTCCTGGCGCTCCCGGCGGCCGCGCAGCATTCGCATGGCGGCCATCAAGCGCCGCGCCAAAGCACCCCCGTCGGGCATGGCAACCATGGCGCCCATCAGGGGCATGGCGCGATGCCTACGCAGTCCATGTCTCCTGCGGCCAAGGCCTTCGCCGAAGCGAACGCCAAGATGCACAAGGACATGACGATCAAGTTCACCGGCAATGCCGACGTCGATTTCGCGCGCGGCATGATCCCCCACCACCAGGGGGCGATCGATATGTCCGAGATCGTCCTCAAGCATGGCAGCGATCAATCCGTGAAGAAGCTCGCGAATGAGATCATCGCGGCGCAGCGGAAGGAGATCGCCCAGATGCAGGCCTGGCTGCAGAAGAACGGCTCCCAGGCCGCGGGAGCCGATTCTGCGGCCATCATGAAGGCCTTCGCCGATGTGAACGCGAAGATGCACAAGGACATGACGATGACCTTCTCCGGGAAGGCCGACGTCGACTTCATGAGGGGGATGATCCCGCATCACGAAGGGGCGGTCGAGATGGCCAAGGTGCTGCTGCAGTACGGCAAGGATCCCGAACTGCGTAAGCTGGCCGATGACGTCATCCGCACGCAGAACGAAGAGATCGCCCTGATGCGTGATTGGCTCAAGAAGAACGGAGCCTGAGTCACGCACGCTCCGTATGGTCTGAGTCGTGAAGCCGATCGCGCCAAGGCACCATCTGGAACGATCGGCGACGCTGTGATCGGGTCGTCCGCGAGCTTTCGCGGACGACTGCCAAGAAGCGTCATCCTGACGGCGGCCTATGGGCTGCAGGGATCAAGCTTCAGCTCCCGGCGTCCAAGCGCGCGCGTACTGGTTTGAAATTCGGAACTCTTCCCAGCACGTGCAATGTCGGGAACTAGACCCTTCGCTTGATGGTTCGAGAGTTAGTCACTCTCGGCATCGGGGCTCGGCTCCCATGCCCTTCAGGCAAGGAGAACGAGATGCACCACATTTCTCACGAGACACAGCGCTGCATCGATGAGTGCATCCGCTGCTACGAGACGTGCTTCGGCATGGCCATGAATCACTGCCTCGAAATGGGCGGAGAGCACGTTCAACCGAAGCACTTCAGACTCATGATGGCATGCGCGGAGATTTGCCGGACCTCGGCGCATTTTATGCTGATGAAGTCGGCGCACGCGCCGCACCTCTGCCGTGAATGCGCGGAAATCTGCGATGAATGTGCCAGCGAGTGTGAGCGGGTCGGGGATATGAGCGAATGCGTCGAGCAATGTCGACGCTGCGCTGAACACTGCCGTTCAATGGCTCCTTAAGATCATTGGAGTCGGATAGCTTGAGGCGGTCGCTTGACCCCTATCGGGCATCGTAATTTTGCTGGGCAGTGCGGGGGTGGCGCTAAGGGCAGGTACCGGCATAACCGTCGTCCTTTGGCTCGCGACTCTTGCGCTGGTAATCCGGCTCATGGGCGGCGGTTTTGACCTCACGCCTGAACCCACCGCCTGCTGGGGCGGCCTGTCGATGACCCATACCTTCGCCATCGCCGCCATCGGCGTCGCTTTCCCGCTGTCGATCCTGCTGGCGCTCGGCCGCCAGTCGACTATGCCGGTGGTGATCATTCCGTGTGTACGTTGATCGCGCTGACGCTCTTCGCATCGGCCCTTCTGGCCGCGACAGTCTGTGGCGGCCTGCAGGCACTGCCGCATGGCCAATACGAGGCGCGAAGGCGCCAGGGCTCGGCTACTCGTGCAGTCAGTTACTGGTTATCCTGCCGTAGGGGTCCACATCGTCATCTCAGCGCACGCCAACACTGTTATCGTGATGATCAAGAACACAAACCTCGTGCTGGTGGTGGGCCTGTTCGACCTGATCACCTCCGGCAGGGCTGCGCTCTCAGATCCCGCGTGGCCGTCGCCGTCCACCGAGACCTACTTCTTCATCGGGGCAATCTACTTCTCGCTGTCTTTCGCCTTTGCGCGCTTCGCGGACTTCCTGGAGAGGCGGGGCAAGACCGGTCATTGATCGTCTTACCACCCGCACACTCCCGTCGATCAAGCGCGGCAACATCCAGAAGCGGACACACCTCCGCACGTGGCTTAATGCGTCGTTAAGTAGATTTGACTAATCGGGTGGAAGCTTTATCTGGCGCTCCCATGACCTTCGGCCACCTGCAGCGACGCATGAGGGCGGCGATCACCATCGTGATCGCTGTGCTTTTCGTCGCCTGCCAACTAGCGAGCAGCCTGGCACATGCGGCCGTCGGGCCCGACCATGACGGCGTCCGAATCGTCGGCACTGCCGAACATGGTCAGTCGCGTGTCCACGATCACAACCTTCCCGCCGGGACGGCTGGCGGCGCCGAAGCCGATCAACATCGGCACTCGCATTCGGACGAGCAGGGGGGTGCACCCTCAGCGCACTGCGACGCGGTATGTCATGGGATGCTCGGCATCGCGCGAACAAGCACAGACGCACGGACAGGCGCTATCGCAACGCTGTCTCCACACAGTGAGAGCGGTACGCCGACGACTGCCCCCGGCCGTATCGACAGACCGCCTTCAAAGGTCGCCTCGAACTGACCAGCAGGCGCGGAAGCGCCACTTCGTCGTCTTCATTCCAGGCAATCCCTCATGATCTCGTTCTTCTCGCGCGCCTTGCGGCGTGCCGCCGCCATTCGTGCTTCTCGCAGCACTGCTTGTTCTTTCCCCATCCTGCTATTGCTCGCCGTCGCGGCTGCGGTGCCGGCGGTCGCCGGCCCCGGTCATGACCATGGCCCCGCCGCCGCGACTGGCGGGGTGTCCCCGCCGTCGCCCCGCGCCATCGCGAGTTCCGAGGCGTACCAGTTCGTCGGCATCGTTGAAGGCGAGGTGCTGGTGATTTACCTCGACAGGTTCGCAGACAACGCGCCGGTAACGGGTGCGGCCCTCGAGGTGACGATCGGAGATCAGGCCCTGAAGGCCGAACTCCAGAAGAACAACACCTACGAAGTGTCGTCGCCGCTCCTGAAGAAGGCGGGCGAGCACGCCGTGCTCGTGACGATCCAGGAGGGAGCGACGAGCGATCTCCTCGTCACGTCAATCACGATTCCCGACGCCGCGACGGCGTCCGCCGCGGGCGCCCACACGATCTGGTCGCATCTTCCTTTCGCGGTGAGGCCGCTGCAGGCCGGCGGCGTTGCCGCCGGTGGCCTGCTGATCCTGATTGCCGCCGGCAGCTTCGCCAGCGCGCCGCGCCGCAGGTTCGCCGCGCTCGCGGCCTTCGTTGGCATTGGCATGATCGCAGCATCCGCAGCCTACGCCGGTCCAGGCCACGACCACGGGCCGGAGCCGGGCGGCGCGTCAAACGGCAACCAACCGCAGCGCCTGCCCGACGGCAACGTCTTCCTGCCCAAGCCCACGCAGCGCCTGCTCGAGGTGCGCACGCGCATCCTCGAGCCCGAGACGGCGGCGCGCACGATCCGCTTCCAGGGCCGCATCGTGGCCAATCCCAACCGCAGCGGCGTCGTGCAGAGCACGATCCAGGGCCGCTTCAGTGCGCCGGACGGCGGCGTGCCTTCCGTCGGCACCCGCGTCCGCGCTGGCGACCTCCTGGGCCGCGTCGCGCCCTCTTTCGCCTCGAAGGAGGCATCGGACATGGCGCAATCGCTGGCCGAAATCGACCAGCAGATCACGCTCGCCCGCACGCGGCTCAACCGGCTGGAGCAGCTGCTGCGCACTAACGTCGCCTCGCAGGTCTCGGTCGACGAGGCCCGCGTGCAGCTCAACAGCTACGTGAAGCGCCGGCAGGAGCTGCTGGAGTCCCGTGTCCAGCCCGAGGAACTCCGCGCGCCCGTTGATGGCGTCATCAGCGCGATCCGCGTGGTCTCAGGCCAGGTCGTGAGCCAGACGGACCAGCTCTTCCAGATCATTGATCCGTCGAGCTTTTTCGTCGAGGCTCTGATGTTCGATCAGAACGGCGGCGGCGAGATCGGCGACGCGGTTGCAAGCTTCGGCGACGGCAAGACGGCGAAGCTCAGGTTCCTCGGCCGCAGCCGCAGCCTGCAGCAGCAGTATTCCGTGCTGAAGTTCGAGGTCGAAAATCCGAGCGCCGACCTCAACGTCGGCACGCCCGTGATCGTCGTGGGTTCGACCGGTCGAGCCGTTACCGGCCTGCGCCTGCCGCGCGCGGCCGTTGCCCAGGCGCCCAACGGCCAGATGGTCGTCTTCGTCCACAAAGAGGCGGAGATCTTCGAGCCGCGCGCGGTTCGCTTCGCGCCCTTCGACGCCGAAACGGTGCTCGTCTCCGCCGGCGTGGAGAAGGGCGACAAGGTCGTGGTGCAAAACGCGCCGCTTGTGAACCAAGTCCGCTGAGGGGAGGTACGCCATGTTCAACCTCCTCGTTACTCAGAGCCTCCGAAACCGCCTGTTCGTGCTGGCGGCCGCGGCCATCCTCGTCGTCTATGGCAGTTTCTCCCTGCCGCGCCTGCCTGTCGACGTCTTTCCTGATCTCAACCGGCCCACCGTTGTGCTGCTTACGGAAGCGCCGGGCTTGGCGCCGCAGGAGGTGGAGCAGCTTGTCACCTTCCCGATCGAGACGGCAGTCAACGGCACGCCAGGCGCGGTGCGTACGCGCTCCGTCTCGGGCGTGGGACTCTCCATCGTCTACATCGAGTTCGGCTGGGAGACCGAGATCTACCGTGCCCGCCAGCAGGTTTCGGAGCGCATGGGTCAGGTGCAGGGCCGCCTGCCCGTGGGCGTCCAGCCCCAGATGGGGCCGATATCCTCGATCATGGGCGAGATCATGCTGATCGCCATTACCGGCCCTGCGGACAAGAGTCCGATGGAGCTGCGGGAGATCGCGGACTTCACGCTGCGGCCGCAACTGCTCACCTTGCCAGGCGTCTCGCAGGTCATCCCGATCGGCGGCGAGGTGCGGCAATACCGCGTCGTGCCCGACATCGGCATGATGAACCTGCTCTCGGTGTCCGCGCAGGAGGTGGAGGCGGCCGTGCGCGGCTTCGGCTCCAATACGGGTGGCGGCTTCATCGACCAGCATGCGCGGGAATACCTCATCCGCAACGTCGGCGTGACCAACCGGCTGGAGGACCTGCGCAACCTTGTCGTTGCGCAACGTGAAGGCCAGAACATCATCCTGCGCCAGGTGGCCGAGGTCGATTTCGCGGCGCGCGTGAAGCGCGGCGATGCCGGCTTCATGGGCAGCGCCGCCGTCATCGTCGGCGTGCAGAAGCAGCCGACCGCCGACACCGTGTCGCTGACGAAGGCGATCGAGGCGCAGCTCGCCGCGATCCAGAAAGCGCTGCCCGAAGGCGTCAAGGCGGACCAGCTTCAGTTCCGACAGGCGACCTTCATCGAGACGTCCATCGCCAATGTGAAGACAGTGCTGGTCGAGGCCGCCATTGTGGTGGCGATCATCCTCATCCTGTTCCTGATGAATGTCAGGGCGACGCTGATTTCGCTGACAGCGATCCCGATCTCGATCCTCATCACCGTTCTGGTGTTCAAGTATTTCGGGCTCTCCATCAACACGATGACGCTGGGCGGCCTCGCCATCGCCATCGGCGAACTCGTCGACGACGCGGTGGTTGACGTCGAAAACATTCTCCGCAGGTTGAAGGAGAACCGCGAGCTCCCTGTGCCGCGGCCCGCGCTCGACGTCATCTCGGCGGCGAGCCAGGAGGTGCGCTCCGGCATCGTCTACGCGACCGCGATCATCATCCTCGTGTTCATCCCGCTCTTCGCGCTCTCGGGCATCGAAGGGCGGCTCTTCACTCCGCTCGGTATCGCCTACATCGTCTCGATCCTGGCCTCGCTCGTGACATCGATCACCGTGACGCCGGTGCTCGCCTACTATTTCCTGCGCAATCAGAAGTCCCACCACGAGAAAGACAGCTTCGTCGTCCGCAAGTTGAAGGCGGGCAACACACGGCTGCTGAACTGGACCTTCCGCAACCCCTCCGCGATCATCGTCACGGTTGTGGCTGGTGTGACGATGGCGGGCGTCGGCGCCTACCTGCTGCCGCGCTCGTTTTTGCCGGCGTTCAACGAAGGCACGATCCTCGTCAACGTCCAATACAACCCCGGCATCTCGCTGGCGGAGTCGAACCGTCTCGGCCAAATCGCCGAGCGGCTCGTCATGGAGGTGCCGGAGGTGAAGAGCGTTGGCCGCCGCACCGGCCGAGCTGAGCTCGACGAGCATGCGGAAGGCGTCCACAATTCCGAGATCGACGTGGACCTTAGGAAGTCGAAGCGCTCGCGCGAGGACGTCTTCGCCGACATCCGCAAGCGCCTGACCGTCCTGCCGGCCTCGGTCGCCATCGGCCAGCCCATCGCGCACCGGCTCGACCATATGCTGTCGGGCGTCCGCGCCCAGATCGCCATCAAAATTTTCGGGGACGACGTCGATACGCTGCGCACGCTCGCCAACCTGCTGCGCACGCGGCTTCAGACCGTGCCAGGCATGGTCGACCTGCAGGTCGAGAAGCAGGTGTTGATCCCGCAGCTCCGAATCACGCCGGACTACGAGCGCGCCGCGCTCTATGGCATCACGCCGGCGGCACTGATCGAGGGCCTAGAGGGGCTGTCGAACGGCCGCGTCGTCTCCCAGATCGTCGAGGGCAACAAGCGCTTTGACGTGGTAATGAGGCTCTCCGACGACAACCGCTCGACCACTGGCCTCGACGCGCTGCTGATCTCGACGCCGCAGGGCTTCGTGCCGCTGCGAACCCTCGCCAAGGTCGAGGAGGGCGACGGCCCGAACCAGATCCTGCGGGAGAACGGCCAGCGTCGTATCGTGGTGTCGGCCAACGGCGATGGCAAACGCGACATGGCGGCAATAGTGGCCGACGTGCGGCGCGTCGTCGGCGAGACGCCCTTGCCGCGCGGCTACATCACGCAACTCGAAGGCACGTTCAAGGCGCAGGAGGACGCGACTCTCGTCATCGGCCTGCTGTCGCTGGTGTCGCTCGCGCTGATATTCCTCGTGCTCTACCAGCGCTACCAGTCGCCAGTGCTGGCGGCGATCATCCTCGCCAACATCCCATTGGCGCTGATCGGCAGCGTTGCGGCGCTCTGGATCATGGGGCAGCAGTTCTCGGTAGCGTCCATGATCGGCTTCATCACGCTAGCCGGCATTACGGCGAGGAACGGCATCCTCAAGATCAGCCACTACATCAACCTCGTGCTGTTCGAGGGCGAAAAGTTCGGCAAGGAGCTGATCATACGTGGCAGCTTGGAGCGTCTGACGCCGGTGCTGATGACGGCGCTTGCGGCTGGCCTCGCACTCATCCCGCTGCTTTTCGGGGCAGGTGAGCCGGGCCGCGAGATCCTGCACCCGGTCGCGGTCACCATCTTCGGCGGCCTCGTCAGCGCCACGCTCATCGACGCCTTCATGACGCCCCTGATGTTCTGGCTCTTCGGCGAAAAACCACTCGCCATGATCGTCGAGGCGCGGAACGCACCGAAGGCACAAGAGCAATCCATCGGCGAGTCGGTCATGACCGACGCGTTTTAAACCCATCCAGTGGCGAGCGGCCTCGCCGTTTGCCGCAGACATTCCCTTTCCGCAGCGCCAACGGCTGCGGACAAACTGAAGGAAACGACAAATGCGCATTCTCAAGATGACGGCCATGAGCCTGGTGATCAGCCTCGGCCTTGTGACGGTCGCTATGGCCCAGTCAGCGAAGACTGGTCCCAACGGTGGCATGGTCGCCGGCAAGGACGGCCATGAGGCGGAGCTCGTCGTGAGCCCAACGGAGATCTCGATCTATTTGATCGACGGCGGCAAGTCGCAGCCAATCGGCAAATCGGCGGTTCGCGCCGTCGTTCAGCAGGATGGAAAGACCACCGCGGTCGCCCTCACGAGCGTGGAGAACAAGCGCCTTGTCGGCGCGCTTGCCGCGCCACTCGCCAAGGGCGCGATCGTCGTGCTGACTGGCAAGGACGATCATGGCCACGGCGTCTCCGCGCGCTTCGTTGTGAACTGACCGGCGCGGCTTGGCCGCGCCGGCCTTACTTGCCGGCTCGGCGAGCCGGGCCCTGGCTCGGGGCTTGAGGCGTCCCGGCTCAGTAACCTCTGGCCTTGGCATAAAGCGCGATTTGATCGGCGGTCAGCGCTGTCCTCGTGGCGATATGCGTCGACAGATGGATAAGGCGGACTTTCGCCTGCGTCTCGGCGATCGTGCGCATGGCGGCGGCCAAGGCCTCCTCCGTTGCGGCGCCGGTCGCAAACAGCCGGTCGAGCGCCGCCTCGGCGGCGATAAGCCGCTCGCCCGCCTTGATCGCGTCGGCGCGCATTGTGGACATCAGCCGCTTCATCGTCCGGTGCTGCTCATCGGTCAATCGGAGCGCATCGGCATGTTCAAGCACGTGCATCGGTCCGGGATGACTGTTCATCTCCGCCGCCAGCGCCAAGCCCATGCCGCGACCGGCGCGAAGGTCGCCGACCTCCCGATCGGACAATGCCTTGATCGCCCGCGTCTGGAAGCTGGCATAAGGCGAAGCGCTGGCGGGCACAGGCGCCTGATGGCCGCCATGCTCAGGGGGCTGTGCGGACGCCGCGAGCGGCGACATAAGAAGTAGAATCAGTGGGATGACCGGACGAAGCATGACATGACCTTTCCTGGGTGCCCTGGTGGTCTTGCGCCCGATCGCCGGCGCCGAGAGGTGGATCGATGCCGGCGGCCTGCTGTTTCGAGTTGGCGATCCCGTGTTCTCGGTATTCTTGGTCGAACGGGGGGAGGCGGCACTCGAGCGTGTGACCGATCGTGGCCACCGTCTGATCCTTCAGCGGGCGCGGGCAGGCGACGTACTGGCGGAACCCTCGATCTTCGCCGAGCGCTACCATTGCGATGGGGTGGCGCTCACCCCTTCGCTAATCCGTTCCGCACCTGTCGCGGTCGTGTGTCGCGCGTTGGAAGCCGATCCATTAGCGATGGGCGTCCTCGCCCGCCACCTGGCGCGCGAGGCCCAGGCAGCGCGGCTCCGGTCGGAACTCCTGTCGCTACGCCGGCTTGCCGATCGGCTGGACGGATGGCTCGCCCTCAATGACGGGATGCTGCCTCCCAAGGGGCGCTGGAGCACGATCGCTGCGGATCTGGGCGTGACTCCCGAAGCGCTTTACCGCGAGCTGTCGCGAAGACGCTGAAGCCTTCAATGCTCGTGCACGCAATGCGCATGATCCGACAGCGCCTCGATGACGGCGCAATCGCGGACCGGCACACCGCCCGAGCATGAGTTCGCGATGCGCTCAAGCTCCTTCTCCAGCGATTTGAGGCGCGCGATCTTCGCGCGAACCTCGCCAAGATGGCCGGCGGCCGTCCGATGCGCCTCGTCGCAGGCCATGTCTGGGCGATCCGACAGGTTCAGAAGCGTCCGGATGCTGTGGACCGAAAAGCCGAGATCACGTCCGTGCTTGATGAAGGCAAGCCGCTCGAGGTGCCGCCGGGTGTAGCGACGCTGGTTGCCGTCTGAGCGCTCCGGCGGAGGCAATAGACCGACCTGCTCGTAGTAGCGGATTGTTTCGACCTTCACGCCAGTCCGCTCTGCCAATCCACCAATGGGAATGACGCGCTCCAGCGATGCTGATGAACTCCCGATGGCGTGATCCATGACCCAAATTTTCCACTTGAACCTCTAGCGACTATAGGTCGTATCGCTGCATCGTTCAAGATCGAGAGGCGTCCCATGAGCGCAAGGGCAGAGGAAGCGACCCCCGTCAGCTGGAAGGTCGGCGGCATGGACTGCGCGAGCTGCGCCGCGAAGATCAGCGGGGCGGTCGAGCGGCTCCCAGGCGTATCGGACGTGAAGGTGTCCGTCATGGCGGAGACACTGTCGCTGTCGCTCGACGAGCGCCAGACCGCTCGCGCCAAGGTTGCGGCTCAAATCAAGGCGCTTGGCTATACCGCCGAGCCCATCGCCGCCAAGGCCGCCGTCCCTGCGGCCGCATCGGCAGGCGGCGCCCCGAAGCACGACGATAATCACGATCGTGGCAATGGGCACGACGACCACAGCGCGCCGAGGGCCTCTCCGGCGGCCGCGAAGGCCGAAGCCGGCCACGGCATTCCGGGCCATGTCCACGAGGCGACGCCGGATGGCGTGAGCTGGTGGCGGACCGGCAAGGGACGCCTTGTCCTGCTCACCGGCGCACTGCTGGCCGCTGCCTGGGCGCTTAAGTTCGCCGTCAACGAGCAGGTGGCCTCCTGGGGTTTCGTCGCGGCCTGCCTGATCGGCGTGGCGCCGGTGGCGAAGCGCGCCTTCGCGGCTGCGCGCGCCGGCATTCCCTTCACTATCGAGATGCTCATGACCATCGCAGCCGCCGGCGCGCTCGTCATCGGCGCAGCGGAGGAGGCGGCGCTGGTCGTGTTCCTCTTCGCCGTCGGCGAGGTGCTGGAGGGCGTGGCGGCCGATAGGGCGCGGGCCAGCATCAAAGCGCTCGGTGATCTCGTTCCGAAGACGGCGCTGATCGAGGAGGGTGGCGAAACGCGTCAGGTTCCAGCCTCGACACTCGCCATCGGCCAAACCGTGCTGGTGCGCCCCGGCGATCGCATCCCGGCCGATGGTGACATCATCGACGGCACGTCAGGGATCGACGAGGCCCCGGTGACAGGCGAGTCCGTGCCCAAGTCCAAGACCGTCGGCGATCCCGTCTTTGCCGGCTCGATCAACACCGAAGCGGCGCTTCGGGTGAAGGTCACCAGGGCCGCAGAGGATAACACCATCGCCCGTATCATCCGGCTTGTCGAGGAGGCGCAAGAGGCGCGTGCCCCAACCGAGCGCTTCATCGATCGCTTCAGTCGCATCTATATGCCGGCCGTCGTCGGTCTGGCGCTCCTTGTCATGGTCGTGCCGCCGCTCTTTCTTGGCGGCGACTGGGGTACATGGATCTACCGTTCGCTCGCGCTGCTGCTGATCGGTTGCCCCTGCGCGTTGGTGATCTCGGTCCCCGCCGCCATCGCCTCGTCGCTCTCGGCGGGCGCGAAACGCGGTTTGCTGCTTAAGGGTGGCGCCGTCATTGAGGCCGCCGCACGCACCAACACGGTGGCCTTCGACAAGACAGGCACACTGACTGTCGGACGCCCTCAGGTTGTCGACGTCGTCCCGTTTGGCGTCGCGGAGCGCGATGTTCTGGCTTTAGCTGCCGCTGTGGAGACAGGGTCAAGTCATCCTCTAGCCGAGGCCATTCTTTCACGCGCGAAAACTGATGGCGTCACGCCGCTTGCCGCGGCAGGTGCACGGGCGATCCCCGGCCGCGGCGTCGAGGCGCGGGTCGGCGATGAGCTCGTCTTCGTCGGCTCGCCGCGGTTCGCCGCCGAGACGGGCGCTGTCGCGGCCGAGGCCGCCGCCGCCATTGAGCGGCTAGAGGCCGAGGGAAAGACGGTGGCGGCCGTGTTCAAGGGGAGCGTGATCATCGGCCTCGTTGCTCTTCGCGACGAACCGCGCGAGGACGCAGCCACTGCGGTCGCAGAACTCAAGCAGCTCGGCGTCCGCTCGCTCATGCTCACCGGCGACAACGCCCGCACTGGTGCTGCGGTCGCCGGCGCCCTCGGTATGGAGCACCGGGCCGAGCTTCTGCCCGACGACAAGGTCGAGCATATCAGGCGCATGGCCGAAACAGGCCATGTGATGATGGTTGGCGACGGCATCAACGACGCGCCCGCGCTGGCCGCAGCCACGATCGGCGTGGCGATGGGATCCGGCACCGATGTGGCGCTGGAGACCGCCGACGGCGCCCTCCTCAGAAGCCGGGTGACGGACGTGCCCCGCATGATCCGCCTCGCCCGCGCCACCATGACCAACATTCGTCAGAACATCGCGGTGGCGCTTGGCCTCAAGGGCGTGTTCCTCGTGACCTCGGTGCTGGGCTACACGGGCCTGTGGGTGGCGATCCTGGCCGACACGGGAGCGACGGTGCTCGTGACGATCAATGCGCTTCGACTGCTCGCCTTCAATCCCGATGCACGCCGCGAAGGGTGAACCGAAATGACCGCGCTGGAAGCTGTGAGCTACTTGTTCGTCTGGATCTATCTGCTGAGCTTCCTTGCCTTGACCGCCGTCGCGCAGCTTGAGGCAGGGCGTTCAGTCTGGCTCTTCGGCAGGGGTAAGGAAAAGCAGACGCTGCCCGCGCTCCTCTTCCGCTTCGCTTTCATCGGAGCGGCCGTCTGGCCGCTCGTCCGGCTGATCACTGGCGACATCCCGGCGGACGATCCGATCCGCTCCGCGCTCGACGGCAATTGGATCCACGTGCTTGGCGCGAGCCTTATCGTGACAGGCGCCTACGTCGCCATCCTGTCGCAGCGTCATATGGGCGCCAGCTGGCGCATCGGCGCGGCGGAAGGCGAGATCGGCCCCATCGTTGACGACGGACCTTTCGCGCTCTCGCGCAACCCCGTCTTCGTGGGTCAGGCGCTGCTGTTCGTCGGTCTCTTCCTCGTCCTTCCGGGCGTCATCTCGCTGGCGCTCACCGCCGCGCTGCTGATCGCCATCCATCTGCAGGTAACGGTCGAGGAGCGCGTGCTCGCTGTTACAATGGGCGCACCCTACAAGGACTACCTGCGGCGCGTGCCCCGCTGGATCGGCGTACCACAACGTGATTGACCGAATGCAGGCCGCTTGCGGACAAGAAGGATAAGCGAAGGTATGACGTCGAAAATTGCGATCGTCATAGCAACGGTAGCAGGGGCGTTCGCCGTGGATCAGGCCGCCAAATGGATGATCCTGAACGTGGTCATGGTGCCGCCGCGGGTGATCGAGATCACACCGTTCTTCAATCTCAGACTCGGCTTCAACACCGGCGTCAGCTTCGGGATGTTTAAGGACGTCTTCGAGGACTGGCCGGGCGCGCTCACGGCCTTCAAGCTGGTGGTGGCGTCGGGCCTGATCCTCTGGGCGCTGCGGACGACCATGGCCAGCGAGCGTGTTGGGCTATCGCTGATCGCCGGCGGCGCGCTCGGCAACGCCCTCGATCGTCATCGCGAGGGCGCCGTCACCGATTTCCTAGATCTTCACTGGGCAGGCTGGCACTGGCCGACATTCAACCTGGCCGACGTGGCGATTACCAGCGGGGCCGGCCTGCTGATCCTCGCCAGTCTTCTCGACAAGCCTTCAGCGCAAGCGCCAAGAGACGCCTGAGGCTTCGGTCTTTCAGCCGTGATTACGGTCGTCGCCGATGCGGACCACGCAGGCGTAGGGGCCTTCGCGCATGAACAGCCACTCGACCGGTCCAATGCTCGTGGTGATCTCCGCACCGCTGCGCACGCATTGCTGCAAGGCGTTGCGAAGGATAGGGCGGGCCGCCGCAGGCGCGCCATTGGAGGCGAAGGCCTTAGCGAGCATGCGCCGCGCCAGATTTTCGCTTCCGGCGCCTTTGTGGATGAAGAGCGCCGCCACCCTCTTTGGCGCTGCCGCAATCCACTCGATATCCACGGCGCCGTCGGTCGCGCGGCGCTGGCAAATCTCAAAGCCTGGTCGCGTCGGGCGGCAGGACACCCTTTCCTGGGCGAGAGTCGGGGCTGCGACAGGGGCATGCGTTGCCATGATGCCGCCGCAAACCAGCAGAAACGAGAAGCGCATGACTGTCGTCATTGAGTTCGTCCTCTCGTTCGAACTGGCCTTCGCTGAGAAAATGCAGGTTATCTCCAGAAAAGGGATTTTGTTGTGACGTTTGAGGGGTCTCCCGGCGCGGCGCTGGCACGCGGCGCCATTGTGATGTTGCTTGTGGGCTCTGCGATCTACGGCCTGCGGCAGATCCATCCCGAACCCGTGGCGGCGCGCGAAGGCACCACGGTCGTTCATCCCTGGGCGAAAGGCGGCGTGCAGGCTGGCGGCCAGTTGCCGATGTACGTGGTCCTCGCGAACACTGGCGCGACGACGGAGCGCCTTCTCTCGGTTACCTCGCCGCTGGCGGAGAGGGTGGTGATGAAGCGCCTCGTCCGCGAACAGGGACTGGTTCGGCCGAACGACCTCGCCGACCTACCGTTGGCTCCCGGATCGCGTCTAGCATTTCGTCCCGGCGAGCGGCAGATTACGCTCGTTGGTGCTCGCCAACGGATTGAACCCGGTGACCGCATCCCGCTGACATTCGTCTTCGAGCGGGGCGGCGCTATGAACGTGAGCCTGCAGGTCGAGAACCTGGGCCAACCCGAGCACGACGATCACTTCTAAGATCGATAACCGATTTTGCAGGCGAGGGACCGTCAGGCTTTGTTCGCCAGTGCCGGCGCAGTTCCGATCCACAAGCCGGCGACGTTTCCAATGCTTGCTCCTTCTCGCGCCGACGTGGAGAGTGGTAACATAAACGAGATCTGAAAATGCGTGGTCATCGAAAGCTTTCGAACTGCGGAATGGTTAATGTGAGCAATATATGGATGGTTACCTCACGAGAAAGCTCTCTGGACGCCAAGTAAATCTGGGCAATGCGTTTGCATATGTTCGTTTTGCTCCGCTGAAACGCGCCCCAGCTATGTTCTTCCCAACAAGGGAAGGGCGTCATGAAGAAGAATACTATCTTTACCATGCTGGGCGGACTGACCTTCTGGGCGGCCGCGACGGCAGCGGCCACGGCGGATGCGCGCACCGATCTCGCGCATCTTCATCCTGGCCTCGATTCGCGGCCACCGATCGGCTGGGTTCAGTTCTGCGTGCAGAACCCGGTCGAGTGCCGGACCGCGCCGGGCGGGTCGGACAAGGTGACACTGTCGGAGCGCAGCTGGCGCGAACTCGTCGACATCAACCTACGGTTCAACAAGGCGATCGCGCCGATGACGGACCAGGAGCAGTACGGTGTCCCCGAGCGCTGGACCTATGCAACAACGGGCAAGGGCGACTGTGAGGATTACGTACTGGAGAAGCGCCGCGAGCTCGCCAGACGCGGCTGGCCGTTCTCCGCGCTCCTGATCACTGTAGTTCTCGACAAGGAGGGCGGCGGGCACGCCGTACTGACCGTGATGACCGACCGCGGCGAGTTCGTGCTCGACAACCAGACGGACGTCATCCATCGCTGGTCGGAAAGCGGCTTGACCTTCATCAAGCGGCAGTCGCCCCGGAATCCAAACGCCTGGCTCGACCTCGGCCGCATCATCGGTCGGCCGGAGGTTGTGACCGCAACGATCCGATAGCTCAGAACTCCTGCTGCACGACCAGCACCGGCGTCCCCTCCGGCACACGGTTGTAGAGGTCGATGACGTCCTGGTTAATCATGCGGATGCAGCCGCTCGACACCGCGGAGCCGATGCTCGACGGGTCGTTGGTGCCGTGGATGCGGTAGAGCGTGTCCCGATTGTCGCGGTAGAGATAGAGCGCCCGCGCGCCCAGCGGATTATCGAGGCCGGGCGGCATGCCGTTAGCCCACGGCGCATTCTTTTCGGGCTCGCGGGCAATCATATCCTTGGTCGGCGTCCAGCGCGGCCACTCAGCCTTGCGCCCGACCACAGCCCGGCCGCTCCAGGCGAGGCCCTCGCGGCCCACCCCCACGCCGTAGCGAAGGGCCTGTCCCCCTTCCATCACCAGGAAAAGAGCGCGCGACGGCGTGTCGACCACGAGCGTCCCGGGAGCCTCTCCCGTCGGATCATCTACCATCCGGCGAAGCACGCGAGGATCGACGTCGTCGAAGTCGACTTCCGGGATCGGAAACCGCTCGTCAGGCATCGCCGCGTAGAGCGCTGCGACCTGCGGGGGCACGACCGGCCTCATGCTCTTGGTGAAGGATGCTGGGACGATCTGCTCCCGCGGCGTGATGCAGCCCGCGAGAGCGAAAGGAAGGCCTGCCGCGAAAGCGCGGCGCGAAAGAACGCATGTGGTCATGGATGGCTTCGCTTGGTCGTGGACGGCTTTGCGGCTCACCGCCTCGCCGCGAGCATCGGTTCGAGGATCCTGTCGAACTCCTGCAGTGTCAGCGCGCCGGTCCGCTTCTCTCCATTGATGAAGAAGGTCGGCGTGGAATTGACGCCGAAGTCGCGGGCCGCGCGATCGGCGGTTTGCCGCACGTTCTGGAAGAGGGCGTCGTCCCTCAGGCAGGCCTCGAAGGAATCCTTGGTGTAGCCGGCCTGCCGCACCGTCTGGAGCAGAGCATCCGCAGGGTTCTGCGCATGACCCCAGGTCTCCTTGGTGCGGTAGAGCAGGTCGAGCACCGGATACCATTTCTCGTCACCGGCGCAGCGCGCCAGCATGAAGCCGGCCGTGGCCAGGGGATCGAGCGGAAACTCGCGCATGATGAAACGGACCTTGCCAGTGTCGACGTATTTCTCCTTGAGCCTCGGCCAGGTCTCGGAATGGAACTTCATGCAGAAATGGCAGGTGATCGAGGCGTATTCGACGATCGTGACCGGAGCGTCAGAGGGGCCAAAGATCTTGTCCGGCAGAGGACCCGGCTCGAGCAATCTCGCGATCAGCGCCTTGTCTGCCTTGGCCTCGCCTATGGCGGTGGAAAGCAGGGTCAGGCTGCTCGCGCCTTCCAGAAATCCCCTTCGATGCAGCATGAACAAGCCTCCGAAACGTTGTCCACGCCGCTCTGCAATCTGAAGCCGCTAGAGCTTCAAGCCGTTTCTCATCCCCATGACTTCACATCCACGTGGGATCGATCTGGCAGATCAGCCAATGAAGGCCAGGGACGGAAAAGTTTCCATCAGCCAGATCGCGGCCAAACTGAGATGGCCGGTGATCATCGCTATGCCCATGAGGATCATGACGCCGCCCGCCGTGATGTGAAGCAGGCGGCCCGCCCACCGCAGCATCTTGAGGCGCATAATGAACGCCGAAAGAAACAGCGCCGCCAGGATGAAGGGCATTCCTAAGCCCAGGGAGTAAACCGCGAGGAGAGCAATGCCGCCGGCACCATCCGCCGAGGCGGCCAATGCGAGGATTGCGCCCAGGATCGGCCCGATGCATGGCGTCCAGCCGAACGCGAAGGCCAATCCAAGGACATAGGCTCCGGCCGGCCCGTGTCCCGTGACTCTGCTCTGCCAGCGAAACTCCCGCTCCAGCCAGGGGAGCCGCAGCAGACCCGTGGTGAACAGCCCGAAGAAAATCACGATGATGCCGGCTGCCAGATTGAATTCGTCGCGGAAGGCGTTGAGCGACGATCTGAACGCGTTAGCTCCTGCGCCCAAGGCGATGAATATCGTCGAAAACCCGAGAACGAAGCACAGGCTCAGGCCGAGCGTGCGCAATAAACTGCTCGCGGCCGCCTCGGTTCCGGTGCTTCGACCGGCGATGTAGGACACATATCCCGGGACGAGCGGAAGAACACAGGGCGACAAGAAAGACACGGTGCCGGCCACGAACGCAGTCGCGATGCCAATCTCGGTCAATCCTGCCATCGCAGCTTCGCTCTCACCATCTGAACTTTCTCCTCCGTAAGACCTCTAGCCGCTCTAACTTCAAGAGGATGCCTGAGGATCACATTGCCGTGACGCCGACGATGAAGTTCAAGGCTTGAAGCTGAAGCCGCTTCAGGTTCTAGAAGGCTCTTAACCACATGCCTTCACCGTCTGTCAGTCCTGTTCGGCTACATGTCGCAAACCATGATCAGTCCCACAGCCCGTTCCGTCTTCAAGGCTCTTGCGATCGCTGTGCTCCTCGGAGTCTCTGGCTGCGTGTCGACGGACATGAGCTCGCGCCACATGGTGCCGATCCCGGCCGCCCTCGTTGCGGACATGTCGGCGAAAGGCATGTCGCCTGCCGACCCCATGTTCGTGCGCATCTTCAAGAAGGAAAGCGAGCTCGAGGTGTGGAAGCGCGACCGCACCGGCCAGTACGCGTTGCTCAAGACGTATCCGATGTGCCGCTGGTCCGGCCAGCTTGGTCCGAAGCAGCGTGAAGGCGACCGCCAAGCGCCGGAAGGCTTCTATACCGTCACGCCCGACCTCATGAACCCGCGGTCGCAGTTCCACCTGTCGTTCAATCTCGGCTACCCCAACGCGCTGGAGCGGTCGCAGGGCTTCACCGGCTCGGCACTGATGGTGCACGGCGCCTGCACTTCGGCCGGCTGCTTCGCCGTGACGGACGACGGCGTCTCCGAGATCTACGCGATGGCGCGGGAGGCCTTCACAGGCGGACAAAAGAGCTTCCAGGTCCAGTCGCTGCCGTTCCGCATGACGCCCGAGAACATGGCGCTCCATCGTAACAACAGGCATTTCGCCTTCTGGCAGAACCTGAAGGAGGGGTCGGACCATTTCGAGGCGACGAAGCAGCCGCCGAAGCTCGCCTCCTGCGGACGGCGCTATGTCTTCAATCCAGCCGACGGCACGGGATCATTCGTCGCCGGCGAGGCCTGTCCGCCGTACAAGCCCGATCCGGCCGTCGCCGAACTTGTCGCCCGCAAGCGCAGCGCCGACGACCAGCGCTTCGCCGAGGCGCTCAAGGCCGGCCTGCCGCCCATGAGCTTCGCCCATGTCGATGGCGGCATGCACAAGAACTTCCGTACCATGCTCGCTTCGATGGGCGCTGACCGCCTGCAGGCGATGACGTCGGGCCGCGTCGAGATCAGCCGGCCGGAGGCTGCGCTCGCCGATCCATTCGATCCGGACAAGCTGCCCAAACTCGAATTCACAGGCACGGTGAAGCCGTAGCCTCTTTCGCAGATGGACGGGTCGGCGACGTCGAGAACTCACGCCCGCGGTGCTCCAACGATCATCGTTGCGCCGATGAGGCACAGCGCTGCCCCTGCGATGTCCCATCGATCAGGCCTAGTCCTTCGACCGACACCATCCAAAGCAGCGTGGCGACGATGTAGATGCCGCCATATGAGGCGAACGCCCGTCCTGCCGCCGAAGTCTCAACGAGTGTCAGCAGCCAAGCGAACAGGATGAGACAGCCCGTCCCGCCCAACGCCCACCACCAGGAGCGATCGAGGCGGAACCAGCACCAGAAAGCGAAGCAACCTGCAATCTCCGCTCCAGCGGCCATCGCGTAGACTATCGCCGTTCGCATCCCTCACGATCCCTGTGGTCCGGCGGGCGCCAGCCGCCTTCCATAGAGCTCTAGCCGATGGCCGGTCAGCTCATAGCCGAGCTTCCGCGCGATCTCGGTCTGCAGCCGTTCGATCTCTTCAGACCGGAATTCTATGACCTTGCCGGTCTCAGTGTCGATGAGATGGTCGTGGTGCTTCAGGTCGGCCCGCTCAATTCTTGAGCGGCCGCCCTTGAAGCTGTGCTGCTCCACGAGGCCGTCTTCCGCGAAGAGTTTCAGCGTCCGGTAGACGGTCGAAAGCGCGATCCCCGGATCGACTTCAGTCGCCCTCCGGTAAAGCTCGGTGACATCCGGATGATCCTTAGCCTCGGCGATAATCCGGGCAATGATCTTTCGCTGGCCGGTCAGCCGGCGTCCCTGCCTGCGGCAACGCTCCAGAATGCCAAACTCATCGCTCGCCATCGCAACCTCCTGATGAAAATGAATAGCAGGAGCATTGACGAGCCAGCAATTAACAGATAATTTCTGCTAATGCAAACCTTTTGCAATAAGAGGCCATGATGTCGACAGCGTCGGGGCAGGAGAAGAATGGCTGGCGGCGGAGCCGCGGAGAACCCTCCCTTCTCGACGTTTTCCGATCGATCTCGGTCGCGCCAGGCTCAACGCCGTGGCGCAAGTTCCTCGCCTTTTTCGGACCGGGTTATCTCGTAGCCGTCGGCTACATGGACCCCGGCAACTGGGCAACATCGCTCGCCGGCGGTGCGCAGTTCGGCTACGCGCTCCTCTTCGTCGCGCTTCTCTCCAACATCATGGCGATCATCCTGCAGGCGCTTTGCGCGAGGCTCGCCATCGCCTCGGGCCGCGATCTCGCGCAGGCCTGTCGGGACGCCTATCCGCGCTGGGTTTCGTGGCCGCTCTGGCTGCTCGCCGAACTCGCGATCTGCGCCACCGACCTTGCCGAGGTCATCGGAACCGCGATCGCGCTCAACCTCCTGTTCGGCATTCCCCTCGAGATCGGCGTCCTCATCACCGCCCTCGACGTCTTCGTGATCCTCTGGTTGCAGACGAAGGGGTTCCGCTGGATCGAGGCCTTCATCATCACGCTGCTTGGCGTAATCGCGATCTGTTTCGCAATCCAGATCGCGCTCGCCGACCCGAACTGGGGCCAGGTTATCAGGGGCTTCGCGCCGACGACCGACATCATCTCCAATCCCAATATGCTATTCCTGGCACTCGGCATCATCGGGGCGACCGTGATGCCGCATAACCTCTACCTGCATTCCGGCATCGTTCAGACCCGCGCCTATGGCGACAGCCTGCCGGAGAAGCGCGAGGCCCTGAAATACGCGACGATCGACTCGACCGTGGCGCTGATGTTCGCGCTCCTGGTCAACGCCTCGATCCTGATCCTCGCCGCCGCAACCTTCCACAAGACCGGCCAGACCGAGGTGTCGGAGCTCGGCCGCGCGCATGAGCTCCTGGCCCCGCTGCTCGGCGCCTCGATCGCGCCGACGCTCTTCGGCATCGCACTGCTCTGCTGCGGCCTTAACTCCACGGTGACGGCGACGATGGCCGGCCAAATCGTGATGGAAGGGTTCATCGACCTCAAGCTGCCGGCCTGGCTGCGGCGGCTCGTCACGAGGCTCGTCGCGATCGTCCCGGCGATCGTGGTGACCCTGATCTACGGCGAGGGACAGACCGCCAAGCTGCTGATCCTCAGCCAGGTGATCCTCTCCTTCCAGCTGCCCTTCGCCATCGTGCCGCTCGTCATGTTCACGGCTTCGCCCGCCAAGATGGGCGCGATGATCGCGCCGCGCTGGCTGACGGCGGTGGCCGCCCTGATCGCCCTCGTGATCATCGCACTCAACGTCAAATTGCTTTTTGACACGTTCGTAGGCTAGCGAAGGATGCCGACTCGCGACAACGGCGCGTCTCGCCGCAGCCCGGCGTAAGCGCTATCTGACGAGGCATGAAGCTGCGGGCGATCCTTTACGAAGCGACACGCAACGTCGTTTGCGCCCTGTCCGCCTATGCGCTCTTACTTCAGCTCATCCTGGGCGCCGCGGCCGGCGCAGCGCATGCGCGGGCGATCGAAACCGGGGTGATCTGCACCAGCGACGGCGCCCAGCGAGCGCCGGGCATCCCTTCCGATCCCGATCATCATGGCGCAGATGCGAACTGCTGTGCATGGGCCTGCGCCACGCCGATGGGCGCGACGCTAGCGCCGGCGCCGACCTCGGTCCAGGCGCGAGTCCCTGAACACGGCAACGGCCTCGCAACGACGGACGCGACCGGCACGGCGATCCGCGGGCCGCCCCTCCGATCGACGCCGCAAGCGCCACGCGCTCCTCCCGTCCTGTCCTGAACGCATCCCGCATCGCGCGCGACCCCTGGGCCGTCGCGCGATCGCTTTCGCTCTGACGACGGACAAGGACCATGAACAAGCCCATCATCACAGCAGCCTTTGCGGCTGCATTCGCCCTCATGCCGCTGACGACGCCGGCCAGAGCGCATGATTACAGCGCCGGCGATCTTCGCATCGGGCATCCCTGGAGCCGCGCGACGCCGCCGGGCGCGAAGGTCGGCGGCGGGTATCTCAAGATCGAGAACAAGGGCTCGACGCCTGACCGTCTGGTCGCTGCCTCCCTGGAGCGCGCCGGGCGGGTCGAGATCCACGAGATGAGCATCAACGATGGCGTGATGCGGATGCGGGAACTGCCGGCCGGCATCGCCATCGCTGGCGGCGTGTCGATCGAGCTCAAGCCGGGCGGCCTGCATCTCATGCTGACGAATTTGGGCGCTCCGCTCAGGCAAGGCGAGAGGCTGCGCGGCACCCTCATGTTCGAGCGCGCCGGCACGGTCGACGTGGAGTTCGTCGTCGAGGCCATCGGCGCCGGCGGCGGTGCGGCCGCGCATGACCACTGAAGGAGGCAGGGCCATGGCGACGCTCAGGATCGTGCGGCTCGCGGCATGGGGCGCAGTGGGCGCCGCCGCGGTGCTCTCCTTCACGCTCGCGCTTGGCTGGTGGCGGGTTGACGGGCCAGGCCGCCGCGATCTATCCGGCGGCGTCGAGATCGAGGGCGCGCCGCAGATCGGCGGCTCCTTCACGCTCGTCGATCACACCGGCCGCACGGTGACCGAGAAAAGCTTTCTCGGCCGTCCGGCGCTGGTCTTCTTCGGGTTCACCCATTGCCCCGAGGTCTGCCCGACCACGCTCATGGAGATCACCAACCGGCTGAAGACGATGGGCGCGGAGGCGGACCGTCTCCAGGTCCTCTTCATCACCGCCGATCCGGAACGCGACACGCCCGAGCAGCTGGCGCTCTACCTGCAGGCCTTCGACCAACGGATCGTCGGCCTGTCGGGGTCGCGCGAGCAGATCGATGCCGCCATCTCTGCCTACAAGGTGATCGCCAGGAAGGTCGCGCTGGACGGCGGCGGTTACAACGTCGACCATACGGCGTCAGTCTTCATGATGGACGCGGGAGGACGCTTCGCGGGCACGATCGACTATCACGAGAACGAAGCGATGGCGCTGCAGAAGATGCGGCGGCTGGCTCGGATGTGAGCCGGCGTCGACTGGTCCTTCCTCGACTCGTTCAAGGTCTTTGAGAAAGCTGAATTCGGTTTCCTTCCCGAACCTGTGCCCGGTGACGCTGCCTTGGCATTTAGCCCAGCCTTGAGCTTGTACCGGCGATTGCCCTCATCGGCAGCGAAGCGTTTGGCCGAGATAGTCCCTGACATCGGCTGGGAGTTCGCCGATCGCCATTAAGACCGTTGCGTCGCTGTATTCACCGAGATCGGGATCTCCCGTCCGTGAGAAGGCAACGGCGCCTTTCGCACGGGTTGCCAAGCGCTTCGCCCGTGAAATCGCCAAATGTGGCGTAGGCGTTTGGGCTGCATCAATGGCATGAAGCTCACCGTCGCTATCGGCATCAAAAGCCAAGGCGACGTGATAAGTCCGCTGGGTCATGGATCATCCTCCCTCTGTAGAACAAAAGAAGAACGATGATTGCCAAGAGTCAAGAGGCGTTCAACGGAAACCCGGAGACGCAGCACCCCCGTTCGAAGCTAACGATATGCTCGAATAACCCTTGGATCTGAGTGCGGACGCATTCCTCACACCTGCGCAACCGAGCGTCCGCACCGCAATCGTCGAGTCTCATTGGCTCTAATGCTTGAAAGCTCTTCTGTCGCCACGGCGATCAGCCTTCTGATCTCAGAAATATGAAATAGTTCAACTAGATATACAAAATCCTAGCGCGCCCTTGGCGTGCTGTTGTCTCAAATGAACTGCAAATTCTCATTTGTATCGCAAATTACCAGTCAGGGCCGCCATGCTGGCGCTGTGGTGCGGGGCGCGGAAGGGGCGGCGGTCGGTGATCGCGCCGTCCGCCAGCGCACCCGCGACCGAATGAACCATCGAGACCTGCAGCAGCTCGCGGGGCCCCAGCGGCGGCAGGATCGAGGGCAGGCGGGCCGCCAGCATCGATTTTCCCGCGCCTGGCGGACCGGAGAACAGGAGATTGTGGCCGCCGGCCGCCGCGATCTCGAGGACGCGCTTGGCGCTTTCCTGTCCCTTGATGTCGATGAGGTCAGGCAGGGCCGCTCCGCCATGCGCGATGCGCGGCTCCGGCCGTGCGAGGATCTGCACGCCCTTGAAGTGGTTGGCGAGCTGGATCAGCGACAGGGGCGCGAGAACCTCGATGTCGCCGCCGGCCCAGGCCGCCTCCGAGCCGCAGGCCGCCGGGCAGATGAGGCCATGGCCGCGCCCATTGGCGGCGACGGCTGCGGGCAAGACGCCGGCGACCGCCGTCAGCGTGCCGTCGAGCGCCAGCTCGCCCAGCGCGGTGAAGCTCTCCAGCGCGTCGGGCGGGATCGCTCCGATCGCCGCCATGATGCCGAGCGCGATCGGCAGGTCGTAGTGCGAGCCCTCCTTGGGCAGGTCGGCGGGGGCAAGGTTGACGACGATGCGCCGCGCGGGCAGCGCAAGGCCCGAGGCCGTCAGCGCAGCGCGCACGCGCTCCTTCGACTCCGCGACCGCCTTGTCGGGAAGGCCGACGAGCACGAAGGCGACAGTGCCGGACGAGACCTGCACCTGGACATCGACCGCGCAGGCCTCGATGCCCTCGAACGCGACCGTCGCGACGCGCGTGACCATGACGGATGACATCCCCTTGCCCAGGCGAACCGTAGGGGCGCCGGGGTGGGCGCTCAAGCCTCTGAAGAATCGGGGGAATTCGACTTCGCGAGGCGGAAATTGCGGATATTCTCGGCCAGATGGGCGGGTTTGCCCGTCCCGGTCAGCACGATCCCCCTCTTCATGCAGCGATTCAGATAGCCAAAGGCGTCGATGGCAGCCCCCTTGCGATCTATTGCGCCTGCCATAGCTGCGCCCATCGCGAACGGGCGATTGATGATTGGAAAAGTAGGAGTCGATTCAAGTGCTTCCAGCAACGGGCTCAGTTCCTGATTCCGCTCGTTGAAGGGGAACTGCAAACAGTTGAAGCACTGAGTCCGGAGAGCGGCGCGGCCGGCCTCGACCGTGCCGACGCTGGCGCCAAGGCAGGCGATGCCGCAGCGCTTGGCATGGTCGAGCGCTGCGGCGACGTCCGGGTGGTCGACGACCTGCTCGGTCGCCTTGTGCAGCTGGAGCACGTCGACCCGGCCGAGGAGCGCGAGGCTGCGGTCGATGCTGCGGATCAGGGCATCGCGGCCGTGATCGACGTAGGGCGCGCCGGCGGCATCATCCCAATGCTCGCCCATCTTGGCCATGATCACGAGCCTGTTGCGGACTGGCGCGCTCAGCGTCCGCAGGAAGGCGCCCAGCCGGCGCTCGCTGGCGGCATAGGCAGGGGCGGTGTCGAAGATCCTGATGCCCCGCGCCAGCGCCGTCTCCAGCAGCATGGTGGCCTCTGAGTCCGTCGGCACGGATGCCGCGCCGACGCCCCAGGCGCGACCGATGGACAGCAGGCCGAGACCGAGCTCGACCCCGTCAGGAGCGAACGGCATCGGCCCCGAAGCGCTGCTCTATGTAATCCGAGACCATCTGCTTGAACTCGGCGGCAATGCCGGCGCCCTTGAGGGTCGCGGCCTTCCTGCCGTCGATGAAGACGGGGGCAGAGGGCGTCTCTCCGGTGCCGGGCAGCGAGATCCCGATGTCGGCGTGCTTGCTCTCGCCCGGACCGTTGACGATGCAGCCCATGACCGCGACGTTCAGCGCCTCGACGCCGGGATAGCGCGTCTTCCATTCGGGCATGGAGGTCGAGAGCCAGCCCTGGATGTCCTGCGCCAGCTCCTGGAAGACGGTGGAGGTCGTGCGGCCGCAGCCGGGGCAGGCCGCGACCTGCGGGGTGAAGCTCCGGAAGCCCATGGTCTGCAGCAGCTCCTGGCTGGCCTTGACCTCGAGCGTGCGGTCGCCGCCGGGCTCCGGCGTCAGCGAATAGCGGATCGTGTCGCCGATGCCGTCCTGCAGCAGCACGCCCATGGCGGCGGATGCCGCGACGAGGCCCTTGGAGCCCATGCCGGCCTCGGTCAGGCCGAGATGCAGCGCATGGTCCGTCCGGTCGGCCAGCATGCGGTAGCAGGCGATGAGGTCCTGCACCGCCGAGACCTTCGCCGAGAGGATGATGCGATCTCGCGCGAGACCCATCTCCTCGGCGCGGTGGGCCGAGAGAAGGGCGGACTGCACCAGCGCCTCGCGCGTCACGGCGCGGGCCTCGATCGGCGTCGCGGACCGTGCGTTGAGATCCATGAGATGGGTCAGCAATTCCTGGTCGAGCGAGCCCCAGTTGGCGCCGATGCGGACGCTCTTGCCGTGCTTCGCGGCCAGCTCGACGATCGCGCCGAACTGCCGGTCCTTCTTCTCGCGAAAGCCGACGTTGCCCGGGTTGATGCGGTACTTGTCCAGCGCCTCGGCGCAGGCCGGATGGTCCGCCAGCAGCTTGTGCCCGATGTAGTGGAAATCGCCCACGAGCGGCACGTTGACGCCGCGCAGCATCAGCCGGTTCCGGATGTGGGGCACGGCCGCCGCCGCCTCATCGCGGTCCACGGTGATGCGGACGATCTCCGAGCCTGCGCGCCAGAGCGCCGCGACCTGACGCACGGTCGCCTCGATGTCGGCCGTGTCCGTGTTGGTCATGGACTGGACAACGATCGGGTGGCCGCCGCCGACCATGACCGATCCGACGGCGACAGCCACGGTCCTGCGCCGCGGCTTCGGTCCCGCGGCGGCGAATTCGGAGGGCAGGCAGGGCGCGTTCATGGCGGCTAGGTCGTTCCGATCGAGGACGAGGTCAAGCCTCGGGGCTAGTATCCGCCGTTTGCTGGCGAAGCCAAGTCAGTATGATAGCGTGCGGTCGTCTGTGACGTGAGGAGGGCTGACATGGACCGGGATGCTGTCGGAAACATGATGAGGAGCGCCTATGAGGCGCGGGCGCGAGGCGATCTCGTCGGCCTGATGGCGATCTTCCACGAACAGGGCGTGTTCGCCGTCAACGGCGGCGGCACAGGAGTCGACAGCCTGATGAAACCCGCAGTCGGCCGGCAGGCCATCGCCTCGGTGATCGGCGACCTCATGCGCACCTGGAGGTTCGACAACTGGCGGGAACGGTCGCTCACCGTCGACGGCGAGCGGGCGGTGCTTCACTGGTCCGCCGACGTCACCTGTCTTCCGACCGGACGGTCGGCTCAACTCGATGTCGTGGACATCCTCGCCTTGAAGGATGGCAAGGTGGCCGAGTTCCGGCAATTCATCGACACCGCCCATGTGATGGCGATGGCGGCGGGACCGGGCGCGTAGAAGGCAATGCCCGGCGGACCAGCCGCCGGGCTCCGGTCTTACTTCCCCGCCTTGGCGAGCTCGTCCTGCAGCTCCGGCACGATCTTGAAGAGGTCGCCCACGAGGCCGTAGTCGGCGACCTGGAAGATCGGCGCCTCCTCGTCCTTGTTGATCGCGACGATGACCTTCGAGTCCTTCATGCCGGCGAGATGCTGGATCGCGCCGGAGATGCCGACCGCGACGTAGAGCTCGGGCGCGACGACCTTGCCGGTCTGGCCGACCTGCCAGTCGTTCGGTGCGTAGCCAGCGTCAACGGCGGCGCGTGACGCGCCCACGGCCGCGCCGAACTTGTCGGCGAGCGGCTCGATGACGGACTTGAAGTTTTCCGAGGAGGCCAGGGCGCGGCCGCCGGAGACGACGATCTTGGCGGCGGAAAGCTCAGGCCGGTCCGACTTGACGATTTCCTGGCCCACGAAGTTCGAAAGGCCCGGATTGGCGGCCGCCGCGACGGTCTCGACCGCGGCCGAGCCGCCTTCGCTTGCCGCCTGGAAGGAGGCGGTGCGCACGGTGACAAATTTCACGGCGTCGCCCGATTTTACGGTCTGGATGGCGTTGCCGGCGTAGATCGGCCGCTCGAACGTGTCGGCCGAGACGACCGCGCTGATGTCCGAGATCGGCTGGACGTCGAGCAGAGCCGCGGCGCGGGGCATCACGTTCTTGGCCGCCGAGGAGGAGGCCGCGACGACCGCGCCGTAGTCCTTCGCGAGGCCGGCGATCAGCGCCGCGGTCGGCTCGGCCAGCATGTGCTCGTAGGCCGCGTCGTCGGCGACGAGCACCTTCTCGACGCCGGCGAGCTTCGCCGCGGCCTCGGCGACCGGGCCGCAGCCCTTGCCGGCGACCAGCACATGCACCGGGCCGCCGATGGCAGTCGCGGCGGTCAGCGCCTTGTGGGTGACGCCGTTCAGCGCCTTGTTGTCATGTTCCGCGATCAGCAGCGTGGCCATCAGATCACTCCCGCTTCCTTGAGCTTCCCGACGAGTTCACCCGCCGATCCCACCTTGACGCCGGCCTTGCGGCCGCCGGGCTCCACCGTCTTGATAACGGTCAGGCGCGGGGCGGGGTCGACGCCCAGCGCCTCGGGCGTCTTCTCGTCGATCGGCTTCTTCTTCGCCTTCATGATGTTGGGGAGCGACGCGTAGCGCGGCTCGTTGAGGCGGAGATCGGTCGTCACGATGGCGGGAGACTTCAGGGCCACGGTCTGTAGTCCGCCGTCGATCTCGCGCGTCACGTTGATCGTGTCACCGGCAATCTCGACCTTGTTGGCGAAGGTGCCCTGCGGCCAGTTGAGCAGCGCCGCGAGCATCTGGCCCGTGGCGTTCATGTCGTCGTCGATCGCCTGCTTGCCCATGATGACGAGGCCCGGCTGCTCTGCCTCGACGATCGCCTTCAGCATCTTGGCGACGGCGAGCGGCTCGACGATCTGGTCGGTCTTCACATGCACGCCGCGGTCGGCGCCCATGGCGAGGCCGGTGCGGATCGTCTCGGCGGCGCCCTGCGGCCCGATCGAGACGACGACGATCTCCGTCGCGCCGCCCTTCTCCTTGATGCGGATCGCCTCCTCGACGGCGATCTCGTCGAAGGGGTTCATGCTCATCTTCACGTTCGCGAGGTCGACGCCCGAGCCGTCCGGCTTCACGCGGATCTTCACGTTGTAATCGACCACCCGTTTCACGGGCACGAGGATCTTCATGACGGCTCCCTCACGGCGGCGTATGTCAGGCGACGTGTTTGCCGAGGCGACGACGGGTTGTCCAGCCGCCTCAAGGCTCTATTTAGTTCATATGTAAACCAATCAGACGGCGAGATCAAGCTTCGGATCGCCGCCGGGGTCCTCGACATCGACGATCCAGAGGTCGGGGTCGAAGCGCGTCTCGCGGGCGAGCCGCGCCTCGACGGCGGCGGCGTCCGCGCCTTCCGGCGTGAGGCGCTGGAAGAGGCGCTCCGGTCGCGCGTCATCGAAGGCGGTTTGCGGCGCGGGCCCGTAAAGATCGATGGTGCCGTCGCGGCGATCGATGCAGACGAAGATCGCGCCGGCCTCCGCTGCGCCGCGCCGCCTCACGACGGCGAAGGCGTTCTCGCCGTTGCGGCGGCGGACATAGGCCGCGACGAAGATGTCGGAGCGCAGGCGGGACATGGGCGCAGCCTTAAGGCTGCGCAGGCGGCTAGTCGATGGCGATCCCGGAGGCCTGCGACAGTTCGCGCAGCACGCGGTTGGCGTTGTCGGCGCGGGAGGGGAGCTTGCGGTCGCGCTCGAAGCGGTCGAGGGCTGCGCGCGTGCCGGGGCCGAATTGGCCGTCGTCCTTGAGCGGGCCGTAGCCGAGGCGGCTCAGTGCGCGCTGCACGGCTGCCACCGTGGCGGGGCGCTCGAACCGGTCGGGCGACGCCTTGAGCAGATTGGCGATCTGGTCGCGCGGGCGGGCGGCGGGGCCGACGGCGCCGGTGCTGGCCGGGCCCGTGAGCAGCGCAGCCAGCAGCGCCTCGTTCGGTTCGCCGTTGACGGGCAGGCCGAGGTGGCCCTGCGCCTCGCGGATCGCCTTGGTCGTGCGCGGGCCGGGCGTGCCGTCGGCGTCGCCCTGCAGCAGGCCGCGCCGCTGCAGCTCGACCTGGATGTCGCGCAGAAGTTCGACGCGACGCGCCTCCTCGGCGTCGCGTTCCGCTGCACGGCTCGGGGGCAGCGGAACGTCGGCAGGGACGGGCGCCGCGTGGATCCGGGGCGTGCCGACGAACATCGGCGAGCGGTGGCGCTCGGGCTGCAGCAGCAGGAGGTTGGCGAAGACGGCGAGACCCACGCCTCCGATGCCGAGCCAGGCGGCGCTGCGCAGCGGATCCTGCCAGAGGGCGCGGAGGATCAGGCGGCTCACGGAGGTGCGGCCATGCGCGAGCTCGCGCAGCGGCCGCGGCGCCGGTTCCATGCGGTCGAAGGCGGAAGCGTTGAAATCAGGCACGGCGTCGGGTCTCGGAACGGGGCGCGCCAGCGGCGCGCTGCGCCTGACGCTGGGCGCGGGCGGGCAAGGTGCGGACGTTGTTCGGCGTAGCGGGCGCGCGCGGAAGCCGCAGCGTGACGCTCGTGCCTTCGCCGGGGGCGCTCTCGAGCCGGATCTCGCCGCCGTGCAGCGCCATCAGGCCGCCGGCCAGCGACAGGCCAAGGCCGACGCCGCCATGGGTGCGCGTCAGGCCCTCGTCGGCGCGGGCGAAGTTGCGGCCGACCTGCGCCAGCTTGTCGGCCGGCATGCCAGGGCCATGATCGACGATGGTGACGACCGCCCAGTTCTCCTCGACGCCGGTCCTGACCTCGATGGCGTGCGGTCCGCCGAACTTGACCGCATTCGAGAGAAGCTGGTGCATCACGGCCCGGAAGGCGCGCCGGTCGATCAGCGCATCGAGCGACTCGGCCGCGGGCGCGACCTCGATCTCGGCCGATGCGCCCTCGGGTTCCTGGCGGAAGGCGTCGACGGCGTTCAGCACCGCGGCCTCGAGGTCCATCGGCTCGGCGTCGAAATCGTAGACGCCTGAGTCGAGGCGGGTGATGTCGATCATGGCGCTGATGATGCGCAGCAGATCCTGCCCGGCGCCGTTGATCAGCCTGGCGTATTCGCGCAGGCGCTCCTGGTTTGCGGGCGTCGTCGCAGGGTTGGCGATGATGTCGGAGAAGCCGATGATCGCGTTCAGCGGCGTGCGCAACTCGTGGTTCACGGTCGAGAGGAAGGCGGCGCGGGCGCGGGAGGCCGATTCGCCCTCGGAGACGAGCGTGGCGTGAGCGTCCTCCGCCGCGACGAGTTCCGACACGTCGCGGAGAGACGCCAGCGCGACGCCGCCTTCGCCAGGAATGATCGAGACCTCGACGCTGCGGTAGCGTGGCACGGCGCCATCGAGCGAACCGCGCATGCGGGCGCGGAGCTTGCGGGGCTCTTCGCCGTGGGCGCAGGCGCACAGAGCCGTCAGGAGTTCGGGCCGATCCGCGACCAGAACCATTTCGGTGAGGCCGCGACCCGTCAGCGCCTCGGCAGGCAGGCCCAGGATACGGTCGGTGTTGCCGCTGATGCGGATGACGGCGCCGGACTGGTCGGCCACGATGATGGCTTCCGCCATCACGGCCTCGATCTCACCGGCCCGCATACGGTCGGCCGAGGCGCGGCGCTCCTGATTGGCCTGGCTGATCACCAGTCCCCGGACGAGCATGCCGGCGTTGACCGTGAGCATCGCGACAATCACCGTCACGGCGGCCGGCATGGCATGCGCCGCCGCCGAAGACGCGGCTAGGCCCGCCGCCGACAGCGAGACCAGCGTGCAGCTGGCCACGGCGAAGGAGCGGGCGAGGCGGCCCGAAACGACCTGCGCCTCCAGGGCCTGGATGGCGATGAAGGCGAACGCCAGAGCCACCGGCAGGCCCACGAGCGTGGCGCCGGCGAGGACGGCCGCCGCGGCGACGAGGGCCATGCCCGAGGCGCGGTCGAGTCCGTCGGGTTCGCGGCAATCGAGCGCGATGGCGGCCGGCAGGAGACCGCTGAGGAGGAGGGCCGCCGTGATCTGCCAGGGCTCGCTCACGGTGAGCGCAGGGAAGGCGATGAGGGCAACCGCGGCCGTCGCGAGGCGGCCGTTGCGGAAGAGGCGCAGGCGGTCGCGGCCGGGCGGAAGCGTCTCGCTCTCCGTCTGCCGGCTCTCCTGCGTCGCGCACCCTGTCACCGGGCGCATCTTGATCAGGCTCGAAAACATGCCGGCGACTATGACGCTGCGGTCTTAAGCCAAACCTAAGGCGGCGCGTCCCCGACGACACGGCGAATGTCGGCTCACGCCAGCGTTAATCAATGCGGAGCGGATTGATGAGAATGCCTTCGCGCGCCTTGATCGCCCCGCAAGCGATGGTTGCTAGGATGCGCGCGCATTCGACCATAGGACAGCCGATGGCTCTTTTCCGCATGACTGCCGCGTTCGGGCTGCTGCTCGCCGTCGCGCCGGACCAGACGATGGAAGCCACGCGCAGCATCCTCGGCATCGCGAAGGATAAAGTTGCGAACGAGTCGGTCGATCCAGGGTCGACCGGCGCGGAAGCGGCGCTCGCCTTCTGCCGGGCGAATGCCGAGCTCTGCCTCGAAACCGCGCGACGCGCTGCAGGCGCGGCCGCGAAGACGGCCGGGCGAAGCTGACGACAGCGGTCGCCGTCGAGGGTTGACCCGGCGGCGCGACGCGCCCATGTCCCGGCCATGACCATGCCCGGGTACGATGAAATCGCCGAAAATCTCGCTGTTCTCGATGATTGGGAAGAGCGCTACGCCTATGTGATCCAGATCGGCAAGGCGCTGCCGCCGCTGCCGGAGGCGCTGAGGACCGAAGCGAACCGCGTGCAGGGCTGCGCCAGCCAGGTCTGGCTCGCGACGTCCCGAGGCGAGGGGAGCGATCCGGTGCTCACCTTCCAAGGTGACAGCGACGCCTTGATCGTGCGCGGCCTCGTGGCGCTCGCAATCGCCATCAATTCGGGCAAGAAGGCGTCCGACGTCGCGGCCACCGACACGGTCGCGCTTTTCGACGAGCTGGGGCTCAAGGCCCATCTCTCGTCCCAACGCTCCAACGGGCTGCGCTCCATGGTGGCCAGGATCAAGCGCGACGCAGAAGCCGCGCTCGCCTGACGGCTTGTCGACGTCAGCGGCAGTAGACGTCGCCGTACGCGTCCTCGTAGGCGCCGTAGGGGCAGCCGCCCCGGCGCTGATAGGCGTAGGAAGGCTCGTAATAGCCGCCGCGCGGCGTGGTCGCCGCGCCGACCACGGCACCGCTCGCGGCACCGACGCCAGCGCCGATCAAAGCCCCGCGCCCGCCGCCGAGGGCGCCGCCCACCAGGGCACCACCGCCGCCGCCGATCAGGGCGCCGCCGACGGCCCGCTCGCCGGGCGTGTTGCAGGCCGTGAGGCCGGAAGCGAGGCCGACGATCGCGACCGCGGTGATGATGGTCTTGCGCATAAGCGTTCTCCTCCAGCTCTGCAGTATGGCTCTTCCGATAATGCGCCGATTTTGCGATGGTTCCGGCCGGGCGGACAAGGGTGGTCAGACGGGCCGGTAGGGGCCGCGTGCCGAGGCGAGGGCGTCGTCCAGGAGTTCCAGCCGGTCCTGGCCCCAGAAGACCTCGCCGTCGAGCACATAGCCCGGCGCGCCGAAGACGTCGGCCGCCACGGCATCGCGACCGTTCCGCGCATAGGCTTCCGCCGCCGCGTCGCTGCGCGCCAGCGCCAGGGTTTCCGCAGGATCGAAGCCGGCCGCCGCGATCAGCCGCCCGGCTTCTGTCTCATCGCCGAGATCGCGATCCTCGGCCCAGAGCGCGGCCAGGGCGGCGCCGACGAGCGCGCCCGGATCACGTCCCTGCTCGCCCAGGCCAGCGATGGCGCGGTTGAGCAGCGTGGGATCGAAGGGGAAGTGCTTCGGCTTCAGGACGAGCGGCAGGCCGCGCTTGTCGCGCCAGCGCTGCATCTCGACGAAGCGATAGCGCTGCCGCGCGGGCGGACGCTTGGGCAGAGGAAGGCTGCCGGTGGCGTCGAAGACATCGCCAATCGGCATCGGCCGATAGCGGATCGCAGCGCCGTGGCGCGCGCAGATCGCCAGGAAGAGCTGATGGCCGAGGTAGGTCCAGGGCGAGGGCAGGGTGAAGTAATAATCGATCGTGCGGGTCATGCCGCAGGCTAAGCGCGCCGCCAGCCAAATGCAAAAGGGCGGCCCGGAGGCCGCCCTTCGCAAGCTTGTGTCGGCGTTGGATCAGAAATCCATACCGCCACTCGGACCGGGTTTGCCCGGTCCGAGCATTCAACCCATTCGGGCGTATGGATTTCCTTAGAAATCCATACCACCCATGCCGCCGCCACCGCCCGGCATCGGCATCGGGGCGTCCTTCTTGGGCGCCTCGGCGATCATGGCTTCCGTCGTGATCAGCAGGCCGGCCACGGAGGCCGCGTCCTGGATCGCCGTGCGGACGACCTTGGCCGGGTCGATGATGCCGGCCTTCACGAGGTCGGTGTACTGGCCGGTCTGGGCGTTGTAGCCGTCGTTGTAGTTCTTGGACTCGAGCAGCTTGCCGACGATCACGGCGGCGTCGTCGCCGGCGTTGTCGATGATCTGCTTGGCCGGAGCCGCGAGCGCCTTGCGGACGATCTCGATGCCGGTCTTCTGGTCCTCGTTCTGCGTCTTCAGCTTGCCGACCGACGCGATGGCGCGGAGCAGGGCGACGCCGCCGCCGGGCAGCACGCCTTCCTCGACGGCCGCACGCGTGGCGTTCAGCGCGTCATCCACGCGGTCCTTCTTCTCCTTGACCTCGACCTCGGTCGCGCCGCCGACGCGGATCACCGCGACGCCGCCCGCGAGCTTGGCGAGACGCTCCTGCAGCTTCTCGCGGTCGTAGTCCGAGGTGGTCTCCTCGATCTGCGCCTTGATCTGCTGGACGCGGCCCTCGATGTCCTTCTTCTTGCCGGCGCCGGAGACGATCGTGGTGTTCTCCTTCTCGATGCGCACGCGCTTGGCGCGGCCGAGATCCTTCACCGTGATGTTCTCGAGCTTGATGCCGAGGTCCTCGGCGATCATCGTGCCGCCCGTCAGGATGGCGATGTCCTCGAGCATGGCCTTGCGGCGATCACCGAAGCCCGGCGCCTTGACGGCCGCGATCTTCAGGCCGCCGCGCAGCTTGTTGACGACGAGCGTGGCCAGGGCCTCGCCCTCGACGTCCTCGGCGATGATGAGGAGCGGCTTGCCGGTCTGCACGACCGTCTCGAGGATCGGCAGCATCGGCTGCAGGGACGAGAGCTTCTTCTCGTGGATGAGGATGTAGGGGTCCTCGAGCTCGGCCACCATCTTCTCGGCGTTGGTGATGAAGTAGGGCGAGAGATAGCCGCGGTCGAACTGCATGCCCTCGACGACGTCGAGCTCGGTGTCGGCGGTCTTGGCTTCCTCGACCGTGATGACGCCCTCGTTGCCGACCTTCTGCATGGCCTCGGAGATCATCTTGCCGACCGACGTGTCACCGTTGGCGGAGATGGTACCGACCTGCGCGACCTCGGCGTTCGACGTGACCTTCTTGGCGTTCTTCTGGAGATCGGCGACGACGGCCTCGACGGCCATGTCGATGCCGCGCTTGAGGTCCATCGGGTTCATGCCGGCGGCCACGGCCTTGGCGCCCTCGCGGACGATCGACTGGGCGAGGACGGTCGCGGTCGTCGTGCCGTCGCCGGCGTGGTCGTTCTGACGCGAGGCGACCTCACGGACCATCTGGGCGCCCATGTTCTCGAACTTGTCCGAGAGCTCGATCTCCTTGGCGACGGTAACGCCGTCCTTGGTGATGCGCGGAGCGCCGAAGCTCTTCTCGATCACGACGTTGCGGCCCTTGGGACCCAGCGTGACCTTCACCGCGTCGGCGAGGATGTCGACGCCGCGCAGCATCTTGTTGCGCGCGTCGGTGGAGAAACGGACTTCCTTGGCAGCCATGTGCCTATCCTTTCAGCGAGAGTGGGTTGAACGGAGCGCGAGCGACGCGATTACTTCGCGATCACGCCCATGATGTCGGATTCCTTCATGATCAGGAGATCCTTGCCGTCGATCTTCACCTCGGTGCCCGACCACTTGCCGAAGAGCACGACATCGCCGGCCTTGACGTCGATGGGGATCAGCTTGCCTGCCTCGTCGCGGCCACCCGGACCCACGGCGACGATTTCGCCCTCCTGCGGCTTCTCCTTGGCGGTGTCAGGGATGATGATGCCACCCTTGGTCTTCTCCTCGCTGTCGAGACGGCGGACGACCACGCGGTCGTGCAGGGGACGAAACTTCATCGGAGGTCCTCATGAACTGTCATGCCCAGGCCCCATGCCCGGCGCAGCTCTGCTAGCACTCGCACAAGTCGAGTGCTAGCGGGCGCGCCGCATATGATGAAGCTCGGCCGCAGAGTCAAGCCAAAAGGGCTTCAGTGCCTGATCGGAAGGGTTAAAAACGGCCCCGAAGGCCGGGAATGGTGGGCGCGACAGGGATTGAACCTGTGACCCTTCGCGTGTGAAGCGAATGCTCTCCCGCTGAGCTACGCGCCCTGAAACCAGGATTTTGGATGCAAGCGCCGCGAGGGGCGCTCCAATCCCGTTCCGCCGGGTGCCGGAACGGGGCGCTGATTAACAGCGTTCCGGGGCCTCCGCAAGTCGCGAATGCGAGCAGGAAGGGTGACAAGCCGGACCCTCACGGCGCGGCGCCGCGCTCCATGGAGGCGAGGATGGCGTCGACGCGCGCCTGCTGCGCCGCGCCGACCGCGGCGGCGCCATAGCGGGCGAGGGCCCGCTCGCGGCCGATGACGGCGCGGCGGGCCGCCTCGGCCGGCTCCTCACGGACGCGCCGCATCGCCGCCGCGGCGGCGTCGAGGTCGGGATCGGCCCAGCGCTGGCCGGCCGCGTGGGGATAATCATGCGGGCGGACGTCGACGAGCCGGTAGGGCACCGGGAAGCCGGTCTCGGCATCGAGGAAGTCCCGGCTGCCCGAAAAATCCGTGCCGATCACCGGCTTGCCGAGCATCATCGACTCGATCATGCCGAGGCCCAGCCCCTCGGAGCGATGCAGCGAGACGTAGCAGTCGCAGGCCTTGATGAGCGAGAGGATGCCGTCGCGGTCGAGGCCGTATTCCAGCAGACGGATGCGCGGATCGGCAGCGGCGAGCGCGCGCAGTCCCGTGCGGTACTCCTCGAACAGCCCCCGCTCGCCGCTGACCTTGATCGTCAGGACGACGTTGGCCGAGCGGTCGGGAAAGGCCTTCTGGAAAGCGCGCACCAGGCCGAACGGGTTCTTGCGCGCCGGGAAGGAGTTGAGGTCGAAGGTGAACAGGAAACAGAAGGCGTCCTGCGGCAAGCCGAAGGCGGCGCGGTCGCTCTCCCGGCCGATGCGGACGTCGACCGCGGGCGGGATGACGACGATCTCCCCGTCGAACACGGGCCGGAGCGCCTCGGTGACGAAGGTGCTGGGCGACCAGATTTCGTGGAAATGCGACAGCGGCTCGCGCCAGGTGGCCGGCGCCGCCGGCAATTCCCAATAGGGGCGCAGGATGTTGCGGCTGTCGGCGAGACGCTCCGGCCCGAAGGCAGCCAGGAAATCCGCCGTCTCGTCGGGCGACACCTCGACGACATTGATCCGGTACCGCTGCTCGAAATCATAGAGCTCGGGTCGGAAAGGCCCGATGTGCCGCTTCTCGACGCGCCAGTTGTAGGGAAAGATCGCGAAGGCGAAGGACTGGCCGGCGGCGGCGTCGATCAGCCCGCGCAGGGACTGGCCGAGGCCGAGCGCCGCCTCGACATAGCCGGCATAGAGCACGGCCGGGAGCGGCGGCCGCGCAGCCGCCCGCGGGTCGATCGGAACCTCGGCGGGTGCGGAAATGGTGTCGCTCGAGGCGCGTCGCTTGAGGCTGCGCAAGGCGGCGAGCGCGGCGGGCCCGAGCGACCGCAGCGCAGCGCTCAGGCCCGCGCCGGCGCGGACGTCGTCGAGACGACGGACGCGGGCCGCGAGGCCTTCGAGCCAGGCGCCGAGGATCGCGCGGTCAGCCATCGCGGGCCGCCTTTCGCCTGAGGCAGGTGAGGCTCAGGCCGGGGCGGCTCATGCCGCAGCCTCCGCAGGCCCGCCCGGGCGGCGACGCCGGAAGAGGTCCCGCGTGATGATCGTCTCGACGAGACGATCGGCCACGCTGTCCCAGGAATAGCGCGAGCGCACCAGATCGTAGGCGTTCATGACCATCCGGCCCGTCGCGGCGTCGTCGCCGAGCGCTGAGATGGCCGCGGCGAAGCCTTCGAGCGGGCGGATCAGCGCATGCTCGCCGTCCGCCACCGCAAATCCACGCGCGCCGAAGGGCGTGGTGACGACCGGCAGCCCAGCCGCGAAATAGTCCAGCATCTTGAGGTTGGAGCCGGAGCCGTAGGTCATCGGGTTGAGGCCGATGTCGACGCTGGCGAGGAGACGATTGCGGACCGCCATCGAGACGAGGCCGAGGAGCCTGACATTGGCGGGCAGGGGCTTGTCGCGAAACGGATGCCCGGCGGAGCCGACGATGAGGAAATCCGTCTCCGGGCATTCCTCCGCCAGGCGGAGGATGAAGGCCACGGCGTCGAGGTTCGGCGGATGCCAGCTGCCGAGGAAAAGAGCGGTCCGCCGTCCCTCCAGGCCCAGCGCCTGTTGCCGGGCCCGGCGCTCCGCCGGCGCGGTGAAGGGCGTTTCGTCGAGGGCAACGCCGTTGGGGACCTCGATCACGACGGCGTCCGTCGGACCATAGAGCGCATGCAATTCGTCCAGATCGCGCTGGGTGCAGCCGAAGACGAGCGCGGCTTCGCGCCAGCAGCGCTCCTCCACCGCTGCGACATCGGCGAGGATCACATCCTTACCCTCGTAATCCTTGAACACGTCGCGCTTCAGCGACAATTCCACGTCCTGCGCCTCGTACCATAGCGGTTGGCCCCGCGATACAGCCTCCAGTTCGCCGATCAGGTAGGGATGGCAGGCGATTAGCGCGTCCGCGTCGCGCGCGGCCTCGCGCAGGGCCGCGCGGTACTGCGGCGAGAGCACCGAGAGCCGCGGCATCGCGACGTCGCCGGTCGGGATGCCGCCGGTGGCCTCGATCAGGCGGCGCTCGAAGCGGCCATGCTCCGGGGACTTGCCATAGCGGATTTCCGTGAGGCCCGGCGCGATCTCCATCTCGCCGTGCGGATGGCCGAACGAGAGGATGGTCACGTCGAAGCTCCGCGCGACCTTGCTGTAGAGATGGAAGACGCGCGCCTGCCCGCCGCCCTGCGGCGGATAGATGGGCAGGGTCGTCGCCAGCACGATCTTGCGGCGCCGGGTCGACCGCGGCCGCCGGCGACCCTGGGGACCCATCAGCCCCTCCACGACCCGCTCCCAGGTGATGGAGTCCGTCGCCTCGCGGGCGTTCTCGCCCATGCGGCGGGCATCCTCCCGGTTCGCCGCCAGCCGGTCGAGCCCAGCCGCGACCGAGGCGGGATCGGGCGCGCAGAGAATCCCCGTCGATCCGTCGCGGACGAATTCCGTCGGACCGCCTGCGTCGGTCGTGGTCAGCACCGGCTTGCCGCTGCGCATCGCCTCCAGCGTGACGAGCCCGAGATCCTCGTCCAGCGGGACGAAGGGGACGGCGAGCGCATCGGCATAGAGGGCAGGCATGTCGGCGTCGGGAACGAAGCCGAGGAAGCGGATGCGGCGATCCCCGCCAGCCAGCGCCTCGAGCCGCTCGCGCTCCGGCCCGGTCCCGGCGATGAGAAGCGGCACGTCGGCGCTCACCTGCGCCATCGCCTCGATGAGGAGCGCGATGCGCTTCGGCCCGTCGAGCCGGCTCGACGTGAAGAAGTAATCCGCCCGGCCGCAACGATAGTCCGACCGATGCGGCGGCGGGTGCAGCACGTCGACCGAGGCGTCGGCGGGGAAGTAGTCGCGGCGGCGTGCGACCGTCGCCGAGATCGCGGCGAAGCGCCTGATGCGGCCGCGGTTCAGCGCCGCGCCGTCGAGCGCCTGGACGAAGGCGCGGGCGAGGGGGCCTGGATAGTCCAGCGCCCCCGGCGGGAGCGAGGCGGGATCGCGCGACAGGAAGCGATCGACGGCGGAGAGGATCGTCCCCGGGTCGGCATTGATCGCATCGCCGCGTGGTCCCTGGCGGATCGATTCGACCTCGGGAAGCGCGGCCAATTCCGGCGGTATCGGTTGACCGCGGTAGGCATCGTAGAGGCCGCGCAGTCGGTGCAGCATGTAGAGGCGGTGATCGCGATGCGGCGCCATCCAGGCCGGATACTTGCCGCTGATCACGCAGTCATAGGCAGACAGGTCCAGCCGCGCGAAAGCCAGATAGGATTCGAGCACCTCGCGGAGGGATCGCTCCGGCGAGACCTGGCCGACGAAGTCGCAATCGTGGCCGGCGGCCCGGAGCGCGTCCTGCAGGCCCCAGAACAGGTTCTCGGCACCGCCGAGCGCCAGCGGAGCGGGATGCGGGTGGGCGATCGCTATGCGCAAAGGCCGCCCTCCGCGCCTGCGGCGCGTCCCGCCAGCAGCGTATCGACGACACGGTTCCAGTCCAGATCGAGCGCCTCGTAGCGGGCGCGTCCGGCTTCGCCCATGCGGCGCGCCACGGCAGGATCGCCGCAGAGGCCGTCGAGCGCCTCGGCGACGAAAGCGGGATCGGGTTCGACGATGCAGCCGGTGACGCCATCCTGCACGAATTCGAGCGGTCCGCCGGAATCGCGGCAGGTCACGACCGGCTTCCCGGCCAGCATCGCCTCCAGCGTGACATAGCCGTAATCCTCGTCCTTCGGCGCGAAGAAGACAGCCATGGCGCGCGCGTAGAGCGCGATCAGCCGGTCGTGCGAGACGGCGCCCAGGAACCTCACGCGGTTTTCGACGCCGCGGTCGGCCGCGAGCCGTTCGAGCCGGGCGCGGTCGCCGCCGTCGCCCACGATCACGGCGGTGACGGGCGCGCGCACCGCAGCCATCGCCTCGATCAGCAGACCCTGGCGCTTCAGGCCTTCGAGCCGGCTCGGCGCCAGGATGTAGTTCTCCGCGGGCGCGCAGTGGTAATCCTCCCAGCGCGCCGGCGGATGGTAGAGCGCGCTCGATTCAACGCCGTTGGCGGTTCTCAGCCGCTCGCAGACGCGCTCCGAGATCGTATGGACGGCAGGCAGCCGGCCAAGCGCCAGCGTATCAGCCTCGTGGATGCGGCCACGAAGCGCGACGGCGACCGGATCGCCGGCGGAAAAGCCGTGAGGCGTGCCGAAGAGATCGTAGGCAGGCCGGTGCTGGTGCAGCAGCCAGACCGCCATGGCGGGGTGGCGCATGAGGTAGGCCGGCCATTTCAGGCCGATGACCCGGTCGATCGAGCCGCCGCCATACGGGCTGAAATCCGTGGATTCCCAGAGATCCATGCTGCGCCGGGCGTCGTCGAGCGAGCGGTAGGAAAAGGGCGCGATCAGGCGATGCACGCTGTGGCCCGCCCGCACCAGGGCCGCCCGGAGGCCGTCGGCCAGGAATTCGGCGCCGCCGGTGATCGGCGGCGTATGGACCGTGGCAATGCCGATCCTCATGTTGCCTCAGGCCCGTCGCGCATAGAGGGCGTAATCCATCGGCACGGCGAACCAGTCGTTCACCTCGGCCGGTGCGAAGCCGCTCTCGGGGCGCGAGAGATCGAGATCCTCGTCGCGGCGGATGATGCGCAGGGCCGAGAAGGCACGCTCCTCCGCAAGGAAGCGCAGCAGGCCCGGCGGCAGCGGATTGCGATGGGTGGGGTCGTAGTAGAAATTGCAGGCGCCGACGACGAGGCATTCCGGATTGGGCGTCTCGAACAGGATCGCGCCGCCCGGCCTGAGCGTCCGGTTCGCCTCCTCGAGCAGATTCATCAGCACGGGGAAGGGAAGATGCTCGACGAGGTGGAAGGCCGTGATCGCGCCGAGGCTGTCCGCCGGAAGGCCGCGGAGATAGGCGATCGCATCGCCCGCGACGACATCGTGGCCGCGCTCCCGGGCGGTCTGCACCATGGCGCGGTTGAGGTCGACGCCCCGGCAGGCATGGCCCGCCTCCTTGAGAAGCGTCAGCCACTCGCCGCGACCGCAGCCAATGTCGAGCACCGCGCCGCCCTCGGCCACGCCCGGCGTCGCTGCGATGAGAGGGAGATACCGGCGGCAGCGCTCGGCGATTTCTTCCGGCGCGCCGCGGAAGCGGTTCTCGAAGGCGAGGTAGAGCTCGTCGTGGGCGTGGTCGTCGAGCGACGCCAGCGGGGCCGGATCGGTCGCGGCGAGGCGCGCCGCGCCGAGCTGGCGCGCTTCCGTGACGATCGCACCCAGCGCCGAGGTCTGCAGCATGGTCGAGCGGTGGACGGCCTTGGCCTCCTCGAGCTTCGCGTCGGCGAGGCGTTGCGCGGCGAGTATCGTCGTCTCGATCGCCTTGAGCCGGGCCGCCGCCTCGTCCTCGAAGGTTTCGGAATCGTCGGCACGCGCCGACAGGTGGCGCGCCTCGTCGTCGAGCAGGCGCAACTCGTCGTCGGCCGCCGCGAAGGCCACCTTCTGCAAGTGGGTATTGTGGTTCGCCTCGCTGACGAGCTGGTCGATGTCGCGGGCGATGCGCGCCTGACGCTCCTCGATGAGCGTCAGTCTTCGGGCGACCACAGCCAGATGCCAGGGCAGCTGGACGAGGGCGCCAGCGAATTGGAAGAGGCGGCCGATGCCGGGCCGGCGGGCCAGCCGCTCCATCAGCAGGGCGCGGGAGAGCCCACGGATCTCGACCGGGCGGCCCGCCGCCTCCGGCATCGCGAGCAGGTCCTGCATGAGGCGCGCGCGCGAGGTCGCGCCCCGGGCCAGCCGATCGCGAAGATCGTCGAACGACGGCCGATCGACCTCGCGGCCAAAGGCGAGGAGAAAGGCGTGCTCGATGAAGGTCGCATCATCGCAGCCCGCGAGCGCCGCCCAGTCGGGGATCGGGTCTGGCCAGCGCGCATGCCGGCCTCCGCCGCCGGTGACGGGCGCGAGCTGGTCGCCGAGCCTGGCGCGGGGCGGCAGGGCCTTGGCCGGAGACTGCCCGGCGATCCCCTCGGCTTCCCTGGCGATATCGGCGAGGATCGCGTCGATCGACGCCGCTGGCGCGGCGGGCTGCGGGTCGGGCATCGGACGTCCATCCGTGGGGCCGGCGCGGCTACGCGCGGCTTCGTGCTTTGCCGTTCCTTTAGGGTGCCTCGCGGGGCGGGCGCAACCGTCACAGTTATTTTGTGCCCGCGCGGGGTTTGGCGTATCAGCCGCCTGGAAGTGGAAGCGGCAAGGGATCATGGCGAGCAGGACGACATGGGGGCGCCGTTCGGATGGATGCTGACGCGCCCCGCCCGCGGCGGGCGACGCTGACCGAGCGGATCGCGGCCGTCGCCCGCCTCGGGCTGTTCTCGGGCGGCGCCCTGCGGCATGTCTTGCAGAAGCTCGGCCTGCTGACGTTCGGCGCGGCTTACGTGTCGGACAGCGGACGGCGCCTGCGTCTCGCTTTCGACCGGGCCGGCGACGTGCCGGGCGTCAGGGCGGCGATCGTCGCCCACGCCTTCTACCCGGATCTGATTGGGGAGATCTTGCGCTGCCGCGGCTTTCTGCCCGGAGGCGCGCCCCTCTTCATCACGGTGCCGCCGGAGAAGCTGGAAGCGGCCCGTGCGATGGTGGCGGACGCGCCGGCGGTCACACTGATCGCCGCGCCGAACCGGGGCCGCGACATCGCGCCGTTCCTCGCCGTGCTCTCGTCCGGCCTGCTCGACCCGTTCGACGCGGTGCTGAAGATCCACACGAAGCGGAGCCCGCATCTCCTCGACGGCGAGATCCGCCGGAAGCTCCTGTTCGACAAGCTCTGCGGCAGCCGCGCCGGCGTGCGACGTGTGCTCGATCACTTCCGCGATCCGACGACCGGGATGGTCGGCTGGGGACCGAGCTTCCGCACGGCGACGCCCTACTGGATGGAGAACCGGGCGCGCGTCGAGACGCTGGCGCTAAGCCTTGGGATCAAGGACCCGCCGCTCGGCTTCTTCGAGGGCTCCATGTTCTGGTTTCGGCCTTCGGCGCTCGCCGGGTTGAAGAGCCTTGACCTCGGACCTGACGCCTTCGAGTCCGAGGCCGGACAGGTCGATGGGACCCTGCATCACGCCGTGGAGCGGCTGTTCACGATCGCCGCCTGGGCGAGCAGCCACGAGGTGCGGGCGCTCGACGGCCGCAGGCTCGACGGCGAGGTTTCCGCCGCCGCGGTCAGCTGATCGCGCCGAGCTCGCCCCGCCAGCCGGCGCGGATCGCCCGCAGCGCCTCCGGCCCCTCGCCGCGAAGGCCGAGCATCAGCGTCTGCGCGGCCAGCCGCAAGACGATGCGCATCTTCCAGGTCCGGGGCACGTGCGGCAGCCGCAGCGAATAGACGTTGTTGCGCAGGTAGTAGGCGTTGCGGAGCGAGCCCTGCCGGACGATCTGCGGCCGGCGCGTCCCGTCGTCCGGCTGACCCCAGCGATGGGGCATGGTCAGATCGTCGGCCAGGATCATCAGGAAGCCCGCCTTCCAGGCCCTGAACGACCATTCGACGTCGATGCCGTCGATGAAGAAGTCGGCGCGGAACGGGCCGACCCTGCGCCAGGCAGCGATGGGGATCAGAGACCCTGAGGTCGGCAGGAAGTCGACGGGCCGCCAGCCGGGCCGGCCGCCGCCGCGCAAGGAGTACCAGATCGGCTTGTAGCCCTGCCCGGGAGGGGGCGTCAGACGAGGCCCGATGGCGCCGATGGCGCCCACAGCGCCGGCCGCCCTTTCCATGAGGGCGCGCGGCAGATCGACGTCGGGCGTCGAGTCCTGGTCGAACAGGATCACATGGGTGAAGCCCGCGCGATCGGCAGCCTCCATTACGGTGTTGAGCGCCGCGCCGAGGCCGATGTTCGTGCCGTTGCCGAGCAGCGTGACGCCGCCCTCCCGCTCCAGGGCGCTGCGAAGGTCGGCGTCGATGGCGCTGTTGCACAGAACGAACATCGGCGTCCCTGACCGACGCATCCCGTCGCAGAGCGCGGTCAGCAGCGCGCTATCGGGATTGTAGAGCACGGTGGCGGCGGCCAGCCGTTTCGCCTCGGTCATGGCCGCGTCGCTAGCACGGCTGCGGGCCGGGACAAAGTGCGCCTCGGCGCTGCAAGCTCCCGGCGCGGGGAGGGGCGATTCATGGCCCCATGTCCCGGATCTGGGGAAACGCTCCTGAAAAATGCGAGGCTGCCGCACCGCGCTCGTGTGAAAAAAATGTGAGCCGCGCAGAGTATTCGCCAGCAGCCGGATGCTGCGTCAACGTCGTTTAAGTCGCTGACATCAAGAAATCTTTCGACGCGCTCGTTCGTGTCGCTGCCGTGAAAAAATGGCAAAATCCTCAGTCATTCCGCTGAGTTAGCGCAAACGAGATCTTTGCTCGCCGAGAGTAACGGGCCTAGCGTTTCTTACGCAGTCCAGCGGGCTGCGCCTGCCGATCTCTCGCGGGGCGGGTCGAGAACGATGCAGACGATCGCAACGGCAGGGTGTTCGCAATCAACAACAGGAGATGACTGACATGGCTACCATCCAGGGCGTCTACATGGCTCTCTTCGGCCGCCCCGCCGACCCGCTCGGCCTCGCATTCTTCAACAACGCGACCAGCAACGGTGCGAACCTCACGGCCATCGGCGACCTCGCCGCCACGGCCGAGTACCAGGGCCGCTTCGTCGGCATGAGCAACTCGCAGATCGTCACCTCGATCTACCAGAGCCTCTACAACCGCGCCCCCGATGTGCCGGGCCTGACCTTCTTCACCAACGCGCTCACCAACGGCACGCTGAACATCAACAACATCGCCATCGCGATTTACGACGGCGCCCAGGGCGCCGACCTGACGATGCGAAACCTGAAGGAGGCTGCCGCTAACGCCTTCACGGCGGCGATCGACACGACGGCCGAGATCAACGGCTACAACGGCAGCGCGGCCAGCGCCATCGCCGTCACCTTCCTCGCCGGCGTCACCACGACGGCGCCGACCCCGGCCCAGATCGACGCCGCGGTGTTGGCGGCGACGACCGCCATCAGCAGCGGCCCGACCATCGCGATGACGAGCCAGCTCGCCGAGACGATCAACGGCACGGCGGCGAACGAGACGATCAACGCCGTTCTCAACGCCGCGAACCCGGGCGCCGCGACCGGCACCTTCAACACCGGCGACATCGTCAACGGCGGGGGCGGTACCGACACGATGAACATCACCGTGACCACGGGCGGCCCCATCCTGCCGGCCGGCGCCACGATCTCGGGCGTCGAGATCATCAACATCAACCAGTCGCAGGCGGCCGCGACGAACATCACGTCCGCCAGCTTCGCCGGCGTGCAGCAGCTCTGGCAGATCGACACGAGTGCGGCCGGCGGCACCTTCCAGAACACGAGCCTCGGGACCGGCGTCACGGCCGGCTATCGCGGCGACGGGCAGGCCCTGAACGTGAGCGTCAACCAGCTCTCCGGCGACGCCACCACGGTCGCGCTGGACGGCGTCGCCAGCGGCGCCGTGCTGCAGTTCGTCGAAGGCACGGCCGGCACGGTCAGGACGGCCAACGTGTCCGGCAGCGTCGCCGGCGCGGGAGCCCTCACGCTCGACGCCAACGGTGGAACGACCCAGCTCAACACCTTTAACGTGAGCCTCTCGAGCGCCTCGACCGTTTCCATTCAGAACGTCGCCGGCGGCACGCAGAATGCCAACTTCGGCGGGTCGACCGGCGCGATCACGGTCAATCTCAACGGCTTCACCGGCCTGACCTCGCTGGTCGGTGGCTCCGGCAACGACAAGCTCTCGGCCAACAACACCTCCAACCAGGCGACGCTCCTGGTCGATGGCGGCGCCGGCAGCGACACGATCACCTTCGGCAACACCAAGAGCGCGGTTGCCAGCGTCTCGACGCTGACCGGCGGCGCAGGCGGCGACACGTTCGTGCTCACCGGCGGCAGCAACCTCGTGGCGGCGGCGAACAACGCCAACCTCCTGGCAAGCCTGACGACGATCACGGACTTCAATGCGGCCGAGGATACGCTGAGCATCGGCGGCATGGCGCTGGGTGCGCGGGTGGCGCAGAACGTGGTCAACGCCGCGGCGGTGGGCGCCGACCTCTTCGCGGTCACGACGGCGGTCGCCGGCGTCACCGCGGCGGGACAGCATTCCTTCTTCCAGTTCGGCGGGGACACCTACCTCTACGGCAACATCGCCGGAGCGGGGCTGCAGAACACCGACGCGCTCATCCAGCTGGTCGGCGTCACGGTCGGCTCGCTGAACGCGACGAACCTGATTTGACAGCGGCAGCTGCCAGGACCGGGGGCGGGGAGGCGACGAGCCTCCCCGCCCTCACGTCTGCGCCGCCGTCAGGCGCCGTAGCTGCGCCGCATGTCGAGGAAGGGCTTCTCGATGGTGCGGAAGGACAGCGCGCCGAAGGCGAGCGTGATCGCGGCCGTCAGCGCCGCGTGCGCCCCGATCCAGATGATCGAGCCGCCCACCGGCGATGGCAGGGACGCCTGCACCAGGACGATGACCAGCGCATGCCACATATAGAGAGAGAAGCTCCAGCTCCCCGCGGTCGCGAGGGCCGGGCCGAGCCGTGCCGGCCAGCGGGGCCGCCAGGCGGCATAGCCGAGGATCAGCGCCGACCAGAGCAGGGCCTCGATCGTCGGCCAGAGGATCCAGATCGGGTTCTTCGCGGGCGGCGCCAGGAAGCTCGCATGGACCGACTGCCAGCCGAGAGCCAGCAGCAGGGCGGCCGCTGCGCCGGCGGCGAGGGCGAAGGCCGCGCCACGTCCCCGCGCCGCGAGAGAGGGCGCCAGGGTCGCTGCGATCATGCCGATGAGGAACTGGTCGAGCCTGCCGATCACGGTCGAATAGATCATCAGGGTCGGGCGCTCGCTCACGACGAAGGCGCCCCAGCGCGCCGCCAGCACGATGAGGATCAGCCGCCACAGGAACCAGGGATCGGCAGAGAAGCGCAGCAGGAAGGGGAAGATCAGGTAGAACAGGAACTCGACCGAGATGCTCCAGGCCGCGCCGGTGATGAAATGCCGCGAGGTCGGCGGCGTGCCGATGTTGGTCACGAAAGCATAGAGCAGGTCGGCGGGCGCGAAGACGTCGCGGTGGATCGAGAAGGCCAGCAGGACGATCGTCAGATGCAGCGGCGCGATCCGCAGCACGCGATTCAGCAGGAAAGGGCCATAGGGAACGGCGCCGCCGGCCTTCCGGCCGATCACCATGAAGATGTAGCCGGAGAGAACGAAGAACAGCGAGACGCCGGTGTAGCCCTCGCTCACGAGCGCGAACCAGCGCGGCGCCACGCCCGCCTGCCAGCCGCCATAGAACGTATGGAAATAGTGGAAGGTGAAGACGATCGCGGCCGCGACGAGGCGCAGGTGATCGACTTCCGGGCTGTAGTCAGCGTTCCTCGACTGCATCGTCCAAGCCCAGCACCCTGTCAGCGGCTTCTGACGAGGCCATCGGGCATGCAGGTCTGTTTGGCAATGATTATGATAAGCGCTGATCCTCCCCCTCCTGCGGGGGAGGTGTCGCCGCAGGCGACGGAGGGGGGCGGGAGAGTTTCCCCACCAGACCGGCTTCCCGGGCCACCCTCCCCGCGAGCGGGGAGGGATCGGCTGCTCACTTCAGGGCGAGCTTGCTCTCCAGCCGGTCGAGGCGCGCCGCCAGCTCGGCCAGGGCCGTGTCGCCTTCGGGCTTCGCCTCGGCCTGGCCGGCCTCGTCCTCGAAGAGCATGGCATAGGTTACGGGCTCGTAGTAGCGCAACACGCCACGGGCGAATTCGCGCCGGGACATCTTCAGCGTAGAGGCCCAGGCCTCCATCTGGTTCGTCGGAACGCGACCACGTCCGCTCTCGATCTGCGAGACGAAGGAATAATAGTCGAGCCCGATGGCCTGGGCGAGGTCGCGCTGGGTCAGCCCGAGGGCCTCCCGGCGCGCACGGAGCCAGCGGCCGCCTTCCTGGCGGAGCTGGACCAGGTCCTGCGTCTCGACACTGGACTGCGGACTGACGTTCATCGTGAGCGACCTCGCAACGGATCAAGGGACGACGCAGGAATGTGCGCCGTTCTGAATACAGTAATCTGTAAACCGACGAAGCACGGCTGTAAAGCGGCATTTCCTAGGGTGGAACCTTTGTCGCTCGCGGGAATCAGGCGAAATTTGGGTTCGCTTCCGATTCTCATGAAACTGCCCGCCTTCCCGGCTGGAAAGAGCCGTCCATTTTTTCCGAACAGTCCGTTTTCGTCCCATCGACCGTTGATTTGATGGTCGCATATCGCTTCTAACGGCGGTTTGCGGCGGTTTTTGGCAGCCTGATGGACGTTGAGAGGCCAAGGCTCACCAAAAGCCGTCCTGTTTAAAAAAAATGTTTGACGTTCGCTGCAAACATATTTAGCAAACTGGGCAAGCAGGGTGCACCCCTGCCGCCGTCGGACTTAACTCCGCATCAGTGACACGATGTCGTGATGCTTGCCTGACGGTTCTCGTGTCACTGGCTTCCAGAGGAACCTCAACACATGGCTACGATCCAAGGCGTTTACCTCGCCCTGTTCGGCCGTCCGGCTGACCCGCTCGGACTCGCTTTCTTCAACTCGGCCACCAATAACGGCCAGAACCTCGCCGGCATCGGCCCGCTGCAGAGCTCGGCCGAGTACCAGACCCGCTTCGCTGGCCAGTCGAACATCCAGATCATTAACTCGATCTATCAGTCGCTGTTCAACCGCGACGCCGACCTGCCGGGCCTGACCTTCTTCGCGAACGCCCTCGCCAACGGCACGCTGACGATCAACAACATCGCCATCGCGATCTATGACGGTGCCCAGGGCGCCGACCGTACGATCCGCGACCTCAAGGAAGCTGCCGCCAACGCCTTCACGACCGCTGTCGACACGACGGCCGAGGTGCTTGGCTACCAGGGCACGGCCGCTGCTGCTTCGGCCCGCGCGTTCATCGCTGGCGTCACGACGACGGCTCCGACCTCGACCCAGGTCAATACGGCTGTTGCTGCTGCCGTGACGGCTGGCACGACCGGTTCGGGCGGCACGGGTGCCACCCTCACGCTGACGGCTGGCGCTGACACGATCGCTCTCGACGCGACCAACGCTTCGCTGAAGTCGACGGCTGCCGACGACACGATCCGCGGCAACCTGACGGCCGGCGATCTCGGCACGGCTGACAGCATCAATGCTGGCGGTGGCGTCGACACCCTCAATGCTCTTCTCGCCGCGGGCTCGGTTGCTCCGGTCCTGACGAGCGTCGAGAAGATCTTCCTGACCTCGTCGGCTGACACTGCCGCGCTTGATGCGAGCGCTGCGACCGGCACGACCGAGATCTGGAACAACGGCAACGCCGGCGGCTTCGACCTCGCCGTGAACAACATCAAGCTCGGCACGACCGTCGGTCTGGCCGGCACGGGTTCGGATGTGACGACGTTCGCCTTCGCCAGCGCTACCGGCACGAACGACTCCGCGACGCTCGCCGTCAACGCCGCCACCTACCCCAACGCGGCTGCCGTGACGATCGCCGCGATCGAGAACCTGACGATCACGCAGACGACGACGGGCGCTGCCACCGTGGCTGCGATCGTTGCTGCCGATGCCAAGAGCGTTGTGGTCACCGGCTCGGGCGAGCTCACGCTCGGTACCGGCGCGGCGAACAACTTCTCTAAGGTGGCGACGATTAATGCCTCGGGTCACACGGGCAACTTCACGCTCAACCTCGAGGTTGGCGTTACCCCGACTGTGGGTCAGACGGTTCTGCCGTCGGCTCAGGGCGTGAACACGATCGCTCTCGATACCACGGCGGCCGGTCTCACGGACGTGATCCAGTTCAACTCGTCTAACGTCTCGACGATCAGCCGTCTGACGACTGTGGCTGGCTTCAACGAGACGATCGACAAGCTCGATCTGAAGGCGTTCGCCCTCGGTGCCGACACGACCGTCGCTTCGACTGTCGTGGCCGTCGCCGGCGACATCAACGGCTTCTTCACCGGCACGGGCCGCGTCGTCCTGAACGACACGACCGACACCGTCTACGTCGACATCAACAAGGACGGCAACTTCAGCGCCGGTTCCGACCTCGCTGTCGTCCTGACGGGCGTCTCGGCTGCTGGCTTCACGGCCGCCGACCTCGTCCTCGCCTGATTTCATCAGACGAACTGCAATCTCGGAACGGGGGGCTTCGGCCCCCCGTTTTCTTTTGCTTGCAATCTGCGGCCCAATCCGCTTCGGCAGGAGCGCTCGTTTCGGATCGCGGTGACCGCTCATGACCACCTGGACTGCCGGCTACGTGGCCGAGATCGACTACACGCACGGCTTCTACCGCGAACTGACGCCGGGGCTCCTGGCCTGCACCGCCGCGCTCTCCAATCTGGCGTCGCTCCCACCGCTCGCGAAGCTCCGCTATTGCGAGCTCGGCTGCGGCCAAGGTTTCTCCGCCAACATCATCGCCGCCGCCAATCCGGGGGCGGAGATCCATGCCACCGACTTCAACCCCTCGCAGATCGCGGGCGCCCGCCAGCTCGCGGAAGAGGGTGGCCTCTCCAACGTCTACTTCCACGAGCAGGCCTTCGCGGACTTCGCGGACGAGCCTTCGCTGCCCGACAGCTTCGACATCATCGCCCTGCATGGCATCTACAGCTGGATCAGCGCGGAGAACCGGCGGCATATCGTGCAGTTCATCCGCCGCAAGCTGAGGCCGGGCGGGCTTGTCTATCTCAGCTACAACACGCTGCCCGGCTGGGCCGCAGCCATGCCGCTCCGCCGGCTGCTGGTCGACACGGCCGCGACGCGCACGGGGCCGATCGCGCCGCGCATCGACGAGGGGCTGGCGCTCGCCGAGAGCTTCATGAACGCGAAGGCCGGCTATTTCGCGCAGAATGCGGCGCTCGCCGCCCGGTTCGAGAAGATGAAGGGCATGAGCCGGGCCTACCTGGCGCATGAATATATGAATGCCGACTGGACGCCGTTCTACTTCGCCGATGTCGTGCGGGAGCTCAGCGAGGCGAAGCTCACCTTCCTCTGCTCGGCGCATCTGCTCGATGCGGTCGACGCGATCAACCTGACGGCGGAGCAGCAGGTGCTGCTCAACGCCGTGCCAGACCCGATCCGGCGCCAGGGCCTTCGGGACTACATGATCAACCAGCAGTTCCGCCGCGATCTCTTCGTCAAGGGCGGGCCGCTGCTGCCGCCCGCGGCGGCGCAGGAGCGGTTGCTCGACCAGCGCTTCGCGCTGTCCATCCCGCGCGCCGACGTGCCGCTGAAGCTGCCGGCGGTGGTGGGCGAAGTCGAGCTGCAGGCGGATACCTACGTCCCGCTGCTCGACAAGTTCGCGGCGGGCCCGACGACTCTGCGCCAAATGATCGCGGACTCGGCCATCGCAAGTTTGGGCTGGGCGCGGCTGCGGCAGGCGCTGACGGTACTCGTCGGGGCGGGTCATCTGCAGCCCTGCCTGCCGGCGCAGGACGAAGCCAAGCGCGCGCAGCGGACGAAGGCCTTCAACGCGGCGGTGATGCGCCGGGCGGACTGGTCGAACGAGCTTCTGTATCTCGCATCGCCCGTCACCGGCGGCGGCGTGATGGTCGACCGGTTCGAGCAGATGTTCCTCGCGGGACACGGCCAGAAGGGTGTCGATCCGGCGGAGCGCGCCTGGGCCGTGATTTCCGCCCAGGGTCAGAAGATCATCAAGGACGGCAAGACGCTGGAGACGCCGGAGGAGAACTTGGCAGAACTGCGCGTCCGTCTTGGCACCTTCAGCGAGAAGCGCCTGCCCATCCTGAAGCAACTAGGAGTTGCATAATCGCTTGCTCTTCCCCCTCAAGCCTTGACGGTTCCGCCCGCAGCGGCCATCAGGCGGCCGTGCGCGCCCCCTCGTCAACAGCGTTCGAAGGATCCCCATGTCTCGCAAGGCGATCGTCACCGGCATCACCGGTCAGGATGGGGCGTACCTGACGGAGCTGCTGCTCGAGAAGGGCTACACGGTCTACGGCACCTTCCGCCGGACGAGTTCCGTGAACTTCTGGCGGCTGGCCGAGGTCGGCGCCGTCGGTCATCCGAACCTGCATCTGGTCGAGTATGACCTGACGGATCTCTCGAGTTCGATCCGGCTCATCGAGAAATCGGGCGCGGACGAAGTCTACAATCTCGCGGCGCAGAGCTTCGTCGGCGTATCGTTCGAGCAGCCGCTCACCACGCTCGACATCACCGGCGGCGGCGCGGTGAACCTCCTCGAGGCGATCCGCATCGTCAACCCGAAGATCCGCTACTACCAGGCCTCGACGTCGGAGATGTTCGGCAAGGTGCAGGCGATTCCGCAGACGGAGGCGACGCCCTTCTGGCCGCGCAGCCCCTATGGCGTCGCCAAGCTCTATGCGCACTGGATGACGATCAACTACCGCGAGAGCTACGGCATCTTCGGTTCGAGCGGCATCCTGTTCAACCACGAGAGCCCGCTGCGCGGCCTCGAGTTCGTGACGCGCAAGATCACGGACGGCTTCGCCAAGATCAAGCTCGGCCAGCTCGACGTGCTGGAACTCGGCAATGTCGACGCCAAGCGCGACTGGGGCTATGCGCGCGAATATGTCGAGGGCATGTGGCGGATGCTGCAGGCGGACGAGCCCGACACCTACGTGCTCGCCACCAACCGCACGGTGACGGTCCGCGACTTCGTCACGATGTCGGCGAAGGCGGTCGGCATCGACCTCGCATGGCAGGGCAAGGACGAGCAGGAGACGGCGACGGACATGGCGACGGGCCGCGTGCTCGTGCGCGTCAATCCGCGCTTCTACCGGCCGGCCGAGGTCGACCTGTTGATCGGCGACGCGGCCAAGGCCAAGGAGAAGCTCGGCTGGGAGGCGAAGACGACGCTCGACGAACTCTGCCGCATGATGGTCGAGGCCGACCTCAGGCGGAACCAGACCGGCCAGTCCTTCTGATCCGGGAAACGCCGCCGGCGCTTCCGGCGTTTGGCTCCGTGGGGGAGCTGGCATGACGAGCTTGAAGCGTGTTCTGATCACGGGCATCAACGGCTTCACCGGCCGTTATGTCGCCGCGCGCTTCCTGGCCGAGGGTTTCGAGGTGGCCGGCCTCGGCTCGCAGGAGGGCTACGCGGGGGCCGAGCCGGGCGTGTTGTACCGGCAGGCCGATCTCATGGATGCCGAGGGCCTCGCGGCGGCGGTATCGGGCCTCGAGCCCACGATCGTCGTGCATCTCGCGGCCATCGCTTTCGTCGGCCATGCCGACGCCGAGGCCTTCTACAAGGTGAACCTGCTCGGCACCCGAAACCTGCTGCTGGCGCTGCGTGAGCTGAAGCAGCCTCCGGACGCCGTGATCCTGGCGTCCAGCGCCAATGTCTACGGCGTCAGCCGGGGAGGGGCGCTTGCCGAGTCGGTCCCGCCCGCGCCGGCCAACGACTATGCCGTCAGCAAGCTCGCCATGGAGCATCTGGCGGGCACCTTCCGCAACGACCTGCCGATCATCGTGACCCGGCCGTTCAACTATACGGGCCGGGGGCAGAGCGAGAATTTCATCGTCGCCAAATGCGTGGGCCACGTGCGCCGACGCGCGCCGGTGATCGAGCTCGGCAACATCGACGTTTCGCGCGACTTCTCCGACGTGCGGGCGCTGGCGGAGGCCTACTGGGGGTTGTCCCAGGCCGCGCCGGTCGGGGCGACCGTCAACATCTGCTCGGGCGTGCCGCATTCGCTGCGCGACATCCTTGCCATGGCGCAGGAGCAGGCTGGCCACCGGATCGAGATCCGGGTGAATCCCGCTTTCGTGCGCGCCAACGAGATTCCGTCGCTCACCGGCGACCCGACCCTGCTGCATTCGCTGCTGCCCGGCTTCCGGACGCCGCCACTGGCCGAGACCATCGGCTGGATGCTCGACGATCCCGCGCCGCATACCGGAGCCTGACGCCATGCCGAATTACGTTCCCGTCTCGCCCGACCAGCATCGCGGCATGCGTTGGCGGCGGTTCACGGATTACTCCTTCGCGCGCGAGTATCAGTTCGCCGAGATCGCGCTGCCCGAAACGCCGAAACTGTGCATGTGCTACCCAATCATGTTCACGATGGCCGGAGACAGCCCCGTGCCGATCGCGCTCTTCGGGCTCGAGCCCAACCAGAACGCCTATCTCTCTCCCGATTTCCGGTGGGTCGCCACCTACACGCCCGCCATGCTGCGCGGACAGCCGTTCCGCATCGTGCCGCGAACGGGGGACCAGTACGAGTTGCAGGTGGACAAGGACCATCTCTCGGACAATTCCGGCGAGCCGTTCTTCGGCGAGGACAACACCCCGGCCCCGCCGCTGAAGGCGATCATCGACTTCCTGCAGCAGGTGGAGACGGGTCGCCGGCATGCGCGAATCGCCGCGGATCAGCTCGCGAAAGCGGGCGTCATCAAGCCGCTCAGCATCGCCGGCACCGACAGCGCGCCGCCGCAGGTCCTGCCGGGCCTCTTCACGGTCGACGAGGCGGCGCTGGTGGCCCTGCCGGAGGCCGATTTCGCGGCCTTGCGCGGATCCGGCGCGATCAAGTTCGCCTATCATCAGATCCTGTCCCTGGAGATGTGGCCGACGCTCGTCACGTTGTCGAACCGGCAGCGGGCGCACCGCGACGAAATCTCGAAGCGTGCAGCCGCCATCTACCAGCCAGCCGACGACGGCGAACTCCAGATCGACTGGAGCCAGTTCAAGCCGTCATCGCCTTGACGTCGCCATAGTTAGGGCCGCAGAGGCCGGCCTCTCCCGAGCGTCTCAGACAGCGCTCGCGCGGCGCCGTTCGTGACATTGGACGGATTTAACGTTATAGAGCCCGGGGTATTGGGGATTTCATGCGCGCTTCCATCCTTTCACTGGCGTCCTTCCGGCTGCGGCGCGAAAGCGCAGCGGTCCCGTCACGCAATTGGAGCCAGCAGGAGCTCGCCGAACTCTACCGGGTGAGGGATAGGCTCGTGCAGTCAGGTCTGCGCGTGGCGCTTGACCTCGGCCTGACCGACGAGGGCGAGCCCTGGGCCGTGTTCGTGCAGAGCGAGAGCGGCGAGGCCTTCGTGCATATCGCCCGGCTCGGCGGGACCGTCATCGTCGCCAACATGATGGCCAACGTCGTCTACCGCGGCGAGGATTTCCGCGCCATCACGGATCAGATGCTGCAGGATGCGCCGCTGGTCCTGCCGGCTGGAAAGGCCAGCGATTCCAAGGTCGTGATGCATCCGCGCTCGATCTTCACCGCGTTCGTCGCGGCGGCCGTCGTGCTGTCCGAATTCGTCCGCACGATCGAGCCCGCGAAGGCCGCGACCGAGCAGGAGAAGTTGGCGCAGGACAAGGTCGTCGCCGAAACGAAGGCGCTGTTCCCCGTCATCTTCGACCGCGTGCTGGCGCGTGACGCCACCTGGTCGTCCCCCATCGTGACGCATGGCGCCGCCGCGAGCCTGATGGCCGCGGCCGTCGGCGCGGTCCTGATGATCGAGGAACACCAGGACGACCTTCCGGCGATCGCCGCCGACGGGCAGGAATGGCTCGTGGCGGAGGCGACGACCACCGCGTCCGCGGACGGCGCTTCCACCCGCGCCGAGCATGCCGCCAGCGCCGCACCGACGCGGGAAGAGCAGGCTCCATCGGCCCCCGCCGCCGATCCCCGGTTCGCGTCCGCTACAGCGGAGGCCGCTGCGGACGAGGAGCGTACGGCCGTGATCGATACGCCGGCCGGCACCGATTCGAAGCCGCTCGCCGAGCAGGTCACCCGCGCCCCCGAGGCCCCGCCGGAACTGCCGTTCGTCGCGCCGCCCGCGAGGATCGCCGCGTCTTCCGCGGCTGAACAGGGGACTGGCGACACGTCGCAGCCGTCGCCCGCGCAGCAGACGGCAGCAGCTCCAGAGACCAAGGGCAGCAAGGAACTGTCGCTGATCCTCGATTCAATCCTGACCGTGCGCCTGCCCGATGGGGCCAGCGAGCGTGTCATCACGCAGGCGATCGACAAGGTGCTGGAACGCGCCCCGAATGGCGAAGAGGGCCCGGCGACGCTGATGCTCGCGAATGCGGGCGCCGAGGGCAAGGAGTCTGGCTCCGAGCAGCGCAGCTGGGTGCTCCACACGTCGGCTGGCGAGGGCGGACCCGCCGTGATGAACGACCGCAACCACGATGTGGTCCTGCTCACGAGCGAGGACATCACCGTGTACAATTTCCGCTTCAACGAGGATTACCTGCTGTTCGACGGCGAGATCGACAGCACCTCATGGATCAAGTCGATCGAGGTCCATGGCGACGACGTCGTCATCCTCGCCACGAACGGGTCAGTCGTTTCGCTGATCGACACCCACGGCCTCATCGCGTAGGGGCCGGTCGAAATGCGGTCTTTCTTTGACAAATTGCAAGGGTTGGCGCGCAGAGTGCCTCCGGTAGAAGTCCTGCGGGTGAACCATGGTTGATGGAAAATTCGATCCTACGGCGATCGAGCCGCTGAAGAAGGCGATTGCCGCCTGCCGCGGCAACATGATCGCCGTCGTGGTGTTCAGCTTCTTCATCAACCTCCTGGTGTTCGTCGGCCCGCTCTACATGCTGCAGGTCTATGACCGCGTCTTGACGAGCCGCAACAGCCTGACGCTGATCGTGATCACCGGCCTCGCCGTGGCGCTGCTCGCCGTCTATGCGGCACTGGAAGTGATCCGTTCGCGCCTGCTTGTCCGCACCGGCGTGATCTTCGACGATCTCCTGTCCGGTCCCGTTCTGCAGCGGGCGTTCCGCGGCTACGTCCGCCGGCCAGGCGCCGCCTACAGCCAGGCGCCGCGCGACGTCGACGCCATGCGGGAGTTCGTCACGGGCGCCGGCATTCTCGCCTTCTGCGATGCGCCGTGGGTTCCGGTCTTCATCGCCGTCTGCTTCATGATGCACTTCTGGATCGGCGTGGTGGCGCTGGTCGGCGCGCTCATCATCCTCGTGCTCGCGATCGCGAACGAGATGGCGACGCGCACGCCGCTGCGGGAAGCCTCCTCGGTCTCGGTCGCGGCCAACCAGTACGTCTCCTCCAGCCTCCGCAACGCCGAAACGGTGCAGGCGATGGGCATGGCCAATGCCATCCTCCGCCGCTACTCGGACCTGCATCTCAACACGCTCGCTCTGCAAGCGCGCGCCTCCGACCGGGCCGGCCTCATCATCGGCAGCTTCAAGGCTGTGCGCATGGCGCTGCAGGTGGCGATCCTCGGCGTCGGCGCCTATCTCGTCATCATCGGCCAGCTGAGCCCCGGCCTGATGATCGCCGCCTCGATCATCATGGGCCGGGCCCTCGCTCCGGTCGAAGGCGCCGTCGGCCAGTGGAAGCAGTTCGTTGCCGCGCGGGCCGCCTATGCCCGCACCAAGCAGCTGCTCTCGAGCGTGCCCGGGCTTGCCGAGCGCATGTCGCTGCCGGCCCCGAAGGGTGACGTCAGCGTCGAGCGGCTCGTCTCCGCGCCTCCGGGATCGACGATCGCGACGCTGAAGGGCGTGAGTTTCAATGTCCGCGCCGGCGAAGTCATTGCCGTGATCGGCGCTTCCGGAGCGGGCAAGTCCTCTTTGGCGCGCGCGCTCGTCGGTGTCTGGCAGCCCTCCGGCGGCACGGTCCGGCTCGACGGGGCCGAGCTCAGCCACTGGGTTCCCGAGGAGCTGGGACCATATATCGGCTACCTGCCGCAGGAGGTCGAACTCTTCGCCGGCACGATCGCCGAGAACATCGCCCGCTTCGGCGATGTCGAAGCGACGAAGGTGGTCGAGGCCGCCAAGACCGCCGGCGCCCACGAGATGATCCTCAAGCTGCCCGACGGCTACAGCACGCGCGTCGGCGAAGGCGGGCGATCGCTGTCCGGCGGCCAGCGGCAGCGCGTGGCGCTGGCCCGCGCGCTCTACGGAGATCCGCGCCTGATCGTGCTCGACGAGCCCAATTCGAGCCTCGACCAGGAAGGCGAGAAGGCCCTGTCGGATGCGATCCTGCAGGCCAAGTCGCAGGGGCGCACGGTCATCGTGATCAGCCACCGCATGTCGTTGCTGTCGATCGTCGACCGCGTGCTCGTGCTCGTTGACGGCACGGTGGCGGCCTACGACCGTCCGGATCTCGTGCTGCCGGGCATGCGCGGCGGCTCGAACGTCAGCCCCCTGAGAAACAGCGCCTGACGCGCGGAAGCGCGGCAGGCAATCAGAACCGAAGGTCATCATGAGCGCCACCCGAGAAGACGCCCTGCGCTTGCAGAAGGCCCTCGCCGAGGACGTGACGGGCCTGCCCGTGGAGAGCGCGCCGAGGCCGGCCGCCGCGCCTGAGGCGAAGAAGACGCCGCAGAACGCCGGACCCGTGTTGCCGCGCTCGGCCAAGGGCACGATCCTGGCGGGCTCGCTCGTCATCGGCGTGACGTTCTTCGGGTTCGGCGCGTGGGCGGCACTCGCGCCACTCGCCAGCGCCGTGGTCGCACCGGGGACCGTCATCGCCGAAGCCCGGCGCAAGACGATCCAGCATTACGAGGGCGGCATCATCTCCGAAGTCATGGTCCGCGAAGGCGATGTCGTGACGCGGGGCGCCGAGCTCTTCCGCCTTGATCCGACGCAGCCGGCGTCGCGGTCCGAGCGGCTGCGGCTGCAGTATCTGACGCGTCTGTCGCAAGCGTCGCGCCTGCGGGCCGAGCGCGACGACGCTCCCTCGATCACCATTCCCGAGGAACTGCAGACTTTGCGCGCCGATCCCACGGTGGCGGAGATCATCTCGGGCGAGCGTCGTCTGTTCGAGGAGCGCCGCCGGTCGATCAATGGGCAGATCGAACTGCTGGAGCAGAAGACCAGCCAGCTGGCGCTGGAGATCCAGGGCCTGGACGCGCAGGAAGCGTCCAAGGTCGAGCAGTCGCGGATCATCAAGCTCGAGATCGCCGACGTGCGGCCACTGCTCGAGAAGGGGCTGATCCAGCGACCGCGCGTCTTCGCGCTGGAGCGCGAGGCCGCCCGCCTCGACGGCGAGGCCGGCGAGCTGGTGGCGCGGCGTGCCCGCTCGAACGAGCAGATCGCCGAGGCGAAATTGCAGATCCTGCAGCTGCGCCAGAAGTTCCGCGAGGATGTCGTGACGCAGCTCCGCGAGGCCGAGGCGCAGGTGAGCGACCTGGCCCAGCAGTTCGCCGCCGCCAAGGACGTTCTGAACCGCCTGACCATCACCGCACCGGAAGCGGGCGTCGCGCAGAGCGTGGCGATCACGACCGTGGGTGCCGTCATCACGCCGGGCCAGGCGCTGCTCGAGATCGCTCCGGTCTCGGTCGAGCCCCTGATCGAGGCGCGCGTCGCGACCATGAACGCGCATGACGTCCGCATCGGCATGGTCACCGAGGTGCGCTTCTCGGCGCTCGACCAGCGCCGCGTGAAGCCCGTCTTCGGCACGGTTGCCGCCATTTCGGGCGACCGGCTCGTCGACCGCATGACCGGGCAGGACTACTTCCTCGTCCAGATCCAGGTCCCGCAGGCCGAATATGCCACCAAGCTTGATGGCCAGAGGGTGCATGCCGGCATGCCGGTCGAGGTGCTCGTCCAGACCGGGCAGCGCACCTTCCTGGATTATCTCGTGAATCCGCTGTCGGCGGCGCTCGCGCGCAGCCTGAAAGAGCGCTAAGCGCCTTCCGGCGGGTCCGGGCGCGAGGCGTCCCCTCGCGACAGGAGCGAACGTCATGAGAGCTATCCCAGCGACGTTACTTGCCGTCGGGCGGCGCCATGCTTAGCGGCCTCGCCGGCTCCTGGCGCTACCGGTCCTTCGTCCTGTCCTCCATCGCCGGAGAGCTGCGCAGCCGGATCAACCGCAGCCGCCTCGGCGCGATCTGGCTCGTGGTGCCGCCGCTGGCGCAGGTCGCGATCTTCTCGCTGATCCTGTCGCAGGTGATGGCGGCGCGGCTGCCGGGCGTCGAGGGCGTCTTCGCCTATTCGATCTATCTGATGGCGGGCATGCTCGCCTGGACGCTCTTCACCGAGGTCCTGTCGCGGTCGCTGACGATCTTCATCGACAATGCCGGCATCCTGAAGAAGATCAGCTTTCCCAAGATGACGCTGCCGCTCATCGTCTATGGGGTCGCCGCCATCAACAGTGCCATCCTCACCGCCGCGGTCCTCGTGGGCTTCGTGCTGATGGGGCACTGGCCCTGGCCCACCGTTTTGTGGCTGCCGGTGCTCGCGCTTCTCTGCTCGACGCTGGCGCTGAGCCTCGGCCTGATCCTCGGCGTGCTCAACGTTTTCGTGCGCGACGTGGGGCAGATCACGGCCATCGTGCTGCAGGTCGGCTTCTGGTTCACGCCGGTTGTCTATATTCCGGAGATCGTGCCGGAGAGCGTGCGCTGGCTGCTGAAGTTCAATCCGATGTACTGGATCGTCACGGCCTACCATGACGCTCTGGTTTACGGCCGCATGCCGAACCTCGTCTCGCTCACCGCCATCGCCTTCCTGATCGCGCTGCTCTCGGGCCTCGCGCTGCTCGTCTATCGTCGCGCCAGCGCCGAAATGGTCGACGTGCTGTGAGCGCGCCCATCCTCACGGTCAGCGGCGTCGGCAAGGCGTTCCGGACCTACCGGCACGAGACGGAGCGCGTCCTCAGCTGGGTCGGCCTCGGGAAGGACGCGGCGACGGAGCGCTGGGTGCTGCGCGACATCAGCTTCCAGCTGCATCCGGGCGAGACGCTGGCGATCGTCGGCGACAACGGGGCCGGCAAGAGCACGCTCCTGAAGATCCTGACGGGCACGCTGCGGCCGAGCGCGGGGACGGTCGCGCTCAATGGAAGCCTGGCTGCGATCCTGGAGCTGGGCCTCGGCTTCAACCCTGATTTCACGGGGCGGCAGAACGCCTTCCACGCGGCGGGCCTCATGGGTCATCCGGCCGAGAGGATCGAGGCCGCGATGGCGGACATCGAGCGCTTCGCCGAGATCGGGTCCTATTTCGACCAGCCGGTGCGCGTCTATTCGAGCGGCATGCAGATGCGGGTCGCCTTCGCTGTGGTGACGGCCTTCCGTCCCGACATCCTCATCATCGACGAGGCCCTCTCCGTCGGAGACACCTATTTCCAGCACAAGAGCACGGAGCGCATCCGCCAGTTCCGCCGCGAGGGAACCGCGCTCATCCTCGTGTCGCACGACAAGAATGCGATCCAGGCCATCTGCGAGCGCGTGATCCTGCTCGATGGCGGCGTGATCGCCAAGGATGGCGCGCCGTCCGAGGTCATGGACTATTACAACGCGCTGATCGCCTCGCGCATGGACATGGCGTCGATCGAGCAGGTCGAGCTTGAGTCCGGCGACATCCAGACGAGCTCGGGAACCGGCGAGGCGGAAATCCGCGAAATCGCGCTGCTCGACCGGAACGGCCACCCGACGGAAGCGGTCGAGGTCGGCCAGCCGCTGGAGCTGCGTGTCACGGCACGGGTCAAGAGCGCGATCCCGCGGCTCGTCTTCGGCTACGCGATCAAGAACCGGCTGGGCCAGCTGATCTACGGGACGAACACGCATTATTGCGACGTGCCGGTGGAGGCTCCGTCGGTGGGCGAGGACATCGTGTTCTCGGCACGCTTTCCGGCCAATCTTGGCGTCGGCTCCTATTCGATCACGATCGCGCTGACGGGCGACGAGCATCATCTCACCGCCAACTACGAATGGCGCGACCTCGCGAAGATCTTCTCCGTGACGAACGCGACGCGACCCCTCTTCGAGGGACTTGCCTATGTGCAGCCCGAGATCACGGCCCTCCGCCACGCGACCGCAGCGGAGGGCGAAGCCGCCGCATGACGCGCCGGATCTTCATCGACGTCACCCGGACGGCGCGTGGCAAGACGCACACCGGCATCCAGAAGGTCGTGCGCTCGATCTACCGGTCGCTGAAGCGTGAGGCTGATGCGGCGACAGAGGTCATTCCGGTCGTGATCCAGCGGTCGGGCGCCTATCCGATCGGCGCGCTGCCCGAGCACCCTTACGAGCTCAGCGTGACGGGGAAGGGGAGGGGACCCTCGCTCGCGAAGCGAGGCACGCGGACCCTGTCGGCGCATCTGCGCGCTCACTGGATCGAGCGGATCCAGCCGCTGGCGGCGAAGCACCGCGCGCGGCCGCCGATGACGGCCCTGCGGTGGACGGTCAGGCGCGCCTTCGCCGCGAGACGGCTCATCGAGAGCGGGATCGCAACCTTCCGGCGCGGTCGGCCGGTCCGTTTCCGGGCGGGCGACGTGCTGCTGCTGCCGGACAGCGGCTGGAGCACCGATCCCTGGCCCGTGGTGCAGCGCGCCAAGCGTGCCGGCGCCGAGGTCGTGGCGATCTGGTACGACGTGATCCCCGTCACCCAGCCGCACTTCTTCCCGCCATCGCTGGTCGGCGCCTTCCGGACCTATCTGACCCAAACCCTGACCCATGCCGATCGGATCATCTGCATCTCCCGGACGGTGCAGGCCGAGATCGAGCTGCAGGCCAGCGCGATCGGGGCGAGCCCGCGCATCCATCACCTCTATCCGATCGTGAGCCTGGCCGGGCCGGCGACCGAGGCGCGGCCGGACATGGTCGATGTGTTCGACAGCCGCCCGTCGCTGCTGATCCTGGCGACCATCGAACCGCGCAAGGGACATGCCCTCCTGCTGGAGGCCTGCGAGAGGCTGTGGGCGCAGGGCAACGACTTCAACCTCGTCGTGATCGGTCGGGTGGGCTGGCAGGTCGGCGAACTCATGCACCGCCTGCGACGCCACGAGGAGCGCGGGTCACGCCTCTTCCTCTACCATGACGCAACCGACGCCGAGGTGGCTTACGCCTTGCGGCGGGCGCTGCTGATGGTGTTTCCCTCGCAGGCAGAAGGACTCGGCCTGCCGATCCTCGAGGCGGCGATGGCCGGATGTCCGACATTGTGCAGCGACATCCCCGTTTTCCGGGAGATCGCCACGCCTGAGACGCGCTTCTTCGCGCCTTATAGTGTCGATGGGCTCGCGCGCGCACTGGGCGAACTGCTGGCATCCGGCGAGCCCCAGAGGCTTCGCGGCATCCTCGAGGCCCGCAAGCTCCCGGATCGCAGCGCCGCCTACGCGCGGGAGTTGCTTGCGCTCCTGGGCGCCGACGAGAGCGTGGAGGCAAGATCCGAAGAATGGAGCGGGCCGATCGGGTCGGCGCTGCAGTCCTGACCGGCGACGGCCGAGGCGGTCGAACTGTTGCAAGCCCGACACGCATTCCGGCGAAAGCCGGGCTTCACGAGGGCGTGATGGCGGCGAGACGTTGCCAAATCAGGGCAAAGGGTTTGAAACGAGCGTCTGAGCGCTGCCGCTTCGACGCTGCCGCCGCGACTGATCAGGGGATTTCCAGATGCGCCTTCCGGGCATGTTCGCCGCCATCGCTTTCGCTTCTCTCTCGGGTCCTGCGCTCGCGTCGCAGACCGTGCTCGACCCGCTGACGGGTCGCGTCGTCAACGTGACGCCGAGCAACGTGGGCGGAGGGCGCGCCGCGGCCACGCCGATCCCGCGCGAGGAAGTCGCCTATTCCGGCCCGCACCGTCCCGGCACGATGGTCGTCGACGCGAAGGAGCGCCGCCTCTATCTCATTCTGGATGGCGGCAAGGCGATCAAGTACGGCGTCGGCGTCGGCCGGCCGGGCTTCGAGTGGGGCGGCACCAAGACCGTGACCCGCAAGGCCGAGTGGCCGTCGTGGACCCCGCCCGCGCAGATGCTGCGGCGCCGTCCCGACCTGCCCCGCTTCATGCCCGGCGGACCCGAGAACCCGATGGGTGCGCGCGCGCTCTATCTCGGCTCCTCGCTCTACCGCATCCATGGATCGAACGAGCCGGAGACGATCGGTCAGGCTGTCTCTTCCGGTTGCATCCGCATGCTGAACGAGGACGTGATCGACCTCTACAACCGCGTGCGCGTCGGCGCGCGGGTCGTCGTCATGCGCTGACCCGCCGGCAGCCGCGTCGACCGGCGCAGGCATCCAGCGACCTTCGCTTTCAGGGCCGGCCTCGCGCCGGCCTTTCTCTTGTCGGTGTCCGGGCGATCCTGGAGCCTGATACGACAAAGGCGGCTTGCGCCGCCTTTGCCAAAACCTCGCTCAGGTCGCGGCGATCATTCGTCGCCTTCGTCGTCGCCGCTGCTGGCGGCCGGCGGAGGCGCCACGAGGCCATCGAGGCCGCGCAGCAGTTCGTCCTCCGACATGCGGTCGAAGGCGATGTTGGAATCATCGACCATGTTGATCTGCGTGCGGCTCTGCGGCGCCGGGATCATCGGCACGGACTCGGCCTCGGGCTCGTCCACCTCGACCTGCTTCTGCAGCGAGTGGATGAACTCCTCCTTGAGATCGTCGGGCTGGATCGTCGCATCGGCGATCTCGCGCAGGGCGACGACGGGGTTCTTGTCGCGGTCGCGGTCGATCGTGAGCTGCGAGCCCGACGCGATCATGCGCGCGCGGTGCGCCGCCAGGAGCACGAGCTCGAATCGGTTGTCGACCTTGTCGATGCAATCCTCGACGGTGACGCGCGCCATGGAGCGATCCTTATGGGTGTCGATGTTTCAGGATCGTGAGGCGCTAATGCACAATCCGTCGAAAGGCAAGGATTTCGTTGATGAAAAGCCGGAACGCCCCGGAACGCAACCGGAACGTGCGACAACCCGCCGCTGCGGAAGCGGGGTGTTTTCGGCGCAAACACAACCTAAGATCGCGTCTTCCACGTACTTATCCTTGACTGTTGCCGTAGGAAAAGGGTACACCGCCCGGCGTGATGCCCGTGCTGGCGCCGCTGCGCATAAGAAAAAGTTAAGCCTTAGCGGAGAATTCTATGAGTGATCGCAACCGGATTGCCATTTTCATCGACGGGGCTAATTTATATGCGACGTCGAAATCGCTCGGGTTTGATATCGATTACCGGAAGTTGTTGAAAGAATTCCAATCTCGCGGCTCGCTGCTGAGGGCGTTCTACTATACTGCTTTGGTTGAGGATCAGGAATATTCCTCTATCCGGCCGCTGGTCGATTGGCTCGATTACAACGGATACACCGTGGTGACGAAGCCGGCGCGCGAATTCACTGACGCAACTGGCCGGCGCAAGATCAAGGGCAATATGGATATCGAGCTGGCAGTCGATGCGATGGAACTCGCGTCGCACATCGACCAGATGGTGCTCTTCTCGGGCGATGGCGATTTTCGCTCCGTGGTTGAGGCCGTGCAGCGTCGCGGCGTGCGCGTGTCGGTCGTGTCGACCGTGACCACTCAACCCCCGATGGTTGCTGATGATCTGCGCCGGCAGGCGGACGAATTCATTGACCTTATGAGCCTGCAGGCCAAGGTCGGACGTGATCCGTCCGAGCGGACGCCGCGTGATCCGAGCGAGCGCATGGGCTTCAGCCGCCCCGCCGCCGGGACGACCGCCCATGTGCCTGGCTTCATCAACCGGCCGTCGCGGACGCCGGCTGAGACCCCGACGGAATAAGCCCCGTCGCCAGCCAGTGAACGAAAGGCCGGGCCTCGCAGCCCGGCCTTCGCTTTTTCAGCCCAGCCCGCCGACGAGCATGTACTTGTGCTCGACGAACTCATCCATGCCGTGGCGGCCGCCTTCCCGGCCGAGGCCCGATTCCTTGACGCCGCCGAACGGCGCGACCTCGGTGCCGAGGATGGCCGAGTTGATGCCGACCATGCCGTATTCCAGCGCGTCCGCCACGCGGAAGGCACGGCCGAGGTCCTTCGTGTAGAAGTAGGAGGCGAGGCCGTATTGCGTGGCGTTCGCCTGGCGGATCGCATCCGCCTCGTCCGTGAACTTGTAGACAGAGGCGACAGGGCCGAACGTCTCCTCGCGCGTCACGAGCATCTTGGTCGTGACCCCAGCCAGCACGGTCGGCTCGTAGAAGGTGCGGCCGAGCGCGTGCCGCTTGCCGCCGGCGACCACCCTGGCGCCGTTGGCCACAGCGTCGGCCACATGGCGCTCCACCTTCTCGATCGCCCTGGCGTTGATGAGCGGACCCTGGGCCACGCCGACCTCGGCCCCGTTGCCGACCTTCAGCTTGATGACCTCGGCCGCGAACTTCTCGACGAACCGGTCATGGATGCCTTCCTGCACGTAGAGCCGGTTCGTGCAGACGCAGGTCTGGCCCATGTTGCGGTACTTCGCGATGATGGCGCCCTGGACCGCCGCGTCGAGGTCGGCGTCGTCGAAGACGATGAAGGGCGCGTTGCCGCCGAGCTCGAGACCGACCTTCTTCACGGTTTCCGCCGCCTGCTTCATCAGCAGCTTGCCGACGGGCGTGGAGCCCGTGAAGCCCACGAACTTGACGGCGGGATGGGAGGTCATGACGCCGCCGATCGCCTGAGCGTCGAGGCCTGTCACGATGTTCAGCACACCGGCCGGGAAGCCGGCGCGATGCGCAAGCTCGGCCAGCGCCAGCGCGGTCAGCGGCGTGTCGGGCGCCGGCTTGACGACGAAGGTGCAGCCGGCGGCGAGGCCGGGCGCGCATTTGCGCGTGATCATCGCGGCAGGGAAGTTCCAGGGCGTGATGGCGGCGCAGACGCCGATCGGCTGGCGCTGCACGATGATCCGTGCGTTCGGGAAGGGGGAGGGGATCGTCTCGCCATAGATCCGCTTCGCCTCCTCGGCATAGAACTCGACGAAGGAGGCGGCGTAGGCGACCTCGCCGCGGCTCTCGGCCAGCGGCTTGCCCTGCTCGGCCGTCATGATCTGGGCGATATCCTCCTGGTTCGCCATGATCAGCTCGAACCACTTCCTGAGGATGGCGGAACGCTCCTTGGCGAGTTTCGCCGCCCAAGGCTTGAAGGCAGCGTCCGCGGCCTCGACCGCCGCGGTCGTCTCGGCCGCGCCAAGGTCGGGCACCTTGGACAGCACCTCGCCCGTCGCGGGATTGTCGACAGGCGTCGCGCCATCGCCGATCCAGGCGCCGTTGACGTAGCACTGGCCCTTGAGAAGCGTCGGGTCCTTGAGCGTGAGCATGGTGTGATCCTCGATCCGGGAAGGCGGCAGGGGATAGCACGCGGCCGTCCCGCGAGCGAGAGGGCAGCGGTCATGGGAGCGATCAACGGCCGTCATGCCTCCGTTGCGCCTGCATCAATTCTTCGACATTCCCCAAATCTTGATGTGATTTTGACATCATCGATGGAGGCGGCCAATCCTTCGAAGCATCCCACGACCATATCGATCGCTGTTCATGCCAACGATGCTTCCGCCTGTGATTTTTTACATTGAATGATTGTATATATTTCTTCCATCGACAGACCTTGCTGCTGAAAATTCATCCTCTATCTGCCGCGCCTGGCAATATCACGGGGCGCAGGGGCAATGTTTCACCCGTTCGAGGAAGGCGCGCAGCGCGGTCACTGGCCGGCTGCGCCTAATCATGCCCAGCCGGGGGCGAGCCGGATCAGCCGGTCCTGTCCCTGCTGCGGCGAGGCGGCCCGCAGGCCGCTCCGCTGGGGCAAGGACGGCTGGGAGACGGCGCAGTGCCTTTCCTGCGAGTTCGTCTACACGACGGACGCGCCGGGCCTCGTCGCGTTGGCGCAGGATTATGAATGGTCGGCGAGCTTCGCCGCCGAGGGCCGCGCCCGCAAGGCGCGCTCGCCGATCCTGGCGCGGATCGACGCGGCGACGCGCTGGCGGACCCGGATCCGCGTGCAGACCAATCCGATGGACTTCATCCGCCCGCGGCTGTCCCGCGGCGCCGTCCTCGATGTCGGCTGCGGCAACGGCAATTATCTCGCGGCCCACGCCGCCGGATACCGGCTGCACGGGATCGACATCTCGCCGCCGCTCGCGAAGGCAGCCCACGCCCTGTTCGAGACGACGGGGGGAGGCGCCATCTGTGCGCCCGCGACCGTGGCGCTGGCCGCGATGGCGCCGCGGTCGATCGACGCCGCGATCCTGCGCTCCTACCTCGAGCACGAGGCGGAGCCTCTGCCGGTGCTGCAGCGGCTGCGCGAGGTCCTGAAGCCGGGCGGCTTCGCCGTTGTGAAGGTGCCGAACTATGCGAGCCTCAACCGCATCGTGATGGGGCGCCGCTGGTGCGGCTTCCGCTTTCCGGACCATCTCAACCATTTCACGCCCGCCACGCTGTCCGCCATCGCGGTGCGCGCCGGATTCGAGACGGAATGGCGCTGGCGCGACCGTCTGCCCACCGACGACAACATGTGGTGCGTGATGCGCTGACGGCGGCGTTTGCGTCGCTCCGCCGGTTCTGCCAGAGAACCGCCGAGTTCAAGCAGACACGGCCGCAGCCTTCATGAACCCGATCTTCGCCGATGTGCAGACCTCGATCTTCGAGGTGATGTCCCGCCTCGCCATCGAAAACAAGGCGATCAACCTGGGGCAGGGCTTCCCCGACGATCCCGGTCCGATCGACGTGCGGCGCAAGGCGGCCGAGGCGGTCGTGGAGGGCTGGAATCAGTACCCGCCCATGATGGGACTGCCCGAGCTGCGCCAGGCCGTCTCGCATCACTACAAGCGATTCCACGACGTGACCTTCGATCCGATGAGCGAGGTGATGATCACCTCCGGCGCGACGGAGGCGCTGGCCGGCGCGCTGATGGCGCTGATCGAGCCCGGCGACGAGGTCGTGCTGTTCCAGCCGATGTACGACGCCTACCTGCCGCTGGTGCTCAGGGCTGGCGGCGTGCCGAAATTCGTGACGCTGAAGCCGCCGCATTTCCGCTTCAGCGAGGCGGATCTGGCCGCGGCCTTCTCGCCGCGCACGAAGGTCGTGCTGCTCAACAACCCGCTGAATCCGGTCGCCATCGTCTGTCCGGTTGAAGATCTGTCGATGCTCGCGCATTTCTGCATGGCGCATGACGCGATCGCGCTCTGCGACGAGGTCTGGGAGCATGTGATCTTCGACGGCGCGGTCCACATGCCGCTGATCGCCCTGCCGGGCATGCGCGAGCGCACGGTCAAGATCGGCTCCGCCGGCAAGATCTTCTCGCTCACCGGCTGGAAGGTCGGCTTCGTCTGCGCCGCGCCGAAGGTGCTGCAGGTGCTGGCGAAGGCGCACCAGTACATCACCTTCACCACGCCGCCGAACCTGCAGACGGCGGTGGCGCACGGGCTGATGAAGGAGGACGATTACTTCAGCGGCATGCGCGCCGATTTCCAGCGCAGCCGCGACCGCCTCGCGGATGGGCTGCGCACGCTCGGGTTCGACGTGCTGCCGGCGGCCGGCACCTATTTCCTCAACATCGACATCACGCCGACCGGCATGTCCGACGACGTGACCTTCTCCAAGCATCTCGTGACGAAGCACGGGGTCGCGACGATCCCGGTCAGCGCCTTCTACGCCGAGAACCACGTGAAGAACGTGGTCCGCTTCTGCTTCGCCAAGAAGGACGCGACCATCGACGGCGCGCTGGAGCGGCTCGAGGGGATGGTGCGGGGATAGGGGAGCCTCGTCTGGCGATTGCAGCCGCGTCGTGCGTCCTTCGAGGCTCGGCTGCGCCGAGCACTTCAGGATAAGGCACCTTGGCGAATGGCTTTCCGGACAAGCCGATGCCAGTCACGAACCTGCCTCATCCCGAGGCGCGAGCGTCAACGAGCCTCGAAGGACGCGGAACGCCGATGCAGCCCGCCCGCCTCACGCCCGGTCGATGCGCCCCGCGTAGCAGCCACGCTTGGCGTTGTGGGCGTGAATGTAGTCCGTCCGCGGGTCCGACAGCATGCGGGCGATGACGGCCTCGACCTCGCGGCCGTCCACCACGTCGCCGTCCACCATCATGCCCTCGGCGTCGAAGGCGCGGAGCGAGAGCAGGCGCGAGCGCATGATGCCGGGCACCTCGCCCACGCGATCGTAGCGCTCCGTCGCGCCTTCCCGCACGTAGATCGCGTGCGTGGCACGGTAGGGCGAGTGAGCGGGCTGGCTCATGTGGTTGAGCAGCAGGACCGTCTCGCCGGCACGCGCCTCGCGCATCTCGATGCGGTCGGGAAAGCCGGTTTCTCCCGTGGCGGCGAAACGGCGGATGCCCCGCGCCTGGAGTTCGTCCTCGGGCAGGCCGAAGAGGGGGCGGAACGGTTCGGGCGACAGTCCGGTGATGCGGAACGACATGCGGTCCTCCTGGGGTGCGTTCGTCCCGATCTGGCCCCGTCCACCCGTCCCCGGCCACCCGTTTCCTGCGGGGCGCGCGCATTAACCACGTTCGTTACCGAGGTCTTAACGCGGAGGCTCGATCATCGTGGTTACCGTTCCGGCAACCGGGAGACGCAAAAATGACCGCAATCACCCTGAAGCGCGGCGCCCTGGCCCTCGCGGCCGCAACGCTCCTGTCGGCCCTGCCGCTGGGCTCGGCCGAAGCGCAGTACTATCCCCGCCGGCATCACGGCGGCCATGCCATCGCCGGCGGCGTCATCGGCGGGGTGATCGGTGGGCTCGCCGCGGGCGCGATCATCCAGTCTACGCGGCCGCACTACTACCCGCCCGTCGAGGCCCCGGAGCCGGTCTATGCCGCCCCGCCGGCGCCGGTCTACGTGCCGACCTGCCATATCGTCAGGCGCAAGGTCTGGCTCGACGACTATGCCTACACGTACCGCCGCGAGCGGGTCTGCGAATAGCCCGCGCAACCGCCGGATTTCCAATGTGTTTTCAGCGCTTTTGGGGTAAAATCCAAGCTTGCGAATCAGCAGGCTGAAAGCACCTCAATTTCATGGCTGAACCCATTGATAACGCTGCCGGAAACGGCGCGTCGCCCGAGTATGGCGCCGAATCGATCAAGGTCCTCAAGGGACTCGATGCCGTGCGCAAGCGGCCGGGCATGTATATCGGCGACACGGACGACGGCTCCGGTCTCCACCACATGGTCTACGAAGTGGTGGACAACGCCATCGACGAGGCGCTCGCCGGGCATGCCACCGAGGTCACCGTCACCCTGAACGAGGACGGGTCCTGCACCGTCACGGACAACGGCCGCGGCATTCCCACCGCCGTGAAGCAGGACGACGACCACGATCCGAAGCGCTCCGCGGCCGAGATCGTGATGACCGAGCTGCATGCCGGCGGCAAGTTCGACCAGAATTCCTACAAGGTGTCCGGCGGCCTGCACGGCGTCGGTGTCTCGGTCGTCAATGCGCTCTCGTCCTACCTGAGGCTGCGCATCTGGCAGAACGGGAAGGCGCACGCGATGGAGTTCCGCCACGGCGTGGCGCAGGCGCCGCTCGCGGTGACGGGCCCGTCCGACGGCAAGCGCGGCACGGAAGTCACGTTCCTGCCCTCGACCGAAACCTTCACGATGGTCGAGTTCGATTTCAAGACGCTGGAGCACCGGCTGCGCGAGCTCGCGTTCCTGAATTCGGGCGTGAAGATCATCCTCACCGATCGCCGGCACGGCGAGAACAAGGTCGAGGAGCTCTATTACGAGGGCGGGGTGGAGGCCTTCGTCCGCTATCTCGACCGCGCCAAGACGGCGCTGCTGCCGAAGCCGATCCTGGTCATGAGGACCCAGGAGGAGATGAACGGCATCGGGGTCGAGGTCGCGCTCTGGTGGAATGACAGCTACCACGAGAATGTGCTGTGCTTCACCAACAACATCCCGCAGCGCGACGGCGGCACGCATCTCGCAGGCTTCCGCGGCGCGCTGACGCGGCAGGTCAACGGCTATGCCGAGAGTTCCGGCATCGCCAAGAAGGAGAAGGTCGAGCTCACCGGCGACGATTGCCGCGAGGGCCTGACCGCGATCGTCTCGGTGAAGGTGCCCGATCCGAAATTCTCGAGTCAGACCAAGGACAAGCTGGTCTCTTCCGAAGTGCGGCCTGTGGTCGAGGGCGTCGTCAACCAGGCGCTCGCGACCTGGTTCGAGGAACATCCGGCGGAAGCCAAGCTGATCGTCGGCAAGGTCGTGGATGCCGCCGCCGCCCGCGAGGCGGCGCGCAAGGCGCGCGAGCTGACGCGGCGCAAGGGCGTGCTCGACATTGCCTCGCTGCCCGGCAAGTTGGCAGATTGCCAGGAGCGCGACCCCGCGAAGAGCGAGCTGTTCCTGGTCGAGGGCGACTCGGCCGGCGGCTCGGCGAAGCAGGGGCGCAACCGCGAATTCCAGGCCGTGCTGCCGCTGCGCGGTAAGATCCTGAACGTCGAGCGGGCGCGCTTCGACAAGATGCTGTCCAGCCAGGAGATCGGCACGCTGATCACGGCGCTCGGCACGGGCATCGGCCGGGAGGAGTTCAATCCCGACAAGATCCGTTACCACAAGATCATCATCATGACGGATGCCGACGTCGACGGCTCGCACATCCGGACGCTGCTGCTGACGTTCTTCTTCCGCCAGATGCCGGAGCTGATCGAGCGCGGCTATGTCTACATCGCCCAGCCGCCGCTCTACAAAGCCGCGAAGGGCAAGGCCGAAGTCTATCTCAAGGACGAGCGCGCCTACGAGGATTACCTGCTCGAGGGCGGCGCGGAGGGCGCCATCCTGCGCTCGCCGCTCGGCGACCGCACCGGCGGTGACCTGCGCGCCACCATCGACGAGGCGCGGCTGGTGCGCACCGTGATCAGCGGCCTGCACAGCCGCTACGACCGCGCCGCGGTCGAGCAGGCGGCGGTCGCGGGCGCCCTGAAGCCCACGCTCCCGGACAGCCCCGAGGGCCCCGCCAAGGCGGCCCTCATCGCCGAGCGGCTCGACCGCATGGCGGACGAGTTCGAGAAGGGCTGGAGCGGCGAGGTGCGCGACAACGGCTACCTACTGAAGCGCACGGTGCGCGGCGTCACGCAGGTCGTGGTGCTGGATGCGCAGCTCCTCAACAGCGTCGACGCGCGCAAGCTCGACGAGCGCGCGGCGAGCCTGGGCGAAGCCTACGGCCAGCCGGCGATCTTCAACCGCAAGGGCAAGGAGAGCGTGATCCACGGACCGCTCTCGCTGTTCAACGCGGTGAAGACCTCGGGCGCCGACGGCGTGCGCCTGCAGCGCTACAAGGGCCTCGGCGAGATGAACCCGGAGCAGCTCTGGGAGACGACGCTCGACCGCAATGCGCGCTCGCTGCTGCAGGTGAAGATCAAGGAGGTCGACGAGGCCGACGACATTTTCGTCAAGCTGATGGGCGACGTGGTGGAGCCGCGGCGCGAGTTCATCCAGCAGAACGCACTGAGCGTGGCGAACCTCGACGTGTGAGGTGCGCGGAGAGCCAACTTTGTCCGAGTTGGCGCGTTCATCTGAGATCGACGTCATCGAACAGCGCCCCGTCGGACGGGACGCTGGCGAAGGAGGATCTCCATGCGCATCACCACGACCGCCCTTTTGGCGGCAATCGCCTTCGGCGGGGCGGCCTATGCCCAGTCAGCACCCACCCCGCCGGCAGCCACCGGTCCGGCCAACCGCGCCCCTGCCACAGCGCAAACGACAGCCGGCACGCCGAGCCTCGTCGTCGGCGACATCGTCAGGCTCAAGTCGGGCTCGCCGGAAATGAGTGTCGTCGAGATCGGCGCCGACGTGCAGGTCGTCTGGTACAGCCGCGAGAAGGGCCCGCAGCGCGAGCGCTTCCCGGAGGCCGTGCTGGAGAAGTCCGATCTGGGCGAGTCGATCGAGGACGCTCCGCCTCGTCAGCGGGAAGCATCTTCCTCGGATCGGGATCGTGACGACCGGCAGATGGATCGTCCTCGCCGGGAGGACGACAGGTATCGCGACCGGCGATCGGAGGGTCGCTACGAGGGCAGGCGCGAGAGCCGTTATGGCGACCGCGACTGGGGCCACAGGTGCGATTGTGACGACAACGACGATGATGATGACCGCGATTATCGCCGCTAAGGGCTGAGCCGAACCTGGCGTCAGATCTCGGTAAAGAGGTCGGCACCATCAATTGAGGGCGCCCTGCCAGACCGGCAGGACGCCCTGGTTCTGTCGCGACGGGGCGCGGTACGCCTTATCCGCCATCGGTGGGGTTTCCAGCAAAAAGGGCGGTCGAACGACCGCCCTTCCATACGTTAGCCTGCCGGCTCATTCGCCAGGGACAGGTCGATCAGTCGCAGACCCGGACGCGACGAACGACGACCTCGCCGAAGCGGTTCACCCGACGCCGCTCGACGATGCGACAATCGTCATCATCGTCGTCAATGACCGAACGACCGCGATAGACGCGCCGCTCCTCGTAGCGGCGCTCGTAGGGACGTTCATAACTGCGGTAGGGACTGTCGTAACGCGGTCCCCCACCCAACTCGATGCTGAATTGCGCTTGTGCGGGTGCGCTTGCAACCGCTGCGCCAAACAGGACTACGCCGGTCAAGAGATTACGGAGCATCGCAAAGCACCTCTCGGTTCAACGGACTAGAACATCCGCTCAACGCGCTGCGGGGCCCTTTGCTCCAAGCGCGATCGCGCAGGCGAGCGAAGGACCTGATGTCGCTGCTTAGCGGACCGCCGGTCCGCAAAAGGGCCGGCGGGGCGCTTGGCCGAGTGCCCTCCGCCAGATCCTGAGCAGGATCGTCGGGTTGAACGCTGGATTGACGGAGAAGCCGACGTCCGTCCCCGGTGTCAGGGCTCCTGCGGGAAGGCGCAGTTTTCCACAGAACAGCCCGAAAGAGTGGCTATCGAGCGCCAACCTCTGCAGCTGTTCCGGGTCGTGCGTAGGGCGTCAGAAACGCGCGGTGAACCCGAGGATCGGCCCGTGCTGCAGCATGTCGAACTCGTAGCGGGTCCGGCCCGTGCCACGGGCGTAGTCCACATAGAGCGCGCGATATCCCAGGATGCCTGAGTATTTCACTCCGGCATATTCGCCGAGTTCGACCGCATAGCCGCCGATCGCCTGCCACGAGAAGCGGCTGCCCACGCCGAAGCCGCCGATGTCGCCGCGGGCGAAGAGATCGCGGCCCGGCGCGAGGGCATAGCGGACCCGTGCGCCCACGAGCGGATCCGTCCAGCTGACGGAGCCGGATCGGGCGACGCCCCGGCCACCCACGATCTCAAGGTCGAGAAGGCTGACGCCGGCGGCCAGATCCAGCGTCAGATCGACCGTCTGGAACCAGTGCCGCACGCCGCCCAGCAGCTCGATGCTCAAGGGGCCCTGGCGGAAGATTTCATGCGTGATGCCGCCTTCGATGATTCCCATTTCGAAGGTCGTTCCCAGGCTCGCGCCCACGCCGACGCCAAGGGGCCCGGCCGTCCGCGTGCGCACCGCCCCCCCTCCAACGCCGATCTTGCTCCAGACGAGATCGCCGTAGATCGCCGTCGGACCGCGCCTGAACTCGACGGTGCCCATCAGCGACAGGAGGCTGTCGCTCTTCTCGACGATGTCGACGAAGCCGGCGCTGATGTCGGCGCTGCGGCCCCGTACGGTCTGGGTTCCGTTCAGCGAGGTCAGCCACGCGTATGGCGTGACGCGGATGCTCCACTCCGGCGGGGGAGGCGGCGGCGGCGCGATCGCCGGTCGAGCAATGTCAGCGCCATTCGCCGGCGTCACGAGCGGGAGCGCCATGAGGGACGCCATGACGGCGAAAAGTGCCGCGACCGGGGCTGAACGAGACGATGGCATGCCGCGATGGATCCTTGCTCAACGGGGGAAGAGAAACTGGAGCTGCGCCCGGACCTGCCAGTCGGCGGCGCCGGTCGGGCGGACGACGTTGTAGTAGGCGGCGACCTGAGCGTTGACGGGCTGGTCGCCGAGCTTGAAGACGCGGCCGAACCCTCCTCCGACCGGCACGGTCCAACGGTCCGAGCTGCCGGCCTTCCAGTTCGCCGTGATCACCGGTGACGAGGTGAGATACCAGCCGCCGGGAAGGTTGTAGTTCACGAATGGCTGGATGGTCAGCTGGTTGACGTCCTTGCGGGTGCGGTCGCCCGCGAAGGACCAGACGTTGTTGACGAGCGCGCCCACCACCCATGGTCCCTGGATGGTCAGGGCGACGGCCGCCGGCCCGGCGGAGTACTTCCCGCTGGTGAGCGTGTCGTCCGTGCCTGTCGGGAACACGAATGTCGGACCCACGCCCCAGATGATGCCGCCCGTCGGCGCCTTGGGAGAGAAGAACAGGGTCGGATTGATGTCTCCGATGCCGAACGTCTTCTCGCCGTTCGGCGTCAGCTGCGGTTGCGCGATGACCGGGACGATGATGCGCGTGATGAGGTTCCAGCTGTCGGAGATCGGGACGGGCACGACCGGCTGCAGGTTCAGGATGTTCTGCGGGTTCCGGTACGGGCCGACGTGGAAGTTCAGGTTGTTCTCGATCGGCAGGCTGATGACGTTCGAGATCGGGTTCTGCGCGGCCTTGGCCAATTCGCCGGGATCGCGTGACGTATCGGCGAGGGCGCCCGTCGCCGTCACGGTCAGGACGGCGGCCGACAGCATCCTGAAATGCCAGCCCCGCGCATCTGTCAGGGAAACGCTTCTTACCATGGTCATGATCTCCGGCGCCGGCCCCTGCAAGCGCACCTCCATCCGGACGGAATGATCCGAATGGAAAAGTTATCTTTAAATCAATGGTTTAGTCATGCTTAGATCAAACTGCCGAGCATCCCCTCTCGCCGAGACGGTTCCGCCGGCTGGAGCCGCGCCGCCATACGGCGCGGCTCCGGTCGCGTCCGTCAGCGGCCCAACGGCCCGACCGACGTGGATTTCTCGACCGGTGGAGGAGCCCATTGTCCGATCAGGGCCTCCAGACGCGGCGCATAGAGACGCATGGTCACATTGAACGGGCCCTTGGGCGCCGGCAGCCAGTTCGCTTGGTCGTCCTGACCCGGGCTCTCATTCTGGATGAGAAGCGTCAGGGAGCCGTCGGCGTTGTAGCGGAACGGCATCCAGCTGGAGACGGCGAAGCGGTTGATGCTGTTGGGCACCTGGAAGCCGTCGGTGTCATACAGCGTCACCGACCAGAAGGCATCGGCGGGGGGCAGATTGGCGCGCGAGAAGTGAAGCGTGTAGCGCTGCGACCCATCGAGCGGGCGGCCGTCCTTGTCGAACAGGCTCTGCGGGTAGATCGCATCCTCAGGCAAGTTCGCGCCAAGGCCGACCTGCGCGATGATGGCGCGCTTCAGGTAGTAGTTGCCGTAGACGCCCATCGTGTCGGTGTTCAGCGACCAGCCGTTCTGGACGCGTGCCATCGTCGGCATCTTCATCTGCATGATCCGCAAGCCCTCGCGCGGGGCTGAAGCGACGGCCTTCTGCACTGCGGGGCCGGCCTTCGACGCGTCGAAGCTCTTGCCGACCTCGAAGCCGATGCGGGCGAGCCGGTCGATAATCGGCTGGTCCGTCGTGCGCGGCGGGTGAAGCTTGAGCAGCTCGGCCGCCAGCGCGAAGAAGCGATCCCCCGCCATCGTGTCGACCGTCGTCTTGGGCTCGGTCTTCATGTCGATCGTGGGATCGGGGGTGAAAGGCTGCGGAGCGGCCGGGCGGCCCCATTGCGAGGCGGGCGTGGCCCGGACGGCGTCCTGGACCCGGTGGACCGCCGCGTAATCATCCGGACCGTCGGTCTTCGTGCGCATGATGACCCAGACGACCGGAGTCGTCGCCTCGATGATCCGCGTTTCCGCCGGAAGCTTGAGCTCCGCCAGGAGACGCGCACCGCGCAGTTCCGGCCGCCAGTTCGGAGCGACCAGCACCACGTTCATGGCCTTCGTCCCGGTCGTGCGCCAGCCGAGCGATGCGAAGACGTCGGACCACATGTCCAGGATCGGAAACACGTAGAAGCGCCCGTTCGTGTCGGGAATCGACACGACCATCGGCTCCTTGCTCATGTCGAGGAAGAGGGACGTGTAGAGCGTATCGAAGTTGGGGCGCACGACCGCGCGATCCTCGGCCGTCGGATAGGCCCGGATGTTGGCCACCGTGTTCATGGGGCCGCCGAATCCCTTGCCGGGCTCCACGTTGGTGAGCTGCCGGCGCGTGATCTCCATCGTCACGAGCGGATAGAGGTAATGATACCCCTCGATCGCGATCGCATGAGCCTCCGCTTCGCTGATCTGCGCCGGCTGCGCCACGGCGGTTTGCGGGGCTAGGGCCGCTGCCCCCGCGAGTGCGGCGACTGAAAACGCCACGAAAAGCGCCCCGGCTCCGGACGCCAAACCCTTCAGATACGCCATGTTGCCAATCCCCCTTCGGCAAGGCCCCGTCTTGCCGGGAGCGGCTGCCCGCATTCCCCGCAATCCGCTTTGAAGGTCGGCGATCCCGACAGACCTTGCCCTGCTCAAGACTATGCGCGGCGGCCAGGGATGTGCTTGACGTTTCGCGACGCTGGTTGAACACTTCAGGACAGTGTTTTGGGAGGTCCGCGTCCCGCTGGTGGCGGGAAATGTATGAATTTGATCTTTTTCTGCTCGCCGCGCTCTGTTCGCCGTCGCCCATGGCTCGACGCGCATAACGGAGATCGAGGCTGGACCAGTATTTGAGGCGAGCGGATCCCAGAAGGATCCGCCGCGTGACAGAAGCGGCCGGGGCGGGCCGAATTGCGAGTGGCTCGTCGGCTCGACGGGCGGGGAGGGGGCATGACGACACCAAGCTTACCCGTGCGCGCGATCTTTGCGCCGCCTGGAGAGGGGTTCATTCGCATCGGCCCCATCCGGCCCATTCCCGACATGCTGCGCGAAATGGGTCAGGACGTCGAGGCAATCCTGGAGGAAGCCGGCGTCGATCTGAAACTGTTCGACGAGCCGGATCATGTGGTGCCCTATGCGGTCGTGGGCCGGCTGCTCTCGCTGTGCGCGGAGCGCGCGCGATGCCCGCATTTCGGTCTGCTGCTCGGCGCGCGGCGCGGGCTCGCCTCCCTCGGCCTTGTCGGCATGATCGTGCGAGAGGCGCCCGACGTCAGGAGCGCGCTGCGCGATCTGGTGACCTTTCTGCCCTTGCATGACCGCGGCGCGGTTCCGGCCCTCGAAGTCGAGGCCGACGGCGTGACCCTCTCCTATGCCGCCTATGCCGGACATCAGCCCGGCGGCGAGCATGTGAGCGATGGGGCAGCCGCCATGGGCTTCAACATCATGCGGGAACTCTGCGGGCCAGCCTGGGCACCCACGGAGATCTACCTCCCGCGAGCGAAGCCCGCCGATACGAGCCACCACACCAAGTTTTTCAAGGCGCCGGTCCGTTTCGGCGCCGATCGCGTAGCGATCGCCTTCGACGTGCGCTGGCTGGATCGGCGGGTCGAGCGATCGGATCCCGAACTGCGCGGCATCCTCCTGCGCCAGCTCGAGCGCTTGCGCTCCTCGGCGGACCTGGGCCTCAAAGACGACATCCGCAGCGTCGTCCGGACCCTCGTCGTGGACGGGGACTGCTCGGCGAAGCGCGTGGCAAAGCTTCTGGCTGTGAGTGAAAGAACGCTCAACCGTCGCCTGGCCCAGAAAGGCGCTTCGTTCAGGGGCGTGGTCGAGGAAGCGCGCTTCGAGGTCGCCCAGCATATGCTGGCGGACGGGTCCGTGCCCCTGTCCGAGATCGCGGCTGGCCTCGGCTATTCCGAGGCCAGCGCCTTCTCGCGGGCGTTCCGCCGCTGGTCCGGCATGTCGCCGGTCCAGTGGCGAAAGGCGCCGTTCCATGGCCTTGGCACGTTTCAGCCGTGCTGACCCGGAGCCCGGGTGTGCCTCCGACCGCGCCGGCGAAGTTACGGGCCGTCTCCCCAGCGGATGTGAGCGGCATGCGAGTCCGGTCAAGCTCATGGCGTCATTTGTCATGGCTGAGCACGGCCGCCGGGATAGGCTCGCCCGACAGGCGGGACACTATTGCAACCGATAGCCTTGCGGCGGGCGGACGGGCGCTCGTCGACGGCAAGGTCACGCTCACCGTCGTCCGCAGCGACGACGAGGCAGCGGCCATGGGCGATGCCGTGTTCGTGCTCCGCAAGCTCGCGTCCGCCGTCCTGGCCCCGCCGGGCTGCGGAGCCATAAGCCTCGGGCGGCTGAAGGGCGGGACGTTCGCGCAATTGCGGCTGACGGCGGGCGCCGGTCCGGTCGGAAGCCATCCGTCCTGACCGGTCGGATTGGGAAGAAGAGACGCGAGGGGGCGCGGACGGCCTAGGCAGGACGACCGGCTCCGAGGGGGAGGGCAGACATGGCCAGAACAGACGGTGAGGCGAGCCATGCGATTGAGGGGATGGTTGCAGCTTTCGAGTCGCTGATCGAGGCCGGCCGCGGGCGGCTCGGCAGGCTGGGAGCCGTCGGCGAGGACTGGCGCGCGCTCGAGGCCGCGATCGCCGCCGCCGGCTTCAGCCCGTTCGGCCTTCTCCTGTCCGTGATGGCCGTCGCTGCCGTCGGCCTGGCCGCAGACCGTCTGGCCGCAGGAATGCTCGCGGGCCGCCGGTTCGGCCGCGCGACCCGCGGCCTGCTGTCCGCAGCGGCTGCTCTCGCCGCCGGGGGCGCTGTCGTGGCCCTGATCGGAGGAGGTCCAGGGCCGGGGCGACGCGCCTTGTTCATGGTCGTGCTGGCCGTGCCGATCAGCCTCATTGCGATCCGGCTCGTGACGCTGATCCTGGCACGGGCGGGCCGGCGCTTCGGCATCGGGCCGGATCTGGATCGCTTCTCGCGGATGCTGTCGGGCGTCGTGGCTTTCGGCGTCTCTGGCGTCGCGTTGCTCGCCATGTTGCGGCAGTTCCAGGCAGGTCCGGGGCTGCGCGACGTCGTGTCCACGGGCCTCGTGATCCTGCCCGTGACCGTCGGCGGTGCGTTCGCCTATCTGCGGTTCCGGCGCGCCATCGCCAGCGCGCTGGCGCAGGATTGGGCGGGAGAACACCGCCTGCGCTGGCTCACGCGGCGCTGGCCCGCCGTGGCGGTCTGCCTGTTGCTCGCCGCGTTCGTCGTCGTCCAACTGGCGGCGACCACGCAGACGCCCGTACCCGGCCTGGTCTTCATGGTGACGCTCGCGGGCCTGCTGCTCTGGCCGCATCTCGATGCGATGCTGACCCGCTGGGCCGCCGACGGCCTCGACGCCGAACAGGTTGCGACACCCCGTGTCGCGGCGAGGCGGACCGCGAGGCCAGCCCTCGCCATCCTGCTGCTCGGCGGCCTCTTCGCGATCTGGGGGGGACCGGTCATGGCGGTGGCCCACGCGGACCTGACATCGCTGGCGAGGACGTCGGTGGGCATCTGCCTGCTGCTGCTGCTCTCCTCGTTCCTGTGGAACATCCTCGGCGTCTCCGTCGATCGGCTTCTGGCGCGCGAGAAGACAGGCAGCCCCGATCTGGATTCGACGCCGCGGTCGCGGCTCGGCACCTTGCTGCCCATTCTCGCGATCACCGCCAAGATCGCCCTCGCCGCGCTGACCCTGCTGACGGCGCTTCTGGCGCTCGGCGTCAATGTCTGGCCGTTCGTGACGGGCCTGTCCGTTTTCGGCCTGGCCATCGGCTTCGGCTCGCAGACCCTGGTGAAGGACATCGTCTCTGGCGTCTTCTTCCTCGCGGACGACGCCTTCCGCCTCGGGGAGTACATCGAGATCTCGGGTGCGAAGGGAACGGTCGAGAAGATTTCCGTGCGCTCCGTCTCGTTGCGCCATCCGCGTGGCTCGATCGCGACCATTCCCTATGGCCAGATCCAGAAGATCCAGAACTTCTCGAGGGATTGGGTGATCGAGAAGCTGACGTTCCGCGTCGCCTTCGACACCGACGTCGACAAGGTGAAGAAGATCTTCAAGGCGATCGGCCAGGACCTCATGCAGGATGAGGAACTGGCGAAGTCCGTCCTTGAGCCCTTCAAGAGCCAGGGCATCGCCGCCGTCGAAGACAACACGCTGATCATCGGCGGCAAGTTCAAGGCGCTGGCCGGCCAGCAGTCCGATATGCGCAAGGCGGTGCTGGTCGCCGTGCAGAAAGCCTTCCGCGAAAACGGCATCCAGATGGTGCCGCGCCCGCAGCAGCCTGTCGCCAATCCTTCCCCGGGCTGAACCCCGACCCTCATCATGCGCACTCCCACCAACAGGCCACGCCATGCCAGTCGCTGAGCTTCCCGGTCATTCGCATTCGCGTGACGTCAGTCTCGCAGGAGCATTCCCCGACAGGGCGCGGGCCACCCCTCCCGGCAGGCGCGGTGCGCCGCTCGCCCGCTGGAGGAGTGGAGCACTCGTCTTCGGCCTCCTGATGGCCGGGCTCTCCCTCGGCGCCTGCTCGAACCGCGCGACCGGCGTGATGCGCGCCCAAGCCATCCCGCCGGACAGCGGAGCCACCATGCTTCCGATGCTGGTCGCCACCACCCGGGCGGCGAGCCGCGACGATGACGGGACGCTGTTCAGCGGGGAGCGCGGGCGGGGCCTGTCCTTCGTCGACGTCACGGTCTCGATTCCGCCGACCCACAAGACCGGAGAGGTGTCGTGGCCGGACAGCCTTCCCGCCGATCCCAAGCGCTCCTTCGCCACGGCGAAGGCCGTCGTGCTCGACGGCCCCAAGGCTCTCGAAAGCCTGCGTTCCCGCCTGCCGGCGCGCGGCGGGCATGTCCTCCTGTTCGTTCACGGCTACAACAACCGCTTCGAGGACGCCGTCTACCGCTTCGCGCAGATCGCCCACGACAGCAATGCGCAGGTCGTCCCCGTCCTCTTCACCTGGCCGTCGCGGGGTCGGACCCTCTCGTATCCGTTCGATCGGGAGAGCGCCAATTTCTCGAGGGACGCGCTCGAGAACGTGCTGCGCGCTCTGACGCGCGAGCCCCGCATCAAGGAGGTTTCCGTCCTCGCGCATTCGATGGGCAACTGGGTCACGCTCGAGGCGCTCCGCCAGATGGCGATCCGCGACGGACGGGTCGCGGCGAAGGTCGGCAACGTCATGCTGGCGGCTCCCGATGTCGACATCGATGTCGCCGCGACGCAGATCCGCGGCATGGGCAAGCCGCTGCCGCGCATCACGCTGTTCACCTCCACCGACGATCGCGCCTTGCGCGCCTCCCGCACCTTCTGGGGCTCTTCGGCGAGGCTCGGCGCCATCGATCCTGCAACCGAGCCGTATCGCAGCGCGCTGGCCCGCTTCGGCATCACCGCGCTCGACCTGACCCAGTTGCGCACCGGAGATCCTCTCAGCCACGGCAAGTTCGCCGAAAGCCCCGATGTCGTCCGTTTCATCGGCCGACGCCTCGCCGATAACCAGACGGTCGGCCACGAGCCCTCCTTGGGTGAAACGATCGGCGATGTCGTGGTGAGTTCGGCGAGAGTCGCCGGCCATGTGGCGGGCGCGGCCCTGACAGCCCCCGTTGCAGTGATCGACCCGCATTCCCGCCAGAGCTTCGTCGACAAGCTCCAGCAAGTCGCACCGACGGCGAGCGACGGCGCGACGCCGATCGTCGGACCGCTCGATGCGTCGGATGTCGCCGTCACGCGCGGCCCGTCGCCGGCGCGCAGGCGACCTTGACGAGACGCCGGATGCCGTTGCGCCGGGGATGAGGTCTCGGCGTGCCGGGGCCCGGCTCAGCCGGCGAGGGCCGAGCGGGCGAGGAGGCCTGCGAAGAGGCAGAGCGCGACCGCCGCGGCACGCGGCAGGAGCTGCGTCGCCTGCGCGCCTGCCGCCTTGCCGCCGATCACGCCGGTCGCCAGCCAGAGGCCGCCGAAGAGGGGCGTCATCAGCGCCAGCACCGCGAGATGGGCGAGGAGGGCCGCCGGCTCGCCCCAGGCGGCCTCGGGCATGAGGCCCAGCGCGATGATCAGGCCTTTCGGATTGAGCAGCGTGGTGGTCGCGACCTGTCGCGGGCCGATGACGGCCGCGGCGCCGGCATCCTGGCCGTGCCGCCAGAGGCGCCGGGCGAGACAGAGGAGATAGAGCGCCGCGGCGCCCTGGATGGCGAGCCTCGCCTCGGGCGCCTGGCCGAAGAGGGGCTGCAGCGCGAGGCCGGCGGCGACGATTGTGATCTGGTAGGCGACGAGCTCGGCCGCCAGCAGCTTCGGCGCGGGCCGCCAGCCGGCCGCGGCGCCGGCGGTGGCAAGCAGCGCGTTGGTGGGGCCTGGCGTGACCAGCAGCAGGGAGACGCCGGCGAGGAACATGATGGAGACCATGCGGGCCTTCTCGCCCGGGCCGGGCCTGCCCGGCCATGACGCAGGTCAAGGGCCGGTCAGGCCGTCCAGGGCTTGCCCATCTCCGGCACGACCACCTTCGTGGCATGTCCCTTCATCGCCGCCTCGAAGACGCTCGCATCCGGCGCGATGATCGGGAAGGTGCCGTAGTGGCAGGGGATCACGGCATCGAGCGTGAAGTAGCGCTTCACGGCGAGCGCGGCCGTCTCGGCGCCCATGGTGAAGCGGTCGCCGATCGGCACCATCGCGATCCTGGGCTGATGCAGCTCGGCGATCAGCGCCATGTCGGAGAAGATGTCGGTGTCGCCCATGTGGTAGATCGTCGGTTCGCCGGGCGCCTTGATGACGACGCCGTTGGGGTTTCCGAGCGCGATGGGCGTCCCGTCCATCATGTCGCCCGAGGAATGGTCGGCGCGGACCATCGTGACGGTGAAGCCGCCCTGATCCACCGTGCCGCCGGTGTTCATGGGATCGAAGGTCTTGAGGCCCTTGGTCGCGAGCCACATGCAGAGATCGTAGTTGGCGATCACCTTGGCGCCCGTCTCGACCGAAATGGCGACCGCGTCGCCGACATGGTCGCCGTGGCCGTGGGTGAGGACGATGTGCGTGACGCCCTTCACGGCCGCCGCCCGGTCCGCCGTGAAGGAGGGGTTGCCGGTGAAGAAGGGGTCGATCAGGACCGCCTTGCCCGCGAAGTCGAGGCGGAAGGCGGAATGGCCGTACCAGGTGATCTGCATGTCGGGGCTCCTTCGATCAGGGGTTGGCTCCGGCGTCCTGCGTCCTTCGAGACGCCGCTTCGCGGCTCCTCAGGATGAGGATCCTTGTGGCTTGCAATGCTCAAGGGACCTCATCCTGAGGAGCGCCGAAGGCGCGTCTCGAAGGACGCACCAGCTTCATGCAAGCCCAGCTCACGCCAGCCAGCGCTTGCGCCTCTTGTAGTGCTTCACGTCGCGAAAACTCTTCTGCGCGCCTTCGGACACGCCGAGATAGAATTCCTTGACGTCCTCGTTCTCCCGCAGCGCCTTCGCCTCGCCGTCCATGACGATGCGGCCGGTCTCCATGATGTAGCCGTAGGTCGCGTAGCGGAGCGCCATGTTGGTGTTCTGCTCCGCGATCAGGAAGGAGACATTCTCCTTGGCGTTCAGGTCCTTCACGATCTCGAAGATCTCCTCGACGACCTGGGGCGCGAGGCCCATCGAGGGTTCGTCGAGCAGGATCATCTTCGGCGCGCTCATCAGCGCGCGGCCGATGGCGCACATCTGCTGTTCGCCGCCGGAGGTGTAGCCGGCCATCGACTTGCGCCGCTGCCGCAGGCGCGGGAAGTAATCGTAGACCTTCTCCATGTCGCGCTTGATCGCGGCCGCGCCATCGCGGCGGGTGAAGGCGCCGGTGAGCAGGTTCTCCTCGATGTCGAGGTGGCCGAAGCAGTGGCGGCCCTCCATCACCTGGATGCAGCCGCGCCGCACCAGCTCGTTGGGCGAGAAGCGGTCGACCCGCTCGCCCTCGAATTCGATCGAGCCCTTCGTGACCTCGCCGCGCTCCGCCTTGAGCAGGTTGGAAATGGCCTTCAGGGTCGTGGTCTTGCCGGCGCCGTTGGCGCCGAGGATCGCCACGACGCCGCCGCGCGGGACGGTCAGCGACACGCCCTTCAGCACGAGGATGACGTGGTCGTAGATGACCTCGATGTTGTTGACCGACAGGATCGGCCTGGCGGTCTCGGTCGCGAGGGCGGCGGACATCGGGATGGCTCCTGGGGTCCCCTCTCCCCGCAGGCGGGGAGAGGGCTAGGGTAGGGGGCCGGGTGCGGACGCGCCGGGCGAACTCGCCCGCGCCCCTCATCCGGCGCTTCGCGCCACCTTCTCCCCGCCGTGACGGGGAGAAGGGATCGATCACGAGGCCTTGTCGCAGGGCTCCGTGCGCTTCGGCCAGCCGGCGTTCTTCTCGACATAGTCCTTCGAGTTGGCCTCGATCAGCGGGCGGACCTCATCCTTGAGCGGCGCGATCCAGTCCGAGCCCTTCACGTACTTGGTGCCGTCCCACTCGGAGACGAACACCTTGTTGTGGCCCGAGTGATCCCCGCAGGAGAGCTGCAGCGGGGCCGCGAAGCCTTCCATGCCCATCTCCTTGAGGCGCGCCTCGGTGATGTTGAGGCTCTCCATGCCGCGGCGGACATCCTCGCCGTTCACGACCTTCTTGCCCGTGAGCCGCTGCGCGTTGCGGATGGCCTCGACCATCAGCATCGAGTTGTAGACGCCGCGGTTGTAGATGGCCTCGCCGATGCGCTCCTTGTTCGAGACCTTCGACAGGCCCTTGGCATGGACATGGGTCAGGATGTCCTGGATGACCGGGAAGTTGGCGCCGGCCATGGTGAAGGACAGGGCCTTGTAGCCCTTGGCGCCGGCCTCGCCCGCGCGGGCGTCGTCGTCGCCGCCGGCCCACCAGACGCCGACCAGCCTGTCGACCGGGAAGCCGTTGCGCACGGCTTCCTTGACGGCAGTCGGGTTCATCGCGCCCCAGCCCTGGTTATAGAGGTAGTCGGGCCGGTTGCGGCGGATGTTCAGCCAGGTCGCGCCCTGGTTCTGCATGTCGGCCGCGGCGATCGGGTAGAGCTGCAGCTCGAAGCCGTACTTCTTCGAGAGGCTCTCGAGCAGCGGGATCGGCTCCTTGCCGAACGGCGCGTCGAGATGGATGAGGCCGAGCTTCTTGCCCTTCAGCTTGTCGAAGCCGCCCTCCCTCTGGGCCATCCAGGCGACCATCACCGAGGCGCCGTCCCAGTAGGTGGCGGGCGGGTTGAAGATCCAGGGGAAATTGTTGCCGTCGGCCGACGGCGAGAGGCCGTAGGCCATCGAGAGCACGACGATCTTGTCGACCGCGGCGCGCGGGATCAGCTGGAGCGTGATGCCGGTGGAGTAGGGGTTCACGATCACCGGGTTCTTGGCCTTGACGGCCTCGTAGCACTCGACGCCCTTCTTGGTGTCGTACCCCGTCTCGCATTCGTCGATCACGAGCTTGACGCCGTTCACGCCGCCGTCGCGCTGGTTGATCATCTCGAGATAGTCGCGCATGCCGTCCGCGATCGGAATGCCGGAGCCGGCGAAGGCACCGGTGCGGTAGGTGAGCAGCGGCATGTAGATCGAATCCTGCGCCGCCGCGGGCGTGGCCGTCGCGCCGACCATCGTGGCGGCGAAAGCGGCGCCGACCATCCATCTGTTCAGTTTCATGAGCATCCTCCCAAAGTCGCTCGTGAGCCTTTCCGGCCCGGTGACGCCATCATGCCTGCCGCCTCGGGGGCCGCAAGCATTCCTTTCGTTCTAGCCGCCGGGGACCGTTCAATAGGGGAACGGCCAGGTCCGGAGCTTCTGCTTCGCGATCTGCCAGAGCCGCGCCAGCCCATGCGGCTCGACGATCAGGAAGAAGATGATGAGCCCGCCCACGAGGATGTGGGTCAGGTGCTCGGCGAAGGCGCCGCCGATCGGGATACCGATGGCGGGCAGGCCGAACTTGAGCAGCGTCGGCAGGCCCGAGATGAAGGCCGCGCCGAAGAAGGATCCGATCAGCGAGCCGAGGCCGCCGATGATCACCATGAAGAGCACGTTGAAGCTCTGGTTGATGTTGAAGGCGTCGTTCGCCTCGCCGCCGCCGTACCAGAGGAACATCATGCAGGCGCCGGCGACGCCGCAGTAGTAGGAGGAGACGGCGAAGGCGAGCAGCTTCGTCTGGAGCATGCGGATGCCCATGAGCTCCGCCGCGATGTCCATGTCCCTGACCGCCATCCACATCCGGCCGAAGCGGCCGTGCACGATGTTCGACGCGATCCAGGTCAGGAAGACGACGATCGTCAGGAGCACGAGATACTTGACCTCGGGCGCGGCGCGCGCGCCCGTCACGATCACGCCCAGCACCTCGCGCTGCGGCACCTCGATCGCGCCCGACGCGTTGTAATTGTAGAGCCAGGGAATGCGGACGAAGCACCATTGCAGGAAGAACTGCGCGGCGAGCGTCGCGACCGCGAGGTAGAAGCCCTTGATGCGCAGGCTCGGCAGACCGAAGATCGCGCCCACGGCGGCCGCGAAGAAGCCGCTGAGCAGGATGCAGACGATGATGTTGAGGCCCGGGAAGATCGTCGTCAGCTTGTAGCAGGCGTAGGCGCCGACCCCCATGAAGGCGCCGGTGCCCAGCGAGATCAGCCCGGTGTAGCCGGTCAGGATGTTGAGCCCGATCGCGGCGAGGGCGAAGACGAGGAAGGGCACCATCACCGAATTGATGATGAAGTCGTTGCCGAAGAGCGGCACGCCGACGAAGGCGATCGCGAGGATCAGCGCGATGCCGATCTTGTCCTGGCGGATCGGGAAGACCGCCATGTCATCGGCGTAGTTGGTCTTGAACTGTCCGGCCTCGCGGTAGAACATCGGTCAGATCCTCTCGATGATCTTCTCGCCGAACAGGCCCTGCGGCCTGAAGACGAGGAAGCCGAGCGCGATGACATAGGCGAGCCAGGTCTCGATGGCGCCGCCGAGCAGCGGACCCCAGTAGAACTCGCCGATCTTCTCGCCGATGCCGATGATGAGGCCGCCGACGATGGCGCCCGGCACCGAAGTGAAGCCGCCGAGGATCAGCACGGGCAGGGCCTTCAGCGCGATCGTCTGCAGGCCGAAGGAGACGTCGGAGCGCGCGCCCCACATGATGCCCGTCACCAGCGCCACGACGCCGGCGGCGAACCAGACGATCATCCAGATCTGGTTCAGCGAGATGCCGACGGAGAGCGCCGCCTTGTGGCTGTCGGCGACGGCGCGGAGCGCCCGGCCGATGCGCGTCTTCTGGAAGAAGAGCGCGAGGGCGATGATCATCAGCGTGGCGATGACGGCGGCGGCGATGTCGATCTTCTGCAGCGTCACGCGGCCGCCGAGGATGTTGAGATCGATCGCGCCGCGCGGCAGGCCGAGCTGGCTCGCGATCATCACCTTGGGATTGCCGCCGAAGATGGATTCGCCGAGGCCGATCAGGAGGTAGGTCAGTCCGAACGTCGCCATGAAGAGGATGATGTCCGGCTGGTTGACGAGCGGGCGAAGCACGACCCGCTCCACGGCGACCGCGAGCAGCGCCATCACGCCCAGCGTCACGAGGAGCGCGAGATAGGCGGCGGGCATGCCGGTCAGGCCGACGGTGCGACCGAGCAGCTCGTAGGTGCCGACGAGCGTCAGGCCGGCGAAGACCACCATGATCCCCTGCGCGAAGTTGAAGACGCCGGAGGCCTTGAAGATCAGGACGAAGCCGAGCGCGATCAGCGCGTAGAGGATGCCGGCCACAGCGCCCTCCCAGAGCGTCTGCACGAGCAGGTCGGGCAGCTCCCACATGTCGATGAAGGGCGCGGCGATGATCTTGTGGAGGATCGATCCCGCAGGCGCGACGCCGGTCTGGACGAGCAGCGTGATCGCGGCCGCGACGGCGACGACGATGCCGACAGCCTTCGCGGCGGGCATGACCCAGCCGGGAAGGGCGGGCGCGGGCGAGGCGGCTTCAGCGGCGGACATGGAGGCTCCCGATCGTGGGCGCGGCGATAGCGTAGGAGCGGAACTGCCGGGCTCCCAGGGACCTCATCCTGAGGAGGCCGCGCAGCGGCCGTCTCGAAGGACGCACGACGCCGATGCCAGCTGTGGTCCCACGCAAGCTTGCAGCGCCGTGGTGCGTCCTTCGAGACGCCGCCTGCGGCGGCTCCTCAGGATGAGGGAGGTTGGTGGAATACACTGCCGTCCCCTTCAATGCGCCACGCCCAGATAGGCGTCGATCACCTTCTGGTCCTTCTTGACGACCTCGGGCGTGCCGTCGGCGATCTTGCGGCCGTACTCCAGCACCACGACGCGGTCTGACAGGTCCATGACGACGCCCATGTCATGCTCGATCAGCGTGATCGTGGTGCCGTACTGGCGGTTCACGTCGAGGATGAAGCGGCACATGTCCTCCTTCTCCTCGAGGTTCATGCCGGCCATCGGCTCGTCCAGCAGCAGCAGGTCCGGCTCCATGGCGAGGGCGCGTCCGAGCTCCACGCGCTTCTGCAGGCCGTAGGGAAGCTTGCCGACAGGCACCTTGCGGATGTGCTCGATCTCGAGGAAGTCGATGATCTCCTCGACCTTGCGGCGATGGTCGATCTCCTCCGCCATGGCGGGGCCGTGGCGGAAGAGCTGCCAGAAGAAGCTGGAATGCATCTTCAGCGTGCGGCCGGTCATGATGTTGTCGAGCGTCGTCATGCCCTTGAAGAGGGCGACGTTCTGGAAGGTGCGGGCGATTCCGCCCGACGCCGCCTCGTAGGGCTTCACCCGCGGGCGCTTGACGCCCTTGAAGGTGATCGAACCCTCCTGCGGATGGTAGAATCCGTTGATGCAGTTCAGCATCGAGGTCTTGCCGGCGCCGTTGGGGCCGATGATCGCGCGGATCTCGCCCTTGAGCACGTTGAAGGACACGTCGGTGATCGCCTTCACGCCGCCGAAGCGGAGCGACACGTTCTCGACGGCGAGCAGCTCCTCGCGGGCGGCCGGCGTCACGCCTTCGGCGCGGATCGGCGTCATGTCGTTCATGCGGCCTTCTCCAGCGCCGGCACCGCGTGTGCCTTGGCGTCCCTGATCTTCACGGTGGCCGAGATCGTGCCCTTCCGCCCGTCCTCGAAAGTGACCTCGGTGGCGATGAACTGCTCGTTGCGGCCGCCATAGAGCGCGTCGATCAGCGGCGCATAGCGCTCGGCGATGAAGCCGCGGCGGACCTTCTGCGTGCGCGTCAGCTCGCCGTCGTCGGCATCGAGCTCCTTGTGCAGCACGAGGAAGCGCCGGATCTGGCCGCCCGCCATCATCGGTTCGGCCGCGAGCTGGCGGTTCACCTCATCCACGTGCCCGGCGATGATGTCGTAGACCTGCGGCAGCTGCGCCAGCTCCTGGTAGCCGCCGTAGGAGACGTTGTTGCGCTCGGCCCAGTTGCCGACGGCGGTCAGGTCGATGTTGATGAAGACCGTGACGAACTCCTGGTCCTGGCCGAAGGCCACGACCTCCTTGATGTTCGGGAAGAACTTCAGCTTGTTCTCGATGTATTTCGGCGCAAACAGCGCGCCGTCCTTCAGCTTGCCGACGTCCTTGGCCCTGTCGATGATGCGTAGATGGCCGTCGGGATCGAAGAAGCCGGCGTCGCCGGTCTTGACGTAGCCATCCGGCGTCATGGTCTCCGCCGTCTTCTCGGGCTCCTTGTAGTAGCCCAGGAACTGGCCGGGGCTGCGATAGAGGACTTCGCCCGTGTCCTTGTCGATCCTGATGTCGACGTTCGGTGTCGCGGGACCAACGGTGTCGGGCCGGATCTGCCCGTCCGGCTGGGCCGTCACATAGAGGAAGGCCTCGGTCTGGCCGTAGAGCTGCTTCAGGTTCATGCCGAGCGAGCGGTAGAAGGAGAAGAGCTCGGGTCCGATCGCCTCGCCGGCCGTGTAGGCGACGCGGATGTTGGAGAAGCCGAGCGCATTCTTCAGCGGCGCGTAGACGAGCATCTCGCCGAGGCCGTAGGCGAGGCGGGCCGACAGGGGGACGGGCTCGCCGTTCAGGATCTTCTCGCCCCAGCGCTTCGCCACCCCGATGAAATGGTGGAACATCCTGCGCTTCAGGCCGCTCGCATCCTCCATGCGGATCATCACCCTGGTCAGCAGGTTCTCGAAGACGCGGGGAGGCGCGAAATAGAAGGTCGGCCCGATCTCCTTGAGGTCGGCCTGCGCCGTCTCCGGGCTCTCCGGACAGCAGACGCAGAAACCCGCGACGAGGGCCTGCGCGTAATTCAGGTAATGGTCGCCCACCCAGGCGAGCGGCAGGTAGGCCAGCACGGAATCATCGTCGCTCAGCTTGTCGAACGTGACCGTGTCGACCGCGGCGTCGATGCAGCCCTTGGCCGAGAGCATCACGCCCTTGGAGCGACCCGTCGTGCCGGAGGTGTAGAGGATGATCGAGACGTCCGAGCCCTGGCCGGCGGCGATGTCGGCGTCCAGCGCCTCCGCCGCCTCCTTCTCGCCGAGCGCGGCCTTGCCGCTCGCGATCAGGGCGTCCAGCGGATGCAGGCGCGTATGGTCGTAGTCCTTGAGGCCGCGCTCCTCGTCGTAGCAGATATGGCGCAGCCGCGGGACGCGCTCCTGCACCGACAGCAGCTTGTCGACCTGCTCCTGATCCTGCACCGCGGCGAAGATGACCTCGGCGTTGTCGAGCACATAGGCGAGTTCGTCGGCGATCGCATCGGCATAGACCGGCACGGGAACGGCGCCGAGCATCTGCGCCGCCATGATCGACCAGTAGAGCTTGGGGCGGTTGCCGCCGACGATTGCGATCTTGTCGCCGCGGCCAAGGCCGAGCGCCTTCAGGCCGGCCGCGAGGCCGCGCGCCTCGGCCTCGACCTCGCTCCAGGTCCAGCTCCGCCAGACTCCGTTGGTCTTGAACCGCATCGCGGGCTTCCCGCCGCGCACGCGCGCGTTCCGCGCTAGCAGCTTGCCGAACGTATCGCCGCCCACGTCGACGCGTGTCGCCAAATGCGCCTGACGGCCGTGACGGCCGCCCTCCCTGTCTGAAGCTCCCTGCGGCGGTTGCCCCGCCGTCCCTTGATGGTCGCATATGCAACGATCGGTGGCGAGATCAAGTGCTCCCTTCGTCGCGACATCTTGGCCGGAGGCGAGATTCCCACTGGCGCGGGACGCGTCCGCGACCGACATTAAGGTTAAAGATCGGTGAACCGCGCGTCCCGCCGGGCAGGATGTTAATGTCCGGCCATCAAAGTGTTAACGGATGTCAACGAGGTCGAAGGTCATGGTCGAGCAGGCGGTCGCGAGCGGGGAGACGAAGCCCTTCGCCATTTCCTTCGCCGAGAAGCTGGTGGCGTCCGACGGATTCAAGGCGCTGTTCGCGGAAGGAATGGCGCTGGTCGAAGCCACCGCGACCTATCTCGACGGGGAGGGGCGGACGCAGTCGCGCACGCTGCAGCGCGGCGCCGCGCTGGCCTACGCCAGCGAGAGCATGCGGCTCACGACGCGCTTGATGCAGATCACCTCGTGGCTGCTGCTGCAGCGCGCCGTGAACGAGGGTGAGCTGACGCGGACCGAGGCCGAGGCGGAGCACCGGAAGGTGCGCCTGCAGCCGACCGAGGGCGACAGCTCAACCGAGATGCTGTCGCTGCTGCCGGCGGAGCTGAACGACCTCATCCAGCATTCCTTCCGGCTTCAGGCGCGGATCATGAAGCTCGACGAGCTCCTGCGCTCGGAGGAGCCCGTGGCCGAGGCGGCGGAGGAGAATCCCGTCGCGCTTCAGCTCAGCCTGCTGCAGGCGGCCCTGTCTAAAGGTCTGCGCTAGGATCGGTCGCGCTGGCCGTTCCCGTCGCGCCGGTCGTTCCCGTCGTTCCCGTCGCCTTGCTGGCGGCCGCCGCGGCAGCGGCCTGAGCCGCCGAGGCCGCCGTCGATGCGAGGGTCGTCGAGGATGCGGTGGGGGCCTTGGCGATCTGCTTGATCTGCGAGATCGGGAAGCTCAGCCCGCCGAACTGAACCGTCTCCTCGACGCCGGAGAGGTTGACCGACGTCACGATGCCCGAGCGCATCGTCGACATCAGGCTCTTGTTGCCGTCCGCGAGCTCTCCGACCACGCTGATCGTGTATTTGTCCGCCGGATCGGTCGCGGCGCCGTCGCTGCGCACGCCGTTCCAGTTGAAGGTCTGCTCGCCGTTGCCGGAGGGGCTCCAGCCGCCCTGGTAGACGGTCTGGCCCGTCGAGTTCCTGATCTCGACCTGGTAGTTCTTGTAGTTCGACTGGACCTGAACGGGGAATTGCGCGCTGAGGCCGCCGTTCGCGTCCTTGGTCAGCGTCTGCGTCCCGCCGTCGACCGAGACCTGCATGCCGATCAGCGAGGCGGCGGAGCCGGCGTTCATCTTGCTGCTGCCGCCGTTCGAGCCGATGGCCTTGGAGATCGTCGTCAGCAGGTCGTTCGCCTTGAGCTGCTGCTCGACGCCGGAGAATTGCACGAGCTGCTGGGTGAACTGGTTCGCATCCAGCGGATCGAGCGGATTCTGGTTCTTAAGCTGCGTCGTGAGCAGCGACAGGAACGCGTCGAAGTTCTGCGCGATCGTCTTGCGATCCTGCGCGACCTTGCTGGTCTCGGTCGACGTCTTGGCCGAACCGTTGGTCGTGGCGGCGGCCGTGCTCGCGAGGCTCGAGGCCGCCTTGAGCGCGGAAGCGTTGGTGCCGGCTGCGGTGGTTCCTGCGCTCATGGGTTCGTCCTCAGATCCTGATGTCGAGCCCGCCGGAGGCGGCAAGGCGATAGTGGGCGGGCTGCAGCCGGATCTCGTCGATCACCGGCTCCTCGGCCATGCGGCCGCGGGAACCGTCGCGCGAGGGCTGGTCGTCACCGTTGCGGCCCTGGCCGCCGGGATCGCGCAGCGAGAATTGCAGGCCGTCGGGCGTCGTCTTGAGGCCGGCCTGGTCGAAGGCGCGCTCCAGCGTGCGGGCGTCGCGCTGCAGGAGCTGCAGCGTCTCCACCTTCTCGACCACGACCCGGGCCTGGACCTGCCCGGCCTCGGAGACTTCGAGCTTGACGTCGATGCGGCCGAGATCCTCCGGATCGAGCCTGATCGCGAATTCCTTGGCGCCGCGCATCGCGCGCATGCCGATCTCGATCGCCACGGCCTGGAGAGGCACCGGCATCTCGGACCGCTGCATCGCCGGAAGGGTGACGATCGTCCGCGGATCGGTGCCGGCAGCCGGGCCCGCAGCCTGCACAAGGCCGGTGTTGGGCGAGGCGTTGGCCTGGGGCTGGGCGTCCGCCACCGCCGAGCGCAGGGCTTCCAGCGCCGGCGACGCCTGCGGCTGCGCCGTCGGGGCTGCGGCATTGGCGCCGGTCGAGGGCGCCTTGCCGGCTCCCGCGGCCTGGGACTGCGCTTCGTCCTTGTGCGCGCCGGGCTGGGCCGCGGGATCGGTCATGTCGTCCCCCTTGGCCTTCTTCTCGCCGGTCTGCGTGACGGGGCCGGTCACGGCGTCCGACGGCGCCTTCCTGTCGCCCGGCTGGGTGACGGGGTCGGTTACACCGTCCGATGAGGCTGTCTTCGCGCCGGATTGCGCGGTGGACTGGGTCTCGCCGTCTGCGGCGGCCGTCCGCTTGCCGGGCTGCGTCTGCGGGGCGCCGTCCGGCTTGACGGCGGCGGCGGTCGCGCCGGCGACCTCGACCGTCGGTGTAGCCTCGGTCGTTGCGTCCGCGGGGCCGGCGACGATCGCTGGCGCGGCTTCGGCCAGGGTCTGGGCCGCCGCGGCGACCGCTGCCGGATCGGCGGCGGTCCCGGCGGGAACCGTCGTGGGCGTCGGCGCTGCGGCGACGGCAGCGACGGCAGCGTTATCGACGACCGGGCCGGCGGGCGTGATCGGCGCTGGCACGACCGGCGGCGCGATAGCCTGGTTCAGGGCCGTGGCGGTTGCGGCTTCGACCGCTGGCTGCGGAAGGACCTGCGGTGCCTGCGCGTCGGCCTTCTTCGCCTTGTCGGGGCCGGCGCCGGACGCGTCGGAGCCCTGCGATGGGACGTCCGTGGTTCCGCACTGTTCGACTGGCTGCTCAACGGGATGTGCCGGAGGCGTTTCCGCGAGATCCTCCGTCGGCTTGCCGGGGGAAGCATCGTCGTTGGACGGCCGCGTCTCGGTCTTGTCGCGAGGACCGCCGCCGCGCCTTGCGTTCTCCGAGCGATGCTCAAGGGCCGCGGCCGGCAGGTCCGACTTCTCGGGGCGCGGATGATGGTCGTCCGTCGGCAGCCTCTCATGGCGCGGACGGCTCGCCAGCCACTCATCGTTTCGGCCCGGCGGATCGGACCGCTCGCGGGCGGCCTCGCGCACCATCTGGCCGAAGGCGTCGTCCTTTTCGGCGCCTGAACGGCCCGGACGGACGCTCGACGGTTGCGCGGTGCGCGCCGAGGCGACGGACCCCAGATCAGTCAATGCTGCCGAGACGCTCATGAGACGCTGAACTCCATGCAATATCGGGCCACCGCCTTGCAGGAAGAAGGCCAATCATAAAGTGATTTCTTTTCAATGGCTTGCGTTCGTTCGCCCTGGGCGGACCCGGGCAATCCATGCCGGACCCGGCAATTCCTGCCGAACGGCGGGTCTCTTCCGCCTGCCGCCGAAACCGCGTAAGGACGCCGCCGATGCTGAATTCGCTCGACATCGCCAAGAGGCCTGAAGACACGCGCGTCGTCGTCGCCATGTCCGGAGGCGTCGATTCCTCCGTCGTCGCAGCCATGCTCAAGGATGAGGGCTACGACGTCGTCGGCGTGACGCTGCAGCTCTACGACCACGGCGCCGCGATCCACCGCAAGGGCGCCTGCTGCGCCGGCCAGGACATCTACGACGCCAAGACGGTCGCAGACCGGATCGGCATTCCGCATTACGTGCTCGACTACGAGTCGCGCTTCCGCGAGGAGGTGATCGACCGGTTCGTCGACAGCTACGTGGCCGGCGAGACGCCGATCCCCTGCGTCGAGTGCAACCGGCGGGTGAAGTTCCGCGACCTGCTCGCCACGGCCCGCGAACTCGGCGCCGACGTGCTGGCCACCGGCCATTACGTGCGCAGCCGGCCCGGCCCGCAAGGCCGCGTGCTGCAGCGGGCGGCAGACCCGGAGCGGGACCAGAGCTATTTCCTCTATGCGACGACACAGGAGCAGCTGGACCTGCTGCGGTTCCCGCTCGGGCATCTCGCGAGCAAGGACGAGACGCGGGAGCTCGCGCGCCGCCACGGCCTCGAGGTCGCCGACAAGGCGGACAGCCAGGACATCTGCTTCGTGCCGGCCGGCCGCTACCGCGAGCTCGTCGAGAAGCTGAGGCCGGGCGCCGCGGAGGCGGGCGAGATCGTCCATGTCGACGGGCGTGTGCTCGGCCGGCACGAAGGTGTCATCGGCTACACGATCGGCCAGCGCCGGGGCCTCGGCCTCGCCGTGCGCGAGCCGCTTTACGTGATCAGGATCGAGGCCGACCAGCGGCGGCTCGTCGTCGGCCCCCGCGAGGCGCTGGCCCGGCGGAGCGTCGCGCTGCGCGACATCAACTGGCTGGGCGACAGGCCGCTGGCGGATATGGCCGCGTCCGGCGCGGAAGTGGCGGCGCGCGTCCGCTCGACTCGCGAGCCGCGCCCCGGCCTCCTCAAGCGGGATGGCGCAGGCTACGTGGTCGAGCTCTTCGATGCGGAGGAGGGCGTGGCGCCGGGCCAGGCCTGCGTGCTCTACGATGGGCCGGGGGCGGATGCGCGCGTGCTCGGCGGCGGTACGATCGAGCGGGCGTCCGAGGCCCGGACGGGCGCGGCGGTCGCCGCCAGCGCGGCCTGAAGGGCGGAGCTGATGGCGGTCCAGTACGATTCACGCGAGCAGGCGCAGGTCTACGAGACCTTCTCGAAATTCTACGACTACATCTATTCCTGGCTGTTCGCCGCCTCGCATCGCCGCGTGGCGCGCGCGGCGACGGCGGCGGGATCGCGCATCCTCGAGATCGGCGCGGGCACGGGCCTCGTGCTGCGCCATTACGGGGCCGACCGCGAGGTCGTCGCCGCCGACCTGTCGGTGCACATGCTGCGCAAGGCGCAGGAGAAGGTGCGCCGCTTCGGGCTCCGGCAGGTCTGGGGCGTTGCCGCGATGGACGCGTCCGCCATGGCGTTCCCGGATGAGGCATTCGACGTGGTCGCGGCGCCCTTCGTCATCACGCTCGTGCCCGAGCCCGAGCGCGCGCTCGACGAGATCGCCCGCGTTCTCCGTCCCGGCGGGACAATCGTCATCATCAGCCGCTTCGGCGCGGAGGAGGGGGCGCAGGCCCGGTTCGAAGCCTGGATCGCGCCGCTGATGAAGCGCATGGGCCTCTCCTCCGCCTTCAAGGTTTCGCGGATCCGAGGCTGGGCCGAGCGGCGCGGCGACGTCTCGCTCATCTCGGTCGAGCCCGGTCTTTACTTCAAGATGCTTACGCTCAAGAAGAATGGACCCTGAAGCGTGCCGGCCCGATGCGGCACCGGAGCATTATTGATAAGGCTGAAAACCCGTCCTGGATGCGTTGATTTGCAGATGAGCGAGAAAACTCTTGCAAATCAGCGTTGACGCGACTACCTTCAGGCCATCGAGTTTCGGTCGATTGATTTGCCTTCGTCGAGTGCAGCAGCGCCGCAGAGGCCGAAAATTTCCACTCAAAACGTCGATACAATGGGTGGTTGCGTGATGAGCGCAGTCGCTTTCTCTGCTCTCTTCTGAAGGCTTGACTACAATGCAAACTGGAACCGTGAAGTGGTTCAATGGCACGAAGGGCTACGGCTTCATCCAGCCCGACGCCGGCGGACCTGACGTGTTCGTGCACATCAGCGCTGTCGAGCGCGCCGGCCTGCGCGGCCTGAACGACGGCCAGAAGATCTCTTACGAGATCGTGGCCGATCGCCGCTCGGGCAAGTCCTCCGCGGACAACCTGCGCGTCGAGTGACGCCCTGAACCGGCCGTCGACCCGCGCTGGCGCGGGTCCGGTCCAACATGCGCAAGGATGACGCCGACCGCGGATGTACCGGCGGCTCTCCACGCGCATTGCTTGATCCGGGCGGAACGCAAGTTTCGTCCGGGTTTTGCTTTTTTGATGGGCCGTTTTCGGCTATCGACAGTCGCGTTTGCGAATGTTCGCGTATTCCAGAAGGAGCGGCCATTGGCCAAGGAAGACATCCTGACCTTTGAAGGTCGCGTCGAGGAGGTGTTGCCCGACGCGCGCTATCGTGTAGCGCTGGACAACGGCCACATGCTCGTCGCCTACACGGCGGGCAAGATGAAGAAGAACCGGATCAAGACCCTTGTCGGCGATCGGGTCACCGTCGAGGTGACGCCCTACGATCTCGAGAAGGGGCGCCTGGTGTTCCGCCACAAGGGCGACGCCGGTCCGACCTCGGCAGCCGCCCGCCGCCCGTTCAACCGGCGCCGCTGATATGCGCTGGCCCACCCGGACGACGCAATCGAAACACGATCCTGCGAAACAAGGTCCGGCGGGCCGCCCTCTCTATCTCTACCGCTCCACCGAGAAAATCGGTCTGAACGCCTTCACGGCGTCGGACGATCCTTCGCTCCTGCCAGGCAGCCATGGCCCCTGGCAATTCACGGGGCGGATCGCGCCTGACGTGCGGCTGCCGCACGGTCTGTCGCGCAGCGCCGCCGAGGCGGCGATCCGGGACAAGGGCTTCGCGCTCTGGCGCATGAAGCCCGGCCCAGTCACGGCCGCCTGAGCGGTCGCCCTTTCCTCCATCAGAACAAAAAGATCGGAACAGCCATGCAAGTGCTCGTGCGCGACAACAACGTTGAACAGGCGATGCGCGCCCTGAAGAAGAAGATGCAGCGCGAGGGAATCTTCCGCGAGCTGCGCCAGCGCAAGGCCTACGAGAAGCCGTCGGAGCGCAAGACGCGCGAGAAGGCCGAGGCCGTTCGCCGCGCCCGCAAGGCGGCGCGCCGGCAGATGATCCGCGAGGGTCTCATCGCCGCGCCGAAGGTGAAGCCGAAGCTGCCGGGCCGCGGCGGCAGGGGTGCCCCGCGCCCGGCGCTGCCGTCCTCCACGCCGGGAACCGGCACGCAGGGCTGAGGCGTTTCCGGCGGCTCGCCTTCCTTGACAGCCGCCGCACCTTCCCGCATATCGCGGCCACCGTTTGGCAGCGTAGCTCAGTTGGTGAGAGCGCCGGATTCATAACCCGGAGGTCGGCGGTTCGAATCTGCCCGCTGCTACCAGTTTCCCGATCGTCCGATCGGCGACAGGCCGTCCCACCCACCGGTGGGTCGGCCTTTTTGCTGTGCGCCGTGAAATGCATGCCGTCATGGATGGGCTTGACCCGTCCATCCACGTCTTCGCGGGGCCGACAGGAAAACGTGGGTGGCCGGGTCAAGCCCGGCCATGACGCAGGAGGGAGCCGTCTCGGTCTCCACGTGAGGGCCTTGAACGGCTCTGACCCTTTCAATTCGCGCGGTTGGTGATCGAAATCGCGTAGGCCGGGGTGCGGATGGCGAACATCGGATCGTCCTTCGGACCCTCGATGCCGTCCGCCAGGATGGTCGGGGCGAAGATCGTGCCGTCGCAGGTCTCGTTCTTCTCAAGCGCCGTGATCCGGAGCGTGCCGAGCTTCACGGTCGGGCGGGAATCCTCGTCGGCCCAGAGCTTCGTCACATCGTTGCTGTGGTCGCCGGCGCGGCCCATGACCGCCAGCATGTCGAAGCCCGCCGGCTTGCCGGTGGCGATCCGGTCCTTGATGTCGTCCACGAGATAATCGTTCGGCTTGGCCTTGGCCTCGTCGTCGGTGAGCCCCACCACGCCGCCGATCGGCACCATCCTGAACTTGATCATCTGGCCCGCGCCGGCCGCGTTCACCAGCGTATAGGCGTGCAGCCCATGGAAGACGGTGCCGACCCACGAGGCCGGGATCGGCTGGCTCGCGAGAAAGCGGCCCTGGCCCGTCGTCTCTGGGTTGGCGTCCGTCCAGGCCTTGACGCGGTCGGCATCGACCTTGCCGTCGGCGCCGGGCCGGCGGACCTGGATGAAGTCGAGCATCTGCTGCGGCGTCTTCGCGAAGTTCATCGGCGCGTTGATCATGACGAACTCGGTCTGGCCGGGTCCGCCGGGATCGATCCTGAAGGAGAAGCCGCGGTTGGGGCCCCGCACGGCGTCCGGCACCTTCGGGTTGCCGCCGCCGACCGAGAAGCGGGCGACGACCGGCACGGTCCTGGTGAAGATCGAGGCTTTCGACAAACCACGCGCTTCGGCCGTGGGCTCGAAGCTGCCAGTGAAGCACTGGCCCTTGGCGCCGCTCGGCCGGTGCTTCGCCTTGTTGATGTTGGCGTGCATCAACTCGACGATGGGCGCCGGATCGAAATCCTGCGCCTTGGCGGCCATTGCGCCGAGCGCCGTCGCGGCCGCCGCGGTGATTGCGATGGTGATCCTCATGATGTCCTCCCCGCCCTTGCGGCGTGGCCCAATCGTGGCGGGAAGCGTGGCCGGAGCAAATGACAAACGCGTTGCGGGACTGACGTTTCCGTGAGCCGCGGAACGCGGGAGAGGCTTGCGCATCGGGCCGTTCGGTGGAAGCATGGCGTCCGTTCAGCGGCCCAGCGCCGCGGCGGCGCAGCGCCTCCTTCTTGAACGTCAGGCGTATCGCCTCCCTCCGGCCCAGGGCCGCCATCAGACCGGGATCAACCGGTCTCCTGACGGAGGGAAGACCATGGCCAACTCACAGGACGTCACCAACGGCAGAGAAGGCGCGGGACCGAAGGGCGGACGGCGGATGACCGTCGCGATCGTCGGTCCCTTCCAGAGCGGCAAGACCACGCTGCTCGAGGCGATCCTCGCCCGCACCGGCGCGCTGCAGCGACCGGGCAGCGTCGAGGGCGGGAGCAGCGTCGGCGATTCCAGCGCCGAGGCGCGGGCGCAGGGCATGTCGGTCGAGCCGAACATCGCGACCGTGGAGTATCTGACGGATCAGTTCACCTTCATCGATTGTCCGGGCTCCGTCGAGTTCCTGCACGACATGCGGGCGGCGCTGCCGCTCTGCGATGCGGCGATCGTCGTCTGCGAGGCGGATTCCCGGAAAATCCCGGCGCTGCAGGTGATCCTGCACGCGCTGGAGGAGATGGGCCTGCCGCGCTTCCTGTTCCTCAACAAGATCGACCAGGCGACCGCCCGGGTGCGCGAGACGCTGGCCCTGCTGCAGCCGGCGTCGCGCACGCCGCTGCTGCTCCGGCAGATCCCGATCTGGCGCAACGGCGTCGCGACCGGCTACCTCGATCTCGCGACCGAGCGCGCCTACGTCTACCGCGACAATGCCGAGAGCGCGCGGGGCGAGATTCCCGCGGACGAGATCGAGCGCGAGAAGGAGGCTCGCTTCACCATGCTGGAGCGGCTGGCCGACTATGACGACGCGCTGATGACGGCTCTGATCGAGGACAGCGAGCCGCCGCGCGACCGCGTCTTCGCCGATCTCGCGCGCGAGGTGCGCGACGGCCATGTCGTGCCTGTCCTGATCGGCGCGGCCCAGCGGGGCAACGGCATCACGCGCCTGTTGAAGGCGCTCCGGCATGAGACGCCAGGCCTCGAGGCGACGCTGGCGCGCCTCAAGGTCCCGTCCGACGGGAAGCCGCTGGCGCAGGTGCTGCGCACGATCCACACCGCGCATGGCGGCAAGCTTTCGCTGGCGCGGGTGCTGTCCGGCAGCTTCGCCGACGGCGATCTGCTGGCGGTCTCGTCCGGTGGCGAGGCGCGGGTTGCCGGCCTGTCGCGGATGCTGGGACAGGGCCTCGTGCGGGTGCCGACTGCGGTCGCCGGCGATTGTGTCGCCTTCGGCCGGCTCGACAGCGCGGCGACCGGCGGGGCGCTGGGTCCGGCCCGCTCCCGGCCGCAGCCCGTGGCGACGGTCGCGTCGCCACCGCCGGTGATGGCGATGGTGCTCCATGCCTCCGACCGGAAGGACGACGTCCGCCTCTCGGCGGCGCTGCACAAGCTTGCCGAGGAAGATCCGGGGCTGGTCGTCGAGCAGGCGGCGGAGGGCGGCGAAATGACCATCCGCGGGCAGGGCGAGATGCACCTGCGCGTGACTTTGCAGCGCATCCGGCAGCGCTTCGGCGTGCCCGTCGACGAGGGGAAGCCTGCGGTCGGCTATCGCGAGACCATCCGCGACTCCGTATCCGCCCGCGGGCGCCACAAGAAGCAGTCCGGCGGGCACGGCCAGTTCGGCGATTGCGTGCTGACCGTGGAGCCGCTGCCGCGCGGGACGGGCATCGATTTCCGCGAGACCGTCACCGGCGGCGCCGTGCCGCGCCAGTACATCCCCTCCGTCGAGGCCGGCGCGCGGGCGGCGCTCGGCAAGGGGCCGCTGGGCTTCCCCGTGGTCGACGTCCGCGTGACGCTGACCGACGGCAGCTACCATTCGGTCGATTCGTCCGACATGGCCTTCCAGGCCGCGGCGCGCCTGGCGGTCGATGAGGCGCTCGCGCAGGCGCGCCCCGTGCTGCTGGAGCCGATCCTCGCGGTAGAGATCATGACGCCGTCGGACGGGCTCGCGAAAGCGACGCAGCTCGTCTCGGCGCGGCGCGGCCAGATCCTCGGCTTCGCCGGCCGCCTCGGCTGGGACGGCTGGGAGGTGGTCCAGGCGCTGGTGCCGGAAGGCGAGATGCACGGGCTGATCGTGGAGCTGCGCTCCGCGACGGCCGGCGTCGGCTCCTTCACGCAGCGCTTTGACCACATGGCCGAGATCAACGGCCGCATGGCGGACCAGGTGGTGACGGAGCGCCGGCGGGCGGCGTGAGGACGGATCGCGACTGCATCCCCCTCTCCCTGCCCAGCGGGGAGAGGGCCGGGGTGAGGGGCCAGGTGAGTCCGGCCTGCTGAGAACTCACCCAGGCCCCTCATCCTGACCTTCTCCCCGTTTCGCGGGGAGAAGGGACGTTGGGGCGAGGTCGCGTCCTAATTCCGTTCGTCGGGCAGGGGAGGGAGCGGGAGCACCCCGATCCCCTCCTCATGCAGCTCGATCGCCTCCTCGAGGCTGGCCCGGCCGCGGATCGCGCGGTCGTCGGCCTCGCCGGCGTGGATCTTGCGCGCCTCCTCGGCGAAGCGCGCCCCGACATCCTCCGTGTTGGCGGCGACATGGGCGTGCAGCTCGCGGATCATGGCGCGGAGCTTCTGCGCCTGCTCGCTCGCCATGACGAAGGCCGGGTCGGCGGGCGCCGTCTGCGGCGCCGCGGGCGGGTGGATCTCGATGTCGGCGCTGACCCTGACGTTCGGCGCCATGATCTGCTTGTCGATCGCGGTCGAGCCGCAGACCGGGCAGTCGATCAGTCCGCGCTTGCGCTGCTTCTCGTAGCCGGCGCTGTCGGGGAACCAGCTTTCGAAGCCATGGCCGCGCTCGCAATGGAGGGCGTACTTGATCATGGGTATGTCAGGCCGACAGGAGCCGGTCGAGCTCGCCCTTGTCGTCGAGCGCATACAGGTCGTCGCAGCCGCCGACATGGCGGTCGCCGATCCAGATCTGCGGCACGGTCGAACGGCCGCCGGCCTTCTGCGCCATCGCCATCTGTTCGGCGGCGGACTTCACCGGGATTTCGGTGAAGGGGACGGATTTCTCCTTCAGGAGGTCCTTCGCGGCGCTGCAATAAGGGCAGTAGGCCTTGGTGTAGATCGTGACGGGCGGCATGACTCAAGCTCCCAGCTGGCACTTAAGATAGTGAGTCATGCGTCGCTCACAACCCTCGAGAATGTCACGACATCGACCGCGGCGGCGCCGGCGCGCAGGAGCACGCGCGCGGCGGCGTTGGCGGTGGAATGGGTCGTCATCACGTCGTCGATCAGCACGATCCTCATGTGGCGCACGAGGGACCTCGAGTCCTCCGGCACGTGGAAGGCGCCCTGGAGGTTCGCCTGGCGCTGGGCGCGCGTCAGCCCGACCTGGCGCAGCGTCCGCTTGCGGCGGCGCAGCAGCAGCGGCTCGACCGGCAGGCCCGTGCGCCGGCCGATGACATGCGCGAGCGCCGCCGCCTGGTTGAAGCGCCGCTGCCAGAGGCGCGTCCAGTGCAGCGGGATCGGCACCAGCACCTCTGCGTCGGGCCAAAGGTCCACGCCCGCCGCCGCCATCAAGCCGCCCATCGCGATCGCGAGCTCCTGGCGGTCGCCGTACTTCAGCTTGTGGACGAGGGCCCGCGCCTCGCCCTCGTGCCGCGCCACGGCGCGGGCGCGGCCGAAGGCGGGCGGGTCGGCGATGGCGGCCGGCGAGAGCAGCGGCCCGCCGATGTCGACGGCGAAGGGCGTGCCGAGCCTCTCGCAGAAGGGGCGCGCGATGAAGGGCATGGCGCGCCAGCATGCCGGACACAGGGTCGCCGGCTCGGCGGTGATGGCGCGGCAGGCCACGCATTGCGGCGGATAGGCGGCATCGAGCGCCGCCCGCGCGGCGGCGCGGAGCAGCGCCAGCGGCCGGGAGGCGATCCTGTCGGCATCGGCGGACATGAGCCGATCATTCCGCTTTGTGCGTTTCCCGGCGAGTCTTTTCCAGTATGGCCCCGTTGAGTAGAGGTCCCGGCATGGCTGCGCCCGTCCTTTTCGATCACAGGCTACTCCTCGACAGGCTGCGGCGACGCGGCCGGCTCGCGGCGGGCGGCGATTTCCTGGTGCGGCGCGCTGCGGAGGATCTCGCCGAGCGGCTGGCGCCCGTGCTGAGGCCCTTTCCGGCGATGGCGGATTTCGCCACGCCGGGAGATGGATTCGCCGAGGCGCTGCGGCAGGTGCGGCCGCAATCGAGCCTCGTGCGCCTCCCGTTCACGCCCAATGCCGACGGGAATCTCCATCTTGCCGCCGAAAGCTTCGACCTGATCGCCTCGGGGCTCGCGCTGCAGCATGCCAACGACCTGCCCGGCGCGCTGATCCAGATCCGGCGGGCGCTGAAGCCCGACGGGCTCTTCATCGGCTGCCTCGCGGGCGGCGCGACGCTGACGGAACTGCGCCAGGGGCTGGCGGAGGCCGAGAGCGAGGCGACGGGCGGCGTCTCGCCGCGCGTCTTTCCCTTCGCCGACGTGCGCGACATGGGCGGCCTCCTGCAGCGTGCCGGCTTCGCGCTGCCCGTCGCGGACAGCGAAACCGTCACCGTCCGCTATGCCGACGTCTTCCGGCTGATGGCCGATCTCAGGGCGATGGGCGGCACCAACGTGCTGGCGGAGCGCAGCCGGAAACCGACCAGCCGGGCGATCTTCGCGCGGACGGCGGAGATCCTCGCGCAGCGCTTCGCCGATGACGACGGGCGGATCCGCGCGACCTTCGAGTTCATCTGGCTGTCGGGCTGGGCGCCGCACGAGAGCCAGCAGAAGCCGCTCAGGCCCGGCAGCGCGAAGACGCGGCTGGCCGATGCCCTTGGCGTCAGTGAAGGGCCGCCGTCCTGAGCAGGGTCGTGAGCAGGGCGGAGACTTCCCCGCCGAGCGCCGTCCGGAACTCGAAGATCGTCCAGCCCGTCCAGACCGCGGCGAACAGGAACGTGCCGGAGACGGCGAAGCCCTGGGGCACGCCGCGGCTGAGGATGATCGCGGCGAGGGGAACGGCCTGCATCATGTGCGTCGCCAGGAAATGCGCGATCCGCAGGTCGCCGCCGACGAGCGACCAGCCTGTGAGCGGCAGGCGCTCGAACCCTGGCGGCGGGCCGACATAGGGGCTGAGGCGCGCTCCGATCGTGAAGGCCGTCACCAGCGTCAGGACCGCGCCGCCGATGAAGCCCGCGGCGACGCCGAGGCGCAGGGCGGGCGCGACGCCGCTGCGGCCGTCGAACAGCGTGATGACACCGACGACCGCCGCCGCACCCACCAGCGTCACGGCGCCGAAGGCCATCATCCCGTAGAGCAAGCGCGTCGTCGGCGTGTCGAGGTTGAAATGCGACGCCTGCTGCCGCGCCGCCTGGACGGCGATGTAGGTCATTTCGAAGGTCGTGGCGACGCAGCAGGCGATGGCGGCCAGCATGACGAGCCGGTCAGCGCGCGCCTCCGGCGAGAGCAGGGAGATCGCGAGCGCGAGCGTCGCCGCATGCAGCGCCAGCGAGAGCTCGAACTTGATCGGCTTGGCCCAGACGCTCTGCACGCCGTCGATGGTGCGGCCGTCGAGCGAATAGGCGACCAGGGTCGCCGCGAACGCGCCGGCCATCGCGACGACCAACCACCAGAGCAGGCCTTCGGCCGTCCATTTCGATCGTAAGCGCATCCGCCCGGAGTTTCTGTAGACGCCGTCAACCTAGGATTTAAGTTGATACTGTCAACAACCGGTTACGTTATGGAAAGTGCAACCGGAAGGCGGCATTGCACGCCAAGTCCGCCATCGTCATGATGCGTTCGGGGCTGACACGGATGGGCATGGCTGTCGGAGGCGCTGAGCGGAGCAACATCGTACGACCGGCCGTGCGCGGAGAGGTCCGCGAGGCATGTCTCGAGGAAGCGCTGGCGATCATCGAGGAAAGCGGCGTCGAGGCGCTCAGCCTGCGGGAAGTGTCGCGGCGGCTCGGCGTCTCACACCAGGCGCCCTACCGCCATTTCACGAACAGGGACGATCTGCTGGCGGAGCTGCTGTCACGCTGCTTCGAGGTCTTCGCCGCCCATCTGGAGGCGCGGCCGCGCAGCGATCACCCGGGAGACGACTTCTATGCGATGGGCGAGGCCTACCTGTCCTTCGCGCAGGCGCACCCGACGCGCTACCGGCTGATGTTCTCCACGCCCATGCCGAGCCCGGAGAAATATCCGCAGATGATGGCGCGGGCGCGCGCCGCCTTCGGTCTTCTCCAGCGGCGGCTGGCCGGCATGCCGGCACCGCCCGCGCCGGTCGGGCAGCCCGTGTCGGACAAGCTCGATGCACTCTTCGTCTGGTCGACGGTCCATGGCCTCGCTGGCCTTCTCAACTCGCAGATCACGGCGGGACTCGGCTTCACGCGGGAGGAGCATGCCGCCGCGATCGGTCAGATCCTCGCCCGGATCGGCCTCGGCCTGGGCATGGGCGGCGGGGGGCCGCCCCCGGATCGCGAAGGGCCCGTCAGCCCGCCGTGACGAGGCGACGCGCGGCCAGATCCTGATCAGCCAAGCCCCGGTCCGCGCCTTCCCAGGCATGGTTGGAGCGCGGCTCGTAGGTCTCCGCCGCACCGAGCGCCACGCGCTCGCCGTCGACCACGCGCTTGTAGGTCTTCTGGGCGGGCGCGCCCGTCACGGCGCAGCGGGCGGTGAGCTTCGTCACGTGATCCGCCATCGCCAGCAGGCGCGCCGTCACATCGAAGGGCAGGCCGCGCCAGTCGAGATCGAGGCCGCCGCAGGTGACGTCGTGACCCGCCTGCAGCAGCGCATGGACGGCGAGGTGGAAATCGCCCTCGAACCAGGGTCGGTCCATGAACTGCACCTCGTCGGCGAACAGATGCGCTGGCCGTCCGTCGCCCGCCGCCGCCATCGCGGCGAAGAGGTCGCGCACGGAGGCGACCGGGACGGCCACATGCGCCGCGCCGTCGTGCGTGACGATGGCGCTTTCGGCATAGCGGTTGTCCATCGCCGGCTTCACGATCACGGCGGCGCGCTCGCCCTTCGCGACGGTGGCGTCGACCGCGCGGATGAGGGCGGTGGTCTTGCCCGCGAACATCGGGCCGGAGAGGACGGTGAGCGTGGCGATCAAGGCGTGACTTCCAGACAGGGTGGCGCGACGGCGCCGTCCTCGCAGAAATCACGATTCGAGGGCGCCGTTGACCGTCATTGCGGCGTCGTCCACCGCGAAATCGCGGGGGGTGCGGCGCCACTTGCGGTCGTCGAGGGATGAAGCAAGAGTGACGCCATGCTCGCCGGCCGCCTTTTCGCACTGTTCCTGCTGCTGATCGGGCTCCCGGGCGGATCCCAGGCACAATCCATGCCCTGCGTCCCGGCGGAGCCGTGCCGGTTCGGGACGGATGGCGAATACCGCGTCCTGCCGCCACCGGACTGGGACGGCCGGCGTCCGATCGGGGCCTTCCTGTTCGTGCATGGCCATCGCGCCAATGCCGCGGAGATGATCAACTACCGCGAACTCGTGGCGGCCGTGCATGCGCTCGGCTTCATGCTCGTCGCGCCGCAGGGCCTGGGCGACAGCTGGTCGACGAAGGGCTCGCCGGGGGAGGGGCGGCGCGACGAGGTCGCGTATCTCGTCGGCCTGCTCGATGATCTCGGCCGACGCCATCCGATCGACGGCAAGCGGATCGTGGCGTCAGGCTTCAGCCAGGGCGGGGCGGTCGTCTGGGAATTCGCCTGCCGCGGCGACGGCCGCATCCGCGCCTTCATGCCGATCGCCGGCGTCTGGTGGCGGCCCATGCCGACGGACTGCCCGGCGCCACGGCGGCCGATGGTGCATGTCCACGGCCTCGCCGACCCGGTGATGCCGATGGAGGGCCGTTCGCTGCGAGACCGCTGGCGGCAGGGCGACGTGCGCGAAGCCTTCGCCACGATGCGGCGGCTCCACGCCTGCGAGGCGGCGCCGGTGCCAGCGAAGCGCGGCGAACTCGACTGCGCCTTCGACGAGGCCTGCGGCTCGGGGCGGCCGCTGGCGCTCTGCCTGCATCCCGGCGACCACCACACGAACCCGGTCTGGCTGAGGGACCTGCGCGACTGGCTGCAGACGGCGATGGCGCGGCCGGACTAGCCGGTCTGCCCGATGCGGCCCGCCTCCCAGCCGAGGATCGCCTGCTTGCGCGTGAGGCCCCAGTGGTAGCCGGTCAGCGCGCCGGAGCGGCCGAGCACGCGGTGGCAGGGCACCACGAAGCTGATCGGGTTGCGGCCCACGGCCGCGCCGACCGCCCGTGCGGCGGAGGGCTTGCCGATGTGGCAGGCGACGTCGCCGTAGGTAGCGGCGCGGCCCATCGGGATGCGCAGCAGCGCCTGCCAGACGCGGATCTCGAAATCGGAGCCGAGCATGACGACGCGGAGCGGCTGGTCGGCCTGCCACTCCCGCGGCTCGAAGATGCGCGCGACGGTCCGGGCGGCCGCTGGCGGGTCCTCGACGAAACGCGCCTTCGGCCAGCGGCGCATCATGTCCGCCAGCGCGCCGGCGCGGCCGCCCGCAGGCTTGCCGGTATCGGCGGCGCGTCCTGCGGCCTCCTTGTCGTCCACCCAGCCGAGCCCGGCGAGGCCGCGCTCCGTCAGCACGGCCAGCGCCTCGCCGAAGGGGGAGGGCGCGAAGCCGTAGCGCAGGACCAGCCCTTCGCCGCCGGCCTTCCACTCGCCGGGCGACATGGCCTCGTGCGTGACGAAGAGGTCGTGCAGGCGGCCGGGACCCGAGAGCCCGACCTCGTAGGTCGCGTCCAGCAGGCTGGCGCTGTCCTTCAGGAGGGCCTTCGCATGGTCGAGGGTGATCGCCTGCAGGAAGGCCTTGGGCGTGATGCCGGAGAAGCGCCGGAAGAGATGGTGGAAATGCGATTCCGACAGGCCGACATGGGCCGCGATCTCCTCGAGCGAGGGCTGGCGCCGCCAGCGCGCGGTCATGTACTCGAGCGCGCGGCGCACGCGGTCATAATCCGACGCCTGGTCGGCGAGGGTGGGAAGCGGTTCGTCGGCGATTGTCATCAGCATGGGCTCGGCTCCCTCTTGCAAGTCCGTTTTGCAAGTCGCGCTTGCACGTCGTCCGATGAGTCGCACTATAGGTCCCGGGCTCAGGGGCCGACACCCGAAAGCTGCGGCCCGCTTGACACGTTGCCCATGCTGCCCTCTTGAGATGGTATACATATGAACGAGCCAGCAGCCGAGGCTTCTGGCCGATCCTGGGGAGGATGACCATGACCGACGCTGCGAAGCCGTGGCTCGCAAGCTACCCGAAGGGCGTGCCGGAGACGATCGATCCGCTCTCCGCCGGCACGATCGCCGACGCGCTCGACGAGGGCGCCCGCCGCTTCGGCAACCGCCCGGCGTTCGAGAGCTTCGGCAAGCGCCTCACCTTCGACGAGGTGCGCCGCGCCAGCGACGCGATGCTCTGCTGGCTGCAGGCCAAGGGCTTCGTGAAGGGTGACCGGATCGCCATCATGATGCCGAACGTGATGGCCTACCCGGTCGTGATGTTCGCCGTGCTGCGCGGCGGCTACACGGTGGTCAACGTCAACCCGCTCTACACGCCGCGCGAGCTCGAGCACCAGCTCAACGATTCGGGCGCCAAGGCCCTGGTGGTGCTGGAGAATTTCGCCCATGTCGTGCAGGAGGCGAGGGGGCACCTGAAGACGGTGAAGTCGATCGTGCTGGCGACGGCAGGCGACCTGCTCGGCCTCAAGGGCACGATCGTCAATCTGGTGGCGCGCCACGTGAAGAAGGTGGTGAAGCCCTTCAGCCTCGACGGGGCGGATCGGCTGGCGTCCATCCTCTCCGCGCACAAGGGCCAGACGCCGGCCAAGGCGACGATCACGCCCGACGACATCGCCTTCCTGCAATATACGGGCGGCACCACGGGCGTCTCCAAGGGCGCGACGCTCCTGCACCGCAACATCATGGCGAACGTGCTGCAGGCCGACGCCTGGATCACGCCCTTCCTCGATCCGGACGAGAAGGAGCCGGTGATGGTGACGGCGCTGCCGCTCTACCACATCTTCGCCCTGACGGTTTGCTGCATCTACATGCAGCGCATGGGCGGCTGCTGCCTGCTGATCGCGAATCCGCGCGACATCCCGGGCTTCATCAAGATCCTGCAGGGCGCGCGCTTCACGATGTTCTGCGGCGTCAACACGCTCTACAACGCGCTGCTCAACGCGCCCGGCATCGAGACAGTGAACTTCAAGAACCTGCAGTTCGCCGTTGCGGGCGGCATGGCGATGCAGGGACCCGTGGCGAAGCGCTGGAAGGAGCGGACCGGCAAGCCGATCATCGAAGGCTACGGCCTGTCCGAGACCTCGCCGATCGCGACCGTGAACCCGCTGACGCTCGACGAATTCTCCGGGACGATCGGCCTTCCCGTGCCCTCGACCGAGGTGAAGATCGTCGATGCCGACGGCAACGACCGCGGGCTCGACGGCGCGGGCGAGATCTGGATCCGCGGGCCGCAGGTGATGGCCGGCTACTGGAACCGGCCCGAGGAAACGGCGAAGGCGATGACGCCAGACGGCTGGTTCAAGTCCGGCGACGTCGGCGTGATGCTGCCGGACGGCCAGTTCAAGATCGTCGACCGGATGAAGGACATGATCCTCGTCTCCGGCTTCAACGTCTATCCGAACGAGGTCGAGGAGATCATCTCCGGCCACCCCGGCGTGCTCGAGGTGGCGGTCATCGGCCTGCCCGACCCGCATTCGGGCGAGGCGGTGGCGGCCTACGTCGTCAAGAAGGACCCGGCCGTCAGCGAGGCCGACATCATCAAGCATTGCCGCGAGGGGCTGACGGGCTACAAGGTGCCGCGCACCGTGACCTTCCGCGACACGCTGCCCAAGACCAACGTCGGCAAGGTGCTCCGCCGCGTCCTGCGCGACGAGGTGACGGCGAAAGGGTAAAGGCAGCGGTCACCGCCAACCGCTTCGTCATGGCCGGGCTTGACCCGGCCAACCACGTCTTTGCAGAGCCCGCAAGAAAACGTGGGTGGCCGGGTCAAGCCCGGCCATGACGCCCGCAGGACACGAGCGCATTCGATGCCAAGAACATCAACGCCTCATTCTCGTCCAATTTCAACGACATGCGGGTCTGGCTGACGCAAGCCGGCTTGTCGGACGATTTGTTCCATGCAAATCCGCAAGCCTGATATTCACCTTGGCCGCGCCTCGCGCCGCCATCGATGACGCGGAAAGACCCTTCCTCAATGATCAAGTCCATGCTTGCGGCCGCGGCCGCCACCCTTGCCGTTGCGCCTTTTTCCATCCCCGAAGCCTCGGCCCAGCAGGGCATCGCCTCCTACTACGGCCCCGGCTTCCATGGCCGGCGGACGGCCAATGGCGAACGGTTCAACATGCATGGGCTGACGGCCGCGCATCGCTCCGTGCCCTTCGGCTCGCGCCTCCAGGTGACCAATCTCGCCAACGGCCGCACGGTCGTGGTGCGCGTCAACGACCGCGGGCCCTTCACGCGCGGCCGGATGCTCGACCTCTCCTACGGCGCCGCCGGCGCCATCGGCATGAAGGGCGCTGGCACGGCCCGGGTGCGCATCTCGCGGCTTTGACTCCGTGCGTGAGGGCGGGTTACGCCCGCCCTCATGTCCCATTCCCCTGCTTCGATCGACAAGCTCTTCGTCACGCAGCTCTACCGGGGCGCGGTCTGCCCGCCCGAGGATTCCTTCCTGCAGGAACTCGACTCGAGCTGCCGGGCCATCGCCGAGGATGACATCGCGGGCCAGCGCTGGTGTCGGAAGAACGGCTATCCCGGCTACACGAGCTACGCCTCGCTGAACGACCTTCCCTGGCGCTTCCCCGTCTTCAAGGAGCTGAAGAAGCGCCTCGACCGGCATGTCGGCGATTTCGTGAAGGCGCTGGAATACGACCTCGCGGGCCGCAAGGTCGCGCTCGATTCGCTCTGGATCAACGTTCTGCCCGAGGGCGGGACGCACAGCTCCCACATCCATCCCCACAGCATCATCTCGGGCACCGTCTATGTGGCGATGCCGGACGGGGCCTCGGCCATCAAGTTCGAGGACCCGCGGCACGCGATGATGATGTACGCGCCCGTACGCAAGGCGAAGGCGGCGGAGGAGAACCGCAGCTTCGTCTATCGCGCGCCCGCACCCGGCGAACTGCTGCTCTGGGAGAGCTTCGTCCGGCACGAGGTGCCGCTGAACCAGGCGGAATCCGAGCGGATCAGCGTCAGCTTCAACTACCGATGGGAGTGACGCCCGCGTCCTCCGGCGATCTCGCGGCGGACCGGCGCTACGGCTACGCACGGGACCTCCTGCAGGAGGGCGACGCGGCGGCGGCCGCCGATCTCTTCCGCCAGGTGCTGGAGCTCGCGCCCGGCTGGCCCGCGGCCTGGTTCGGGCTGGGCGAGGCCTGCGAGGCGGCGGGGGACCCCGCTGGAGCGGTCGAGGCATACGGCCGCGTGCTGTCGCTGGCACCCGAGGATCCGCTCGGCGCGCTGCCGAGGCTGGCGCGGCTCGGCGCCGGCCAGGCCGCGATGACGCCGGCCTATGTGGCGGCGCTCTTCGACGAATATGCGCCGCGCTTCGAGGCGCATCTGACCAAGGCGCTCGCCTATCGCGGACCGGAGATCCTCTGCGACGTGCTGGCGACGGCTGCGCCCGGCCGCCGTTTCGCCGAGGCGATGGATCTCGGCTGCGGCACCGGACTGATGGCGGAAGCCATCCGCGACCGGGTCGGCGCCATCGACGGCGTCGACGTCTCCGCCGCCATGGTCAGCCAAGCGCGCCGGCGCGGGATCTACCGCGATCTTGCGGCGGGCGAGATGGCGGCGGCGCTCGATGGCGGGGTGCCCGCCCGCTACGATCTCGTCCTCGCCGCCGACGTGCTGGTCTATGTCGGCGACTGCGCGCCTCTGTTCGCGGCCGTGGCGCGCGCCCTCAGGCCCGGCGGGCACTTCGCCTTCACCACGCAATCCTGCGAGGGCGACGGCTGCATCATCGGCGAGGACCTGCGTTTTCACCAGTCGCCTTCCTATATCCGGCGGATGGCGAGCGAGACCGGGTTCGACGTGCGTGCGATGGCGGAATGCGTGGTCCGGATGGATCGCGGGCAGCCCTGCGCCGGCCATGGGTTCGTGCTCGGCCAGGCCGATGGCTGAGCCGCTGCCGCCGCTCTTCCGCGACTGGTTCGCCGCCAAGGGCTGGGAGCCGCGCCGGCATCAGCTCGCGCTCGTCGACAAGCATGCGGAGCGGCGCTCGACGCTGCTGATCGCGCCGACCGGCGCCGGCAAGACGCTCGCGGGCTTCCTGCCGACGCTGATCGAACTGGCGGATCGCCCGAAGCGCAACGATCTGAGGCCGCGCGGCATCCACACGCTCTATATCTCGCCGCTGAAGGCGCTGGCGGTCGATATCGAGCGCAACCTGGAGCGGCCGATCGGCGAGATGAAGCTGCCGATCCGGGTCGAGACGCGCACCGGCGACACGCCGGCCTCCAAGCGCGACCGCCAGCGGCGGCAGCCGCCCGACATCCTGCTGACCACGCCGGAGCAGCTGGCGCTGATGGTGACGTCCGCCGACGCCGAGAGCTTCTTCGACGGGCTGGAGCGGGTCATCTTCGACGAGCTGCACGCGATCACGCCGACGAAGCGCGGCGACCTGCTGGCGCTCGGCTTCGCCCGGCTGCGCGTCCTGTCGCCGAAGCTGGTGGCGACGGGCCTCTCGGCGACGGTGAAGTCGCCGGACGACCTCAGGGCCTGGCTCGTGGGACAGGGGGGGCCGAGCGCCGCTTCTCCCTTGGGAGAAGCTGTCAGGCGGAGCCTGACTGATGAGGGAGAACCACTGGCGCCGGGCTTCTCCCTCATCCGGCCGGCATCCGCCGGCCACCGTCTCCCGAGTGAGAAGGAAGAGCGCCACCTCGCAGACCTCGTGCTCGCCGAGCCCTCCATCGCCGCGCCGCCGATCATCCGCCTGCTGGATACGGAGCGGCGGCTGCCCTGGTCCGGGCATACGACCAGCCATGCGGCCCAGGAGATCTACGAGACGCTGAAGCGGCATCGCATGACGCTCGTCTTCACCAACACGCGCATGCAGGCCGAATTCCTGTTCCAGATCCTGTGGAGCGTGAACGACGACGGCCTGCGGATCGCGCTGCATCACGGTTCGCTCGACGTCTCGCAGCGGCGCAAGGTCGAGGCGGCGATGCAGGCGGGCGGGCTCGACGCCATCGTCTGCACCTCGACGCTGGATCTCGGCATCGACTGGGGGGACGTGGATCTCGTGATCTGCGTCGGCGCGCCGAAGGGCGCGAGCCGGCTGCTGCAGCGCATCGGGCGCGCGAACCACAGGCTGGACGAGCCGTCGAAGGCGATCCTGGTGCCGTCGAACCGCTTCGAGGTGCTGGAATGCAAGGCCGCCATCGATGCGGCCTACGCGGGCGAGCAGGATGCTGAGGTGAGCCGCTCCGGCGCGATCGACGTGCTGGCGCAGCATCTCCTCGGCCTCGCCTGCGCCGCGCCGTTCCACGCCGACGACGCCTTCGCCGAGGTGACCTCCGCCGCTCCCTACGCCGACCTCGACCGCGCCACCTTCGACGACGCGCTCGCCTTCGTGGCCACCGGCGGCTACGCGCTGCGCACCTACGAGCGCTTCGCCAAGATCCGGCAGGACAAGGACGGGCGCTGGCGCGCGGCCAATCCGCGCGTCGTGCAGCAATACCGGATGAATGTCGGCACCATCATCGCCGGGACGACGCTGAAAGTGCGCTTCGGCCGCCCGCGCGGCGCCGCGATGGTCGCCGGGCGAACGATCGGCGAGGTCGAGGAATATTTCGCGGAGACGATGACGCCGGGCGACACGTTCGTCTTCGGCGGCGAGGTGCTGCGGTTCGAGGGGATCCACGAGGATTCGGTGCTGGTGACGCGCGCGCCCTCCACCGCCGATCCCAAGGTGCCGAGCTACGCCGGCTCCAAGTTCCCGCTGTCCACGCATCTCGCAAGCCGCGTCCGCGACCTGCTGGCGGAACCGACCAGCTGGCCGAACCTCCCCAACCAGGTGGCGGACTGGCTCGGCGTGCAGCAGCGCAAGAGCCGTCTGCCGAAGCATGGCGAACTGCTCGTCGAGAGCTTCGAGAACCGGGGCCGGCACCATCTCGTCGCCTATCCGTTCGAGGGCAGGCTGGCGCACCAGACGCTCGGCATGCTGCTGACGCGGCGGCTGGAGCGGGCGCGGCTGAAGCCGCAGGGGTTCGTCGCCAACGATTACGCGCTGTCGGTCTGGGGCCTCGGCGACATCCAGTCCCGCCTCCGGCGCGAACCCGATTTCATCGACCGCCTCTTCGACCAGGACATGCTCGGCGACGACCTGGAGGCCTGGCTCGACGAGAGCGCGCTGATGAAGCGGACGTTCCGCTATTGCGCCGTGATCGCGGGCCTGGTCGAGCGCAAGCTGCCCGGCGCCGCCGAGAAGCGCGGTCGGCAGGTCACCATGTCGACCGACCTCATCTACGACGTGCTGCGCACGCACGAGCCGAACCACATCCTCCTGCGGGCGGCGCGGGCGGATGCGGCAACCGGACTCCTCGATATCGGCCGTCTCGGCGCTATGCTGGCGCGAATCAGGGGGCGAATCGTCCACCAGCCCCTGGAGCGCGCCTCGCCGCTCTCCGTGCCCGTCTTGCTCGAGATCGGGCGCGAGGCGGTCTACGGCGAGGCGGCCGACGCGCTCCTGGAAGAAGCGGCGGACGAACTCATCGCCGAGGCGATGGGCGAATGAAGCGGGGCGGCGTCTGGGGCGCGGCCCGGAGGAATGCGGGCCAGTGCCGTCCAACATCTATCTGCGGCAGGCCGCGCCGGCGGAGGAGGATCCCCTGACCGTCGCCGCCGTCAACGGTGCCGAGCTCCATCTCGACCATCATGGCGCGGCCTGGTGGCCGACGGAGCGGATGCTCATCGTCGCCGACATGCATCTCGAGAAAGGCTCCGCCTTCGCCCGCCGGGGACGCTTCCTGCCGCCCTACGACAGCGCCGCGACGCTGGCGCGGCTGACGCGGCTGGTGGCGCGCCACCGTCCGCGCCGCCTCGTGGCGCTCGGCGACAGCTTCCATGACCGGCACGCCGGCGAGCGCATGGAGGCGGGTCTCCTGTCGGCGCTCGCCGCGCTCGCCTCGGGTCTCGACATGGTCTGGATCGCGGGCAACCACGATCCCGAGATTCCGGCGGGACTGCCGGGCGATCAGACGGCCGAGCTTTCGGTCGGGCCGCTGACCTTCCGGCACGAGCCCGGCGCGGGCGCGCAGGCGGGCGAAATCGCAGGGCACCTGCATCCGGCGGCCAAGGTGGTGAGCCCGCGCGGCGGCGTCAGGCGGCCCGCCTTCGTCACGGACGGGGCGCGGCTGGTGATGCCGGCGTTCGGATCCTATGCGGGCGGCCTGAATTGCCGCGACGCCACGATCGAGCGACTATTCCGCCCGGAGACGATCGTGGCGCATGTCTGCGGCAGCACGCGCGTCTATTCCGTCGGGCGGCGGCGGCTCGCGCCGGATTAGCGCAGGGCGCCTGCTGCGGCCGCGAGGAGCGCGATCACGACGATCGCTGTGAGCAGCAGCCTCAATCGCCGGTACCAGTGCGGGGCGCCCACCTCGGTCATGCGCATGTCGGCGACGCCCAGCATGAGGAAGAGCGCCGGCATCGCGGCGAGGCCCATCAGCGTGGGCGCGAGCAGCGTCAGCCAGGCGGCGATCGAGGGGCCGACGGACAGCGCGAAGGCGCGGGCCTGCAGGCCGGCATCGGCCATCCTGAGTGCGAAGCCCCAGCGGACGCCGCCGAGAAAGGAGAGGATCACCGCGGCATAGGCCAGGATCGCGCGGGCCGGATCGTCGATCAGCGGCAGCGACCACCCCGTCAGCATAGCAATGGCGCAGGCCACGAAGGGGATCAGGCCCCCGAGGCCGAGCAGGAGGGCCGCCGGCGGAATGCGGTCGTCGCCGTCGGGCGCGAGGAAAGCGGCGGGCGAATGGTGAGCAGGCATGGCGGTCCTTCCGTCGCTCTCCTACGTCCGGAGGCGGCCGAAGGTTCAATCGCGGCGGAAGGCGTAATTCGCGAGCCAGCCGAAGGCGAGCGCCAGCAGCGCGGTGAAGAAGCCGTAGACCCAGGGCTGGACCAGCGCCGCGTGGGCGACGCGGGCCTCGAAGCCGGTCTTGACCACCTCGAAATCGGTCTTCTCGGAGGCCAGCGGCGCGCCGTCGGCGAAAAGCGTGACCACCGCCTCGTAATTGCCGAGGGGAGCGGTCGCCGGGAGGGTGATGGCGGCGCGGAAGAGATTGGGCGAGAGGAAGACGACGCCCCTGTCGTTCTCCTGGAAGAGGCCGTTGTTCGTCTTGATGCGGATCAGGGCGTCGTGGAAGCTCTGGCGGCGCACCTCGTCCGGGCGCGTGCCGCCGCCGCGCGCCGCGACCGTCTGCATGAGGCCGATCTGGAACCGCTGGCGCAGCGGCTCCGACGTCACCTCGCTGAGCGGACGGGAGGAATGGATCGCGAGATAGCCGGGGAGGCCGGCGTATTTCTGCTGGTCGGCGTTCACCCAGATGGGGCCGACCCGCTTCTTCTCGCGCACGGTGAAGGGGGCGGACGGGCCCCTGATCGTGACCACGACGTCGTAGGGACCCGACCGCGAGATGCTGACCCCATCGCGCTCGATCGTGCCGAACAGCACGAGATCCGCTCCGGTGTAGCTCGAGTTGATGAGCACGCGGCTGGAGGAGACCGAGGTGATCAGGCGCTCCGCCGCGGCCGGCGCGGCCGCGAGCAGCAGGCACAGGCAGAGCCACAGGCGCCTCATGGCCTGCTCTCCTGCTGCTCGATGGAGAATGGCTCCGCCGGCGTGACCGCGATCTCGACGGCGAAGCGGACGGCCACGCCGAAGATCAGCACCGCCAGGAAGAGGCGGAAATGCTCGCCCTTCAGGTTCTGCCCGGCGCGGGCTCCGAAGGCCGCGCCGATGACGCTGCCGACGATCAGGATCATCGCCAGCACCAGATCGACGGACTGGTTCGTGACCGCGTGCAGCACGGTCGCCGCCACCATGGTGAAGAGGATCTGGAAGAGCGAGGTGCCGATCACCACCGCCGTCGGAACGCGGAAGAAATAGATGAGCGCCGGCACCACGATGAAGCCGCCGCCGATGCCCAGCACCGAGCCGGCGAAGCCGATGAAGAGGCCGAGCGCCCCGATCGGGATCATGCTGATGACGAGGCCGGAGCGCTCGAACTTCATGGGCAGCGGCAGCGTCTCGAACCACCAGCGCCCGTCGGCGCGCCGCTGCCGCGCCGTCTTGGCGCGGTTGGGCATGAAGGTGGCGCGCAGGCTCTCGATCAGCATCAGCCCGCCGACGCCGCCGAGCAGGGTGACGTAGGAGAGAACGAGCACCAGCTCGAAATAGCCGGCGCGGCGCATCGCGTTGAAGAACAGCACGCCGAGCAGCGTGCCGAACAGGCCGCCGACGACCAGCACGCCGCCCAGCTTCGCATCGAGCGATTTTCGTCGCCAGTGGGTCAGGACGCCGGTCATCGAGGCGGCGGCGATCTGGGCGGCGCCGGTAGCGACCGCGACGCCGGCCGGGATGCCGATGAAGACGAGGAGCGGCGTCATGAGGAAGCCGCCGCCGACACCGAAGAGGCCGGAGATGAAGCCCACGGCCGCCGCCATGCCGAAGACAAGAAAAATGCTGACCGGCAGCTCCGCGATGGGCAAATAGATCTGCAATGCGCCTGAAACCGATTGTCCGCGAAAGCCGCGGCGCGCCATCCGAACAGAGGAACGCCGCCGTGCCAAGCCTTTGTCCGGGATTGGCGTGGATTCGCCCGCTTCGCGCTTCTACGGCGCCATGCGTGAACGGAGCATGACACGGCGGCGGCGTTGACCCGCGGCGGTGGACCCGTTGGCCAGCCTGGGGCGCTACCCCCCTACTTTAAATCCTTTGAACTGGGGCTTGCCGCTTGCTAGGATCGATTTCATGGCGGACGACAGCAGGGATGGGAGGCTGCCGGACGAAGTTGGGGGCGTGCAGACCCAGTCCGGCCGTCAGATCTTCGAAACACTCGAGCGCTCGCGGAAGGCGGGCTTCGACGCGATGGGCGCGGCGCTGGCTCACGAGCTGAACCAGCCCCTTGCCGCGCTCACGCTCTATCTCCAGTCCCTCAGCCGCCGTCTCGAACGGGACCCGTCCGCCGATCCGATGCTGCGGGAGTTCGCCGGCAAGGCTTCGAGCGAGGCGCAGCGCGCGGGAGAAATCGTGCGCCGCATGCGGCGGCTCAGCCTCAGGGCGGAGCCGGAGCTCCAAGCGATCGACCTCAATGCGCTGGCGCGCGAATGCACGGAGGCCGCTCTCGCGGCATCCACGCGGCACGCGGACATCCGGCAGCAGCTCGATCCGGACCTGCCGCCCGTGCTGGCCGATCCCGTGCAGATCAGGCAGGTGATTCTCAACCTGCTGCGCAACGCGGCGGAGGCGACCGCGCGGGTGCGCGCGCCGGTCATCGAGCTGTCGACGGAGGGGCGGCGCGATTCCGTCCGCCTGTCCGTCGCGGACAACGGTCCGGGCATCGGCGCACACATGGCGGCCAAGCTTTTCCGCGCTTTCGAGACGAGCAAGCCGGACGGCATGGGCCTTGGCCTTGCCATATCGCGCATGATTGCTCAAAATCACGGCGGCGATCTCGTGCTCGAGCGCGCAGAAGAGCGCCCAGGTGCAAGATTCGAGTTGCGACTGCCCGTGCGGCCGATGCATCCAAGACCATAAGAAAAGGGGCAGGACGAGCTCCGGGGACTTTCGTCAGGACGGAAGGGGTGGGAATGCTCAACGCGGCCAAGCAGACGAACGAGATTTTCGTCGTCGATGACGATGCGGCTGTGCGCGACGCGCTCACCATGGCGCTGCGCTCCGAAGGCTATGCGGTGGAGAGCTTCGCCAATGCGGCGAGCGTTCTCAACATCGTGCGGATGCGCGCGCCCGCGGCGATCCTCCTCGATGTCATGCTGCCCGACACGTCCGGCCTCGAAGTGCTGAAGGCGCTCAAGGCCGAGCATTACCCGGCGCCCGTGCTGATGATCACCGGCCACGGCGACATTCCGATGGCGGTCGAGGCGATCAAGCTCGGCGCCTACGATTTCGTGGAGAAGCCTTTCACGATCGACGTGCTCCTCGACCAGCTCCGGAGCGCGATGAACGCGCAGTCGCGCCGCGAGCAGAACGGCGGGCTCGGCGACATCGACCTCAGCCACATCGGCGGGGCCGTGCTGACGCCGCGCGAGCGGGAAGTGCTGCGCGAGATCGCCACCGGCGCCTCCTCCAAGGAGGCCGGCCGGATCCTCGGCATCAGCCCCCGCACCGTCGAGGTGCATCGCGCCCGCATCATGGACAAGCTCGGCGCCCGCAACGCCGCCGACCTGATGCGCATCATCTTCTCGCACAACGGCTGAGCGGACGCGGCCAGGGACGCGGCCACGGCCGCGGCCCTCTCCGCCTGGACTGCCCGATGCTTGCGCGCCTCGCCTCCCTGCGGCCGGATCTCGAGTCGTTCGCCGCCGCATCGGCGGGCGCGCTCCTGTTCGAAGCGCTCGGCGTTCCCGCCGGGGCGCTCTCAGGCGCGATGGTCGGAGTCTGCCTGCTCATCGCCCTGGGGCGGCCGATCCGGCTGGCCGCCCTCCTGCGCAACGCGGCGCTGCTGGTCTGCGGCGTGACCATGGGCGCCGCCGTCACGCCGGAGATGCTGAACGCGCTGAAGACCTACCCGTTCAGCCTCGCCACGCTCGTCCTCTCGCTGGCGGCGACCATGACGGTCACCGCCTGGTTTCTCAGGCGCTTCGGCGGCTGGGACAGGGCGACGGCCTTCTTCGCCGCCTCGCCGGGCGCGCTCAGCGCCGTCTATGCGGTGTCCGCCACGACGAACGCCGACCTCCTGAAGATCACGATGGCGCAGTCGCTGCGCCTGTTCATGCTGGTCGCCGTCGTGCCGGCGATCGTCGTGTCGGCCGAGACGCCGACGCTCGCCGCCGCGCGCGGCATCGCCACGCCGCTGGCGCTCATCCTCATGCTGGCGGGCGGCGCGGCGCTCGCGCTGCTCCTCGACAGGGTGCGCTTCGCCGGCGCCTGGCTCTTCGGCGGCATGCTCCTCTCGGCGGTGCTGCATGGCAGCGGGCTTGTGGCCGGCGACCCGCCGGAGTGGCTGGTGCGGCTCGCCTATGTCGCGATCGGGATCCTCATCGCCTCGCGCTTCACCACGATCACCCGCGCTCTGCTCGTGAGCAGCGCGCTGATATCCGCCGGGGCCTTCGTGGTCGGTCTGGCGATTGCGGTCGCCTTCGCGGCGGTCGCGGCCTGGGGCTCCGGCGTGCCGTTCGGCCAGGCGCTCGTGGCCTTCTCGCCGGGAGGGCTGGAGGCGATGATCGTGCTGGGCTCGGCGCTGGGCCTCGATCCGATCTATGTCGGGCTTCATCATCTCGTGCGGTTCTTCGGGATCGGCCTGCTTTTGCCGCTCAGCCTGCGCTGGCTCGACAGCCCCGGCGACAGAGAGCGCGAAAGTTAACTCGGCGTTTACCACGCCATGGGCAGTTTTTGCCGAGTAGGGCGGGGAAGGGGTGCGGATGATTCGGCTTGAGGCCGGCGTCCAAATCCTTCCGCAGGCAGACGAACAACGGGCGTCACGAGATGGCATATGGCTACGCCAGGAGCAGAAGCTCCGACCTCGATCCGAGGGACGCCTACGAGGCGCCGCGACGGTCGATGCGCTTCGATCGCGACGAGCGGCATGCGGACGACGTGATCGAGGAGGTGCGCCCGCGCCGCCGCCGCGCCCGCGACCTCGCGTTCGAGCGCCCCGAGGACGAGCAGTTCGGCTTCCGCTACGACGAGGCGCCGGAGATGCGCGAGAGGCCGGAGCGCGACCGCCGTCCGGAGCGCCGCGCCCTGCGCGAGGAGGGCTTGAGCGAGGCGCGCGTCACGCGCATCCTCGACGACGCCTTCGAGGCCATGCAGCATACGCTGCGGCTGAACGAGGATCGCACGGCCGAGGCCATCGAGAGCCTGGCGCGTCGGCTCGAGGATCGCCGGGCCGACAACCGCGTCCGCGCGATGCAGAGCGGCATCGAGCGCGACTTCGGCCGCTCCAGCGACGAGGACCGCACGCGCCGCGAGCGCCGGGCCCGGCGCGACGCCGACATCCGCGACGACGAGAGCCAGGAATCCAGGCACGAGGCCCGGCACGAATTCCGGCAGGAGCCCCGCTATGTGGAGCGCGCCGCGCCGCCCGCGGAGGAGCCCCGTCCGGTCGACCGCGTCATCGAGCAGCAGCTCCAGGCGCTCGGCGAGCGGATCGACGGCCTGGTCCGGCACGTGGTCGCCAAGCCCGTCGAAGCGCCGGCACCCGTCCGATCCGACACCGAATCGCTGGAGCGCCTGCGTGCCGAGGTCGCCCGGCTCAACGCGGCGCAGGTCCGGCCGCAGCCGCAGACCGACCAACTGGTCCATGCGCTGCGCGAGCTGGACGCCAAGGTGGGACGCCTCGCCGCGCCCGCGGAGCAGGGCTACACGGCCGTCGCCGGCCACCTGCATTCGCTGGGCGAGCGGCTCGACGCCATCGCCGACAAGGTCGCGAGCATGCGCCTGTCCGGGCCGCGCGACCTGCGCTCGCAACGCGCGGTCAACAACGACTTCGCCGAGCTCAAGCGCCTGATCACGCAGAGCGCGGCGCCGTCCGACGACCGGGGCGTGCTCAATGCGCTGCAGTCGCTGGAGCGGCGCCTCGAGGCGCTGGACCGCCCGCAGCCCGCGCTCACCCAGACCTTCGACCGGGTGCAGGCCATCGAGAAGAAGCTGGATCTGATCCAGCACGCGCCGCAGGAGCTGAACGCGCGGCTCGCGCAGCTCAACCGGCTCGAGACGCTCGAGCGCAAGCTGGACGCGATGCAGGGCGCGCCGAACGAGATCTCGGCGCGGCTCGACGAGATCTGCGCCAACCTGAACAGCCGTCCGCCGGAATCGCATCACGCCGCCGGCGTCGAGGCTGCGCTCGGCGCGCTGGCCGCCCGCGTGGAACGTCTCCATCAGGACCGTTCGGAGCAGGAGGCCCTGCGCCGACTGCAGGACGAGGTGCAGGCGATCAGCCAGAAGATGGACCTGGCCGCCGGCGCGAGCCAGGGCGAGCCCGAGATGATGGCGCTCGACCGCATCCGCAGCATCGAGACCAAGCTCGACATGCTGCAGGAAGCGCCGTCGGAGCTCGCGCGCCGGCTCGACCAGATCCAGTACATGATGCAGCAGGCCCCGGCTTCCGCCGGCGTGCCGCAGGGCTTCGAGACGCTGCTGCGCAATCTGGCGCTGCGCCTCGAGTCGATTCAGACGAGCCCGGCCGACGACGGCACGCTCGACCGGCTGCACCAGGACATCCGGCAGATCAGCCAGCGGCTCGAGGCGAGCCCGGCCGCCGGGCAGATGCAGGGCGTGGCGGATCTCGGCAATCTCGAACGCTCGATCAGCGAGCTGTTCGGGCAGCTCCAGCAGCTGCGCGGCGAGATGGGCACGACGGCCGCGCAGGCCGCCCGCATGGCGGCCGGCGAGGTGATCAGCCAGGCTCCCCTGGCGCGTGAGTCCGCGCCGGACGAGCTCGTCCGCCGCCAGCTGAGCGAGATCCATGTCGCCCAGCAGGAGGCCGAGCGCCGCTCGAACGAGACGCTCGGCGCCGTCCACGAGACGCTGACGCGGGTCGTCGACCGGCTCGTCGACCTCGAGAAGGACGTCAAGATCCGTCCGCGCGTCGAAGCGGCGGCCCCGCTCCCGCAGGCCGCGCAGGCGCCGCTGCAGACGCAGCCGCTGCCGCCGCTCGGCGCGGACCCCGCCGCGATCACCCTGCCGGCGCGCGCTTCGGGCCTCCCAGATGGGCAGGCGCCGAGCACCGCGGCGCTGCGCAGCCAGCGCCTCGGCGTTTCCCTGCCGACGGCGCAGGAGGTGAAGCCCAGCGGTATCGGTCAGATGCTCGCCGCCGCGCGGGACGCCGTCACCAGCCGCAAGCGCGACAAGGAGAAGGACGAGGCGGCCCCGCCGATGCTGCCGCCGTCGCCCGCGCGTCCTGCCGCCGCTCCGGCGACCGCTGCTCCCGACCTCGCGCTCGACATGCCGCTCGAGCCCGGTTCTGGCCGTCCGCGTCCGGGCCAGCACGACATGGCAGCGGGCGCATCCGATCCGAAGGCGAACTTCCTCGCCGCCGCCCGCCGGGCCGCCCAGGCTGCCGCCGAACAGTCGGCGGAGGCGCTGGCCCAGAACGGCGCCGTGCAGAAGGGAGGCCGCAAGCCCGCGGCCGCCGGGCGCAAGGGCCTGTCCAAGAAACAGGTGATCCTTCTCGGCCTCGCCGCCGTCGTGGTCGCCGTCGGCGCCTCCGTCCAGGTGATGCAGGCTCCGCCGAAGGTGGAGCCGCAGCCGGACAAGCTCTCGAACCTCGACCGGCTGCTCGGCCGGCAGGCTCCGAGCGAGACAGCGGGCGCCAGCAAGACGGCGCAGGGGTCTTCGACGCAGGCCGCGCCGACCCAGACCGGGGCTCTTCCCGGCGGCCAGCCCGCCGCCGGCCAGACGGCCCAGCCGCGCCAGATCGTCCCGCTCGATGCGACGGCGCAGGCCAGGCAGGAGGACCGCGTCGCGCTGCCGTCGGCCCGGACGACGGAGCCCGCCGCGCCGCTCGCCAGCGGCGATCCTTCGATCGTGGGCTCGATCTCCACGGACCCGCAGAAGGCGCCCGACGCTGCCGCCCTGGCGCGGCAGCCGCTGCCGGCCGTGTCGAACGACCCCCTGATGCGCTTCGAGGGCATCGCGGGAGCGGAGCGGCTGAAGGCCGCCGCCCGCGCCGGCGACACCGCCGCCTTCATCGAACTCGGCAACCGCCATCTCGAGGGCCGGGGCGCGCCGCGTGATCCGCGGACGGCGGCCCTCTGGTTCGAGCGCGCCGCCGACGCCGGCTCCGCGGCCGCCAAGTTCCGCCTCGGCGCGATGTATCGCGAGGGCCGCGGCCTCGAACGCAACCCGAAGCTCGCCTACAAGCACTTCCAGGCCGCCGCCGAGGCCGGCAACGCCCGCGCCATGTACAATGCCGCGGTGCTGCTCGCCGAAGGCATCAACGGCGCGCCGGACTACGCCACCGCCGGCGAATGGTTCAAGAAGGCGGCCGAGTTCGGCATCCGGGACAGCCAGTACAACCTGGCGATCCTCTATGCGCGCGGCCTCGGCGTGCCGCAGGATCTCGTCGCCTCCTACGCCTGGTTCGCCGCCGCCGCCGCGAGCGGCGACGAGGACGCGGGGAAGAAGCGCGACGAGGTGGCGGCCCGCCTGGCGCCCGACAAGCTGGCCCAGGCGAAGGCTGCCGCGGCCGCCTGGAAGGCGAAGGTGCCGGACCCCGCCGCCAACGAAATCCTCCAGCCGCCCGGCGGCTGGGACGCCTCGGCCGGCGCGAAGCAGGTGCCCGCCGCGGCGCTGGGCAAGACGGGATCGCGGGTGAATTGAAGAGGGGAGGCTAACTGATCCCTCCCCGCGTGCGGGGAGGGTGGCCGGCGCAGCCGGACGGGTGGGGAGCCCCCTCAGACACGGCTTCGCCGTGCCAGCTCCCCCGCGAGCGGGGGAGCATCAAGTCATCACGCCAGCAGCACCGTGAATTCGCAGGCCGGCGCACCCGTCGCCTCGCAGGCGGTCTCCACGACGCGCACGGGCCGTCGCAGGATCACCTCGAAGATGCGCTCGAAGGTCGCGGCGTAATAGGCGCAGACCGGCGCCTCGGCCGCGGCGTCGCGGCTCACCGGACCGCCGGCGAGCGAGAGGACGAAGGTCCTGCCCTCGCGCCGCCAGCCGAAACGGCCGCGGCCGGCGAAGGTCCAGGCGTGGCGCCCGATCGCCCGCAGCAGCAGGGCGAGCGCGAGCGACGACGGCAGCAGTCCGAGAAGCCTCCGGGCGAGCGCAGGAATGCGGAACGCCAGCAGATAGTCGGCGGTCAGGCGGCCGGCGCGATCGGCGATGGCCGCCGCCCGTTGCAAGCCCAGTTCGCGCCGGAGCGCCGCGTGCAGATCCGCCACGTCCTCGTCGGGCACCATTTCCACGGGCGGCTGCGCGAGATGGCGGAGCAGGCCCGCCGAGGCGAAGACGCGCTCGGCGGCGCCGTCTCCCGCTTTCGCCAGGGCCTCGGCGAGGCGGGTGACGGCGTTCGGGCCGATCCGTCCCGCCGCCGCGGTTTGCATCAGACCTCCCGCCGCGGCCCGCCGCGCACGAACTCGACGCGCTGCCGCGCCGCCGGCGCGGTCGGCAAGTCGAGGTTGCGGGTGATGCCGTCCATGTCGGCCTCGTCCATCTCGCCCTGGCCGCCGCCGCAGGCCATCGCCTCCTTCGCCGCCTTGGCGGCCGGGTTGGGCTTGCGGTTGTGCGTGGTCTGCCACTCGACATCCTCGTCGGCGGCGCGCTTGCGGGTCATGTCGAAGTCGAACTTGACCTTCTTGCGCGACTGCGGACCCCAGTAGTCGACCTTGCCGAGGTCGTAGAACTTGCGCTCGACGCCGGCCTTCAGGAAGGCCTTGAGGCAGCCGAGCAGATAGCGCCGCCGGGCGCCGGAGCCGGCCCAGGGATAGGAGAAGAACGCCTTCTTCATGTAGAAGCGGCGGTAGTTGTTCATCACCCGGTCGAGCAGTTCGCCCCGGTCCATCGCCTCGGGCTTCATGATCGGCGTGACGAAATTGTACTTCTCGTAGTCGAAGATCTCGACCTTGTCGCCGAGGTCGCGGAAGAGGTCCGAGAAGGGCCAGGGCGTGTACATCGACCAGTTGGCGAGGTCCGGCTTCCAGTCGCAGGCCATCTTGTAGGTCTCTTCCAGCGTCTCGGCCGTCTCGTTCTCGAGGCCGACGATGAACTGGGCCTCGACCACGATCCCGGCTCCGCGCAGAAGCTCGATGGCGCGCTTGTTCTGCGCGACCGTCGTCTCCTTGTTGAAGAGGTCGAGCTTGAGCTGGGCCGCGGCCTCGGTGCCGAGCGACACATGGATGAGGCCGGCCTTGCGGTAGAAGGGGAGGAGGGCCTCGTCCCGCAGGATGTCCGTCACGCGCGTGTTGATGCCCCAGAGGATGTCGACCTTCCGGTCGATCAGCTCCTGGCAGAAGGCGACGAACTTCTTCTTGTTGATGGTCGGCTCCTCGTCCGCGAGGATGAAGAAGCCGACGCCGTGCTTCTCCTTCAGCTCGACGATCTCGTCGACGACCTTCTTCGGGTCCCTGATGCGGTAGTCGCGCCAGAACTTCCACTGCGAACAGAAGGAGCAGGTGAAGGGGCAGCCGCGCGCCATGTTCGGGATCGCGACGCGGACGCCCAGCGGGATGTACTGGTATTTCGGCCAGTCGAGGATCGACCAGTCGGCCTTGATCGAGTCGATGTCCTTGACCGTCGGGGCGGCCTGCGTGGCGTAGACCTTGCCGTCGACGATATAGGCGAGGCCCTTGATCGAGGCCCTGGCTTCGGGCCAGCGACCCTCGGCGACGGCCTTCGCCACCTCGACCATGATCTCCTCGCCCTCGCCGCGAACGATCGCGTCGATCCAGGGCGCTTCGGGGAGTACCTGCTTGTACATGAAGGTGGCGTGGACGCCGCCGAGCAGCGTGACGGCGTTCGGGCAGACCTCGCGCGCGACCTGAAGCGCACGCTCGGCCTTGTAGATCGAGGGCGTGATCGCGGTGGCGCCGATGATGTCCGGCTGCAACTCCTCGATGCGCCGGCGCATCTCCTCCTCGCCGATGTCGTGCGTCATCGTGTCTAGGAAATGGATGTCGTCGAAGCCTGCGCCCTTCAGAGCGCCCGCGAGATAGGCGACCCAGGCCGGCGGCCAGTTGCCGGCGATCTCGGCGCCACCGGAATGATAGTTCGGGTGGATGAAGAGAATGCGCATGGAGACCTCCCGCAGTGTCAGCCCAGACTGACAGCGTGGTGTCTTGATGCGTTGACATGGATCAAAACTGGATGATGCGCTGCGTCATGGACGGGCTTGACCCGTCCATCCACGTCTATGTGCGAGGCGTGCGGAAGACGTGGATGGCCGGGTCTTGCCCGGCCATGACGTTATCTCTCAGCTACCCGCTTGCTGGCCCGGCCGCTTCTCCGGCAGCTTCGGCAGGAAGGCCGCGAGCAGGCCCATCGCGGGGAAGAAGGCGCAAAGCCAGTAGACCGTCGTGATGCTCGTGCGGTCGGCGATCTCGCCCAGCATGGCGGCCGCGACGCCGCCGAGGCCGAAGGTGAGGCCGTAGAAGAGGCCGCCGATCATGCCGACGCGGTTCGGCATCAGCTCGATCGCGTAGATCAGGATCGAGGCGAAGGCGCTCGACATGATGAGGTTGATGATGATGGTCAGCACGCCGGTCCAGAACAGGTCGGCGAAGGGCAGGATCAGCGAGAAGGGGAGGGCGCCCAGGATCGAGAACCAGATCACCTTGTTCCGGCCGATGCGGTCCCCGATCATGCCGCCGAAGATCACGCCGACGGCGGCCGAAACGAGGAACAGGAACAGCATCAGCTGCGAGGTCTGCACCGACACGCCGAAGCGCTCGATCAGGTAGAACGTGTAGTAGGAGTTGAAGCTCTGGGCGTAGGCGTTCTTCGAGAAGAGCAGCACGATCAGGATGAAGAAGGCGAAGGCGACGCCGGCCTTCGAGTCGATCGGCCCGCGCTTCGGCGCGGCGCCGGCGCCCCCGGCCTTGGCGCTGCGCGCGAAAGCGGCCTGCCAGCGGCCGGTCCAGAACATCAGGCCCATGGCGAGCAGCGCCGCGATCGAGAACCAGGCGAGGCTCGCCTGTCCCTTCGGCACCACGATGAAGGCGGCGAGCAGCGGCCCCAGCGAGCCGCCGGCCTGGCCGCCGACCTGGAAGATGCCCTGGGCGAGCCCCTGCTGGCCGCCGCTGGCGTTGCGGGCGAGCCGCGTCGCCTCGGGATGGAAGACGGCGGAGCCGAGGCCGATCAGCGCGGAGGCGACGATGACCGTCGCGTAGCTGCCGGCATTGGCCAGCACGACGAGCCCTACGAGCGTGGAGCCCATGCCGAGGACCATCGAGTAGGGCATCGGGCGCTTGTCCGTCACATAGCCGATCAGGGGCTGGAACAGGCAGGCGGTGAGCTGGAAGGTCAGCGTGATCAGGCCGATCTGGCCGTAGTCCAGGTTGTAGGCATCCTTGATGATCGGGTAGATCGCCGGGATCAGCGACTGGATCATGTCGTTCAGGAGGTGCGTCAGGCTGAGCGCCAGGAGGATCGGCAGCGCCGTCTTCTGGGCGACCGCAGCGACCGGCGCCGTGTTCGACTCCGCGCCTGCGCTCGTCACGCTCATAGCTGCATCACCCATGTGCGAAGGCGCTCGGCCGCCACGGCCGCCTGTTCGGGCGACCGGGCGAAGCAGAGCCGGAAGAACGGCTCCGCGCCCGGCCCGAACGCCGTTCCCGGCGCGACGCCGACCTTGACGTCGTCGATGATCTTCAACGCGGCGGCGCGGGTGTCGGTCACGCCGTCGATCGTGAAAAAGAGATAGAAGGCGCCCTCGGGCTTCAGGAAGCGGACGCGGCCCGTGGAGGCGAGCGCGTCGCAGAAGGCGTCGCGGCTGCGCCGCGTCCGCTCGATCTGCTCGGCGATGAAGGCATCGCCCTCGTCCAAGGCCGCGATCGCGGCGCGCTGGACGAACACGGGCGAGCCGGAGGTCGAGTACTGGATCAGGTTCTCGATGACGGGTCCGAGCGCCGGCGGCGCCTCGATCCAGCCCAGCCGCCAGCCCGTCATGGCCCAGTTCTTCGACATGGTCTGGACGAAGAGGATCTTGTCGTCCGGCGCCATGACGTCATGGAAGGAGGGCGCGCGCTCGCCTTCGTAGACGAAGCGGCCGTAGATCTCGTCCGCGATGATCCAGACGCCGTGGCGGCGCGCGATGGCGAGGATCTGCTCGAGCTCGGCGCGGCTCGCGGTCCAGCCGGAGGGGTTGGACGGCGAGTTGATGACGATCCCGCGCGTGCGCGGCGTGATGGCCGCCTCGAGATCGCCCATGTCGAGCGACCAGCCGCGGTTGCCGAAGCTCTGCGGCACGAAGACGGTCTTCGCGCCGGAGATGCCGGCGGCGGCCGCGAAGTTCGGCCAGGCGGGCGAGGGGATGACGACCTCGTCGCCGACGCCGGCGATCATGCGAAGCGCGATCTGGACCGCCTGCATGCCGCCGCCCGTGACGTAGAACTGCTCCCGCTCGAACGGCCGGCCGTAGGCGCGGGTCATGTAGCGGGCGATGGCGTCGCGGAGGTCCGGATGACCGCGCTGCCAAGTGTAGAAGGTCTCGCCGGCGGCGAGCGAGCGGCCGGCAGCATCGGCGATGAAGGCGGGCGTCGGCAGGTCCCCTTCGCCGACCCAGAGCGGGATCACGCCTTCGCGGGCGCGGCCGTAGGTCGAGACCTCGACGATGCCGCTGGCGGGCGCATCGGCCGCCTCCGGGCGCAGACTGCTGACAAGAGCCGGTTCGGCCTGCGTTCCGGCCTGTTTGACGATCGCGTGCATCCGACGCGGAATAAAGCAGTCCGCCCCGTCCGTCCCATGGAATCTTGGGATCGGACCGATGCAGCGCGTTTGTGGAGCGCGGCGCGCGCCGCGCTCCCGGGCGATCGATCAGGCCCTGGCCTTGAGGACGTCGCGGATCTCGGCCAGCAGCTTCTCGCTCTGGGTCGGCTCCGGCGGCGCGGCCGGAGCGGCGGCCTCCTGCTTCTTGAGCTTGTTCATGCCCTTCACGACGATGAACAGCACCCAGGCCACGATGATGAAATTCACGACGAAGGTGATGAACTGGCCGAAGCCGAGGACGGGGCCGAGCTTCTTGGCGTCGGCGTAGCCGGTGCCGGGCGGGACCGTGGCGCTGCTCAGCATGATGTAGAGGTTGGTGAAGTCGAAGTTTCCGAACATGCCGATGATGGGCATGATGATGTCGGCGACCATCGACTCGACGATCTTGCCGAACGCGGCACCGATGATGACGCCGATCGCGAGATCGACGACATTGCCCTTCATTGCAAAGTCCCTGAATTCCTTGAGCATAACCCCTCCATCCGGCGCAGGATGCGATGCCCCGTGGCCGCTCCTCTTCGCCGGCCGCAACTCTAGTCAAGGTTGTTACCTTACGTAAATACCCGGGCCCGCGCCGGGTTTTTTCCCCAGGCAAACCTGTTTCGACTTTTGCGCATGGCTGGATGACCTGCTATGCACCAGATGCGACAGCTCGTGCCTGGGAGGAGCGCGAAATGGCGATGGACTGGGACAAGGTGCGAATCTTCTTCGCGGCTGCCGAAGCGGGCAGCTTCACGCATGCCGGGACGGCGCTCGGCCTGTCGCAGTCCGCGGTGAGCCGGCAGGTGAGCGCGCTCGAGGCCGAGCTGAAGATCCCGCTCTTCCATCGCCACGCGCGCGGCCTGATCCTGACGGAGCAGGGCGAGTTGCTGTTCCGCACCGCGCGCGAAGTGCTGCAGAAGCTCGAGCAGACGCGCGCCAAACTGTCGGACAGCCGGGAGAAGCCGAACGGCGAACTGAAGATCACCGCCAATGTCGGGCTCGGCACCCACTGGCTGACGCCGCGGCTCGGCGAATTCCTCGATCTCTATCCCGAGATCACGACCCAGATCATCCTGACGGACGACGAGCTGGATCTGGCAATGCGGGAGGCGGACGTGGCACTGCGGCTGCGCCAGCCGGTGCAGGGCGACCTGATCCAGCGCAAGCTCTTCACGGTGCATTTCCACGCCTACGCCAGCGCCGATTACCTCAAGCGCTTCGGGCAGCTGAAAAGCATCGACGCGCTGTCGGACCATCGGCTGCTGAAATTCGGCGGCACGCTGCCGCCGCACCTGCTCGATCTCAACTGGCACATCACGGCCGGCCGAAGCGTGCGCGAGCCGCGCCCCGCCACACTGACCGTCAACAACCTGACGGCGCTGATCCGTTCCTGCCAGCGCGGCTTCGGCATCGCGATCCTGCCGGACTATCTGGTCGAGCCCGACAGCGGGCTGACGCAGCTCCTGACCTCGGAGCAGATGCCTGAGCTCGACTGCTACCTCGTCTATGCCGAGGAGATGAAAGGCGTGGCGCGCGTGCAGGTTTTCCGCGATTTCATCGTCGGCAAGGCGCAACGCTGGGCCTTCTGACCTCTGTTTCAACAGATAATCACTGGAATAGCTCCAAATTGCCGTCTCGCGCGGACCTTGAAGCCGCATCGTTCGTTCTAGCGCGGAAGCGTCGAGCCGGTTTGCTCCGGTCACGCAGTTCGTGGTTCGGCGGGAGCAGAACAGTTGACGCGTACCGGATCAGGCGCTGCGAGCGCCGAGGAGATGCTCGGGCGCAACCGTCTTCTCGCGCTCCTGACGCCAGATGAGCGGGCCGCGCTGAAGCCGCATGTAGCGCTCTTCCAGGCCGAGCAGGGGCGGCGGCTGCTCACGCCGGGAGAACCGATCGACAGCGTGCTGCTCTCCTGCGGGGCTCTCATCTCGATGGTTGTGGCCATGCCGGACGGACGCACGGCGGAGGCCGGCCTCGTCGGTCCGGAGGGGCTGGTCGGCTGCCTGTCGACGACGGCGCAGCATCCGGCGTTCGCCCGCGCGGTCGTGCTGATCGGCGGCCCGGTCGCCGCCGTGAAGCTCAGCGTCATCGAGGAAAGCAAGGCGCGCTCGCCGGCCCTCAGCGACGCGATGGCGCGCTACGCCGACTGCTTCATCGCCCAGCTCCTGCAGACCATCGCCTGCAACGCGCTGCACCCGCTGGAAAAGAGGCTGGCGCGCTGGCTGCTCACCGTCCACGACCTGCATGGCGGCGACGAGATTCCCCTGACCCAGGGCGACCTGTCCGACATGCTCGGCGTGCAGCGGACATCGGTCACGGCCACCGCGACCAGTCTGCAGGACAGGGGCTTCATCGCCTACCAGCGCGGGCGCATCCGGATCGTCGACCCCGACGGCCTGCAGGCAGCGAGCTGCTCGTGCAACGTCCCGGTTCGCGAGCATTACAAGCGCCAGCTGAGACGCAGGGACTGACTGAATTCAAAGACTTTCCGGGAACCTGCGCCGTACGAAAAAACTTCAACAGAAAAGCGGCGTTGTGTCGACTAGCAGACGAACAGGGTGAGCAGGCCCTGTTATCCGCCAAACGACAACGCGCCGCTTCGTGATCAGTTGCGCGGGAGACCCACGATGGATGGTGGCGCTCGGACACGAGGCCAGATCGAATTCGACGGCAATCGGCTGCTGCGTGCGATGAGTCGCTCCGATCGCGAGCTGCTGCGGCCGCATCTGCAGGCCGTGACGCTGCGTCAGGGCGCGGTGCTGATCGAGGCCGGCGAGGATGTGACGCGCTGCTACTTCCCCTGCGACGGGACGATCGCCGCGCTCGTCGTCGCGTTGCCCGACGGCACGATGACCGAAACCGCCACGGTCGGCCGCGAGGGAGCGATCGGTGGCATCGTCAGCCTCGGGCAGAAGCCGGCCTTCGCCCGCGCCGTCGTCCAGGTGGGTGGCAACGCATTCTGGGTCGACAGCGAGCGCCTGGAAGCCTGCAAGGACGCGTCCGGCACCTTCCGCGACCTGATCTCGCGCTACGCCGACTGCCTGCTCGCGCAGGTGCTCCAGTCCGTCGCCTGCAACGCGCTGCACAGCCTTGAGCCGCGCTTCTGCCGCTGGCTGCTCCACGTCCACGACCGGGCCGGCGGCAGCGACGTGCCGCTGACGCAGGAGGTGCTCGCCGAGATGCTCGGCGTCCAGCGCACGACCGTCACGGCCGTCGCGGCGGCGCTGCATGCGAAGGGGCTGATCCAGACGGGCCGCGGCCGGATCGCCGTGATCGATCGGCCGGGAATCGAGAGCATCGCCTGCGCCTGCCACGGCGCGGTGGTCGAGCATTTCGAACGATTGCTGCCCGGCGTCTATCCGCGCGCCGTACAGCCGCCCGCATCCCGAAAAACGGTGGCCGGGTGATGGGCAGCAGTCTTTCCTACGGCTCAGAAGGCGCCCACCGGAAGCTGCGCATCCTCAGCGTCGAGGACGATATCCTGGTCGCCATGGGCACGACCGGCATGCTGGAGGATTTAGGACACAGCGTGGTCGAGGCCTCCTCCGGCGAGCAGGCCTTGGCGCTGCTCGAGCGCGGGCTCGAGGTCGACATGCTGATCACGGACCAGGGCATGCAGGGGATCAGCGGCGTCCAGCTCGTCGAGGCGGTCAGGGAGATGACAGGTGGCATGCCGGCCCTCCTCGTGACCGGCTATCTCCGGATTCCCATTCCCGACGGCCCGAAGGCCGTGGTCCTGCGCAAGCCCTTCCGGGCCAGCGAACTCGAGGCGGCCATTCGCCAGGCGATGCCTGATGGAACGATGTCCGAGGAGTCGATGCCGGACACGAGCGGCAAGAATTCACGTCGACCGGACGCAGAAGCCTGATCCATCTGCCCAATTCGCGGCATCCGACGGCAGGAATGCTTATCGGCGAGGCAGGGCGCAGTGATTTTCAGTCCTGATGACGATGCGTAAGCCTAACATTTATGCATGGCAGGCATCTGATGGTGCTGGTTGTGCAATGCAGCAAACGGGAGCATATCACACCCATCGGCGGCGGCGGTGCTCCGTTCCTCCTCCCTGCGTTGAGCTCGCAGCTGTCGTGAAATTGAGATTTGGTCCATCCTCCTCCCTGGGACCAAGTCTTCTGGGCCGGACGATCCCCTCCCGATCGTCCGGCCCATTTCTTTTCAAAACCCTCTTTCGTGGTCAGCGGGCGCCGAAGGCCTGCTGCAGCTGCTGCGCCGCCAGAACCTGCGCCTCCGCGGCCTTGGCGACCACGGCGTCCATGCCGAAGAACTCGTGCGTGACGCCGTTGTAGACCTTGTGCGTCACACTGTTCCCGGCCGCCTTCAGCTTGTCCGCCAGCATGTCGCCCTCGGAGCGCAGCGGGTCGATCTCCGCGCCGATGATGGTCACGGGCGGCAGATTCGCGAGGTTCGCGGCCACGAGATTGAGGCGCGGGTCCTGCTTCTGCTCCGGCGACGCGAGGACGTGGCTGAAGAACCAGCCCAGCATCGGCGTGTTGAGCGGCTTGGCGGCGGCCTGCCCCTTCTTCGAGGGCGTGTCGTCGGCCGTGGCGGCCACGGGATAGACCGCGACGACGGCGACAGGTCGCGTCAGGTTCGCCTCGCGCGCGCCGATCGCCACGTTCATGGCGAGATTGCCGCCAGCGCTCTCACCGACGATGGCGACCCGGTTGGCGTCATAGCCCCAGCCGCCGGCGTTGCGGAGCACGTAGCGGTAGGCCTCCATCGCCTCGTCATGGGCGGCCGGGAAGCGCTTTTCCGGCGCCATCGGATAATCGACCGACACCACCGCCGCGCCCGTCTTGCGGGCGAGCGCCGCAGGCGTCGCGTCGTAGGTGTCGAGATCGGCGATGACCCAGCCGCCGCCGCGGAAGAAGACGATGATCGGCAGGCCCGCGCCGTTGCCGGCATTGGCGCCTGCGTTTCTGGCGGCCTTCTCAGGCACGTACCAGCGCAGGCGCAGATCGCCCATGTCGGCGAAGCGGCGGTTGGTGATGTCGAGGCCGGCGCGCGGATCGACGTCCCGCTTCTCGTCCTTGACGATCTTCTTCGCGGCGTCGGCCACGGTGGGCTGGCGCCTCGCCTCCGTCGGCGTCAGCGATTCGATGGGCTTGGGGCCGAGGGATTCCCAGGTGGAGATGACCTTCGCCATGTCCATATCCTGATGCGCGTTCGGGTTGCCCGCGGGAGCGATGGATTGCGTGGTCTGCGGGGCGCCGGGAGCCTCGTTCGACGAGCGCGGGGCGGGCGCGGGCTGGGCCGGCGACGGCTGGACGGGAGCGGTCTGCGACGATTGCGAGCCATCGCCGCTGCGGACCTGCCCCTGGTTCAGCTGGTTCTGGTTCGGCCGCGTGTCGTTGCTCTGGATCGGGCCGGACGCGCTCGTGGGCGGCGCTGTCTGGGCCGTGCCGCGGACGCTGTTGCCGGACGGGGAGGCGGGAGACTGGGGCGCGACCTGGGCCAGGGCCAGCGCCGGCGTGAGGCAGACAGCCGCGAGCAAAGCGCGGCGAAGGGCGGTCGACATGGAGCAACTCCGGTTCGAGGGGATGGCGGCAGAACGCCCCGCCGACTCCTCCTGTTCCCGTCCGGCCGCTCCCTGCCGGATGCTTCCGCCGAAGCTTCCGCGGCCTCAGGCCCAGAGACGCTCCTTCTCGAGTCCCTTGTAAAGATCGGCGACGAATTCCCCGTAGCCGTTGAAGATCTGCGTCGGGATGCGGGTGCCGGCGCTGCCCAGCACCTCCTCGTCGGCCTGGCTCCAGCGCGGATGCGGGACCGCCGGGTTCACGTTGGCCCAGAAGCCGTACTCGGAGGGCTGCAGCTCCTCCCAGAGGCCCTTCGGGCGCTGGTCGGTGAAGGTGACGCGGCGGATCGACTTGATGTGCTTGAAGCCGTACTTCCAGGGCAGGGCGAGCCGGATCGGTGCGCCGAAGGGCTTGGCGAGCGACTTGCCGTAGGCGCCCGTCACCATGAAGGCGAGTTCGTTGGCGGCCTCCGCCATCGTGACGGCCTCGACATAGGGCCAGGGATAGAAGGGCGCGCGCTGGCCGGGCGCCATCTTCGGATCCATGAAGGTCTCGAAGCGCACATATTTCGCCGAAGCCAGGGGCTTCGCGATGTCGAGCAGGGCCTTCAGGGGAAAACCCGCCCAGGGCACGGTCATCGACCAGGCCTCGACGCAGCGGTGGCGGTAGAGCCGCTCCTCGAGCTGCACCTTCTTCAGCAGATCGTCGATGCCGAGCACCTGCTCCTTCTCGACCATGCCGTCGACCTTGATCTCCCAGGGACGGATCTTGAGCGCCTGCGCCGCGGCGGCGATGCGCTTCGACGTGCCGAACTCGTAGAAATTGTTGTAGTTGGCGTTGACTGCCTCCGGCGTGATCTCGCGACCGCCGAGTTCGTAGCGGGCGTTGCGCGGCGCCGGATAGAGGCCGGCGCTGGGATCGGCCTCCTGCGCCGCGGCGAGCTGCGGGAGGGCCACGGCGGCGCCCGCGCCCGCGAGCAGCGCCCGCCGGTTCATGAAGACGCTCTCCGGCGTCGCGGCGCTTTCCGGCAGCTCCCAACCCTTCCTGCGGCGCACGAACATCCAAACCTCCCGAGACTGGACGCACCATGGCCCCGCGCGGGCGTCACGGACAAGTCACGATGCGGCGAGCGTGACCCGGCCGGCCCTGAGATGCGGCGAAAATGAGCGCAATTCGGCGCTCTGCGTTGCGATAAATCCTAAGCATCGCCTTAAGCTGACCGTCAGTCGCAGCCGCTAGGATGCCCTTCGCAGGATGGAGCGGAGCGTGCGTTCGATGAGTGATCCGACGCGAATCAGGCGTGCCTTGCGCGCCTTCCCCGGCGACCGGCGCGGCAACGTGGGTGTTGTCTTCGCGGCAGCGATGACACCGCTCATCGTGTCGGCGGGCGTGGCGATCGATTACAGCCGCGTCAGCGGCGCGCGCTCGGCGCTGCAGGCTGCGCTCGATGCCGGCGTCGTCGCCGCTGCGACGGAAAGCAACGGCCACACGCAAGAGGCCCTGACGCGGACCGTGACCGCCTTCGTCAGCGGCAACAAGGGCAAGTTCGACTACAAGGACCTCACGGTGACCGTCGCGGCGCCGGACGACTGGACGGTCCGCGCCGGCGCGAATGCCTGCATCGACCTCGTGTTCGGCTCGTTCCTCGGCAAGTCGCAGCAATGTTTCCGCAGCGACGCGGAGGCGAACCGGGGCAAGAACAACCTCGAGGTGGTGATGGCGCTCGACAACACGGGCTCCATGACCGCCAACGACCGGATCGTCCACCTGCGGAATGCGGCCAAGCTGCTGGTCGACCAGCTGGAAGCCGCCGTCAGCGGCAACCGGACGGTCAAGATCGCCCTCGTTCCCTTCGTGACCGCGGTCAACATCAAGGGCTCCGGCTTCGATATGGCGTGGATGGATACGACCGCGCAGAATCCGCTGCACGGCAGCAACTTCACGCCGCCGGCCGGTTCGCCCGCCGGCACGCGGGTGAACCACTTCACGCTGTTCAGCAACCTGCAGATCCCGTGGAAGGGCTGCGTCGAAGCCCGGCCGGCGCCCTACAACCTCGACGACACGCCGCCGTCCGCAGCCAATCCCTCGTCGCTCTTCGTGCCCTATTTCGCGCCCGACGAGCCCGGCCCGGCGGCGCCCGGCGGCAACAGCGCGACCACCTACAACAACAGCTACCTGCCCGACGGCATGACCGGGACGGACACGCAGATCCTGCGGTCGACCACGCGCTACGTCTACACCAATCCGCGGCCGACGCCGATCGTGGAGACGGCGCCCAACCTCAAGACCAACGAGAACAACACGAACGGACCGAACCGCACCTGCCCGACGCCCGTCGTGCCGCTGACCGACGATTTCAACAGTCTCCGGACCAACATCGCGGCGATGCGGCACTGGAACGGATCGGGCACCAACGTTTCCGAAGGACTCGCCTGGGCCTGGCGCGTGCTGTCGCCGGAGCCGCCCTACACCAACGGCCGGCCCTTCAGCGATCCGACGACGCAGAAGGTCATCGTGCTCCTCACCGACGGCGAGAACGTCGTCTACGGCGCGAAGGACAAGGCGGCCACGAGGTCGGACTACGGCAGCTACGGCTTCCTGGCGGCCGGGCGATTCGGCGCGAGCGACCAGACGGCGGCGGCGCGCAACGTCGACGGCTGGGTGAGCCAGCTCTGCAGCGCGGTGAAGAGCCGCGGCGTGATGCTCTACACGATCGCGCTGGAGGCGGACACGACGGCGAACCGGGCCCTCTACAGCCCCTGCGCCTCGCGGCCGGAAATGTATTACCCGAGCCCGAATGCGACGCAGCTCTCGGGCATCTTCTCCAACATCGCGCAGCAACTGATCGCCCTCAAGCTCACGAAATAGCGCAGACAAGGACTTGTTTCCGCCGCCGTGCTGCCCCAACGCAGCAGGATGCCGCCGGACTCACGCCCCTTCTGGGAAGCCAAGACGCTTGAGGAGATGTCTCCCGAGGAATGGGAGAGCCTGTGCGACGGCTGCGGCCGCTGCTGCCTCGTGAAGCTCGAGGACGAGGATACGGGCGAGCTGCATCACACCGACGTCGCCTGCCGCCTGTTCGACGCCGGCACCTGCCGCTGCCGCGACTACCCGCAGCGGTCGCAGCTCGTGCCGGATTGCGTCACGCTCACGCCCCATGAAGTGCGCACGCTGCGCTGGCTGCCGCCCACCTGCGGATATCGGAGGGTCGCGGAGGGCAAGGGCCTCGCCTGGTGGCACCCGCTCGTCTCCGGCGATCCCGCCACGGTCGAGGCGGCCGGCGTTTCGGCGCGGGGACGCGTCTTCGCGAGTGAGGACGAGGTGACGATCGAGACGATGCAGGCCCGCATCCGCCGGTGGCCGGACCGCGAACCGCGGCGCCGGACGCAAGATCAGCGGCGGCGCTAGATAAACCCCCGATTTTTGATAGGAAAATAGTCCTTGACAGCGTGACGCTGCTGGGCTAGGTTTGCTTCACGCTGAAGAATTGTGAGTGGCGGGACGGCGTGGCGTTACCGAAGGTGGGGTCCCCGTCGGCTCGCGGCGAGGGAGCTTTCCATGCCCGACAACAGCAGCACCGAACGAATGAACGATCCCCGGACCGTCCTGGCGGCGCGGCTCTGGCGCGCGGCCGAACGGCAGGCGGCGGAAGTCGAGCAACGGATCGCGGCCGGGCCCCGCCCGGTCGCGGAAGCCGAGCGCGACGCGCGCGTCCTGTCCGTTCTGGCCAAGACCCTGCGCGAGCTGTCGGCCGTCGATGTGTCGGCCCAGGACGAGGACAACGAGGATGCGGCGCCCGACGACATCGACGAACTGCGCTCGGCGCTCGACGAGCGGTTGCGCCAGCTTTCGCTCCAGCGCTCCCGTCCGCGCGAAGCCTGAGGCGGACCGGACCGGCGACGACGGGCGGCCCGACGCGTTCGCGCGCTTCCTCGCCTCGCTGTCCCGCCGGCAGCTCGAGGCGATCGCGGCCGATTGGCCCTTCTGGGCCCGCGCCGACCAGCTGCCGCCGCCGGCCACCGCCGCCGGGCATGACTGGACCGTCTGGCTCGTGCTGGGCGGCCGCGGCGCGGGAAAGACGCGCACCGGAGCCGAATGGGTGCGGCGGGCGGCGCTCGGCGACCGCAGGACGGGGAGGCCGCCCGTCGGCCGCATCGCGCTGGTCGGCGAGACCTACGCCGACGTGCGGGAGGTGATGATCGACGGCGTCTCCGGGCTGCTCGCGGTCCATCCGCGCTGGGAGCGTCCGACGCTGGAGGTCGGCCGTCGCAGGCTCACCTGGCCGAACGGCGCCGTGGCCCAGGCCTTCTCGGCCGAGGAGCCGGAGGCGCTGCGGGGACCGCAATTCGACGCGGCCTGGTGCGACGAGCTCGCCAAATGGCCGAACGCCGACCTGGCCTGGGACAATCTGCAGTTCGCGCTGCGTCTGGGGGCCAGGCCGCGCGAGGTGGTGACGACGACGCCGCGCCCGACGGCGCTGCTCAAGCGGCTCGCCGCCGATCCGCGCACGGCGCTGTCGCGGGCCGGAACGGCGGCCAACGCCTACAATCTGGCGCCGGCCTTCCTCGACGAGGTGGTCAGCCGCTACGCCGGCACGCGGATCGGCCGGCAGGAGCTCGACGGCGAGTTCGTGGAGGAGCGCGCCGAGGCCTTCTGGAGCCGCGACCAGATCGAACGGCTGCAGTCCACGCCGCCGCCGCGCGAGGCGTTGAGGCGGATCGTGGTCGCGGTGGACCCGCCGGCGGGTTCAGGAGTGAATTCCTGTTGCGGCATCGTCGCCGCGGCGGCGTCCGAATGCGGACGGCTGTTCGTCCTCGCCGACGCCAGCGTGGAGGCCGCCCGGCCCGAGCGCTGGGCGGCGGCGGCGGCCAGCCTCTTCCGCTCCCTCGAGGCGGACAGGATCGTGGTGGAGGTGAACCAGGGCGGCGAGATGGCGGAGAGCGTGCTCCGCCACGTGGATGCGACGCTGCCGATCGCGAAGGTCACGGCCACCAGGGGCAAGCGCCTCCGGGCCGAGCCGATCGCGGCGCTCTACGCGCAGGACAGGGTGCGCCATGCGGCGCGCTTTCCCGCGCTCGAAGATGAGATGTGCCTGTTCGCGGCCGACGGACTGCCCGACGGCCGCTCGCCGGACCGGCTGGACGCGCTCGTCTGGGCGCTGACGGCGCTGGACGCGACGGAGCGCGGCCGGCCGCGGGTCAGGGGATTGTAGGGTCCGTGCGGCTCCGCAGCCGGCCGCCCGGTCCACCAGCTCAAAGGAACACGAAATGCCCAGGTTCTTCTCCCGCCTGCGGAGCGCCTTCGCTCCGGGGACCGCCGGCGCGCGTCCGGTCGAAGCCAAGAGCTCCCGCACGGGGCCGCTGATCGCGCTGTCGTCGCAAGGCCGGCCGGTCTGGAGCCCGCGTGATTACGCGGCCTTCGCGCGGGAGGGCTTCATCGCCAATCCGATCGCGCATCGGTGCATCCGGCTCGTCGCGGAGGCGGCGGCATCCGTTCCGCTCGATGCGGCGGGCGCGGTGGCGGAGGCGGCGAGCGAGCTGCTTGCGACGCCGAACCCGCGGCAGGCGGGCGCGGCGCTGGTCGAGCATCTCCTGCTGCAGCTGCAGATCGCGGGCAACGCCTATCTCGAATGCGTGACGCTCGACGGGCGGCCGCGCGAGCTGCATGTGCTGCGCTCGGACCGGATGCGGGTCGTGGCGGGTGCGGACGGCTGGCCCGCCGGTTGGGACTATGCGGTGGGCGGCCGGTCCGTGCGGTTTCAGGCCGGGGAGGGCGCATCGCCGATCCTTCATCTGACGCTGCCGCATCCGCTCGACGATCATTACGGCCTCTCGGCCATCGAGGCGGCTGCGGCGGCCATCGACATCCACAACGAGGCCAGCCGCTGGAACAAGGCCTTCCTCGACAATGCGGCGCGGCCGTCCGGGGCGCTCGTCTATGCGGCGGACGGGGCGAACATGAGCGAGGAGCAGTTCGCCAGGCTGAAGCGCGAGCTCGAGGAGGGCTTCCAGGGCGCGTCCAACGCCGGTCGGCCGCTGCTGCTCGAAGGCGGACTCGACTGGAAGCCGCTGTCGCTCTCGCCGAAGGACATGGATTTCATCGAGCTGAAGAACATGGCGGCGCGCGAGATCGCGCTCGCCTTCGGCGTGCCGCCGCTGGTGCTGGGCCTCGCCGGCGACAACACGCATGCGAACTATGCCGAGGCCAACCGCGCCTTCTGGCGCCAGTGCGTCGCGCCGCTGGTGCGCAAGATGGCGCAGGAGCTGTCGCTCTGGCTCGGGCAGCATTTCGGCGGGCCGCTGACGCTGACGCCCGACTTCGACGGGGTCGAGGCGATGTCCGACATCCGCGAGCCGCTCTGGCGCGCGGTGACGGCCGCCGACTTCCTGACCGAGGACGAGAAGCGCGCGGCGCTGGGATACGGCCCGCTCGGGCCGAGAAGAGGGAAGACGGGGCACAAGAAGGAGAATTCCACATGACCTCGATCACGGACGAACTCACCCAGCGCTTCCTCGCCTATGCCGACATCGGTCATCTGGCGCTCCTGATCTGGGCCTCCTGCGCCTCGGCGCTCGTCGCCTTCTGCATCCGCGAGGCCGCCGACGCGGCGCGTCGGGCGGAGAGCTTCATGCACGAGTTCCTGCAGGAGCTCTCGCGCTTCAACCGGCACCTGCAAGAGGAGGACGAGCGATGAAGTCGTGGCCCCGCAGCATCCTGCGGCTCTCAGGGCGGCCGCCGAAGCCCGCGCCGGAGCGCAAGTCGGAGCCGCCGCCCGCGGCGGTGTTCCGCCGGTTCTTCGCCACCTTGGCGCGGCTCGACCGGCGGGCGCGGACCGAACCGAGGCCCGAGCCGCGGGAGCCGGCATGAGCGAGCCTGCAGCGTCATCAAGGCCGCAGGCCGCGGCGCGCCCCGGCCGGCGCGAGGTCAAGTTCGCCGGCGCGACGCTGGCCAAGGTCTCGGCCGACGGCAGGTTCGAAGGCTATGCCTCGCTGTTCGGCGTCGTGGACCTCGGGCGGGACCGCGTCGCGCCCGGCGCCTTCCGCGACAGCCTGGCGCGCAAGGGCGCGCGCGCCGTCAAGCTGCTCTGGCAGCATGATCCCGCCCATCCGCTCGGCGTCTGGGAGGAGATCCGGGAGGACGAGCGCGGCCTGCGCGTGCGCGGGCGGCTCGATCTCGCGGTCGCCAAGGCGCGCGAGGTTCATGCGCTGATGCGGTCGGGCGCCATCGACGGCCTGTCCATCGGGTTCCGCGCCGAACGGGCCCGCAAGGACGCGACGACCGGCATCCGGCATCTCGAGAAGCTGGACCTCTGGGAGATCTCGATCGTGACCTTCCCGATGCTGCCGGGGGCGCGGGTCTCCGCGGTCAAGCGGGTCGCCGCCCCCCGTGCGGAGGCCGCCCTCGCCGCTGCGATCCGCAGCGCCGCCCGACGACTGGCGGCCGGGCTCCACCCGGCCCCCTGACGCGACCGACGCCAGGGCCGGGAAACCGGCCATCCACCTCTTCCTTCAGCCGCCGCGGAACGTGGGTGGCCGGGTTACGCCCGGCCATGGCGAAGCATGGCGGTTCCTCTCGAACGGGACCATCGCATGACACAGACCAGTGCAATCGAGACCAAGGCCGCCCACCAGGATGCCGGTGATGATGCGACCCTGGCGTTCGCGGACTTCGCGCGGGCCTTCGAGGCCTTCCGCGAGACGAACGACGAACGCCTTGGGCAGATCGAGAGCCGCCTCGGCGCCGACGTGATCACCGAGGAGAAGCTCGCGCGGATCGACCGCACGCTCGACCAGACGAAGTCCCGGCTGGACCAGCTCGCCCTGAAGGCGAAGCGGCCGGCGCTTGGCGAGCGTGACGAGACCCCGGACCCGCCGGTGCAGCGCGAGCACAAGGCCGCCTTCGAGGCCTACATGCGCACGGGCGACGCGCAGGGGCTGAAGCGCCTCGAGGAGAAGGCGCTCTCGGCGGTCTCCGGACCGGACGGCGGCTTCCTCGTGCCCGTGCCACAGGAACGCGAGCTGCTGCGCCGCATGTCGCTGGTCTCGCCGATCCGGGCGCTCGCGACGGTGCGGGAAATCTCGGGTAGCCAGCTCAAGAAGGCCTTCTCGACCACCGGACCCGCGTCGGGCTGGGTGAATGAAACGGCCGCGAGGCCCCAGACCAACAGCCAGATCCTGGCCGACCTCACCTTCCCGGCCATGGAGCTCTACGCCATGCCGTCGGCGACGCAGACACTGCTCGACGACGGGGCCATCGACATCGAGTCCTGGATCGCGGACGAGGTGCAGACCGTCTTCGCCGAACGGGAGGGGCAGGCCTTCATCAGCGGCGACGGCGTCGACAAGCCGAGGGGCCTGCTCGCCTACAACCCGGTCCCGCAGGCCAGCTGGAGCTGGGGCAATGTCGGCTATCTCGCGACCGGCGTCTCCGGCGCCTTCGCGGCGCTTTCGCAGTCCGACATCCTGATCGATCTCGCCTATGCGGTGAAGGCGCCCTATCGCCAGAACGGCACGTTCCTGATGAGCCGCTCGACGCAATCGATGGTGCGGAAGTTCAAGGACACGCAGGGGAACTACCTCTGGCACCCGCCGGCCTCGCTGGGCCAGAGCGCGACCCTGATGAACTTCCCGATCGTGGAATCGGAGGACATGCCCAATATCGCCGCCAACAGCTTCTCGGTGGCGTTCGGCGACTTCCGGCGCGCCTATCTGGTGGTCGACCGCATGGGCATCCGCGTGCTGCGCGATCCCTATACCGCGAAGCCCTACGTGCTGTTCTACACGACCAAGCGCGTGGGCGGCGGCGTGCAGGATTTCGACGCCTACAAACTGTTGAAGTTCGGCGTGTCCTGAGCGCCTGCGCGTCAGCCGCCCCAGCGGGCGATCACGCGGTCGATCCAGCCGCTCTGCGGCGCAAGCCTCACGGCCTGGGCGACGCTGCCGCATTCGCGGCCGTCGCTCAGCTCCTTGCTGTAGACCACGCCGACGAGCCGGAGGTCCGCGTCGAAGACCGGGCCGCCCGAATCGCCGCGGCAGATCTGCAGGTCGCCGGCGCTGCGGCCGAGCCGGAGGTAGCGGGGGTAGTAGCGCGGCAGCACGGTGACGCCGGCCTGCCGCAGCGTGCCCGCGCTCGCCTCGTCGCCGTCGCGCATCAGCCCGAAACCCGCGACCGTGAGCGTGTCGCCGACGCGGTCGTTGTCGGTGTCGCGGTCGATGCCGGAGACGACGAACCGGTCCGGCAGGGGGAGCTTGAGACGGACGAGCGCGATGTCGATCGAGACGCGCGCGCCCGTCCGGAACTCGGGATGGCGCGCCACCTCGGCCGCCTCCTGTAGCACCGGGCTGCCGCCCTCGCGATAGGCGACGGCGTAACGGCCCGAGCCGCTCACGCAATGGGCGGCCGTGATCACGATCCGCGGCGACAGAACCGTGCCGGTGCAGGCGTTGCCGCGCGACCCCAGGACCATGACGGCGCGGCGGTCGAGCCGGCCGGACTCGGAGGCGGCCGCGCCGCCGAGCGCCTGCGCCCGGTTCGCCGGGGCGGCCCCGATCAGGGCCAGCGCCAGGACGGCGGCCAGCGATTTCACGGTCGGACGATGTCCGTCGGACCGACAGCCAATCAGACCGCCTTCGCCGGCGGAGGAGAAACAGGACATGCGCCGATATATTCTAGCCGCCCCCGCGGTGGAACCCCTGACGCTGGTCGAGGCGAAGCGCTGGCTGCGCGTCGACCACGCCGACGACGACGGACTGATCGGCTCGCTCATCAAGGGCGCGCGCGAGCGGATCGAGGCGCGCACCGGGCGCGCCATCATCGCGCAGCCCTGGCGCATCGTGCTGGACTGCTGGCCCAGGAGCGAGCGGATCCCGCTGCCGGTGCTGCCGGTGATCAGCGTGACGGCGGTGCGGCTGTTCAATGCGGCGGGCGCGGCGTCGGTGCTCGCGACGACGCTCTATGCGCTGGAGCGCGGCGCCGAGCCGCCCTGCCTCACGGTAACCGGCGCACCCGCCCCGGGACGGGCGCGCAGCGGCATCGAGATCGATCTCGTCGCCGGCTATGGCCCGTCTCCCGCCGACTGCCCCGAACCGCTGCGGCAGGTCATCCGGCTGCTCGTGGTCGCCGCCTACGAGGCGCGCGGACCCGAGCGCGCCGGCGCGCCGCAGCCCGCCGTGATCGAGGCGGTGGACCGGCTGATCGAACCCTACCGGCAGATCAAGCTCGGGCTGTCGGCCCTCGGGGCGGCGGCGTGAGCTCGCCCGTCACGGCGCTTCGCGAGGCGATCCGCTCGACGCTGCTCGCCAGCCCGGCCGTGCTGGCGCTGCTGCGCGAGCCGAAGATCCATGCGGATCCGACGCGGCATGTCGCCTTTCCGCATATCGCCTTCGCGGAAGCAAGCGCGCGCGAGAACGGCACGGGCAGCGACGACGGCCATGTCGTCACGCTCTCCATCGGCGTCTGGTGCCGGGGGAAGGGGAGCGACGAGGGGCTGGCGCTGGCGGCGGCCGTCGCGGCGGCCCTGCCGGCGACGCCGCGGGCGCTGGCGGGGCACCGGCTCGTCAATCTCGTCGTCCTCTCCGTCGAGCCCGCGGCGCTCGCCGACAAGGAGACCTGGCGCATCCTCCTGCGCCTGCGCGCCGTCACCGAAGTGATCTGAACCCGGCGGCATGTGAACTGAAGCACATGCCCGCCATCCCGATCTCCGACAGGCTCCCTCGTCCAGGGAGCGGAAAGGCTGGAGCCCATGGCTGCGCAGCGCGGCAAGGACATGCTTCTGAAGATCCGCGACGATGCGGGCGCCTTCGTCACCGTCGCGGGATTGCGCTCGCGGCGGATCGCCTTCGACGCGGAGGCCGTCGACGTCACCCATGCCGAGAGCGCGGGCCGATGGCGCGAACTCCTGTCGGGCGCGGGCGTGAAGCGCGCCACGGTCGCCGGCGCCGGCGTCTTCAAGGACGCCGCGAGCGACGCGCTGGCGCGACAGACCTTCTTCGACGGGATCATCCGCGACTGGCAGGTGATCATCCCGGACTTCGGCACGCTGCAGGGTCCGTTCCAGATCGGCGGGCTCGAGTATCGCGGCGAGCATCTGGGCGAGGTCACGTTCGAGACGACGCTCGTCAGCGCCGGCCTGCTGACGTTCGCGGCGATCTGAGGGGGCGGCCATGGCGAACCATCATCGCGGCGAGGCGTCCTTCACGCTCGACGGCCGCACCATTGCGCTCCGGCTGACGCTCGGCAGCCTGGCCGAACTGGAGGATTCGCTCGGCGCCGCCGATCTGGCCGCGCTGGGCGAGAGGCTCGGCTCTGGCAGGCTCTCGGCCCGCGACATCGCCGCCGTGCTGGCGGCGGGCTACCACGGCGCCGGCGAACCGATGGAGGCGGTCGCGCTATCCCATCGCATCCCGGCCTCTGCGCTGGGCGTCGCGGCCGCGACGGCGCTGCAGCTGCTCGCCGCTGCCTTCGGCGAGGCCGATCCCGGCCGCCCCCGGCCGCCGCAGGCGTGACGGCGGGACCCAAGCCGGCGCAGCCGTCGCAGCCCTTTCCCTGGGAGGCCGCGATGCGCTTCGGCCTCGGACGCCTGCGGCTTCCTCCCGCGCATTTCTGGTCGATGACGCCGCGCGAACTGGCGGCGGCGGCCAGCGCCTATGCGCCCGTCACCGCCGCGCCGCTCGACCGCAGCGGCTTCGCGGCGCTCGCGGCGCTCTTTCCCGATCGCCCGGACACCCCGGCGCAGGAGACCGACCATGAGTGACACGAGCGCTCCCGACGACAATGCCGAAGCCTTCCAGCGGCTCGACCGGGCTGCGAAGCAGGCAGGCGCCTCGATCGCCGCCGCGCTCGCGGCCGGCCAGACCGAGGGCCGCAAGCTCGAAGACGTTCTCAAGAAAGTCGGCCAGAGCCTTGCTTCCGCGACGATTCAGTCCGCCGCCAAGGGGCTCCTCGGCGCGCTGGCCGGCACGCTCGGCGCGACACTGGCGGGCGGCGCCGGTTCGGCCGCGGCCGCGACGGGACTGGCCGCGCCGTCGGCGCTCGCCGGCCTCGATCTCGTGGCGAGCGCGGCGCCCGCGCCCTTGATGGCGGCCGCGTCCGCGCCTGCGGCGCCCGCGATCCGGGCCGCGCCGGTCTCGATCACCATCCAGACGCCCGACGCCGAGAGCTTCCGGCGATCCGAGGCGCAGGTTACCGCGGCGATCGCGCGGGCGGTCCAGCGCGGCCAGCGCGGCCTGTGAGCGGAGGACATGATGCAGGCTTTCCATGAGGTGCGCTTTCCGATCGACGTCGGCTTCCGCAGCCGGGGCGGGCCCGAACGGCGGACCGACGTGGTGCTGCTCGGCTCGGGCCGCGAGGAGCGTAACGCCCGCTGGGCGCACGCGCGCCGGCGCTACGACGCGGGCTACGGCGTGCGCTCGCTGACGGCGCTGTCGCAGGTGGTCGCCTTCTTCGAGGAGCGCCGCGGCAGGCTGCACGGTTTCCGCTTCCGCGACCGGATGGACTGCAGCTCCGCTCCCGGTGGCGAACCACCGCAGGCGAGCGACCAGCCGCTCGGCGAAGGCGACGGCGCGCGCGCGGCCTTTCCGCTCTGCAAGACCTATGGCGCGCGCTTCGCACCCTACGTCCGCTTCATCGCGAAGCCGGTGGCGGGAAGCGTCATGATCGCGGTGGCGGGAGCCGTCCGGACCGAGGGCACGCATTACGACCTCGATGCAACGACGGGCATCGTCACCTTTCGGCCGGGTGCGATCCCGGCGGCGGGGAAGGCGGTGACGGCCGGCTTCGCCTTCGACGTGCCGGTCCGCTTCGACACGGATCGGCTGGAGATCGACCTCGCGTCGTTCGAGGCCGGGGAGATCCCATCGATCCCGCTCGTCGAGATCATGCCCTGAGGACGACGCAATGCGCAGCATTCCAGAAGGCCTCGCGGCCGAGTTCGCGTCCGGCGCGACGACGCTCTGCCGCTGCTGGCGGGCGCTCCGCCGGGACGGTCGCCGCTTCGGCTTCACGGACCATGATCGCGACATCGCCTTCGACGGGACAGTCTTCCAGGCGGCCACGGGGCTCGAGGCATCCGAGGCGGAGAGCCTGCTCGGGCTCGCGGTCGGGGGCGGGGAGGTCGCCGGCGCGCTCAGCGCCGACGCCGTCAGCGCGGCCGACATCGAAGCGGGCGCCTGGGACGGGGCCGCGGTCGAAAGCTGGCTCGTGGACTGGCGCGACACGGAGCGGCGCATGCTCCTCGACACCGGGACGATCGGCGACATCCGCCGGCAGGCCGGGGCCTTCACGGCGGAGCTCCGCAGCCTTGCGCATCTCTTCGACCAGGAGCGGGGCCGGCGCTACGGGCAGCTGTGCTCGGCCGAGCTGGGCGACGAACGCTGCCGGGCGTTGCTGGCCGGGACCGGGCGGCGCATCGATACGGTGATCGCGTCGACCGACGAGGCCGCACGCTTCACCGTCGACGCAGTATCGAGCTTCGCGGCCGGCGCCTTCACGGGTGGGACGGCCCTGTTCACCGCGGGCGAGAATGCCGGGCGGTCGCTGCCAATCCTCGCCCATGCCGGCGACGGGACCGGCCGGGACACGATCACGCTCTGGTCGGCGCCGCCCGGACCGATCGCCGCCGGCGATGCCGTGACGCTGACGGTGGGATGCGACAAGCGCTTCTCCACCTGCCGCGACAGGTTCGGCAATGCGCTGAACTTCCGCGGCTTTCCGCACATCCCCGGCAACGACTTCGTCGCGACCTACGCGCGGCAGGGCGAGGCGGGCCTCGACGGCGGTCCGGTGACGCCATGAGCGCGCAGCGGATCGTGGCGGCCGCCCGCGGCTGGATCGGCACGCCCTACCTGCATCAGGCGTCGCTGAAGGGCGTCGGCTGCGATTGCCTCGGCCTGCTGCGCGGGGTCTACCGCGAACTTTACTCCGGCGAGCCCGAGCAGCCGCCACCCTACTGCGCCGACTGGGCGGAGGCGTCGCGGCGCGAGGCGATGGCGGACGCCGCCCGCCGCCACCTGACGCCGATCCCGCTGGAGGCCTATGGGGCGGGCGACGTGCTGCTGTTCCGCTGGCGGCCCGACCTGCCGGCCAAGCATTGCGGCATCGCCACGGCGCGCGAGGCGATGGTCCATGCGCATGACGGCGCCTCCGTGGCGGAGACGCCGATCGGCCTCTGGCGGCGCAGGCTCGCCTTCGCCTTCCGCTTTCCGGCGATGACTCCGCCCGTTTCCGAAGGATGATGGCATGGCCACGCTCATTCTCCAGACCGCCGGCTCGCTGGTCGGTGGGCTCGTCGGCGGCCCGGTCGGCGCCGCGCTCGGCGGGGCCATCGGCGGCGCGATCGGCGGCGCGGCCGACGCGGCGCTGCTGACCTCGGCCGCGGCCGGCCGGTCGGCGCGGAAGGTCACGCAGGGGCCGCGCCTCAAGGATCTCGACGGCATCAGCGCCACGGAAGGCGCGCCGATCCCCCGTCTCTACGGCCGCGCCCGCCTCGGCGGACAGGTGATCTGGGCGACGCGGCTCGAGGAGGAGGCGGTCTACAGCGCGACCAGGCCGAAGGGAGGGAAGGGCGGATTGTCCCGGGGCAAGACCGCGATCGACGTGTCGTACCGCTACCATGCCAACATTGCTGTCGGGCTCTGCGAGGGGCCGATCGCCTTCGTGCGGCGCGTCTGGGCCGACGGCAAGCCGATCGACCTGACGGAGGTGACGATGCGCCTGCATCCGGGCACCGACGACCAGGCGCCCGATCCGCTGATCGTTGCGAAGCAGGGCGCGGGCGGCACGCCGGCCTACCGCGGCCTTGCCTATGTCGTGTTCGAGCGGCTGCCGCTCGAGACTTTCGGCAACCGTCTGCCGCAATTCACCTTCGAGGTGGTTCGTCCGGTGCATGGGCTCTGCCGGCGCATCCGGGCGGTCAACATCATCCCGGGGGCGGGCGAGTATGTCTACGAGCCGGAGCCCGTGTCGGTGGCGGGCGCGCTCGGCGCGTCGCGCCTGCCCAACCGGACGCAGCTGACCCATCCGACGAACTGGCATGCCTCGCTCGACGCGCTGCAGGCGCTCTGTCCGAACCTCGCGCATGTGGCGCTGGTGGTCTCCTGGTTCGGCGACGATCTGCGCGCCGGCGCATGCCGGATCACGCCGCGCACGGAGCCCGAGTCGGCCGATGCCGACCCGCATCCCTGGTCCGTCGCCGGCCTGACGCGGGCGACGGCGCAGTCTGTGTCGCTGGTCGACGGCGTCGCGGCCTTCGGCGGCACGCCGTCGGACGGATCGGTAATCCGGGCGATCCGCGACCTGACGGCGCGGGGCCTCGCCGTCACGCTCTATCCGTTCGTGATGATGGATGTGCCGAAGGACAATGCGCGGCCGGACCCCTGGACGGGCGCGCCGTCGCAGCCAGCCTATCCCTGGCGGGGACGCATCACCTGCGATCCGGCTCCGGGGCGCCCGCAGACGGCCGACGGGACGGCCGCGGCGGAGGCGCAGGTCGCGGCCTTCGCCGGGCGCTGCACCGCGGACCAGTTTTCGACGCAGACCGACGGCGTCGTCTATGCCGGGCCGGCGGACTGGAGCCTGCGGCGCCTCGTGCTCCACACCGCGGCGCTCGGGCGCGCGGCGGGGGGCGTCGACAGCCTGGTGATCGGCTCCGAACTGGTGGGACTGACGCGGGTGAGGGGCACGGGCGCGGTCAATCCGGCCGTCGCGGAACTGAAGGCGCTGGCGGCGGAGGCGCGCGCCATCGTCGGCCCCGCCACGAAGATCACCTATGGCGCGGACTGGACCGAATATGGCGCGGAAGCCCGCGACGGCGGCAGCGACCTGCGCTTTCCGCTGGATCCGCTCTGGTCCGACGAGACCATCGATGCCGTGGCGCTCGACTGGTACCCGCCGGTGACGGACTGGCGCGACGGGGCCGGCCATGCCGACGCCGCGCTCTACGACGGGCCGCACGACATCCGGATGTTCGCGGAGCGGGCCGGATCGGGCGAGGGGTTCGACTGGTACTATGCCGACGACGCCGACCGCGTCGCCCAGACGCGGCGGCCGATCGCGGACGGCGCCGCGGGCAGACCCTGGGTCTTCCGGCCGAAGGACCTGGTCTCCTGGTGGTCCAGCCCGCATTTCGAACGGACGGGCGGCGTCGAGCAGGCCGCGCCCACGGCCTGGGTGCCGGGATCGAAGCCGATCTGGCTGCTCGAGCTCGGCTGTCCGGCGGTGGATCGCGCGGGCAACGGACCGAATGTCTTTCCGGATCCCAAATCCTCCACGACCGGCGTGCCGCCGGCCTCGCGCGGGGTGCGCGACGACCTGACGCCGGCGCGGCTGCTTACGGCCGCGCTCGACCGGCTCGACCCCGCCGCGCCTGACTTCGCGGCCGTCGCCAACCCGCCGGCCGCGCTCTACGCGGGACGCATGGTCGATCCGGCCCGCATCTACCTCTGGGCCTGGGATGCGCGGCCATTCCCGGCCTTTCCCGCCCATACCGACCGATGGGCGGATGCCGCCAACTTCGACACGGGCCACTGGCTGAACGGACGCGTCGAAGGCGCGCCCATGGACGATCTGCTGGCCGCGATGCTGGCGGACGCGGGATTTGCCGCGCCATCGCCCATCGCGGCCGACGGCTTCGTCGAGGGCTATGTGGTGGACCGGCCGATGTCGCTCCGGGCGGCGATCGAGCCACTGGCGTCGGTGTTCGGCTTCGATGCGCTGGTGACGGCGGGCAGGCTCCGCTTCGTCCGCCACCTGTCGAAGCCGGTCGCGACGCTCGGCGCCGGCGACTTCGCCGAGGAGCCGGCGGACGGCCGGCCGGCGCTGGCGCGGACTCAGGACAGCGAATTGCCGACGGCGCTCACGCTCGGGTTCGTCGAGTCGGACTGGGATCACCGGCAGGCGGCGGCGCGCGCCGCGATCCCCGGCGCAGCCGCCGGCCGCGAGGCCGCCGTCGAGCTCGCGGCGGGCCTGCAACGGGCGCTCGCGATCCATCGCACCGAGGTGATGCTGAACGAGGCGCGAGTCGCGCGCGACAGCATCACCTTCGCCCTTCCGCCCAGCCGGCTCGCCTTCGAGCCGGGCGACCTCGTCGGCATCGGCGGCCGCAGCTACAGGCTGCAGCGCATCGTGGATGGCGCGGTGCGCCACATCGAGGCGGTGGCGAGCGAGCCGGCGATCCATCTTGGCGTCCCCCGGCCGTCGCGTCCGCCGACGAAGCCCCAGCCCGCGCTGGCGGGTCCGCCGCTCGCGGTCGTGCTCGATCTCGCGGCGGCGGATGGCCCGGCTCCCGTGCTGCAGCGGCTGGCGGTGGCGGCCACGCCGTGGCCCGGCGCCTACATCGTCTGGCGCTCGGCCGGCGGCGACGCGTTCGAGGCGGCGCAGCGCGTCGCGACGGCGGCCACGGTCGGCGAGACGAAGTCGCTGCTCCGTGCCGGGCCGCTCTGGCGGCTCGACCGCTCGGCGTCCGTCGAACTCACCCTGTCGCGCGGCGCGCTGCAATCGGTGCCGCTGGCCGCAGCGCTCGAAGGGGCCAATCTCCTCGCGATCGGTTCGCCGGAGGAAGGCTGGGAGATCGTCTCCTTCCTGCAGGCGGAGCTTCTGGGCGCCGGCTGGTGGCGCGTCTCCGGGCTGATCCGCGGCCTCGCCGGATCGGAGCCTTACGCCGCCCTCGACAAGCCGGCGGGCCGGCGCGTGGTGGTGCTCGACGGCGCGCTGGTCGATCTCGCGGCCGGGACCGACGCGCTCGGACGGCGCTATCACTATCGCATCGCGCCGGAGGGGCGCGATCATGCCGATCCGCTGGCGGTCGCCTTCGCGGCGACGGCGGGGCCCGAAGCGCTGCTGCCGCTGGCGCCGGTCGGGCTCCGGGCGCGGCGCGAGGCGGGCGGCGTGCGAATCGGCTGGATCCGGCGCACGCGCTTCGGCGGCGACAACTGGGAGATCGCCGAGGCGCCGCTCAACGAGGAGCGCGAGGCCTACGTCGTCGAAATCATGGCGGAGGACGCGGTGAGGCGGCGTTTCGACACCGCCGGGCCGGAACTCCTCTACGAGGCGGCGGCGGAAGCGGCCGACTTCGGCGGGCCGCAGGCCGTGCTCCCGGTCCGCGTCGCGCAGCTGAGCGCCGTCGCGGGTCGGGGCCGCGCGGCGTTCGTGCAGCTTCGCGTGGCTTGAGCGCATCGCCTGCCAACCCATTCACCACAGGAGTCTTTCCGATGAGCGACTGGAAGAATTTCTTCGCGAGCCGCACGGTCTGGGCCAACCTCGTCGGCCTCGCCGCGCTGGTTGCCTCCAGCCTCGGATCCGACGTGCCGCAGGCGGAGCAGGAGGCCGCGACCGATGCGCTGCTGCAGGTCGTGGCGGGCCTCTCGTTCCTCGCCTCCATCGCCTTCCGCGTCATGGCGCGGCGGCGGCTGTCGCTGTGAGCCAGCGTCTGCGCGCGGGCACCGTTCATGGCGAGTTCAGCCGTCAGGGACAGATTGGCGCCATGATGCGGACGGTCCTTCCTGGCCCTCTCCTGGCCTGCGCAATGCTGGCCTGCGGCCTGCCCGGCCGCGGGGTTCCGGCCGCGCTGGCGGACACCATCTGCTTCTCCGCCGAGGACACGCGCGACCATGTCGCGAAGCACGGACTGATCGCGCTTTCCGACGTCGTGCGCTCGGCGCGGGGCGCCGGCCAGGCGGACCTCATCTCGGCGCGGTTGTGCGAGACGAGCGGCAACATGGTGTATATGATCGCCATGCTCGGACGCGACGGTCGGCTCCAGCGGCTGACCGTCGACGCGCGCACGGGCGAACTGATCAACATCCGCTGATTCCGGACCTTTCACAGCCATGCGCCTACTCGTCGTCGAGGACGACCGCGACCTGAACCGCCAGCTCGTCACCGCGCTCGAGAACGCGGGCTACGCCGTCGATCACGCCTTCGACGGGGAGGAGGGGCATTTCCTCGGCGACACCGAGCCCTATGACGGGGTCGTGCTCGACATCGGGCTGCCCAAACTCGACGGCATCAGCGTGCTGGAGAAGTGGCGCGCCGACGGCCGCAAGATGCCGGTGCTGATCCTCACTGCGCGCGACCGCTGGAGCGACAAGGTGCAGGGCTTCGACGCCGGCGCCGACGATTACGTGGCGAAGCCCTTCCACATGGAGGAGATCCTCGCGCGGCTCCGGGCGCTGCTGCGCCGGGCTACGGGCCACGCCAAGAACGAACTGACCTGCGGGCCCGTGATCCTGGACACGCGCTCGAGCCGCGTGGTGGTCGACGGCAATGCCGTGAAGTTGACCTCGCACGAGTACCGGCTGCTCTCCTACCTGATGCACCATCAGGGGCGCGTGGTGTCGCGGACCGAGCTGGTCGAGCATCTCTACGACCAGGATTTCGACCGCGACAGCAACACGATCGAGGTCTTCGTCGGGCGGCTCAGGAAGAAGCTCGGCGTCGACGTCATCCAGACCGTGCGCGGCCTCGGCTATCTGGCGGCTCCGCCGGAGCCCGCGAAGGGGCGCTGACCCTTGCGCGCCCGCGGCCTGAACGCCTGGACCGGGCGCCGGGGGCCGCTGTCGATCGCGGCGCGGCTCGTGCTGTCCGCCATCGGGCTCAGCGCCATCATCCTGCTCGCGGCCGGGATCATCCTCTCCACGCTCTACCGGCGGAATGCCGAATTCGGCTTCGACGAGCGGCTGAACGTCTATCTCAAGGCGCTCGTGGCCGACGTGGCCTCGTTCGGCGAATCGGACCGGTCGGAGCCGGGCAACCTCGGCGAGCCGCGCTTCGAGCTGCCGCTGTCCGGCTGGTACTGGCAGATCAGCCGGATCGACACGGAGCGGGACAGCGAGCAGGCGATCCGCACGTCGAAATCCCTGTTCGCCTCGCGGCTGCCGCGGCTCACCGACCAGGAGGCCCGGGGCCGCTCGAACGGCATCGTCGAAGGCTATGTCGAGGGGCCTGACCGTCAGACACTGCGGGTGGTCGAGCGGCTCATCGACCTCGGCGACGACGGCCGCTATCTCGTGGCTGTCGCCGGCGATCCGAGCGAGATCGTCGCCGAGATGCGGCAGTTCAACCTGACGCTGCTCGCGACCTTCTCCGTCCTCGGCCTGGCGCTTGCGGCCGTGACTCTGGCGCAGGTGCGGTTCGGCCTCCGGCCGCTCGTCAACCTGCAGGGGGCGCTCGGCCAGATCCGCCGCGGCGAGGCGACCCGGATCGAGGGCAGCTTTCCGCCGGAGGTCGCGCCGCTGGCGGAGGAGCTGAACCTGCTCGTCGATGCGAACCACGAAGTGATCGAGCGGGCCCGCACGCATGTCGGCAATCTCGCCCATGCGCTGAAAACGCCGATCAGCGTGATCCTGAACGAGGCGGGCGGCGATGGATCGGCGCTGGCGGGCAAGGTTCGCGAGCAGACGCAAGTGATGCGCGACCAGGTGAACTACTATCTCGACCGGGCGCGGGCCGCGGCGCGAGCGGCGGCGCTGGGGTCCGTCACGGAGGTCGAGCCGGTGCTGGCGGCGCTTCTGCGAACCTTCGCGAAGGTCTTCCAGGCGAAGGAGATGCGCTTCGAGTCGGTGTCGGCTCCAGACCTCCGTTTCCGGGGCGAGAAGCAGGATCTCGAGGAGATGCTCGGCAACCTGATCGACAATGCGGGAAAATGGGCGGTCGGGACGGTGAGGGTCGAGGTTGCGCTGGGGGAGGATCTCGCGCCGGAGCGCCCTTCGATCCTCTTCCTGATCGACGACGATGGGCCGGGGTTGCCGAAGGAGCGGCGCTCGGAGGCGACGCGGCGCGGCCGCCGGCTCGACGAGACGAAGCCAGGCTCGGGGCTAGGGCTGTCGATCGTCGTCGACTTGGCCCAGCTCTACGGCGGCAACCTCGTGCTGGACGATTCGCCGCTCGGGGGCCTGCGGGCGCGGCTCACGCTGCCCGCCGTGACAGGTTGACGCTCGCCGCGGCGCCCACATGACACCCTCGTCGGCAGGCACTATGTACGCGCCATGACATTCTGGATCGCGGCCGCCCTGCTGATGGGGTTGACCTGCCTGGCGCTGATCATGGCGCTGGGCCGGCAGGCCGTCGCCACCGGCGGGCATGACCGCGCCTTCTACCGGCAGCAGATCGCGGAGATCGACCGGCAGGCGGCGCTGAAGCTGATCGGCGAGCGCGAGGCCGAGGCGGCGCGGACAGAGGCGGCGCGCCGGCTGCTCGCGGCCAGCGACGGCGACGCAACGCCGGGCGGAGGATCGACGGGCGCCCGGCGGCTCGCCGCGGCGATCGTCCTCGTCGCGGTGCCGGCCGTGGCGCTGCCGCTCTATCTGGCGCGCGGAGCGCCGGGCCAGCCTTCCATGCCGCTGGCAAGCCGCGAGAAGCCCGGCGTCGAGCCCGGGCAGGGCGGCATCATGGCGGCCCTCGAGAAGATCGAGACGCATCTCGCCCGCAATCCCGACGACGGCCGCGGGCATGAGGTCGTGGCGCCGATCTACATGCGGATGGGCCGGCTGGCGGACGCGGTCCGCGCCTATTCCGCCGCCCTCCGCCTGCTCGGCCCCACGGCCAACCGGCACGCCGACCTCGCGGAGGCCCTGATCCATCAGAGCGAGGGCATCGTGACCGCCGAGGCGCGCATGGCGCTCGAGGCCGCCACCGCCCTCGATCCGAAGCATGTCAAGGCGCGCTTCTTCCTGGCGCTGGCGGCGCAGCAGGACGGGGACCGGGGGCGGTCCGTGGCGCTCCTGACGTCGCTCCGCGATGATCTGCCGGAGAGCCCGCTGAAGGCCGAGATCGGCCGCCAGCTCGTGGAGCTCGGCGCGGCGCCCGCCGGCGGCGAGGCGATCGCCGCGCTGCCGCAGGCCGACCAGCAGGCGGCGATCCGGGCCATGGTCGAAGGCCTCGCCCAGAGGCTGGCGACCACCGGGGGCAGCGCCGCGGAATGGGCGCGGCTGATCCGCGCCTTGACCGTGCTCAAGGAAAACGACCGCGCGCAGATGATCCTCGCAGAGGCGCGGCAGCGATTCGCTGCCGAGCCCGACGCTCTGAAACAGATCGAGGAGGCGGGCCGCGCCCCGTAAGCGACGATGGCCATGACCCGGAAGCAGAGACGACTCTCGCTGATCGCCGCCGCCGGCGCGACGCTCGCGATCGCCGCCGGCCTCGTGCTGTTCGCGCTGCGGGACAGCGTCGCCTTCTTCCGGTCGCCCAGCGAAGTGGTGATCGAGCAGAAGGTGCAGCCGGGGCAGCGCTTCCGGCTGGGCGGGCTGGTGGAGGGCGGCTCCGTCGACAAGGGCGTCGGCGATCGCGTCGCCTTCGCCGTCACCGACGGCAAGGCGACCATCAAGGTGAGCTACCAGGGCATTCTGCCGGATCTCTTCCGCGAGGGGCAGGGGGTGGTGACCGAGGGCATCCTGCAGGGTGACGGCACGTTCAGGGCGGACACGGTGCTGGCGAAGCACGACGAGACCTACATGCCGCGCGAGGTGGCCGACGCGCTGAAGAAGCAGGGGCACTGGAAGGACGGCAAGCAGGACGGCAACCAGGCAGGGGCGGCGGACGCGCCGAAGACGCCATGACGGTCGAAATCGGCCATTTCGCGCTGGTCCTGGCGCTCGCCGTCTCTCTGGTGCAATTCGTTCTGCCGCTGATCGGGGCGCGGTTCGGCGACGTCGTGCTGCTGCGGCTCGCGGACCGCGCAGCCGGGTTGCAGTTCCTGCTGGTGGGCATCGCGTTCGCCTGCCTCACGGCGGCGTATCTGGGCTCCGACTTCTCGGTGCGGAACGTCTACGAGAACTCGCATTCGCTGAAGCCGACGATCTACAAGCTGAGCGGCGTCTGGGGGAACCACGAGGGTTCGCTGCTGCTCTGGGTGCTGATTCTGTCGCTGTCGGGCGCCGCCGTCGCCGCCTTCGGTCAGGGCATTCCGGACCGGCTGCGCAGCCTGACGCTGTCGGTGCAGGCCTCCGTGGCCGTGGCGTTCCTCCTGTTCATGATCCTGACGTCGAACCCGTTCGACCGGCTGCTGCCCGCGCCCTTCGAGGGGCGGGACCTCAATCCGCTGCTGCAGGATCCCGGCCTCGCGATCCATCCGCCGCTCCTTTATGTCGGCTATGTCGGGCTCTCGATCGCCTTCTCCTTCGCCGTCGCTGCGCTCATCGAGGGGCGCATCGACGCGGCCTGGGCCCGTTTCGCGCGACCCTGGATCCTCGCGGCCTGGATCTTCCTGACGCTCGGCATCGCGATGGGCTCCTACTGGGCCTATTACGAGCTCGGGTGGGGCGGCTGGTGGTTCTGGGATCCGGTCGAGAATGCCTCGCTGATGCCCTGGCTGCTCGCGACGGCGCTCCTCCATTCGGCGATCGTGATGGAGAAGCGCGGGGCGCTCAAGGTCTGGACGATCCTGCTCGCCATCCTCGCCTTCTCCCTCAGCCTGCTCGGCACCTTCATCGTCCGGTCCGGCGTGCTGACCTCGGTCCATTCCTTCGCGAGCGATCCGGCGCGCGGCGTGGCGATCCTCGCCATCCTCTGCATCTTCGTCGGCGGCAGCCTGGCGCTCTTCGCCTGGCGCGCGCCGCTGCTGACCCAGGGCGGCATCTTCGCGCCGATCTCGCGGGAGGGCGCGCTCGTCTTCAACAACCTCTTCCTCTCGACCTCCTGCCTCGCGGTGCTGGTCGGCACGCTCTATCCGCTGGCGCTGGAGGCCTGGGACGGTTCCAAGATCTCGGTGGGTCCGCCCTTCTTCAACATGGTCTTCATCCCGCTGACGCTGCCGCTGGTGCTGGCGATGCCCTTCGGCCAGCAGCTCGCCTGGAAGCGCGGCGACCTCGCCGCCGTGGCGCAGCGGCTGCTGGCGGCGATCGCCATCGGCTTCGCGGCGATGATCGTCATGTTCATCCTGCGCGGGGAGGGCGGCATGCTGGCGCCCATCGGTGTCGGCATTGGCCTTTTCGCGATCGCCGGGTCGCTGAGCGAGATCGCGACGCGCGCAGGACGCGCGGGCGGCGGCTTCGCCGCCGGCCTGCGCCGCGCGATCGGCCTGCCGGCTTCGGCCTGGGGGACCGCCATCGCCCATGCCGGCGTCGGCCTCTTCGTGCTCGGCGTCGCCTCGACCGCCTACCATACGGAGCGGATCGCCAACGTGCGGATCGACGAGACGCTCGACCTCGGCGCCTACCAGCTCGTGCTCAAGGGCGTCCGGCAGGAGCAGGGCCCCAACTTCCGCGACACGATCGCGCGCTTCGAGGTCAGGCGCGGCGGCGTGATCGAAACGATCGCGGAGCCGGCGAAGCGGGTCTATCCGGCGCGGCAAATGCCGACGACGGAGGTGGCGCGGATCACGCGGGGCCTCGGCCAGATCTATGTCGCGCTCGGCGAGACCGTGGCGGGCGAGAGCGTGCCGGTCCGCGCCTACTGGAAGCCGTTCGTGCTGCTGATCTGGATCGGCTCGCTCTTCATGGCGCTCGGCGGCACCCTGTCGATCCTCGAGCGAAGGGTGCGCGTCGGGGCGCCCGTGCCCGCGAAGCCGGTGCGGGCGTGAGGCGCAGGCTTCTCGCGCTGGCGCTGGCCGCCGCCCTGCTGCCCGCCGGCGCGGCCTTCGCGGTGCAGCCCGACGAGATGCTGAAGGACCCGGCAGCCGAGGCGCGGGCGCGCAAGCTCTCGGCGGAGCTGCGCTGCCTCGTCTGCCAGAACGAATCGATCGACGATTCGAACGCGCCGCTGGCCAAGGACCTCAGGCTCCTCGTGCGGGAGCGGATCACGGCCGGCGATTCGGATGCGCAGATCAGGAATTTCCTGGTGCAGCGCTACGGCGAATTCGTGCTCCTCCGGCCGCCGTTCTCGGTGCGGACGCTCGTCCTCTACGGCGCGCCCTTCGCGGCGCTCGGGCTCGGCGGATGGCTGATCTGGCGGCGGGCGCGGCGGCTGCCGCCCCCTGTCACGGCCGACGGCCTGTCGGCCGAGGAGAAAGCTCGGCTGGATCGGCTGATCTCCGGCGGCTGAGAGCAGTCCCGGCCCTTACGAAAACGTAACCCCGGCGTCAGCGCCCTGCAAAGCTCTCCGAGGCATCCTCCGCCTTACGCTCGATGGATCGATCCGGCCCCCTGTCGCCCCGGCCCGAACGCTCGCGCCGAGCCTACGCAGGCCGGGCCGCCCTTGGCCCGGCCTGTCGTTTTCCAGCGGCACGCCCTATGCTCGCCAGCATGAAGATCCTGATCGTCGAAGATGACGCGGAAGCGGCGGCCTACCTGACCAAGGCCTTCACCGAAGCCGGCCATGTAGCGGACCATGCGCGCGACGGTCTGACCGGCTACGGGATGGCGGAGGAGGGCGGCTACGATTGCCTCATCGTCGACCGCATGCTGCCGAAGATGGACGGGCTCACGATGATCGGCGCGCTCCGGGAGCAGGGCGTGCAGACGCCGATCCTGATCCTCTCGGCGCTGGGGCAGGTCGACGACCGGGTGAAGGGTCTGAGGGCCGGCGGCGACGATTATCTCACGAAGCCCTATGCCTTCTCGGAGCTCCTGGCGCGCGTCGAGGTGCTCGGGCGCCGCAAGGCGCCGCAGGCCGCGGAGACCTCCTACCAGGTGGCCGACCTGAGGCTCGACCGGCTGTCCCACCGCGTCACGCGGGGCGGGGAGGACATCCCGCTGCAGCCGCGCGAATTCCGCCTGCTCGAATATCTGATGCGCAACGCCGGCCGCGTGGTGACCCGCACGATGCTGCTGGAGCAGGTCTGGGATTACCATTTCGATCCCGGGACCAACGTCATCGACGTGCATGTCTCGCGCCTTCGGTCGAAGATCGACAAGGGGCAGGCGCGGCCGCTGCTGCATACGGTGCGCGGCGCGGGCTACGTGATCCGCGACGGCAACGGCGGGGCGTGACCCGCGTGAAGCCGCTGCAGGTGTTCGGACGGCTGATCGGCACGACGGCGTTCCGCCTGTCGCTCGCGACCATGGTCGCCTCGGCGATCTTCGCCGGCGGCCTGCTGCTCTATGTCGGCTGGAACGCGCGCCGCCTCATCGACGAGCAGATCGGCCAGACGCTCTCCGCCCAGATCAACGGCCTCGCCGACCAGTACCGGATCGGCGGTCTCCGCCGGCTCACGGCGGTGATCGAGCGCCGCTCGCGCCAGCCGGGCTCGTTCCTGTTCCTGCTCCAGGGGCCGCAGGGCGAAACGCTCGCCGGCAACATCAGCGGCGTTCCGGCGCAGATGCTGGCGAGCAGCGAGACCTTCGAGACGACCTACCAGCGGCAGGACGAGGTCGACGGCCAGATCCAGACCTCGACCCGCGCCGCGCTGGCGCGGGTGTTCGTGCTGCCCGGCAACAACCGGCTGCTGGTCGGCCGCGACCTCGAGGAGCGCGAGCGGCTGAACGAGGTGCTGAGCCAGGCGATCTGGCTGCTGATCGGCGCGATCATCCTGTTCGGCGGGCTCGGCGGCTTTCTCGTGGCGCGGCGCGCCATCGCCCGGATGGATGCGCTGACGGCGACGAGCCGCGCCATCATGGCGGGCGACCTTTCGGGCCGGCTGCCGCTGTCCGGCAGCGGCGACGAGATCGACAGGCTGGCCTCCAACCTCAACGCCATGCTGGTCCGCATCGACGGGCTGATGCAGGGCATGAAGGAAGTGTCCGACAATATCGCGCATGATCTCCGGACGCCGCTCACGCGGCTGAGGAACAGCGCCGAGGAGGCCTTGCGCAAGGCGGTCACCGTCGAGGAATATCGGGCGGCCCTGGACCGCACCATCGAGGAATCGGATGGCCTCATCCGCGTCTTCAACGCGCTGCTCCTCATCGCGCGGAGCGAGGCGGGGTCGGGGACCGAGGCGTTCCGCAGCATCGACCTGTCGGCGCTGCTCGCGGATGTGGCGGAAATCTACGAGCCCTCGGCCGAGGAGGCCGGCGGCTCGCTCAACACGGCGATCGAGCCCGGGCTTCAGGTGCGCGGCAGCCGGGAGCTTCTGGGGCAGGCGGTGGCCAATCTTCTCGACAATGCGATGAAATACGGCCTGCCGCCGCAGCCCGGCGCGCCCGCCGAGATCGTGCTCGCGGCGGCGCTCGAGAACGGCCTCGTGACCATCGCGGTCAAGGATCGCGGCGCCGGCATTCCGCCGGACCAGCGCGCGCGTGCGATCGAGCGCTTCGGCCGACTCGACGCGAGCCGGCACAAGGCGGGCTCCGGCCTGGGGCTCAGCCTCGTTGCGGCCGTGGCGCGGCTGCATGGCGGGACGCTGACGCTCGCCGACAATGCGCCGGGCCTCGCGACCAGGCTCGAACTGCCGGCCCAGCCATGAGCGCCCCGTTCCGCGACCTCATCGTCTCCGCGCCGCTGCTGCCGGCCAGATCCGATGCGCTGAAGCTCTGCCGCGAGCGTTTCGTTTCGCTGCTCGACGATGCCGACCTGGCGGCGCGCATCGAAGCCGAGGCGCTGACGCACGAGCCGACGCGGCGGCTGCTCGCCGGCATCCTCGCCCATTCGCCCTTCCTGACGCGCGTGCTGCGCCGGCACCCGGAATGGCTGCCCGAAGCGCTCGCGGCCGACCCGGACGAGCGCTTCGGACAATTGCTCGACGAGCTGCGGCCGCCGGCGCTCGCGCCGCTGACGCTGGAGGCCGCCATGGCGGCGATGCGCCAGACGCGGCAGAAGATCGCGCTGCATATCGCGGCCGCCGACCTCGGCGGGATCTGGAGCGTGGACCGGGTCGTGCAGGCGCTCTCGGATTTCGCCGACGCGGCCGTGGATTCAGCGTTGCGCCTGGCGCTGCGCGAGGCCGAGCGGGCCGGGCGGATCGAGGCGCAGGGCTGCTACGAGCATCCCGAGCGGTCCGGCCTCATCATCCTCGCCATGGGCAAGCATGGCGCGGGCGAGCTCAATTATTCGAGCGACATCGACCTGATCGTCCTGTTTCGGCCCGAGAGCCTCGCCGTGCCGGCGGGGCGGGAGCCGCTGGAGGCCGCCGTCCGCATCACGAAGGACATCGTGCGCGTGCTGCACGAGCAGACCGGCGGCGGCTATGTCTTCCGCACGGACCTCCGGCTCAGGCCCGATCCCGCCTCGACGCCGATCGCGGTGCCGCTGGACCGAGCCATCAGCTACTACCAGACCGTCGGTCAGAACTGGGAACGCGCCGCGCTCATCAAGGCGCGGCCGATCGCCGGCCATCTCGGGTTCGGTGCGGCCTTTCTCCAGGAGCTGACGCCCTTCGTCTGGCGGCGCTACTTCGACTATGCCTCGATCGCCGACATCCATGCGATGAAGCGGCAGATCCATGTCCACAAGGGCGGCGAGACCATCGCCATCGAGGGACATGACGTGAAGCTGGGCCGCGGCGGCATCCGCGAAATCGAGTTCTTCGTGCAGACGCAGCAGCTCGTCTTCGGCGGGCGCAAGCCGGTGCTGCGCGGGCGGCGCACGCTCGACATGCTGGAGCGTCTGCGCGAGGAGGGCTGGATCGCCGACGAGGCGGTGGAGGACCTGCAGGAGGCCTATCGCTTCCTGCGCATGGTCGAGCACCGGCTGCAGATGGTCGAGGACCAGCAGACGCAGCGGTTGCCGGGCGCAAAGGCGGGCGTCGACGCGATCGCGCTGTTCAGCGGGATGAAGCCGGCCGCATTCCGCAAGCAGCTGGTGGGTCACTTCAAGGCGGTCGAGCGCCATTACGCGCGGCTGTTCGAGGATGCGCCGGCGCTGGCGGGCGCCAAGGGAAGCCTCGTCTTCACCGGTTCGAGCGACGATCCGGAGACCTTGAAGACGCTGAAGCGGATGGGCTTCCAGCGGCCGGAAACCGCCGCCGAGACGGTGCGCGGCTGGCACTTCGGCCGCAGGGCCGCCATCGTGACGCCGCGCGCCCGCGAGGTGCTGACGGAGCTGACGCCGGCGCTGCTTGAATCCTTCGGCAAGTCGAGCGACCCCGACGGCGCGCTGTCGGCGCTCGACAACGCCCTGCAGGTGATGCCGGCCGTGGTCGAGCTCTTCACCATCCTGCGGCAGAATGCGGCGCTGCGCGGCCTCTTTTCGGAAATCCTCGGTAATGCGCCGCGGCTCGCGGAAGTCGTGGTGCAACGGCCGCACGTGCTCGATGCGCTGATCGATCCGGAGCTCGCGGAGCCTGCCTCCGAGCAGATGCTGCGGCAGCGGCTCGCTGCCCGGCTCGCCGGCGTCGCCTCCTTCGAGGATTTCCTCGACCAGACGCGCGATCTCGTCCGCGCCGAGCGCTTCATGATCGGCGCGCGGCTCCTTTCGCAGATCATCGATCCGCTCGACGCCGGCTCCGCCAACGCCGGCACCGCGGTTGCGGCCGTCTCGATCTGCGCGGCGCGGACGGCGGCGGAGCTGGCCCAGCGCCACGGGCGCGTGCCGGGCGCGCGCATGGCCGTCGTGGCGCTCGGCAAGCTCGGCGGCCGGGAGATGACGGCGCTCTCCGACCTCGACCTGATGATCCTCTACGAGACGCCCGACGCGGAGGCGATGTCGGACGGCGAGCGGCCGATCTATGCGAGCGAATGGCATGCGCGCTTCACGCAGCGGCTGGTGACGGCGCTGACCGTCGCGACCAAGCGGGGCACGCTCTACGAGGTCGACCTGCGGCTGAGGCCGTCCGGCGGCAAGGGGCCGGTGGCGGTCGCCCTACCGGCCTTCCGCGCCTATCACGCCAGCGAATCCGAGACCTGGGAGCGCATGGCGCTGACGCGGGCGCGGGTGATCGTCGCCGACGGCGATTTCGGCGAGACGGTGATGGCGGCCGTTCGCGAGGCCTGCGCCCGCCCGGACGACGGCCGGCTCATGAAGGACATCCGCGCGATGAGGGCGCTCGTGGCGAAGGAGAAGCCGCCGCGCGACCATTGGGACCTGAAGCTGACGCCGGGCGGGCTCGTCGACATCGAGTTCGCGGCGCAGGCGGCCATCCTGCGCCATGCGCCGCAGGAGCCGGGCTTCGGCGAGCCCAACACGGGGCGGGCGCTCATGCGTCTCACGGATAAAGGCTGGATCCCGCCGGCGGCCGGGCAGGCGCTGCTCGAGGCTTGGCGGCTGCAGTCACGCCTGGCGCAGATGATCGCGCTCGGCGCCTCGACCCCGTTCGATGCGGCGCAGGCGCGCCCGCCGTTCAAGGCGCGTCTCGCGGCCGTGGCGGAACTGCCGAGCTTCGCGGTGCTGGAGCGGGCCCTGGTGGCGGCGCAGGCGGCCGCCCATGCGGCGAGCCGGGAGGTGCTGGGCTGACGGAAGTCAGGCCGCTTCGGCCATCGGCGGCAGGAGCGAGCGGGCGCCGGCGACAGGCAGCGTCAGCATGACGATCGTGCCCACGCCGAGCTTGGTGCGCACCTTGATGCCGCCGCCATGCAGTTCGGCGAGCGAGCGCGAGATGGCGAAGCCCAGGCCGGAGCCCTTGAAGCCGTTCTCGATGACGGCGCCATTCTGCTCGAAGGGCCGTCCGATCTTCTCCAGGTCCTCGGGGCTGATGCCGCTGCCGTTGTCCTCGAAGAAGAGATGGATCGTTTCGCCGACGCGGCGCGCGCGGACGCCGGCGCGGCCGTTTTCGGACGTGAATTTCACGGCGTTGCAGAGAAGGCCGCCGATCATCTGGCCGATGGCCTTGCGGTCGCCGATGACGTGGAGCGGGCCGGCGGTGTCGATCTCCAGCGCGATGCTGCGGGCCGCCGCGGTCTGCCGCAGGCCGTCCGCCTCCTCCTCGATGATTTCCGCCAGCGAGACCTGGCGACGGTCCAGGCGGACGCGGCCGGCCTCGAGGCTCGACATGTCGAGGATGTCGCTGATGACGCCGAGCAGGTAGCGGCCGCTCTCGCCGATGTCCCGGGCGTAGTCGGCGTAGCGCTCGTTGCCGAGCGGGCCGTAGATGCCGCTCTGCATCATGTCGGAGAAGCCGATGATGTGGTTGAGCGGGGTGCGCAGCTCGTGGCTCATGTTGGCGAGGAATTCCGCCTTGGCACGGTTGGCGCTCTCGGCCTCCGCCTTCTTCTCGAGATGACTCTCGGCCAGCTCCGCCAGCTGGATCGCCTGACGCTGCAGCGCGGCGCGGGAGCGCTCGAGATCCTCGACCGTGCGCTCCAGTACGGTGTTGCTCGCCGCGAGAGATTCCTCGTAGGCCTTGTGCGCCGTGATGTCCGAGCTCACCGAGACATGGCCGCCATCCTTGGTGGCGCGCTCGTTGACCTGGAACCAGCGGCCGCCGGCGAGGCGGATCTCGTAGCTGCGGCTGCCCGTGGCCTCGCATTCGTTGAGCGTGCGCTCATGCTCGATGCGCTTGCCGTCGCTCTTGTGCAGCAGCAGCGCCAGGGGCGTGCCCGGCCGCATGAGATGCGGCGGCAGCGCGAGGAGGCGCTGGTAGCGCGAGTTGGCGAGGACGAGCGTCTCCTGGTCGTCGAAGAGCGCGAAGGCTTCCGAGATGCTCTCGATGGCGTCGCGCAGGCGGGCGTCGGCGGTGGCGCGCACCACGGCCTCGGCCTTCTCGTCCGTGATGTCGACGGCGATGCCGACGAGATGCGCCGGCTGGTCGGTCGTGAGCCGGCCGCGGATGCAGATCCAGACCCAATTGCCGTCGGCATGGAGCATGCGGAATTCCCGCTCGATGCTGCCGTCGCCCGATCCCGCGTCCGATCCGCCGAAGGGCGCCTCGTCGTCGGGATGGACCCAGTCGCGGATGTCGGCGAAGGAGAGGAAATCATCCGCCCGGTCTCGGCCCAGGAGGGCGTAGAAGCTGTCCGAGACGAAGATGCGGCCGCGCGCGATGTCCCAGTCCCAGAGGCCGGAGCGGCCGCTGCCGAGCACGCTGTCGATCCGGCTGCGAACCTGGGCGCAGACGACGTCGGCTTCCGCGGCGCGGGCGCTCTGCTGGAAGAAGGCGACGCCGAGCGCCGCGATGACGAGGGTCGAGGCGAAGGCGAGCAGCGAGAGCGAGAGGGCCCGCTCGCGCCAGACGCGCGTTGCGTCCCAGACTGGCTGAACCAGAGCCAGCCGGCCCATGCGGTTCGGCAGGGCCCGCACGGTCGCCAGCGCGTCGATTCCGCCGGGCAGGCGGACCCGCATGACGCCGGCCCTGTCGGCCAGGACGACGAGCGGCTGGGCCGCGCCGAAGAGCTCATCCAGGCTCGCGGCCCGGCGCGTGTCGCCGATCCGGCCCGTGATGCGGCCTTCGCCGTTCTCGAGATAGGCGGAGCGGTTGTGCTCCATCGCATGGGGTGGCAGCGCCGCCATGAGGTTCATGGAGGTGTCGGCATGCGGCGAAGGCGACGCGCGGGCGAGTTCGATCGAGAGGTCGATCGAGGTCAGCGCGGCGAGGAGATCCATCTCGATCTGCGCGGCGGCGATGGCCTCGTTGCGGCCGTTGCTCATCTGCACGGCCGCTCCGCTCCAGGCGGCGAACAGGAAGGCGATGATCATCACGGGCACCAGACGCCGCAGCGCGGGCTCTGCAGCCACCCGCTGCAGATAGGTCGGCTCGGCCACCGCCTTGGCCAAACCGGTGCTGGTTCCCGCGCGCGCAAAAGCGCCGCACGCGTTGACGCGCGCCATCGAAATCACCTCGACGCATGTTTCAAATGATTGGATCGAAACCGCCCCACGGCCCCGAATCACCGTCAGTTGAATCCCAGCCAGCGTGGCTGTCCAGAAGAAACTTCAGCGGAGAATCGTGGCGATTCCGGGAATTCGACGGGTGAGTCTTTCGTGCATCACGTCAGCGTGCGCTCGACGATGTCGCGCAGGTCACGGGACAGTCCCTCGCGCTTCGAGAAGCGGGTGAGAACGTCCTGCGCCTTGGCGCGGCGGCCTGGCTCCAGGGTCCGCCAGCTGCGGAAGGCGGTCATGATCCGCGCCGCCACCTGCGGGTTGCGCGGGTCGATCTCCAGCACCGTCTCCGCCACGAATTCGTAGCCCTCGCCGTCGGCCCGGTTGAACTGCACCGGGTTCGACATGGCGAAGCCGCCGATGAGCGCCCGGGCGCGGTTCGGGTTGGAGAGGGTGAAGGCGGGATGGCGCATGAGCGCACGCACGCGGGCGAGCGTGTCGGCCTCAGGGCTTACGGCCTGCAGCGAGAACCACTTGTCCATGACGAGCGGGTTGCCGCGATAGTCCGCCTCGAAGCGGGCGAGCGCTTCCTCGCGCTGCGCGCCGCCGCCATGCACCAGCACGGAGAGCGCGGCGAAGCGGTCGGTCATGTTGTTCGCGGCCTCGAACTGGCTGAAGGCCGCGGCGCTCCCTTCGGCCGGCCGTCCCATCGCCATGAGATCCAGCGCCACGTTGCGCAGCGCGCGGCGCTCGGCCGCGGCGGCCTCGGGCGAGTAAGCTCCCGTGTCGACGAGCGTGGCGCGCGCCGCCTCCGCCAGCGGAAAGACCGCGCGGCCGATCGCTTGGCGCAGCGTCCGGCGGGCGAGATGGATCGCCTCGGGGTCGACGTCGGTCCCGGTCTCGCGGGCGATGTCCTGCTCGCCCGGCAGCGTGATCGCGAGCGCGGTGAAGGCGGGATCGGCCAGCCCGTCGCGCAGCAGCGCGGCGACGGCGTCGGCGAGACCGTCGTGCGTCAGGGCGGGCAGGCCCTCGCGAACCCCGGCAGCGGAGCGCTTCAGCAGCTTCATCGCCAGCGACTGCAGGGATTGCCAGCGGTTGAACGGGTCGCTGTCGAGGCGCGCGAGCGTCAGGAGCTCGGCGTCCGACAGCTCGACCTCCAGATTGACCGGGGCCGAGAAGCCGCGGAGCAGCGAGGGCGTCGCGCCCGGCGCGGCCTCGGGGAAGGTGAATTCCGCCTCGGCCCGGTCGAGGACCAGCACGCGGGTCGGGGTCGCGGTGCCATCGGGGTTCACGAGACCGCAGGCGATGGGGATGACCTGCGGGCGCTTCTCGGGCTGGCCGGGCGTCGGCGGCGTCTCCTGTCGCAGGACCAGCCGCAGGCCGGTGGACGCGTCCTGCCGGCGCTCCACCGTCACGCGCGGCGTGCCCGCCTGATCGTACCACCGGCTGAAGGCGGAAAGATCCTGCCCGGAGGTCTCGGCGAAGCAGGCGAGGAACTGCTCGATGGTCGCGGCATCGCCGTCGTGGCGGGCGAAATAGAGGTCCATGCCCGCCTTGAAGGCCTCGCCGCCGATCAGCAGCTTCAGCATCCGGATGACCTCGGCGCCCTTCTCGTAGACGGTCGCCGTGTAGAAGTTGTTGATCTCGCGGTAGGCGTTGGGCCTGACCGGATGGGCGAGGGGGCCGGCATCCTCGACGAACTGGCGGGCGCGCAGCTCGCGCACGTCCTGGATGCGCTTCACGGCGCGCGAGCGCATGTCGGAGGAGAATTCCTGGTCGCGGAAGACCGTGAGGCCCTCCTTCAGGCAGAGCTGGAACCAGTCCCGGCAGGTGATGCGGTTGCCGGTCCAGTTGTGGAAATACTCGTGCGCGATGATCGCCTCGATCAGCGCGTAGTCCATGTCGGTCGCCGTCGCGGCGGAGGCCAGCACGTACTTGTCGTTGAAGATGTTGAGGCCCTTGTTCTCCATCGCGCCCATGTTGAAGTCGGACACGGCGACGATGTTGAAGATGTCGAGGTCGTAGGCGCGGCCGTAGGCCTGCTCGTCCCAGAGCATGGAGCGCTTGAGCGCATCCATCGCATAATGGGCCTGATCCTCCTTGCCTTTCTCCACATAGATCCCGAGCGCCACGTCCCGGCCCTCGAAGGTGACGAACCGGTCGTGGATCGATCCCAGATCGCCGCCCACCAGGGCGAAGAGATAGCAGGGCTTCGGATGGGGATCTTCCCAGATCGCGTAATGCAGCCCGTCGGGCAGCGCGCCCGCCTCGACGCGGTTGCCGTTCGACAGCAGGACGGGGGCCTCGCTCCGGTCCGCGACGATGCGCACCCGGTAGGTCGCCATCACGTCCGGACGGTCGAGGAAATAGCTGATGCGGCGGAAGCCGTCCGCCTCGCACTGCGTGCAATAGACGCCGCTCGACCGGTAGAGGCCCATCAGCTTGGTGTTGGCGGTTGGATCGACAATCGTCTCGATCGTCAGGTGGAACGCCCGCTGCGGCGGGGCCATGACGACGAGGCCCTCGGCGCTCGCCTTGTAGGCGTCGGAAGGGAGCGGCTCGCCGTCGATCAGGATGGCCTTCAGCGTCAGCTCGTCGCCGTCGAGGACGAGCGGGACGGGACCGGAGGGCCGCTCGGGACTGGGGCGGATGGTGCTCGTGGTCCGCACCTGCGTGGCGGTCGGATGAAGGCGCACGTCGATGTCGACGTGATCGATGCGGTAGTCCGGGGCCCGGTAGTCCTGGAGTCTGATCACGTGGGGATTCTCATTGCGCATCGCGCATAGCGTAAACCGCGGGTTGTGAATTTTTTGAAGCTGCTTTGCTCAATCCCTCCAAACAATTGCGTGAATGCGGCAGGGCGATTGCACCGTTGAAGCCGCGGCGCGGAGGGGCCATGCTGGCCGGACAGAGTCAGGAGCACTAGCCATGGAATACCTCCACACGATGATCCGGGTCGGCGACGTCGACGCCGCGCTCGACTTCTTCTGCAACAAGCTCGGCATGGTCGAGGTGCGGCGGACCGAAAGCGAGCAGGGCCGCTTCACCCTCATCTTCCTCGCGACGCCGCAGGACGAGGCGAGGGGCGCCTCGAAGAACCGGACGCCGCTCCTCGAACTCACCTACAATTGGGACGAGAAGAGCTATGGGGGCGGGCGCAACTTCGGCCACCTCGCCTACCAAGTCGACGACATCTACGCGACCTGCCAGAGCCTCATGGATGCCGGCGTCACCATCAACCGGCCGCCGCGCGACGGGCGCATGGCCTTCGTGAAGTCGCCCGACGGCATCTCGATCGAGCTCCTGCAGAAGGGCGAAGCCAAGGCGCCGGCCGAGCCGTGGTCCAGCATGGGCAACACCGGAACCTGGTGAGGGCGCGCACCTCCCTCTCCCCGCTCGGCGGGGAGAAGGGACGCTGTGGCGAGGTCGCGTCTCCCTCCCTGAACGCAGTCGCTTACCGCTTCGCTTCCCCGCGCGGCATGATCGCGAAGCTGAGGAAGCCGAAGGCGGCGATCAGGGCGAGGCCGAGGTCGTAGCGGCCGGTCGCGGAGAGCAGCAGGGCGAAGAGGGTCGGACCGACCACATAGCCCAGGAAGATGACCAGCGTCGCGCCAGCCGAGGCCTCGCGCACACGGCCCGGCGGGCAGGCGCGCGCGACCTCGGAAAGCTGGACGCCGTTCCAGCTCGTCACGGTCACGCCCGCGACCACAGAGAGCAGGACGACCTGCCAGAAGGGCCAGTCGGGCCCGACCATCGCCCACGCGAGCGTGGTCAGCCCCGAGGCCAACCCCAGGAGGGCGAGGACCTGGCGCGGCGCGCCGGTGCGGTCCGCCAGCCAGCCCAGACCGATCCGGCCGACGATGCTCGCGCCCTGCAGAGCGGCGAAGAGGAGCCCCGCCGTCGAGAGATCGTAGCCCAGCACCGAGACGCCGTAGGTCACGAGATAGGTGAACCAGATGCCCTGGCAGAAGGCGAGGCAGGTGCCCGCGGCGGCGAGCCGGAAGAGCGCCCGCGTCTCGGTCAGGGTCGCAAGCGGGCTCAGCAGGTTGGCGGGGGCGAGGAAGGCCCCGAAGGAGAGGCGCTGGTCCGGCGAGCGCCCGGCGTCCAGCGGCGCGCGCATCGGCTGGGCCGACAGGATCACCAGGCCGACGAACAGGCCGGCTGCCACGAGCGAGGCGCGCCAGCCGAAGCTCTCGGCGATCGGGGCCAGCGCCAGGCCCGCGAGCGCCCCGCCCACCGGCACGCCGGCCTGCTTCACCGAGAAGATCATGGCGCGCTTCTCCGGCGGCGCGGTGCGGTGCAGGATGTCGTTGCCCGCGGGCGACGAGGGGCCGTAGCCGAAGCCGATCATCAGCGAGGCCAGCGCCGCCGCGGCCGTGAAGGGCGGCAGCAGCAGCGTGAGCCCGAGGATGCCGAGCACGAGGCCCGCCTGCAGCGAGCGGATCGAGCCGAGCCGGCGCATCAGCGGCGCGCCGAGCGCCAGGAACAGGATCGAGCCGAGCGTGCTGATGCTGGCGAGATAGCCGATTACGGAATCGGACCAGCCGCGCTCCGCGGCCAGAGCCGGCGCGAGCGTCGGCGGGACCCGCGACAGGAAGGCGGTCGCCGTCTGCACGGCCACCATCGTGGCGAGCGCCGCGCGCCAGGGAGGGGCCGCCAGGCCGCCTTGCTCGTGTGTCATGCGCGTCGACTGGACCGGGGCGTGGAGCGGCTCATTCCGGCTCGATGCAGTGCGGCACGAAGCGGGCCGTGTCGCGCGTGATCGCGCCGGCGTCCTCGCGGATGCCGATGCCGGCAGGCTCGCTCGCCACCACCCAGGAGCCGATCACGGCATGGCCGCCGTCGAAGCGTGCGGTCGGGGCGAGCGCCTGGACGATCGCCGGGCCGCCGTAGCCGCCCGGCGTGCTCTCCACCGCGCCGCCGGCGCGGATGACGCGGATGTTCGCGCCCTCGCGGGAATGCAGCGGCTTCTCGACCCGGTCGCCCAGTTCGTTGGCGCGCGGATCGTCGGTGAAGAACGAGGGCAGCAGGTTCGGATGGTTCGGCGCCATGTCCCAGAGCATGGGCATCAGGCCCTTGGTCGAGAGCAGGGCCTTCCAGGGCGGCTCGATGAACTGCGTCTTCGCCGCCGGCAGGTGCTTGCCGAACTCCTCGCGGAAGAGCCATTCCCAGGGGTAGAGCTTGAACAGCACCTGGATCGGATGATCCTGGAGGTCGGTGAAGCCGCCGCCGGCCGTCACGCCGATGTCCGAGATCGCGAGCTCCGTCGTCTGGAGCCCCGCCTGCCGGGCGCAATCCGCGATATAGGCAACCGTCGCCTTGTCCTCGACGCTGTCCGCCACGGCGGCGAGATGCAGCCGGTATTGCTCGCCCCGCCGCAGGCCTCGGATGGCCTCGACCAGCCGTTCATGCAGCGAGTTGAACTGGTCCGAGCCCTCGGGGAGCCGACCCGCCGCCAGCTGGTCCTCGAGCCAGGTCCACTGGAAGACCGCGGCCTCGAACAGCGAGGTCGGCGTGTCGGCGTTGTATTCGAGCAGCTTCGCCGGCCCCGTGCCGTCGTAGGCGAGGTCGAACCGGCCGTAGAGATTGCGGTCTCCGCGGCCCCAGCTCTCCCGCAGGAAGCTCCAGTAGGCGTCGGGGATGTCGAGCTTGCGCAGGATGGGCTCGCGCTTCAGCGCCTCGCCGACGAAGGCAAGGCACATCTGCTCGAGCTCGCCGGTCGGCGCCTCGATGTCCTCCTCGATCTCCCGGAGCGTGAAGCTCCAGGCGACGGTCTCGTCCCAATAGACCTCGCCGCCGATCGTGTGGAAGGGGAAGCCGTATTCCTCGGCCTTGGCGCGCCAGTCCGGGCGCTCGGTGATCCTGATCCGCCGCATCAGGACCCCGACGAGAAGGAGCGGCTCGTCGAGCCGAAGCCGCCGCGCGAGACGGTCGAGGTCGAGGAGGAGGTGCTCGGCGACGACCAGCTCGAACTGGATCGCGACGGGCTGGAGACCGACGTCGAGGACCGGCTGTAGGTTCCGGCGGAGGTTACGGTCGAGCGGCTGACGGTGCTGCGCGAGGGCAGGATCATGTCGGCGATGACCGCGCCGCCGACGCGGCTGACCACGCGGCCGCCGCCGGTCGAATAATAGCGCCGGCCCGAGCTGCTGCTTCCCGACGAACTGCCCGAGGACGAGCTGGAGCTGCGCTGCTGGCATTCCGGCCTCTCGGCGGGATTGTAGCCGGGCGGGCAGGCGGCGGGACCGGTGCGCGGCGGATAGAGCGGCTGGCTCGTCGTCTGGGCGGCGTTGGCGAGGGAGCGGGCGATCAGCACGCCGGCCAGCGCCGGGATGAAGACGCTGGCCCCGTTCCAGGTCGCGGGGCGGCACTGGCTCGCGCCATATTCGGCCTCGCAGTCGGAGAGCGCCTGGAATTTCGGCGCATCCTCGACGCTCTGCTGGCTGGCCTTGGCATATTCGTTCTCGCAGGTCAGCGCCGTGACCGCCTGGCTGTCCTTGCATTCCGCGAGGTTGGCGAAGGCGAGCGTCTGGAAGCCCTCCTGCGAGCCCGCCGCGACGGCGGGATCATGCGCCTGTTCGCCCGAACCGCGCGGCCAGAGGGTCGCGACGGCGAGCAGGCCGACGGCGCCGAGCGCGATATATTCAGAGCGCTTCACTGACTCCTCCCACCGCTGGCGTGTAGGTCATCGAGGCGGCGTTGAGCTGGCCGGCGACGATGGCGATCGACGCCGCGAGGATGGCCGCCGCCATCATGTTGTTGCTGATGTTCTGGGATAGGTTCGGCATGATCAGCCGCGCCGCGCCATAGGCGAACAGCTGCACGACGAGGGCGAGGGCACCCCAGAGCACGCAATCCGGCACGGTGGAGGCCTGGGCGATCGCCTTGGAGAGCGGCAGCGCGAAGCCGATCAGCGCGCCGCCGAAGGCGATCGCGGCGGAGGCGTTGCCCTCACGGATCAGCCTGATCTCGGGATGGCCCGTGATCCGGACGTAGATCACGGAAAAGATGAAGGTGAGCGCGACGCCGATCGCGCCGTAGAGAAAGAAATTGGGGATGCCCGCGAGGGAAGGGTAAAGCCAAGGCACGCGCCGCTCCTGATCTCGTCCAAACGCTTGGCGAGATTAGGCGCAGTTCGGCGGGGCAGGCAATCGCGACAGTTGCGGAAGACGAGAGCCCTCATCCGGCGCTGCGCGCCACCTTCTCCCGCAAGCGGGAGAAGGAGGGGCGCTCTCCCTCTCCCGCTTGCGGGAGAGGGCCGGGGTGATGGGAAGCGTCGACCTCAGTTCGCGACGACGCCGGCGCTCTTGAGGAGCGGAATCCAGCGCTCGTTCTCGCGCTTGACCAGCGCCGCGAGGGCGGCCGGCGAGGCGCCGGCGGCATCCGGCACGTCGGCGCCGAGATCGGTCAGGCGCTTGCGCGAGGCTGCGTCCGTCACGGCGACGGTCAGCGCGTTCGACAGCTTCGCCACGACGGCGGCCGGCGTGCCCTTGGGCGCGAAGACCGCGTTCCAGGCGGAGACCTGGTAGTCCGGCATGCCGGCCTCGGTGGTGGTCGGCACGTTCGGGATCGCGGGATTGCGGTTCGGCGTGGCGACGGCGTAGGCCTTGATGGTGCCGGCCTGCACCTGCTGCGAGACCGAGACGATCTGGTCGCACATGAAGTCGACCGTGCCGGCCACGAGGTCGTTCATGGCCGGGCCGGTGCCGCGGTAGGGGATCGCATTGATCTTGGTGCCGAGCTGCGACTGCAGCAGCACGCAGGTGATGTGCGAGACGGAGCCGAGGCCGGCGTGCGCCTGGTTCACCTTGGATTCGTTCGCCTTCAGGTAGGCGGCGAGCTCCTTGAGGTCCTTCGGCGGGAAGTCCTTCTTGGCGACGATGACGATCGGCGTGCCGGCGGCGAGGCCGATCGGCTCGAAGTCCTTCTGCGGATCGTAGGCGAGGTTGGGATACATGCCGGGCGCTGCGCCATGCGTGCCCATGTGGCCCATCATGATCGTGTAGCCGTCAGGCGCGGCCTTGGCGGCGCGGGTGATGCCCGTCGTCCCGCCGGCGCCGGCCACGTTCTCGATGACGACCTGCTGGCCGAGCGTGCGCGACATGCTCTCGCCGACGACGCGGGCGATGATGTCGGTGGGGCCGCCGGCGGCGAAGGGCACGATCATCGTGATCGGCTTGTTGGGAAATTCCTGCGCCATGGCCGTGCCCGACAGGGCGAGGGCGGCGGCTGCAGCGAGAATGGCGCGCTTCGTGAATTGAGTCATCGACTTCCTCCAGGTTCCGCGTTCAGCGGACTTGCGGCTTGATATAGAAGAAAAAAATGCGGCGGCCAGAGTGGGCCGCCGCATCTTGTCGTCGCATGAGCGCGATGTCACGCCTCGACGAAGACCTCGTCGCGCTTCTTCCGCATGGCCGGCAGCAGGGCGAAGACCAGGAGCAGCACGGCGACCACCAGGAAGCCCGCGGAGAGCGGGCGCTCGATGAAGACCGACATGGAGCCGCGCGAGATCAGCATCGCCTGCCGCAGCTTCTCCTCCATCAGCTTGCCCAGCACGAAGGCGATCAGCATCGGGGCCGGCTCGAAGCCGTGCTTCAGCAGGAAATAGCCGAGCATGCCGAAGGCGCCGGTCATCAGCACGTCGAAGGGCTGGTTGTTGATCGAATAGACGCCGATGCAGCAGAACAGCAGGATCGCCGGGAAGAGCATGCGGTACGGCACCTTGAGGAGCTTCACCCAGAGGCCGATCAGCGGCAGGTTGATGATGACGAGCATCAGGTTGCCGACCCACATCGAGGCGATCATGCCCCAGAAGAGGTCGGGCTGCTTGGTCATGATCTGCGGTCCCGGCACGATGCCGTGGATCGTCATGGCGCCGACCATGATGGCCATGACGGCGTTCGGCGGGATGCCGAGCGTCAGCATGGGAATGAAGGAGGTCTGCGCGCCGGCGTTGTTCGCCGCTTCCGGACCCGCCACGCCTTCGATCGCGCCGCGGCCGAAGCGGGTGGGGTCCTTCGCGATCCTCTTCTCGATCGTGTAGCTCGCGAAGGGGCCGAGCACGGCGCCGTTGCCGGGCAGGATGCCAAGGATCGAGCCGATTGTCGTGCCGCGCAGGACGGGCCAGGCCGAGGCGCGGAAATCGTCGCGCGTTGGCCAGAGGCCCGTGACCTTGCCGGTGACGACGTCGCGCGTCTCCGGGTTCTCGAGGTTGCGCATGATCTCGGCGAAGCCGATCGCGCCCATGGCGAGCGTCGCGAACTCGACGCCGTCCGCCAGTTCGAGAAGACCGAAGGTGAGCCGCTGCTCGCCCGATTCCAGGTCCGAGCCGATGGTGGAGAGCAGGAGGCCGAGCGCCACCATGGCCAGCGCCTTCAGCACCGAGCCGCGCGCGAGCGCCACGGCGAAGATCAGGCCCATCACCATCAGCGAGAAATAGTCCGCCGGGCCGAACTTCAGGGCGAGCGCGGTCAGGGGCACGCCGAGCACCGCGATGATGAGCGTCGCGACGCAGCCCGCGAAGAAGGAGCCGAGCGCCGCAATGGCGAGCGCCGCGCCGGCGCGCCCCTGCTTCGCCATCTGGTGGCCATCGAGCGTGGTGACGACCGACGTCGCCTCGCCCGGTATGTTGACCAGGATCGCCGTGGTCGAGCCGCCGTACTGCGCGCCGTAATAGATGCCGGCGAGCATGATCAGCGCGCCGGTGGGGTCGAGCTTGTAGGTGATGGGCAAAAGCATCGCGATGGTCGCGATGGGGCCGACGCCGGGAAGCACGCCGATGAGCGTGCCGATCATGACGCCGATCAGGCACAGCAGGACATTGACCGGCAGCGGGATCGGGAAGCTGTAGGCGCCCGGCGCCAGATCGACCGGAACGAATTTGAGGACGACCAGGAGGCCGCCCCAGAGATTGGCGAAAACATCCATGACTCTAGCGACCCCGGCTCAGCGAAGGAAGGTCGGCCACAGCGGGATGGGCTGGCCGAGGGCGAAGGGGAACAGGAAGGCGCAGAAGGCGGTGATCGCAAGGGCGAAGATCACGCCTTCGCCGAGCTTGAAGTCCTCGACGGCCATGCCCGCCATCAGGACGGTGATCACACCGGTGACGGCTAGGCCGAGCGTGCGGATCGAGAGGCCGAAGAAGACGACCGCCGTCAGCACGAAGACAGGTCCGCGCCACGGGATGCGCTCGAGCTTCGGGCCGCGGTTGGTGAAGCTCGAAACGATGATGAGCACCGAAAGCAGGCCGAGGAGGAGGCAGAAGAGCCGCGGAACCGTGCCCGCGCCGAAAGAGAAGCCGCGCATCGAGCCGAGCTTCGACATCGCCACGTAGGCGACGACCGTGATCGCCAGCAGCGCGATGCCACCGACGAAATCCTGCGGACTCTTGATTGCGCCGCCGCCCTTGTTTTCGGGTTCACCGGCCATTGTCACCCCCCTGTTACTCTACGAAAGCAGTATGGTTATCGACGCACGGCTAGCGGTTTTTTCCGCAAGCGGCAATCCGGCTGATCGGCGGGTCCAACAAGATTGATGGATCGAAGGCGGCGGCCGCGCGGCGGAGCGCGTCAATCAGCACGTCGCGCGCGGCGTGGCGCTGCTGGCCGCGCCAGGCCATGCCGATGATCGCGCCCGCGGGCTCCGGATCGAGCGCGACGTCGCGGATGGGGCGGAAGCGCACGCCGGCGCGGGAGAGCGTCTCGGTCCAGTCCGGCGCGAGCGCCACGCCGATGCCGGCGGCGACCATCGCCAGCATCGCCGGCTTCTCGGTCGTCTCCTGCAGGATGCGCGGCACCAGACCGGCGCTCGCGAAATAGGCCATCACCAGGTCGTAGGCGTAGGGCCGCGCACGCTTGGCGGGAATGATGATCGGCTCGCCGGCCAGATCGGCGATCGAGAGGCCGTCGCGCATCGCGAGCGGATGCGCCTCGGGCAGCAGGGCGACGAGGCGCTCCTTGCGCAGGACCTCGAACGGAAACTCGCTGGCCGTCATCGGCGGGCGGATCAGCGCCAGGTCGAGACGGCCGGTGCGCAGCATCTGCAGCTGCTGCGCGGTGACGGTCTCCGTCAGGCGCAGGTCGACGTCGGGCAGCGCCGCGCGGAGCCCGTTGATCGCCTCCGGCAGGAAGCTCGCGGAGGCGGCGTCGATGGCGCCGACGCGCAGCGTCAGGCCGCCGCCGTCGGCCACCTCGCGGGCGTTGCGCGCGGCGTCCTCGGTGCGGGCGAGGATCGCCTTTGCATCCTCGAGGAAGCCGAGGCCGGCGCGGGTCAGCGTCACGGCGCGCGTGGTGCGGGTCAGCAGCCGCACGCCGATCTCGTCCTCCAGCGCCTTCACGAGGCGGGAGAGGGCGGTCGGCGCGACATGCAGCCGCTCCGCCGCCCGGCCGAAATGCATCTCCTCAGCCACCGCCACGAAGCTGCGGAGCTGGCGGAAGTCCATCGCTTAGTTGCCGGTGACGCCCGCCGCCCTGACCACGGGGGTCCACTTGTCGACCTCGGCACGCACATGCGCCGCGAGCGCCGCCGGCGTCAGGCCCTCGGGGCCCGGCAGCTCGATGCCGAGCTCGACGTAGCGCTTCTTCACCGCCTCGTCGTTGAGCGCGGCGAGCGCTGCGGCGTGGAGGCGGTCCAGGACGTCCTTGGGCGTGCCCTTCGGCGCGAACATCGCGTTCCAGCCGCTGACGATGAAGGCGGGCAGGCCCTGCTCGGCCGAAGTCGGGACGTCGGGCGTCTGGGGCGCGCGGGCGGGGCTCGCGACGACAAGTCCTGTGAGCGACTTGCCCTGGATCTGCGGCACCGCCGCGACCGACTGGTCGCAGACATAGTCGATCTGGCCGCCGATCAGCGCCTGCATGGCGGGCCCCGAGCCGCGGAAGGGCACGTGCGTGACGTTCACGCCGAGCAGCGAATGCATGAAGAGGCAGGTGAGGTGCGAGGTCGAGCCGACGCCGCCGGAGCCGTAGTTCATGGTGGCGCCCTTTTCCTTGAGAAGCGCGACGAACTCCTTGAAATCCTTGGGGCCGAGGCCGTTCTTCGGCAGCACGTACATCGGCGTGCCGCCGGTGTTGATGATCGGCTCGAAGTCGGTGCGCGGATCGTAGGAGAGCTTGTCGCCGTAGATGCCGACGCTCGCCGACTGCGTGCCGAGGTTGCCCATAAGGATCGTGTAGCCATCGGGCGTCGCGCGCTGCACGCGGGTCGCGCCGGTCGTGCCGCCGGCGCCGGCGACGTTCTCGACGACCACCTGCTGCTTCAGCGTGCGCGACATGTGCTCGGCCATCACGCGCGCCACGACGTCGGTCGTGCCGCCGGCCGCGAAGGGCACGACCATGGTAATGGGGCGGTTCGGGTAGGTCTGCGCGGCGGCGGCGCCCGCGGCGGCGATGGCCATGGCGGCGACAGCCAGCCGGATTGGCAGCTTCATGACGTCTTTCCCTGTTCGAGTGCGCGCCGTTTTCCCGGCGTCTTGCGTCTCGATACCATGGGGCGGGCCGCCGATTAAGTCGATGCGATTATGAATTATCCTGCAGTTCACGGCCGGCGCGGCAGGGCGTATCGATCCGCCACCATTCGAGGAGACGCCCATGCCCACCGCCACCAACCGCCGCTATCGTCTGGCCGTCATCGCCGGGGACGGCATCGGCAAGGAAGTGATGCCGGAAGGTGTCAGGACGCTCGAGGCGGCCGCGAAGAAGCACGGCTTCCAGCTCGAGCTCGATCACTTCGACTTCTCGAGCTACGACTATTACGCCAAGCATGGCCAGATGCTGCCCGAGGACTGGAAGGAGCAGATCGGCGGCCACGACGCGATCTTCTTCGGCGCCGTCGGCCTGCCCGCCAAGATCCCGGACCATATCTCGCTCTGGGGCTCGCTGCTGCGCTTCCGCCGCGAGTTCGACCAGTTCGTGAACCTGCGCCCCGTGAAGCTGATGCCCGGCGTGCCGAGCCCGCTCGCCGGCCGCAAGCCCGGCGACATCGACTTCTATGTCGTGCGCGAGAATACGGAGGGCGAATATTCCTCGGTCGGCGGCCGGATGTACGCCGGCACGGACCGCGAGATCGTCATCCAGGAGACGATCATGAGCCGCGTCGGCGTCGACCGGATCCTCAAGTTCGCCTTCGACCTCGCGCAGCGCCGGCCGAAGAAGCACCTGACCTCGGCCACGAAGTCGAACGGCATCTCGATCACTATGCCCTACTGGGACGAGCGCGTGGCGGAGATGCACAAGGCGTACCCCGACCTCAAGGTCGACCAGTTCCACATCGACATCCTGACCGCGCATTTCGTGCTGCATCCGGACTGGTTCGACGTGGTGGTGGCGTCGAACCTCTTCGGCGACATCCTCTCGGACCTCGGCCCTGCCTGCACCGGCACGATCGGCATCGCGCCGTCGGGCAACATCAACCCGACCGGCGATTTCCCCTCGCTGTTCGAGCCGGTCCACGGATCGGCGCCCGACATCGCGGGGCAGGGGATCGCCAACCCGGTCGGCCAGATCTGGTCCGCCGCGATGATGCTCGATCATCTCGGCGAGCGCGCGGCGCATGACGACATCGTCGCCGCGATCGAGCGCGTGCTTTCCCGCGAGACCGGCCGCACGCGCGACCTCGGCGGCAGGCTCTCGACCGAAGAGGCGGGCAAGGCGGTCGCGGCGGAGATCTGATCGTCCCTCCCTCTCCCGCTTGCGGGAGAGGGCCGGGGTGAGGGAAAGAGCCCTCATCCGCCCTGCGGGCACCTTCTCCCGCGAGCGGGAGAAGGGGTAGGATCGCCCCCATGACCTCCCACGCCGCCGACCGCATCCTCTTCCCGGGTTTCCGCACCTTCGACGTTGATGCGGGCGGCGTCTCGATCCACGGCGTCACCGGCGGGTCCGGGCCGCCGATCCTGCTGCTGCACGGCTTTCCGCAGACGCATGCGATTTGGCACTGGGTCGCGCCACGGCTCGCGGAGCGGTTCACGGTCGTCGCGACCGACCTCACGGGCTATGGCGACAGCGCAAAGCCCGACTCCGCCGCGCCGGAGCATGCGCCCTACCGCAAAGGGGCGATGGCGCGGGACCAGCTCCTCGCCATGCGGGCGCTGGGGCACGAGCGGTTCCATCTGGTCGGCCACGACCGGGGCGGGCGCGTGGCGCACCGGCTGGCGCTCGACCATCCCGACACGGTCGAGAGCCTCGTGACGCTCGACATCGCGCCGACGCTGCACATGTACGGACATGCGACCGACGCCTTCGCCCGCGCCTACTGGCACTGGTTCTTCCTCATCAAGGCCGCGCCCGTGCCGGAGACGATGATCGGCGCGGATCCCTCCTTCTTCCTGCGGCAGCACATGAGCCGGGGGCCCTCCGGCGTCGACCTGTTCGATCCGACCGCCTTCGCAGAATATGAGCGCTGCTTCCGCCTGCCCGGCGCAATCCATGCGATGTGCGAGGATTACCGGGCGTCCGCGACGGTGGACATGGCGCAGGATGCGGCTGACCTGGGCCGGCTGAAGATCCGCTGCCCGATGGTGGCGCTCTGGGGGGCGCAGGGGGCGGTGGGGCGGACCTTCGACGTGCTCGCGAGCTGGCGGGAGTGGTGCGGCGACGTGCGCGGTGGGGCTGTCGAGTCCGGCCACTACATTCCGGAGGAGGCGCCGGAGGCCGTGGTGGCGGCGGTGACCAGCGGTTGACGCAGGACAAACGTCCTGTCCATTTCAAGCATTGATGTGCATAGTGACATCAAATACTGTTACGCCACATCAGTCAGCGTTTCATTGTTTTGTGTTTTCGATGCTTTTCTCATTGCCAGGGGTAAGTCGTTCCTTGTCGAACGATGACGATTGCCATGTCCGAGATGCCGCTTCCGGTGAATTTTACGCTTTCCGACTTTGCCAAGGCCGAGATCATGCGGCTGAAAGCGATCTGGCCGCAATTCACGCAAGAGGAGCCCGGTTATCTTTCGATCGCCTGGGGCGAAGTCTATTACAATGATGGTCGCCAGTCCGGCATGGTGGTGGTGAGTTTCTATCCCGCCAGCGACGACGAGAAACTGCGGCCTTTCGTGCAGCAGGTCTCCGGCATCGACTTCATCTTCTTCACCACGTTGACCCACTGGTGGCGCTTCCTGGACAAGGTGCTCGACCACACATCGGAAAATTCCTTCTTCCTGCGGTAGATCGGGCCGCCGCGCTCGTTTAGGGCAGAGGGCATCAATCCCCATCCCAGCGATCGGCCCTCCATGTTCGGCATTCCCCTGCAAGACCTCGCCTTCGTCGTGATCGGCCTGCTCGCGGGCGGCGTCGCCACGGGGCTGCTGGCGGGGCTCTTCGGCGTCGGCGGCGGAGCGATCATCGTGCCGGTGATCTACGCGGTCTTCGGACTCATGGCCGTGCCGGAGGATGTGCGCATGCCGCTTGCGGTCGGCACCAGCCTCGCCGTCATCATCCCGACCTCGATCCAGTCCTTCCGCACGCATCGCGCCAAGGGGGCGGTGGACGAGGCGGTCCTGAGGCTCTGGGGGCCGCCGGTGGTGCTCGGCGTGAT